>Ga0256407_10000070_pt1 | contig 246384 bp, 231 predicted proteins | sample RumenRJG_04DNA_FD_193489 | JGI IMG/M metagenome (GOLD analysis project Ga0256407, IMG submission 193489) | Bovine rumen microbial communities from Lethbridge, Alberta, Canada - RJG_04 | ecosystem: Host-associated > Mammals > Digestive system > Stomach > Rumen | place: Canada: Alberta...
ATGTCGGCTCGTCGCATCCTGGGGCTGAATTCGGTCCCAAGGGTTTGGCTGTTCGCCAATTAAAGCGGCACGCGAGCTGGGTTCAGAACGTCGTGAGACAGTTCGGTCCCTATCTGTTGCGGGCGCAGGAGAATTGAAGGGGGCTGTCCTTAGTACGAGAGGACCGGGATGGACGTACCTCTGGTGCACCAGTTGTCGTGCCAACGGCATAGCTGGGTAGCTACGTACGGACGAGATAAACGCTGAAAGCATCTAAGCGCGAAACTTTCCCTAAGATAAGTTCTCCCACTCCTTAAGGAGGTAAGGGTCGGTGTAGACTATACCGTTGATAGGTCGGAGGTGTAAGCGTGGTAACACGTTCAGCTGACCGATACTAATAACCCGAGGGCTTGACCTTAACGAATTAGCAAGCTCAACCTTATGTTTCGTTCTCTTTCTCAATCCCCTTTTGTTCAGTTCTTAGGGTGCAAACGGCCCGATGGTCAAGTGGTCAAGACGGGGGCCTCTCACGCCCCAATCGGGAGTTCGACTCTCCCTCGGGTCACCATTTTCCCTTTAGGGATGCACCCTTAAAATGCACCTTTAGCTCAGCTGGTAGAGCACCTGACTCTTAATCAGGGTGTCCAGGGTTCGAGTCCCTGAAGGTGTACCATAGTTGGTGTTTATTGCGGTGAGGGTCCACCTGTTCCCATTCCGAACACAGTAGTTAAGCTCACTTGCGCCGAAAATACTTGGCTGGCGACGGCCCGGGAAGATAGGAAGACGCCAACACACGTCAAGACCCCGATTTATGTCGGGGTCTGCCACGTGCCTCCTTAGCTCAGTCGGTAGAGCACGCGGCTGTTAACCGCGGTGTCGTAGGTTCGAGTCCTACAGGAGGCGCCACGTTTAACGCCGTCAAGCTTTCTTCTTGACGGCGTTAATTTTCCCACAGATGTGGGCCTTTAGCTCAGTTGGTTAGAGCAACCGGCTCATAACCGGTCGGTCCGCGGTTCGAGTCCGTGAAGGCCCACCATTTTGTCGCAAGCTCCATAGCGCGTGCATTGGCGCTCTGGAGCGCGACAAGACTTACTTAGATCATATAGGGGTTTAGCTCAGCTGGTAGAGCGGCGGTCTCCAAAACCGTAGGCCGAGGGTTCGATCCCTTCAACCCCTGCCAAATATCCTGCAGTGACTTTTTGTCACTGCAGGATATTTATTGGGAAGAACGGATCGAAGGGCGCGGTGTTAGAAAACAGTCCGGTGGCGCGTCGTCGCGGACTTCGTATCGTTCGCTTTGCCGCTGAGGAGCGCGGCAAAGCTCGTTCACTTCGTCGCTCCTCCTTTTCCCAAAAAGCTCCGCTTTTCGGGAGCCCTGTAGCCCGCACCCCGGCCCGCCCTCAGGCGGGCGATCCCGAATAGCCCCTGCCAAGCAAATGGCACTTGCATACGCAAGCGCCTTTTGCAATGAAGTCGCCCCTACGAGGCTAATGAAGAAATGAAGTCGCTTCGCTAATGAAGACGCTCCTTCGGAGCTAATTAGGAACGTTGGCGACTTCGCTTCATTAGGTGCGAAGCTTCGTCTTCATTATCGTTCCAGCAAGGGATTTTATGCTTGCTTATACGAGTCAATGCATCTACATATTAAAACTCCCACAGCGGCTTTTTGCCGCTGCGGGATATTTATTAGGAAGAAGGGCGTTTTACTTATAAAACTCCGGATATTTCTTTTTGCACCGGTGATTGATGAACGGAATAGAGAGCAACAACGCGACCACCATTATAATATGCACCGCATCCGCGAGAGAAAACAGGCCAAACACCTTTATCTCGCTGAAGCTTACAGCCAAAACCAGTATTGCCGATAGGGCGCCTATCAAAACGAGGATCTTTCCGCATAGGGTGTTGCAGTATTTCCACGTTTCATCATTCACGGAAGAGGTTTTAGTCCTGAATCCGTAAACGGAGTTTATTTTAACGTCGGGCTTTATAAGCAACAAGATACCCGTAATCAAACATACGGCCGGAAGTATATAATAAACCATTTATATGTCCCTCGTTTAAAATTCGGGGTCAGGCGGAATGCCTGACCCCTTCGCTGTATTAAGTTTATCTGAAGCGCTCCCTGGCGGCGTAGCTCGTGTGAAGGAGCTCGTGGGCCTTGTGGGAGTTGGGCTCGCCGAGGAACTTCTCGTAGAGCTCGATGATCTGCGGGTTGTTGTGCGACTGACGGACGGTCTGGCGCTCATCCTCGGAATAGAGGGCCTGCGCGCGCTTCTCCTTGTAGGTGTCGAGAATGTCGTCCGCCTCGTTCGGAAGGAAGCAGCTCCTGACGTAGGGCTGGCCGCCGCCGTTGATGCAGCCGCCGGGGCATCCCATGATCTCGATGAACTGGTACTTGCTCGTACCCTCGCGGATCTCGTCGAGGAGGACCTTCGCACTCTTCATGCCGGAGGCGATAGCGACGTTGACGACGGTGCCGTTGATGTCGATGGAAGCCTCGCGGATGCCGGCGTCGTGACCGCGGACGGCCTCGAACACGATCTGCTCGTGCTCCTTGCCGGTGAGCTTATAGTATACGGTACGGAGAGCGGCCTCCATAACGCCGCCGGTGACGCCGAAGATGACGCCGGCTCCGGAGTAATCGCCCATGATATCGGCGTCCCACTCCTCGTCGGGCAGGCGGTTAAACATAATGCCGGCGCGCTTGATCATACGCGCGAGCTCTCTCGTGGTGATGACGGCGTCCACGTCGGGAATGCCGTTGACCTTCTCCTGCTCTCTTTCCTTCTCGAACTTCTTCGCAATGCAGGGCATTACGGAGACGACGAAGACGTCCTTGGGATCGTAGCCCTTCTGCTCGGCCCAATAGGACTTGATGATGGCGCCCTGCATCTGGTGGGGCGACTTGCAGGAGGAGAGGTGGGGCAGAAGATCACCGTAATTGTACTCGGCGTAGTTTACCCAGCCGGGCGAGCAGGAGGTGATCATCGGGAGGGTGCCGCCCTCGGTGAGGCGGTGGAGAAGCTCAGTACCCTCTTCCATAATGGTGAGGTCAGCGCCGAAGTTGACGTCGTAGACGCGCTCGAAGCCGAGGCGGCGCATAGCGGCGATCATCTTGCCGGTGACGGGAGTTCCGACGGGATAGCCAAACTCCTCGCCGAGAGCAGCGCGGACGGCCGGAGCGGCCTGAATGACGACGTGCTTTCCGCTCTTAAGGGCGGCGTCGACCTTCGTGATCTCGCTCTTCTCCATAAGAGCACCGGTCGGGCAGACGTTTACGCACTGGCCGCACTGGATGCAGGGGGAGTTGGCGAAGCTTCTGTTCTCAGCGGGAGAGACAAAGGTGCGGAAGCCGCGGTTCTCGAAGCCGAGGATTCCGAGGCCGTGAGCGTTGGAGCAGCGGGCGATGCAGCGGCCGCAGAGCACGCACTTGGAGGTGTCGCGCACGAGGGCGGGGGCGAGCTGGTCGAGATGAGTCTCGGACTGGACGCCGGTGTACTTATCCTCCTTCGCGCCGGTGATGGTGGCGACGTGGAGGAGCTCGCACTTGCCGTTCTTCTCGCACTGCTGGCAGTTCTTATTGTGATTGGAGAGCAGGAGCTCAACGCTTCTTCTGCGGGCCTCAACGGCCTTGGGAGAGGAGATGCGGATCTCCATGCCCTCGGCTACGGGGTAGACGCAGCTGGCGACGAGGCCTCTCGCTCCGGTGGCCTCAACGAGGCAGACGCGGCAGGAGCCGACGTTGCACTCGCCGTGGTTAAAGGCGCAAAGGGAGGGAATCTCATAACCGCAGGCCTTCGCAGCCTCAAGTATGGTCATGCCGGCTTCGACCTGATAGGCGACGCCTTCGATTTTAATATTGACTTTAGACATCTGCTTATCCCTCCTTATCTCTTCTCAATCGAGCCGAACTTACAGGTGGACATACAGGCTCCGCACTTTACGCAGGCCTTCGGATCGATCTCCATGGCGGCAAGCTTCTTGCCGGGAGCGACGTAATCCGTCCTCGTGATGCAGTTGGCGGGGCAGCCCCTGGCGCACATTCCGCAGCCGACGCACTTGTCGCGGATGATGTGGTATTCCATAAGGTTCTTGCAGACGTGAGAGGGGCACTTCTTGTCCACGATGTGGGCGATATACTCATCTCTGAAGTGAGTGAGGGTGGAGACGACGGGGTTAGCGGCGGTCTGACCGAGAGCGCAGAGGGAGTTGTTCTTAACGGTATCTGCAAGCTCCTCAAGCTCCTCAAGGTCCTTCATGGTGCCCTTGCCCTCAGTTATGCGGGTAAGGATCTCAAGAATGCGCTTCGTGCCGATGCGGCAGGGAGTGCACTTTCCGCAGCTCTCATCGCAGATGAACTCCATATAGAACTTTGCGACGTCGACCATGCAGTTGTCCTCGTCCATGACGATGGCTCCGCCGGAGCCCATCATGGAGCCCTTGGCTACGAGGTTATCGAAGTCGATAGGCTCATCGAGGAACTCCTCGGTAAGGCAGCCGCCGGAGGGGCCGCCGGTCTGGATGGCCTTGAACTTCTTGCCGTTCGGGATTCCGCCGCCGATATCGTATATCAGCTCGCGTAGTGTGGTGCCCATAGGCACCTCGACGAGGCCGACGTTGTTGACCTTGCCGCCGAGGGCGAAGACCTTGGTGCCCTTGGAACGCTCGGTGCCGACGGAGGCGAACTCGGCGGCGCCGTTCCTCAGTATGTAGGGAACGCAGGCGAGAGTCTCGACGTTGTTGACGATAGTGGGCTTCTGCCAGAGACCCTTGACGGCCGGGAAGGGAGGACGGGGACGCGGCATTCCGCGCTTGCCCTCGATGGAATTAAGAAGGGCGGTCTCCTCGCCGCAGACGAAGGCGCCTGCGCCGAGACGGACGTGGCAGTCGAAGCTGAAATCGGTACCGAGAATGTGCTCGCCGAGAAGTCCGATCTCGCGGGCCTGCTTAATTGCGTTGCGAAGACGCCTTACGGCTATAGGATACTCGGCGCGAACGTAGAAATAACCGTTCTGAGCGCCGATAGCATAGCCGGCGATGACCATACCCTCAATGACTGCGAGGGGGTTTCCCTCGAGGATGGAGCGGTCCATAAAGGCGCCGGGGTCGCCCTCGTCGCCGTTGCAGACGACGTATTTCTCGTCGCTCTCGACGTTGAGAGCGAACTGCCACTTGCGGCCGGAGGGGAATCCGCCGCCGCCGCGGCCGCGAAGTCCGGAGGCGAGGACCTCGTCAACGACTTCCTGACGGGTCATCGTGAGAGCGCGCTCAAGACCCTTGAAGGCGCCCATTCCGAGAGCTTCGTTAATGTCCTCGGGGTTGATTACGCCGCAGCCGTGAAGAGCAACGCGGCGCTGCTTTTTATAGAAGTTGATATCCTCCTGCTTCGTGACCTTGGTGGTCGTGCCGGGCTCAACATAAAGCAGACGCTCGACGACCTCGCCGCCGAGGATATCCTTCTCGACGATCTCCTCAACGTCCTCGATATGTACGAGGCGGTAAAGGGTATCTTCGGGATATATCTTTACGAAGGGACCCTGTGAGCAGAAGCCGAAGCAGCCGACCAGGTTGACGGTAGCCTTATCGGCAGCGCCCTTGGCGGCAAGGACTTCCTCGAACTTTGCCTTGATCTCATCGGAGTGGCTGGAAAGACAGCCGGTACCGCCGCAGAGGACAATATGACGCTTGTCGTCAAGTCCCTTCAGCTTATCCTCGAGGCACTTGGTACAGGCGGCGGATTTTATGTTAAGATCCTCAACTGTTTTTATCATTCCATCAAGCCTCCTTTGCCTTGTAATCAGCAACGATCTTGGGAACGTCGCCGACGCTCATCTTGGGATAGACGGTTCCGTTGATGCTGACGGCGGGGGCAATGCCGCAGGCGCCGATGCAGCGGAGGGCGTCCAGAGTAAAGAGGCCGTCCTCGGTGGTCTCGCCGGGTTTGATCTTGAGGATCTCGGAGAATTTGTCGATCACCTGCTGGGCGCCCTTGACGTAGCAAGCGGTGCCGAGGCAGCAGCCGATAACGTATTTTCCCTTGGGAGTAAGGGAGAAGAATGAATAGAATGTAACAACGCCATAGATCTCCGCTACGGATATTCCGGTCTCCTGAGATACTATCTCCTGTACCTCGAGAGGAATATAGCCGTATTCGTTCTGAATATCGCTGAGGATCATCATGAGCGGCGTTTTTTCATTTTTATACCGCCCGCAGATCTCAAGGATAGTCTGAACAGCTTTTTCATTAAGTTTAGCCATACGATAACCCCTTCTGTGATAGATTTGCGTGAAACTATTGATATCCCCCATATCAATACACAGTATATTATATACTAAATCCACAAAGAAGAAAAGAGCAAAAATCAAAAAATCGGGGATTTTGTTTATTTTTCGTCAAAGTAATAAAAAAGCCCGCGGAAATAATCCGCGGGTGGAAATTTAATGATGTCAGCCGCCGAGGTAGGCTTTTTTTACCGCTTCGCTTGCGGCGAGCTCCTTGCCCGTTCCGGAGAGGGTTATCTTTCCGGTCTCCATAACGTAGGCCCTGTCGGCGACGGAAAGGGCCATCTGAGCGTTCTGCTCAACGAGGAGTATCGTCGTGCCGCCCTTGTGGAGCTCTTTGATTATATCGAATATCTGCTCAACCAAGATGGGGGCGAGACCCATACTGGGCTCGTCCAGCATCATAAGCTTCGGCGAGCACATAAGGGCGCGGCCCATAGCCAGCATCTGCTGCTCTCCGCCCGAGAGAGTGCCGCCGATCTGTCTGCGTCTCTCCTTGAGCCTCGGGAACTGCTCGAATACGCGCTCGAGGTTTTTATCCATATCGGCGGGCGAGGTGTAGGCGCCCATCTCAAGGTTCTCCTGCACCGTCATCTGGGCGAAGATGCGTCTGCCCTCGGGTACCTGGGCAAGGCCCTTCTCAACGATCTTATGCGCCTGCATGCGGCTTATATCCTCGCCGCAGAACTCTATGCTGCCGGTCTTTGAGCGCAGCAGGCCGGAGACCGTCTGCAGCGTTGTGGTCTTCCCGGCTCCGTTCGCGCCGATAAGGGTGACGATCTCGCCCTCCTTGACCTCGAAGGAAATGCCCTTTATCGCGTGGATTGCCCCGTAATATACGTTGGCGTTTTCAACTTTCAGTATAGTTTCCATCTCACGCCTCCTTTTTCTTTCCGAGGTAGGCCTCGATGACGGTGGGGTTGGACTGAATATCGGCAGGAGTGCCCTTCGCGATTATCTCGCCGAAATTCAGAACGGCGATGCCCTCGCAGATGCCCATAACGAGGTTCATATCATGCTCAATGAGCAGGATGGCTATCCCGAAGGTGTCGCGTATTTTAACTATGTTCTCCATAAGCTCGGTGGTCTCGGAGGGGTTCATTCCCGCCGCCGGCTCATCAAGCAGGAGAAGGCTGGGCTTCGTGGCGAGGGCTCGGACAATCTCAAGCCTGCGCTGAGCCCCGTAGGGAAGGGCGCCCGCGCTGACCTCCGCAAGATCCTGCATATCGAAGATGGAGAGGAGCTCGAGGGCTCGCTCTTTGGCTATGCGCTCTCCGCTCCAGTAGCGGGGGAGGCGGAGGATAGACTCGGGCAGCGAGCACTTGATCTCGTGGTGCAGGCCGACGAGGACGTTCTCGAGCACCGTCATATTCGTGAAGAGCCTGATATTCTGGAAGGTGCGGGCTATTCCCGCCCTGTTTATCTGGACGGTATTCATTCCGTGGGTATCGTTTCCGTCCAAAAGTATCGTGCCGCGCGTGGGCTGATAGACCTTGGTAAGCAGGTTGAAGACCGTCGTCTTTCCGGCTCCGTTCGGGCCGATGAGTCCCGCTATCTCCGTGCGGCCTATCGTCATATTGAAGTCCTTGACGGCGGTAAGCCCGCCGAAGTCTATGCCGAGATGCCTGCACTCAAGTATCGGGGTCTTGCCCAGGTCACGCTGGGGTATATAGGAGTCCGACGGCATCGGCACGAGCGGACTGTCGTTCTTAGAAGTTACTCTTGCCATCGTCAGACCTCCTCTCTTTTCTTTTTATGCGGAATTAGCTTTGCGAAGAGGGCTCTGCCGCCAGCGCTGTTCGTTCCGAGCATTACGGCTATAAGCACGACGGCGTAGATAAGCATACGGAAGTTTCCGAGAGCTCTGAGCTCCTCGGGCAGAACGTAGAGCACCACGGCCGCGAGTATCGAGCCCCACATATTGCCGAGCCCGCCCAGAACGACGAAGACGAGAACGAGTATCGACGTGTTGAAATCGAACTTCGAGGCGACGAGGTTTGAATAGTTGAGCCCGTAAAGCGCTCCCGCCGAGCCGGCGATAGCCGCGGAGATGACGAAGGCCGTCATTTTGTATCTTGTTACGGGGATGCCGACGCTCTCGGCTGCGATACGGTTATCCCTGAGCGCCATAACCGCGCGTCCGGTGCGGCTGTGAATGAGGTTGAGGACAATAACGAGGGCGACGAGGAGGAGAATGACGCCGGCGGTAAAGGTGGCGATAGTCTCCGTGCCCGTTGCGCCCTGAGCGCCCTTTATGATTATCTTTCCTGCGGGCGTCATATGGAGATCCTCGGCGCCCTTCAGTCCGTTGTAGTTGAATACTATATGGAGCCCGTTCTCATCGTGACCCACGATAAGGCAGGTGATGAGCTCCTTTATGATCTCGCCGAAGGCAAGAGTTACGATGGCGAGATAGTCTCCGCGAAGACGGAGAACGGGGATCCCGATAAGGAAGCCGGTTATTCCCGCGAGTATAGCTCCGACTATCATCGCGAGGACGAGACGGAGAGCGGGAGAAGCGACCGAGGCGGAAAGGCTCTGAGATACGACGACTCCGGTAAAGGCGCCGACGCCCATAAAGCCCGCGTGGCCGAGGCTGAGCTCGCCCATAATGCCGACGGTCAGGTTGAGGGAAATCGCCATAACGGCATAGCAGCAGATCGGAACGAGAAGTCCCATGGTTGAGCGGCCAAGCCAGTGCTGGCTCTGAGCCAGCATTACGAGCCCCCATGCGGCGATAACGCCGAGATAAGTCGCAAAATCGACTTTGGTGTGTTTTTTCAGCCTGTTCATTGAGCTCACCTCAGACTTTCTCGGTCATGCGCTTGCCCAAAAGTCCGGCGGGGCGCACGAGCAGAACGATGATGAGAACGGCGAAGACGACGGAGTTCGCGAGCTGAGTCGAGATATACGCCTTTGCCATAGCCTCGATAATGCCGATAAGAAGTCCGCCGAGCAGGGCGCCGGGGATCGAGCCTATGCCCCCGAAAACGGCGGCGGTAAAGGCGCGGATTCCGGGCATCGAGCCGGTAGTCGGCATAAGAGTCGGGTTGAAGGAGCAGAGCAGGACTCCCGCGACGGCGGCGAGGGCGGAGCCAATGGCGAAGGTGAGGGATATGGTCTTATCGACGCTTATTCCCATCAGCCTCGCGGCGTCCTTATCCTCGGAGCAGGCGCGCATAGCCTTGCCGAGCTTCGTATGTCCCGTAAACCAGGTGAGAGCTATCATAATTACGATGCAGGTCAGCATGGTGAAGAGGGAAATATAGGATATGGAGAGCTGACCGCCGAAAAGCTTAAGAGCGTTCGGCTCGCCGGCAGCGTTCATAAGCGGTATAAGAGGCTGATACACTTTCGGAGTCGCGCCGAAGATGAGAAGGGCGGAATTCTGCAGAAAATAGCTCACGCCTATCGCCGTTATGAGTACGGCGAGCGAAGCTGCCTGGCGGAGCGGGCGGTACGCAAGACCCTCGATAAGTATTCCGAGAATAGTGCAGACGACCATCGCGAGCGCGAGGGCAAGCCAGCCGTTCACTCCGAGGTACATCATGCCGCAGAAGGACATATAGCCTCCGATCATTATTACGTCGCCGTGGGCGAAGTTCAGCATTTTAGCTATGCCGTAGACCATGGTATAGCCGAGCGCGATAATGGCGTAAACGCTTCCGAGGCTTATGCCGCTTATCAGGTAGGACAAAAATCCCATATTAGCGCCTCTCTTTCTCAAGAAGTTTGCTTTCTTTAATAAAGCCGGAAAAAGGGCCGCCTTGCTGACGGCCCTTATGTTAGGTTAATTCTGTAATTCAGGCAGAAACGTACACGCCGTCCTTGATAACGACGGCAACGGGCATCTTGGAGACCTCACCGTTCGAGCCCCAGGTCATGGCCTTGCCGGTAAGTCCGTCATAGCTCATGGTCTGGATCTGGGCGATGAGCTTCTCGCAAATCTCGGAGGCGCTCATATCGGGGGTGCAGCCGGAGTCGATCAGGGCGTTGTAAAGAACGTAGATAACGTCATAACCGTCGGCGGCGAACTGGTTGGGGGTCTCGCCGTAGCGCTTCTCGTACTCGGCAACGAAGGCCTTGGTCATCTCGTCGTCAGCATCGGCAGCGAACGGGGTGAGGAGCATAACGCCCTCGGCAAGAGAGGTATCGAAGCCCTCCATAGTGAGGATTCCGTCCATACCGTCAACGCCGAAGAAGATCGGGGCGTAGTTCATGGCCTTGGCCTGGGTGAGGATGACGGAAGCGGGCTGATAGTATATGGGGAGGAACATAAGGTCAGCGCCGGCAGCCTGAGCGGCGGTAAGCTGAACGGAGAAGTCAGTCTGGGTGTCCTTCGTGAAGGTGCCCTCGTAGACTATCTCAAGACCCTTGGCCTGAGCCTCGGCATAGAAGGTATCGCGGATGCCCTGGGAATAGGCGTCGTCGTTTCTGTAGATAACGGCGATCTTGTGGCCGGGCATATTCTCAGCCATATAAGTAGCAGCGCCGGTGCCCTGGTTGGGGTCGGTGAAGCAGAGCTGGAACATATTGTCCTTATTCGCGGTAACGTCGGTGGAGGAAGCGGAGGGGGTCAGGCAGAAAACGCGGCCCTTGTAAGCCTCGGCGGAGGCGGCGATAGCGGAGCCGGTGGTGACAGGTCCGCACATTACCTGCATGCCCCAGTCCATAAGGTTGTTGTAGGCGTTAACGGCCTTCTCGCCGTCAGCCTCGTCGTCCTGGGGGTTGAACTCGATCTGATAGCCGCCCTTGGCGTTGATCTCGTCAACAGCGATCTTCGCGGCGTTCATAACTGCGGTGCCGTAGATGGCGGCGTCTCCGGTCAGGGGGCCGCTGGCGCCGATCTTGAAGGTGTTGTTCTTCTCTCCGTCGGTATTGCCGTCGGTCTTCCCGGCGCAGCCGGCGAAGACGGCGACGCACATCAGGACTGCGAGAACAAGTGCAAGCGTCTTTTTCATTTTTATTCTCCTTTATTCAATAGATGATTGATTGCTTTATACAGAAACCGGGACAAAAGGCCTCGGCAGGAGTATATTAATCCATTGATGTTGAAAGAAATTTAGCAAAAATAAAGCGCCTTGTCAATCGCCAGAAATTAATTTCATCGTTTTCAATGCCGATTTAACGCGATAAAGAATAATATTCGTCAAGTTGACAAAGCACTTTATCGCAATGGCGCGCCAATCGCAGAAAAACCTATCTATTTTATTAAAGACGTGGTATAATAACAGAGAAGAATCGGGCGAGAGGTGAAGCCATGACAAATTATGAAAAGGCGGTAAGCCTGTGGCGCCGGCGCGAAATTTCAAACGACGCTGAGCTTGCCGAGGCGCTGAACGGTCACAGCATTGCGTTTGCCTATCATTCCGGCAAGATCGAAAATGAAAAAATCACCTACCACGATACCAGAGAGATTTTTGAACACGACGGCGTCACTTCTTATACAGGCGATCTGCGCACCCTGTTTGAGATAAGAAACGCGAAGGAAGCAAACGAGCTGTTTTTGGCTTCCTTCAGCGAGCGGAGGCCGATCAACGAGGGCCTGATAAAAGAATTCCAATACAAGCTCACGCAGAACACCTACGATACCCGCCGCTACCAATTAGGAGAGCGGCCGGGAGAGTATAAAAAGCACGACTATGTGACAGGGCGCGAAGAGATAGGCGCGGCTCCCGAGGACGTAGCCGAGGAAATGGATGAGCTGATCGCTGAGCTGCAGGAGGTTTCTGACGAAAAGGCGCTTATCGCGGCGGCGTACTTTCACGCAAAGTTTGAGAATATCCATCCCTTTGCGGACGGGAACGGGCGCACGGGACGGCTTTTGATGAATTATCTGCTCGTCCTTCACAATCACCCGCCAATCGTCATTCATGAAGAGGATCGCCGTTTGTATTACGGTGCGCTGGAGGCGTGGGACAGCGTGCAGGACCTTCAGCCCTTGGCCGAATTTCTGAAGGAGCAGACGGCCAAAACGTGGCAGAAGCAGATAGAGCGAGCCGAGAAAAAAGATTTAATATAACGTTTGAAAAAGCTTAAAGAGCCGGGATAGCCCCGGCTCTTTAAGCTTTTTTAAGTTATTTCCCTACGCAGAAGCGGGAGAAGATGTCGCCGATAACGTCGTCTTGCAGGTTTTTGCCCATCAGCGAGGCGAGGGCTGATTCAGCCTCTTCCAGCACGGTAAGCACGGCGTCCGGAGTCAATCCGAGATCGAGCGCGTCTATCGCGGCGGAGAGGGCGTCTCTCGCGGTCACTATGTGGGAAAGGTGGCGCGCGTTCGTCAGAAGTCCGCTGCCCTCGCCGGAGTATGGCTTAAGGGCGAGAGTTATCTTTTTCGCGAGAGCGTCAATTCCCTGTCCGGTCTTTGCCGAGACCGGAACCGCGCCGGGGATATCTCCGGCGCCGCGGGGAAGATCTGATTTGTTTATCACGGCTATCGAGGCGGGAGCGCGCTGCAGTGCCAGAAGAGTGCGCTCATCCTCGGCGCGCATAGGCTGAGACCCGTCGAAAACTCCGATAACGAGTCTTGCTTCTCCGGCCGCGGCCTCGGCTCGCTCGATGCCGGCGGCCTCGGCCTCGTCCTCCGCCTGCCTCAGCCCGGCCGTGTCCGTCATTTTAAGGCAGAGCCCGCCAAGGGTCAGCGTTTCGTTCAGCGTGTCGCGGGTCGTGCCCGCGAGCGGGGTAACGATGGCTCTCTCATAGCCCAAAAGGGCGTTGAAGAGGCTGGATTTTCCGACGTTCGGACGGCCTACTATGGCGCAGGGCAGACCCTCGCGCACGAAGCGCCCGCGCTCATAGGTCGAGGCGAGGCGGGCAAGCTCGCCGCGGGCGGCCTCGAGGGTATCGCGGTATTCGGCGAGGCGGAAATCCTCTATCCCATCGTCAGGGAAGTCGATCGTCGCCTGAAAATGCGAGGAGATGGAGATGAGGGAGGAGTAGATCGCCTCGGCCTTTTCAAAAATCGAGCCGGAGAGCTGCAGAACGGCGTTTTTCGCGGCGAGCGGGCTCTCTGCGTCTATCATATCGGCAACCGCCTCGGCGCCCGTGAGGTCGAGCTTCCCGTTTAAGAAGGCGCGCTTCGTAAATTCCCCCGCCTCGGCCTGACGCGCTCCGGCACGGAAGAGGGAAGAGAGAGCCTCAGAGAGTATAACGGGGCTGCCGTGGCAGTGGAGCTCCGCCGTATCCTCGCCCGTATAGCTTTTCGGCGCGCGGGATACGGTCGCAAGGCAGAGGTCGATGACCTCGCCGGAGGCGTCCAAAAGCTCGCCGTAGTACAGCCTGCCCGCCTTCATTTCGGAAACCGAGCCCGTTTTCGGGCGGAAGACCTTATCGAGAATTTCGGCAGCCCTGTCGCCCGAAAGGCGGACTATGCCTATCGCGCTTTTTTTATCGCCCGTCGCTATCGCGGCTATCGTATCGGACATAATGTCACCCTCTTATAAAAAAGGGCGGGTTTTCCCGCCCTTCAATTCGTTTTGAATACAAAAAATTCCTCGGCGTAATAGTGTATAACGCCCTGACGCACTGCTCTAACGCCCTCTTCGCCGCCCTCAACGAGGATCCTTCCGTCTGCAAATGACACCGTCACGCCCTCGGCGTCGATGAGGGGAAGCATATTCTCCTCAATCTCGGCGGCAAGCTCCTCGGTGTGCTCTCTGTAATACGAAGAGTCGTGCGGCGGCTCGTAGCCCTCGACAGGGGTGCCCTTCGCCGTAAAGAGGAAGACGGTCACGATAACGAAGAGAATGAGAAAGAGAGCGGCGCCCGCCGGCCTTATAAATTTTACAAAGCCCTCTCCGGCGCTGAGCTTCGGCTCGCCTGAGCCCTCGGAGGCTCTTTCTATCCTGTCCTCAAGCTTCATTTTACCGAATACCTCTCGCCCATTATCCTGTCGTAGCTTATAAGCTCGTGCATGTGCTTTAATGCCTTTATATCCTCCGTCTCGGGAACGTCGAGCCGGACGTGGTAGTAGGGCACCTTCTCATAGTAATCCGCCAAAAGCTCCATATACGGGGTCTCTTTGGCTCCGGTCATCTCGGCTATTATCTCAAGAAGGTAATAGCTCGAGACCTTGTTATCCTTCTTCGAGGGGAGCATATGGCTCTCCGCGCCCGTGTTTGAATAGATGATGAAGGGGCCGGAGTAGTAAAACTCGTTGTCCGCCAGAGTATCGCCCTGCTCCGTCGTGCCGGACTGAACGTAGGCCGCCCTGTTCGCGCCGAGGGATGGGATATGGTCACCGAAGAAGAGGAGGACCGTCGGCCTCTCCCGCCCGTCGATATAGCTGACGAGGTCGCCGAGCATCCTGTCCGCGTCGTGCAGGCCGTTCGTGAACACGGTCACGAGGCCCAAAACGTCGTCGGTCATATTCGGATTCTCGACCGTTATCTCCGTAACGTCGCCCTCCATCGGGGTGTAGGGCTGGTGGCACTCCATAGTTATCGTCAGAAGAAAGGTCGGCTCATTTGACGCATCGAGGATATGCTCCATCACGCGAAGGCTCGATTCGTCGGTCACGAGACCGCGGCGATATTTGAGGTAGACCTCGTCCGCCACGTCCTCAGCCCCGAGAAATTCGTCGAAGCCGATATTGCCGTAGGCCTTGTCGCGGCTGTAGAAAGCCTTGTGGTAGGGGTGATAGGCCACCGTGCGATAGCCTGCGGCCTTGTAATTCGATACGAAGCCCTCTACCGGGCCGTTTACGAGCTCGTAGGGGCTCGAAACGTCGTGCAGGTAGTCTGTCGAGAGGCCTGTCAGTATCTCAAACTCCGGCCTCACCGTTCCGCCGCCGGAGGCGGTGGAGTACATCATACCCGAGTAAGCGCCGGGAAGGTCGATTATCCTGTCGTAATTCGGTATGGGATTTTCGGAAAAGGTCGTGCCGTTTAAACGCCGGACGTCGAAAAAGCTCTCGCTCAGAACTACGATAACGTCGTATTTTTGCTCAGATGAGGCGGGCGCGCCCTCATAGCCCTCCATTAGAGAGGCTATCCCGGCCTCGGAGTAGCCCTCGGGCGGCTCAGTTCTCAGCATCAGCGTGTTTATCGTGAAGGCGCCGACAAAGCCGTTCGCGCGGTAGTTCGAGGTCTGAAGGGCTGAGTCCATAAAGGACATACCGAATTTACCCAAAATCGCGTTCGACTTAGTGCTGTTTGAAAAGGAGACAGCGGTTATTAAAAGACCGACGGCGAGTATCGGCAAACGCACGAACCAGCGGAGCGGAAGCCTTGTCCCAAGAAGGCCGAAGGCGACGACCCACAGAACGATGACTATACTGCCGATGATATACCATATCGGCACGTTGCCGCTTATAAAGGTCGATAGCCCGCCGAGATCGGATACCATCGTGATATCCCTTGGGTGGAAGTGGTTTCCGTTCAGCGCCATTTTCGTGTAGTTGATATAGGCGCAGATTATGGACAGGACGCCCATTATCCCGGCGGAAATAACGACCCTCCCGCAGAGAAGAGTGAGGTCGAGGAAAAGAACCTCCATAACGATGATTTCGAAGAGAAGGCTCATCGTCTGCTGAGTTACAAAGGTCTTGAGCGCCGTCAGCCCGGAGAAGTTCATATAGTCCAGAACCAAAAGACAGAAGAGCGGGAAGAAGGGGAGGCTTATATACCCCAGTATTCTGAGCGCCTTCATAAGCCGGGGCGGAAGCCTGTCCTTATGCTCCCGCCGGGGTATAATGAGCTTTGAAAGAAATGAGCTCATAGCTTAAAACTTGACCTTTTCCGCGATATAGCTCTTGAGCTCGGCGATGGGTATACGCACCTGCTCCATGGTGTCGCGGTCGCGGACGGTAACGCAGCCGTCGGTCTCGGAGTCGAAGTCGTAGGTGACGGAGAAGGGGGTGCCGATCTCGTCCTGGCGGCGGTATCTCTTGCCGATGGAGCCGGCGTCGTCAAAGTCGACCATAAAGTCCTTCGCGAGCTCGTTTCTGACCTCCATGGCCTTCTCGGAGAGCTTCTTCGAGAGGGGGAGAACGGCGCACTTGAAGGGCGCGAGGAAGGGGTGGAGATGGAGAACGGTGCGGACGTCCTCCTTGCCGTTCCCGTCAACGAGGTGCTCCTCGTCGTATGCGTCGCAGAGGAAGGCGAGGGCAACGCGGTCGCAGCCGAGGCTCGGCTCGATAACGTAAGGGATATAGTGCTCGTTGGCATCCTGGTCGTAGTAGGTGAGGTCCTTGCCGCTGGCCTCCTGATGGCGGCCGAGGTCGTAATCGGTGCGGTCGGCTATGCCCCAAAGCTCGCCCCAATCGGTGAACGGGAAGGCGTACTCAATATCGGTCGTCGCCTTGGAGTAGAAGGCGAGCTCGGCGGCCTCGTGGTCGCGGTAGCGGAGGTTCTCCTCCTTAAGCCCGAGGCTCTTGAGCCAGTCGATGCAGAACTGCTTCCAGTACGCGAACCATTCAAGGTCGGTGCCCGGCTTGCAGAAGAACTCGCACTCCATCTGCTCGAACTCGCGGGTGCGGAAGGTGAAGTTGCCCGGGGTGATCTCGTTGCGGAAGGCCTTGCCCACCTGGCATACGCCGAAGGGCAGCTTCTTGCGGGTGGTGCGCTGGACGTTCGCGAAGTTTACGAAAATGCCCTGAGCGGTCTCCGGGCGGAGATAGACGGTGGAGGAGGAGTCCTCGGTAACGCCGATGGCGGTCTTGAACATAAGGTTGAACTTGCGGATCGGGGTGAAGTCGTGCTTCCCGCAAACGGGGCAGACAACGTCCTCGTGCTCGGCGATGAACTTATCCATCTCGTCGAAGGAGAGAGCGTCCACGTTTATCTCGGGGTGCTCGTCGCCGATGAGCTTGTCGGCGCGGTGGCGGGACTTGCAGGCCTTGCAGTCCAATAGAGGGTCGGAAAAGCTCGCAACGTGACCGGTGGTTATCCAGGTCTGCGGATTCATTATTATGGCGGCGTCAAGGCCGACGTTGTAGGGGCTCTCCTGAACGAACTTCTTGAGCCACGCCTTTTTAACGTTGTTCTTGAACTCCACGCCGAGAGGACCGTAATCCCAGGAGTTGGCAAGGCCGCCGTATATCTCGCTGCCCGCGTAGATATAGCCTCTCGCCTTGCAGAGGTTTACGATCATATCAAGTGTTTTTTCGCTGTTTTTCATTTGAATCTGCTCCATTCCCGCGGCCGGCTGCCGCGTAACAATTTATTAGGCTAAAGCCCTAACTTTTCAATTATATTAAATTACGCCGCCGATGTCAACTGCTGGGACGTGCGGGCGGAAAAAACTTAGAAAAAGCAACCTGCAGCCCGGTTTCCATAATATAATTCGTATGAAAACGCCCCCTTTCGCCCCGTTTTGCACCGATTTTCTATATTTTGTGGTCTCAGGAAAATAATTTACAAAATTTGCAAATTCCGTATTGACAAAATTTTGCTGTATGTTACAATATATGGGAAGGATCGATCGCGCGGCGATCGGAATGGAGGTAACATAACGTGAAAGCAACGGGAATTGTAAGAAGGCTTGACGATCTCGGCCGTATTGTGCTGCCGATTGAGCTTCGTAGGACGCTGAATCTTGAGATAAAGGATCCGGTTGAGATTTTTACGGAGAACGACTGCGTGATCCTGAAAAAATTCGAGCCCACCTGCATCTTCTGCGGAAGCTCGAAGGAAGTGACGGACTTCAAGGGAAAGACGGTCTGTGCAAGCTGCGTAAAAGAGCTGAAGGGTGAATAAAGAAGAGGCGGAGAGCTTTTAGCTCTCCGCCGTTTTTGTAATCAGTTTGGTAATATGGTGGAGGCTCAAATACAAAGGCTTCCCCTCTGAGGGGAAGCTGTCAGCGCAGCTGACTGATGAGATGTCCGCCGCGCTAGCGGCGGTTAAGCTGATTACAACGTGTTATACGGCGCATATGCGCCTACACCTCATCCGTCTCGGCTTTGCCGAGCCAACTTCCCCTCTGAGGGGAAGGCGAAGGACAAGCCTCCACACCACGCGAGCGGTCAGGCTTTTTTGACCGCTTTCAGCATCTTCTCGTGCATCACCGCCATAAGAATCAGGAGGGCGAGGAGATAGAAGGGCAGAAGGCCTACCCCGGCAAAGCCGGAGATAAGGCCGAAGAGCGGGGGCATGAGCGAGGTGCCGACATAGGCGCTCGCCATCTGAACGCCGATTATCGCCTGCGAGCGGGAGGCACCGAAGTGCTCCGGCGTGGAGTGGATTATGCTCGGATATATCGGGGCGCAGCCGAGGCCGACGAGGACGAGACCCGCGAGCGCGAAAGCGTTTCCGAGCGGGATCAGGATGAGTGCGACGCCTGTTATAATAACGCACTGGCCGAGGCGCACCATCTGGCTGTCGTTAAGCTTAAAGGTGATGAAGCCGCTTGCCGCCCGGCCGACGGTTATGCCGAGGAAGAAGAGGCTGCCGTAAGCCGCCGCCGTCTCCGCGTCTATCCCGCGCACGGTGACGAGGTAGCTCGAGGCCCAAAGTCCAACCGTCTGCTCAAGGGCGCAGTAGGAGAAGAAGGCGAGCATTATCTCCTTTACTCCGGGCAGGGCGACTATCTTTTTAAGCGGCAGCGGATCGCGCTTTTCTTCATCAGCAGAACCTTCGCCGCTTTTCCACAGGGGGAGGGTGAGGAAGAGGACGGCGGTCAGGGCGACCTGAATGAAGCCTATCGTCCTGTACCCGGAGCTCCAGCCCCTGCCCACGGTGAGGCAGGCGCTCATTATGTAAGGGCCGACAGAGGCGCCGACGCCCCACATACAGTGCAGCCAGCTCATATGGCGGCTCTTGTAGTGGAGGGCGACGTAGTTATTGAGGGCGGCGTCCACCCCGCCCGCGCCAAGCCCGTAGGGCACGGCCACAAGGCAGAGCATAATGAAGGAGCGGCTCAGGGAGAAGCCGAACAGAGCCGCCGCCGTCATGGCAACGGAAAAGGCGGTAACGGCGCCGGCGCCGAAGCGGCGGGTCAGCCTGTCGCTCAAAAGGCTTGAGACTATCGTACCGCCCGAAATTATCATAAAAATAATGCCGGAGGAGGAGAGAGGAGCGCCGAGCTCCTGATGCATAATTGGCCACGCCGAGCCTAAAAGCGAATCCGGGAGCCCGAGGCTTATGAACGCGAGGTATATAACGGCAAGCAGGATCAAGGCCATAGCTTCAGAGAGTCCTTTCGGTTAATTGCGTTTCTGTGGGGGAAGCACTTTATGCAGCCGGAGCCAGAATAAATTCGAGCCAATTATCGAACAACTCATCCCGGCTTATTCCAATGTAGGACTCAATGTTGCTTGGGTCGAGTGCAACCTTAATAAATGTATCTTCACCGTATTCCGACGCAAGATAAAAACCCATATACGCCTTGGCAGCATAGTATTTTCCGTAGGCGGTAAGCTGATCTATCGGGGAGATTCCGCTTTCAGCAACCTCTTGTATCACAGACTTCAAATCTGTTCTCGCCATATGCTCATCCAATGAATCGATATGATACTCTGCCCTCTCGGTTTCGTCCATAGTATAAACAACAGAAAGATATCCCTGGTATTCAGCCTCACATGACAGATGTTCTGCGAGAGCTTCATCCAGCCAGGTGTAATGCATCACATCGCTTGGCAAAAGTTTGTAATGTATATAATGAACGTATTCGTGAGCGATCGCTGTAAAGCATCCGACCACAATATTAATTTTGCTTCCGTGATAAGTGAATCCGCCCAGCATGTTATCGTAACGAATAACTACGAGAGAATCTTCGGAATAATGCATTTTTTCTCTCGCCCTTTGGATATCGGAATCGTTAACGTTAAGGACTTGAAGCATAAAGCCTATGTTTCTGATCACATATAACTGAGAGTCATCCACTCCGGTATAGTCGCGGCCTATACGGTTTTCTGTATATTTGGTAACGACCACCATAGGCAAGCTTAAACCGCCGTAATAAAACTGCAAACCGGTGGGCGAAAACGACAATCCGAGAGTTTCCGCATATGATTCTATGGAGCGCAGGAAGGAACCCAAAGTTTTATCCGAAGCATTTTTATACAGCGATAAAGCAGCATATTTTGCGGCAGCTACTTCTTCCTCAGTTGAATACGGTGCAGTAAAGCAAGGAAAAATAAGGTTAAGCCTTCCGGGGTCCTTGATAAACATTGCGTCCATATCCTCCGGCGCGTCGAAGCTGTCGGTCTTCCAGCCGAGCTCCCGGGCGAGGGCGTCGGCCCTTGCGTAAGCCCAGCCGTAGTTTACCGCATCGCCCTCTAAGAGCTGAACAGTAACGAGAGCCTGCCGCCAGGTCGCCGTGCCGCCGATCTCATAAAACGCGAGATTGTTTTCCGATTCGCTTCTGAACGTGTAATTGCGCAGAACGTAGAAGCTCAGCCCCTCGGGGGCGGAGAGCTTTTCGTTTAGGGCGGTCTGAGCAGAGATGAACTCCTCGCGCTGTACTTCTGAAACCGTGGGCTCGAAGTAATAGCGGCAGCCGTCGACCTCGGTCATCTCGGCGTTGACCTGGAATATATAAACATAGCTGTCCTTTTCGTAGAGCTGAACGCTTACGCTTTCGTACGTACGGGCGGCTTTTTCCGGCGTGGGCTCGGGCGCAACTGGATCGGGATCGGATATAATCGGAGCGTCGGGAATAGTGCCCGGCGTCACGGGCGCGACAGTACAGCCCGTGAGTAAAAGGACGAGCGTCAGAGCTATCGCGATCAGTTTTCGCATGTTAATTCTCCTTCCGTGGAAAGCCGGGAACGTTATTAGTGACCCGCGCGGGCGATGAGGGCGCGGCCTTCGGTTTTGAGCCACGCCTCCGAGAGCCTGTAATCGGGGAGGACCGCCAAGACGTCAGCGTAAAAGGCGGGGGAGTGGTCAAAGTGCTTCAGATGGCAGAGCTCGTGGACTACGACGCTGTCGATGACCGCGGGCGGGGCGAGCATAAGAAGACAGTTGAAGCTGAGAGCGCCGGATTTAGAGCAGCTTCCCCAGCGGGTCTTCTGGCAGCGTACGGTGATGCTCTTGAAGCTTACGCCGAGCTTTTTCGCATAAAGCTCCGCGCGGGCGGGCAGATATTCGCGGGCGGCCTTTTTGAGCTTTTCCTTCTCAGCCTCGCCTATCGGAGAAGCGGCGGCCTTTTCCGCCTCCGCCCTCGAGGCGGCAAGGCGGGGCTCTATCCAGTCGGCGCGGCTTATTACAAAGCGGTCTATCTCGCGCTTCGGGCAGCGGAGCGGGGCTCTCACAATGACCTCGCCGAGCTTTATCTCAAGCCCGAGGGTCCTTCTGCGCGACCTGATAAGCTTATATTCCACGGTATAATCTCACTTCTGCTCTCTTTTGGTGTAGATCTTCATTATCGTTTTCATACCCGGGACCTGGAGCCTGCGCCTGACGCGCTTCATCTCCTCGGGTATCTTTATTTTCTGCGGGCAGTGCTTCATACATTTGCCGCAGCTTATGCAGTCGGAGGCGTAGTGCGGGAAATTCCCATGCGCGCCGACGCTCATCGCGTAGCCGAAAAGGCCGGTAAACAGGCTCTGCGAATAAGACGAGTTATAGGCGGCGAAGACGGCGGGTATGTTAATCCCCTTGACGCAGGGCATACAGTAGCTGCAGCCCGTGCAGGGTATGCGGTAGCTCTGGCGGAAGATCGAGAGCACGCGGGAGAACATCTCCCTGTCCTCGTCGGTGAAGGAATTTGCGGTTCCGAGGTCGGCGGACTTGAGATTAGCCTCAAGCTGCTCCGGCTCGTTCATACCGGAGAGGACGACCGTGACCTCCGGCTGATCCCAGAGCCAGCGGAGAGCCCAGGATACGCTCGCCTGGACGGGATCGCCGCCCGAGCGGCGCTGAAACTCCGCCTTTGCCTTGTCAGGCAGCTTCGCCGCGAGCTGGCCGCCGAGCAGGGGCTCCATTATTATAACGGGCAGACCCTTTGAGCTTGCGTATCTCAGCCCCTCCTTGCCCGCCTGATAGGTCTCGTTTGCGTAGTTATACTGTATCTGGCAGAAATCCCATTCGTAGGCGTCAACGAGCTTTTTGAAGTCTCCGAGCGAGCCGTGGTAGGAAAATCCGATGTTTCTTATCGAGCCCTCCGCCTTTTTCCCGGCTATCCAGCCCTCAACGCCCGCGGCGACAAGGCTCTCCCACTGGGCAAAGGAGGACATATTGTGCATAAGGTAGTTATCAACGTAGTCAGTCCCGAGGCGGGTGAGGGAAATTTGAAACAGGCGCTCGATATCCTCGGGCGTGCGGCAGCCGGAGTGCGGAAGCTTCGTCGCGACCTTGACCTTCTCGCGAAGACCGTGCTTACTTAGTATGCGGCCGAGGACCTCCTCGCTCCCGCCGTAAAGATAGGCGGTGTCGAAATAGTTTACTCCGCCGGCATAGGCCGAGAGGATGAGCTTTTCCGTCTTTTCCTCGTCAATTTTGCCGCCGGAGCGGGGAAAGCGCATACAGCCGAAGCCGAGGATAGAGAGCTTATCGCCCTTTTTGTTCTCACGGTACAGCATTAAAACCACCTCAAATAAAAATATACCCTGATTTTATCAGGATATTTGGTGAAAGTAAAGCTTGACTAAAGTGCGACAACTGATAAAATAATAGAAAATCCCAAAAAAGGAGAAACAATATGTGGGCTGATAACAGCGTATTTTATCAGATTTACCCCCTCGGCATAACCGGAGCGCCGAGGGATAACGACGGGGTAACGGTCAACCGGATCGGCAAAATCGCCGATTGGCTGCCCCATATAAAGAAGCTCGGGGCGAACGCCATATACTTCTCCCCGGTGTTCGAGAGCGATACCCACGGGTACGATACCCGCGATTACAGGAAGATAGACTGCCGCCTCGGAACGAACGAGGATTTCCGCGCCCTCGTCGACGCCTGCCACGCCGAGGGGATAAAGGTCGTTATCGACGGGGTGTTCAACCACGTCGGCCGCAATTTCTTCGCCTTCCGCGACGTGCGCGAGAAGCGCTGGGAAAGCCGGTACAGGGACTGGTTCCATATCAATTTCGACGGCAATTCCGCATATAACGACGGCCTCTGGTACGAGGGCTGGGAGGGGCATTACGAGCTCGTAAAGCTGAACCTCAGAAACCCCGCCGTCCGCGATTACCTCATGGACACCATAAAATATTGGATAGAGGAATTCGACATCGACGGGCTTCGCCTTGACGTCGCCTATTCCCTTGAGCCCGATTTCATCCGCCAGCTCCGCTGGTTTTCCGATAACTGCGGCCGCGAGTTCTTCCTCCTTGGCGAGACGCTGCACGGCGACTATAACCGCTGGGTGGGCGACGGACTTTTACATTCCTGCACCAACTACGAGTGCTACAAGGGGCTCTGGTCGGCGCTGAACTCATATAACCTCTTCGAGATCGTCCACAGCCTCAAGCGCCAGTTCGGTCCCGAGCCCTGGACGCTCTACAAGGGCAAGCACCTCTACTGCTTCGCGGATAACCACGACGTTTCCCGCGCCGCGAGCATACTCTCAAACAAGAACCACCTGCCCCTTGATTACGGTATCCTCTTCGGTATGCCCGGCATACCGCAGGTCTACTACGGCAGCGAGTGGGGCATAGAGGGCGACAAGCGCGGCGGCGACTGGGGTCTCCGTCCCGCGATAGATAAGCCGGAGTGGAACGAGCTCACGGATAAGATCGCCGCGATGGCGAAGGCGCACAAGGAGTCCAAGGCTCTGTGCTACGGCGACTTCGGAGACCTCGTGCTCACGAATAAGCAGACCGTTTTCCGCCGCACCTTCGACGGGGAGACCGTCCTCGTCGCCGTCAATATCGACGGAGTTCCCTTCTTCGCCCGCTTCAACTGGGGCGAAAAGGCGGTAGATTTGCTCACCGGCGAGGAAAAGAGCGTCGCCGGCGGTATTGAGCTCCCGCCCTACAGCGTAATGTACTTAAAGCTCGTATAATGAAGAATACAAAGCGGCGGCCGGGCTAAAAAGCCCGGCCGCGTTTTTTATTTCTCCCAAAACTTTTTCTTTTTCAGATTGGGCGCCTTTTCGTTCATCGAGGCGGCGAGCTTTTCCACGAGCTCGCGCTGCTCCTTCGTCAGAGCTTTCGGGATTTCGACTGCTACGGTGACGAACTGGTCGCCGCGCCTGTCCTGACTGCGAAGATACGGTATGCCTTTGCCGCGCAGGCGGAATACCGTGCCGGACTGGGTGCCTTCTGGTATGGTGTACTTCACCTTTCCGTCCAGCGTCGGCACCTCTACCTCGGCGCCGAGGATAGCCTGAGTGACGCTTATGGGGTAGGTGAGGAGGACGCTCGTGCCCTCGCGGGTGAAGTACTCGTGCGGACGGACGCTGACCGAAACGAGAAGGTCGCCGTTCGGCCCGCCGTTCAAGCCCACGTGACCCTCGCCGCGTTTCGATACGGTCTGCCCGTCGTCGATTCCGGCGGGTATGGAGAAATCAATGCTCTTCTGCCGCCGCACATTTCCGAGGCCGCGGCACTTTTTGCAGGGGTCGTTTATTATCTTGCCCCTGCCGCCGCATTTCGGGCAGTCCGTCTGCGTCTGCATAACGCCGAACATCGTCTGCCTCTGGGTGACTACGGTGCCGGTGCCCCGGCAGTCGGGACAGGTCTGAGGCGAGGAGCCGGGCGCGCAGCCTGAGCCGCCGCAGTCCGGGCAGGGCTCAACGCGGTTGAAGGTTATCTTCTTGTCGCAGCCGAAGGCGGCCTCCTCAAAGGATATGGATACGTTCTGACGGATGCTCTCGCCCTTCATCGGGGAGTTGCGCGTGCGGGCTGAGCCGCCGAAGCCGCCGCCGAATATGTTGCCGAATATATCGCCCAGGTCGAAGTCGCCGAAGCCGCCGGAGTAGGCTCCGCCCGCCCCCGCGCCGAAGTTGGGATCGACGCCCGCAAAGCCGAACTGGTCGTAGCGGCTCTTCTTGTCGGGGTCTGACAGCACCTCGTAGGCCTCGTTTATCTCCTTGAAGCGAGCCTCAGCCTCCTTGTCGCCGGGGTGGAGGTCGGGGTGATTCTCCTTTGCCGCCTTGCGGAAGGCTTTTTTTATTTCGTCCTCGCTCGCGCTCTTCTGAAGGCCGAGGACCTCGTAGTAATCGCGTTTATTTTCGTTTGCCATACCGTTCTCCATAACGCCGGAATGGCGGGGGCCCTGCCCCCGCCTCGGTTAATTTTGATTATTTCTTGTCGTCGTCCACAACCTCGTAGTCGGCGTCATAGTAGCCGCCGTTCTGGCCGTTCTGGGCTCCGCTCTGTCCGCCGGTGAAGTTGTTGGGGTCAAAGCCCTGAGCGCCCTGCGGGTTAGCGTTAGCGTAGAGCTTCTCAGAAGCCTTGTAGAAGGCCTGGGTAAGAGCCTCGGTGGCGGACTTGATGGACTCGGTGTTGTTGCCGGAGAGGGCGGTCTTCAGATTCGCGAGGGCGGATTCGACCTCGGCCTTCTCGGCGGCGGGGAACTTGTCGCCGTTCTCGCTCAGAAGCTTCTCGGTCTGATAGACCATCTGATCGCCCTGATTGCGGACGTCGACCTCTTCCTTCTTCTTCGCGTCCTCGGCGGCGAACTGCTCCGCCTCGCGGACTGCCTTGTCGATGTCCTCCTTGGACATATTTGTAGAGGAGGTGATGGTTATATGCTGCTCCTTGCCGGTGCCGAGATCCTTCGCGGAGACGTTTACGATGCCGTTCGCGTCGATATCGAAGCTGACCTCGATCTGCGGTATGCCGCGCCTTGCGGGAGCGATCCCGTCGAGGTGGAAGCGGCCGAGGGACTTGTTGTACTGGGCCATCTCGCGCTCGCCCTGAAGCACGTTGACCTCAACGCTCGTCTGGTTGTCGGCAGCGGTGGAGAATATCTGCTTCTTATTCGTGGGTATCGTGGTGTTGCGCTCGATTATCTTGGTGAATACTCCGCCGAGGGTCTCGATGCCGAGAGAGAGGGGGGTAACGTCGAGCAGGAGGATGCCCTCAACGTCGCCGCCGAGAACTCCGCCCTGGATGGCGGCGCCGATTGCGACGCACTCGTCCGGGTTTATGCCCTTGAAGCCTTCCTTGCCGGTGAGGCGCTTTACCATATCCTGAACGGCGGGGATGCGGCTCGAGCCGCCGACCATAAGGACCTTGGAGATGTCGGCTCCGGTGAGACCGGCGTCGCTCATAGCCTGACGGACGGGGCCAGCGGTCGCCTCAACGAGGTGGGCGGTGAGCTCATTGAACTTCGCCCTCGTTATGGTGACGTCCATGTGCTTCGGGCCGGTGGCGTCGGCGGTTATATAGGGCAGGTTGATGTTCGCCGTGGTAACTCCGGAGAGGTCGCACTTCGCCTTCTCGGCGGCCTCGCGCAGGCGCTGCATAGCGACGCGGTCGGAGGAGAGATCGACTCCGTCGGACTTCTTGAACTCGCCTACGAGGTACTTTACGATCTCTGCGTCGAAGTCATCGCCGCCGAGTCGGTTGTTGCCCGCCGTGGCAAGGACCTCGATAACTCCGTCGCCGATCTCGAGGATGGACACGTCGAAGGTGCCGCCGCCGAGGTCGTAGACCATTATCTTCTGATCCTGCTCCTTGTCGAGGCCGTAGGCGAGAGCGGCGGCTGTCGGCTCGTTTATGATGCGCTTAACGTCGAGACCGGCGATACGTCCGGCGTCCTTCGTGGCCTGACGCTGAGCGTCGGTGAAGTAGGCGGGAACGGTGATGACGGCCTCGGTGACCTTCTGGCCGAGATATGCCTCAGCGTCGGACTTGAGCTTCTGCAGCACCATGGCGCTGATCTCCTGAGGAGCGTAGCTCTTGTTATCTATCGTGACCTTGTAGTTTGAGCCCATTTCGCGCTTTATCGAGGAGATCGTGCGGTCGGGGTTCGTTATGGCCTGACGCTTCGCGACCTGGCCGACCATTCTCTCACCGTCCTTGGAGAAGGCGACGACAGACGGGGTTGTGCGGGCGCCCTCTACGTTTGCGATAACTACGGGCTCGCCGCCCTCCATAACGGCGACGCAGCTGTTAGTGGTGCCGAGATCTATACCGATTATCTTTGACATTTCTATTTCCTCCTTAAAATTCAGGTTGTATACGTTTTAATTTGCGACCTTGACGAGGGAGAACCTTATCACCTTGTCGCCGAGGATAAAGCCCTTTTGGAACTCCTCGACTATGACGCCCTCGTCGTGCTCGTCTGATTCCATGTGCATTACCGCGTTGTGCAGGGCGGGGTCGAATTTCTCGCCCACCGCCGCGATCGGCTTTACACCGAGATCGTCGAATATCGTCTTAAGCTGGGTCATAGTGAGCTCAACGCCCTTCTTGTACGCCGGGTCGGAGCATTCCGCCTTCAGCGCCCGCTCAAGGTTATCGTAGACGGGGAGGAGCTTCGTTACCGTGTCCGCCTTAACGTCGCGGAAGATCGACTCCCTCTCCTTCTGGCTGCGCTTTCTGTAGTTATCGTATTCCGCGGCAAGGCGGAGATATTTCTCCTTTTCCGCCGCTAAAAGAGCCTCGGCATCGGGTGCCTCTGGCGTTTCCTTCGCCTCTTCCGCCTCTGCGGCGGCTTCGGCTTCCGCCTCGGGCTCCTGCGGCTTGGCGGCCTTCTTCTCCTTATCCTTATCTTTCACGCTTGTCATCTCCTTCGCTTATCATAAGCTTTCCGAATCCGGCGGGCGGGAACGTTCCGCCGGAGAGAAGCTTTGAAAGTCCGTCGGCGATGCAGCTCAGCTTCGCCGCGACCTTTGAATAATCCATTCGCGTGGGGCCGACGACTCCGATAAGCCCCCTCGTGTTGTCCCCCGCGTCGTAGCTCGCGAGAACGACGCTCGTGTCGCGCAGCTCCTCGGCTATGTTCTCCGGACCTATCAGGACCCTGACGTCGCCGCTCCCGCCGAGAGCTGGTATCCGCTGCGATCCGTCGCCGGAGAAATAGCTCATAAGCTTGTGCGCCTTGTCGCTGTCCTGAAACTCCGGTATTTTTAGAAGGCTCTCGCCGCCCGAAAACACCGTTTCGCTCTCCTTCGCAGACTTAAGAGACTCAATGGCGAAGCTTGCGATAACGCCGGTCAGCCCCATCGAGTCGCCCGCCCCGCGCTCCGCGCTCTCTATCATAAGGGGCGTCATCTCCTCCTCGGCTATGCCGGTAAACGATGCGTTGAATACGGCGGCGAGCCTTTTTACAACGGCCTCGTCAAAGGAGAAGGGGAGCTTTACGAGCTTGTTTTTTACATCGTTGTCGCTCAGAAGAAGGACGATTATAAAGCTGTTCGGGTCGAGATATATGAGCTCGAACCGCTTTACGGTGAGAGCCCTCGGCGCCGTTATCGTCAGGGCGGGGTAGCTCGTGAGCTCCGTGGCGAGCCTTCCGGCGTCGCCCATCAGCTTCTCCGGCTCGCGGCTCGTGCCGAGGCCGCGGTTTATCCTGTCCGCCTCCTCTCCGTCGAGCTTCTTTCTCGTCATCAGCTCGTTAACATAGAGACGGTAGCCCGCCGAGGTCGGTATCCTTCCGGACGAGGTGTGCGGCTGCTCGAGATATCCCGCCTTTTCCAGGGCGGCAAGCTCGGCGCGCACGGTGGCGGGGGAGAAGTCGAGCCCGGAGAGCTCAAGCACACGCTTCGAGCCTACCGGCTCCGCCGAGGCGATGTAGTCCTCAACGACGGCGGAAAGTATTTTCTTTTTTCTTTCCGATAGCTCCATAGCGTCCTCACAAATTAGCACTCTTGGCTTTCGAGTGCTAATTTACCACCATAGTCAGAGAATGTCAAGAGTAGTTTTCGCATTTAACAATTATTTCATAAATGGCACAAATAAAAAATCAGGGAGAACCCTTAGGTTCGCCCTGATCTTCGTTATACTGTAAATTACTCAGCCTTTACGGGAACGACGTTCACAGCGCGCTGCTTGGAGCTGTCGCGGGGATCGGGCTCGGTCTCGTAGGTTACCTTCTGGCCCTCGGCCAGGGTCTTATATCCGTCCATCTGGATGGCGGAGAAATGTACGAAGACATCGCCGCTTCCGTCGTCGTTGGAGATGAAGCCATAGCCCTTCTCCTGATTGAACCATTTTACAGTACCGTTGTTCATTTTAATCTACCTCCTAAGGGATTGTGTACAAGGACAATAAAAAAATCGCCGACGGCGCTTCGTCGATGCGACGCGGAAGACGCCAGACAGCGAAGAGATATCATTCAAGTACATTTGTGATTATATATTCAACCCCCCAAAATGTCAACGGACTTTTTCCGTTTTTTTTGACATTTTTGCAAAAAGAGGCAGCACGGAAATGGTTATGTAAACCGCAAATGTTGACATGATTTGACGAAGGTGGTATAATCAAACGGAATTTCTTAAAACTGATGGGAGTGAGCTTCGTTGAAGGTCGCAGTCGTATGCGATGTGCTGGGCGAGAAGAACAACGGCACCACAATAGCGGCGTATAATCTTATAGAGAGCTTAAAAAAGAAGGGACACGAGGTCAGAATAGTCTGTTCCGATGAGAAAAGGAGGGGGCAGGAGGGCTATTTCGTCTGTCCGACCTTCAACTTCGGCCCGCTGAACAACTATGTAAAAAAGAACGGGGTCGCGCCTGCAAAGGCCGATATGGCGGTTTTGGAGGCGGCAATTCACGACGTTGACATAATACACGTTATGATGCCCTTCTCTATGGGAAAGGCGGCCGCACATTACGCGCACGAGCACGGAATACCGCTCACCGCGGGCTTCCATTGCCAGGCGGAGAATGTGACGGGGCACATATTTATGAAGGACTTTCGCCTTGCGGGAAGGATAGCCTACAGGGCGTTTTACAACAGGGTATATAAATACTGCGACGGGATACACTACCCATCCCGCTTTATCTGCGATACCTTTGAGGACGTGGTGGGGCCGACGCCGAGGTACATAATTTCAAACGGGGTGGCAAAGGAGTTTCGCCCCATCCCCTGCGAGAAGCCGGAGGAGCTCAAGGACAAGTTTACTGTTCTCTTTATAGGCCGCTACAGCCCGGAGAAGAGCCACAAGGTGCTTATAGATGGGGCGGCGCTCTCAAGGTACAAGGATAAGCTCAGACTCGTTTTCGCCGGGGCCGGGCCGCTTGAGGATAAGCTCAGGGAGAGGGCGAAAAAGCGCGGGCTTAATGAGCCGGTTATGAAGTTCTTCTCCCGCGAGGAGCTCGTCAAAACGATAAATACGGCTGATCTTTACGTGCACCCTGCCGAGATAGAGATAGAGGCGATAAGCTGCCTTGAGGCCATTGCCTGCGGGCGGACGCCGCTCATCGCCGACTCGCCGAGGAGCGCGACGAGGGCCTTCGCCCTCGGACCGAACAACCTTTTCAAAGTCAACGACCCGGCGGACCTTGCGAAAAAGCTTGATTTCTGGATAGAGCACCCCGAGGAGAGGGAGAAATGCTCGCGCGACTATCTGGGCTACGCTTCCCGCTTCGACTTCGACGTGTGTATGGACAAAATGGAGGAGATGATGATCTCCGTCGTGAGGCGCGGGAAGAATGAAGGCTGAGAGAGTTATATACTGGTCCGACGAGCAAAATGACGACTTCGCAGGCAATAACATAACCACGGCGAAGGTCGGGCAGGATTTCAAGTTTGTAAGACGCGGCGTAATTTGGCGGTTTTTCGCCTTTATCGCCTATTACGTTATCGCCGTGCCGCTCGTTTTCCTCGTTTCGAAGCTGTATCTCGGGCTGAAATTCGAAAACAGGAAAGCTGTAAAAAAGGTCGGAAAGAGCGGCTTTTTTCTCTACGGGAACCACACACGGGAGCTCGACGCCTTTATCCCCGCAATGGCGTCCTTCCCGAAAAAGGCTTACGTTATCGCAAATCCCGACGCCGTCAGCATACCGATGCTCAAGCATTTCGTTATGATGATAGGCTGCCTTCCGATTCCCACCGGGCTTGAGGGTATGCGCGGCTTTTTAGCGGCCGTGCACCAGAGATATTCCGAGGGCGGAGTTATCGGCATATACCCCGAGGCGCATATCTGGCCCTTTTACACGGGGATAAGGAACTTCCGCGACGTGTCCTTCCGCTACCCTGTTGAGGAGAAGGCGCCCGTTATCGCCATGGTAACGACCTACCGGAAAAGGCGCGGCCTTTTCGCCCTTGCGAAAAAGCCGGGTATGACGGTCACGCTATCAGAGCCGATGTATCCCGACCCCTCGCTCCCGCCGCGTGAGGCAAAGCGCGAAATACGCGACAGGGTCTACGACTTTATGGTGAAGACCTCAAGCTCCAAGGAAAACGTGGAATACATAAAATACGTGAAAAAAGAGCTGTGAGTTCAAAAACTCACAGCTCTTTTAATAGCTCGGAGGGCTTGTTAATGATTTTTGCGGCTCCGTGATCGGTCAGAAGCTCGCGGCTGCGGAAGCCCCAGCTTACGGAAACGCAGGGTATGCGGGCGGCGCGGGCAGTCGCTAAATCGACCTCGCTGTCGCCGACGTAGACGCACTCGAAGGGCTCGCTCCAAAGCTCCCGCATAGCGGAGAGCACGGAGTCAGGCGCCGGCTTGCGGGCGACGCTTGGGCTCTCGCCCACGGCGACGGAGATAAGGCCGGGAAAGAATTTCCGCGCGAGCTTTTTGACAACAGGGTCCTGCTTGTTCGACACCACGGCGAGCTTAAACTCGCGGCGGCTCAGCTCGCGGAGAAGCTCGATTATCCCGGGATAGGGAGCGGTCTTAATAAGGCTGTGCTCCGTGTAATACTCGTCGTACCAGGCGAGGATGGCGTCGAAGCCTTCCTCGTTTTTTCCCGCGGGAAGGCAGCGGGCAATCAGATTCCCGGCTCCGTTCCCGACGAAGGCGCGCACTTCGTCAAGGCTGCGCTCGGCGTAACCGAAATGGCGCATCGTGGCGTTTACGCTGTCTTTAATATCCTCGAGGGTGTTCAAAAGGGTGCCGTCAAGGTCGAATATAACCGTTGTGTATCTCATGAGGCGTCCTCGGCGAGAGCCTCCTCGAGCGCCCTTGCTATCTGATCGGGGCAGGAGGTGGGGCGCATGCCGCATTTTGTGCCGCGGATGAGGGGGATGACCTCGTCGGCGCGGCGGCCGCGGATAAGGGCGGCGATGCCCTTCAGGTTTCCGTTGCATCCGCCCGTGATGCGGATGTCCTTTATTATCCCGTCCTCAAGGTCGATCTCGTATTTCTGGGAGCAAACTCCCTTAGGATAGTAAGTTTTAGTCATTATTATGACCATTCCTTTCTTCTGCACTGAAAGGCACAAAATGACCATAAAAGGAATGGTCATAATATGCCATGTTTTTCGGTTGCCCCGTCAGGGGCGAGAAAAACGGTTTTAATTTAATGAGGTTGAAACTTGTTTCAACCGTCTCTCTCCTCTCTCCAAAGCATTATAATACCTCCGTTAAAAAAAGTAAACGGGTAATATGAGGGACGTGCCCGCGCATAGATTTAAGCGGAGGTACGAATGATGAGTAAAAAGGTGTTCAAAATGCTTCAGCCATTTCTGAGGCTTATACTGCCGCTCGCCGCCGTGCTGACGGCTGCGGGCTCTATGCTTCTCACCTCGTCGGCCTTCGCCGCGAGGGCAAAGGAGCTTTTCTGGTCATCAAGCCTGCCGGAGCTTATAATCTCGGCTGAGCTTAGGGCGCGGGTGACCGTGGAAAAGGAGGACGAGCCGGAGCCTGAACCTGAGCCTGAGCCGGAGCGGAAGCCCGAGCCCGAGGCGGAGAAGCCCGTCCCGGAGCTTATCTACACCCCGCCGGAGGGTGAGGCTGAAGAAAACCCGACGTCAGAGCCGAAGCCCGAGCCCCGGCGCGACGGAGACGCATCGCCGCTCTCTGCGGAGAATATCGAGATAAAGAACAAGACGGACTATTCGCCGGATATCGAGGCGCTTTTAAACTCGGATATCGACTTCTCGGGCGTGACCGTTCTGATAATCCACTCCCACGCGACGGAGGCCTATATGCCGGACGGGGAGAACAGCTACGTGGCGTCAGACCCGTTCAGAACTCTGAACGTGGATCAGAACGTCCTTAGAGTGGGGGAGGAGCTAAAAGCCGTCCTCGAGGCTCGGGGGATCAAGGTCATCCACGATACGGGGCTATACGACTACCCGAACTATAATCTGAGCTATTCCCGCGCCCTTACCGCGATAAAGACCGATATCTCGGAGTACCCGGATATCGGGATAGTTATCGACCTGCACCGCGACGCCCTCGAGGGCAAGGACGGCACGGTATATAAGACCGTGGCTGACGTGGGCGACTCGCCCTGCGCTCAGGTCGGCTTCGTCGTCGGGACGAACGCCTCGGGGCTAAACCACCCGAAATGGGAGAAAAATCTCGCCTTCGCCCTCAAAATACAGTATTCGATGTGCGAAAAGTACCCATCCCTCGCAAGGCCGGTAAAGCTGAGCCGGTACAGGTATAACCAGCATATGACGGAGGGCTCCCTTATCGTAGAGGTCGGCTGCACGGGCAACACCCTGCCGGAGGCTCTCGCCGCCGTCAGATACTTCGGCGACTGTTTAGCAGACGTGATAGAAGGATAACAAAAATCGGCGGGCGAAAATCGCCCGCCGAAATGCGTTATTCTTCTACGTCGGTTATCTTGATCGCGAGCTCGTCGAGCTGCTTCTGCGTCACCTCGGAGGGGGCGCCCATCATAACGTCCTGCGCCTGCTTGTTCATCGGGAAGGGGATGACCTCGCGGATAGTGTCAACTCCGGCGAGGAGCATTACCATACGGTCAACGCCGGGGGCAACGCCCGCGTGGGGAGGAGCCCCGTAGCAGAAGGCGTTGTACATAGCGGGGAACTTCGACTTAACGTCGTCCTCGCCGAGGCGGACAAGCTCGAAGGCCTTTATCATTATCTCGGGATCGTGGTTTCTGACTGCGCCGGAGGAGAGCTCTATGCCGTTGCAGACGATATCGTACTGCTCGGCCTCGATGGTCAAGGGGTCGATCTCGCCTCGCTCGGCTTTGAGAAGCACCTCGAGCCCGCCGGAGGGCATCGAGAACGGGTTGTGGCAGAACTCAAGCTCGCCGGACTCCTCACCGATCTCATACATCGGGAAATCGACTATCCAGCAGAACTCGTAGCGCTCTCTGTCCATATGTCCCTCGCAGGCAGCGCCGAAGGTCTTTATCATAACGCCCGCGGTCTTGTTCGCGAGCTGCCCGCCCGCTACGACTACGAGGGTATTCTTCTCAAGCTTCATAAGCTTCTCGGCCTCGGCCTTGTCGATGAACTTGGCTATGCCGCCGGCTATTGCGCCCTGATCGTCCACCTTGAACCAGTAGCCCTTGCCGCCGGACTGCACCTCGCAGTCAGCTAAAAGCTTCTCTATCTGCTTTCTCGTCAGATTGCAGTTCGAGATAACGACGGCCTTGACCTTCTGATCGGCCAAAGGCGCAAACTCGCTGCCCTTGAAGAGCGGGGAGACGTCAGTTGCGGTAAGGTCTATACGCAGGTCGGGCTTGTCGGTTCCGTAGGTCTCAAGGGCGTCGAGATACTTGATGCGGCGGAACGGGGGCTTTGAAGCAATATCGTAGGTTCCGTATTTTGCGAATATCGGGGGCAGAACGCGCTCGATAACGCCGAAAACGTCCTCCTGGGAGGCGAAGGCCATCTCCATATCGAGCTGATAGAACTCGCCGGGGCTGCGGTCGCCGCGCGCGTCCTCATCGCGGAAGCAGGGGGCGATCTGGAAATATTTATCGAAGCCGGAGGTCATAAGAAGCTGCTTGAACTGCTGCGGAGCCTGGGGCAGGGCATAGAACTTGCCGTGGTGCTTGCGGCTCGGCACGAGGTAGTCGCGCGCGCCCTCGGGCGATGAGGCGGTGAGGATAGGCGTGGTTATCTCAAGGAAGCCCTCGCGGGTCATAGCCTCGCGCAGGGCGGAGACCACGTTGCAGCGCAGAACGATGTTCTTCTTAACGTCGGGATTGCGAAGGTCGAGGTAGCGGTACTTGAGCCTCATGGACTCGTCGGCCTCGCGGCTGCGGTTTATCTCAAAGGGCAGCTCGTTATAGCGGCAGCGGCCGAGCACCTCAAGCTTGTCGGGCACTATCTCGATATCGCCGGTGGCCTGCTTCGGATTCTTCGAGGAACGCTCGCGGACGACGCCCTCAACGGCGATGGTGCTCTCCTTGTTGAGCCCCTTTACGGCGGAGATTATATCCTCTGTTTCGCATACGAGCTGGGTTGTTCCGTAAAAATCGCGGAGGACGACGAAGCTGAGGCTTGAGGAGACCTCGCGGACGTTTTCCATCCAGCCTACGAGGCGGACGCGCTCTCCGGCATTTTCCGCCCTGAGCTCGCCGCAGTTATGTGTACGGTTCTGTGTCATATCTATTTCTCCTTTGCGGATGAACTTTTTTATTCCTTTATGGGCTTGCCGCTGTCGAGCTTTTTGAGGGCGGCCTTGACTCTCGCCGCGGCCTCGGTAACCGTGAGCTTTTCCTGCTCGCCCGTCGAAAGATCCTTGAGGGCGACAAGCCCCTCTTTTATCTCGTCCTCGCCGAGGAAAACGGCGAAGGGAATATTGAGCTTCGAGGCGTAGGCTATCTTCTGCTTGAATTTCTTATCCTCGAAATAGATCTCCGTTCTTATTCCGGCGCCGCGGAAGACGGTCGCTATCCCGGCGGCGGCCTCAAGGTCGTCGGTCATCGGGATCACAAGAGCGTCGGCGGGGGCGGCGTTAAGCTCGGGATTAAGAAGCCCGCGATCCTCGAGAATGAAGAAGAGGCGGGTGAGGCCGATCGAGATGCCGACGCCGGGAAGCTGCCTGTCGGTATAGTACCCGGCGAGGTTATCGTATCTGCCGCCGGAGCAGACGGAGCCGATCTCCGGGTGGTCGAGCATAATCGTCTCGTAGACCGTGCCCGTGTAGTAATCAAGGCCTCTTGCTATCGTGAGGTCGATGGCGAAGTTAGTCTCCGGAACTCCGAAGGCGGAGAGATACTTCGTGACGGCCGTAAGCTCTGTAAGACCAAGATCGAAGACCTCGTTTTTCCCACGGTACGCCTCAAGGGCGGAGAGCACCTCGGCGTTCGTACCCTTTATCGCCATAAAGGCGAGAATCGCGCCGGCGTCGCCGGGCGAGACGGAAAGATCGTCTGTAAGTATCGCGCGGACCTTCTCCGGCCCGATCTTCTCGAGCTTGTCCGCCGTGCGCATAATGTCACCGGAGATTTCGGAAAGGCCGAGCATAGCGTAAAACCCGGTCAGTATCTTCCTGTTGTTCACCCGGATAACGAAGCGGTCGAGCCCCAGCTCGGTGAAGGCGCGGTAAATAACGCTCGGTATCTCCGCCTCATTATATATGCTGAGCTTCCCGTCGCCTATAACGTCGATATCCGCCTGATAGAACTCACGGAAGCGGCCGCGCTGGGCCCTCTCGCCGCGGTAGACCTTTCCGATCTGGAAGCGCTTGAAGGGGAAGGTCAGCTCGTTTAAGTGGAGAGCCACGTACTTCGCGAGCGGCACGGTTAGGTCGAAGCGGAGGGCGAGGTCATTATCGCCCTTCTGAAAGCGGTAGACCTGCTTTTCCGTCTCGCCGCCGCCCTTCGCGAGGAGAACGTCGGAGCCCTCGATGACAGGAGTGTCGAGAGGCGTGAAGCCGTAAAGCGAATAGACCCTTTTCAGGGTATCCGCTATCTTTTCAAATTTAAGCTGCGACTCGGGCAGAAGCTCCATAAAGCCCGAGAGCGTGTGCGGTTTTATTCGTTCCATTTTCTTACCTCGTGTTTTTACGCAAATGTATGGGCGGGCAAAATTCCGCCCGCCCGGACATTTGGATTTTTATCTCCGTTATTTCTTGGGATTGACGATATCGCGCCAGTCGAGCAGGCCGTCCTGCAGGCCGCGGATTATGACCTCGGCCGTGGCGACGTTCGTCGCAAAGGGCACGTTCATCTGGTCGCAGAGCTGGCACAGATATGTGACCTCCTTCGACTGTTCCTTTGCGGGATCCTCAAAGAACAGGACGAGGTCAAGCTCATTATACGTTATTCGGGCGCCTATCTGCTGCGCGCCGCCCAGCGCGCAGGAGTTATACAGGCTGACGGGGAGCCCCGTAGCCTCCGACACAAGCCTGCCGGTAGTGTTGGTGGCGCATATGGAGTGCTTTGCAAGGATTCCGCAGTATGCTATGCAGAATTGCACCATAAGCTCTTTCTTTCGATCGTCGGCCATAATAGCGATGTTCATTCCGTGCCACCTTCCTTTTTAACTTTATAGTATCATATTCTCGCAAGGAAGACTCTTTCGCCTGTTATGCGGCGGGCGACCCTGTAGAATTGACCTTCTGTGTTTTTCGCCCCGAAGAGCATAAGGGGCTTTTCGAGATTTGCCGCGAGAGATACGGCGTTATCCTCGCTTATAACGCCGATGAGGCGGGCGCCGACGGCGTCGATTACGTCGTCGATAGTCTCATTGATGCGGCGGTAGTTTTTCGGAGCTACGCGGTTTACGAGAAGCCTTATATCCCCGACCGAGAGGGCGGAGAGAGCGGCGACTGTCTTCTGTCCGTCACGCAGGCTCGAGGAATCGCCCGTAGATACGACTATCGCCATATCGGCGCCCCTCGCCGCAAGGCGAAAGCCGCTGCCGAGACCGGCGGGCGAATCAAAGAGCAAGTAATCATAATCCTCCTTGAGGGAGGTCATAAGCCCGGAAAAAGCGGCGGGGTCGATATCGTCGGGCATATCGCCGCTCGGGGCGGAGAGAAAGTAAAGCCCGGCGATCTCACCGTGGGGTATTATTGCGTCTTTCGCGCCTATCCTGCCGGAGAGCACGTCGCCGAAGTCCCAGAGGACGCGGTCGGTAAGGCCGAGGGCGAGGTCAAGATTTTTAAGCCCGACGTCGCAGTCCACGGCGAGGACCTTTTTGCCCATGAGGGCGAGGGCTTCTGCTATGGCGGCGGTGCAGGTCGTCTTCCCGGTTCCGCCCTTGCCGGAGGTCATTACTATTGAAATTCCCAAAAGCGCTACCTCCCGATAGGCCGCAGCCCTGACTTTTCTTTCATTACAGTATACTAAAAATCCCTGTACATTTCAAGGGGAAAATGGCTAATTTATATAATTTTGCTATCTGAGAACGGAATTCTCCACGCCGAGAGTCTCGGATACGGAAACGCCGGAGAAATACTCCGTGATTATGTCCCTCGCTACCTGGGTTAGACCAGAGCCCGATCCGCCCTTTTCGACCACGACGGCGATAGCGATCTGCGGATCGTTCGCCGGAGCGTAGCAGACGAAAACGCCCGTGTTCATCGCGGCGGTGTCGGACTGGACGGTTCCGGTCTTCGCCGCTATCGGAACGGAAAAGCCCTTGAACATAGCCGCCGCAGTTCCCGTCGTGACGACGGCGCGCATCCCCCTCCGGATAACGGGGAAGTAGCCGCCGGGATCGTCTATCACGTTCCATATCTCGGGCTGCTTTTCAATGAGGATATCGGAGTAGTCCGAGCTCGTCACATAATCGAGCACGGAGGTCTTGTAATGCGTGCCGCCGTTCGCTATCGTGGCGACGTAGCTCGCTATCTGGACGGGTGTGAACTGGTTGTAGCTCTGACCGATGGAGGCCTGAAGAGTATCGGCGTTCCACCAGCCCTCGTTCAGCACCTCGCGCTTGTATTCGCGGCTTGCGAGTATGCCGGCCTTTTCGCCTATCTCGATGCCGGTCTCGCTTCCGAGGCCGAACTGCTTCGCCGCCTCGGATATCGGGGTAATGCCCATCCTGTCGGAGAGCCAGTAGAAAAAGTAGTTGCAGGAGTTTTCTATCGCCTTAACAACGTTCACGTTGCCGTGGCTGGCGGGATAGACCCAGCAGCGGGGGGCGTAGCCCAGATCCTCGTACTTCGTATATATGCCCTCGTCCCTTATCGTAGTCTCGGGCGAAATGTAGTTGTTGTTGAGTCCCGCCCAGGCCGTGACCATCTTGAAGGTCGAGCCCGGCTCGTACGTGCCCTGGGTCGCTCTGTTCCAGGTGGAAACGGAGTAGTCGGGGTACGAGGCCATGGCGAGCACCTTGCCGGTTTTTACGTCCACGACAACGACGGCTCCGCCCTCGGCAAGCTCCGGCGCCCTGTATTCGTTCGTCTCGCCGTCGAAGTATCTGCGCTCCGCCTCGGCGACTCGCGCCTCGTTTATCGAGGCTATCGTAGCGGCAAGTGACTCCTCGGCGACCTGGTTTAGCCCGATGTCTATAGTGAGGTATACGTTGCCCCCGGCCTTCGCCTGGGTGCGGACGACCTCGTCGATCACGGCTCCGCTCCTGTCGGTGTAGACCGTGACCCTGCCCGGCTTGCCGCGCAGATAGTCCTCAAAGGCGTATTCAACTCCGCTTTTTCCGATAATGCTTGTGAGCGAATAGCCCTGATCCTTCCTCGCCGCGTACTCGTCGGCATAGATCGGGCCGACGGTGCCGATGACGTGGGCTGCGTATTCCGTGTAGTAAACGCGCTTGTAGCTTTTGGCGACGGAGACGCTCGGCATACGCCCGGTCTTTATAAAGGTCAGGTAATCCGTTGATACGTTGTCCGCAAAAATGTACTCCGAGGTGTTTACGAGGACCCGCATCTCCAGCTCGTACCGCACGCCGATTATTAGCCTCGCGTCCTCCGCTGTGACCGTATAGTTTATCTTATAGTGGTTTCTCAGCCAGCTTATGAGGTCTGGGGCGGTGATATCAGCGTCCAGCCCGAAATACTCTAAATAGGTCGCAAGGCGGGAGGACTGCAGATTCGTCGGCTTCGCAACGTACTGGAAGGGAGCCGAAAGGGTGACGGGGAAGGTGTCGTTATACTTCACCCCGTACCTGTTCGCCGCCTTGACGAGCTTGAGTACGGTGTCGTTCGGATCGGCCTCCTTGAGAAGGGAGGAGCGGGAGATCTTGACTGAGTACACCGTCTCGTCCGCGGCGAGAAGAGTGCCGTTTCTGTCGAGGATGGCACCGCGCGCCGCTTCCACCGTCTTCGTGGTCGCGATCGAGGCCGCGCCGGGCGTGGAGAGATATTCCTCCGCCTGGACGGCGGAGAGGTTGTACATCGAGAATATCATAAGCGCGGCGAGAGCCGCGAGGATCAGAGCGAGAAAGGCGATCCTTGATGATTTCAGAGTTCTGTCCATAATTATGGACCTCCCTTTCGCTTAAGTAAACGAGGATCAATTCCGCTCGCGGAGTTAATCGTCGTTTACTTAATACTTAAACGAGCTTTGAGATCCCCAGAACGATATAGTAAACGGGGATGGCGAAGAGGGCGGAGGCCGCCGTCTGCCTGAGACCCACGTCAAAAACGGCGCTCGCCGAGGCTCCGCCGACAATGAGATAGCTCACGGCCTCAACGGCAAAGCAAATGATAAGAGCCGCGAGGGCGGATACCGCGTATGCGAAAAGCCCCTTGACGAGGACGGTCTCAACGAGGTAGCCGGCGATGAGGCCGATAAAGGCAAGAGTGAGGGTGAACATTATCGTGGGCTGGTTATAGGCGATGTCCATAAGGAAGCCCGCCGCAATGCCGACGATTCCGCCCTTCACCCGCCCGAAGAACACGGCGGCGCCCACGGCTATAAAGGGCAGGATGAGCGGCTTTGCCCCGAATATCGGGTGGCGGTTGAGAATAAGCCCCTGAAGTATATAGGAAAGCAGTAGAAGGGCGGAGAAGAGGAGTATCCTTGCCGCCGTTTTTTTTCTCGATTCAGTCATCTTTAGCCTCAGCCCGCCTTTATATCGGTGATAACGTAGAGGTTTGCGACGGAGGAGAGGTCGGCGGAGGGCCTTACAACGGCGTATGACCCGTGACCGGTGGAGTCCTCCCTTATGCTTTCGACCGTGCCGATTATGAGCCCTGCGGGGCTGTTTCCGCCCCTTCCGGAGGTGAGGACGGAGTCGCCGATAAATACGTTCGCCGCGTTGTCAATATAATCGAGCTTCAGCCGCGATTCCTTGAAGAGGTTAAAGTCGCCCTCGACTATGCCGGTCTCGTCCGTGCCGGAGAGTATCGCGCCGACGCTCATCGTGGTGTCGATTATGCTGACGACGGTGGAGGAGGTCGAGCCTACCTCGGTGACGATGCCGACGAGATAGCCCTCAGCGGTTATCACAGAGTCGCCCACCTCGATATCAGAGGAGGCGCCGCGGTTTATCGTGAACGAGGAGGAGAAGTTCGAGGCGGTCCACGAGATTATAGTCACGTCCCTCAGCTCGTAGGGCAGAACATCGAAATCGCGCATGGCAAAGCCGAGCAGGGAGCGGAGCCTGTCATTTTCCTCGACTATCTCGGTGTAGTCGCGGGAGTCACGCTCGAGCTCGGCAATGCGCTCCTTGAGCTGGGCGTTCTCGGCGACGACGGTATCGTATCTGTAAATGTACCCGTAGATATCCTCAAGCGTGCCGACAAGGCCGTTCATCGCGCTTCTAAGCGGCTTGAATATCGGCTCGCTTATCACCCGGCCGAAATCGGCGTTGCCGCCCGAGACCGCCATCGTAACCGCGGCGATAAGGGCGATGACTATCGCGCAGGCGGCCACTATTATTCCCTTTTTAGATATAAGGTCCTTCAATGGTCAGCCCTCCGAAACGATGGTTGTAAGGGGCAGGCCGAGCTCCTCAAGGCTCTCGGCGAGGCGGCAGAGGGGCAGGCCCATCACGTTGAAAAAGTCGCCGGTTATGCCCTTTATAAAAACTGCGCCGAGACCCTGAGCCCCGTAAGCGCCCGCCTTATCCATGGGCTCGCCGGTAGAAACGTACCAGCTTATATCCTCCTCGGAAAGCTCGCGGAAGCGGACGAGCGTGGATTCCGCCGCGCTGAGCTCCCTGCCGTCAAGAATAAGGGCAAGGCCGGTAACCACCAGGTGCTCCCTTCCCGAGAGAGAGCGGAGCATCGCCTTCGCGTCCTCCTCGTCCGAGGGCTTTCCGAGAGGACGCCCGTCGAGATATACGAGGGTGTCTGCCGCGATCAGCAGCCCTTCGCCGCCTGAGCGGGAGAGGACCTCTCTCGCCTTTGCCATGGAAATATGCTCTACGGCCTTCTCGGGCGGGAGGGAAAGGTCCGGCTCTTCTTCGCTCTGCGAGGGGATTATCTCAAAATCTCTAATCCCGAGCTCCCTTAAAAGCTGAACCCTGCGGGGCGAGCGGGAAGCGAGTATTATTCTTGTCATTATGATTCCACACCTTTTTACTGTTTTCAAAAGAGGCCGCGGGTAAAGCTCGCGGGCTCGTACCGCCCTTCGCCGAGGTATCTCTCCGTAACGAGGGAGACCTCCTCGGGATTCTCGGTGGTAAAATCGAGCCTGACGCCCCAGAGACCGCAGTTCATATAATCGCGGCTCCTCCTTGCAAGGAAGAGCTTTTTCGCGGAATACAGGGTCTCCCGCCCGGAGACGGAGCGGACGGAGGGCATTACTATCCCGTCCCTGTCCGGTATCCCGGCGTAGCCCTCGCCGCTGAGCCCGGAGGAGAGGGGAAAAACGGAGTGGGCGACGGGCAGACGCCCGTAGACCGTAAGCTCCGCAGGAAGATATTTTTTAAGGGCGGCGACCTCGGCGGCGCTGAGCTCCGGGGATAGAACGGCGCTTTTAAAGTTCATTCGCCGCAGTATTTCCGTATCCCCTGATGAAAGGACGCCGAGACCGATTCCGCCTCTCAGGCGGAAGCCCATATTTTTAAGGAAGAGCGCGTGACCGAGGTTTTCACAGAGCGCATCCTCGACCCCGAGCTGCCTTGCGCTCATCAGCATTGAGGTGAGCTTCGGCTTATCCGCATCCGTGAAGAACGGGGGAAGAGTGACGGCAACAGTTATGCCCTCCGCCCTGATGAACGGAAGGACAGAGTCCTGCGAGGCTGCAAGCTCGGTTATCGGAACGTAGACCACGGGAGGGGCAAGCTCCAAAAGCCTTTTCGTGAGCTGCGCCGCCTTGAGCACGGATACCGTAAGAACGGGCGGGAGCTGCGAGGGCTCAGGCGGCTCGGGAAGCGGAGAGGCCTGACCCGCCGCGCGCTCGGGAAGCTGAGTCCTTTTCTCCATCAGCTCCTGAAGCGCAGAGTCCCTGAGCCCGGAGATATCCTTCGGATCCGCCGAGACGCCCTTCTGTATGTTCGTCTTCACCGAGGCGGTGAGAAAGGGCGTTCCGCCAGTCTTATAAAGCTCGGTCTGCAGACGGGTGGAGGTAAGCTCCCGGTGAAATGCAAGGTCACATTTTCCGCCCTCGCGCGTCGCCTCGTTTCCCATATCGTCTGTGGCCGTGAGCCTGATCGGCCTTCCGAGCGCGAGCTCAGCGGTGAAATTAACGGGCACGCGCTGAAATTCGCGCCTCATATAGCTTTTCCGAAGCGCGGATATCACCGGCGAGCCGTCCTCTGCGGGCTTTGCTTCGACAACCATGCGGTCGGAGGGCCCGCGCCCGGTATAATACCCGTCCGTATATCCCGCCGTGGGGCAGACCTCGGAGAGAGCGCGAAGCTCGTCCTCAATCTCGAGCCTTACGCCCGAGAGCGCCCGAGAGTATAGCTGCGTCAGGGCGGCGACGTACTCCGGCCGCCTCTCGCGCCCGTCGACGCTGACGGCGAAAACGCCGAGCGCTGAAAGCTCGCCCACGTGGGAAATGAGGCACAGGTCGGGCAGAACGAGGGGCTCGGCCCCCTTCACGCCCAGCTTGTAGTGCCTGAGGCTCTCCCTGTATGTGCCGCCGCGCCTCTCGCTTCCGGCCCCGTACAGTGCGGGGAGCAGGAAAAGCCCGGGGCAGGAGGGGCTGAGCCATCCGTGGACGGGAAGCTCTATCTCTATCTCCGCCCCCTTTGCAATCTCACCTATCTGCTCCTTCGAGAGCTGAGGCGCGAGCGCGGCTCGCTTCGCGCCCATGGCGGCGGCAATTCGGACCGAATCGGAGATATGTACGTTCATAAGCGAGCCCGCCTGTATCTGCGCCTCGGGCATAGACCGGCGCAGGGCAAGCATAAGGGCGGGGTCGGACGCCCTGATCGCCGCCGCCCCGTTGAGCCAGGCGGCTCGCGCAACTGAGACCACGGTATCGAATACGGCGTCGGAGGGGGTGATATCCGCCTCCGCATAGAGCTTAACGCCCCTCACCCGGCAGAAGACCGAGGCGCCGTAGAATTCCTCGCGGCTTAAACCTGCTCTGCCCGGCAGGGCGAGAGCGGCCGAGACCGCGTCCGCCCCGTTTTGAACGGCGGCGGAAACTGCTTCGGCTGTATTTACAAGACTGACAAGCTCCGTCACAGGCCGCCATCCTTCCTCAGCGATAATTATACAGATACATTATAGCACATAGAAAGACGAAATAAAAGGGGAATTATTGAGAATTGCTAAGCGTTCTCAAATTTGGTATAATGTTTTAAAACGAATAACTCTTTGAGGTGACTATAATGAGATATCCCGAACCGCTCAAAAGAAACGGAACTATCGGCCTTGTCGCGCCGAGCTACGGCTGCGCGACGGAGCCCTATATAACGAGGCTCGAAGCCGCGCTCGCGGAGGCTCGCCGCCTCGGCTTTTCCGTCACGGAGGAACCGCACGTAAGGCTCGACGAGGCCTTCGGAAGGTCGGGCCCCGCCGAGGTGCTCGGCACAGAGCTTAACTGCGCCTATTTATCCCCGGATAACGAAGCTCTCATATCCGTCGGCGGGGGCGAGCTTATGTGCGAGGTCGTACCCTATATCGACTTTGAGGCGATAGCCTCGGCAAAGCCGAAGTGGTATATGGGCTTTTCCGACAACACCAATTTCACGTTTTTATCCGCCACCCTCGCAGACACGGCGGCGATTTACGGGCCCTGCTTCCCGGCGCTGGGAATAACCCCGTGGCATAAATCTGTCTCGGACGCGGTCGGACTTCTGACTGGGGAGATAAGCTCGGTCAAAAGCTATCCCTCGTGGGAGCTTTACGACGCCGAGGGCGACGACCCCCTCGCCCCGTATAACCTCACGGAAAAGACGGAGTACCGCTATTTCAACACCGAGGGGAGAAGCCTGACGCTCGAGGGGCGGCTCATCGGCGGCTGCGGCGATATACTCTTTACCCTGCTCGGCACGAGATTTGACAGGGTGCGGGAGTTTAACGAAAGATACGCGAAGGACGGGATTATCTGGTTTCTGGAGTTCTGCGACCTTCACCCGATGGACGTCAGGCGGGCGCTCTGGGCGATGCGCGAGGCGGGCTGGTTTGAGAAGGCGAAGGGCTTCCTCATCGGAAGGCCGCTGCACTTCGGCGAGGAGCAGCTCGGCCTTACGATGTACGAGGCGGTGTACGGCGCCATCGGCTCCCTCGGCGTTCCGATAATAGAGGACGTAGATATCGGACACCTGCCGCCGATGCTGCCCATAATCTCGGGAGCCGCTGCCGAGGTACGGGCGGAGGAAAACGGGCTGGAGATCAAATATCTCTTCCGGTAAAAATTTTGTGCCGCTATTCACAAGAAACAAAAAATTTGTTATAATAAAATTTCGGAATAATATGCGCTGAAATCAGCGAGAGAGGGGGCGGTAAAAATGCCGAATAAAGAATGGCGGATAGCGGGATATACCCGGGCTGACGCGGCGAAGCTTATGAAAAGCGGCATAAATCCGCTTATCTCGGTGCTGATGGCGTCCCGCGGGGTGACGGACCCGGAGGACGTGCGGGCGCTCACCTCGGCTGAGCTTTCCGACATAACCTCGCCGTTTCTTCTTAAGGATATGGACCTTGCCGCCGAGAGAGTGCGGCTCGCGATCGAGCGGGGCGAGCACGTCGCCGTCTACGGGGATTACGACGTGGACGGTATAACCTCCTCCTGCCTTATCGCGGACTATCTGAGGTCGAAGGGCATTTCCTGCGATATCTATATCCCGGAGCGCCTTGAGGAGGGCTACGGGGTAAAGAACAGCGCCCTCGAGGCGATATCGAAGAAGGGCGTCAGCCTCGTTATAACCGTGGACTGCGGCATCACGGCGGCTGAGAACAAGAGGTATGCCGCCGTCCTCGGCATGGATATGGTGATAACCGACCACCATGAGGTGACCGGCGAGATGCCCGAGAGTCCCGTGGTGGACCCGAGGCGGCCGGACTGCCCCTCGCCGGCGAAGATGCTGGCCGGAGTCGGCGTCGCCTTCAAGCTCGTCTGCGCTATCGAGGGCGAGGAGAAGACAGAGGAGCTTTTGAGAAGATACGGCGATATAGTCGCCGTCGGCACGATAGCCGACGTTATGCCGATGACAGGCGAGAACAGGGTCTACGTCCGCCGGGGCATCGAGCTTTTGAGAAGCGGAGCCCGACCGGGGCTGAGGGAGCTAACCTACGCCGCAAAGTCCGAGCTATCGAAGCTCGGCCCCGTCGGGGTGGGGTACGTTCTCGCCCCGAGGATAAACGCGGCGGGGCGGCTCGGAGGAACGGACGTCGCCGTAGACCTCATTATCACGAAGGACGAAGCGGAGGCCGCCCGCCTTGCGGACAAGCTCTGCGAGCTGAACGCGGAGAGGCGCAGGATAGAGAGCGTTATGGTCTCGCAGGCTATAAAAATGCTCGAGGCTGAGCCGCCGAACGGAAAGCCCATCGTGCTTTCAAGCTCGAGCTGGCACCAGGGCGTGGCGGGAATCGTTGCCTCGCGCATAAGCGAGAAATTCGGCCTGCCCGCGATAATGATCTGCGTAAAGGACGGGATCGGCAGAGGATCATGCCGCTCGTCCGGAGGATATAATATATTCGAGGCGCTCTACTCATGCCGCGACCTTCTTTTAAGCTTCGGAGGTCACGAGCTTGCCGCCGGGATAACGGTGGCGGAGGAGGAGATACCTGCCCTCAGAAAAGCTCTGGGCGAGAGATATTCTGCCGCGTCCGGAGCTGAGACCGAGGCCGTGCTGCAGGTGGATTTTGAGGTAATCAAGCCCGCCGAGCTCCTTACGGTGGAGAATATAAGGGCTCTTGATCTTATTGAACCCTACGGAGTGGGGAATCCACAGCCCGTCCTCTGCATAAAGGAGGCGACGGTGGAGGATGTGCTCCCGCTTTCGGAGGGGAAGCATACGAAGCTATGGCTATCGAAAAGGGGAGCTGTCTTCGAGGCCGTCTTCTTTTCGAAGAGCATAAAGGAGCTCGGCGCGGAGAAGGGCATTTTGGCAAACGTGGCCTTCACCCCGCAGGTAAACGAATTCCGCGGACGCGCGATACCGCAGCTCAATCTCTGCGATTTCGTGCCGCTCGAGCGTGGGCACATATCGGAGGAATGATATGGACATCAGAAAATCGAACGAGCCTGTCCTGGGCGTCGAGGGAGCCGAGGCGGCATACGCCGAGCTCATCGAGGCGATAAAGCGCCATACCCAGATAAAGGATCTCAAAAAGGTCAAGGCGGCCTACGATTTTGCCTTCCGGTCTCACGGGCAGCAGCTCAGGAAGGACGGCAGCCTGTATATAACCCACCCGCTCAAGGTCGCGGCCATCGTCGCCGAGATGGGGCTCGACGAGGACTCGATCATCGCCGCCATACTCCACGACGTTATCGAGGATACGGACTCGACCCACGAGGATATCGCAAAAATCTTCGGCGAGAGCGTGGCCGACATAGTCGAGGGCGTCACAAAGCTGACGAGGGTGACCTATACCACAAAAGAAGAGGAACAGATGGAGAACCTCCGCAAGATGTTCCTCGCGATGGCGAAGGATATCCGCGTCATACTGATAAAGATAGCGGACCGCCTGCACAATATGCGCACGATGGACTACCAGTCCGATGCGAAGCAGAGGGAGAAATCCCTTGAGACGATGGAGATATACGCGCCCATCGCTCACAGGCTCGGTATGCAGAAGATAAAGCTTGAGCTCGAGGACCTGTCGCTCATCTACCTCGACCCTGTCGGATACGAGGAGATACAGAACGCCCTTAACGAGCGCGGCGGGAAATACGAGGGCTTTATGGAGCGCACCGAGGCGGCGATAAAAAACCGTATGGAGGAGGCGCACATAAACTGCACCGTCCAGAAGCGGATAAAGGATATCTATTCCATCTACCGCAAGATGTATGGGCAGAACAAGGAGCTCTCCGAGGTAATGGACGTCTACGCCTTCCGCGTGATAGTCGACGATATCGCGGAGTGCTATAACGTGCTCGGCTGCATCCACGATATGTATAAGCCGATACCCGGCCGCTTCAAGGACTATATCGGCACGCCGAAGCCAAATATGTACCAGTCGCTGCACACCACCGTTATCGGCACGGAGGGCATACCCTTCGAGGTGCAGATAAGAACGTGGGAGATGCACGAGACGGCGGAATACGGAATAGCCGCGCATTGGAAATATAAGGAGGGCATCTCAGGAAAGTCGGACGAGGAGAAATTCGCCTGGATAAGAAACCTCCTCGAAAGCCAGCAGGATTCCGACGCTCAGGACTTCTTCTCCACCCTCAAGGCGGATATGTTCTCCGACGAGGTCTACGTTTTTACCCCGAACGGCGACGTTAAGAACCTTCCCGCCGGGGCGACCCCTATCGACTTTGCCTACTCGATCCACTCCGCGGTCGGAAACCATATGTCGATAGCGAAGGTGAACGGGCGCATTGTGCCCTTCTCGCACCAGCTCCAGTCCGGAGATATAGTCGAGGTAATAACCTCGACCTCGGCGAAGGGGCCGAGCCGCGACTGGCTCAATCTCGTAAAGAGCTCCGAGGCGCGCAACAAGATTCGCCAGTGGTTCAAAAAGGAGCGCCGCGAGGAGAACGTGACGAACGGAAAGGCGGCCTTCGAGGCCGAGATGCGCCGCATGGCGATACCCCTCTCCGTCGCTCAGGACCCGGACGTTATAAATGTGATACTCAAGCGCTTCTCCTACGCCTCGGTCGACGATATGTACGCCGCCATCGGCTACGGCGGCCTCTCCGCGCAGAAGACGGTGAACAGGATACAGGACGAGCTGCGCAATATTGAGAAGAACGCGGCCGAGGCGGAGAAAAAGCCGGAGTGGATACCCGGCGCCTCGGTGCAGAAGCCGGTGCACGGCATCATCGTAGAGGGCATAGACAACTGCCTCGTAAAATTCTCGCATTGCTGTATGCCCGTACCCGGCGATGAGATCGTCGGCTTTATAACGCGCGGCTTCGGCGTCTCGATACACAGGACGGACTGCCGCAACTACCAGTCGGGCATTCTGAATGAGGAGACGAAAAACCGCTGGATCAGGGTCGCCTGGGCGGGCGACCGCGACGAGAGATACGGAACGGGCGTCGCGATAACGGCTAATGACCGCGACGGCCTCGTTATGGATATCGCAACCGTGCTTACGGCTCTCAAGGTGAAGGTCACCGGCCTTACCGCGAGGGATATGGGCGGCGGCGTCGCCACGGTGTATATTACGATGGACGTTATGGACAAGGCAGAGCTCGGCGTCGCCATGACGAAGCTTATGGGCGTCCGCGGCGTCAAGGAAGTCAAGAGACAGGGGACGTAAAAATGCGGGCAGTCGTAACGAGAGTCAAGAGCGCTTCCGTCACGATCGACGGAAAAGTTAACGGAAAGATAGAGACGGGCTACCTCGTTCTTTTGGGCGTCGGCCTTGAGGACGACGAGGGCGACGCGAAAAAGCTCGCGGAGAAGATAGTAAATCTCCGCGTTTTCCGCGATGAGAACGACAAGATGAACCTGAACCTTTCGCAGGCCGGCGGCGAAATTCTCGTCATAAGCCAGTTTACGCTCTATGCCGACACCTCCTCGCGCAGGCCGGGCTTCACCGGGGCGGCAAGGCCGGATAAGGCGATCCCGCTCTATGAGCTTTTTATGGAAACGCTGAGAGAAAAGGGCGTTCACGTTGAGCACGGCGAGTTCGGCGCGGATATGGACGTCGAGAGCGTGAATCAGGGACCTGTCACGATAATATTCGATACGAGAGGCTGAGTGATAGCTATGCTCATAAAAACCCTGCCGGTAGGCCAGCTCGAGGCGAACTGCTACGTTGTTACCGACGAGAATACGCTCGAATGCGCTGTTATCGACCCCGGCGACGAGTCGAACTCGATACTTGACTATATCGAGGATAACGGGCTCAAGGCGCGCGCCGTGTTTCTGACGCACGGACATTTCGACCACGTCGGCGCCGCAGAGACGGTCTCCGATGAGACGGGAGCGCCCGTATATATAAACCCCGCCGACGTCGGCGAGGGCGAGTATTTATACGACGCGCCGGAGGGGACGAGGTTTTATTCCGACGGCGACGTTATCGAGGTGGGCTCGCTTCGCTTCCGCGTTCTGGAAACGCCGGGGCATTCGGCGGGCTCGGTGACCCTGCGCTGCGAGGACGCCCTCTTTACGGGCGATACCCTTTTCCGCGGAAGCTGCGGGCGCACAGACCTTCCGGGCGGCGACTTTGACAGGCTTATGGCATCCCTCGCCCGCCTCGCCGATATCCCCGGCGACCTCGAGGTCTATCCCGGCCATATGGGGCCGAGCAGCCTCGCAGTCGAGAGGGCGTATAACAGATACGTGAGGTACGCAAAGGGTCAATGAAGCTTATATTAAAGGGACACGACTATAAATACGCGGCGGAGCAGATGCTTCTATCCCTCATTCCGGGCGAGAAGCCGGAGTATTCCGGGACTGAGGCCGGGTCCTCGGCGGAGATAAGCCTTTCAGAGGGCGCGGAGTACGCGACGGCGGTCACGAGACTAATATGGAACGGGAAGCGCGCCGTCGGCTCTGCGAGAGTCAGGCTCTCCCGGCTTACCGGGAAGCTCAGGCGCGACAGCCTTTTATCAATGGCGGTAAAGCTCTCGTTCTACAGAGCCGCGATGAAAATACTGCCGGAAAAGCCCGTCTGGGGCGCTCTCACCGGCATAAGACCAGGAACTATAATGACGAAGCTCATCGAATCCGGCATGTCCGAAAAGGCCGCGATGAGCGAGATGAAAAGGCTCTATTTTCTGGACGACGCGAGGGCAAGCCTCCTCGCCGATACCTCGCGCGCGAGCATAGAGGCGAAGCGCGGGCTTTCGGAGCGGGATATCGGCATTTACGTCGGCATACCCTTCTGCCCGACCCGCTGCGCCTACTGCAGCTTCGTGAGCCAGAGCGTTCAGAAGTCGATGAAGCTCATACCGCTGTTTTTGAAATGCCTAAAGGCGGAGCTTACAAGGCTCGGCGAGATAGTAAGGGAGCTTGACCTCCGCCCGGTTACGGTGTATATCGGCGGCGGCACTCCGACGACGCTCTCGGCGTCCGAGCTTTCGGAGCTTATAGCCCATATGAGAGAATGCTTCGATTTTTCCGCCGTGCGCGAGTTTTCAGTAGAGGCGGGAAGACCGGATACGATAACCGCCGAAAAGCTCGCCGCCCTTCGCGGCGGCGGGGTGACGCGGATAAGCGTTAACCCTCAGTCGATGTCCGACGAGGTACTCCGCGCCATAGGCAGGAGCCATACGGCGGAGGATTTTCGCGCCGCCTTCAGGCTCGCGCGGGAGTATTTCGGCGGCGATATCAACACGGACCTTATAGCCGGGCTCCCGGCGGACACGCCGGAGTCCTTCGCCGCCACCCTGCGCGAGATGATCGAGCTCGGGGCGGAGAATATAACCGTCCATACCCTCAGCCTTAAAAATGGCACGAGGATAACCCTCGAGGGCTCCGAGATACCGGGCAAGGCCGAGGTCGCGAAAATGCTCGATACGGCGATAGGGGAGCTGCGGCGCGCGGGCTACGCCCCGTATTATCTCTACAGGCAGAAGAATATGTCCGGCGGATTTGAGAACGTCGGCTGGGCGAAAAAGGGCAAGGAGAGCCTGTATAACATCGCGATAATGGAGGAGCTCTGTACGATAATCGCCGCCGGCGGCGGGGCGAGCACGAAGCTCGTCGATGCTTCATCGGGAAGGATAGAGCGGATATTCGACTATAAATATCCGAAGGAGTATATCGAGGGAGCGGATAAAACCCTCGCCGATAAGGATAAGATAATCGCGTTTTACAGGGAGGCCGGAAAATGAGATACAGGATAAACGAGATAAACGAGGAGATTGCGTGGCACCCCGCAGCCTTCGCCGAACGCTGCGAGGCTGAGTACGACGCGCGCATAAAGGAGGCCGCTCGTTCGATAGCGGAAAACGTGGGCAAGAGCCCGGTCATCCTCCTCTCGGGGCCCTCGGGCGCCGGAAAGACCACGACGGCGCGCAGGATAGAGGACGAGCTCGACAAGAGCGGGCTCCAGTGCCATACCATTTCAATGGATAATTATTTTAAGACGATAGACCCCAAGACCGTGCCGCGCACGCCGGAGGGGGACATCGACTTCGAGAGCCCGAAAATGCTCGATATGAACCTTCTAAACGAACATTTCGAGGCTCTGCGCGAGCATAAGGAGATAAGGATACCGTACTTTATGTTCGCAAGGCAGAAGCGGTCGGCAAGCCAGTTTACGCGGCTCAGGCTCGGCGATAACGAGGTCGCCATCTTCGAGGGCATCCACGCCCTGAACGACGAGATAACAGATAAAAACCCGGACGCCTTCGGGCTTTATATCTCCGCCATGGCGGAATACGAGCTTGAGGACGGAGCCGTTTGGAAGCCGGAGTGGACAAGGCTTCTGCGCCGCGTGGTGAGGGATAATAACTTCCGCGGGTCCGATGCGAAATTCACAATGAGCCTTTGGGAGAACGTGATGCGCGGCGAAAGGGCGCACATAACGCCCTTTATACCGAAGGCGAGGGTCAAGGTCGACTCCACCGTCGCCTACGAGCTCCCGCTCCTTAGAAACAAGGCTCTCCCGCTCTTAGCGGATATCGAGGTCGGTATGCCGGGGTACGACGAGATATCGAAGCTCGCGCCCTTTATCGAGGAGTTCAGGCCGATGCCCGACGAGTACTGCCCCGCCCAGAGCCTTCTGCGCGAATTTATCGGCGGCGGAGTGTACGAGTATTAAGCGACTGAATAAAACTGCAAAAATTTGGGCACGCTGAAAGCGTGCCGTAAAGAGAGGGGTGAACCCGTTATGGCCGGAAATGCGGCGCCGTCAGGGCGCAAAGGACGTGTTTTAAGGAAAGTGGCTGTAGCGCTTGCGTTCATCCTTCTTTTTTATATCGTATCGTCGGCGGCGATGGCTTTCGCCGTGCCCGCCCTGATATTTTCGCGCTCCGAGGTCGGGGCGGAAAACTTTGAAGTCGCATTTTCAGAGCTTGGCTTTCCGAGGACGGAAGTGAGCTTCAGGTCGGGGGCAAACGAGCTGCGCGGCTATTACTACGAGGCAGAGGGCGCGAAAGGAATAATCGTTTTCGTTCACGGCTTTCATTCCGGCGCGGACGCGCATCTGCCCGAAATACTGTGGTTTCTCGCGAGAGGCTGGTCCGTCTTCGCATTTGACGGAACCGGAACAAGAGAGAGCGGGGGCGCGGGCACAGTGGGACTTCCGCAGATGAAATACGACCTTATGTGTGCTCTCAACTTTATCGAGACCTCACTCCCGGCGCAGCCTGTCGTGCTCTACGGACACAGCCAGGGCGCTTACGCGGCCGCCGCCGTGCTGAACGATTTTTCCGAGATAAAGGCAGCTGCTCTCATCGCGGGCTTCGATTCCCCGCTCGATATAATGATGTACCATGCCCGAGCCCGCGTCGGTTTTATCGCCGATACGCAGTATCCGTTCCTCGCCCTGTCAAATTATCTGACCTTCGGCGCGGAGGGCAACGAGAGCGCGGCGGGCTCGATAAACGCGGGCGATACCCCGGTGCTGATAGTCGACTGCCTGAGGGACGATACCGTGACCGAGGAGCTGAGAATTTCACACAGGGGAGTTACCGACCCGAACGCCGAGGTGCTTTCGGTGGACTCGGGACATTCAGGCGCCTGGCTCACGGAGGAGGCGGAAGAATACGCCAGAGAGCTTACGGAGGAGCTCTCCGGGCTGCACGTTAGGTACGGCCAAAGCCTGCCCGGGGACGTGCTCGAGGACTTCCGCTCGCGCATAGATTACGCAAGACTATGGGAGCTCGACGAGAGCTTTATGGAAAAGGTACTCAGCCTCTACGACGCGTCGGTGGAATAAGCGAAAAAACGGCGCCGGCCATTTAACCGCCGGCGCTTTTTCTATGCTCTTTTACATCGCCGCTAAGGCTGCGGCGGTCTTTGCTGCTAAGGCGGCGTTGTTGTAAACGAGCCTAATGTTGCTTGCAAGGCTGTCGCCTCCCGTTATGTCCTTGACCCTTGCGAGAAGGAAGGGGGTGGTCTCCTTTCCGTGAACGCCCTTTTCTTTAGCCTCGGCGAGAGCCTGCTCGATAGCCGCGTCGATGACGGCTTTGTCCATGCTGTACTCCTCGGGTATGGGGTTTGTGACGAGCATACCGCCCTTTATGCCGAGCTCGCGCTGGACGAAAAAGGCGCGGGCAAGCTCATCCGGGGTGTCGAGACGGTAATCTACCGCGAAGCCGGAGTGCCTTGTATAAAACGCGGGGAGCTCCTCCGTGCCGTACCCGATTACGGGCACGCCTTTCGTCTCAAGATACTCGAGGGTGAGGCCGAGGTCAAGGATGGACTTCGCCCCGGCGCAGATGACCATTACCGGCGTCTGAGCCAGCTCCTCGAGGTCGGCGGAGATATCCATTGTCGTCTCCGCCCCGCGGTGAACTCCGCCTATACCGCCGGTGGCGAAGACCTTTATGCCCGCCATGTGGGCTATCATCATCGTGGTCGTCACCGTGGTCGCCCCGTCCGAGCCCTTGGCGGCAAGTATGGGCAGGTCGCGGCGGCTTGCCTTCGGGACAGAGTAGCCCGCCTTTCCGAGATGCTCTATCTCGTCGCGGGAAAGGCCGGCCTTGAGCCTTCCGCCGATTATCGCAATCGTTGCGGGAACGGCCCCGTTCTCGCGGATTATGCTCTCAACGTGAAGCGCGGTCTCCACATTCTGCGGATAGGGCATTCCGTGCGATATTATCGTGCTCTCAAGGGCGACTGCGGGCTTTCCCGAGGCGAGAGCCTCGCTGACCTCGGGAGAGATATCGAGATACTTATTCATAAGCTTTTCCTCCAAAATCAGATTTTTCAAGCTTTTCCGCTATGGCATTTCTGCTCATGGCGGGGTTTATCGTTTCGCGAGACTCAACGGCGACGGCCCCCGCCGCGAGGGCGAAGCGGGCCGACGGAACAAGGCCGATCCCGTCGAGATATGCGGCGGCGATCGCCGCCATGGCGGCGTCCCCGCCTCCGGTCGCGTTCACGATGTCGGCGCTGAACGCCGGAAGAAGGTGCGAGCCCTCTTTATCTGCGACTGCCATGCCGCGAGCCCCGTCGCTTACGAAGGCGGACGTTACCCCGAGACGGACGAGAGCCTCGGCCGCCCTTATGGGCACGCTCTCGCCGGTCAGAGCCTCCGCTTCGAGAGCGTTCGGCTTTATCGCGTAAAGCCGTGAGAGCACCGGCGTGAACTTCTCCGCCTTCGTCACCGAAACGGGGTCGGCGAATATCGGGGCAGTCACGATAGAGCATACCGCCTCGATCGTCTCCGCGGGCAGGTTCCCGTCGATTACGACAAGGGAGGCGGAATTGAGAAAATCGAGATTCTTCTCCACGACCTCGGGCGTTACCCGGCGGATAATATCCATATCGCAGAGGGCGAGAGCCATATCCCCGTCCGGCCCGGCTATATATAAATATGTAGAAGAGGGCTCGTCCGCCGCCGAGACAGCGCGGGAAAGACCTATCCCGAGCTCCGCGCAGCTCTTCCTTATCTCTGACGCCCAGATATCGCCGCCGAGGGCGGTGATGAGCTCGGTCTTAACGCCGAGGAGCGCGAGGTTGTGGGCTACGTTCCGCCCGACGCCTCCGAGCGAGACCGAGAGCCTTCCAGGATTGGAGTCGCGGGCTATCAGGGGAGCAAAGGAACGCCCGCCTATATCGACGTTTACGCCGCCAATAACGGCGGCAAAGCCGCTTTTCAAACAGCACCGCCTCCTTTCCCTGCCATTTTATTACTTTAACCAAAAAAGGTCAAGAGAATATGCAGGATGGTATACGGCAAATGAGAAAAATGCAAGGAAACTTGCACAAAAAGCCGAAAGAAGACAAAACATCCCGCTTTTATCGTGATATTGCTGTGAAATGGCATTCTGTCAAAAAGTAAAATTGTTAAAAATGTCTTCAAATGGCTTGACATACCGGTCAAAAGCTGTTAGACTGACTAAGCTAAAAGGGCGCATGTCCGCCTTTTAAGATTTTTTTTTGAAAAAGGAGAAAAGAAAATGAAAAAGATCCTTGCGCTGATCCTTGCTCTCTGCATGGTATTCGCAATCGCCGCCTGCGGCGAGAAGACCGATGAGCCCAAGACTGACGGCGAAGCTACCGGTTCCGTCTATTGGCTCAACTTCAAGCCTGAGTCCGACGCGGACCTCCATAAGCTTGCCGCTATGTACACCGAGAAGACCGGCGTTCCTGTAAACGTCGTTACCGCCGCCTCCGGTACATACAGCCAGACCCTTACCGCCGAGATGGACAAGTCCGCTCCTCCCACCCTCTTCGTAGTCGGCAACCAGGAAGGCGTTAAGACCTGGAAGGATTACTGCCTTGACCTTAAGGGCACCAAGATCGCCAACGAGCTCAACACCACCGCTTACAATCTCTATGATGAGACCGGCAAGCTCTGCTCCATCGGCTACTGCTATGAGTGCTACGGCATCATCGTAAACGTTGACCTTCTCGAGAAGGCCGGCCATACCCTCGCCGAGATCACCAACTTCGAGACCCTCAAGGCTGTCACCGAGGACATTCACGCCCGTGCTGCCGAGCTCGGCTTCGATGCTTTCACCTCTTCCGATATGGACGGCTCCTCCAGCTGGAGATTCACCGGTCACATGATCAACCTCGAGTACGTCTATGAGGAGCGCGCTGCCGGCACCGTTTGGACCTCCTGCCCCGCTACCCTCACCGGCGAGTTCATGCCCAACTTCAAGAACCTCTATGATCTCGCTATCAACAACTCCAAGTTCGACCCCGCTACCTTCGCTGCCGGCGGCCATGACGCCGAGGGCGAGTTCAAAAACAACGAGGCTGTCTTCTTTGTAAACGGCTCCTGGGAGTATCAGGCTGTTTCCGAGGGCAAGAACGTTGCCATGATCCCCTATTACTGCGGTGTTGCCGGCGAAGAGAAGGCCGGTCTCAACTGCGGCACCCAGAACTGCTGGGCTGTCAACGCCAAGGCTTCCGAGGCTGACCAGAAGGCCACCCTCGACTTCCTCTATTGGTGCGTTACCGACGCCGAGGCTTCCCGCCTCCTCGTCGACTCCTTCGGTGTAATGCCTTACACTCACGCTGCTGAGTCCACCAACGGCTTCCTTGCCAACGCCAACGAGTATTCCAACAACGGCTGCTACGTCATGGATTGGGCCACCAACTATCAGCCCAACGTTGACGAGTATCGTGCCACCTTCGTTTCCGCTCTCAACGCTTACAACGCCGACCAGAGCGCTGCGAACTGGGATCAGGTCGTTAAGGCTGCCATCGACGGCTGGGCTTATCAGTACACCCAGGTCAACGGCTAATTAATGAGTAACCGCTGATCAAATGCCGCTTCGGCGCCTTGCGGTCCTTTTCCGCCGCAGCTTCGTCTCAAAATCTTGAAATACACAGAGTATTTCTTCGATTTTTCACCTTTGCTGCGACGAAAAAATCCTCGCAATTCGCTCTCGCGGAATTGATCATCGGTTACTATGATCTAACCTAACTCAATAAGAAAATTGAGGGGCGGGCGCTGTCGCCCGCCCCTCTTCTTTATATGGCGCACTTCGCCGCGCGAGGCGGAGAGCGCGAAAAAATGAAAACAAGAGGGGGATGTTCCGATTTGAAAGGCGCAAAAAAACGCGGCGATCTTATCAAGGGTCCGATCCGCAGAAAATGGTGGATCTTCCTGCTTCCTATGATCGCGGCCTTTGCTATCGGCTTCGTATGGCCGTTTATCCAGGGTATTTATCTTTCGTTCTGTAAGTTTACCACGACCTCTGACGCGAAGCTGCTCTTTACCACGGGCGGCGGGATATTCGATAACTACGCCAAGGCCCTGAAGGATGCGAGCTTCGTTCACTCCTTCTGGTACACGGCTCTCTTCGCCATAGTGAGCCTTATCATTATCAACGTCCTCGCTTTTACCGTGGCCTATTTCCTTACCCAGGGGATCAAGGGCAGCAACCTTTTCCGCACCGTATTCTTTATGCCGAACCTCATCGGCGGCATCGTCCTCGGCTATATCTGGTCAATGATATTCGACGGTATCCTCGCGGCTTACGGCAAGACCATTATGACCGAGCCGACCTGGGGCTTCTGGGGGCTCATAATCCTGATCGCCTGGCAGCAGATCGGTTATATGATGATAATCTACATAGCCGGACTTCAGGCCGTGCCGGACGATATGCTCGAGGCGGCGAAGATCGACGGAGCCAGCAAATGGCAGACCCTTTGGAAGGTTACGATACCCAACGTTATGCCCTCCATCACCATCTGCATGTTCCTCACTCTGACGAACGGCTTCAAGCTCTTCGACCAGAACCTCGCTCTTACCGGCGGCCAGCCCTTCGTAATAAATCCCGACGGCTCCGCCGTAAAGCAGACCGAGATGATCGCTCTCAACATCTACAACACCTTCTACGGCACGAACTCCGCGGCGAGGGGCACGGCTCAGGCAAAGGCCGTTCTCTTCTTCATCCTGGTCGCCGCGCTCGGCCTTATCCAGCTTAACTCCACCAGGAAAAGGGAGGTACAGCAGTAATGAGAAACAAGTCATTATCCAGAGAGAGAACGCTGAAGGCTGTCCTTTCGATCATTCTCGCCGTTATCTGCGTTATCTATATCCTGCCTATCTGCGCCGTTATCGTAAACTCCTTCAAGGAGAATACCTACGTTAAGTCCGAGACCTTCGCCCTTCCGAACGAGAATTCCTACGTCGGCTTCGATAACTACGTAAAGGGTATGACCTTCGGAAACTACGATTTTTGGAAGACGGTAGTGTACAGCTTTATGATAACGATCCTGTCCACGGCTCTTATCCTGGTATTCACCTCGATGGCGGCCTGGTACATAGCGAGGGTCGATTCCAAGGTCTGCCGCATTATCTATTATCTCTGCGTATTCTCCATGGTCGTCCCCTTCCAGATGGTAATGTTCACCCTCTCGAAGACCGCAGACACCCTCAAGCTTAACACCCCGTGGACGATACCCGTCGTCTACCTCGGCTTCGGCGCCGGCCTTGCGATATTTATGTTCGTCGGCTTCGTCAAGAGCATCCCTCTCGAGATCGAGGAGGCCGCCGTTATCGACGGCTGCGGCCCTCTCCGCACCTACTTCTCAGTTGTGTTCCCGATGCTCAAGCCGACCATGATCTCCGTCGGCATCCTCGAGATAATGTGGGTATGGAACGACTACCTCCTCCCGTACCTCGTGCTCGACAGGAACCTGTACAGGACGATCCCGATCCACATCCAGTACCTGCAGGGCAGCTACGGGCGCGTCGACCTCGGCGCGACGATGGCGCTCATACTTCTCGGCATAGTCCCGGTAGTTATCTTCTACCTCATCTGCCAGAAGCACATCATCAAGGGCGTCGCCGCCGGTGCCGTCAAGGGCTGATACTCCAAAACCAACACAAAAGAGGCAAGCGATTTTTCGCTTGCCTCTTTTTTTACTAAAAACGGTTGACAAATGTAGAACGAACGTGCTATATTATTAGTACTACAGCTGTAGAACGATTTAGGAGGCGATGATATGCGGGAAATAAGCCTTAATTCGAGCGAGAGGACGATACTCGAATGCCTTTGGGAGAATAGCCCGAGAACGATGATCGAAATCTGGCACGCGCTTGAGGCTAAAACCGGGTGGACGAAGAGCACGGCGAACACCCTGATCGGCAGAATGGCGGCAAAGGGGCTTTTAACGGTAGAGGAGGGGCGAAAGGCGAAGCTTTACTCTCCGGCGATTTTGCGTGAGGAGGCGGCGGTCGCGGAAACCCAGTCGCTTCTGAGGCGGGCATACAACGGCAGCCTGAGCCTTATGCTGTCCACCCTCGTCAAAAGCGAGGCGCTGAGCCGCGAGGATATATCGGAGCTTCAAAAAATACTCGAAAAGGCGGAGAAGAGCGTATGAAGGCGGCGCTTATATGGTCGTCCGTGATGATCGCCGCCGTCCTTCTCATAAGGTCTACGCTAAGAGCAAAGCTTGGCTCAAGGCTTGTTTACGCTCTGTGGATCCCCGTGGCGTTAAGGCTCATGCTGCCGTTCGCGCTTTTCACCGTGACCGAGGTTAAAGAGACAGCCGCTCCGGAGATAACCGCGGCGGCGGAGAGCGTGATCCTTCCCGCAGAAGAGGCGAAGGAAAGACAGTCGAACGGCGGCGCAGCGCCTTCGGCAAACCCGATCCTCGCCGTTTATCTTACCGGCGCGGGGCTAACCGCCGGCGTATTCCTACTGACGAATCTTTCCTTTGCCCGCAGATTAAGGCGAACGAGGAGAAGGCTTGACGGCGAACGGAGGCTCCCGGTCTACGTCTCCGGCGCGGCGGATACTCCCTGCCTTTTCGGATTTTTCAGACCCGCCGTGTACCTCTCGGAAAACTGCGCAGACAGCAATGAGGTAAATCTGATATTCGCCCACGAGCTTGCGCATTTCAGGCACGGGGATCATATCTGGTCTTTCGTCAGGTGCGCCCTCGTCTCGCTCTACTGGTTCGATCCGCTCGTGTGGATAGCGGCGGTGGCCTCGAGGACGGACGCGGAGCTCGCCTGCGATGAGTCCGTGACCGAACGGCTTAGCCCGAAGGGCAGAATAAGCTATGCGAGGACGCTTCTCGAGTTCGCGTCCGGCAAAAAAGGATATTTCAGCTCCGCCGCCGGAATGGGCTCGGGCGGAGGAAAGCTTAAGGAAAGGGTGAAACTGATAGTGAAGGAACGGAAAACTGCAAAAATAACTATTTTGCTTGCCGTGATAGCGGCGTTGACGCTGACTGCCTGCGCCTTTACGGAGACGAAGACGGTCTATGCCGAAGCTGAGCCGCAGATAAAAGAGATCGCGGACAAAACCGAGGAGCCTCAGCCGCTTCCGGCGGAAGAGCAGGAGACGAAGCAAGAGGGGATACTCGACTTCGTCTGGCCTCTCGGAACGACAGGGCGGATAACTCAGGGCTTCGGAAACGTAAAGACCGCGGACGGAGAGACCCTTCACGGGGGCGTCGACGTCGGAAATCTCACCAAGGGCGAGCCAGTCTTCGCCTCTCGCAGCGGAACCGTGACCGCCTGCGGATACGACAGCACTAAAGGCAACTTCGTCACAATAGACCACGGCGACGGATTTGAAACCTCGTACTGGCACCTCGACAGCGTTACAGTCAGCGAGGGGCAGAGTGTGAAGCGATACGAGACGATCGGAGCGGCAGGCGATACCGGAGCCGCAACGGGAACAATACTTCATTTTGAAATAATCAGAAACGGGAAAAAGGTAGACCCGGCGGATTATTTCGCGGCGCAGCCGTCAAAGTAAATAATGAATACTGAAGACTGAAAACTTAAGAATTAAAAATATATGTGTCCGGCGAGAGCCGGACACATTCCATAATTATTCATTATTCATTTTTAAGTCTTCAGTCTTAATTACGCCCTTAATCCTACTCCCACTTTTCCCATACCTCGGGGCAGTAGCCTACCGTGGCCTGGCGGCCGTTTCGGACTATCGGGGCCTTTATGAGGGACTGATCCACCAAAAGCTTCTCTGCCTTTGCCTCGTCGTAGGCGAGATATTTTATAATCTCGGCGCCCTTCGCGCCCTCGTCTATGAGGGCGGCAAGCCCTACGGCGCTGCGGACGGAGTCGAATTCGCCGCGGCTCATCCCGTATTTGATGAGGTCGACGGACTGGAACTTTATCCTCCGCTCCTTGAACCAGCGCTCGGCCTTCTTGGTGTCGAAGCTCTTGGACTTCCCGAATATCTGGATATTCACTCCTCCACCTCCGGCGCTCAAATATCCATTATGACGGGGAGCACCATCGGGCTGCGCCTCGTCTTCTTATAAAGGTAGTCGGAGACGCGCCCCTTTATCGTGCTCTTGATAGCGGACCAGTCGCGCATACGGCGGTCGGCGTAGTCCCACACGACCTCCGAGACGAGAAGCTTCAGGTCGTTTATGATCTCCTCGTTCTCCTTGACGTAGACGAAGCCGCGGGTGATTATATCCGGGCCGGAGACGAGGGAGCCGTCCTCGCTCGAGAGGCTGACGACGGCGACGACCATTCCGTCCTGTGCCAAATGCTTCCTGTCGCGCAGAACGACGCTTCCGACGTCGCCCACGCCCGTGCCGTCAACAAATATCTTGCCGGAAGGGACGGTGCCGGTAAGCTTTATGCTCCTGCCGCTCATCTCCACCACCTTGCCGAGGTCGGTTATGACCACGTTCTTCGGGGCGACGCCCATCGTCTTTGCAAGCTCGGCGTGCAGCTTCATATGGCGGTACTCGCCGTGGACGGGAATGAAGAACTTGGGCTTTATCAGGGCGAGCATAAGCTTCAGCTCCTCGCGGCAGGCGTGACCGGAGGCGTGGAGCTGGTTGCCGCGTTCGTAGACGACAGCGGCGCCCTTGCGGAAAAGCTCGTCGATAACGCGGCTTATCGAATTCTCGTTGCCCGGTATCGCCGAGGCGGAAATTATTATCTTGTCGCCCGCGGTTATCTCAACGTGCCTGTGCTCGCCGAAGGCCATCTTGTGCAGGGCGGACATCGTCTCGCCCTGGCTCCCTGTGGTGATTATCACCGTTTTATCCTTCGGCAGACCCTTGATCTGGTTTATGTCAACTAAAACGCCCTGGGGCACGTCCATATATCCAAGCTCCGTGCTGACCCGGAGCACGTTCTCCATGCTGCGGCCCGTAACGGCAACCTTGCGCCCGTACTTTTTGGCACAGTTTATAACCTGCTGCAGCCTGTGCACGTTCGAGGCGAAGGTGGTGACTATTATACGCTGGGAGCAGTCCTTGAACTGATTTTCAAAGTTCGCGGCCACGACGCTCTCGGAGAGGGAATAGCCCGGATTTTCCACGTTCGTTGAGTCAGAGACGAGGGCGAGAACGCCGCGCTTGCCGAGCTCGCCGAAGCGGGCGAGGTCGATCATACCGCCGTCTATCGGCGTCGTGTCGATCTTATAGTCTCCGGTGTGGATGACGGTGCCGACCGGGGTGCGGATGGCGAGGGCGACCGAGTCGGGTATGGAGTGGTTAACGTGTATAAACTCCACCTTGAAGTTGGAGCCGATCTTTACGGTATCGCCCGCCTTGACCACGTTTACCTTGACCTTTTTCGCGTTGCCGCGCTCCGTGAGCTTGATATTGACGAGGGCGGCGGTCAGCGCCGTGCAGTAAACGGGCACGGTGGTGAGCTCGTCCATCACAAAGGGCATGGCCCCGATGTGATCCTCGTGACCGTGGGTGAGGATGATGGCCTTGAGCCTGTCCCTGTTCTTTGTAAGATAGGTTATATCGGGAATAACGGAGTCGATGCCGTACATATCGTCGTCGGGAAAGCCTATCCCGCAGTCGACGACTATCATCTCGTCCCCGTATTCGTAGACGTACATATTTTTGCCGATCTCGTTAAGCCCGCCGAGAGCGGCGAATTTTAATTTTTCTGCCAATTCAGTCTTTTTTCCTTTCTTTTTGATATTAGGCCGGAAATGGGCGCACGGTTATATAAGCAGACGGCAGCTATAAGAACACGGTTTTGACGGGCATTTTTCCGCCAAGCCCGCGTCAGCCACCTTGATAATACACAAGTATTGTCTGCGGCGCCTTCCTTGCCTTGACGAAAAACTGCTCCGTCAAAACTGCAAGGCACCTCACAGCGAGTAATTTTCGCGGGATTTTTGTTCCGCGAAGCGCAGATGGGCTGATGCCCATCAAGCGACAAGGGACAAAAAGCTCCGAAAAGGGCCGCTGTGAGGCGTGTTCTTATAGGTGCCGTCTGCTTGAGCCCGGTATCTCTCGTTAAAAGCCCCGTCACGCCTTAACTTTGAGCCCGCCGAACCCGCGCACCTATGTATTAAGCCGGTTATATATGCACCGCCTGAGCGGTAACAGTCTAAGTTAAATAAATCATATCACAAGCCGGACGGCTTGTCAAATATAAGCCTTCGACATAATGGGCGCCGCTTCGGCGCAAAAAAATGCCCCCGGCAAAAACCGGAGGCATAAAATCGGATAATTTACTGAGCGATCTCCTCGTAAACGGAGACCTTCTTGCGATCCTTTCCGAGATGCTCGAAGCGGACGGTACCGTCAGCAAGAGCGAAAAGGGTATCGTCCTTGCCCTTGCCTACGTTGGTACCCGGATGGATCTTGGTACCGCGCTGGCGGACGAGGATGTTTCCGGCAAGAACGAACTGACCGTCAGCCCTCTTAACGCCAAGGCGTTTGGACTCGGAATCGCGGCCGTTCTTGGTGGAGCCCATTCCCTTTTTATGTGCCATGTTTTTACACCTCCATACGTTCGTGTAATTTCAGATTACAATGCCTCAGGCATTGACGGAGTCGATAGTGAGCTTGGTGTAGGGCTGTCTGTGGCCCTGCTTGCGGCGATAGTTCTTCTTCGGATGCATCTTATAAACGATGATCTTCTTGGACTTGCCGGTCTTGACTACGGTGGCGGTAACGGTAGCGCCCTCGACTACGGGCTTGCCGATAACGGCGGAGCCGTCGTCAGCGACTACTGCGAGGACCTTGTCAAAGGTCACCTTCGCGCCGTCCTCCTCGCCGAGCTTCTCAACAAAGAGAGTGTCGCCGGGCTGAACGCGGTACTGCTTGCCGCAGGCCTCGATGATTGCTGTCATTTCTTTTTTCACCTCTTAATCTTAGTAGAGACTCGCTCTTGCAGGTGGTCAAAGACGCTTGGACCCGCTCAATGCGGCCTTGACAGTTTAGCATGGGATATTTCGAAAGTCAAGCTTTTTTCTCAGCTTTCCGCAAAAAACCTCCCCGAAAAACGGGGAGGAGAGTATTTATCTGTTTCCGCCGCGTCCGCCGCCGGGGCCTCCGCCCATGCCGCCGAAGCCGCCCATTGAGAAGCCGGAATAGGTTCCGGCCTCGGCGGTAGCCGCCGCCGTGCCGTTAACGTAGAGCGTGTAGGTCGCGCCCTCGGTAAGCTCAGAGGAGGCGTAGATCACGGAGTTTGCCGTCTTGACGGCGCCGGAGGAGATTATCTCGTTTCCGGAGGCGTCCTTTATGACGATGGTATCGCCCGCGGAGAGGCTTGCCGTAAAGCTGAGGACTGTCCCGTCGGGAGCCTGAGCCATGCCGCTCATACCGATCGCGAGGACTTCGCCGCCCGTGAGGGTCGCGGTGCCGTCGTAATCGAAGGCCGCGTTTCCGTTATCGGAGGCTCCGTAAACCACGATGGAGCCGCCGGTTATGGCGATGCTTCCGTTCGAGTCGATGCCGTCACCGTCGGAATTGATATACCACGTGCCGCCGGTGATAACGATAGCGCTTGAGGAGCTCTGCCCCGCACCGAAGCCGGAGGAGGCGGTGCCGCCGGAGGCGTTCAGTCCGTCGTCGCCGCCAACTATGGCGCCGTAGCCGGAGTGGAGGCTTATCGTCACGGCCTCAAGACCCTCGTGGCTTTCGGTGATATTAATCGAGGGGCCGGCCTCGCTGCCCTCAACGCCGAAGGTGAGGGCGTTATCCGCGTGGAATGCGTCGTCGGCGCAGGAGATCGTGACGGAGCCCGCCGTTACGGTGACGTCGGTCGCGTGTACGGCGTCGTCAGCAGAAATGATTGTGACGTCGCCGCCGGTGATAACGATATCGGTGGCTGCCTGTATTCCGTCGCCGGAGGCGTCTATGCTTATCGTTCCGCCGGTAATGGCAACGATACCGGTCGAGGTCGTGTCGCCGTCGTCCGGGTTTGACTTGATGCCGTCGTTCCCGGAGCTGATGTTAACCGTTCCGCCCGCGACGGTCACGCTGTTGTCGGAGGCAAGGCCGTTGTTTACGGCGGTGATATTCAGAGTGAGACTGCCGCCGACGGTAATATCGGCAGAGGCGGCGCCCTTGATGCCGTTCTTGCAGTTTCCGACGATGTTTAAAGTACCGTCTCCGCAGATGACGGCGGAGGAGCCCGTCTTGACCTTGATAACGGCGCCCTCAAAGGTGCTGTTCGATGCGCCGGTGTCGTTCGCCTCGTCCTCGTTGTCGGTAAGCGTTACCGTGCCGCTGACGTAGATAACGGTGGAGGTGGACTTGTTGAGGCTTACCGGTGAGGTCGTGCTGCAGCTAAGGTCGAGATCCTGGAGGATAAGGGTCACGCCCGTGACGCCCTTCTTTACCGTTACGCTCCCCTCGGAGCATGAGCCGGTCACGGTGTAAATGCCGGAGGCGGAGATTGATACCGCCGTACCCTCGACGGAGACGCCGCCCGAGGAGCCGGAGACGGAAGCGCCGGAATCCGAGAACGTTATCAGCGTGCTGCTCTCGGGAAGAGAGGTCGTGACGGAGGCTGTCGATACGGCGACTACGCCCGAGGAGGCGTCCTCGGTGTAGTCCGCGGTATCCTGAGTCGAGACTCCGAGAGCCGAGGGCAGATGGTAGAGCCCGACCGCAAGCGCGATCACGAGTGCGGCGGCGATGATAGTAATAATTGTTTTGACTGAGTTTTTCATGTGGATCACCTCTTTCTGCCCATAATATAAGGCGGAAAGCTTAAATTGAGCTTAAAGATAAAAAGTATTTTATCACAAGATTTTGCCGAGCGCAACAGAAAAGCCCTCCCAAAAACGGGAGGGCTTTTCGCCTTCCCCTTGAGGGGAAGGTGGATCGGCGAAGCCGAGACGGATGAGGTGTAGGCGCGAATACGCCGTATGAAACGTTTAGATCAGCTCCACCGCCGTTTTACGGCGGCCACCTCATCAGTCACTTCGTGACAGCTTCCCCTCAAGGGGAAGCCAATTAAACTTATCTCTTGCTCTTGTCGTACGGTATGCCCTCGGCCTTCGGGGCTCTCGAGCTCTTGGAGGTGAAGGCGAGCACGAGGAGGGTGATAATATACGGCAGCATTCTGTAGAAATGCGGGCTTATACCGAGCGTTGACAGGGCGAAGACCCCGTCGCCGTTTATGTCGATGCTGGTGTAGGCCGCCGCGATGCACTTGAAGAGACCGAATAGAATTGAGGCAAAGGCGATGTTTAAAGGCTTCCAGTTGCCGAAGATCATAACCGCGAGGGCGAGGAAGCCGAAGCCGGCGACGTCGCCGTTTGCCGTGCAGTTCGCCGTGGTGAGCGAGTAAACGAAGCCGCCCATACCGGCGAGAGCTCCGGAAATCGTGGTGCCCACGTAGCGCATTTTCGATACGTTGATTCCGAGCGAGTCGGCGGCGTGGGGATTCTCACCGCAGGCGCGCAGGCGGAGGCCGAACCTCGTCTTATAAAGGACGATTGAGAGGATAACGAAGAGGAAAATGCATATATAGGTCGCAAGATAGATCTGGACGAGGAAGGTATTGCCGAAGAAGCCGAGATCGGCGCCTCTCTCTATGCCGAGGGTGCTGCGCTTTATCATAAACCAGCTCGCCGCGTCGACGGAGAAGAGAGTGTTCTGATTCGCGATCACTCGGACGAAGAAGAGGACGAGGGCGGGAGCCATCAGGTTGAGGGCGGTGCCGCCGATGGTCTGGTCGGCGCGGAGATTTATAGAGGCGAAGGAGAGAAGCAGGGAGAAGACCGCGCCCATAACGGCGGCTGCGAGCATCGCGAGGAGCTCGAGCCCCTGAAGGCTGAGCCAGTCGCCCGCGGCCTTCGCCGCGAGGAAGGCGCTCGATTCGGACATAAGTCTCACGAAGAGGACTCCGATGAAAGCGCCGAAGATCATAATACCCTCGAGAGCGAGGTTTATTATTCCGCTTCGCTCCGCGAAAACACCGGCGAGAGCGACTATCATAAGGGGAATGGCGTAAAGCAGGGTCTGCTGGATAAGGAACGTCATTTCTCATCGCCTCCTTTCTCTTCTTCAACAACCGTTTCCGTCGCTTTTTCCTCCGGCGGCTCGGGCTCAGGCTCGGGCTTGGGCTCGGCGGCGCGGCGCTTTTTGCGCGAGGTGAGGAACATACGGATAACGAGGGAGAAGGCGCTCAGATAGACTATGACGGATATGATAACGTCGGTAATGTACTCGTTATACGCGGTGAGGTTCGTGAGCTGGAGACCGACGATCCTGAGCATCGCCATAAAGATCCCGGCGAAGACGACGCCGATCGGGTTATTGAGGGCGAGGAGGGCGACCGGGATGCCGTTGAAGCCCTCGGCGGGCAGGGACTGATAGGTCGTCCAGAAAAACTCGGTGTTGCCGGAGAGATAGTAGAGGGCGGCGCCGGAGGCGGCGAGAGCGCCAGCTATCGCCATTGAGAGGACGATGTTGCGCTTGTCACGGATGCCGGCGTACCTCGCGGCGTGGCGGTTCGCGCCGCAGGCCTTCAGCTCGTAGCCGAGGGTGGTCTTGTTCATCAGGATATACATTCCGATGGCGGCGATTATCGCGATTATGATACCCGCGTTTATCTGCGAGCCGGGGAAGAGCTTGTCGAGGCCGAGCTTCGGGGTAGCAATTCCGCGGCCGGCAACGTACTGCCCGTCGACGAGACCGAAGGTCGTCTTGTAGATATAGCCGGACTTCGTACTCTCGACCACGTTTTTGAGATTTGAGGAGTCAAAAAGCCAGGTCACCACGTTCGCCGCTATCCAGTTCGTCATAATGCAGGCGAGGACCTCGTTTATATTGAGGAAGGCCTTTACAAGGCCGGGGATCGCGCCCCAGATAGCGCCCGCGGCACAGCCGGCGAGGAAGGCGAGGATCCAAACGAGCCAGCCGGGCAGGGCGCCCGCCGGAATGGAGAGGGCGACGAAGAGGGTCGCCGCGGTGCCCATAAGGTACTGACCGGGGGCTCCTATGTTGAACAGACCGGTCTTGAACGCCACCGCTACGGAGAGACCCGTCATTATGATCGGGGTGGCACGGAAGAGCATATTTCCTATGCTCGCGGGGTTGAAGCCCCAGGTGAGGTTGCCTGCCGCGTCGCGCCCGGTGGAGAGGATACCCGCGAAAATGAGCTCAAAGCCCTCGAGGGCTCCGCTTGTAGATATGTTGTCGCTCGTGAGACCGACGACGAGAACGACGATGCCGCCGACCAAAAGACCGACGACTATGGAGATGAGCGAGCTTAAAAGCTTCGCCGTGCCGTCCCTTCTGAGAAGGCTGGGCTGATCATTCTTTTTCATTCTGCCTTGCCTCCTATGTTATCGCGCTTTGCTCCGGCCATATAGAGGCCGAGCTCCTGAACGTTCGTCTTCTTCGGGTCGAGCTCGCCGACTATCTCGCCCTCGTACATAACGAGGATGCGGTCGGAAAGGCTCATTACCTCGTCGAGCTCAAGGCTTACGAGGAGGACGGCCTTGCCCTTGTCGCGCTCGGCGACGAGCTGGGAGTGGATGTATTCGATAGCGCCGACGTCGAGGCCGCGGGTGGGCTGAACGGCGACGATGAGGGGCTTGTCCCTGTCGACTTCGCGGGCGATTATCGCCTTCTGCTGGTTGCCGCCCGACATACTGCGCGCGGGGGTTACAGGTCCCTGACCGGAGCGGACGTCGTACTGCTCGATAAGCTTCTCGGCGTAAGCTCTCACGGCGTCGCCCTTTATAAAGCCGAAGTGCTGGAAGCGCTCTTCCTTATAGGTCTGGAGCACCATATTCTGCTCAAGGGTGAAATCGAGAACGAGACCGTGCTTGTGCCTGTCCTCGGGGATGTGGCTCATATTCTCACCGCGGCGGCGGATCGAGGACTTGGATATCTCCTCGCCGCAGAGGGTGATAGTTCCGGCGGTCATCCTGTCGAGACCGGTGAGGCCGTGGATAAGCTCGGTCTGCCCGTTCCCGTCGATACCGGATACGCAGACTATCTCGCCCGCGCGGACAGAGAAGGACACGTTGTGAACGGCGTCGCGCTTGTGCAGATGGCTGGGAACGCACATACCCTTGACCTCAAGGACGACCTCTCCGGGCTTTGCCGGGGACTTGTCGACCTGGAGCTGGACGGGGCGGCCGACCATCATATTGCTGAGCGCCTGCTTGTTCGTCTCGGCGGTGTTCACCGTGCCGACGCAGCGCCCCTTTCGGAGAACTGTGACCCTGTCTGACACAGCCATGATCTCGTTTAGCTTGTGGGAGATGAAGAGAATGCTCTTGCCCTCCTTGGCGAAGGCCTTCATCGTCGCCATAAGCTCGTCGATCTCCTGGGGGGTGAGGACGGCGGTGGGCTCGTCGAAGATAAGTATCTCGTTGTCGCGGTAGAGCATCTTCAAAATCTCAACGCGCTGCTGCATGCCGACGGTGATATCCTCGACCTTTGCGTCGAGGTCGACGTGGAGCCCGTATCTGTTCGAGAGCTCCTCGACTTTTTTCCGCGCCTCCTTCTTCTGGAGGAAGCCGAGCTTCGTTGTCTCCGCGCCGAGGATGATGTTATCGAGAACGGTGAAGACCTCGATAAGCTTGAAATGCTGATGCACCATTCCTATGCCGAGGGCGGTGGCGTCGTTCGGGTCCTTTATCCTGACCTCCTGCCCGTTTTTGAGGATAACGCCCTCCTCGGGCTGGTAGAGGCCGAAAAGAACGCTCATAAGCGTGGATTTTCCGGCTCCGTTCTCGCCCAGAAGGGCGTGGATCTCGCCCCTTCTGAGCTGTAGGGTGATATCGTCATTGGCCTTGATTCCCGGGAACTCTTTCGTTATATGAAGCATCTCGATAACAAACTCGGGAGAACTGTCCATAAGCCTTCACCTGCTTTCCCTTTTATTTGGTCTTATTATACAAGAAAGCGCAGAATAATGCAATAAATTATAGTGAAAAAAGGCATAATAAAACCGCCCTCCCGGCTGGGAGGACGGTTCGGTAAACGGGATTTTATTTGGACTTCTTTCCGGCTTTCTTTCCGGTTGCGGGCTCTGCCTCGGGCTCCTTGTTCTTCAGCATAACGTTCGTGAGTATGCCGAGGATAAGGGCGCAGGCGACCTCGGTGATCGTGACCTTGCCGAAGGAGACGGACATACCGCCGACGCCGGCAATGAGGATAACGGAGACAACGAAGAGGTTCTTGTTGTCGTTAAGGTCGACCTTCTGGATCATCTTAAGGCCCGAGACGGCGATGAAGCCGTAGAGAGCGATGCAGACGCCGCCCATAACGCAGCTGGGGATGGTGGCGAGGAAGGTGGCGAAGGGGCCGAAGAAGCTTATTACTATCGCCATAATGGCGGTATAGAGAATGGTGACGACGGAGGCGTTGCCGCTGATGGCTACGCAGCCGACGCTCTCACCGTAGGTGGTGTTGGGGCAGCCGCCGAAGATAGCGCCGGCGAAGGAGCCGATGCCGTCGCCGAGAAGGGTCCTGTCAAGTCCGGGATCCTTGAGGAGGTCCTGACCGATGATGCTGGAGAGATTCTTATGATCTGCAATGTGCTCCGCGAATACGACGAAGGCGACGGGGACGTAGGCGACGGCGACGGTGGCTATATAGCTGCCGGTGAGGCCGTCGAAGCCCTTGAAGGCCTGAAGGAAGGTGAAATCTGGCACCCAGGTCATATTGGCGAAGAGGCCGAAGTTGACGATCTGAAGAGCGGGATTCTCGGTGGCGTTGCCGATAACGGTGAAGACGGTGGCGACGATGTAACCGGCAAGGATGCCGATGATGAAGGGAATCATCTTAAGGAATTTCTTTCCGAAAACGGAGCAGAGCATGGTGGCGGCAAGAGTTACGAGGCCGCAGATCATGCAGACATAGGTGCTGGCGCCGTTCGCAACTGCACCGGTGGTACCCATGAGATCGCCTACTGCGTTGCCGGAGAGGGAGAGTCCGATGATGGCGACCGTGGGTCCGATAACGACAGCGGGCATGAGCTTATCGATCCAGCGGGTTCCGACAGCCTTTACGACGAGAGCGATTACAACGTACACAAGACCGGCGAAGAGAGCGCCGAATACGAGACCGAGGTAACCGACCTGAGCGGAAGCCGCGCCGGCGAAGGCCGCGAACATTGAGCCGAGGAAGGCGAAGGAGGAGCCGAGGAAGACCGGGCTCTTGAACTTGGTGAAAATGAGATAAACGAGAGTTCCGACGCCGGCGCCGAAGAGAGCGGCGGTCTGGCTCATTCCGTTTCCGACAATGGCCGGAACGGCGATGGTGGCGGCCATGATGGCCAGAAGCTGCTGCAGGGCGAAGACGATCGTCTGTCCTACCGGGGGCTTATCCTTGATGCCGTAGGTGAGATTCATTTTCTTATCCTCCGTAAATTATTTTTTCTTACTTTTCATATATAGAAACGCTCGTCTCGCCGTCTGTCTCGGTGAGCTTTACGCTTACTATCTCATTTAAGCTGGTGGGGATATTTTTGCCGACGTAGGTCGCGCGGATGGGAAGCTCGGAATGTCCCCTGTCGATAAGGCAGAAAAGCTGGATCCGGGCAGGCCTGCCGAGATCTGTCACGGCGTCCATCGCCGCCCTCGCCGTCCTGCAGGTGAAAATGACGTCGTCCACGAGGACTACCGTCTTCCCCGTAACGTCGAAGGGGACCGAGGTGTCGCTCACCATCGGCGAATCGGCAATGCTTGAAAGATCGTCGCGGTAGAGGCTTATATCGAGCTTTCCGACCGGAATATCTACGCCCTCGATGCGGCTTATATTTTCGGCTATCCTCCCGGCAAGGGGTATCCCCCTTGTCTTGATCCCGATGAGGCAGAGGCCGTCCGTACCGTCGTTTTTCTCGGTTATCTGGTGAGCTATGCGGATCAGAGTCCGCTCGACCGCGGCCTCGTCCATTATCTGAGCCTTGAATTTCATTCCTGCCCTCCGCAAAAGAAAAAGCGCCCCGTCCTAAAGACGCGGCGCAGCAATGCCAAAGAACCGATAATGACATCTTGCCGGTCGCTCTGTACCGCCTTAAAGATTTTTCCGTCGGTAAATATACCACCGCAAAACGCGCGGTGTCAACAATTTGTTCACAATTTCGACATTTTCGTCAGTATGGATAAGGTAAAGGGAATTATGTAATCCGATTTTGGCGAAGCCTATATTCCTTATTAAATCGCTTGCATTTTCGGGGAAAATGTATTATAAATGGTGTACCTTCTTTAATACACTAAATAATTGCTTTACGAAAGGGATGAACAGGATGAAGGAAGTATTCGCGACAAAATCTCAGTTTGAGGAGATTGCGCGAAAGTACGGCACCCCCGTGCATATTTACGATGAGAAAGGAATAAGGGAGAACGCCCGAAAGCTTTACGACGCCTTCTCCTGGAACAAGGGCTTTAAGGAATATTTCGCCGTCAAGGCGACGCCGACCCCCGGCATACTGAAGATACTGCACGAGGAGGGCTGCGGAGCCGACTGCTCCAGCCTTACCGAGCTTATGCTCTCCGAAAAATGCGGCCTCTCCGGCTCGGAGATAATGTTCTCCTCGAATGAGACGCCCGTCGCCGATATGCAGAAGGCCTACGAGCTCGGAGCGTATATCAACCTTGACGACTATACCCACGTTGAGTTTTTAAAGCGTGTCGCCGGAGTTCCGGAGACCGTCTGCTGCCGCTATAACCCGGGAGGAGTTTTCTCCGTCGCCAACCAGATAATGGATAACCCGCGCGACGCGAAGTACGGAATGACGAAGGGGCAGATGAAGAGCGCCTACCGCGACCTTATGGCGGCGGGAGCTAAGCACTTCGGCATCCACGCCTTCCTTGTGTCGAACGCGACCTTCAACGAGTATTACCCGATGATGGCGAAGAAGCTCTTTAAGCTCGCCGTTGAGCTGAACCGCGATACGGGAGCGCACATTGCCTTCATAAACCTCTCCGGCGGCATCGGCGTGCCCTACTACCCCGACCAGCTCGGCCCCGATATCTACGTTATCGCCGAGGGCGTCCGCAAGGCTTACGAGGAGATCCTTGTTCCCGCAGGAATGGACGACGTCGCCATCTTCACCGAGCTCGGCAGATATATGCTCGCGCCCTACGGCTGCCTTCTGACGAAGGCCGTCCATGAGAAGCATATTTATAAGGAGTACATCGGCGTCGACGCCTGCGCCTGCGATCTTATGCGTCCCGCGATGTACGGAGCCTATCACCACATAACCGTCCTCGGCAAGGAGAATATGCCCGAGGATCACCTCTACGACGTCGTCGGCTCGCTCTGCGAGAACAACGACAAGTTCGCGATAGACAGGGAGCTGCCCGAGATAGACGTCGGCGACCTCCTCGTTATCCACGACACGGGAGCCCACGGCCACGCGATGGGCTATAACTACAACGGGAAGCTGAGAAGCCCCGAGGTCCTCCTCTGCGAGGACGGGTCGACAAAGCTCCTCCGCCGCCGCGAGACGCCTGACGACTACTTCGCGACGATGGTATTTTGAAAGGGATAAAACGAAAGACCGGGGCGGAAAAACCGCCCCGGTCTTGTTTTTGCAGAAAGCCAGGGGACGCAGTTGGGCTTGCTCAAGCCCTTAGCCTTCCCCTTGGGGGATGCCGCTTGGTTTACGAAAGCCCTTAGCCTTCCCCTTGGGGGAAGGGGGACCGCGTTAGCGGTGGATGAGGTTTTACGTTCATCGCACCTGTTTGGAAAATCGGTACAACCTCATCAGTCAGCTTCGCTGACAGCTTCCCCGGAGGGGAAGCCTTAACGGGCGCTATTTCCAGCCCTCCGGAGCATAGTCGCCGTGGTCAACGTCGTACTGGTCTAAGTAGTCGGTAGGATATAGATACCTCTCGTGGTGCTCGTAAGTATAATCCCGCCCGATAGGCGTTATGATCTCCCACGACTCGACTTCGATATAAGGGAGCGGGTCGCCTTCATTAAATAATTCTCTGCCTTTATACTGCTCATCATATACTTTTCCCTTTATCAAAAATGAATTCCTTTTTGAAATGAAGAATATTCGGCTAAGGTATCTTAGCGGATGGTTGCCCTTAAGATCAACCTCGAAGCGTTCATCGTCGCCGTAAGTCACATAAAATTCGATGACTGTACTGCCGTCTTCTTGTATAATATAATAGCCTTCGTTTTCGTCAACTATCTTCTTCGCATCGTCAAGGGATATTCCGGGGCGGACTGATTTGGTGTGAAACCTTGAATAAATAAAAATGCCGATAGCTAAATAAAACAGCACGGTGAAGGCAATCGCTATCGTTACTTGTTGCCTTTCGGTCAGCCTTTTGCGGGTTTTCATGGGTTATCCTTTCTGCTTGAATGGAAAAAGTGTTTTTTCAGTAAATACAGCACAAGCGCAAGCAATAGAACGGCTGCGCCGATTACGCATAAAACCGTCCCTGTTCTATAGGCAGCTTCCCAGCGCTGCAAGAGCTCGTCCGTCGCATCCTGATAAGGAAGCCCCGCTTTGAAGAACAGATAATATGCGCCTATCAGAATAATAACAACGCCAAATAAAGATAGAGCATTCAATTTGGATTTCAAGAATGATACCTCCGTTACGAGTCTCCGCCCTTAGCCTTCCCCTTCGGGGAAGGGGGACCGCGTCAGCGGTGGATGAGGTTGTACTGTCTATCGCACAGCTTTAGTAATTCGATTAAACCTCATCAGTCACTTCGTGACAGCTTCCCCGAAGGGGAAGCCTTTTGGCGGGTGCTATTCTATGCTTATCTGGCTCTCCTGCTCGGCGACCTTTTGGCGCCAGCAGCGGTGGCACATGGCTACGTAGCTGTCGTTCCCGCCGATCAGGACCTGGGCGCCCTTAGTTACCACGCGGCCGTTCCCGTCTATCCTCGCGTTCACCGTCGCCTTTCTGCCGCAGGAGCAGACGGTCTTTATCTCCTGTATCGAGTCGGCGAGCTCCATCAGCCTCTTTGAGCCAGGAAAGAAGCTCGTTAAAAAGTCCGTCCTGAGCCCGAAGCAGAGGACGGGGATATCCTCAAAGTCCACTATCCAGCGCAGCTCGTCGATCTGCTCCGGGGTGAAAAACTGAGCCTCGTCGGCAATTATAACGTCGGTGCGCCCCGTTGAGCGGTAGAGCTCAACGATGCTGTCGCCCGGGCAGATAACTGACGCCCTGCGGGAGAGGCCTATGCGGCTTTGTATAACGTCCGCTCCGTCCCTGTCGTCTGTCGAGGGCTTAATGAGCCAGACGGTCATACCCCGCTCCTCGTAGTTAAACTGGGTGATGAGCGCCTGAGCCGATTTTGAAGAGCCCATCGCCCCGTATTTAAAATATAGCTTAGCCATTTTTATTTCTCCCGAGATACCCGCGTATCCTCTCAAGCACCATCTCGAGGGCGACGGTATTGCGTCCTCCCTCGGGGATTATTATGTCCGCCCTGCGCTTCGAGGGCTCTACGAACTCCTCGTGCATGGGTTTAACCGTGGTGAGATACTGGTCAATGACGCTGTCGAGCGTCCTGCCGCGCTTTTTGACGTCGCGCACTATGCGGCGGAGAATCCTGACGTCGGCGTCTGTATCGACGTAGATTTTTATATCGAGCTCACGGCAGAGCTCGGGCTCGGCGTAAATGAGTATGCCCTCGACGAGGAGGACACGGGCGGGATTTATCCTCTCGGTCTCCTGCGAGCGGTTGTGCACGGTGTAGTCGTAGACCGGGGCGGCGACTGGCTTTCCCGCCTTGAGAGCGCGCAGGTGCTCAAGAAGCAGCGGGGTATCGAAGGAGTCGGGGTGGTCGTAGTTTAGCTTGCATCTCTCCTCATATGTCATATCGTCGTGCGCCTTATAGTAACTGTCATGGTGTATAACCGAGACGTCAGAGCCGAATTCCGCGATTATCTTTTTCGTTATCGTGGTCTTGCCGCTGCCCGTTCCGCCGGCTATCCCTATTGTAAGAGTCTCCATCCCGAGCCCGCCTTTCTCTTTTTTATCATTGTACCACAGCGAGCGGTTCTCTGCAAAGTCTATTTTCCGAAATTGACTTTTCCCGCTTTTATTATATAATTAAGGTATAAACAAAAAAGGAGGCTGATGCTATGTCCATCCCCACCCCTCATAATACTGCCAAATACGGCGAGATCGCGAAGACCGTGCTTATGCCCGGCGATCCGCTGCGCTCGAAATTCATCGCGGAAAACTTTCTTGCTGACCCAGTTCTCGTAAACAACGTGCGCGGAGTACAGGGCTACACAGGCACGTGGAAGGGCGTCCCCATAACGGTGATGGCCTCCGGTATGGGCATTCCCGCCATCGGAATATACAGCTGGGAGCTCTATACGGAGTACGGAGTGGAGAACATCATCCGCGTCGGCTCGGCGGGAGCAATTCAGGACGATATCCACGCGATGGACATCGTTATCGCCCAGGGCGCCTGCACCGACTCGAACTTCGCCCACCAGTTTGGGCTTCCCGGCACCTTCGCCCCGATAGCAGACTACGAGCTGATGAAAACGGCGATTGACTGCGCGGAGAAGAAGGGCGTTTCTCCCCGCGTCGGCAACGTGATGAGCGCGGACAATTTTTATTCCGACGGGTCCGACGGCCCCGATCCCTGGCGGAAGATGGGCGTTTTAGCCGTTGAGATGGAGTGCGCCGGCCTCTATATGAACGCCGCCCGTCTCGGAAAGCGCGCGCTCGGCATACTCACGATATCCGACCATCTCTATCTGAACGAAAATCTGCCCGCAGAGGCGAGGCAGACCTCGTTTACCCAGATGATGGAGATAGCCCTCGACACCGCCGCCGCTATGGCGGAGAAATGATTGGGAGCGAATTGCACAAAAGGCTGCGCCCGTATTAGTGTAATTCGACATTTCCAAAATAAAAAGACGCTTTGCGCTTGATTTACCTGAACGAAAAATGTTATAATATACCGAACGCGGACAAGCCGCGGACAAAAAAATAATGGAGGAATGAAAAAATGAAAAAGCTTATTGCGCTTCTCCTCGCTATGGCGATGGTATTCGCTCTTGTCGCCTGCGGCGGCAACACCGCGAAGAAGGCGAATGCTGACGAGATTCCCGACACCATGGAGGCCGAGGACGGCGTCTATAAGGTAGCCTTCGTAACCGACGTCGGCCAGCTCAAGGACAAGAGCTTCAACCAGGGCACCTACGACGGCGTCAAGCTCTATGCTTCCCAGAACAAGCTCAGCTACAAGTATTATCAGCCCGCTAACGGCGATCAGGCGACTGACGACGACCGTTACGACGCCATGAAGGCCGCCGCCGACGCCGGCGCCGAGGTCATCGTATGCGCCGGCTTCATGCAGGCCGGAGCTCTCGAGAGAGCGGCCAAGGAGTTCGCAAACGTCAAGTTCGTCTTCATCGACGGCTGGGATATGGGCCTTGCCAACGTTGCCGGTATCGCCTTCAAGGAAGAGCAGCCCGGCTACTTCGCCGGCTACGCTGCCGTTAAGGAAGGCTACACCAAGCTCGGCTTCTCCGGCGGCGGCGGCGGAACCAACCCCGCTGTCAACCGCTACGGCTACGGCTTCGTCCAGGGCGCCAACGACGCCGCTAAGGAAATGGGCATCGTAGTCGACGTCAGATACACCTATCAGTACGGCGCCTCCTTCGCCGCCTCCAACGAGCTCCAGACCCTCATCTCCGGCTGGTATCAGAACGGCACCGAGGTCGTCTTCTCCTGCGGCGGCTCCATCTTCCAGTCTATCACCGCCGCCGCCTCCGCTAACGACGGACTCGTCATCGGCGTTGACGTTGACCAGAGCCCCGATTCCGAAACCGTTATCACCTCCGCTATGAAGGGCCTTTCTGCCGCTGCCCAGTGGGCTATCGGCAAGGCTTACGACGGCACCTGGGCTGAGATCGGCGGCAACGGCACCGGCACCAGCCTCGGCGTTAAGGAAGACTCCGTCGGCCTCCCGACCGCTACCTGGAGCCTTAAGAACTACTCCGTAGCCGACTATGAGGCCCTCTACAAGAAGGTTCTCGACGGCAGCGTCACGATCGACGATCAGGCTCCCGTAGCCGAAGCCATCGCTTCCGTCTCCTTCTCCAACATAGTTCTCTACTACGAATAATCCCCAAATACATAACAGCGCCCCGCTGATTTCAGCGGGGCGCTTTTGTAAAAATAAGGCAGAAACAAGCGAATATGTACAGTTTGACCGCGCCGGCACAGTATGCGCCGGCAATTTTTGTTGAAGATTTTTTGTAAATTTTTAAAGAAGTAACACAATTTGTAACGGAAATGTAGTATAATCTCTAAAGTAAGTAATACTCCTATATAATGAGGTGCATAAAAATGAAGCAACTGAAAAGATTCGTTTGCGTTCTTATCGTCCTCGTTATGTGCGCAGGTACCCTACCCATACTGGCATTGGCAGAGGAAGAACCGGATACCGCGCCCGTAACCGAAGGCGACAGCGTCAGCGATCAGCCCGGGGAGGGCGAGGCAGAGCTTCTCGGCGAGGGAGATACGGATACCCCCACCGAACCCGCCGACTCCGAAGAGCCGGAAGAGCCCGACGAGGCGCAGCCCTATTCGTGGTACGACGCGGAGGCGGAGGAATACGTTATCTCTTCCGTCGAAGAGCTCAAGGAATTCGCGCTTCTCACGCGGGGCAACGTGACCGAGGGCGAGGATACGATCGAAATGACGGACTTTGCGGGCAAGACCGTGAAGCTCGGCACCGATCTCGACCTCGGCGGAATGAACTGGACGGGATACGCGATCACAAAGTTTGCCGGAGTCTTCGACGGCCAAAATCACACCGTATCAAATTACGCTCTTGAGAGCGTTGACAACACGGGCACGGCTCTGTTTGCGGATACGGCGGCAGGCTCGGTCATAAAAAACCTGAGGGTTGAGAGCGTATCGATAAAGGCGGGCCACGACTTCTGCGCCGCCGTCGTCGGCAAGGCCCTCGGCAAGGTCAATAACTGCAGCGTGAAGGATATAACCGTCACCTCGGAGCTTGACGGCGCGGCGAAGTATATCGCGGGCGCCTTCGGCGCGATAGCCGGAGAGGGCTCCGGCGCCGAGAACTGCTCCGCCGAAAACGTAAGCATTTCGGGCGCGAAGCTGAACCTTCAGCAGTCCGGCGGCCTTATCGGAAGGCTTGATACCTCAAAGGCGGTCGGCTGTACGGCGTCTAACGTCACGGTCTCGACATACAGAGTGTACGCAACGGGCGGAGTTGCGGGAATACTCAGCGGAAGCAGCCTTGAGAGCTGCACCTCCTCACACTTTGAGGCAAGCGGCTCCGGTCCCGCCTCCGAGGTAAACGCCATAGAGCGCGTCGGCGGCCTCGTCGGCAGCAGCCAGGTCGGCACGGTATCCCTGAAAAACTGCTCGGCTGAATCCGTCAGCCTGAAATCCGAGGGAACGGTTTCCCGCAGCGCCGGGCTTCTGGGCTTCTCGGTGAGCAACGACGAGTATCTCTATCTTATTGAAAACTGCTCCGCGAAGAACGTGGAGATCGAGAGCGCAAGCTATATGTATTCCGGCTCCGGCCTTATAGGAAGCATAGGCAACGCCGTTATCACCGACTGCACGGTCGAGAACGTCGACCTCGTATGCGGAGCCGCGGCCTATTACTGCGGCGGGATCATCGGAAGGCACGTCCCCAGCGCCTCAGCCGTCCTCACGGTAAAGGGCGGGTCTGCCGCGGACATAAGCATAACGGCTGACGGTGTTATTTACGAGTGCGCCGGCGGCATAGGCGTTATAGCCGGAAAGTGCGATATCTCCGGCGTCACCGTTACGAAGGTTTACATAAAGAGCGAGGGCGAGAACAACATCGAGATCTGCGGCGGCTTCATCGGCTACGTCCGCAACGGCGATACGGCCGAGTTCAGATTCAGACACGGCGATTTTACCGATATCACCGTTAGCGACGTAACTTTGGACAGCTCTGCCGCCATCACCTACTCCGGCGGCTTCACCGGGGCTGCCGAGAGCGATAACGTATTCAAAAACTGTACGGCGAGCGGCGTCGTTATGAAGTCTCCCGGCGGCTACGGCCACGCAAACATTGGCGGCTTTATCGGCGAGACCGACGACGGCACGAATAATTACGTCGTTTTTGAAAGCTGCGGCGTTACCGGCCTCGATATGCAGCTTGTGGGCATAACCGGCGGCGTAAATAAGAAGGGCGAGGCAGATCAGGATACGAACGGCCTCGGCGGCTTCATCGGCGATGTAGCGAACGGCTCCCGCTTTACTGACTGCCACGCTCAGGGCAGCATCAGCTTTGTCACCGACACCCTGCCCGTGGGCGGCTTTATCGGCTCCTACGGCTGGAACGTCTGGACCAAGATCGAGGCAGAGAACTGCACCGCCGACCTTGATATCCGCTCCACCTATGTCGCGGGCGGCTTTGTCGGCAGCAGCGCCCCCAGCAATATGGCAAGGTGCATAACCTATCCCACCATCAAAAACTGCAAGGCTTACGGCAGCGTTGTCGGCGATAAGGTCGCGGGCGGCTTCGTCGGAAAAGGCTACCGCGGCACGTTTGAAAACTGCGAGGCTCTCACCGAGGTCTACGGAGGCGTCGCAGGCGGCTTCTGGGGCGAGATTATCCCCAACCCCAAAACCGACGTTGAAAACGATCTTACTCTCACCGACTGCATAGCGGCTCCCGTGGTGCTCGGCGATGAGACCGTATCCGTATTCTTCGGCAGGGTATCCACCGACGGAGGCGACGGCAAGATTACCACCGTCACGGTAAACGGCTACATCACCCCGGACTACTTCGTCGTAAAGGGCAGCCCCGACACCGTCCTTGTGGACGATATACAGAGCGATGTGAATATCACCGTCACCGGAAAGGTTAACGGCGGCTACGAGCTTATAGTGCCTAACGCCGATACGAACGGCTGGGCGAAGTACACCGATCCTCTCACCGGAAAGCATATAACCGACCTTATAGTGCGAATGACGATGAGCGGCAGCGTTCTGACCTCCTCGGCTCAGGACAGCGGCTCCGGCTCCGGCGCAAGCAGCTCCGCCGCCGCAGTCGAGCTCGACCCGGGCTGCGCAATGCTCTATGTGCACGACTCGACCCGCCGCACCCACATTCTCGTTCAGCCCGTGGTGCGCTTCGACTCAAACGGCGGCAGCGAGGTAGCCGATCAGCACGTTCCGTATTATCTCACCGCCGAGCGCCCGGAGGACCCCGAGCGCGGCGAGTATTACACCTTCAAGACCTGGAGCCTGAACGGCGAGGAGTACGATTTCGATACCCCCGTCACAAAGGATATCACCCTTTTGGGCGATTGGGACTACGATGCGCCCACGCCTCCCGCCCCGCCCGCTCCTCCCGCTCAGCCCGAGGAGCCGACCGAAGAGCCGACCGAGGAGCCGACCGAAGAGCCGACCGAGGAGCCCACCGAGGAACCGACAGAGGAACCGACAGAGGAACCGACAGAGGAACCGACGGAGGAACCGACAGAGGAGCCGACGGAGGAACCGGCCGAGGAGCCGGCTGAGGAGACGGAGATCGGCGACGAGGAGACGCCGCTCTCCGACGACACTCCTGACACCGGGGATAAGGGCGTTACGCTCTGGATCGCTCTCGGTTTAGTCGCGCTTCTCGGCACAGCCGTTCTGGCAAAGCGCGGACTCAGGAAAAAGACATTCTGATAACTGTTTCGCCAAAAAAGGCAAAAAAAGGCGCGTCCCAATGACGGGACGCGCCTCAGCTTGTCGACAAATATTATTAAAATCATTTTTGGCGGGGGCGTGTACCTCGCCAAAAATACTTCTCAGGCCGCAAACGTGCGGCGCAGCCGTGCGCTGCAGCGGACTGCAATCTCAAATGAGAGCCCAGCGAAGCGGGTCTCATTTGAAATATCACATACAGGTGTAGCCGCCGTCCACCGGGAGCTGCACTCCGGTGACGTAGCTTGAGGAGGGGGAGGCGAGGAAGATGGCGGCGGAATCGAGCTCGCCCTCGTTGCCGTAGCGCTCCTCGGGGATCATCGTGCGGGCGTTCTGCTGGAAGAAATCGCTGTCAAGGGTCTCGCGGGTCAGCGGGGTGTAGAAGTAGCCCGGGCAGATGGAGTTAACGGTGATATTATACTTGCCCCATTCGGCGGCGAGGGCGCGGGTGAGGTTTACAACTCCGCCCTTCGCGGCGTGGTAGGGAGAGGAGCCCGCGATCTTGTTTCCGACGAGACCGTACATCGAGGCAATGTTGATTATGCGCCCGTATTTCGCGGGTATCATCGCCTTCTTCGCCACGGAGCGGGCGACCTTGAAGGAGCCGAAGAGGTCTATTTCCATCTCGTGGGAAAACTGCTCGTCGGTGATATCCTCGGCTGGGGCGACGGCGCCGGTGCCGGCATTGTTGATAAGAATGTCGATCCTGCCGAACTCGGCAAGGGCGGCGTCCGTCATCGCCTCAACGGCGGCGGTGTCGGTTATGTCACATACTACGGGGAGAGTCTTGACCCCGAACTCGGCGGCTATCTCGGCGGCGACCGCCTCGATAAGGTTCTTCCTGCGGGCGACGACCACGATGTTCGCGCCCTGATTCGCGAGCGCCTTCGCCATCTGAACGCCAAGGCCTGTGGAGCAGCCCGTTACTATGGCGACCTGATCCTTGAGATCAAAATAATTTTTCATTGCGTTTTCTCCTGTCATTAGTTTTTTGTTTTTACAAAAACATTATATAGCCTGCCGGGGCTATTGTCAATTTTTTAACTACCGTCAAAAGGGTGAATTATTTGCGCTCCGTTCTTGAAGAACGGGCGCTTTTATGTTATGCTTAATAAGGAATATTATGCAAGGAGATATGAGAATGAACAGGGAGCTTCTTGACTTTATAAATTCAAGTCCGACGCCCTTCCAGGCGGTGGATAATATATCTAAAATGCTTGAAAACGAGGGATATACCCGCCTTAACGAGGGCGGGAGCTGGAGCCTCGAGAGGGGCAAGGGCTATTTCGTTACGAGGAACCTCTCCTCGGTCATAGCCTTCCGCGTTCCGGCTGAGGGCTTTTCGGGCTTTATGATAACGGCAAGCCATTGCGACAGCCCGGCCTTTAAGCTGAGGGAGAAGGCGGAAACGGAGGACAGCCGTTTTACCCGCCTTTCAGTCGAGGGCTACGGCGGTATGATCTATTCCACCTGGCTCGACAGGCCGCTCGGCGTCGCGGGGCGGGTGATAGTGAAAAACACCTCGGGGATAGAGACAAGGCTTGCTGATCTCGGGGGCGAGGTCTGCCTTATCCCGAACGTCGCCATTCATATGAACAGGAGCGTAAACAAGGATACGAACTATAACCCCGCCGTCGATCTCCAGCCGCTTTATTCTATGAAGGGCTCGGGCAAAAGCCTTCGCGCAAGGGCGGCCGAAGCCGCCGGAGCGGCGGAGGAGGATATCATAGCCTGCGACCTCTTCCTGTATAACCCGCAGAATGGGGTAGAGTGGGGCGACTTTATCTCCGCCCCGAGGCTTGACGATCTCCAGTGCGCTTATAGCTCCGTCGCCGCGTTCTTATCTTCAGAGGGCGGCTCAGCCGTCCCCGTCTGCGCCGTTTTCGATAACGAGGAGGTCGGGAGCCACACGAAGCAGGGCGCGGCCTCTACCTTCCTTAAAGCCACGCTCACGCGAGTTGCAGACTTTTTAGGCTGCGGCCTCGATTCCGCCCTCGCTTCGAGCCTTATGCTCTCCTGCGACAACGCACATTCCGTACACCCGAATCACCCGGAGTACGCGGATAAGAACGAGGCGCCCGTCTTAAACGGGGGCGTGGTGGTAAAATTCAACGCGGCTCAGAAATACACCTCCGACGCCGTTTCCTACGCGCTTTTCAAAATGATAGCGGAGGAGGCGGGAGCGGAGATCCAGCTCTATGCGAACAGACCGGATATCCCCGGCGGCGGCACGCTCGGCAATATAGCGAATACCCAGGTGAGCCTCAATACGGTGGATATCGGACTTCCCCAGCTCGCTATGCACTCAAGCTTTGAGACTGCGGGGGCGAAGGATACCGAGACGATGATAAAGACGCTGAGGCTTTTCTTTGAGAAGAGCGTCAAGGCGGGAAAGGACGGAGAGTATCAGCTCTCCTGATAGGATATGATGAAATACGACGTAATAATAATCGGAGCGGGACCCGGCGGCATATTCACCGCCTACGAGCTCCTTAAGAAAAAGCCCGGCGTCAGGCTTGCGATCTTCGAGGCGGGAAATCCGCTTGAGAAGCGCCGCTGCCCTATCGACGGGAAAAAGATCAAAAAGTGCATAAGCTGCCCGACCTGCGCCATAATGAACGGCTTCGGCGGGGCGGGAGCCTTCTCCGACGGGAAGTATAACATAACGAACGACTTCGGCGGCACGCTATATCAATATATTGGCCGCGAGACAGCCCTTGAGCTCATGCGCTACGTTGACGAGATAAACCTCTCCCACGGCGGCGAGGGCACGAAGCTCTATTCGACGGCGGGGAGCGAATTTAAAAAACGCTGCATGCAGAACGGGCTTATGCTGCTCGACGCCTCGGTAAGACATCTGGGAACGGATATAAACTACGTCGTTCTCGAAAACCTGTATAAGGAGCTTCGTGATAAGGCGGACTTCTTCTTCAACTGCCCTGTCGAGCGGATCGAACGGAAGGACGGGGACTTTAGCGTTTTCTATGACGGAGGCCGTGCGGAAACGAAGAAATGCGTCGTCTCCGTCGGCAGAAGCGGCTCTAAGTGGATGGAGAGGGTCTGCTCCGACCTCGGGATAGAGACGATGTCGAACAGAGTCGATCTCGGCGTCCGCGTTGAGATACCGGCGGCGATCTTCAGCCACATTACGGATACGCTCTACGAGAGCAAGATAGTGTACAGAACGCGGAAATTCGAGGACCCGGTCCGTACCTTCTGCATGAATCCGAACGGGATAGTGGTAAACGAGAACACGAACGGGATAGTGACCGTGAACGGCCACAGCTTCGAGGACCCCTCGAAGAAGACGGAGAATACCAACTTCGCCCTTCTCGTTTCAAAGCATTTCTCCGAGCCCTTCAAGGATTCTAACGGGTACGGCGAGTCGATCGCCCGGCTCTCCAATATGCTGGGCGGCGGAGTCATCGTCCAGCGCTTCGGCGACCTTGAGAGAGGCAGACGCAGCACGGTAAAGCGCATAGAGGAGGGCTTCGTTCGCCCGACTCTCGCCGCCACACCCGGCGACCTCAGCCTCGTCCTGCCGAAGAGGATTTTGGACGGCATAATCGAGATGATCCACGCCCTCGACAAGATAGCGCCGGGCACGGCGAACGACGACACCCTGCTGTACGGCGTTGAGGTCAAGTTCTATAATATGGAGGTCAAGCTCAGCGACAGGCTTGAGACCTGCATACCCGGCCTATTTATAATCGGCGACGGCAGCGGAGTTACGCACTCCCTCTCCCACGCGAGCGCGAGCGGAGTTTTCGTCGCCCGTGAGATAGCGGAAGAAATATGAAAGCGAGGGTGAGGCCCCGATGAATTACGAAGTATTCGAGACGAAGGAGCGCGTTATCGCGGATAACGCCGCCGAGGCGGAGCGCGTGCGCTCACTCACGGGCGATAAGGGCGTATTCTTCATTAACCTTATGGCCTCGCCCGGAGCGGGGAAGACGACGACCCTCGAGCGCCTTATCGCTCTTTTAAAGGATAAGTTCTCCATCGGCGTTATGGAGGCGGACGCCGACGGTGAGGTGGACGCCGCGAGAGTCGAGGCGGCGGGAGCGAAAGCCATCCAGCTCCACACGGGCGGCCTCTGCCATATGGACGCCGATATGACGAGGCGCGGCCTTGAGCGCCTCGGGCTCGACGGCCTCGATATCGTTTTTCTCGAAAACGTGGGGAATTTAGTCTGCCCCGCCGAGTTTGACACGGGGGCGGATATGAAGCTCGTGATACTCTCCGTTCCGGAGGGGGACGATAAGCCGCTCAAATACCCGCTTATGTTCACAGTGGCGGACGCGCTCGTCGTAAACAAGATCGACACGGCGCCCGTATTCGATTTTGACCTTGAAGCCCTGAAGGAGAGAGTAGAGGCGCTTAATCCGGGCATACCCATCTTCCCCGTTTCAGCTAAGACGGGCGAGGGCTTTGGCGCTCTCGCCGGATATATCGAGGGGAGAGCTAAAGAATGAAGGTAATCGAGCTCGGGAAAAACGTCCTCGCGGCAAACGACGTTGAGGCGGAAGCCCTCAGAGAAAAAATGAAGAACGAGGGGCGGCTTTTAATAAATCTTATGAGCGCGCCGGGGAGCGGGAAGACGACCCTTCTCGGGCGGCTCATCGGGGATATGAGAGATATCCGCTTCGGCGTTATGGAGGCGGATATCGAGTCGGAGATCGACGCCGAGCGCATCGAGGCTCTCGGTGCGAGGGCTATCCAGGTGCATACCGGCGGTATGTGTCATATGGACGCCTATATGACAAGCGAGGCGCTCAGTGAGATGGGCGCGGACGGGCTGGATATCGTATTTTTAGAGAACGTGGGAAACCTCATCTGCCCGGCGGAGTACGATACCGGGGCGGGGCTGAAAATAATGATACTTTCCGTGCCGGAGGGGGACGACAAGCCGCTCAAGTATCCGCTTATGTTCCGCGAGAGCGACGCCCTCGTTATAACAAAGAAGGACGCTCTGGACTATTTCAATTTCGATCTGGGAAGATGCGCCGAGAGGGCGAAAAAGCTCAACCCGGCGATAAAAGTATTCCCCGTTTCGGCGAAGACCGGAGAGGGAATGGGGGAACTTGAAAACTATTTAAGGGAGAAGCTTAACAACTGGAGAAAAATATAAGGAGGGGACCGGGAGAATGAAGGAACAGAAAAACAGAATGGTGAACGAGCGGGATTTCAGGCAGGACCCGAATTACGTCGCGCCGGATAAGGAAAAGGAGAAGCTTATCCTGAAGCTCGGCACGATGATAACGGACAGGTACCTCGTCAAATACACCCGCACAATGAAGACGGACGACCCGGAGTACTGGGCGCTCGACGAGGTGCTGACGAAGGAGGAGGCAAAGTTCCTCTTAAACTTCAAAAAGACCCGTGTCTCATATGACACTCCGACCCTCGCGAAGATGAACAATATGACCGAGGAGGAGTGCCAGAAGATGATCGACCACCTATGCTGGGTGGGCGTTCTCGAGATGAACAGGGAGAACGCGGATAAGCACAAGCAGTATAACGTACCCATCTTCGTGCCCGGCTCGGCGGAGTTTATGATGATGAACGACGAGCTGACGGCTCAGCACCCGAATCTCGCGACCTTCTTTAACCTTATGACCCAGATGCCGCTCGAGAACGTGACCCCGATGATACCTCCCGGAGGAGCCGGAGTCGGAATGCACGTTATCCCGGTCGAGAAGGCTATCGAGAGCGAGAGCCGGTCCGCGAGCGTGGAGCATATCTCCCACTGGCTCAAGAAATACGATAAATACTCCGTCGGCCAGTGCACCTGCCGCAAGCAGCAGACCATGCGCGGCGAGGGCTCCGGCGAGATAAACGGCGAATTCTGCATCGGCGTCGGCGATATGGCGGAATACTGCGTCGACCGCAATATGGGAAGATATATCACCTACGACGAGGTGCTGGAGATACTCGAGCGAGCCGAGCGCCACGGCTTCGTGCACCAGATAACGAATATCGACGGCGAGGAGAAGATAGTCGCGATATGCAACTGCGCCCCCGGCGTCTGCAACGCATTGAGAACGAGCCAGCTTTACAACACGCCGAATATGTCCCGCAGCGCGTACAGAGCCCACGTTGAGAAGGAAAAATGCGTCGCCTGCGGAAAGTGCGTAGAGGTCTGCCCCGTCGGCGCGGCAAAGCTCGGACAGAAGCTCTGCACGAAACAGGGGGAGATACAGTATCCCCTCACGAAGCTGCCGGATTCAACAAAGTGGACTGCGGACAACTGGAACGTTAACTACCGCGAGGACGCGAAGATAAACTGCTACGATACGGGCACGGCGCCCTGCAAGACCGCCTGCCCCGCCCACCTCGCCGTTCAGGGCTACGTTAAGATGGCGGCCGAGGGCAGATACCTCGACGCCCTCAAGCTCATAAAGCAGGATAACCCCTTCCCCGCCGTCTGCGGCGCGGTCTGCAACCGCCGCTGCGAGGACGCCTGCACGAGAGGCACCGTCGATCAGCCGATAGCTATCGACGAGATAAAGAAGTTCATAGCCGCCCAGGAGCTCAAGGCCGAGACGAGATACGTCCCCATCTGCGAAAAGGACGACGGCGGTATGTGGGGCCCCGACTATAAGATGGCTGTTATCGGAGCCGGCCCGGCCGGTCTCTCCTGCGCCTATTATCTCAGAAAGCGCGGCTATGACGTGACCGTGTTTGAAAAGGAGAAGCGCCCCGGCGGAATGCTTACGAACGGCATACCCTCGTTCAGGCTTGAGAAGGACGTTATCGAGGCCGAGATCGACGTTCTCTGCCAGATGGGCGTTGAAATCCGCTGCGGCGTAGAGGTCGGGCGCGACGTTACGATAGACTCCCTCCGGGGGGACGGCTACAAGGCCTTCTATATCGCCATCGGCCTGATGGGCGGGCGCAAAACGGGCGTTCCCGGCGAGGAGGCGAAGGGCGTTGAGAGCGGCGTCGAATTCCTCTACCGCGTAAATCAGGACGACAGCCTGCGCCTTTCCGGCGACGTCGTCGTAGTCGGCGGCGGAAACGTGGCGGTGGACGTTGCGAGAAGCGCCGCGAGAGCGACCGGCGGCAAGGTCACGATGCTCTGCCTTGAGAGCGAGGGCGAGATGCCCGCGGCTCATGACGAGGTCGAGGAGGCGAAGGAAGAGGGCATAGAGGTCAGAAACGGCTGGGGTCCCAAGGAGATACTCACCGAGGGCGGAAAAGTCACAGGCGTAGTATTCAAGAGATGCACCCGCGTTTACGACGAAAATCACCGCTTCAGCCCGGAGTATGACGAGAACGATGCTATAACCGTAGAGTGTGAAAACGTCCTCGAGGCGATAGGCCAGTCCGCAGTTTGGGGCGGCCTCTTAGACGGGATTGAGATAAACAGAAAGCCGAACGGGGCGATAGTTTACGATCCCGTGACCTTCGAGACGAGCGTACCCGATATCTTCGTCGGCGGCGACATAGCCCACGGCGCCCGCTTCGCCATCGACGCGATAGCCGCCGGAAGAGCGGGGGCGGAGAGCATGCACAGATCCGTCCACCCCGGACAGAGCCAGAGGATAGCGAGAGACCTGCGCGAGTTTAAGGAGCTCGACAAGGACGATATCGTTATCGAATCCTTTGATAACGCGAAGCGCCAGATACCGGGCAAAAAGCCGGGCAAGGCGACAGAGACCTTCCGCGATCTCCGCCTGCCTCTAACCGAGGAGCAGGTGAAGACGGAGGCGGCCCGCTGCCTCGGCTGCGGAGCCACAGTCGTCGATGTAAACCGCTGCGTCGGCTGCGGACTCTGCACCACCCGCTGCGAGTTTGACGCGATACATCTTTCCCGCGATCTGCCCGAGGCCTCGAATATGGTCCGCTGCGAGGACAAGATGGGAAAGGTCGCCGCCTACGCAATGAAGCGCGAGGCGAGGATCATTTTCGGAAAGAAGAGCTGATATGCACGAAATGGGCATAGTCCTCCACCTCGCCGAGACATTAAACGAGACGGCGAGGACGGAGAAGCTTTCGAAGATCGGCTCCGTGACCCTGCAGGTCGGCGAGGTGAGCGGGATAATGACGGATTACTTCGTCGACTGCTGGAACTACTTCAAGGGTCGCCACCCCGTCCTCGCCGAGAGCGAGCTGAAGCTTGAGACGATACCCGCCGTCACCTACTGCGACGGCTGCGGCAAGACCTACGAGACCGTAAAATACGGGCGCGAGTGCCCCTACTGCCACTCCGGCGAGACCTGGCTCTTGACGGGCAATGAGTGCGTCATAAAGGAGATCGAGGCCGAAAGCGCGGACGGCGAAGAGGGCGAATCGAGCTTTGAAGCGGGCGATCTGAAATAGAAAACCGCCTCCCGATCATTTCGGGAGGCGGATATTTTATTTCCGCGGAGGTAGCGATCCGCGCATATATGGCTTCCCCTTTGGGGAAGCTGGCTCGCCGCAAGGCGAGACTGATGAGGTTGTATCGAATTTCTAAACCGGAGCGATAACAGTAACGACCTCATCCGGCGCTACGCGCCACCTTCCCCAAAGGGGAAGGCAAAGGGCGGGGAGCTTTCATGCAAACAAGCTTGCGAGGTTTTCTGAGTACGGCGGCCTTACTATGCCCTTTTCGGTGATTATTCCGCTTATCAGCGAGTGGTCGGTAACGTCGAAGGCGGGGTTATAGCACTTAACGCCCTCGGGTGCCATCGGCTCGGCGTACCAGAGTGAGCGTATCTCGTCCGGGTCTCGCAGCTCGATTTTTATATCCTCGCCGGTTTTCGCGGAGAGGTCTATCGTGGAGCTAGGACCGAGAACGTAGAAGGGGATCCCGTAGTGCTTCGCAAGTATTGCGACGCCGGAGGTACCGATTTTGTTCGCCGTGTCGCCGTTTGCGGCGACCCTGTCGCAGCCTACGAAGCAGAACTGAACGAGGCCATCTTTCATAACCGCGGAGGCCATATTGTCGCAGATAAGGGTGACGTCCACTCCCGCGCGCATAAGCTCCCAGCTCGTGAGCCTCGCGCCCTGCAATAGCGGCCTCGTCTCGTCGGAATATGCGCGAAGGTACATTCCCCGCTCGGCGCCGAGAATGAGGGGGCCGAGGCCGGTGCCGTATCTGCTCGTCGCTATCGGGCCTGCGTTGCAGTGGGTCAGCACCCCGTCGCCATCCTTGAGTAGGCTGAGACCGTGCCCGCTTATTGCTCGGCACATAGCGATATCCTCCTCCAAAATTGCCTGCGCTTCGTTTTTTAAAAGCGGGAGGATACCGGCGGGGGAGAGAGCGGAAGAATCGTCCACCACCCGCTTTACGCGGCGGAGAGCCCAGCTCAGATTGACCGCCGTCGGCCGGGAGGAGTTGAGATAATCCGCTGCTTCAATGAATTTCGCCCGGAATTCGGGGTAGGGAAGCCCGGAAAAGCCCCGGGCGAGAACGTACATAGAAAAGCCCGCAAAAATGCCGATGGCTGGCGCGCCGCGCACCTCGAGGCGCTTTATCGCCCGGAACATCTCCTCGGGAGTTCTCAGCTCAAGATATTCCTCGCGGTTCGGGAGCTGAGTCTGGTCGAGGATGATAAGGGAGTTATCGTCTTCTGAAAGACGGATGTGATCTATCTTCTCCATATCCTCACCTTATGAGAAGAACTGATAGGCGGTGAAGGCGACGTAGATGAGGAGCAGAGTAACGCCCTGCCAGCGGGAGAGCTTTCCCTTTTTAAGGGCGGGGAGGCACATTATCGCCATCACCGCCAGCATAACGGGAATATCCACGATAAGGGAGGAGTTTACGCCGAAAAGCGTCCTCTCAGCCGGGATATTGAAGGGCGATATCGTTATCGCCGCGCCGGAAACGAGGACTATGTTAAAGAGGTTCGCGCCGATGATGTTGCCGAGAGAGAGGCTCGAGTGACCCTTTATGAGCGAGGTCACAGCCGTGATAAGCTCGGGCAGGCTCGTGCCGAGGGCGACCATCGTGAGCCCGACGACGCTCTCTGGAACGCCGAGGGAGGTGGCGATAACGGTGCCGTGGTCAACGAGGAAGTTCGCGCCGATAGCTATGGCGACGGCGCCGACAACGAGGAGCAGAAGGTCCTTCCATAAAGGGGAGGGCTTTTTTTCTTCCGCCTCGGGCTCGGTCTCGACCGCCTCGGGGTTTTTCTTCATTTGAATGACGGTTATCACCATATACGCGACGAACATCAAAAGGAAAAGCACGCCGTTCCAGCGGGAGAAGCGCCCCGTGGTAATCGCGAAGCCGGAATAGAGTATTGCGGCGATAAAGAAGGCGGCGACGGGGAAGACAAGGGATTTTTTATTGACCGCAGAGGGCCTTATCGCTATCGTGAGGGCGGCGATAAGGCTCGTGTTGCATATTATCGAGCCGATCGCGTTCCCGTATGAAATGCCGGCGTTGCCGGAGGCCGCGGCCTGACTTGAGACCATAACCTCGGGCAGAGTAGTGCCGATGGATACTATCGTCGCGCCGATCAGAAGCTCAGGGAGATGAAAGCGGTGGGCGAGTCCGACCGACCCGTCGACGAACCAGTCCCCGCCCTTTATTAGAAGTACGAAGCCGATAAGGAAGAAAATGACCGAAACGGCGATCTCAGAGAGCCCGAGCCCGTAAAGCGCCTCGTAAACTCCGGTGAAAAGTGCTGATATCATGGGCGTAACCTCGCTTCATTTGATTTTTAGATACTATATCATTAAAAAAATTTTCACGCAAGCGGCTATAAAAACTTGCAAATTGTTCTTGAATTTGAATAGTAAACCAAAAAAGTTAAATTATCCCCACGCCAAAATACCGAAAAGTTCAAAAATCCGGAAAATCGAAAATGAGCCGTCCGGCGGATTTTTTGCGGTCTTTTTTGCGATAAAATTTTACAAATTAAAGCTACACAAAGCCAGAACTTTGTGGTAGAATATATCCTGTAATATAAGGCGGATTATGCGCCGGAAAGGAGATGGGCGAAGTGAATAAAAGATGGATCTGCGCCCTTGCGGCGGCTCTCACCCTCTTCCTTTCGGGCTGCGGGGGGAGCACGGCGGACGAGCTTTACGCCCTTCCCCGCCTTTCGGACGCGTATCTACAGCTTCAGAACGAGATAAACGAGCTTTTGGACGGCGGCGCGGAATACTCGGCGCCCTCCTCGGGCTCGAACAGGCAGGCCGTGCAGCTCGAGGATATCGACGGAGACGGGGTTAAGGAGGCTTTGGCCTTTCTCTCCCAGCCGGGCGCCTCGAAGCCGCAGAAGATAGTCATATTCCAGTCAGTCGGCGGGAAGTACACCGAGGTCGCGAGGATAGAGGGCGAGGGCAGCGGCATCGACAGCATAAGCTACCTCAATATGGACGGATCGTCCGCAAGGGAGATCGCCGTCGGCTGGAGGATAGCCTCGGGTATGAATATCCTATCCGTCTACTCGATGCGCGGCTTTCAGCCCGCCCAGATACTGAACACGGACTACACGAGATTTTCCGCCGTCGATATCGACGATAACGGGACGACGGACATCGTCGCGCTGAGGCTCAGCTCTTCGGAGGAGAACGGGGAGGCGGCTATGTACACCCTGCAGGAGGACGGCGAGATGGCCTCAAGCACGGTGCTCCTCTCTCAGGGTATCAGGAGCCTTGCCCGCGTGAGATCGGGCAGGCTGATGGACGGGCGCGCCTCTCTCATAGTTGAGAGCACGATAGGCGTTTCCGGACTTATCACCGACGTGCTGGCCTGCAGGAACGGGGCCTTTCAGAATATAACGCTCGACGCGGCGACGGGAGCGAGCGACACGGCGAGGTCCTCTCAGGTCTGGTGCCGCGATATAAACGGGGACGACGTCCTCGATATCCCGAAGCTCGAGCCGATGCCCGCCCTGCCGGAGGCGGGAGCCTATTACCTCACGATCTGGTCGAACTACACTGTGTACGGCAGAAGCGCGAGGGTCGCGACCACGTTTACGAACAACACGGACTCATGGTATCTGATAATCCCCGAGCTTTGGGCCGGAAAAATATCGGTCCGCCGCCGCGACGAGGTGAACGGGGAGCGAGGCGTCATCTTTTCATACATAGGCGACGGGGTTGAGAACGCGGAGGATTTCCTCACCGTTTACACCCTCTCGGGCGACAACAAGGAGGAGAGAGCGGCGGCCGGCGGGCGCTTCGCCCTCAATCAGGACGAGGACAAGCTTTACGCCGCCGAGATAACCGAGGCGCCGGACGCGGGCTTTTCCGTGACGGAGGAGCTTATCAAGCAGAATTTCAGAGTGCTCTACTCTGAGTGGATAACGGGTGATTGAGAAATGAAAAAAATACTTGTGCTTGAGGACGAGGCCGGGATAAGAAGCTTCGTCGTGATAAATCTCAAAAGGTCGGGCTATGAGCCCATCGAGGCCGCCACGGGCAAGGAGGCTCTTGACAAGATGCGAGAAAATCCCGATATCAAGGTCGCCCTCCTCGATATAATGCTCCCCGATATCGACGGCTTTGAGGTCTGCCGCCAGATAAGGGCAACTAATCCGCGCATCGGCATAATTATGCTCACCGCGAGGACGCAGGAGATGGACAAGGTCACCGGCCTTATGACGGGGGCGGACGACTATGTTACCAAGCCCTTTTCGCCCGCCGAGCTCACCGCTAGGGTGGACGCCCTCGTCCGCAGGGTCGGAGGCGACGAGGAGGTCAGAGGCTCGGACGATATAATCCAGGGCTCCTTCCATCTGAACACGAGGAACCGCACGCTTGAGAAGAACGGCGAGAGGATAAGGCTTACCCAGGTGGAGTATTCGATAATGAAGCTCTTTATGGATAACCCGGGCAGAGCCCTCTCCCGCGAGGATATCTTAAACTCCGTATGGGGCAGGGATTACTTCGGCGAGCTCAAGATAGTGGACGTCAATATCCGCAGGCTGAGGATAAAGATAGAGGACGACCCCACGAACCCCGCCTACATAACAACGGTCTGGGGCTACGGCTACAAATGGGGATTTTAAGTAAACGCTGATTAATTTCCCTGAAAGGAGGGGAGCGGTTAAATGAACAGGTCCGAAAATCCGATAATGCTCCCCAAGGTCAGGGGCTTGAGGCGGCGCTGGATAATGAGCACCCTGCTCGTTATCCTTGTCATCGTCGTTATGGCGGTATCCCTCTTCTCCGTTATGAGCACGAACAACGTAAAATCAGCCGTGCGCGATGGACTTATCACGAAGGCGACAACTACGGCGGACTTCTTCGCAAACTATATAACCCGCACCTTCGCTGAGTATTACGACTCGGCATATCTCTACATTGAGAACTTCGAAGCGGCGAACAAGCTCGACCTGCAGTTTATCGACACCGGCGGAAGGATACTTATCTCCTCATATTCCACTATGTCGGCCGGAACGGCTCCGGGCACGGAGGATATTTCGTCCGCCCTGTCGAACGGCGCTGTATCGGTATGGGAGGGCAAAAACCCGACGACGGGCGAGCGTATAATGGCGGTCTCCGCCCCGATGCGCTATTCCGACGGGCAGGTCATCGGCGTTATGCGCTATGTTACCAGTATGCGCCTCGCGGACGAGCGTAGCTTCGGAACTACGATGGGCGCCGTCGGCGTCGGAGCGGCGGTAATGCTCTTAGTCCTCTTTATAAACCTTATGTTCCTCTCCTCCGTCATCGACCCGATGCGCGAGATAACCGCCGTAGCCCAGCGCATAGCCGACGGGAGCTACGGCACACAGATAACGAAAAAGTATTCCGACGAGATCGGCGATATGGTCGACGTTCTGAACGATATGTCGATAAAGCTCTCCCGCGCGGAAAAGACGCAGACGGAGTTTATATCCCAGGTATCCCACGAGCTGAGGACGCCGCTGACGGCGATATCCGGCTGGAGCGAGACCCTTTCATACGATGAAAACCTCGACGAGGACCAGAAGCGCGGCGTCGCCACGATATTAAAGGAGAGCCGCAGACTGACTAAGATGGTAGAGGAGCTTCTGGACTTCACGAGAATACAGGACGGGCGCTTTACTCTTAACGCGGTCGAGATGGACGCCGCCGCCGAGCTGGAGGACTCCATATTCGCCTACCGCGAGCTTCTAATGCAGGACGGGCTCGAGATAAGCTACGAGCCTTACGAGGACGAGCTCCCGCTCATAAACGGCGACCCGGAGAGGCTGAGACAGGTTTTCTACAACCTGTTTGACAACGCGGCGAAGTACGCCGCCGAGGGAAAGCGCATAGTCGTCTCGACCGGACGAGCCGGCGACAGCATAATAATAAAATTCCGCGACTTCGGCCCCGGCATACCGGAGGACGAGCTCGACAAGGTCAAGATGCGCTTTTACAAGGGCAGCTCAAAGAAGAGAGGAAGCGGCATCGGCCTTTCCGTGTGCGATGAGATAATAAAATACCACGGCGGAACGCTGACCCTCGCGAACGCTGAGGGCGGCGGCACGGAGGTGACGATCTCCCTCCCCGCCGCGGAGGAAATATAAGACCGTAAGCTAAAAAAGGAAAGAAGCAAAGAGAATGAGTGATACTAAAAAATGCCCCGCCTTCAAGACCTCGATAGGCGGGCAGGCCCTGATGGAGGGCATACTGATGCGGGGGCCGGATAAGGAGGCCATCGTGGTCCGCAAGCCGGACGGCACGCTTGAGGAGAAGGTCGAGAGCATAACGAGCCCGAAGGATAAGTTTTCTCCCTTCGGCTGGCCGATAATAAGGGGAAGCGTGAACTTCGTAGATACGATGATAAAGGGCGTGAAGGCGCTGACCTACTCCGCCTCGTTTCTCCCCGAGGAGGAGGCCGAGCCCGATAAGCTCGATAAGTGGATAGAGAAGCATTTTACCGGCGAAAAGGCTCAGAAGATCATTATAGGCATTTCCGTCGTTATCGGAATTGCAGTCTCCGTCGGCCTTTTCATCCTGCTTCCTACCGTGCTCGCGGGGCTCTTCTACAAGGCGGTGGAGAGCCGGATACTGCGAAACCTCATCGAGGGGGTTATCAGGATAGCGATATTCCTTCTCTATATGATCCTCGCCTCAAAGATGAAGGAGATAAAGCGGGTGTGGATGTACCACGGAGCCGAACATAAAACGATATTCTGCTATGAGGCGGGGCTTCCGCTCACGGTGGAGAACGCGAGAATACAGCCCCGGCTTCACCCCCGCTGCGGCACGAGCTTTATGATAATCGTGATGGTGGTCAGCATCCTCGTTTTCTCCGTGGTGAACGTCGAGAGCGTATGGCTCCGCATGGCGCTGAGGCTCGCCCTTCTGCCGGTCACCGTCGGCATAAGCTATGAGCTTATAAAATACGCGGGCAGGCACGATAACTGGTTTACGAGGATAATCTCCGCTCCGGGCAAGGCGCTGCAGCTCATCACCACTCAGGAGCCGGACGATTCTATGCTCGAGGTGGCGATCCGCTCGCTCGAACTCGTAAAGCCGGAGGTCGCCGGCTCGGACGCTTGGTAAGACTATCAGGGGGCGATTTATATTAAAACGTACAACGATCTGTACCTTGCTGCGAGGAAGAGACTGAAGGCGGCGGGGGTCGAGGCCTACGACCTTGAGGCGAGGCTTATGATAAGCGCGGTGGCGGAAAAATCGCGTGAGCAGTTTTTCCGCGATCTGAAGCTCTACGCCCTCGGAGATACCGAGGAGAGGGTGGAGACAATGCTCGAGCGGAGGATAGCGGGCGAGCCGATAGCCTATATCCTCGGCGAGTGGGAGTTTATGGGGCTGCCGATGAAGGTAGACGACGGGGTGCTCATACCCCGCCCCGATACCGAGGCTCTCGCCGAGCTCTCGATAAAGCTTTTACGCGCGCGAAACTCGACCCAGAGCGCGAGAGTGCTCGACCTCTGCTGCGGAACGGGCTGCATCGGCATCTCGATCGCCTCCGCCGTGGCTGACGCGAGGGTAGTCCTCGTCGATAACTCAATGCGCGCCTTGAGAACGGCGCGGCAGAACGTCATTAAAAACTCCGTCCAGCGCAATACAACGGTGATCGAGGCGGACGCGCTCCACCAGCCGCCTATGCTTCTGGGCAGATTCGATATAATCGTATCCAATCCGCCCTATATCCCCTCGGCGGAGATACCGGAGCTCGATACATCGGTAAAGGATTTTGAGCCGCGCGAGGCTCTTGACGGGGGAGAGGACGGCCTTGATTTCTACCGCGCCATCATACCCCGCTGGACGGATATTCTGCGCGAGGGCGGCTTTATCCTCTTTGAATGCGGAGAAGGGCAGGACGAGGCCATCGGAAAAATGCTCGAAAAGCGCGGCTTCACCGCCGCTTACCATAAGGACGCCGCCGGAGTAAAGCGGATAGTTGCAGCAACAAAAAAGTAATCAATTTCATTGGAGGATAAGAATATGGCAGAGAAGAAAAAAGCAGCCGTCGCGTCCACGCTTCCGGACAGCGCGGAGGACAGGAAGAGAGCTCTTGAGAGTGCGATAAGCCAGATCGAGAAGAGCTACGGCAAGGGCAGCATAATGCGCCTCGGCTCGGGCATGCAGGTGAACGTGGAGGCGCTGCCTACGGGCTCGCTCTCGCTTGACCTTGCGCTCGGTATCGGCGGAGTTCCCAAGGGAAGGATAATCGAGATCTACGGGCCTGAGTCATCGGGTAAGACGACCCTCGCCCTCCATATGGTCGCCTCCGCCCAGAAGGCCGGCGGAGAGGCCGCCTATATCGACGTGGAGCACGCCCTTGAGCCGGCCTACGCGAGAGCGGTCGGAGTGAATATCGACAATCTTCTCATCTCCCAGCCGGATACGGGCGAGGACGCCCTCTCGATAACCGAGACCCTGGTGCGAAGCGGAGCCGTCGATATCGTAGTCGTCGATTCGGTCGCAGCCCTCGTTCCGAGAAGCGAGATTGAGGGAGAGATGGGCGATTCCTCTGTCGGCGTTTTGGCGAGGCTTATGAGCCAGGCTCTCCGCAAGCTTGCGGGCATCATTTCCAAGACAAACTGCGTCGTTATCTTTATCAATCAGCTCAGAGAGAAGATCGGCGTTATGTACGGCAACCCGGAGACGACTCCCGGCGGCCGCGCCCTCAAATACTTCGCCTCCGTCCGCATAGACGTGCGGCGTATGGAGACCCTGAAAAACGGCACCGAGATGGTAGGAAACCACACGAGGGCGAAGATCGTGAAGAACAAGGTCGCGCCCCCGTTCAAGGAGGCCGAGTTCGATATAATGTACGGCGAGGGCATTTCCAAGATCGGCGAGATAGTCGATCTCGCCGTGAAGCTCGATATCATCGAAAAGGGCGGAGCCTGGTACACCTACGGCGAAACGAGGATACAGGGCCGCGACGGCATGAAGCAGTACCTTAAGGACTACCCCGACGTCGCCGACGAGATCGAGGCGAAGATCAGGGCGAACGCCTATAAGCTTATGACGCCCCAGGCGAGGATAGCGGCTCAGGCCGCCGGCAGAGCCGTGGATATCTCAGCCGAGGACTTCGAGGGCTGAGAAAAGCGCAATGAAGCTTTTAAAGCTCGTTCAGTCCAAAAAAAGCCCCGACAGATGGTACGCCGAGCTTGAGTCGGGCGAGAGCCTGCGCGTCGGCCTTTCCGAGATAGCCTCGTTCTCGCTCTACGCGGGGCGGGAGCTATCGGAGGAGGAGACCGAAAGGCTCAGAGCCGGAAGCGCGATCTTTTCCGCGAAGGAGAGATCGCTGCGCCTTTTAAGCTTAAGGCAGATGAGCCGGAAGGAGCTTGAGAAGAAGCTGAGAGAGAAGGGCGCCGCCGAGGAGGATATCGCTTCCGCCGCCGACCTTATGGAGAGGATAGGAGCCCTGAACGATAATGAGTACGCCGCCGCGATAGTCCGGCATTACTCAAAGCGGGGCTACGGGAAGGGACGGATAACTCAGGAGCTTTTTCGCCGCGGAGTGCCGAAGGAGCTCTGGGAGGAGGCGCTTTCGGAGCTTCCCGAGGATACCGGCGCGATTGACGTTCTCGTGAGCCGCCGGCTCAAGGGGAGAGCGCCGGAGGGCGAGGAGAAGAAAAAGCTCTGCGATATGCTTCTCCGCCGCGGCTACTCGTGGACGGAGATAAAGGAAGCCCTTAACCGATACGGGGCTAATACGGAAGAAATCGAGGAATATGAATAATGCCGAAGGTATGTCTTATCAGTCTCGGCTGCGCCAAAAACCTGATAGATTCAGAGGAGATGCTGTCCCTGCTAGACCTAAACGGGTACGAGATAACGGACGAGCTCTCCGAGGCCGACGCCGCCGTAGTTAACACCTGCGCCTTTATTGAATCGGCTCAGGCGGAGGCGATAGAGAATATTTTAAAGGCGGCGAGCTACAAGGAGACGGGGAAGCTCAAAAAGCTCATCGTCACGGGCTGCCTCGCCCAGAGGTACAAGTCCGAGCTTCTTAGAGAGATGCCGGAGATAGACGGGCTTTTGGGCACGGGAAGCGTTTCCCGCATAGTCGAGGCGCTGGAGGACGAGAGCGGGAAGAAGCCGGAATTTTATGAGGATATCAGCGCGCCCTTACGCGATGAGCAGCGCATAGTCTCGACCGGCCCGGGCTGGGCCTATATCAAGGTGGCTGAGGGCTGCAGCCACAACTGCGCCTACTGCGTGATCCCCTCGCTGAGGGGCAAGTACCGCTCCCGCCCGATGGAGCTCGTGGAGGCCGAGGCGAGAAGCCTTGCCGAAAACGGGGTGCGCGAGCTTATAATAGTCGCTCAGGATCCCACGCTTTACGGCGTAGACCTGTATAAAAAGAAGTCCCTCTCCGAGCTTATTAAAAGGCTCGCGAAGATAGAGGGCATCCGCTGGATAAGGCTACACTATCTCTACCCCGACGCCGTGGACGACGAGCTTATCGATACGATAGCCTCAGAGGAGAAGGTGCTCAAATACCTCGATATACCGATCCAGCATATCAATAACGAGATACTTAAAAAGATGCGCCGCCGCGGCTCGGGCGACGATATAAGGCGGCTTATCAAGAAGCTGCGCGAGCGCATACCCGGCCTCGTTCTGAGAACGAGCCTCATCACCGGACTTCCCGGCGAGGGCGAGACGGAATTCGAGGAGCTGTGCGAATTTCTGCGCGAGGCGAAGATAGAGCGCGCGGGGGTATTCCCCTTCTCGCCGGAGGAGGGCACGGACGCATATGATATGCCGCACGTACCAACCGAGGTCGCCGAGGAGAGAGCGATGCGGATAAGCGAGCTCCAGGCGGAGATAATGGACGAATTCAACTTATCAAGAGTCGGCAAAAAGGTCACCCTCTTCTGCGAGGGCTACGATGAGGAGATGAATATGTACGCCGGCAGGAGCTTTGCCGAAAGCCCCGACGTTGACGGAGTCATATGGTTTACCGGCGAGGATATCAAGGCCGGAGAATTTTACGAAGCTGTTATCCGCGGCGAGCTCGACGGAGAGTGCGTCGCCGAATTGGAGGGAAACTAATGAAAAACGTAATGAATCTGCCGAATAAGCTCACGATACTCAGGGTCATACTTGTGCCGCTCTATATCGTATCCGTGTTTCTTATCTCAAAATACGTCGCGATAGCGGTGTTCATCTTGGCTTCCGTAACCGATTTTGCCGACGGCAAGATAGCAAGGTCACGTGGCCTCGTCACGAATTTCGGAAAGTTCCTCGACCCACTGGCGGATAAGCTCCTCGTGACAAGCGCCCTCGTCTGCTTTGTCCAGCTCGGGCAGCTTCCGGCCTGGGTCGCCATCATCGTTATCGGCAGGGACCTCGCCGTGGACGGGCTCAGAATGGTCGCCGCCACGAAAAACAAGGTTATGGCCGCCGGCTGGTCGGGCAAGATAAAGACGGCGACGACGATGTTCTGCATACCCATTATGCTCATAGAGCCGCTCGCGAGCCTCGGCTGGGGCATATTCACCGTAAACAATCTCTGCGTTGCGATAATCCTTGTCCTCAATATCTACTCGATGTGCGATTATTTCATCCACAACGGCAAGGTAATTTTGGAGCAGTAATTGACACGCGCCGCGCAAGATGCTAATATAATGAATTGAAGTGAATAAAGCAGACGGCAGCTATAAGAACACGGTTTTGACGGGCATTTTTCCGCCAAGCCCGCGTCAGCCGCCTTGATAATACGCAAGTATTGTCTGCGGTGCCTTCCTTGCCTTGACGAAAAACTGCTCCGTCAAAACTGCAAGGCACCTCACAGCGAATATTTTTCGCGGGATTTTTGTTCCGCGAAGCGCAGATGGGCTGTCGCCCATCAAGTGACAAGGGGCAAAAAGCGCCGAAAAGGACCGCTGTGAGGCGTGTTATTATAGCTGACGTCTGCTTAACCGCCGTGAAGAGGAAGAGTAACGGGGAAAGGGCATAAGAGAGGCGCCGCCATTGGCTGAAAGCGGAGCTTGCCGGGAACCCGTGAAGTGCGCCTCGGAGCGCGAGGGGAGGAAATGCCCCTCCGTCCTGCCGCGTTAAGGCAGCCTGAGTTATAAAACGGAGTGGAACCGCGTTTTTTCAAAATTACGCCTCCCGTGACGGTACTGTCACGGGAGCTTTTTGTTGGAGTGGGTGATATGGGAGAATTAAAAGAGCTTGTCGCCGCCTATAAGGCAAGGGACCCCGCCGCCACGGGTACTGCCGAGCTCGTGCTTCTTTACCCGGGGATAAGGGCTGTGAGAAGGCACAGAAGGGCAAGCTTTATGTGGCGCCACGGCTTTAAATTCATCGGAAGGTGGATAAGCCAGAGAACGAGGAAGCTCACGGGGATAGAGATACACCCGGCGGCGAAGATAGGCCGCAGGCTCGTCATCGACCACGGCGACGGCGTCGTTATCGGCGAGACGGCGGAGATAGGCGACGACGTGCTCATATATCAGGGCGTCACCCTCGGAGGCACCGGAAAGCACACCGGAAAGCGCCACCCGACGATAGGCAATAACGTACTGATCGGCGCGGGGGCGAAGGTGCTCGGCCCGATAAACGTCGGCGACAACAGTCGCGTCGCCGCGGGCGCCGTGGTTTTGAAGGATATACCGCCCAACGCGACCGCCGTGGGCGTTCCCGCCCGCATCGCGAGGATTGACGGGAAGAAGACCGACTACGCCACCGAGGTGGATCAGATAAACGTGACTGACCCCGTTCAGCTCGAGCTGTTGAATCTCAGAACTCAGCTTGACGAAATTAAGGATATACTAACGAGACTGGAGAGATAACGATGAAGCTTTACAATTCAGCGACACGCACGAAGGACGAGTTTGTGCCCAACCACCCCGATATCGTGAAAATGTACACCTGCGGCCCCACCGTGTACCATTTCGCCCATATCGGAAACCTGAGAAGCTATATAATGGAGGACGTGCTGGAAAAGTACCTCCGCTTCCTCGGCTACAACGTGAAGCGCGTTATGAATATAACCGACGTCGGACATCTCGCCTCGGACGGAGATACCGGAGAGGACAAGATGCTCAAGGGCGCAAAGCGCGAGCACAAGAGCGTTATGGATATAGCGAAATACTATACCGACGCATTTTTTGCTGACTGCGAAAAGCTGAATATCAAGCGCCCGGACGTTGTCGAGCCTGCGACGAACTGCATACCGGAGTACGTCAAGGTGATAAACAGGCTCGTCGATACGAATTACGCCTACAGAGCCGGCGGGAACGTGTATTTCGACACCGCGAAGCTGAAGAGCTACTACGTTTTCAACGACTTTAAGGAGGAGGATCTCGCCGTCGGCGTCCGCGAGGGCGTAGAGGCGGACGAGAACAAGCGCAACAGAAACGACTTCGCCCTCTGGTTTACGAAGTCAAAGTTCGAGGATCAGGCGCTCAAGTGGGATTCCCCCTGGGGCGTCGGCTATCCCGGCTGGCATATCGAGTGCTCCTGCATCTCGATGAAGCACCTGGGCGAGGATATAGACATCCATTGCGGCGGGATAGACAACGCCTTCCCGCACCATACGAACGAGATCGCCCAGTCCGAGGCTTATTTGGGGCATAAGTGGTGCAACTTCTGGGTGCACGTCGCCCATTTGAATACCCCGGAGGGGAAGATGTCGAAGTCTAAGGGAGAGTTTTTGACCGTTTCGCTCCTTCAGGAAAAGGGCTACGATCCCCTCGCCTACCGCTTCTTCTGCCTGCAGAGCCATTACCGCAAGAGCCTCGTCTTCACCTGGGAAAACCTCGATAACGCCGTCGGCGCTTACAACAAGCTGCTTGCGAAGATAGCCGCCCTCGACCCCGAGGACGGAGAGCTTGACGAAACTGTCCGCGCGGAGTACAGGGAGAAGTTCAAGGCGGCGATGGATAACGACCTCAACACCTCTATGGGCGTGACCTTTATCTACGACGCGCTCAAGGCGAAGACGAACGGGAAAACAAAGCTTGCGATAATCGGCGACGCGGATTCTGTTCTCTCCCTCGGGCTTATTGAAAAGAGCGCCGCGCTGAAAAAAAAGAACGCGGCGGCCCAGCCCGCAAAGGCCGAATTTACCGTGATACCCGAGGACGGAGAAGAGGACGAGGGCATAAAGGCCCGCCTCATCGCCCGCATGGAGGCGAAGAAGGCGAAGAATTTCGCTGATGCCGACGCTATAAGAGAAGCGCTCAAGCTTGAGGGAATAGAGATAACCGATATTCCCGGCGGTGTAAAGTGGAAGAGAGTTTAAGCTGCAAAGGAGAGAGAGCCATGACCGTAATGGTCATCGACGGAAACAGCATAGTGAACAGGGCGTTTTTCGGTATACGAATGCTGAATGCCCCGGACGGGACGCCGACGAACGGGATATACGGCTTCCTTTCCATCCTGAGGCGGGTGATGAACGACGTGCGCCCGGACGCCTTGGCCGTCGCCTTCGATCTGCACGGACCCACCTTCCGCAAACTGAAGTACGATGCGTACAAGGCGCAGCGCAAGGGTATGCCGGAGGAGCTCGCCGTTCAGATGCCGATACTCAAAGAGGTGCTCGACGCGATGAATATCAGCCGCTGCGAGCTTTCGGGCTGGGAGGCGGACGACCTGCTCGGCACGATCTCAAAAAAATGCGCCGAGCGCGGCGACCGCTGCGTCCTCGTCACGGGCGACCGCGACTCCTTCCAGCTTATCGGCGGGGGAACCGAGGTCTATCATATCAAAAGCCGGATGGGTCAGACCGAGGTGAAGGTCTACGACGAGGAGGCTTTCCGCGGGGAATACGGCTTCGAGCCGATAAACATTATCGACCTCAAGGCGCTGATGGGCGACGCGAGCGACAATATCCCGGGAGTTCCCGGAGTGGGCGAGAAGACGGCTATGGACCTTATTCAGAGGTTTACTACCGTGGACAGGATATACTCCGAGCTCGACTCCCTCGAAATAAAGGACTCGGTCAAAAGGAAGTTAGAGGCGGGAAAAGAGTCCGCCATACTGAGCTATGACCTCGCGACCATCCGCTGCGACGCGCCGATAGAGATAAATATAGAGGATTTAGGGCTGAAAAGCGTCAATAACGACGCTCTCTACGCCCTGTTTACCCGCCTCGGCTTCAGAAAGCTCATCTCAGAATACGGGCTTTCCGAGCCCGCGGAGGAGAAGGCGAAGCCCTCAGACCTAAAAAAGCCGGAGAAGCGGGAGGAGTATTCCGAGAAGAAGGACGAGCTCAAAAAAAGCCTCAGCGGCAGGCTCTGCGGCTTTCGGCTTAATGAGGAAAAAACGGCGGCGGCACTATACCCTGAGGGCTCGGATACGGCGTATATCGTATCCGGCGAGGCGCTCTTATTCGCCCTATCGCCCGAGGTGAAAAAGGCGGGCTTCAATATAAAGGACGATATACGCGAGGCTCTACGCCGAGACGCTACGGCGGGCGGCTGGGAATTCGACGCGGCTCTCGCCGCCTATCTCCTCGACCCCGCGAGGAGCGGGTACGGGCTATATGAGCTCAGCGAGGATAACTGCGGCTTTAAGATAGAGGCGGGCGAGGAGGGCGGACAGCTCTCGCTACTTTATGACGAGGGCGCGGAGCTTAAACGCCTATCTCAGGAGGCGGCGGCCTGCCTGTACCTCGCGGAAACCCTCGAGCCGAGGCTTGAGGCGGAGGGGCTCGAAAGAGTCTTCCGCGATATCGAGCTTCCGCTCTGCCCCGTGCTCGCGAAGATGGAGCTTGCGGGCTTTTTGGTGGATAAAAACGCCCTCTCCGCCCTCGGGGCGGCGCTTGAGACGGAGATAGAGAGGCTGACGGCGGAGATATACTCCCTCGCGGGCACGGAATTCAATATAAACAGCCCGAAGCAGCTCGGCGAGGTGCTTTTTGAAAGGCTTATGCTCCCAGCACCGAAGAAGACGAAGACGGGCTATTCTACGAACGCCGACGTTCTCGAAAAGCTGAAGGGACGGCACAGGATAATACCCCTCGTCCTCGAGTACAGGGAGCTAAGTAAGCTCAAGAGCACCTACGCGGACGGGCTTACGAAGATGATAGGGGCGGACGGCAGGATACACACGACCTTCCAGATGACTGTCACAGCCACGGGAAGGCTCTCCTCGACAGACCCGAACCTGCAGAATATACCCGTTCGCCGCGAGCTCGGCGGCGAGATAAGAAAGGCCTTCATCGCGCCGGAGGGTATGACCCTCGTCGACGCGGACTACAGCCAGATAGAGCTTCGCATCCTCGCCCACATATCGGGCGACGAAGCGATGATAGAGGCCTACAGGACGGGCGAGGATATCCACAGGCTCACCGCAGCCTCCGTCCTCGGCATACCGCCCGAGGAGGTCACGAAGGAGGAGAGAGGAAAAGCCAAGGCTGTCAATTTCGGCATAGTCTACGGCATTTCCGCCTTCTCCCTCTCCGACGATATCGGCGTCTCCGTCACCGAGGCGCGGGATTATATAAACGCCTATATGGCAAAATACAGGGGCGTTTCGGATTATATGGAGAGGACGGTGCGCGAAGCGAAGGAGAAGGGCGCCGCCTACACCGAATACGGCAGGAAAAGGCCGCTCCCCGAGCTTAAGAGCGCGAACTTCAATCTCCGCTCCTTCGGCGAGAGAGTGGCGCGGAATATGCCCATCCAGGGCACGGCCGCCGATATTATGAAGATAGCGATGATAAACGCCGACCGGGCTCTCAGCGCCGAGTGCCCCGGGGCGAGGCTCATACTCCAGGTGCACGACGAGCTTATCGCCGAGTGCCCGGAGGCGGACGCCGAAAAGGTCGCCGCTATACTGAAGCGCGAGATGGAGGGGGCGGCTAAGCTCTCAGTCCCGCTCACCGCCGAGGTAAAATGCGGCAGAACGTGGTACGAGGCGAAGTGATGGAGATTAGAAGAGCGCGCGGCGCCGATATCGACGCCGTCGTAGAGCTTGAGAAGGCCTCGTTTGCCGTGCCCTGGTCGCGGTCCGGCTTTCTGTTTGAGCTTAGGAGCGAATACGCGGACTTTCTTCTCGCCTGCGAGGGAGAAAGACTTCTCGGTTTTGCGATAGCCCACCTTGCCGGCGACGATTCGGAGCTTTTCAATATCTGCGTCGCCGAGAGCGAAAGAGGCCGCGGGATAGGCGGAGCCCTCATCGACGAGTGCGTCCGCCTTGCCGAAAAGCGCGGAGCCGGGCGTATGCTTTTGGAGGTCAGAGCCTCAAATAAGACCGCAAGGTCGCTGTATCTTAAAAAGGGCTTTCAGGTCCTCGGCGTCCGGAGAAACTACTATGAGTTCCCTACGGAGGACGCCGTGATGATGGAGCGGGAGCTGAAAATAAACTGAATATGACTTTTGCGCCGCTGTATACCATATATAGCGGCGCAATTTTGATTTAACGCAATTTATTCCGTGTTGACATAGGCATTATTTGGTATTATAATGAAAAAGTAACAAATAGTTACAACCAAGCAAAATCAAAGGAGCTGAACGGAAATGAAGCGGATAAAATTACTTCCAATCCTTCTGGCGGCCTTGCTGATAATAAGCGTCATACCCACCGCGTCTGCGAAGACGGACGCGGAGGCTCTTTTGAATTCCGTCACCCTGAGGCCGGATCACTTCCTCGCCAAGGGCAGCGCGGACTACGAATACGAGCTCAAGGCCGGAGGCACGAAAAACAGTATGTCCGGCCAGACCTTTATGCCGGAGGACGCCGACAAGCTGATAGTCGAGGCTATCGAGGCGAACACCACGGAGGATATGTCTAATTATCAGAAGGTCAAGGCGATGTACGATTTTCTCATCGTGCAGACCACCTTCAAGAATAACGGGTACGGAACGCACCAGTCGATATACTCCGTCCTCGTCAGGAAGACCGGCTCGTGCTACGATTTCAACTATACTATGATGGCCTTCCTGCGCTATCTCGGGCTGAACGCCTACACGGTGAAGGGCTATACCTCCCGCTCGGGCGGCGGTATGGTCTGGCATCTGTGGGCTGAGGCGGTGATAAACGGCGAGGCCTACGTCTTCGATCCGCAGGTGGAGCAGAATATCTGCGGCAAGCGGGTGCCGACTACATATTACCGCTTCTGCAAGAGCTACGACGAGGTCGGAAAGAACTATAAGGCGGAGAGCTCGGACAACAAGGTGATGTTCGCGAGCGGGAAAACGACGAAGAAGATAACCGGACTTATGAAAAGCGGAAGGACTCTCGGAGACTTCACCTTTGAGGAGGAGGATCTCGAGCTTTTGGGCTATGATCCCGAGACTATGCGCTTTCTCGGCTGGTACTACGACGAGACCTTCGCCGAGCCCGTTGACCCGGATAAGGCGGTGAACCGCGATATCACGATATGGGCGAAGTTCGGCTCCCGCGCCTTCTCGGACGTTTCAAAATCTATCTGGTACTATGACAGCGTGATGAAGGTCACGCTCGAGACGATAATGACCGGGGTGACGGAGGACACCTTCGCACCTTCGGATACGATCACCCGCGAGGACTTCGTAAGGGGTCTCGCCCGAGTGATCTACATAGGCGGCGGCGAATACGACGGGACCTCGACCGGCTTCAAGGACGTCGATCCCGATGCGGTCTACGCTCCCTTTATCGCCTGGGCGGTCGAGGCGGGAATTGCCAAGGGCTCGGGCGGCAGCTTCGGAGTCGGCAAGCCGGCGACGAGAGAGGAGATCGCCGTATTCATCTACCGCTTCTTAAACTATCTCGAAAGGGGCTTTGCCCCCTCGCCCACGGCGGCGGAGAGCTTTTTGGACGCGGATTCCGTTTCCTCCTGGGCTGTGGACGCAGTTGAGGCTATGCGGATAACTGAGATCTTCAAGGGCGCGAAGGGCTGCTTCAATCCCAAAAAAAATCTTACGCGAGCTGAGGCCGCCTCTGTTTTCGTAAACCTGCTCGAATACTTGGGATAAGTCAATATAGAATCGGCGCACAAATTACAAAGTGCCCAACCGGTATTATCCGGTTGGGCACTTTCAACATACTTGAATGCGGTTTATTGTTATTTTTTAGCCGTTATGATAACGAGAATAGTCAAGTCCGAATTTGTGTGTAAATTGCTTTAGGCATAACATGCAGGAGGCTGCTTAAGCCTCTTGCCTTCCACACAGCACAGGTGGCTGGCGCTGTCAAGGCCGCCGAAGGCGAGGCGCAAGCCGGTGCCTTGACAGGGACAGGCAGCTGTGCTACCTCAGGCAGCCCATAGCTGCCGCTGTTCTTCGGCAATGACGATCAGCTTGGCCGGTACTTCTGAGCTCATCAGCGAAGCCAGCGATTCCTTGCTGAAAACAGCTCGGCCTGCCAGCATGGTGTCGTGGCGTTCTATGAGTACAGAACCCATAAGCCGCAGAACAGAATCCTCGTTGGGGAAAACACCAATGACCTTTGACCGCCGCTTCAATTCTTTGTTCAACCGCTCGATCTGGTTTGACGTGCGGTAAAAGCGCCGCAGCCAGGCCGGAAGAAGCATGACGGTCATAGCGCTTTCAAAGCCCTCATCCAGGCAGGTCACGGCAGGCTCTGCAACATCCCGGTAATCCTCCATGATCCGGTCACGGACCTTACGGGCCTCTGTCAAAGTCTTGCAGTTGAACAGCTCCTGCAGCTCCGTCCGGAGCCCTGCCTGGTATTTCTTCGGAGCTTTGTCTGTGATGTTTCGGATGAAATGGAACTGGCACCGCTGCCACGGAACATTTGGGAAAACCTTGCCGATTGCGTTCAGAATGCCGTCATGTGCGTCGGATGTGATCATGAGAAGCCCGGTCAGCCCGCGTTTTTTCAGGCCCAGGAGAAAATCCGTCCAGGTCGCGCCGGATTCGTTTGCGTAAACGCCGAAGCCAAGGATCTCCCGGTGCCCCTCCGCGTTTGTGCCGTAGGCAATCATGAAGGCTTTGGAAATGACCCGGCTGTTCTCCCGCACTTTGAAATATGTAGCGTCCACCGTAAGAAACGGATAGTCTCCTTCCAGTGGCCTGTTCCGAAACTCATTTACGGCCTTGTCCAGATCTTTGCAGACCTCAGACACCGTCGACTTGGAGAAAGAGGTGCCGCAGAGCGCTTCCATGACCCGCGAAACCTTCCGGGTGGACACGCCGTTGACGACCATCTCCGCCATTCCTGCAACAAGTGCCGCCTCACTGCGGGAGTAGTTTTCGAAGACAAGCGTCTTGAAGGGAACGTTCCGGTGCCGTGGAACTTGCAGGGTGATGCGCCCGACCCGTGTATTCAGGTCCCGATCCCGGCTGCCGTTCCGGCTGTCCGTTCGTTCCGCTGACCGTTCATACGGACCTGCCTTTAGCTGCTCGGCAGATTCGGCCTGCAGAATCTTGTTGAGGCTGGCCTGGAGAATCTTTATGAAGGCTTCCCCTTGATCCTCCAAAAGTAATGCTTGAATTTCTTCCTGATTCAGCGTAATATTGAATTGTGCCGTTGGTTCTTCCTCCTCGGTATTATGTTGGATTTGATCATCTTAACATTATACCTAAAGGTTGAGCCCTTGGCTCATTCATTTTTCAATTTACACCATTATACGGCCGCGGCCGTTCCGGAGCGCAGGTTAATGTATACAGGGGTAATGAGCATATTTTGACATTCAATGTACCTGCAAAAGAGGGCGTTTTATGGAAAGTATTCTCATATTACAGAAATACAAAGGAGTTTTTTGTAATTAATGAGATGTCAGACGAAGTCGGTTTGATTTCTGACGATCCCTAAATGTCGGCATACGAGAAAGACTGACGTACCCGCGTTCCATAGTCACAACTTGGCAGCTTCCCCTTTTGGGGAAGCTGTTTTTATATGTCGGCTCTCTCAAAAACGGGGAAAAAGCTTGAAATGACGGTGTTGCGGTGGTAAAATAAACTGATTGATTATATACAAAGGATGATTACCCCTTGAATATTTTAGCTATTGAATCCTCGTGCGACGAGACCGCTGTCGCCGTCGTTTGCGACGGGCGGAAGGCGCTTTCGGACGAGGTGCTGAGCCAGGCCGATATGCACGCTATCTACGGCGGCGTCGTGCCTGAGATCGCCTCGAGAAACCACATAACCGTAATATCCCGCCTCGCTGACTCCGCTATAGCGAAGGCGGGGCTTAAAAAATGCGATATAGACGCCGTCGCCGTGACCTACGCTCCCGGCCTTATCGGAGCCCTCCTCGTCGGCGTAAACTTCGCCAAGGCGGCGGCACTCGCCCTCGGGGTGCCGCTTATACCCGTGCACCATGTGAGGGGCCATATCGCGGCAAACTATTTGGCCTTTCCGGAGCTCGAGCCCCCGTTTTTATGCCTTGCCATATCGGGCGGGAACACGATAATCGTGGACGTGAGGGGCTATACCGATATGTCAATAATCGGTTCGACCCATGACGACGCCGCGGGCGAGTGCTTCGACAAGGCGGCGAGGGTGCTCGGCCTGCCCTACCCGGGCGGAAGGCCGATGCAGGAGCTCGCCGAGGGCGGCGACGATACGGCCTATAAGCTGCCGAACGCGAAAATAGAGGGGCATCCATACGATATGAGCTTCTCCGGCCTCAAGACGGCAGTCGTCAACATAGCGCATAACGCGGCAGACAGAGGAGAGACTATCGACAGAGCCGGCCTTGCCGCATCCTTCCAGAGGGCGGTCAGCGAGGCTCTCGTCCCCCGCACGATGGCGGCGGCGCGAGAGCTCGGATACGATAAGATAGTCGTCGCCGGAGGGGTCGCCGCGAACAAGAGAGTCCGCGCCGATTTCGAGGCCGCCTGCGCCGCCGAGGGAAAGCGCCTTTTCGTGCCGCCGCTCAGGCTCTGCGGGGATAACGGGGCGATGATCGGCGCCCAGGGCTACTACGAATTCCTCGCCGGAAAAAGAGCCGGCAGCGAGCTCAACGCCTACGCGACGATGGAGATAGACGCCCCCGGCGTATGATTTTGTAAAAAAAGTTTTAAACCCGCCTCGATAACCGCGATTATTGAGCTTATGTAAACTCACGCTACCGCTTTTTTATGGGGCGGCAGCCCGCTGAGAGCCGATTACAATATTTTCCAAAAACGGCGGGAAGCCGCGCCGCGGCTCGATTTTCGGCCTGTGGAAACCCTGTGGAAAATGTGAATAACTCTCTGTTGACGCGGTTACGCGGCGGGTTATCGTCAACCTCGGCGGTCGAAAAAGGGCGAAAAAGGAAGAATAAAAAAGGTCGGAATTATGGGACGGAATGTGGAAAAAGGGAGACGCTTTTCGCTTTTTGCTTTTACGCGCGAATGAGGCGGCAGGCGGAGAAACCTCCCGATTTCCGAAGATTTGGGATGAATTATACAGAACGTAATCAAACGAGAGCAGAGAGGGGAGAATAAGCCGTGGGAGGACACGAGGGACACAGAGAGAGGCTGAAGGCTCAGTTCTGCGATAAGGGCATTGACAGCATGACGGAGGCAAGAGCGCTCGAGCTCCTGCTTTTTTACGCGATACCGATGGCGGACGTATACCCCCTCGCGAAGAAGCTTATCGAGACCTTCGGCTCGCTCACGAACGTGCTCGGCGCCTCGATAGACGAGCTCTGCTCCGTGCCCGGGGTGGGGAAGAACACGGCGACGCTCATAAAGCTCGTGCCGCAGATAACGAAGAAGTACCTCGTCAGCACGGCGGTGAATATCGGCGCGATACGGACGACCGACGAGGCGGGAATGTATCTTCTCCCGTTCTTTTTGGGGGCGAAGGTGGAGATGGCGTATATGCTCTGCCTCGACGAAAAGGGAAAGCCGCTCGACCTCAGGCTCCTTGAGAGGGGCGACGAGTCCTCGGTCACGATAAACGTGCAGAAGATGGCGGAGATCGCGCAGGAGCTGAAGGCGAAGCTCGTCGTCCTCGCGCATAACCATATCAGCAACGTGGCGCTTAGCTCTGCAGCCGACTTTGAGACGACGAAGGAGGTACAGCGCGCCCTCGATGCGGTGGGCGTCCGCCTCTGGGATCACATCATCGTATCCAAAAACGATTTCGTATCAATGAGCGACAGCGGCATGCTGTAAGCGCGGAGGAAAGGCATGGATAAGTTTCAGGTAGTCAGCGAATACGAGCCCTCGGGCGACCAGCCGGAGGCCATCGACAGGCTTGCGTGGGGCATAGAGAACGGGATAGGCGAGGAGACGCTTCTGGGCGTTACGGGCTCGGGCAAGACCTATACGATGGCGAAGGTCATCGAGAGGGTGCAGAGGCCGACCCTCGTCCTCGCGCATAACAAGACCCTCGCGGCTCAGCTCTGCAGTGAGTTCCGCGAGTTTTTTCCGAATAACGCCGTTGAGTACTTCGTCTCCTACTACGATTATTATCAGCCGGAGGCGTACATCGCCCATACGGACACCTATATCGAGAAGGACTCCGCGATAAACGACGAGATAGAGAGGCTTCGCCACAGCGCTACGAGCTCCCTTGCCGAGAGAAGGGACGTTATCGTCGTCTCCTCCGTGAGCTGCATATACGGCCTCGGCGACCCTATCGACTATAAGAATATGGTGATAAGCCTGAGAACGGGCGTTGAGTACGGCAGAGACAGGCTTTTAAAAAAGCTCGTAGAGATACGCTACGAGCGCAACGACATCGCCTTTGACCGAAATATGTTCCGCGTAAGGGGCGACACCGTTGAGATATTCCCGGTCTATTCGCACGATAAGGCGATCAGGGTGGAGTTCTTCGGCGACGAGGTGGACAGGATATCCGAATTTACCCCGGTGAACGGGCAGGCGACGAGGGTATTGAACCACGTCGCTATATACCCCGCGAGCCATTACGTCACCACGAGGGAAAAGCTCAACTCCGCCATCTTCGAGATAGAGAGGGAGATGGAGGAGAGAGAGGCCTGGTTCAAGGCGCACGACAAGCTTATAGAGGCGCAGAGGATCCGCCAGCGCACTATGTACGATATCGAGATGCTTGAGGAGCTCGGCTACTGCACGGGGATAGAGAACTACTCCCGCATACTCTCGGGAAGGGAGCCGGGCTCGGCGCCCTATACCCTCCTCGACTACTTCCCGAAGGATTTTATAATGTTCGTTGACGAGAGCCACGTCACCCTTCCGCAGGTCAGGGCTATGTACAGGGGCGACAGGGCGAGGAAGGAGAGCCTTGTGGACTACGGCTTCCGCCTGCCCTCCGCCTTTGACAACAGGCCGTTAAAATTCGACGAGTTCCAGGATAGAATAAACCAGGTGGTGTACGTCTCCGCGACGCCGGGAGAATACGAGAGGGAGAGGTCCGGCCTTGTGGCGGAGCAGATAATAAGGCCGACCGGACTGTTAGACCCGAGGGTGGAGCTGAGACCGGTCGCCGGGCAGATAGACGACCTCATCGGCGAGATAAACCTGAGAGCAGAAAAGGGCGAGAGGACCCTCGTCACCACGCTTACGAAGAAGATGGCGGAGGATCTGACGGCCTATCTCACAAAGGCGGGCATCAGGGTGCGCTATATGCACCACGACATAGATACGATAGAGAGAATGGAGATAATCCGCGATCTCCGCCTCGGAAACTTCGACGCCCTCGTGGGCATCAACCTTCTGAGAGAGGGCCTCGATATACCGGAGGTCAGCCTCGTCGCCATTCTCGACGCGGACAAGGAGGGCTTCCTTAGAAGCGAGACGAGCCTTATACAGACGATAGGCCGAGCGGCGAGAAACGCGGAGGGCCTCGTTATCCTCTACGCGGACACGGTGACGCCCAGCATGAAGGCCGCCATGGACGAGACAGAGCGCAGGCGCGAAAAGCAGGCGAAATTCAACGAGGAAAACGGCATTGTGCCCAGGACGATAAAGAAGGACGTACGCGATATAATCGAGATATCCTCCTCCGTTGAGACTCAAAGACCGGGAAGAGAGAAGAAGCTTACGGGAAGAGAGAGGGAGGAGGCCATCAGAAAGCTCGAGAAGGAGATGGCGAAGGCCTCGAGAATGCTGGAGTTCGAGTATGCCGCCGTTCTGAGAGACAGGATAATCGAGCTGAGAGGCATGGGAGACTGAGAATGGCAAAGAAGCTTGCGGCCCTTGCCGCCATAGTCATCGCCGCCGTAATTACGGCGGCGACGGCGTCCGCCGCGCAGAGACCGGCCTTCGGCTATGTGGCGAGCCCGGAGGCGAAGGGGAATACCGACGTGTATATCCAGGAGGTCGGTGGAGAATATTACCTCTTCCTGCCGTCTTCCGCAGACCTCACCAGTCTCAGGCTGAGCTTCCGGGGCGGGGAGGCGACGCTCTCGAACGGAACTGTGACAAGGCAGATAGAGAGCGGGGAGCCATTCGACTTAACGAGGCTTTTCCCCGCGGACACCGAGAGCTATACCCTCTACTTCGTGCAGAGAAACAGGCACATTAAATTCACCGTTATGAGGTCGGAGAATATCAGGAGCCTTTATATAACGAGCGGAGACCCTGAGAACAGAGACAGGGAATGGATAGAGCTATCGAAGGAAAACAGAGCTGGCGGCTCCGCCGTCCTTTTAAGGAGCGACGGCAGCGTCGCCTACGCCGGCGGCATAAAGAGCCTTAAAGGGCGGGGGAATTCAACGTGGAACTACCCCAAAAAGCCGTATCAAATAAAGCTCTCGGCAAGGTGCGACCTTTTAGACTCCGGAGAGAGCGAGAAGGCGAGCGATACCTGGCTCCTTTTAGCAAATTACATCGACGGAACGCTGGTGCATAATTCTCTCACCCTCGACCTCGGGCGCGAGCTCGGGGTACCGTACCCCGTTATGGCAGAGCCCGTAGATCTTTATTACGACGGGGAGTACCGCGGAAGCTACCTTCTCACCGAGAAAGTGGAGGTCGGCGAGGGGAGAGTCGATATCCGCGACCTCGAGGCGGAGATAAAAAAGCAAAACCCCTCGGTCGGCGAGAGCGAGATGAGGAGCGTCACAGTAAAGAGCTTTACGGACGAGAGCGCCTTCAAATTCACCGAATGGCTCGAGGCGCCGGAGGACATATCGGGCGGATACCTTATGGAGCTTGAGCTCGATTACAGGGCGCTTTCCGAGGAGAACTGGTTCAAAACTTCGAGGGAGCAGTACGTCGTGATGAAAAGCCCGGAGCGAGTGCCGCACGAGGCTATGCTCTACGTTATGGGGCTTTATGAGAGCTTTGAGGACGCCGTTTATAACGGGGGAACGGACCCCTCAACGGGCAGGGACTACCGCGAGCTTTGCGACCTTGAGAGCCTCGCGCGCACTTACGCGATAATGGAATTCTGCGCCGATAACGACGCCTTCCGCTCCTCGACCTTCATCATAAAAAGGGCGGGAGATGAAAAGCTCTACTTTGCCCCGCTCTGGGATTTCGACACGGGGTACGGAAGCGCGAATTCCTCGCAGGAATTTTACGTTGCGGGCAGATCGCCTCTCGGCAGCGCCCTTCTGGCGATACCATCGTTCCGCGAGCGAGTGAGGGAGATATACGAGACCGAGCTCACCCCGCTTATCGAGGGCGTCATCCTCGGCGGAGAGGGCGCGAGCGGGAGATACCTCCGCTCGATTAAGTCCTACTGCCAGGAGATAGCCGCCTCGAGGGAAATGAATAACGTCCTTTGGACAAAGTTTTCCGAGCTTGACGCGGCGGAGGATTTCACCCGTTTTGTTTCCGTCCGGCATAAGTGGCTCACCGGCGAGATGACGTCCTGGGGCGATAAAGCCCCACTCGGCCGGAGCTTTATCGACGTATCGGGCGAGGATTGGTACTATTCCGCCGTCGCCTTCGTCTCGGACAAGGGGCTTATCGCGGGTACGAGCGACGTGAACTTCTCGCCGGACGAGCTGATGACGCTTGGCGATACGATCGGCGCGGCGAACGCCCTCGCCGGGACGGAGATACCGGGCATAGCGGACGGCTTTTCCGACCTCTCGGCTCCGGTCACGCGCGGCGAGCTCGCGACCGTGCTTTTCCGCCTTGCGGACTATATGGGCGCGGACACCTCAAAAAGAGCCGACCTCTCGGCCTTTTCCGACGCGGACGAGCTTACTGACCCCGAAGCTATGAGCTGGGCCGTTTATTATAAGATAACCACGGGCGTCGGCGGGCGGACGGCATGGAACGAGAATATTTCTAGAGCCTACGCCTCCGTGTTCATCTACCGCGCGCATCTCTACGCCCTTTCCTGAAGTGCGTCGGAAAAAGGATAAAACCGTTGTAAAACGGCATCATTTATGCTAAAATAAAATGTCAAACTCCTCGCTTCCGGCATAGTATGCTGCGGGAGGCGGGGATATGAAGGAATACGCAGTCATTCTCCTTGCCGCGATATTCTGCGGCGGGGTAATCACGATAATAACGGAGCTGAGAGGCAGGCTTTTAGCGCCGGTCAGGCGGCGGGAGAACGTGGAGATCTTCGCCGTCGTCGCCGCGAAGGAAGGAGCGGAGGGACTTGAGGAGACCGTAAGGGGGCTTATGTGGCTCTCGGAGACGGGCAGAGCCTCTATGCCGCTTCTTATCGCCCTTCGCGAGCCGACGGACGAGGCCAGAAGGCGGGCTCTCAGGCTTGCCGAGAAGGCGGGCGGCGAAGTATTTGACTCAGGAGAGCTAAGCATAAAGCTGCAGGAAGTGCTATGGACGAGAGAGGAACAGGAACAATAGACGGAACCGTCGATTCCGTGATATTCCGGAATCAGGATAACGGCTATACCGTGCTGAGACTGAGGCTCGCCTCCGGCGAGGCGGCGACCGTCGTGGGCTGCATACCCGGAGTGAGCGAGGGCGAGGGACTTACCGCAACAGGAAAATGGGAGGCGCACCCAAGCTACGGAGCCCAGTTCAGGGCTGAGTACGCCGAGCGCAGGATGCCGAGCGGGGTCGACGCGATATACGAATACCTCGCCTCCGGCGTTATAAAGGGCGTTGGCGCGAGGACGGCTCAGCTCTTAGTCGCCGAATTCGGCGCCTCAACGCTGAGAGTGATCGAGGATGAGCCGGAGCGGCTAACTGAGGTCAGGGGCATAACCGAGAAAAAAGCGGCGGAGATCCACGAGCGCTTTCTGAGGGTCGTCGGCCTTCGCAGGCTGATGGACTTCTTCGCGGAATACTCAGTCCCGCCGTACGCTGCGGCGCGGCTCTACCGCGTCTTCGGCGAGGACGCGAGGGCGGAAGTCACGGCAAACCCGTACATACTCGCCGGAGAGACCTTCGGCCTCGACTTTTTCAGGGCGGACGAATTCGCCCTGAAGCTCGGCTTCCAGGGCGACAGCCCCGAGCGCATCGAGACCGCCGTCCGCTTCGAGCTGAGCCATAACCAGAAAAACGGCCACGTCTTTATCCCGCGGGACAAGCTCGCCTTAGCCGCCGCCCAGCTCATCGGCGTGAGCTCGGACGCTGTCGAGGCAGCGATCAACGATCTTGAGGACGGGGACTATATAATCGAGGAGACGGTTGCCGGCGTCCGCGCCTGCTATCTTGACGATATTTACAGGGACGAGACCTATGCGGCAAGGCGGATATCAGACCTTGCCTCCATGCACCCGCCGCTTCCCGCGAATATTGAAAAGCTCATCGAGAGGGCGGAGACACGCTGCACGGTAAAATTCGCCGATATCCAGCGCGAGGCCATACTAAAGGCTGCGGAGAGCGGGATCCTCGTCCTCACCGGCGGGCCGGGCACGGGCAAGACGACGACGGTGCGCGGCATACTCGAGCTTTTCGACGAGCTCGGGCTTGAGACCCTGCTCACGGCTCCGACCGGGAGGGCGGCAAAGCGGCTCTCCGAGCTCACCGGCCGCGAGGCGCAGACGGTGCACAGGCTCCTCGGCGCGGGAGCGCCGGAGGCGGAGCTTGAGCGCGTTTTTCAAAAGTGCGAATCGGACAGGCTCGACTGCGACGCCGTTATCTTAGACGAGACGAGCATGATGGATATTTCCCTTATGGCGGCTCTCTTGGAGGCAATGCCGCCGAGGGCGAGGCTCGTCTTGGTGGGCGACGCCGATCAGCTCCCGTCCGTCGGGCCGGGCAACGTGTTTTCCGATATAATAAGGTCAGGCGCCGTTGAGACGGTGCGGCTATCCCAGATTTTCCGCCAGGCGGAGAAGAGCGACATCGTTAAATGCGCACACCTTATAAACTCCGGCACGGTGCCGGAGATCAAAAACACGGGCGACGCCTTTATGCTGAAGAGGATAGGGGCGGAGAACGTGGCGGATACGGTCGTGGGTCTCATCGCGGAGAGGCTGCCCGCAAAAATGGGCATACCCACGGAGGAGATACAGGTTTTAAGCCCCTCCCGCAAGACGGGAGCGGGGACGGGAGAGCTCAACAGGCTCATACAGTCGGCGTTGAATCCACCCGCCGAGGGAAAGCGCGAAAGGGCTGTAAAGGACTTCGTTTTCCGCGTCGGCGACCGCGTTATGCAGACGAGGAACAACTATGATATAATGTGGTACCGCGCCGGAGAAGGCGACAGAAGAGAGCCGGGAGCGGGAATATATAACGGCGACGTTGGGTATATTGAGGATATAGACGAGAAGAACGAATACGCCCTCATCAGGTTTGAGGACAGGATAACGCCTTACCCCTTCGACAGCCTCGGCGATCTTGAGCTTGCCTACGCTATGACGGTGCACAAGAGCCAGGGCTCGGAGTACAGGGCCGTCGTCCTCGCCATTCCGCAGGGCGTGCCCATGCTGAAGACGAGGGGCGTGCTATACACCGCCGTGACGCGGGCGAGGGAGCTTCTCATAATAGTCGGAGCGGAGGCGGACCTTGCCGAGATGGTGCATAACGACAAGCGGCAGAGGCGGTACTCGGGCCTCCGGGCGAGGCTCGCCGGGGAGACGGAGAATTGAAGCTTATTCGCGATTTGTTTTTCCCGCCGAAATGCGTATTCTGCGAAAAGCTCATCGAGAAGGGGCGTATCTGCCCGGACTGCGAGAGGACGCTTCCGTATAATCTAAAGCCCTTCAGGGGCGTGGAGTTTGCGGAAAACTGCACGGCTCCTTTAAAATACGAGGGCAGGGTGCGCGAGAGCATACTCAGGTTCAAGTTCGGGAAAAGGCAGAGCTATTCGGCGCAGTATGCCGACATGATAGCGGAAGCTTTAAAGAGAGACCGGATGGAAAATTTCGACGGGATATGCTGGGTTCCGGTCCACGTTTTGAGAAGGCTCAAAAGGGGCTACGACCAGGCGGAGCTTATAGCAAGGGAGCTTGCGGGCATTACCGGAAAGCCCTGCGTCAGATATCTTGTAAAGACGAGAAATACCGGAAGACAGTCGCGGATAAAGGGAGCGGCGGCGCGAAGGGCGAACGTGACGGGCGCCTACAGGGCCGTGCACAAAAGAGAGCTTCGATCAAAAAGACTGCTTTTGGTAGACGATATAATAACCACGGGGGCTACAGCCTCGGAATGCGCCAAAACGCTTCTCGCGGCGGGGGCGGACAGGGTGTACTGCGCCTCGGCCGCCACAGCGCACGGCAAACAGGAAGGGTAGGTTTTTATGATAACATCAAGGGACATCGGAATAGACCTCGGCACGGCAACGGTGATCCTCTGCGCGAGGGGCAAGGGCGTGATCGCCCGCGAGCCCAGCGTTGTGGCTATGGACAGGAGCACGGGCAGGATACTTAAGGTCGGAGTCCAGGCTGAGCGTATGCTCGGCAGAACGCCGGGCAATATAGCCGCGATACATCCGATATCCGGCGGAGTTATTTCCGACTTCGAGATGACGGAGTATATGATAAAGGAGCTTATAAAGCGGGTTGTAAACTTCTCTCTTGTGAAGCCGCGCGTGCTGATAAGCGTCCCCTCCGGCATAACCGAGGTCGAGGAGAGAGCCGTGATCGACGCGGCGATCAACGCCGGAGCGAGAAGGGTATATCTCATCGAGGAGGCGATGGCCGCCGCCGTCGGCGCGGGCGTCGATATCTCCAAGGCGGAGGGAAACCTCGTCGTGGACGTGGGCGCCGGAACTACGGAGATAGCCGTTCTCAGCCTGAACGGCGTCGTGGAGTGCACCTCGATAAGGTACGCGGGCGACGCCTTCGACGAGGCCGTTATCAAGTATATCCGCAAAAAGCACAGCCTTCTGATCGGCAAGACGACGGCCGAGGAGCTTAAGATGAGCATAGGCTGCGTATTCCCGAAGACGGAGGAGGAGACGATGGAGGTCAAGGGCAGAAGCCTTCTGACCGGCCTTCCGATGACGGTCTCACTCAGCTCGTCCGAGATGATAGAGGCCTTCGACGAGGTGTCCGGCAGGATAATCGAGGCCATACACCACGTTCTGGAGGAGACTCCGCCCGAGCTCGTCGCCGATATAGCCGAGAACGGCATAGTCCTCACCGGCGGCGGCAGCCTTCTCTGGGGCTTCGACAGGCTGATTGAGAGCTCCACCAGCATAAAGACACGCCTCGCGGACGACGCTCAGCTCTGCGTGGCGCACGGAATAGTGAAAAACCTCGGAGGCCTCTCCGAGATGCAGGACGGACCCCTGAATCTTGCGAGAAGACGGGAAATGAGGAAGTAAAAAAGGCTTCCCCTCTGGGGAAGCTGTCGCCGCAAGGCGACTGATGAGGTTGTACGAAATATCCGACCGGTGCGATAGACGAAAAAACCTCATCCACCGCTGACGCGGTCCCCCTTCCCCTAAGGGGAAGGCTGAACTAATTATTTTTTACCAAAGGAGGATACAACTATGGCAATTCTTGTTCTCGGCGGAGCGGGCTATATCGGCTCGCATACCGTATATGAGCTGATCGGGGCGGGGCGCGACGTGGTAGTCGCCGATAACCTCGTCACCGGCTTCCGCAAGGCAGTCCACCCGCAGGCGAGGTTCTACGAGCTCGATATCCGCGACAGAAAGGCTCTTGACGCACTCTTTGAGAAAGAGAATATCGAGGGCGTTATTCACTTTGCAGCCTCCTCGCAGGTGGGCGAGTCGATGAAGGACCCGCTCAAGTATTACGATAACAACCTCTGGGGCACGAACAGTCTTTTGGAGAGCATGATAGCGCACGACGTCAAGAAGATAGTCTTCTCCTCGACGGCGGCGACCTACGGCCTGCCCGAGAAGACCCCGATACTTGAGACGGACAGGACCCAGCCGATAAACCCCTACGGCGAGACGAAGCTCGCAATGGAGAAGATGATGCGCTGGACGGATCTCGCCTGCGGCCTTAAATACGTCGCCCTGAGATACTTCAACGCCTGCGGCGCCCATCCCGACGGTGTGATAGGCGAGGCGCACGACCCGGAGACTCATCTCATTCCTATCATCCTGCAGGTGCCGAACGGACAGCGCGAGTTCATCGGCATCTTCGGCGGAGATTACAATACGAAGGACGGCACCTGCGTCCGCGACTACATACACGTTACCGATCTCGCTCAGGCGCATATCCTCGCCCTCGACTACCTGCTGGCGGGGGGAGAGTCGAATACCTTTAACCTCGGAAACGGGGTCGGCTTTACGAATAAGGAGGTAGTGGAGACCGCCCGAAGGGTCACCGGCCACCCGATACCCGAAAAGCTGCTCGACCGCCGTCCCGGCGACCCGGATATCCTTGTCGCCAGCTCTGAGAAGGCGAGAAAGGTCCTCGGCTGGAACCCGAAATACGCCGACCTCGAGACCATCATTTCAACGGCGTGGAACTGGCACAGGACGCATCCGCACGGCTACGCGGACTGAGGAGGACAAAGGATGAATGCAGTCAAGGCACTGGTGAAGTACGCGCTCGCGACGGGGCTGATCGAGGAGGGCGAGGAGATCTGGGCGGAAAACACAGTTCTGGACGTTATAAAGGCTGACAGCTTTCCCGAGCTCGAGGTAGGCGAGGACGCGCCTTTGTGCGATATCCTCGCCGCCCTCACTGAGTTTGCCATACCCGGCGAGAGCGTCGTTTACCGCGACCTTTTCGATACCGAGATAATGGGCAGGCTCACCCCGAGACCCGGTCAGGTCAGGGCAAAGTTTGCGGCCCTGTACGCCTGGAGCCCGAGGGAGGCGACGGACTGGTACTACCGCTTCTCCTGCGATACGAACTATATCCGCAGGGACAGGATAGCAAAGGACGTGCAATGGAAGGCGCCGACGGAGTACGGCGACCTTGATATCACGATAAACCTCTCGAAGCCGGAGAAGGACCCGAAGGCCATAGCCGCCGCGAGGAACCTTCCCGCAGCGGCTTACCCCCGCTGCATGCTCTGCGCAGAGAACGAGGGCTACGCGGGCAGGGTAAACCACCCGGCAAGGCAGAACCACAGAACGGTGCCGATAACGATAAACGGCAGCGACTGGTTTCTGCAGTACAGCCCCTACGTCTACTATAACGAGCACTGCATCTGCTTCAATAAGATACACACCCCGATGAAGATAGACAGAGCCTGCTTTATGAAGCTTCTCGACTTCGTATCCCAGTTCCCGCACTACTTTGTCGGCTCGAACGCCGACCTGCCCATCGTCGGCGGCAGCATACTCGCCCACGACCATTTCCAGGGCGGGCGCTATACCTTTGCTATGGAGAAGGCTCCTATTGAGACGAAGCTTTGCTTCCCCGGCTTTGAGGACGTGAGCGCCGGGATCGTCAAATGGCCGATGAGCGTTATCCGCATCACGTCGCCGGAGCCTGAAAGGCTCGTGGAGCTTGCGGACAGGATACTTTCCGCATGGAGAGGCTACACCGACGAGGCGGCGACTATATTCGCCGAGACGGACGGAACGCCGCATAACACGATAACCCCGATAGCGAGGCGCAGGGGCGAGGATTATGAGCTCGACCTCGTTTTGAGAAACAACCTAACGACGGAGGAGTACCCCCTCGGCCTCTACCACCCGCATCAGGAGCTCCACCACATAAAGAAGGAGAACATCGGCCTTATCGAGGTAATGGGGCTCGCCGTTCTGCCCTCGAGGCTGAAGGAGGAGCTCGCCGCCGTTGCCGGGGCTCTCGCCTCGGGCGCAGACCTTCGCGCATCCGAGCTTACGGAAAAGCACGCCGACTGGGCGGAGAGCTTCAGGGAGAAATACGATATAACCGCGGAAAACGCCCTCGATATAGTAAAAGCGGAGACGGGCAAGGTCTTTGCCCGCGTTCTGGAGCACGCAGGCGTATATAAGCGCAACGAGGCCGGAAAAGCGGCATTTTTGAGGTTTACCGAAAGCGTCAGGTGATTATTACAAAATGCTCGACCATATAGCTTCTCTCATACTGGCGCTGACCTCCGCCGCGGGGCTCTTTCTCCAGTCCGGCATACCCGCCGGAAAGCCGAGAAAGCACCTCTTCGCCTACTATACGAATCTCTCGAACCTCGCCGTTTTAGTTTACGAGCTCATTTTCTACTTCACCGGACTTGCGGGCTATTCCGGGCTCTACGCCTTTGTGAGAAGGCCCGTGACCCGGTATGTTATGATGCTCGCCATCCTGATAACGAACCTTATCTACCACTTCGTCCTCGGCCCCGCGATAGCAAAGGCGCTCGACGAGCTTGACCGCAAGGCGGGAGTGAGCAAGGAGGAGATAAGGAAAAAGCGGCTTTCAAGGCTTCTTCTCGCTCCGCTGACGGCGGCGAAAAAGGGGCTTTTCGACGATGGGCGCACATTTGCGGGAAACCTCCTCGTGCATTACTTCGTGCCCCTCTTTTCCTTCGCCCGCTGGATAGCCTTCGCGCCGAAGGATATCCCGTTTTATGCGACCTTCGTTTGGCTCGGCGTGCCGTTTGCTTATTTGATTTTCTCATTTATCAGGGCGAACACCCTCGAGCCGATAACGAGGAGCGGGAACAGGTACCCATACGATTTCCTGTCCCCGGACAAGCTTCCGAGAGCAAAATTTATTCGCAACGTCCTTATTGTGACTGCTGCATACTATGTTCTCGGCCTTGTCATCTATCTGGTATTCTAAGGAGAGCGCTTCGCAAATGAAAAAATATATCGGCAAGCCCATCGAATACGTGGCTCTTATCGTAGGCAATCTGATCTACGCGCTGGGCTTTAACCTCTTCCTCGCGCCGAACAACATAGCGGCGGGCGGCTTTGGGGGCCTCGGCCTCGTGGTCAACCATTTCGTGCCTCAGATAAGCGTCGGTACCGTGGTGCTTATTCTTTCAATACCGGCTTTTATCTGGTCGTTTGTCGTTCAGGGCGTTAAATACACCCTCTCGGCTCTCCTCTCTACCATCGCCTTTTCGCTTTTTACCGACCTTTTCAACTTTCTCCCGAACGTGACGGAGAACAAGCTCATGGCCGCCGCCTGCGGCGGCATTACATACGGCCTCGCCGCCGCCGTCCTCGTGAGGGGCAGGGTCTCCGGCTCGGGCAGCGACCTGCTCGGAAGGCTCCTCGTAACGAAGTTCCGGGTTCTAAGCCTCGGCACCTTCGTTATCATCGTGGACGTCGTCGTCATTGCCCTGTCCGTAGTCGCCTTCAAGGATCTCGAGGGCGCGATATACGCAGGCGCCTGCATCGCCCTCTGCGGCTATGTGACCGACGCTATGATAAACGGCTTCAACCGCGCCTATACCTTCGAGGTCATAACGAAGGAGGATCCGAAGGTCATTGCCGATAAGATATGGGAGAAGATAGACAGGGGCGTCACCCTCATCCCTGTAAAGGGAATGTACAAGAATGAGGACAGGAATATGCTGATGGTGGTCGTATCCCGCCGCCAGGTCTACGATATGAAGGATATAATCCGCGAGTATGCGCCGGACGCCTTCGTGACCCTTTTCGCCACGAACGAGATAATGGGCGAGGGCTTTAACGGCGTGGACGTGACCGTGCCTATTAAAAAATTGGAGGAAGAGGAGAGAAAAAAGCTCTGACTTTTCTCCATTTTGCCCTTTGAAGCGGGCGGGCTTATAGGCTATAATAAAACTACAGTGTGTTGCTTTCAGCGTAAATCCGGCTGAGAGCGGCGCACTGTTTTTTTGTTTAAAGGAGTTTTTTGTATTATGCAGGATAACAGCTTTCTCATTTCGGAAAAAACGGGGCGGCTTATGCGGAAGTACGCCGTGCCCTGCGTGATAAGCCTCGTAACGGCGGCGCTTTATAACATCGTCGACCAAATTTTTATCGCGAACGCCGACTACCTCGGCTCCTTCGGCAACGCGGCGAACACGGTGGTCTTCCCGCTTACGGTGATCGCACTCGCAGTCGCCGTGATGATAGGCGACGGATCCTGCGCCTTCGTCTCGATCTCCCTCGGAGCGGGCAGGCGGGAGGAGGCGCATATAAGCGTCGGAAACGCCGTTATGCTCTCGGCCTCCTCGGGGCTCCTTATCGCGGCCGTCTATCTTCTCTTTTCGGACGGGATAATCACCGCCTTCGGGGCGAGGGTAAACGATGAGACCTTCCGGCTCAGCCGCGAATACTTCTTCTGGATAAGCCTCGGCATACCGTTTTATATGTTCGGCCAGGCGATGAATCCGATAATCCGCTCGGATGGCAGTCCGCGCTTTGCTATGGCGGCGACCCTCGCGGGAGCGGCGGCGAATATAGTCCTCGACCCCATCCTCATTTTCCCGCTCAGGATGGGTATGGCGGGTGCGGCTATAGCCACCGTGGCGGGTCAGGTGCTGACGGCGGCTCTGTCAGCCGGATATTTATTCAAAATGAAGCTCGTGAAGCTAAAGAAAGAGAGCTTCAGGCTGAACTTTAAGATCGCATTCCGCTCTCTCGCCCTCGGGATAACGAGCCTGCTCAGCCAGATCTCCCTCGTCGCGGCGATGGCGGCGATAAACAATATGCTGAGGGAGTACGGAGCGCGTGACGTAATATTCTCCCGCCCCGAGTACGCCCAGATACCGATGGCTGTCGTCGGCATCGTGATGAAGTTTTTCCAGATCGTGATCTCCATATCCGTCGGCATAGCTGCGGGCTGCATTCCCATCGTGGGCTACAACGTCGGCGCGGGAAGAAGGGACAGGGTCGCAGAGCTCTTAAAAAAGCTTCTCTTCTCCGAATTTGCTGTCGGCGCAATCGCTCTCCTGATAGTAGAGCTGTTTCCGAGGGCGCTTATCGGCGCCTTCGGAGCGGCAAACGAGAGCGCGTATTATACCGATTTCGCCGTAAAGTCGTTCCGGATATACCTCTGCCTTATGCCGCTCGCCACGGTGAATAAGTCTACCTTCATTTTCCTTCAGGCCGTCGGCAAGGCGCTGCCCTCCGTCCTTCTGAGCCTCGTGCGCGAGGTGGTCTTCGGCGTGGGCTTCGCCCTTCTTCTGCCCATAGCCTTCGGACTCGACGGGGTGCTCTACTCTATGCCCGTCTCCGACCTTTTGACCTTCGTCATCGGGCTCTGCGTCATATTCTCGGTGTTCCGCGAGCTTCACGGCGGAAAATCTGAAAAAATCGCAGAAATTTAATTTTTTTATATTACGTTTTTGAGAATTTGTGGTATAATATAGATAATAAGCGATATTTTGGCTGTTTTTTGCGCAAACCCGGGGAGAGTGAATATGTTTAAGGTCGGTGATCTGGTAATTTATTCGGGAGAGGGCGTCTGCCGCATCGAGGAGGTCGGGCTTCCGAAGCTCTCAGGCGTGTCCGGTGAGAGGCTGTATTATACGCTCCAGCCGCTATACAGAACGGGCAAGATATTTTCGCCCGTGGATTCGGGCGTTTTTATGCGCCACGTCATAAGCCGCTCCGAGGCCGAGGAGCTTATCGAGCGCATACCTCATACCGAGGCTGAGGTCTGCGATAACAGGAATATCCGCTTCCTCTCCGAGCACTATCAGGAGAAGATGCAGCGGCACGACTGCACCGAGCTCGTCAAGGTGATAAAGGCCGTGTATAAGAAGCGTGAGCTCGCCATCGAAAAGGGAAAGAAGCTCGGCCAGATAGACGAGCGCTTTATGAAGCGGGCTGAGGATATGCTCTACGGTGAGCTCGCCGTAGCCCTCGAAATACCGAAGAGCGAGGTCGTAAGCTATATAAGCGCAAAGATAGAAAGCGGGCAGACAGAGCCCGCGTAATGAGGCTTTTTAGACGGGACGACCTCATCCGTCTCGGCTTCGCCGAGCCACCTTCCCCGAAGGGGAAGGCTTTTATATGAGTCCGCCGGAGGCGGACAACAATTCAGAAGGCTTCCCCTCCGGGGAAGCTGTCAGCGAAGCTGACTGATGAGGTAGTACCGACTTCCATTGGGGCTTGACATACGGGACAACCTCATCCACCGCGCAAGCGCGGTCCCCACGGGCGCGAGCATAGCTCGCTTCCCGCTTTGGCTACAAATCTGCCACTGGCAGATTTGCTTAACGCGTCGCGTCCCCAAGGGGAAGGCTTTTAAGGGAAAAATATCGCCCGGCGCTACTGCGCCGGGCGATGCTTTATGTTCTGGTGATTATTTGAAGTACCTCTTCAGAAGTCCCTCAAGAGCCTTGCCGTGCCTCGCCTCGTCGCGGGCCATCTCGTGGACGGTGTCGTGGATGGCATCGAGGCCGTTCTTCTTCGCGCAGGCGGCGAGGTCGAACTTGCCCTTGACGGCGCCGTACTCGCAGTCGACGCGCCATGCGAGGTTCTTCTTCGTGGAGTCGGTCATATTGGGCTCGAGCTCGGGGCCGAGGAGCTCGGCGAATTTGGCGGCGTGCTCGGCCTCCTCATAGGCCGCCTTCTCCCAGTAGAGGCCGACCTCGGGATAGCCCTCGCGGTGGGCGATGCGCGCCATGCAGAGGTACATACCGACCTCGGAGCACTCGCCGGTGAAGTTCGCCTTGAGCTGCTCGAGAATGTATGCCTTGTCGGCGTCGGAGATATCGGGGTTATTCTTTACGGTCTTGTCGTAGATGCCGTACTCGTGGGTGGCGGCGAGCTTTATCTCGCCCTTTACCTCGGAGAAGCGGGAGCCGGGGACCTTGCATACGGGGCAGAACTCGGGGGGAGTGTCGCCCTCGTGGATATAGCCGCAAACGGGGCAGAGCCATTTTTTCATAGTGTTGACCTCCATTTAATAATAAAATCCTTCATACCTTGATTATACCAAATTTCGGGATAAAGTAAAGAAAAATTTGGGTTATTGATAAATACTGATTTTTATTATATTATAGGGGTATAGAGAAAGAACTCAGGGGTGTTTTGGGTGGATAAGCTTAAGAGACTTGGAATATACATACATATACCGTTCTGCGCCGGGAAATGTGCCTACTGCGATTTCTACTCACTCTCCGGCTGCGATAAGCTGATGCCGGATTATCATAAGGCGCTACTCAAGCATATCAGGGAGGCCGAGCCTCAGCTCGAGGGCTATATCATCGACTCGGTCTACTTCGGCGGCGGCACGCCGAGCTATTACGGGGCGGACAGGATAATCGAGATTTTCAATACGCTCAAGAAATACGGCAGGGTTTTGGTCGACAGCGAGGTGACGATGGAGGCTAATCCCGACAGCGTGAGCTATCAGGACATGGTCCGCCTGCACAAGGCGGGGGTAAACCGCCTCTCGATCGGGGCGCAATGCGCCGACGACGGGATATTGAAGAGCATAGGCAGGCTTCACGACTGGAAGCAGGTAGAGGAGGCCGTGCTTAACGCGAGAAAGGCGGGCTTTGAGAACGTGAGCCTCGACCTTATCTACGGGCTCCCCTCCCAGACCCGCGAGGGCTGGTCGGACACCCTAAAGAAGGCGATAGCCCTCAAGCCGGAGCACTTCTCATGCTACGGGCTCAAGATCGAGGAGGGCACGGCGCTCTATCCCTATAAAAACAGCCCGTTCATTCCGGACGACGATACCCAGGCGGATATGTACCTCTTCACCGTAGATACCCTTGAGAGGTACGGGTACAGGCAGTACGAGATCTCGAACTTCGCGCGCAGGGGATTTGCCTCACGGCACAATCTAAAATACTGGCAGGACGAGGAGTATCTCGGCTTCGGCGCGGCGGCGCACTCGTTTATTAACTCGCGCCGCTTCAGCTTCGTGAGCGATATCGAAAAATACACGGCCGGGATAATGGAAAACAGCACCGTCGTGGACTCGGAGGAGGATATCTCCGATTTCGAGAGGGCGGGGGAGTACCTTATGCTCGGCCTTCGCACGACGAGGGGGATTTCCGAAGAGGAGTATTATTCGATCTTCCCCTGCAAGCTCGATATGGCGCGTGAGCTTATGGAGAGCTACGTTAAAAACGGCTGGATGGTAAAAAGCGAGGGGCGCTGGAGCTTTACGCCTCAGGGATTTCTTATATCGAACACGCTCATCGGCGATATCCTCGACGCGCAGACGAGGCAGAGAACGAGCATCGTCGCCCCGTGGAAGGAGAGCGAGGCGGGGGATTATCAGTTCACCTTCTTCAAAAATTTTACCGACGAGGTGAAACTTTTTAACGGAATTTAAAGTCATAATACCGTAGGGATTAGCTGATTTTGACAATTTTCCGTTTATTAACATTTTTGGTGTTGCTTTTTTGCGAAAAAGAGTTAAACTATAACGTACAATAAAAATAACAGGGGCAGTATGCCCTTTTCTATAGAGGATGGTTAAAGTGGCAAAAGGAAAAAGAACTAAAAAAACAAAGAACGGCGGCCTCGCGGCCGGACTTACCATCGGCGCGGCCGCGCTTATAATCGGCGGAGTCATCTTTTTCACGATGGGCGGTCTCAACAAGGGCGGCACGGTTGACCCCGCAGACCCCACTCCTGCGACCGACGGGCAGAATAATAACCCCGGGACAAAGCCAGCCGACGGCGTCGTTTATACCGACGACAAGGTGGTCACCGTTACCGTCAGCGGCACGGAGAAGATTGTAGTCGACCCCTCGAAGAGCAGCATCAAGTCCGACTCCGATGTTGAGAGGCTTATCGATTCCGTCGCCCAGAGGGTCGAGACGCCCACTGTAGACGATTCCTACCTCGTTGACGGCGATATCCTCACCCTTACGAAGGGCGTCGCCGGCTTCACGCTCGACAGAGCCGGGATACTCAGCTATATCCGCTCCGCCTTCTCCGGAAGCGAGACCGGCGATATCTCGACGGATCAGTTCTCGATAGCGCAGCAGGGCCTTAACCAGCCGACGCCCCTCGATCTCGACGCCGTCTACGCCGCCGTGCATACAGAAAAGACGGACGCTTATTTCGACAAGGAGCTTCAGGAGGTCGTCCCCGCCGTCAGAGGCGTGACCTTCGACGTTAATTACGCAAAGGAGCAGTTTGCTCCCGTCGCCGCCGGCGAATCCATAGACATCAGGCTCACGATAGACGAGCCCGAGGTCACCGACCTCGACTTTGAGGCGATAGCATATCCCGACCTTCTCTCCTCCCGCACGACCAAGATGGCCACCTCGAGGGACGCGAGGGCGAATAATATCAAGCTCGCCGCCGCCGCGGTAAACGGCACCGTGCTCAAGCCGGGCGACGTCTTCTCCTTTAACGGCGTCGTCGGACAGAGGACGACGGCGAAGGGCTACGGCGAGGCGCCCGCCTATATCTCCGGCGAGATAGTGGACACCGTCGGCGGAGGGATCTGCCAGGTGAGCTCCACCCTCTACTGGTGCACGCTGAAGGCCGAGCTTGAGGTCGTTATGCGCTATAATCACCGCTGGGCGGTCACCTATATCGAGAACGGCTTCGACGCCACCGTGAGCTGGCCGAATCTCGATTACCAGTTCAAGAACAATCAGGAGTACCCGATACTAATCAAGGCCTGGGTCGAAGGGAACGAGCTGACCGTCGAGTTCCACGGCACGAAGACCAACGACCACAAGGTCATCCTCCAGCTTGAGAGGCTCGGCAAAAACGAGTTCTCCACCGTCTATAAGGAGGATGAGACCCTGAAGCCCGGCGAGGAGAAGGTCGAGTCCAAGGGCTCTGACGGCCCGATAGTTCAGACATATATGTACGTTTACGACGGGGAGGATAATCTCCTCTACAAGAAGGCGATAGCGAAGTCGAGCTATAAGCCGCACGACCGCGTGATACTGGTCGGACCGGACATCACCGAGCCCGAGCCTGAGCCGACGCCTGAGCCCGATCCCACGCCCACACCCGAGCCCGATCCCACGCCGACGCCTGAGCCGGATCCGACGCCGGAGCCCGAGCCCGACCCCACGCCGGAGCCCGAGCCCGACCCCACACCGGAGCCTGAGCCCGACCCCACACCGGAGCCGGAGCCCGATCCCACGCCGGAGCCTGAGCCCGACCCCACACCGGAACCCGAGCCTGACCCCACGCCGGAGCCTGAACCCGATCCCACACCCGAACCGGAGCCCGATCCCGGAGAATAACAGCCTAAGCTGACGGTATCTATAAGAACACGCCTCACAGCGGTTCCTTTCGGCGCTTTTTGTCCCTTGTCGCTTGATGGGCGTCAGCCCATCTGCGCTTCGCGGAACAAAAATCCCGCGAAAATCACTCGCTGTGAGGTGCCTTGCAGTTTTGACGGAGCAGTTTTTCGTCAAGTTGAGGAAGGCGGCGCAGACAATACTTGTGTATTATCAAGGCGGCTGACGCGGACTTGGCGGAAAAATGCCCGTCAAAACCGTGCTCTTATAGGTACCGTCAGCTTACAGGGGCGCCGACCGCGCCCTGTTTTTTATAATACGAGCCGGAGGAAAGATATGGAAAGATACGCGGTATTCTTTGATCTCGACGGCACTCTGCTGACTACGGACAAGCGGGTCACGGAGAGGAACAGACGCGCTCTTGAGCTGGCTCATTCCAAGGGGGCATATATAGTTCCGACAACGGGGCGGATCTACGACGGAATGCCCGACGCCGTTCGCGAGCTTCCGTTTATAGATTACGCCATAACTGTGAACGGAGCCGAGGTTTACGACGTAAAGGCGGGCTGCGCCCTTAAAAGAGAGGAGATTCCCGCGCCTCGCGCCATCGAGATATTCGACATTATGGAAGAGTTCGACTGCATATACGACTGCTACGCGAAGGGCTGGGGATATATGCAGAGGGAGCATTACGAGAAGGCCGACGAGTACGTCATCGAGCAGCATATGCGCAAAATGGTCAAGTCCGTTCGCACCCCGGTGGACGACATAAGAAGATACGTTATCTCGAACTTTGAGTCGGTGCAGAAGCTGCAGATGTTCTTTCGCGACATCGAGGAGAATATTCGAGCCTCCGAGTATCTTAAAAAGACGCTGGACGGGGAATGCATAACGAGCTCAATAAGGGGCAATCTCGAGATAAACTCCGAGAGAGCGAACAAGGGCGAGGGGCTGCGCTTCCTCTGCTCCTATCTCGGGGTGCCGATAGAAAACTCAGTCGCCTTCGGCGACGGGTCGAACGATATAACTATGATAAGAGCCGCCGGCACCGGCGTCGCAATGGGAAACGCGATAGACGAGGTGAAGCGGGCTGCAAAGCTCGTCGCCGCCGGAAACGACGAGGACGGCGTGGCTCTTACCCTTGAAAAACTTTTCGGATAAGGAAGTGCTGAAATGAAAAGACTTATTGCTCTTATACTTTGCGCGGGAATATTCCTTCTCTGCGGCTGCGCGGAGACGAAGCCGGAGATAGAACCGCCCGTGGACGGGTCCGGCGCCGAGCAGGCTGGACCCGAGCCCTCGACAGAGCCCTCAACAGAGCCTGCCGACGACGGCGAGGTCGCGGAGAAGACCTTCGACTTCGGCGAGGGGCTTACCGAGGACGGATACTTTGAGGGCGTAAGGGCTCTCGACTTTGTCACCCTGCCCGACCTTGAGGCAATCGAGATACCCGAGGACTGCGTTACCCCGAACAGGGAAGAGGTCGAGTACCAGATCGAAAATTCCGTGCTCGTAAACTACGGTGAGCCGGACTACGAGAAGACGGTCGAGGACGGCGATACCGTCAATATCGACTACGTCGGCAGCGTCGACGGCGTTGAGTTTGCCGGAGGCAGCACAAACGGCGAGGGAACGGACGTTACCATAGGCGTAACGAACTATATCGACGGCTTCCTGCCTCAGCTCATCGGCCACAAGCCGGGCGAGAACTTTGATATCAATGTGACCTTCCCCGAGAATTACGGTAATACCGACCTTGCGGGAGCGGCGGCTGTTTTCAACATTACGATAAATTACGTAAAAATAGCTCCGACAGCCGTGACGGATGAGATGGCCGCAGACTTCGATTTTGACTCCGCGGAGGCGCTGACAGCCGACGTTGAGGACTGGGTGCTCAATCAGTACCGCAGCAGATTCTTCTCCGAGCTCGTCGCCTCTGCCGAGTACGGCGAAATCCCCGAGAGCGTGACCGCTTTTATGGAGGATTACATCGTCAAGGAATACGAGATGAACTACGGCTACAATCTCTCCGGGGAGAGGGAGGAGTTTATAAGCTACTACGAGGCGAACGTCGCAACGATCGAGAGCATGGTGAAGGAGGCGATCTTCGCCCTCGCCCTCTGTGAAGAGCGCGGCGTAACGGTCGCGGACGAGGATGTGGTGACCTACGGCATGGCCTCTTACCTCGACAGGTACGGCGCTCCCTTCGTAAAGAACCAGCTGATGATATACCGCCTCGCACCTGATTTTGTGTTCGCAAGGCTCGAGACTGAGTGAGACCCTAAAAGCCTTCCCCTTAGGGGAAGGGGGACCGCGCGCAGCGCGGTGGATGAGGTTGCGCCGTCAATGCACCGCTTTGGAAATTCGGTACGACCTCATCAGTCGCTCCGCGACAGCTTCCCCGGAGGGGAAGCCTTCTAAATAGTTGTCCGCCTTCGGCGGACTCATAAAAAACGCCTGAGCGGTTTTCCGCTCAGGCGTTTTCATAATCTCTTACTCTTTGTCTATGGGAAGACCGGCTTCCTCGCGCTCGCGGATGGCGTCCTTGCGGGAGATGTTCCAGCGGCCTCTGTCGTCGATGCCGATGAACTTGACCCACGTCCAGTCGCCGACCTTGAGGGCGTCCTCAACGTTCTCGGTGCGCTTGAACTCGAGATCCTTGATGTGGCACATAGCGTCCTTGCCGGGGGCGAGCTCAACGAAGGCGCCGATCGGGATAGTGCGGACGCACTGACCGAAGTAGAGCTTGCCGACCTCGGGCACGAAGCAGATATCGTCGATGACCTTCTTCGCAGCGCGGCAGGCCTCAATATCCTGATGGGTGATGAACACGCTGCCGTCGTCCTCAATGTCGATCTTGCAGCCGGTGTCGGCGCAGATCTTCTGAATGACCTTTCCGCCGGAGCCGATGACCTCGCGGATCTTATCGGGATCAATGTGCATGCTGATCATCTTGGGCGCGGACTTGGCGAGCTCGTGGCGCGGCTCGGAGATGGTAACGAGCATGATCTCGTCGAGGATCTGGAATCTCGCCTCGCGGGTGATCTCGAAGGCGTTCTTGATGATGTCGTAGGTGAGACCGTCGTTCTTGAGGTCCATCTGAATGGCGGTGATGCCCTTCTTCGTTCCGGCGACCTTGAAGTCCATCTCGCCGTGGAAGTCCTCAACGCCCTGAATGTCGATGAAGGTGGTCCAGCTTCCGTCGTCGTCGTGGATAAGACCGCAGGAGATGCCGGCGACTGGGGCCTTGATGGGCACGCCCGCGTCCATAAGGGCGAGGGTGGAGCCGCAGATGGAGCCCTGGGAGGTGGAGCCGTTGGAGGAGAGGACCTCGGAGACTACGCGGATAGCGTAGGGGAAATCCTCCTCAGAGGGGATTACGGGCTCAAGGGCCTTCTCGGCAAGAGCGCCGTGGCCTATCTCGCGGCGGGAGGTGGAGCGGGCCGGCCTCGCCTCGCCTACGGAGTAGGAGGGGAAGTTGTAGTGGTGGATATATCTCTTGGACTCCTCCTCGAAGATGGTGTCCAGCTTCTGAGCGGCGGAGAGCATAGAGAGGGTGCAGATCGAGAGCACCTGAGTCTGGCCGCGCGTGAAGAGACCGGAGCCGTGTACCCTCGGGAGAACGCCGACCTCGGCGGAGAGGGGACGGATCTCGTTCATCGCGCGTCCGTCAACTCGCTTGCCCTGTAAAAGCCACTCCTTAACGACTTTCTTCTGGATCTTATAGGTGATCTCCTCGAGCATACCGTTAATCTCGGGGTAGTCCTCGCCGAACTCGGCGAGCATCTTCTCAACGATAGCGTTGTAGCGCTCCTCGCGGACGTTCTTATCGTCGGTATCCATAGCGTAGCGGACCTCGTCAAGGTGAGCCTCCACGATCTTGTCGAAGAGCTCCTGATTCCAGCTCGCGTGCTCATACTGGAACTTGGGCTTGCCGATCTCCTCGACCATTTTGTCGATGAGGGCGATAACGGGCTTGATAGCCTCGTGGGCGGCGACGATCCCGTTAAACATAACGTCCTCGGGAATCTCGTTTCCGCCGGCCTCGATCATAACGATCTTGTCGCGGGTGGCGGCGATGGTGCAGTACATCTCGCTGGTCTCTTTTTCCACGCTCGTCGGGTTGATGAGATACTTGCCGTCCTTGAGGCCGAGGCCGACTCCGGCGATGGGTCCGTTGAACGGAACGTCGGAGATGGAGACGGCGGCGGAGGCGCCGATCATAGCGGCGATCTCGGGGCTGCAGTCGTAGTCAACGCTCATAACGGTGCAGGTGATGACGACGTCGTTTCGAAGGTCGGAGGGGAAGAGGGGGCGCATCGGCCTGTCGATCATGCGGGAGGCGAGGATGCCGCGCTCGGAGGGCTTGCCCTCGCGCCTGTTGAAGCCGCCGGGGATGCGGCCGACGGAGTAGAGCTTCTCCTCAAACTCAACGGAGAGGGGGAAGTAGTCAATGCCGTCCTTCGGCCTCGCGGAGGCGCAGACGGTGACGAGGACGGTGGTCTCACCGTAGGTCACCATGACGGCGGCGTTCGTGAGCTCGGCGTACTTGCCGACCTCAAGCTTGAGGGGACGGCCGGCGAGCTCCATCTCGTACTTTCTGTAGTTCGGGAATTCTCTGTGCTTGATTATCATTCGTTTTTCTCCTTTTCCGGAGCAAGGACGTTTAGCACTTGAAAAGGCGTCCGCCGCGCGGGCGTTTTTTCAAATACTAAACCGAGCCTCTGCTCCTTTTTATTATCATTTTTATTTTCAGTAAATAGCAAAAATCGGGTACCCCCGGGTTTTAGGCGAGAGTACCCATATTTTTTTACTTTCTGATGCCGAGCTTGGCGATTATCGCACGGTAGCGCTCGATATCCTTGCGCATAAGGTAATCGAGAAGGGCGCGGCGCTTGCCGATCATCTTGTACATTCCGAGACGGCTGTGGTTGTCCTTCTTGTGTACCTTAAGGTGCTCGGTGAGCTGGCCGATGCGCTCGGTGAGGATGGCGATCTGGACCTCGGGGGTCCGGTATCGTTCTCAGCGCGCTTGTTCGCCTCGATAACGGCGGTCTTCTGCTCTTTCGTGATCATTGTGCATTTCTCCTTTCATATTTTATAGTCACGCGAAACCAAGAAACGGGCGGAAAGGAACTTCTCCCGAAACCGGGTAAGGCGGCATACTGGGGTATTTTAGCATAAACCTCAGGCTTTGTAAAGCATTTTCTTAACGAATCGGGGCAAAATTATTCTTCAACCTCGGTAAAATCTACCTTACCGGCGCCGCAGATGGGGCATTCCCAGTCGTCGGGCAGGTCGGAGAACTCAGTATCGGGGCCGATTCCGTTGTCCGGATCGCCGACCTCGGGGTCGTAAATATACCCGCAGAGCTCACAGATCATTTTAACCATAGTTTAACCTCCTTAATGATTATTTATTACGAAGATGTATCATTAGAGCCGCCATGTCGGCGGGTGAGACACCTGATATGCGCGAGGCCTGCCCGAGAGAGCGGGGCGCGATCGCGGAGAGCTTCTCCCTCGCCTCAAGTCTGAGACCGGGGATATTCGCATAGTCCGTCCCATCCGGTATGAGCTTTTCCTCAAGCCGGCGGAACTCCTTTATCTGATTGAGCTGCTTTTCGATGTAGCCGGAGTATTTGAGCTCGATCTCGACCTCTTCGCGCACCGCCTTATTAAGGGGCGGCCTTGCGGGATCGAAGGGCTCGATATCCCCGTAGCTGAGCTGCGGACGCCTTACGAGGGAGGCGAGCGATACCCCTCCCGCCGCGGGCGGCATACCCCGCTCAGCTAAAAACGCGTCGAGAGAGGCGGAGGGTGAGAGGTGAGTATTTTCAAGCCGCTTTATTTCGGCGTTCACAAGCCGGTATTTTTCGAGAACGCGCCCGTATCTCTCCTCGCTTATGAGCCCGAGCTCGCGACCGAGGCCGGAGAGCCTGATATCGGCGTTATCCTGCCTTAGGTAGAGGCGGTACTCCGAGCGGGAGGTCATCATTCTGTATGGCTCGTTCGTGCCCCGCGTCACAAGGTCGTCGATAAGGGTGCCGATATACGAGGTCGAGCGGTCGAGGACGAACGGCGGCCGCCCGAGAATTTTAAGAGCTGCGTTCACCCCGGCGATAAAGCCCTGTACGGCGGCCTCCTCGTAGCCGGAGGAGCCGTTGAACTGACCTGCTCCGTACAGCCCGGATATCTTCTTCGTCTCAAGCGTGGGCAGAAGCTCCGTCGGGTCTACGCACTCGTACTCGATCGCGTAGGCAAAGCGCTGCACCTCCGCCTTTTCAAGCCCGGCGATGGAGTGGATAACGTCGAGCTGCACGTCCTCCGGAAGGGAGGAGGAGAGCCCCTGTATATAGAGCTCCTCGGTGTCGAGCCCCATCGGCTCGATGAAGAGCTGGTGGCGTGGCTTATCCGGGAAGGTGACTATCTTCGTCTCGATAGAGGGGCAGTAGCGCGGCCCGGTTGAGCTTATCACCCCGTTGAAAAGGGGGGAGCGGTCAAGGTTCCGCCTTATTATCTCGTGAGTTTTCTCGTTAGTGTATGTGAGATAGCAGATCGCGCGGTTTTCCGGCGGAGTCTCCGTCTCCATTGAGAAGGGCTCGGGCTCCTCGTCGCCGGGCTGGGGCTCCATTTTGGAAAAATCGACGGAGCGCGCGTTAATCCTCGGCGGAGTGCCCGTTTTGAAGCGGCGCAGGCTGAGGCCGAGGGCGCGGAGCTTCGGCGTAAGAGCCGTGGCGGCGTGCATACCGTCCGGCCCGGAGTTCTGCACGACGTCGCCCGTTATCGTACGCCCGTCGAGGTAGGTGCCCGTACATATAACGGCGGCCTTCGCCCCGTATACGGCGCCGGAGGCGGTGACCACCCCGGTAACGCGCCCGTCTTCGCATATTATATCGCTGATCTCAGCCTGAATGAGGCGGAGACCCGGCTGCCTTTCGAGGGCGGCCTTCATTATCCGGCGGTACTCGTACCTGTCCGCCTGAGCGCGAAGCGAGTGTACGGCCGGGCCCTTGCCGCGGTTCAGCATTCTGTACTGTATGGCGGCCCTGTCCGCCGCCTTTCCCATCTCGCCGCCGAGGCAGTCGAGCTCGCGCACGAGGTGCCCCTTCGCCGTTCCGCCTATCGCGGGGTTGCAGGGCATATTGCCCACCGCGTCGAGATTGATGGTAAAGCATATCACCCGCGCACCGAGCCTTGCGGCGGCCAGAGCGGCCTCGATCCCGGCATGGCCCGCGCCGATTACGGCGACGTCGCAGTCGCCTCCGTGGTATTCCGTATGCCCTACCTCCTTTCACTTTAGAATGATTTTAGTAGTACGGAAAGCAAATTGCAATATGGCACAATGCCGAAAAAACGGGGGACAAATTTTTATCTGTGTTTTGAGAAAAACGGAGCTTTTTTAAGAAAACAAGAGAAAATGAGAGATATAAAAATACAGTTTGATTTTTTTGAAAATATGTGTTGACAACTGCTTTCCCCTGTGATATAAATTTAAGGCACCGAAAAAGTGAAACTTTATTTATTATAATATTTGGAGGAACCGAAATGTCCACTACTCTTGCGAAGAAGGAGACCGTCTCCCGCAAGTGGTACGTCATCGACGCCGCCGGCAAGCCCCTGGGCCGCACCGCCGTCAAGGCCGCCACTCTCCTGCGCGGAAAGCACAAGGTCGATTACACACCCAACGTTGACTGCGGCGATTTCGTCATCGTCATCAACGCTAAGGAAGCCATCCTCACCGGCAACAAGCTGACCGAGAAGTATTATCGTCATCACTCCGGCTGGATCGGCGGACTCAAGGAAGTTCAGTATAAGAAGCTCATGAACGAGCGTCCCGAGCTTGCAATGCAGCTCGCCATCAAGGGCATGCTCGCAAAGAACAGCCTCGGCCGCGATCAGCTCACCCGCCTTCGCGTTTACGCCGGCGCTGAGCATAAGCACGAGGCCCAGAAGCCCGAAGCTTGGACTGAGGAATAAGGAGGCAGGATATAATGTATACTTCTAAGAAGCCCTATATGTACGGCACCGGAAGAAGAAAGTCTTCCGTCGCGAGAGTCCACCTCTTCCCCGCCGGCTCCGGCAAGATCACCGTTAACGGCCGTGATCTCGACGATTATTTCGGACTCGACACCCTTAAGTTCATCGTCCGTCAGCCCCTCGAGGCCGTAGGCCTCGGCGGCAAGGTCGATATCGACGCCACCGTAGCCGGCGGCGGAGTCACCGGCCAGGCCGGCGCCATCCGTCACGGCATAGCCCGCGCCCTCCTCGAGGTCGACGAGGCTTATCGCCCCGCTCTCAAGGCCGCCGGCTTCCTCACCCGCGACCCCAGAATGAAGGAGCGCAAGAAGTACGGTCTCAAGGCAGCCCGTCGCGCACCTCAGTTCAGCAAGCGCTGATCGAGACTTCAAAATGCCCAAAAACCCCGGAAACTCAACGGTTTCCGGGGTTTTCTTTTTTGTTCCTCCTGTTCCCTTTTGAGGAAATTTGATGCTCTTTATTCCATTTCTTATGGGTAAACCAAAGGGGAAAAGCACACTTTGGGACCATGGAAGGGTTAAACCGTAGGGGAAAAGCTTTGCGCTTCCTCCCCACAAGACGATGTGATTTGGATAATTCTTCTGCTCACAGTATCTTTGTGTCCATTTATCCTACTGCATTACAATCCTTTTCCATATGATTGCTGTAAACCGTGCGATTCCAGTTATTTCCGATTGACAACGCAAGGGATTCGCGCTATTATATAAATACTTATTTGGAGGATACTCGTATCCCTCAGAATGAACCCGCCGGGTGTTGGTAGCGCCCGGCGGGCTTTTTGCTTATGAATGCTTGTCCTGAAGATAGCGCTTGCGAAACTCATTTAGGCACAAATCATTTGAACTGTCTGCCCAGCGATCTGGCTCATCCTCCATAAGACCATCATCCAACCATCCGCAGACTGGGCAAATATCGAAGCTGTCCCGATCTTTGAACGTATATTTCCCGCATACAGGGCATTGGTGAGGCTCTGCAGGAGGGCAATGCTCGTCTGAATAATCGTAATCTGGATTCTCAGCAATCACTTTCTCATACCACGCCCGGTACTCGTTGACGCTTTGAACATTATTGCCTTGCTTGAGGTCCGGATTGGCAGCTTGATCGTAATCATAGTGCCACCCACATTTTGAGCATTGAAGACGGCTTACATCGTCGTCCTCCAGCAACTCAGAGAAGTAAAACTTGCCACAAACCGGACACTCCATTGGTTGATAAAAAGCATTTTTCATTTTCTTGCCCTCTCTATCTGCGCCTTGTAGTAGTCATACCCGTCTTTGGGCTTAAAGTATGTTATTACCACGCCGCGCTTTGAAATAATTGCGAAAGTGCCGTCCATCTTGTTGAATTTGTAGGTCGTGCCGTTACGGGCGACGAAACTGACATTGTTTTTCCGGTCTACCGTATTAGCAAATTTGACGGCATTTGCATTGTATGATTCTTTCGTTGGACAGCCCATTTGTTCGCCGTGACGCTGAAAGTGATCATCCAAGGTGCTCCGGTTAAAGGCTTTTGCCCATGCAAATCCTGTATGCTGTGTTGGATGCCCTTGACGTCCTCCACGTGCATTTCCGTACCAATTACTTGCGCCCTTAGTTGCCATTCCGTCTTACCTCCTTTGCGCGTTGAGAAATCCAAGGATCATAGAAGAAGAACGGATAGCGGGCTTTCAGATCATCGAACATCCTGTTGCGTAGCGATCCATAGACGACTATTCCTGCCGGTTGAAGCGCATTACAGAAGGATTCAATAAAGCAATACCACTCGCATTGCTCCTGCATTTGGTGAACAAAACCATGCGTTCCAATGGCAACCAACGTGTGGCATGGAATAGCCGACAAGAATTCCGGGAGCAATTCGTCCACTCCGCATCTAAGATTCGGGATAATCGGAATGCCCTGTGAACCATAGTAATACGCAAGGGAAAGATTGTCATTGATCTGCGACTTCTGCTTTATAATGGGCATGTCGCTGTGAATTGAAAAATCCGGCCCAATAATCCCGGCAGTTCTCTTAAAGAACGGCAGATAGCGTTTTGGATTTCGCCTTACACGCTCAAAAGTGTCGTCTGGAGAATAGAACCCGATGAAGGTGTCGTGCAGATCGCCACGGTAAGTAATGGCCTTACTGAAAGGCATGATTTTCTCCGGCACGACAGTTGAGATAAAACTTGCCGGAAGGATTGGATACTCTTCTCTGTCGGTGAAATGCGCCCCATGGACAAGAAAAGACTGAAAAGAATCCGGAACAAGCTCTATCGTGTTGGATTGTTTTATAGTATACACTGTTTTAACCTCGAATCATCAGATTTTTTGTATCTGAGGATACGAGAGCCGATTTACTTATTTGGAGGACACTCGTATCCCCAGAATGGGTTTATGGTGCAGCATACCGTTGGTAGCAGCCATGCCGCGCCGCCTGTATCCATGCCGGTATAAATGTTGGTAGCAGATATACCGGCTCACTCACACAATCATACGCATCACCGCCTTTCCTGTCATCCGCATCCTCATGTTCTCTGTGCGAGATCGATAAGCTCTGTGAAAAAGTACTGTTTCCCGCGCTTACGATCATCCCCAAGGAGGACTCGCTTTTCCTCTAACACATGCAGATACCGTACCGCCTGCCCATGCGAGACCGCTAACTGGTCTTCAAGGATATTGGCGTTCAGTGCCGGATGTGTGAACAGGCATTCGATGATTTCATCAAATTTCGGGCTGTTGATGCACTCCTTGACCGTGTTCTTAGTCTTGTTGTAAAGTGCGTTCAGCGCGTCGATATACCCGATATGCTTGGCCGTCTGTACACAGACCTTATGGAGGAAGTACTTGATCCACTCATCAAGCGTATTGGTTCTCGAATCTGTCAGCATACGGTAGTACACGGCTTTGTCCATACTTATAGCCTCGCTGATATAGAAGAACGGAAAATTGATGACTCTGGCCTTGTAAAGGTACAGACTGATCAACACGCGACCAACACGCCCGTTACCATCGGAGAACGGGTGAATTGATTCAAACTGAGAGTGGATCATAGCTGCCTTGATAAGCGGGTTCAGACCGTCCTCGGTGTCATTCATAAAGGAAATCAGTTCATCCATGTATTTTTTCGTTTCCGAAGCAGAGGGGGGAGTGTAGACCACGGCCCCGGTGGAGCTTTTGATCTGGTTGTCCTTGACCTTGTATTTTCCGAGCGTTTTTTCAAGGTCCGGCGCGATAATCCCGGTCATCATATAAACATGGAGCTGCTTCATGAAAGAATGCGTGAATTTCCCAGAGCGAAGGTGTTCCGCGCCAAAAATAAGGGTCCGGGTATGATTGCGGACTTCTGTCTGGATTTTATCCCCGCTGGTTTGCGGGCTGATCTCGTTTTTCAGCACGTCCGGGATGGTTGTCTGCGTTCCCTCAATATACATCGAGGAAACCGCATCCTTCTTCTGGAGCAGCGGGATGAGGATGCTGTTGAATTGGTAAGAATCTATCTTTGCCTCCAGAATACCAAGGCTCTTGGAGGCGTTCGCCAGCTCGTTCACGAAAAATTTGACGTCGAAATCGTCTACGCGGTCTTTTATAAATTCCAACATGGCAAAGTCTCCTTTCATCTACGCACGATGAATATAGCACCATACGGGGATAAAGTCAAGAGCTAACGTGCATAATTTTGTAAAACATGCACGTTAGCTCTTTTTGCGCCTATGTAAATCGGACGCCTTGTATTTATATGCTGACCTCGGCTACATACGCTGCCCATGAGACAAAACAGCCCTGCTCCAGCAGCTGACACTCAAACATTTTCTGTTAGGATAAGTTGGCATCTTAAATGGGCTAACGCATAGGGGAAAACGGGAAGACACCCTGCGGAAAGCCTTGAAAACACTGGGGAAAAGGCAAAAATATTGCTTGAGTACGGTCTCAAGGCCGCAAGACGTGCTCCGCAGTTCTCCAAGAGATAATCGGATATTGCAAAGCTTTCAAGGCTCCCCGATATGGGGAGCCTTGTTTTTGTTGATATATCGCTTTCCTTGTGATAAAATAGCTTCAATTAAGCTATTTTATTAGATTTATAGCCGTTTTGCTCCAGTCCTTGGAGCGGAACCGCAAAACTTGGCAAATTATATCATTTTGCTTCGCAAATATAATATAATGTCATGTAAAGAAGGTGACGGATATGCTGATGAACGGAAATGAATATTTTAACATAATCGAATCCATAAAAACCGAGATAAAGGCCGCTCAATACAAGGCGGCGCTCAGCGTAAACCGGGAACTGATAATGCTCTACTTTAATATCGGCAGAATTATAAACGAACACAAAGCCTGGGGCAACAAGTTTATTGATAACCTTGCCGCTGATATTAAGCTTGAGTTTCCGAACGCAAAGGGTTATTCCGTCAGAAATCTTAAGTATATGGCGAAGTTTGCCGAGACTTATCCTGACGAGGAATTTGTGCAACAGGTTGCTGCACAAATTCCGTGGGGACAGAATATCGTATTGCTTGACAAGGTCAACAGACGATTCTATTCGCCGTTGGTACATCGAAAAAACGCTGGAAAACGGCTGGTCAAGAAACGTACTCACTCACCAGATCGAAAGCGATTTATACGCCCGCCAGGTGCTTGCCAACAAGGTTTCCAAATTTGAAAACAGATTGACTTCTCCGCAGAGTGAGCTCGCTGTTCAGACAATGAAGGATCCGTACGTCTTCGATTTTATTCCGTTCAGAGAGGATATGGTGGAGCGTGATATTGAAAACGCATTGGTCCAGGACGTTACGAAGCTGCTTTTAGAGCTCGGCACGGGCTTTGCGTTCCTCGGCAATCAGTACCATTTGAACGTCGGCGGCGATGATTTCTACATTGACCTGCTGTTTTATAATCTCAATCTGCGTTCTTATGTTGTGATAGAGCTGAAAACGGGCGAGTTCAAGCCCGAATACGCGGGGCAAATCAATTTCTACCTTTCCGCAGTAGACGGTATATTGAAAACAGAGCAGGATAATCCTTCGATCGGCTTGCTGCTTTGCAAAACCAAAAACGATTTGGTCGCGGAATACGCCTTGAAGGATATGTCAAAGCCTATCGGAGTCAGCGAGTATAAGGTTACAAGCCGGCTTCCTGAAGAACTGATGCGGCAGCTTCCGTCGGTTGAGGATATTCGAAAGAGGATTAAGTGATATGGTATAAGCTCCATCGAAATACCGCTATGATACGGCTCAGATGTGCAAGTGTTTGGGCAGACATTCATCTGACAACAAGGGAAGAGATTAAAACGATTTGAACGCGGGATGAAAGGAGAAAGAATATGAGAAACAAACGATTCAACAGGTATTACGTTTTTGCCTGCATTGGAGTTTTAATTGCCTCCTACTACCCCCTTTCAATGGGGGTGCGGGTAATTTCCGATATGATCGCAAACGGAGCCGTATTAAAAGAGGACTATCCGAAATACATCATTCCATATACGCCTATCAGCATTGCAATTATTGCCGGGGTTCTCCTGATGCCCTTGTTCATAAAGCTTTTGAAACGTTTTGCTTTGGCGGGCGGCGCCGCTCTTTCGACCGGAGTGTTCTTCGGCTTGGAATTACTTTTTGAACGGAAGGTCGTAGTATCAGCGGCAGAAACAGTCACAAAAGAAATCATCGTAAGGCTGGAAGACTGGCAGACTTATATGTGCTATGCGCCGCGTATACAATGGGGTGAGACCGTAACTTCATATGAAACCGCAACTGAATACAAAACGAAAACCGCGGTCGAAATCTTAATGGGAGATTACAATCCCGCGTTTAAGCTGCATTTTTACGTTATTTCTGTCGTTCTGATTCTTACGATCCTGAACTGTATTTACGGCTTCGGTCAGGTGATAAGGACAGGGGAAAGGCGACGCCTTAAATCCCTGATTATTCAGTCGGTCTGCTCTCTCGTGTTTCTCGGCCTTTGCATCCTTGCCTGCTTTACGGCATTCTGGAGAGACGGAAGCATTCAGGTATCTCCGCTGTCGGCGGCCTTGATGGCGCTCTTCTTTATCCTCCTGGGGGTAACTACAGGCGTATTTGCCGGCTCATTCCTGCTGGAAAAGCGGAGGCTTTTCGCCGTTTTGATTCCATCAGTCATCTCTTCTTTGATGACCCTCTTGATGTATATCGGCGAAATGTTTTTACTTAGCGGACATCTTTACAAGTTCGGCTCCGGCTTCTTATTCGACGGCATTCCCGGAATAGTCCTTGCTCCGATAGATCTGCTGATTGTTTTGGCGTCCGGCTTAATAACCGCGATCTTATTCTCTCTTCTCACAAAGCGCAAGGGAAGCATAAATTAACCGACAAAACTGACGGGGATTTCATAAAACTCGTGCTTGACATTTCTCTTTATTACTATTATTATCATAAGCAAAATTACGGAGGTACGCAGCGATGTATTATTCTTTCAGCAAAATGAACCAGCAGGCCGCTTACGTTTTTGGCGACCGGCTTGGATCGCTGCGCGCATAAGCACCGCGTATAATTTTGAGCCGGTCGGAAGCTTTCAGCTTCTGACCGGCTTTTTTTGAAGGGAGGGGGAATAATGCCGGAACAGTCCGCTCGCCGCCGCAAGGCAGACAATAAAGCAGAGCAAAATAAAAATCATCAAAAAGGAGATAATTATGAATTCAATAGACAAAGGCGTTCTGGCTTATTACGAGGCCGGAAGAGAGTTTAACAGGCTGAGAACGGGCATAGGCCTTATCGAATTTGAGCGCACGAAGGAGCTGTTGCTCGAAAGCTTACCGAAGCCGCCCGCCGTTATCTACGATATAGGCGGGGCATACGGGGAATACTCCTGGTGGCTCGCGTCGCTCGGATACGAGGTGCATCTTTTCGACCTGTCCGAGAAAAATATAGAAACGAGCGGGGAGCTCGCAAAAGAGTACCCCGGCTGCTCGCTCGCGGAGGCTGTGGTCTGCGACGCCAGAAGCGTTCCGAGGCCGGACGGCAGCGCCGACGCCGTTCTTCTTATGGGGCCAATGTATCACATTACGGACTATGACGAGCGGATAAAGGCCGTCAGAGAGAGCTTCCGCTTACTGAAGAAGAACGGACTACTTTTCGCGGCGGCGCTGACGCCGTATTCCGTCCTTTTGCACAATATCACCGTGTATTCGCCGGAGAACGGGGAGAGGTGCATCGAGGAGCCGGGCTTTTTGGCTATGGTGGAGCGCGAATTACGCGACGGCTGCCATATAAACCCGGACAGGGGAGTGTATAACGGCCTTGCGAGCGCCCATCTTCACACGGCGAAAGCCCTGAGAGCCGAGCTTGAGACGGGCGGCTTTTCCGGTACGACCGTTCACGGAGTTATGGGCGGGGCGTGGCTTGCCCGCGATGTCGACGGGCTCTGGAAAAACGAAAAATCAAGAAACGCCTTGATGAACACGGTGCGGCTTATCGACACGCACGAGGAGATAATAGGCCTGTCAGGTCATCTGCTCGCGGTATCAAGGCGGAAATAGTCGGCGGTTTCAGTTGCCGGGCGTTCGCTTTCGTGGTAGAATAAAGATAGCAAATAGGGAACTTTTACGCGGTTCTTTAGATAGAATATTCCCTATGCCTACGGACTATTGAAAGGACGATAAGATGGACGCATATACTTATATCACGCTTCGGGAGAGACCGGAGCTTGCGGAGGCCGCGGCACGGTGGTTTCACGAAAAATGGGGTGTTCCGAAGGAGGCCTACCTTGAGTGTATCGAGGCCTATCTTGCGGGGAAAACTGAATACGGCTGGTACCTCTGTCTTGACGGGGGGAGGATCGTCGCCGGAATGGGCGTTATCGAAAACGATTTCCACGAGAGGAAGGACCTCGCGCCCAACGTCTGCGCCGTTTATACGGAAGAAGAGTACCGCGGCAGGGGAATAGCGGGAAGACTTTTGGATAACGTCGTTGCCGATCTGAGAGCGAAGGGCGTTTCGCCGGTCTACCTCGTTACCGACCATACGGGCTTTTACGAGAGATACGGCTGGGAATTTCTGTGCATGGTACAGGGCTCCGACCCCGAGCCGACGAGGATGTACATCCACTATTAACCGGAAATTCACAATTATATCTTTGCCTTTTCTTGACAATCAGAGGCGTTTGGGATAACATATTAGGAGAAATAATATCGTCAGGAGGCTCGGTCAACGTGCCGGATGAAAAGAGAGAGAGCCAAAGCGGGGAGAAAAAGCTCACCGCGCGTATGGCGTATATAATAAAGCGCGACTGGAAGACGATACCGAACTGCATGAGCTATTTCCGCATAGTCCTCATTCCCGTCTTCGTTATACTGTACGTTAACGGGTGGTACAGATCGGCCGCCGTAGTTATCGTTATAAGCTGGTTTTCCGACGTGGCGGACGGCTTCGTCGCCCGCAGATTCAATATGACCTCAGAGCTCGGCAAGGTGCTCGACCCCGTCGCAGATAAGCTGACGCAGGTCGCGATCTTCGTCTGCCTCGGGCTGAGGTACCACCTCGCCTTCGTCCTCGTCGCTGTTATCGCCGCGAAGGAGCTCACGATGCTCGTTCTCGGCATGGTGGTGTTCAGGGAGGGAAACAGGGTGGACAGCGCGAAGTGGTACGGAAAGCTCGCCACCGGCGCGATAGCGCTCACGGCGATAGTTCTCGTTGCCGCGCCCTTCTTCATCGAGGGGGGCATACCCGTCGAGACCGCGAAATGGCCCATCCTCGGCTGCATATTCCTGGCGAGCTTCTCATATCTTATGTACGTTATCAGGTACGTCGGTATCATCAAGGAGCTTAGGGGGAGGAAATAATATGGCCGCCTATATACTCAGCTTCGCCCTTGGGATCTTCTTCTCCGTCATTGAGGTCATCCGCCTCGGCTGGGACTGGAAGCTTCTCATATTCATCCCGCTCACATTTATTGCCTGCCTCGTGGGAGTGTTCCTGATCTTCCTTCTCACGATCTGGCTGATATCGCTCACAATAGACGTTAATAAGAAATACGACGCGCCGGCGAAGTTCTATATGGACCTTATAAACTTCACTTTCAGCTATGTGCTGCTTCTCATCGGCGTGAAGGTCCGCCTTGTCGGCGGGGAAAAGCTCCCTAAGGAGGGGCGCTTCCTCATCGTATCGAACCACGTCGCCGCCTTCGATCCCCTCGTCGTGATACTCGGCCTCAAAAAAACGTGGGTAAGCTACGTGTCAAAGCCGGAGAACTTCAAGATACCCATCGTGGGCAGGTATATGCACCGCTGCCTCCACCTGCCGATAGACCGCGACAACCCGCGCAACGCACTCGCAACGATAAACGAGGCTGCGGATCAGATAGCGCGCGGCGCCGTCAGTATGGGAATATTCCCTGAGGGCACGAGGTCGAAGACCGGCGAGCTCGGTGAATTTAAAAACGGAGCCTTCAAGATAGCGCAGAAGGCGAAATGCCCCATCGTGGTAGCCGCGATAAAGGGTATGGACAGGGCAAAGCACAGGCTGTTTCTTCCCACGACCGTAACGCTGAATATCCTCGGCGTACTCCCGTATTCGGAGACAGCTGAGATGCGAACGGCGGACATAAGCGAAAAGGTGCGGTCGATGATACTGACCGCGTAAAAAAAGAGGAGATGCAAAGCATCTCCTCTTTTTTATTATTCAGAAACTTTATACATCGCACCCGAATACGGCGGCATGGTCTTGGGAAGAGAGTCATTCTCATATCCCTCTGAGGTCGAGATAAGAAGCTTTGCGCTTCCCTCGACCGACGGTGAGATATCCGCCGCCTTATCGGAGAAATTCATCAGCACGAGAACGGACGGGTTATTGCGGCTCGTTCTTAAATATCCGAAAACGCATTCGTTATTTGAGCCGCAGTCTATCCACTTTATGCCGTCGTCCCTGTAGTCGCCTTCCCAAAGCGCCGGATTTGAGAGATAGACCTCGTTCAGCCTGACAATATAGTCGCGGAAGGAGCTGTGCGCCGGGTAGAGGAGCAGGACCCAATCGGGCTCGCGCCTCTCGTCCCATTCGCGGAACATGGCAAGCTCGTTTCCCATAAAGTTGAGCTTCTTGCCGGGGTGCGAGAGCATATAGAGATAGAGAAGCCGCGCCTGCCTGAATTTATCGTCGTACTCGCCGTAGAGCTTGTCGATGATCGTCTTCTTGCCGTGCACCACCTCGTCGTGTGAAAACGGCAGGATATACCGCTCGTTATGCGCGTAAAAGAAGGTGAAGGTGATGCATTTGCTCTTTCCCGCCCTGTCGTTCGGGTGAGCCTTGAGATAGTCGAGGGTGTCGTGCATCCAGCCAAGGTCCCATTTGTAGTCAAAGCCGAGACCGCCCGCGTCGACGTCCTTCGTGACCCCGGGGTAGGCGGTGGAATCCTCAGCAATCAGCATGGCGGTGGGGTGAAGGGCGTGAAGCCCGCGGTTCATCTTCTTTAAGAAGTTTATCGCTTCCCCGTTCTGACCGCGGTACTCGTTGCCCTGCCAGTAAATAAGGCGGCTGACCGCGTCCATACGCAGACCGTCGAAATGGTACTCCTTCAGCCAGTAGTTCGCCGCAGACTGCAGGAAGCAGGCGACCTCGCGGCGCGAGTGCATAAAATTGCAGCTTCCCCATTCGCTCGCCCCGACGTCCGTGTGCGGGTACTCGAAAAGCGGAGTTCCGTCGTACATCTTCAGACCATAGCCGTCCACCGCGAAATGGACGGGAACGAAATCCATAATGACCCCGATCCCGGCATGGTGGCATTTGTCGATAAGCTCCATAAGCTCGGCCGCAGTCCCGTATCTCGAGGTGGGGGCGAAAAAGCCGGTGTTCTGATAGCCCCAGCTTCCGTCAAACGGGTGCTCGGATAAGGGCATCATCTCCACATAGTTATAACCGTGCGCCTTGAGATAGGCGACGAGCTCGTCCGCTATCTCAACGTAGGAGAGGAAGCCGTCGCCCTTCTTCTTCCACGAGCCTAAATGCAGCTCGTAGATATTCAAGGGCTTGTCATAGCATCTCGTCCGCTGAGCTAACCACTCCTCGTCCGTGAATTTATACTCATTAAGATCACGAATGATAGATGAGGCGCCCGGGCGCAGCTCCATTCCGAAGCCGAAGGGGTCGCAGTGCTCCTGCCGCCCGTTGTTTCCGTAAATGCAGTATTTATACATCTGTCCGGGCCTTGCGCTATCTGAACGCCCTGTCCATACCCCGCTGCGGCCCATCTGCTCCAAGGGCTCCTCCGTCCAGCCGTTGAATTCCCCGGTGACGGTGATGCGGTGCGCGCTCGGCGCGTAGGTGCGGAATGTGACCCCGCTTTCATCGGGATGCGCGCCAAAGTATTCGTATGCGTCGAAGGCTTCGCCCATATAAAACTTCTGCAACTCCATAGGTAACCCCGAATCTGACACTCCCGTGCCGTTTTTTTTTATTATAAGTTAAAATCGCCTAAAGGTCAATGCTTTGGGGCTCTCCGGTCTTAAAAAGCCTCTTTCGGGATATACTATCCTGAAAGGGGTGATACTATGCCTTTTCGTGAAAGGCCGGCCGGCAGGGCCGTTTTAGTGATATGCGCCGCCATCGTCTTCTACGCGGCGATAAACAATCTCGGCGAGGTATGGCGGGCGGTCAAGTGGGTGCTCGATATACTGGCGCCCGTTCTCATCGGCTTTGCCGTTTTCTTTATCCTCTCGCCCTTCGCCGGGCTTATTGAGAGCGCGATAAAAAGGTCGCGGCGCTTTTCCGTCGGCGAAAAGGCGGCGCGGAGGCTCGGCGTTACCGCGGCTCTTCTCTCGGTCGCCGCCGTCCTCGCCCTCGTCGTTGTGATAATAATACCCGAGATAAGAAAGGGGAGCGAAAAGCTTGCCGATATACTGCCCGGGGAGATAGAGCGCGCAGTCGTCGCGATAGACTCCCTTGCCGAGCGGGCGGGGATAGATCTCGAGCTTGTGAGCCTCGGGGATATAGACTGGGATAAGGTGAGAGCCTCGGCGGAGAGCCTTATACCTCGCGGGGGTCAGGGGCTTGTCTCCGGCCTTGTCGGCACACTCGGCTCGGTGCTCGGCGTCGTCTTCGACCTCGTTATCGGTACCGTCATAGGCGTAAAAATAGCGATAGAAAAGGAGGCCGTCGGCCGCTTTTTCCGCGGGGCGGCGTCCGCCCTTATGGGCAGAGAGAGGGCGGAAAAGCTTTTCCGCTTCGTTTCTCTGTCAAGGGAGGCGTTTCGCGGCTTCATGCAGGGCCAGCTTCTGGAGGCCTGCTCGCTTTCGCTCCTCACGTTTGCCGGTATGCTAATATTCCGCTTTCCGTTCGCCGCCGGAGTGGCGGCGGTAATGGGACTTACCGCCCTGATTCCCGTGTTCGGCGCGTGGATAGGGGCGGGCTTCGGCACCCTTATGGCGCTGACGGTCTCCCCGGCGCGGGCGCTTTTCTTCCTCGCTTTTATAATATCGCTCCAGGCGATAGACAACGCCTTTATATATCCGCGCATCGTGGGCAATTCTATGAAGCTGAACGGGCTTTTGGTGCTGACCGCCGTCACCGTGGGCGGGGCAGCCTTCGGCTTTGTCGGAATGCTCCTCTCCGTACCCGCAGCTTCCGTCCTTTACACTCTCATAAAGGAGGCGGCTCAGAGGAGAAACGCCGCCTGATTCTCGCAGGGCTTTTCCTTGACAATTATCCTGCCTCGGGTTAGGATAGAGGAAAAAGTCGAAGGAGGGAAAAGCCTTGCGAAAGGAGAAGAAAGCTCTCGATAATCCCGCGAACGCAGCCGACCTGCGGCTTCCGAAGGGGATACCGGAGGGCTTCGTCCCGACGCCGGAGGAGGGGCTCAGCCCGGAGGAGGCGGACAGGCGATTGCTCGACGGGCTCGGCAACCGGCGCAGCGAAAAGCCGGAAAAGAGCGCCCTTCAGATCGTCGGAGAAAACCTTTTCACCCTGTTTAATCTCCTAAACTTCGCCCTCGCCTTTGCCCTTGCCCTCGTCGGCTCATGGCGCAATATGCTGTTTTTAGGCGTTGTTTTTTCAAATACGCTAATAGGCACGGTGCAGTCTCTGAGAGCGAGAGCTATGATAAAAAAGCTGCGCCTTCTCCAGGAGAAGCCGGCGCATCCCATAAGAGCGGGCGTTGAGCTCGACTGCCCGCCCGACGGCCTCGTCCTCGGCGATATAGTCGTTTTCCGCGCGGGGGATCAGATTCCAGCCGACTCGATAATCCGCTCCGGCCGATGCTCTGCCGATGAATCCCTGCTAACGGGCGAGAGCGACCCTGTCCGCAGAGGCGAGGGGGACTGGCTTATGTCCGGCTCATTCCTCACCGAGGGAACGGTGAGAGCTCAGCTCGCCGCCGTCGGAGACGAGAGCTATGCTGCGAGGCTCCTCTCCGAGGCTAAGGAGATACGCTCGCCGCGCTCTGAGCTTATGACCGATTTAAACAGGCTCGTGAGCCTCATAAGCCGCGTCCTCGTCCCGCTCGGCATACTGCTGTTCATCCGCGAATACTTCACCCGCTCCGCTCCGCTTACGGAGGCTGTGCCCTCGGTCGTCGCCGCGATGGTGGGTATGATACCGGAAGGGCTTATACTGCTTACCTCGGTCGCTCTCATGGCGGGAGTCGTCAAGCTCGGAAGGCGTCAGGCTCTTGTTCAGGAGCTTTTCGGTATAGAAACCCTCGCGCGGAGCGACGTGCTCTGCCTTGATAAAACCGGCACTCTTACGACCGGAGAGATGACGCTCGAGAGAATGATACCTTTTTCCGTCGGCGAGGAGGAGCTTCGGGGCGAGACCTCGCGCTTTCTCGGCGCGTTCGAGGCCTCGTCCGGCACTCTTAAGGCGCTCGCCGCCGCGGTCGAGCCGGGGAGAGACAAGCCGACAGCCACCCTGCCGTTCTCCTCTGCGAGGAAGTGCTCCGCCGCCTCGTTTGACGACGGAGCGACCCTCATACTCGGCGCGCCCTCATTCGTCCTTGACGCCGTGCCGGAGGTGGCTGAGAGCGCCGCCGCTGAGGGCTACAGGGTGCTCGCCCTCGCCCGAGCGAAGGGCGGGCTTTGCGGGGACGAGCTTCCGGAAAACCGGGAGCTTTTGGGGCTTTTTCTCATAAAGGATACGCTGCGCCCCGCCGCCGCCGATACTCTGCGCTGGTTTGAGAGCGAGGGCGTCAGCGTCAAGATAATGTCAGGCGACGACCCGAGAACCGTATCAGCCGTTGCCGCAAGGCTCGGACTTTCTGACAGCGACAGGGCCGTCGACTGCGCTCTTTTATCCGATGAGGAGCTTATTGAGGCAAGAAACAGCGTCATTTTCGGAAGGCTGACGCCGGACAGGAAGCGCCTTCTCGTCGCCGCGCTGAAAAAGGACGGGCATACCGTAGCTATGACGGGCGACGGGGTGAACGATATTCCCGCGCTCAAAACCGCGGATACGTCAATCGCGATCGCGGGCGGAGCTGAGGCGACGGAGCACGCATCCCAGCTCGTCTTGCTGAACGGAGATTTCAACTCTCTGCCTCAGGTCGTAGCCGAGGGGAGGAGAGTTATCGGAAACATAACGAGGACGGCGTCGCTATTCCTTGTGAAAACGCTCTACTCGACGGCTCTCGCGATATTGCTTCTCTTCCTTCCGCTGAGATACCCCTTCCAGCCGATACAGCTCACGCTGATAAGCGCGCTTTCCGTCGGCTGCCCGTCGTTTTTACTTACGTTTGAGCCCTCGGCTGAGAGGGCGAAGGGCCATTTCCTAAAGCGCGTTCTGCTCCGCGCGGCGCCCGGCGCAATAGCGGTGACGGCAACGTCCGTCGCAGCGATGATGACGAAGGCTCTCGGGGCGCCTTACGAGCTCGCCTCGACGATGGCGGCTCTATCCGCGGGAGCTATCGGGCTTATGAACCTTATCCTGACCTGCCGCCCGTTTACGAAGCTCAGGGCGGGGATCTGCGCCCTTATGTGCATAGGCTTCGCGGGCGCTGTCGCCATTATGCCGGGGCTTTTCTATCTCAACGTCCGCTCGCTTTCGCCGGACGATTGGGTGACGCTTGCGCTTATAACCGTTTCAGGTATTGCGGTGCTGCTTATGGGTACGTTTTTTGCGAAGAAAAAGCTCGATAAGCTCTACTAAGGATACGGAGGTGATCGAATGGCAATGAGAGAGATGCGCCCTGAGGCGAAGGAGAGCGTTCCCAAGCCGCGCGGGATAAAGGACGTTCCGCGGTATTTAAGGGAGATAACGAAGGCTTTTTTCACCCGCCTTTTCTATATTTTCACCCTCGTGTGGGAGACGAGGAAGAGCCTTATGTTTCTTATGCTCTTCATCTCGGTATTCACGGGGCTAATGCCGGTGGCGGGCTCGCTCATCGGCGCTGAGATACTAAATAAGCTCGCTATGGTCTACTCGGGTGAGGAGATAGCCTTTGCCGTTGTCGCCGTGCTTATCATATGGCAGTTTGTGTATCTCATCGTGAACAGCGGGGTGCAGAGGCTCTATTCGATGATAACGAGCATAACGGGAGAGTTAGTTGCCAACCACGTCAAGATGAAGATAATGGAGAAGGCGAAGAGCGTCGACGTTATGAGCTACGATAACCCGGACTTCTACTCGAGCCTTGAGAACGCGAACCGCGAGGCCGGAATGCGCCCGATGCAGATAATGAGCCAGGCGAACACGGTGATCTCGATAATCATCAGCATGATAAGCTATATCGCCGTGATCTTCGCGGCGAGCAGAGTGGCGCCGCTCATCATAATTATCGCCGCCGTGCCGACCGCCGTTATAAACTTCATATACCGCAAGAAGAACGTTGACTACATAATGCGCCGCTCGAAGGCGAGGCGGCAGATGGAGTATTACTCCACCACGATAACGGACAAGGACCTCGTCAAGGAGGTCAGAATGTTCTCCCTCGGCGACGTGCTGATAAAGAAATACAGCGAGACCTTCAAGGGCTATTTCTCCGGACTTAGAAAGCTGAAGGTGCAGGAATTCCTTTGGATGATAGGCGCAGCCCTCGTGACGAACGTGGTCTACTGCCTCTTCTACATTTACCTTGCCCGAGGCGTATATAACGGCGCTTTTCAGGTGGGCGACTTCTCGCTGTACTCCGGGGCGGTCAACACCCTCGGCATACAGGTGGGCAACTTCATCGTTACTACGGCCTCGATCTACGAGGGAACGCTCTTCATCGACAACCTGATGCGCTTCCTCGGCGAGAAGCAGACCGTCGTGCCGAGTATCCCCGAGCCAGCCCACGTTTCGCGCCACGTCGGGCATACGCTCGAGGCGAGGAATGTTTCCTTCTCCTATCCGGGCTCGGACAGGCTCGTTTTGAAAAACATAAACGTGACGATAAGGCCGGGCGAGACTGTCAGCATCGTCGGCCTCAACGGGGCGGGAAAGACTACGTTTATTAAGCTTCTCACGCGGCTCTACGACCCGACCGAGGGCGAGATACTTCTCGACGGGCGGGATATCCGCGAGTACGATGTCTCCGAGCTCTACGATATGTACGGGATAATATTCCAGGACTTCGGCAAGTACGCCGTCTCCGTCCGCGAGAATATAGCCTTCGGCGATCTTAAAAAGCAGGTTAGCGACGAGGATATCAGAAAAGCCGCCGAGAACAGCGGAGCGGCGGCATATATTGAAGGGCTCGAGAAGGGGTACGACACCCCGCTTATGAAGTATTTCGAGGAGAGCGGCACAGAGCTCTCGATAGGTCAGTGGCAGAAGCTCGCGATAGCCCGCGCCTTCTACGCGGACAGCGACGTTCTCATTCTCGACGAGCCTACGGCGAGCCTCGACCCGATGGCGGAGCAGGATATCTTCAACCGCTTCAACGAGCTGAGGCGCGGCAAAACGAGCATATTTATCTCCCACCGCCTATCGTCCGCAACTACGGCCGATACCATCCTCGTTATGGAAAACGGCGAGATAGTCGAGAGAGGCAGCCATAAGGAGCTTATGCGCCTCGGCGGGAAGTACCACGAGCTATTTTCCACCCAGGCGGCAAGGTACATAGAAAACTGATTCAGAAAGGAAAAATGTTATGCTAAGAATGATCTTTTTGGCTCTTTTAGCGGTCGGCGTTCTGCTTCTTGCGCTGACCGCTGTGCTCGCAATGAGGTACGCGGCGAAGAAGAAAAACCGCGTGGAATGCGAGGGAACTATCGTGGGATTCTATGAGAATTCATCCGAGATCGCGCTCGGAGACGGCGAACACGTCGCGGTCTCACCCGTCGTTGAGTACAGGGTGAACGGCGTAAGGCACGAGTTTACGGGGAACTATTATAACACGGGAATGCAGATCGGCGATAAGGTCAAGGTTCTGTACAGACCCGAGGATCCGTCCTCCGCGACAATGAAGGGCGCAGCGCTTTTAGCTCCCCTGATTACCGGCGCGGTCTCCCTGACGTTCATTATAATCGGTGTCGTGTATCTTATGATAGCCGGATAAACGCATACTGAAAATCGTGTCGGGAGAAAAACCAATTCTAATTCATTTTATTCCGATTTGTTGAGATACCTATAGGAAAGAAAAAGCCTTCCCCTTGAGGGGAAGGTGGCACGGCGTCAGCCGTGACGGATGAGGTGGAAAGCCTTGAATAAAACGAACAACCCTAAATTAAGGGAAAACGCGCAGAATCTGCGACGCGAAATGACGAAAGAAGAGCGCCGCCTCTGGTATGACTTCCTGAAACAGCTTCCTGTTACGGTCAACAGGCAAAAGGTCATAGGGCATTACATTGTCGACTTCTACTGTGCCTCGGCTAAACTCGCGATCGAGCTGGATGGCTCACAGCACTATGAGGACGAGGGCTCCGCCTCAGATCGAGAGCGAGACTATACATTGAACCAACTTGGGATCACAGTCGTACGATATTCCAACGGCGATGTTAACCAAAATTTCGACGGGGTGTGCGCCGACATTTTGAGGCGTCTTGGCCTGATTACCCTCGAGTAAACGAGAAAGGACACCTCATCAGTCAGCCTTGCGGCTGACAGCTTCCCCTCAAGGGGAAGCCTTTGGCAGGCGCAATTATGTATCGCGTTGAAGTTACACCGCGTAGCCGCCGTCGACGCTTATTACCTGACCCGTTATGAACGAGGCTGCGTCGGATGCGAGGAAGAGGACGGAATTTGCTACGTCCTCCGGCTTTCCGAGGCGGCAGAGCGGGGTGTCCTCGGCGAGGGAGCGGAGAGTTTCCTCCCCGAGCGCCCTGTTCATATCCGTGTCGATAACGCCGGGACAGAGGCAGTTTACGGTTATGCCCGAGGGGCCGAGCTCCTTCGCGAGAGCCTTACTGAGCCCGATAAGGGCGGCCTTCGTCGCAGAATACGCCGCCTCGCAGGAGGCGCCGCGTATGCCCCACATCGAGCTTATTACGATTATCCTGCCCCAATGCTCGCGCAGCATATCGGGAAGGGTGGCGCGGATCACGTTGTACGCCCCGTCCACGTTTACGGAAAAGAGCCTGCGCCATTCCTCCTTTGTTGTGTCCTGTATCTGCTTAACGAGGCTTATCCCCGCGTTCAGGACGAGGACGCCCGCCCCGCCGGAGCTTTTTACGAGAGCCTCAGCCTCGTCCGAATCGGATACGTCGGCCTTGAACGCCGCCCCGCCTATGCGCCCGGCGAGAGCCTCGGCGGCGCTTTGGCTTTTAAGATAGTTTACCGTTACGCTATAGCCCGCGTTTCCGAGAGCCTCGGCTGTCGCCGCGCCGATACCGCGCGAGCCGCCGGTGACGATGGCGGTCTTTTTAAATTCGCTCATAGAAGCATAAGCCACCTTATTATCAGAATGGCGCCGAGGCCGGGAAGGCCGAGAACGCCTACGCAGACGGCGTTTACCGGGTTTACCCCGATAGGAACGCCGATAAGATCGAGAATAACGAGAAGGACGAAGCCTAATACCGTGTTCAGGCAGAGCTTGAGAATTAGCTTTAAAGGCCGCCTGAAGATCGCGAGGGCGATTATCGCTATCGGTAAAGCGAGAATTATATATACTGCCGATTCCATAACTCGTCCCCCAAAAATAAGCTACTGAAGCTTATTCGGGCTTCGCGGGGATTATGCCCTTTCGCTCGTCTATCTTTTTGAAAACGAGCGAGCAGAGGAGACCGGAGATAAGTCCGGCGCAGACGCCGATGACTATTCCGCCGAGAACGTCGGAGGGGTAGTGCATCATCAGATAGTTGCGGCTTATGCCCATTATCAGGATATAGGCTATCGCCCACGGCAGGTATTTCTTCCCGCGCGAGCAGCAGAAGGCGATTGAGAAGTCGGCGGCTACGGTCACATGGCCGGAGGGGAAGGAGAAGTCGTGCTCAACGTCCATCCACCTGCCCAGGCTCTCCCACCAGAGCTTGACGTTCACCGTGTCGAAGTCGTAGGGCCTCGGGCGCTGGACGAGGGGCTTTATCGTGAGATTGGTAAACAGAGCGCCGATCATTATTCCGGCGAGGCAGCATATCCCCGTCCGCCGCGTCTTTTTGAAGAATATCATCACGACGGAGACTGCCATCAGCAGATACCCGCCCTTGCCCGTTAGGCTTATAACGTACATTATCGGGCTCAGTACTACGCCGACCGCTTCGGAAACGGAGTGGTAAAAGCTGAGTATTGCGAAATCGAGCTCCCAGAACAGGGCGTTTAAGAATGATGCGGCTCCGGTAAGACCCGCGGTAAGCAAGAGCATAGCGCACCTCCGCTGATTATTTATATCCGTATTTTACCGAAAAACGGTGCGTATTGCAAGATAAAAAAAGGCGCCTGCCCTTGCGGGCAGGCAAAAATAGGGTTGTGGGATAAAGATATGAGCTTACAGCTCCCGTTGCCGGGGGAATAAGCTGTACTCTGATAATAGCACTACTGGAAATATTTGTAAATAGGAAGTTTTGTCGAATTTATTCTTTTTCCAATTTTACGCTGACGCGGGGCATCATAACGTACTCGACGCCGGCGGCCTTGAGCATACGCTTGGAGGCGACGTTGGGCTCTGTGCCGTCGTACTTGTCGTCCATATAGACGATACGCTTGATGCCGCTCTGGATTATGAGCTTAGCGCACTCGTTGCAGGGGAAGAGGCTTACGTAGATGCTGCAGCCGTCGAGCGGGCTCGTGGAGTTCAGGATGGCGTTCGCCTCGGCGTGGACGACGTAGGGGTATTTGTTATTCAAAAAGCCCTCGGCGTTCCGCTCCCAGGGAAATTCGTCGTCGCCGCAGCCGTAGGGGAAGCCGTTATACCCAATGCCGACGATGCGCTTTTTCTCGTTCACGATGCAGGCGCCCACCTGGGTGTTCGGGTCCTTTGAGCGGAGGGCGGACAGGAGGGAGACGCCCATAAAATAGTCGTCCCAGCTTATGTAGTTTCCGTTCTTCATAGTTTCCCCTTTCGTAATAAAAAAGGCGGGCATAGAGCCCGCCGGAAAGCCTTCCCCTTGAGGGGAAGGTGGCACGGCGTAGCCGTGACGGATGAGGTGTAGGCGCGGCTGCGCCGTTGTATTTGATAAGCCGCCGCTGAGCGGCGGACACCTCATCAGTCAGCTGCGCTGACAGCTTCCCCTCAAGGGGAAGCCTTTTTTGCTTTTTATCGGAGGCTTTCGATTGCCTCGCAGAGCTCGCCCACGGTGGTCACGTCCTTGACGGCCTCCTGGGGTATGGTCATCTGGAACCTGTCCTCGATGGTCATAAGCAGGTCGACGACGTCGAGACTGTCCGCGCCGATATCGTCGGCGAGGGAGGTGGACTCGGTTATGCGCTCGGGGTCGATATCGAGCTCTTCAACGATGATGTTCTTTATATCTTCAAACATTGTTTAAGACTCCTTTCTGGCTAAACGGCGAAGGATTTTGAGACGAAGCTGCGGCGGAAAAGGACCGCTGTCAGCACCATTCTCTTGTTATCTTGTCCTTAGACGGCTGGGCGGGCGCCTCGGGTACCTCGGGCTGAGGACGGGGGGCGGAGGAGCGGGCGGGGCGTTCCTTCTGGCTTCTGGGGCGCTCTGCTTCGGGCTCGGCGCGCTGCGTCCTGTCGTATGCGACCACTACGCGGCGGTTCGGCTCGGTGCCGGTGGAATAGGTCGTAACTCCGTTAAAGCCCTGGAGGGCGGTGTGGATAACGTGGCGCTCGTAGGCGTTCATCGGCTCGAGGGTCATATTCCGCCTGTACTTTACGACCTTGGCGGCCGTCTTGCGGGCGAGGCCGGAGAGAGCGTCGACCCTCTTGGCTCTGTAGTTCTCGGCGTCCACGTTAACGCGGATGCGCTCGTTTTCGCCGTTGTTGATAACGTAGTTCGTGAGGTGCTGGATTGCGTCGAGAGTCTCGCCGCGCCTGCCGATAAGGGCTCCGACTCTCGCGCCGACAAGCTCGACGGAGACCGTCTTTTCGGCGGGATCATATACGGCCTTGGCCTCGGCCTCAACGTTCATTCTCTCGAAAAGGCCGGCGAGAAAGGTCTCGACCTCGGCAGTCTTATCGTTCTTTTCGCCCTCTGCGGGGGCGGATACCTGAGCCTTCGCGGGCTCGGGCTTCTCGGCCTTCTTCTCAGGCTTCTTCTCTGCTTTCTTTTCAGGCTTTTCGCGCTTGGGCTCGGGCTTCTTTTCGGGCTCTGGTACGGGCTCGGGCTGCGGCTCCTCGCCGGGCGCCTCGTAGCTCACCCTGACCCTCGCCGGAACGGCGCCGAAGCCCAGAAAACCGGTTTTGCCCATATCCAGGATCTCGAGCGAGACGTCGTCTATGCTGAGTCCCAGCGTCTTAAGGGCGGACTCGATCGCGTCGTCCTTTGTCCTGCCGGTAGCTTCTATTGACTTTATCATATCGTTACTCCTGTTTTTCCGCGCCGTCTTCCGCCGCGGTATCTTCGCTTTCAGCGTCTGAGCCGTTCTCAGAGCTGCGGTTATATCTGTCCGGATCATAGGCGCGGCCGCGGGCGTACTTCCTGTGGCCTACGCGGCTCGGCTCGTAATTCTCCTCGCCGGACTGGGCCTCCTGCCATTCGCGCTCGGCCTTTTCACGCTCAGCCTTCTCGCGCTGAGCCTTTTTCTTCTTGGAGGTGGACTCGTTCTCCACCGTTGCGTTCATCGCCTTGAGACGCTCGGTCTCGGCTCTTTTTGCCTCAAGCTCCGCCTCGCGCTCTGCGCGCTTCTTGTCTATCTCCGCCGTCTCTACGGCGAGGATCTTCTTATAGTGCTTCGTGAGCACTATCTCCTGCACTATGGAGAGAAGGGAGCCCATCGCCCAGTAAAGGCCGAGGGCAGCGGGCATCATAAATGCAAATACGAGGGTCATTATCGGCATAAGGAAGGTCAGCATTCCGCCGGAAGCCTGCTGGCTGGGATCCATCGGCGGGTTCAGCTTCTTCGTGACGGCCGTAGTCGCGTAAGTCAGAGCGGCGGCGATAACGGGGATAAGGAAGAGACCGACATTCTGCCAGGAGAAGGTCGACCAGGTCCAGAACTGCCAGTTCGGCGTTGCTCCTAAGTCAAGACCGAGGAAGTTATAGAAGAGGGGACGGAGATTCTCCGAATAGGTCTTCATCTTCTCCGGACTGAGATGCTCGGTGATAAACTGGGAGAGCTGTATCTCGCCGTAGGCCGCGTTGCCGGAGGCAACGTAGCCGAAATTTGAGACAAGGTCGGTGATGAGGGCGCTGCCCTCGGCGATGACCTCCTTGGCGACGCCCATCATGCAGGTGATAGGCTCGCGGATAGCGTAGTAAAGGGCGATGAGTATCGGGAAGGGGATAAGGCTCCAGAGGCAGCCGGACATCGGGCTCGCGCCGGCCTCCTTATAGAGCTTCTGCATCTCCTCCGCGTACTTCTGCTTGTTGTTGCCGTACTTCTTCTGAAGCTCAGCCATCTGGGGCTGAAGAAGCTGGGTGCGCATCATGCCCCGCTTTGACTTCATCTGGAAGGGGAGCATTATGAGCCTGACGATGATGGCAAAAAGTATGATCGCGATACCGTAGTTATTGGTAAACTCATAAAGCCGCATCATCAGCCAGCCAAAGGGTTTAGAAATAGCTTCAAACATTGCGTAACTCCAATCTTCGGTAATCAGGGAACGGGATCGTAGTAGTCGAGCTCCTTAAAATGAAGGGGGTGGCAGCGGCTGAGGCGCTTTACCGCAAGCCAGCCGCCCTTTAGCGCCCCGTACTTCTCGATGGCCTCGTAGGCGTACTTCGAGCAGGTGGGCATAAAGCGGCAGCAGGGCGGCTTATTCGGCGAGATATGCTTCCTGTAAAAGCGTATCGCCCATAAAAGCAGCTTCTTCATCTCAGCGCTCCCAGCTTTCCCATAAGCTTCAGAAAATCAGCCTCGAGCTCGGTAAACTGGGCGTTTATCGCCCTTGAGCGGGCGACGACGACAATATCGTACCCCGCGGGAAAGCTCTCCTCATTGAGCCGGTATACCTCGCGCAGCCTGCGCCTTACCCTGTTGCGGACAACGGCGTGGCCGAGCTTCGCGCTCACGGTTATGCCAAGGCGGTTGAATTCGCCCCTGCGCCTGCGGATATATACGGCCATGAGCGGGGATACCGCCGTCTCTCCCTTTCTGTAAAGGCGGCGGAACTCGTGGTTTTCTTTAAGGCTTCGGGAAAATTTCAAGGAAATCAGACTCCTGTTCAGGTACGAAGCAATTTTTCTGCGTATGCTTCGCAAGGGCGAGTCCCCCCGCCCTTAAAAAATCACTTTTTACCTTTTCTTTCCACCTCAGTGGGTGAGCCTTGCGCGGCCCTTCAGACGTCTCGCGTGAAGTACCTTGCGTCCGTTAGCGGTGGACATTCTCTTGCGGAAGCCGTGCTCCTTGGAGCGGTGCAGCTTCTTGGGCTGATAGGTTCTCTTCATCTTTTTACACCTCCATAGAAAAGATTATACTCGACATCGCCCGTTTAAAAGGGCGAAGCAGTAGCAATTTTTGCCCGCGGATAGCCCGCAGGGAAGTATATTCTACCCTAAAAAGGGGGGTCCTGTCAACAAAAAGTTTTTATAGGCGGCAATACGGGCTCATTCCGAGCGGATAACGTCCGCCACGTCGGACACGGTAACGTAGGATTTCGGGTCCACCGCGCGAACTACGGAGCGGAGACGGGGCACCTGAAAGCGGTTGACAACGAAGTAGATGACGGCCTTGTCCTTGCCGGAAAAGCCGCCCTTTGCGGGCAGGATGGTCGTTCCCGACTCGAAGGCCTCGATAAGCGCCCGGCTCACGTCGTCCGGGCGCTCCGTTATCACCATAACGGACTTGGAGCGGTCGAGACCGTCCACTATGAAGTCCACAGCCCTGAGCGCCACCTGATAGGTGATGATGGAGTAAAGGGGCAGTATCCAGCTTTTGAATATTATCCCGCAGACTATGTAGAGAACGGAGTTATAGACCATAACGAAGCCGCCGATCGTAAGGCCGAGCCTCTTTGAGAAGACGACGGCCATTACCTCTATCCCGTCGATAGCCCCTCCGTAGCGGATAGTGAGGCCGGAGCCGACGCCGGAGATAAGCCCGCCGAATACGGCCGAGAGCAGAAGATCGGCGCCCGTGAAGGGCGAGGACGAGCTAAGGTCAAAGGGCAGAAGGGAGTTTATCACCCAGGCCGCGAGGGAGTAGACCGCCACGGCGTAGACCGAGTATACGGAGAATACCGTCCCCATCCGTTTCCAGCCGAAGATAAACAGCGGCAGGTTCAGGATAATAAGGGCGAGGGAAAGGGTGAACCATTCCGGCGTTATCTTGCCGAGGAGCATACTCGTGCCGGATATGCCGCTGTCGTAGAGCCCAACCGGCGCTATGAACATAGTCACCCCGATGGCGTTTATTATGCCCGCCAGCGTGAGAAAAAAGAAGTTTGAGGCGTGAAGCCTCTGGCGCTTTTTCATAATTATTCCGCACCTCCGCAGTCAGCTCTTATATTCCAGATAGTATTCCGCAGCCTCCTCGGGCGAGGAGAAAAGGGGAATTGACCCGCTTTTCCCGCCAGCGGCGGAAACGCTGACGCCTCCCGCCTCGGCCTCAAGCTGAGCGACGGGCTCCTCCCTGTAAAAATGGTCGAGCCTTATGTGCTCAAGCTCGTGCTCGAGCCATATCCGCCGCTTCTCCTCGGGATTGCGGGAGTTTAGATAGATATCGAAGGAGCCGTCGTCATTCGGCACGACGGTCCCGTCTATCGCTGGCGGAAGCTCGACAAGGCGAACGTAGTAATCCGGGGTCCACAAGGCTTACTCGCCCCTCCTTCTAAGCTCCTCGATCATCTTCGCCGCGAGCTCCACGTCCTGCCGAGTCGCGTTTTTTGAGACGTGGAAGAGCATACGAAGATCCTCCCGCGCGGCGAGAGCCTGCAGTATCTCGGTGAGCTCCTTGTCGGAGTTTACGAGGCCGACGGCGTCCTCACCGTGGAGCAGATAGTCGGCCGATACGCCGAAGAATTTGGAAAGCTTTTCAAGCGTTCCCGAGCGGGGCAGTATCCCCTCCTTCCAACGGACGGAGAGAGCGTTCGATATGCCGATGAGCTCCGCCGTCTGCCTGCTGTGGGGCTTAACGCCCTTCTGCCTGCACAGCTCGCAGTATCTCTCATAAAAAGTCATAGCCTGCCTCCAAAAAATTTTTAAGTTTTTACCCTTGACAAGCTTAAAAAATTAGTGCTATTATCTATACATAAATTAAAAAGTTAAGCCTGAGCCTATAGATGCTTTAGTTTAGCTGTCCTGCCAAGCTTAACATATTAAGCAATACTTGTCAAGTAAACGATGATAAATTCCGAGAGAGGAAATTGCGAGGATTTTTTCGTTGCGGCGAAGGCGAAAAATCGCAGGAATACTCTGAGTATTTCAAGATTTTGAGACAAAGCTGCGGCGGAAAAAGACCGCAATTAACCGAAGCGGCAATTAATCATCGTTTACTAAAGGGTGGGAGGTAATTTGATAGGAGAGAGAAGAACTGAGCCGAGAGAGGAAAAGCCCGTGCGTATATGCCGCCGCTGCGGCGGCGAAATATGGGCGTGGGAGGAATTCGGAGAGGACGGGGAGGGCAGAGCTATATGCCCGGACTGCGCCGACGACGAATGGAGGGAGCTCTTGCCGGGAGAGAAGCTTGAGCTTTTGGGCTATGACACGAGGATGATAACGAGGAGGGAATACTATTGAAAAGAGGCAGACCGAAGAAAAGAAAGAGACCTGTTCGGAGAACGGGGCTTCCGAGATCGGCGGCGGGGAAGAAATGCCCGTGGTCGGACTCCTGCTTTACCTGCCCGAGGGAGGACTGCGTTTCCGACGGGAAGTATTATTTTAACGAGATACTCGATGAGAATTTTTTGAGGGAGCTGACCCAGGATTAGCTTTATTGCATTAAGATGATACCGATTATCTTGCTCGGGAGCAAGGCAGCTGTACATTTTCTCTCTTTTCGGCGACCGAAAAGAGAGAAATGAACACTTCCCTTGCTTTCAAGCAAGAACAAGGTATCATCTTAATGAGAAAAACACCCCCGCGGCGGGCAGCCGCATAAGCCCCACCCGAATCCGTTGACAAAGCCTTTTTGGGGTGATAAACTTTAGTAAACGCTGATTAAATGCCGCTTCGGCGCCTTGCGGTCTTTTTCCGCCGCAGCTTTGTCTCAAAATCTTGGAATACACAAAGTATTCCTGCGATTTCTCGTCTTTGCTGCGACAAAAAAATCCTCGCAATTCGCTCTCGCGGAATTAATCATCGTTTACTTATAATAATGGGGCGGTGTGTGCCGCTTTTCAGTACGGGGCGGAAGAGGGGAGAAGCGATGGCATATTTGAAAAACCTGACGGAGTATCTTGAGCTGACGGCGAAGAGAGTTCCCGACAAGACGGCGTTTGCCGACGAGACGGAAAAGCTCAGCTTTTCAGACCTTCTCAGCCTCGGGAAAAGCATCGGCACGGCGGTTGCGGCTGTAACGGAGAGGGTGAACGCTCCCGTCGCAGTTTTTACCGACAGGTCGGTCTATCCTATAACTGGCTTCATCGGCGCTCTTATGAGCGGGAACTTTTATGTTCCCGTGGACGCGACTATGCCGCCCGAGCGCATGGCGTCGATAATGGAGGAGCTTTCCCCCGCCGCAATTTTATACAGGGACTGCGACAGAGAGACGGCGGAGAGGTTTTCCGAAACTGCCCCGCTTATTGCCATTGACGGGACTCTGCCAGAAGGAAAGCCTGAGCTTTTGGCGGGGAGGCGGGCGAAAGTCCTCGATATCGATCCCGCCTACGTTATATATACCTCGGGGTCAACCGGAAAGCCGAAGGGGATAGTTATCTCGCACAGGAGCGTTATAGACTTTATCGAGTGGATGGCGGAGAAATGCTTCATAGTCGAGGACGAGGTGCTCGCCAATCAGGCGCCCTTCTTCTTCGACCTCTCGGTAAAGGATCTGTGGCTCACGATAAAGCGCGGGCTTACGACCTATATCATGCCGAAAAAGCTGTTTCTTTTCCCAAAGCTACTGATAAGCTTTCTCAATGAGAAGAAGGTCACGACCCTTATCTGGGCGACCTCGGCCTTTAACTTGGCGGCGAACTCCGGCGTGTTTAAAAAGTACGCCCCGGAGACCGTGAAAAAGGTGATCCTCGGCGGCGAGACGCTTTACGCAAAGCAGCTTAACGCATGGAGAGCCGTGCTGCCCGAGGCGACGTATATAAATCTCTACGGACCGACCGAGGTGACCGTGGACTGCACGTATTACGTTATCGACAGGGAGTTTTCAAACGGGGAGAGCGTGCCTATCGGCCGCGCCTGCGAGAATATGGAGGTCGTGCTGCTCGACGGAGAGCTCAATCCCGTGCCAGATGGAACGGCGGGCGAGATCTGCGTTCGCGGCATCGGTCTTGCGCGCGGCTATTTCGGCGACCCGGAGAAGACGGCCGCCGCCTTCGTCTGCGACCCGAGAAACGCTTTCTTTTCGGACAGGCTCTACAGAACGGGCGATATCGGCGTTATAAATCCCGACGGGCTTTTATATTACGTCTGCCGCAAGGACGGGCAGATAAAGCACGTCGGCTACAGGATAGAGCTCGGCGAGGTGGAGAGCGCGGTAAACGCCCTTCCGGAGATAAGAGAGTGCGCCGCCTTCCACGACGGGGAGGAGGACAAGATAGTCCTCGCCTACTCCGGCGATATCGACGGGACGGGAGTGATCGAGGGGATAAAAAGCACCGTCCCCAAGTATATGTACCCGAACGTCTTTTTAAGGCGTGACGGGCTTTTGCACAACGCTAACGGCAAGATTGACAGGGCGGGGCTTAGGAAAGAGTATCAAGATGGAAAAAATATCTGAGCTTCAGTCGGTAAAGGCCGCGATACGGCGGCATTTCAAGGCCGGTATGGCGACAAACTGCGTTCTGACCGACCGGGATTTTATCCGCGAGATCGAGGCCGGCGCCCTCTATACCGAGGAGAGCGAAGGCGGACTTTTTATCCTCAGAGACCGCGGCTCGCACTTAATACTGAATTATTATGTAAACTCGCTTCCTCTCCCGCCGCTTCCCGAAACGGGGCTCGTCTGCGAGATAACGGCGAGGGGCGGGGAGAATATAAGGCGGGATATAGTGTCCGCCCTCTCTGAGCTCGGCTTTCGAGAAGAGAAAAGGCGTGAGAGACTATGCCGCGAGACGGGGAAGCCGGAGGAGGCCGCGCCGGACGGTATCGAGTTTTCAGCCGCGGCTGCGGACGAGCTTCCAGCGATAGAGGAGCTTTTTTCCGCCTCGTTCGACGAGCTGACGGGCTGCCTGACGCCTGAGCGGGAGCTTATAGAACGCATAGCCGCCGGAGAGGTGTTTATCGCCCGGTCAGGCGGAAAGCTTGCCGGGGCGATAGAGACTATGAACGATAAAAACTTTACCTCGGTGCGCCACCTTGCCGTAAGAGAGGCTTTGAGAGGCAGGGGGATAGGGGTCGGGCTCGTCCGCGCCTATCTATCCGCGACGGACGGAAAAAAGAGCTTCGTCTGGACAGAGCCCGCTAAGGCGGCGGCATATAAAACTTACCTCAAATGCGGATACGCGGAGGACGGAAACGTATCTGTTGTTATGACGAAAGGACGGAATCAGTAATGGAAAAGCTTATCGGAATACTCAAGGGCGTATGCCCCGGGGTGGACTTTGAAAACGAGAAGGCGCTCTGCGACGACGGGATAATAAACTCCCTCGATATCGTGCTGATCGTATCCGAGCTTATGGACGCCTACGGCGTGGAGATAGATATCGACGACCTCGTGCCCGAGAATTTCAACACGGCGGAGTCGATACTCGCCCTTGTCGAAAAGGCGCAGGGCTGAGAAATGAGCCTTATTTCACTCTGGTTTCCCGCCCTCGTCCTTCTTTCGGCGGTGATATACTACCTCGTTCCGAAAAGACGGCGCTGGCTCGTTTTACTTGCGGCGAGCTTCGTCTTTTACCTCTGGGGCGGGATAGGCCAGGCGGTCTATATCATTATCACCACCGTTTCAACCTACCTCTGCGGGTTATGGCTCCAGCGGATAAGGGACAAAAACGAGGCGGCGCGGGTAAAGAAGCTCCGAAGGCCGGTCGTATTTCTCGCCTGCCTTATTAACTTCGGAATGCTGTTCGCGATAAAATACTGGGATCTCGCCCTTGATATGGCGGGGCTCAGGCTCCCGAGACTCGGCCTTGCCGCTCCCCTCGGGCTCTCGTTTTTCATCTTCCAGTCCATCGGCTACGTCGCCGACGTGGCGAGGGGCAAGGTGAGGGCGGAGAGGAATTTTTTGAAATTCTCCCTCTTCGTCTCCTTCTTCCCGCAGATAACCGAGGGGCCGATAGGGCGCTACGGGGCTTTGGCCCCCCAGCTTTACGACGGAAACGACCTCGACTTTGAGAATATCCGCTCGGGGCTCCAGCTCTCTATGTGGGGGCTTATAAAAAAGCTCGTTATCGCCGAGCGGGCGGGAGTTATCGTCGCGAAGGTCTATTCAAACGGCGGCGCTTACGACGGGGCTGTGATAGCCTTCGCCGTTTTAATGTACTGCGTCCAGCTCTACTGCGACTTTTCCGGCGGAGTTGATATCGCGCGCGGCGCGGCGAAGTGCTTCGGAATAGATATGGCGGAGAACTTCAAGCGGCCGATTTTCGCGAAAACGCTCACGGAATACTGGAGGCGCTGGCACATAAGCCTCGGAGCCTGGCTGAGGGACTACGTTTTCTATCCCCTCACCTTCACAAAGCTTTTTAACAGGATAGGAAAGTTTACGAGGAAGCATATAGGCGGCACGCTCGGGCGCATAATCCCGACCTCGCTCGCCACCTTCATTATCTACTTCCTCGTCGGAATATGGCACGGGGCGAACTACACCTATATCGCCTTCGGCATTTACAACGGGCTTCTCATAACGGCGGGGCTTCTTATGGCGCCCGCATTTGAAAAGCTCAAGACCCGCCTTAAGATCGGGCCGAAAACCCGGTGGTTTTCCGCCTTTTCTATGCTGAGGACGATGCTCATCGTGTTCATCGGGCGCTATATCACGAGGGCGCCGTATCTCAAGATGGCGCTTATTATGCTGAAGCGCACGGTAGCGGATTTTCATATCTCCGCGCTTTTCTCCGGCGTTATACAGTCCCTCGGCATGACGGGGCTTGACCTTATCGTCGTCGCCGCCGGGGTGATACTAATAAACGCCGTTGAGCTTATCGAGGAGAGGGGGACGGACGTCCGCCTCGCCATATCGAAAAAAAGCGGCTTTGTACAATGGGTATGTATGGCTCTGCCCCTCGCGATCATCGTTATCGCCGCCCTTCTGAGCGGGGACTATACCGCGAGCTCTTTTATCTACGCCCAGTTTTAAAAGGAGGGGAATATGACAGCGAAAAAATGGACGGCGGCCTTTTTCATCACCGCTGCCGTTTTTGCCCTTCTGATCCTCGCCTTTAACATCTTAGTCGATCCCTTCGGGGTCTTTGGCGACCCGATATTTCATTGGGACTCATACAGCGAGACGCAGAACCCGAGAATAGGCAAGATAGCCTATCTCGACAGGGAGCACGAAAAATACGACTCGTATATCATCGGCTGCTCATCGACGAGCTCATACTCCACCGAGCTTTTGAACAAGTACTACGGGGCGAGCTTCTATAACCTTATAATGTACGGGGCGGATATGCAGGACGTGCGCGATATGGCTCTGTATATCGCCGATAACTACGAGGTCAAAAACCTCATCGTGAACGTGTATATAGATAACGGCCTGAAGATAGGCCAGGGCGAGGACAGCCTCTCCTCACGCCTCCCGGCGAAGATAAGCGGAGCCTCAGCCCTCGAATACTACTCAAAATACGTTTTCCTAAATCCGACCTACGCCGTCCAAAAGATAAAGGACAGGGCGTCGGACACGCTTCTGGCTCAGCCCTTCGACGTTTTCGACGTCGAGACGGGCTCCTACGATAAGAGGGCGAGGGACGCAGAGCCCATAGGGAGCCTTAAGGATTATTATAAGGCGTACCCCGCCTTTGCCGATTACCCGGTCTCAAGCCCGGTTATGCAGGCGACGGACGAGACGATGAAGTGCCTTCGTGAGGTGCGCGACCTCTGCTTAGAGCGCGGGATAAGCTTCGCCGTCGTTTCCGCTCCGGTGTACTGGGATTATTTCAACGACTTTTCGCGGGCGGAGGTCGAGCATTTCTACGAAAGCCTCGCCGAGGTCACGGATTTCTGGGACTTTACGATGAGCTCGGTGAGCTTCGAGCCGAGGTATTTTTACGACGCGACCCATTTCAGAAACAACGTCGGCCGCTGGGCAGTTATGCGTATGTTCGGCGACGGGAGCGAATATATCCCCGCAGACTTCGGAAGGAAAGTTACTAAGGATAACGTGCTCGAGGCTGTTGACGCGATGTATTCCGCGTCGGGCGAGCCGGCGGATAACTCCGCAAAGGTGCCGATTTTGACCTACCACCATATCACCGACACCGGAAACGGGGATACGGAGATAAGCGAGGAAGCCTTCCGCGCCCAGATGGCGGCGCTCAGCGAGAGCGGGTACACTTCCGTCTTCTTCTCCGACCTCGAGGCTTACGTAAATTACGGGACTCCGCTTCCCGAAAAGCCCGTTGTGATAACCCTTGACGACGGGTATATGTCGAACTATTCGCGAGCCTTCCCGATACTGGGGGAGTACGGTATGAAGGCGACGGTATTCGTTATCGGCGTATCAGTGGGAAGTACGGAGCATTATAAGGACACCGAATTTCCGATAACCCCTCACTTCGGCTGGGACGAGGCGAGGGAGATGGTCTACTCCGGCCTTGTCGAGATAGGCAGCCACACCTACGATATGCACCAGTGGGCGCCCTTTGAGGCGGGCAGGGCGCGCGAGAATATCCTCCGCTTCCCGGACGAGAGCGAGAATGACTACGTCGCCGCCGTAAGAGCTGACTATAAAAAAAGCGCGGACGAGATCGAGGCCGCCACAGGTATAAGACCCGATATGCTTTCCTTCCCGAGCGGGAAATACGATACCCTCGCCCAATGGGCGCTAACCACGGCGGGCGTCCGCGTCACGGTAAGCGTGGAGGACGGGATAGCCGAGATAGTGAAGGGGCTTCCGCAGAGCCTTTACGCCATGAAGAGGCTTAATATGACGGACGAGGTCACCCCTGCGGGGCTTATTGAGCTCTTGGAGAGCTGAGTTTTTCCTACTGCGGTTCAAAAGCAAAGGCTTCCCCTTGAGGGGAAGCTGTCAGCGCAGCTGACTGATGAGGTGGCCGCCGTGAAACGGCGGTGGTGCTTTTTGCAACGTTTATACGGCGCTTCGCGCCTACACCTCATCCGGCGCTTACGCGCCACCTTCCCCTCCAAGGGGAAGGCAAAGGGCGGGGCGCTAAACCGGTTAACGCGCAAAAAAACGACCCGGAGAGGGGTGAAAAAATCACCCCGCCGGGTCGTTTCCTTTTAGCCGTTGCCGTTTCCGGCTCCGTTCATTCCGGTGCTGCCGCCTGCGGCGCCGTTATTTGCGCCGCCCATCGTGCCGTTAGTGCCGTTAGTGGTGCCGTTCACGTTGCCGTTGGTAGTACCGTTAGTACCGTTGGTACCGTTGTTGCCATAGGTGCCGTTAGTGCCGTAGCTGTCGTTTCTGCCGCCCTCGCCGTCGAGCATATCCTCAAGACCGTTCTTCATATCGTTCAGGTCGTCGCGGAAGCCGTCGCCGATCACTCCGTCCTTTGTGGTATCGCCGGCGTCGGCGGTATCGGAGCAGGCGCAGAGGCCGAGAGCGCAGACAAGGCACATGGCCGTTATAATGAGCTTTTTCATTTCTTACCTCCGAAATCTGAAACTTTTTTCTCGTTTCGGAGATAGTATTCCGTATCGCTGCCGCTTTATTCGCGGAAAAGCTCGCCTGACAAAATGCGGGAGGCAAGGCCGCGCAGAGCGGAGACGGAGAGACCGAGATCGCGGGTCATCCATATGTAAAGAAGCTCGTAGGTCATACCGGCAAGGCCGGCGCGAACGTAGGGCTCCTCGTCGCCCTCCGATGATATGAGCCCCTTCGGAAGTCCGCCCGCCTCGAAGAAATGGCGGTTCGCCTCCTGGAATATCCCGCCCTTTCCGCGCCTGAAGAGGAGAGAGAGAAAGTCGCGGCTGTCGCCCCAGAACATAAAGTAATCTATAAGAAAGCCGTCAGCCTCCGGCCTTGCCTCCTCAAGCCTCTCCCTGTAGCGGCCGAAAAGCCCGCCGACGAGATAGACGAGGATATCCTCCTTTTCCCTGAAATTGGTATAGAAGGTCTGGCGGGAAAGCCCCGCCTTTTTCGTTATATCCTGAATGGAGATATCTTCCAATTCGCGCGAGATCATAAGCTTTAAAAGAGCCGTGCCGAGCGCGTTCTTCGAGCGGATCGACATCGGGTTTTCGCGGCTTTTGACTTCAACAACCATTTTCTCACCTCAGTATAAAAATATACACTTTGACTAAAGTTTTTACAAGAGTAAAAGAAAGGGCTTTTGAGGAGGTTTTGGCGAATGTTGTGATTTTGCCGTTTAAAGCGGCAAATTTATTTAGTTATTTATCAAATTTCCCGTTGCGAAGCGGACGGGGTTATGGTAATATTAATCAAAATGTGTCATTTGGGGAAGGGTGTGATACGATGGCAAAAATTGCCGTGCTCGGCTTCGGGACCGTGGGAAGCGGCGTCTGCGAGGTCATAAGCGAAAATCACGAGTCTATCGCGCATAACGCGGCCGAGGAGATATCGGTAAAGTATATCGTGGATATCAGGGATTTCCCCGACAGTCCCTTTGCCGGACTGATGACGAAGGACTTCTCCCTCGTTGAGAACGATCCCGAGGTCACGATAGTGGTCGAGACCATCGGCGGCTGCCGCGTGGCCTACGATTACACGAGGCGGGCTCTCCTCGCGGGAAAGAGCGTCGTCACCTCGAATAAGGAGCTCGTCGCCTCCCACGGACATGAGCTACTCGCGATAGCGAAGGAAAAGAACGTAAACTACCTCTTCGAGGCGAGTGTGGGCGGCGGCATACCGATAATCCGGCCCATGACCCAGTGCCTCACGGCAAACGAGCTCGACGAGGTGTACGGGATACTGAACGGTACCACGAACTATATCCTCACCAGTATGGTGCAGGACGGGGCGGCTTTTGAGGACGCATTAAAAGAGGCGCAGCGCAGGGGCTACGCCGAGCAGGATCCGACGGCCGATATCGAGGGGTACGACGCTGCGAGAAAGATATGCATCCTCGCCGACCTCGCCTTCGGCAAGAACGTCGATCCCGATAAGATAAGCGTAAGGGGCATCTCGGGCGTAACGGCAAACGACGTTGAGTACGCGCGCCGCCTCGGTTACAAGCTTAAGCTCCTCGGCAGGGCGCACCGCCTTCCGGACGGCAGGGTGAACGCCTACGTCTCCCCGCATCTCATATCGAAAACGAGCCTTCTTTCCAACGTGGACGGGGTCATGAACGGCATCGTGGTACACGGAAACGCCCTTGGCGAGGCTATGTTCTACGGGGCGGGAGCCGGCAAGAGGCCGACGGCGAGCGCCGTAGTAGCCGACGTTATCGACGCCGCGAAGCACAGAAAGGCGAGAAAGTATATAGGCTGGGACGATTCCGAAGAGGGCTACCTTGCCGACTTTATGGATCAGCCGATGCGCTGGTACGTCCGCACGGGCTCCGGCCTTCGCGAGATAGGAACGGCCTTCGGCAATCTCAGGCTCATCAGCTATCCGGGCGAGTACCCGGGAGCGGGACCGGACGAGTACGCATTCGCAACGCCCGTTATGACGCGGCGCGAGCTCGATGAAAAGCTTCGCGGCTTTGACGTGAGGAGCCTTTTCCCGATACTCGACTGAGGGAACAACAAAACAGGCCGGGCATAATATATAGTGTATTTTAGCTCCAAATGGAGGCATGATAAATGGCATTGATCGTTCAAAAGTTCGGAGGAAGCTCCGTAGCCGATCCCGAGAAGGTCAGGCGCGTAGCCGGGATCATCGCAGAGTCGTATAACGCCGGGAACGACGTTGTCGTCGTCCTCTCCGCCCAGGGAAAGACGACGGATAAGCTTATCGCGATGGCAAAGGAATATAACCCGAATCCCTCGAAGAGAGAGATGGATATGCTCCTCTCAACGGGCGAGCAGCAGTCCGTCGCTCTCTGCGCGATGACGCTTCAGGCGATGGGCATACCCGCCGTAAGCCTTACCGGCTGGCAGGTGGATTTCAAAACCAACTCAAACTACTCCAACGCCGCTATTAAGAGCGTGGGGCAGGAGAGGATACGCCGCGAGCTCGACGCAAGGCGCGTCGTACTCGTGACGGGCTTCCAGGGCGTGAACAAGTACGACGATATCACGACCCTCGGAAGAGGCGGCTCGGACACCAGCGCCGTAGCCATAGCGGCCGCGATGCACGCGGACCTCTGCCAGATCTACACGGACGTGGACGGGGTCTACACCGCCGACCCGAACAAGGTCAAGGGCGCGAAGAAGCTGGACGAGATAACCTTCGATGAGATGCTGGAGCTTGCCAGCATGGGCGCGAAGGTGCTGCACAACCGCTCGGTCGAGATGGCGAAGCGGTACAACGTGGATTTAGAGGTGCTCTCAAGCTATGAGAGACTGCCCGGAACAAAAGTCAGGGGGGTAAATAAATTGGAACAGGCTGAAGTCAGCGGAGTGGCAAAGGACGTTAACGTAGCGCGTATAACCCTTATCGGCATGCAGGATATACCCGGTATGGCGTTCAGGACGTTCAGATGCCTTGCGAAGGAGAATATCAACGTAGATATCATTCTTCAGAGTCTCGGCAGAAACGGGATACAGAACATAACCTTCACCGTCGCGAGGGCGGACGCCGATCTCGCCTGCGACGTTCTTGAGGCGCATATCGACGAGCTCGGCTTTGCCGGCCTCGACGTGGATAAGCACGTCGCCAAGGTCAGCATCGTCGGAGCGGGCATGATGCTCACGAGCGGCATCGCCGCCAAGATGTTCGACGCCCTCGCCTCGAGGAAGATCAACATAGATATGATCTCCACGAGCGAGATCAAGGTCTCCGTCCTCGTAAACGAGGAGGACGCGGACAGAGCCGTCCAGGCCGTCCACGATAAGTTCTTCGGCGACTGATATAAACCTCAAATAAACGAAAAGCCTTCCCGATTTTTGGGAAGGCTTTTTTGCGTTTTTTAGCCTTCCCCTGCGGGGAAGGGGGACCGCGCTCTGCGCGGTGGATGAGGTTGAATCGAATATCAAACCGATTTGGAAATTCGATATAACCTCATCAGTCTCGCCTTGCGGCGAGCCAGCTTCCCCAAAGGGGAAGCCTTTTTTATAGCCCGAACTGTACCGTTACCGATACGAAATTGAGTATCATATGCAGGAAGATGGGCGCCCAGATCGTCTTGCTCCTCTCATAGGTGCGGGCAAGGCAGATCCCGGCGGGGATATAGGTCAGGGTAGTGATGAGAAGACTCCAGGAGAAGCCGGAGAGGAAAAACTGCCACTCGTGGTAGAAGGCGAAGAAGAGAGAGGAGACGATATAAGCGATGAGGGTGTTCTTCTTTCTTATCGTGCCGAATATGACCCCGCGGAAGATGACCTCCTCAACGAAGGGGGCGAGCAGGACGGAGACCGCGATCATCATATTCTTATTGAGCTTTACAAGCTCGTTTATACTCTCCTGATTCGGGTTCGATATCTGGGGATATACGAGGGAGAGCAGCAGGGAGATGAGGTACATCGAGAGCCGGTATATGAAATAGTATATCGCTATGCTCGAGAGAGCGTCGACGAAGCTCGAGGTCAGATGGCGGAACGACGTCCTGAGATAGTTGAAGAGGAAGACGAGGAGGAAGACGAAGCTCACCGCGTAATACACGAGGTTGAAACCGGCGTCCGTGTACTTGACGCCCATATCCGCGAGCACGTAGGTGTACAGGGCGTAGAGGATATAGGAGAGGGCGAAGACGTGGACGAAGGCCCACACCCAGCCGACTATGGATTCGGATTTTGACATCGGGAAGGGAAAGCCCTTCTTCATTATTCGGTCACCTTCTTTTTGAGCGCGTAGAGAAGATTCATCGCCTCGATGGGCGTTATCGTGTTGAGGTCGGTATTTTTAAGGGCGTCGAGTGCCTCGGCCTCGGCGATGGAGCCGAGGGAGAACTGCTCCTCTTCCTCAGACCGGGGGGCTTTTGCCGCGGGAGCCGCGCCTGAGACGAGGTCTGAGAGCACCTGATTTGCCCGCTTTATCACGGGAGCGGGCACGCCCGCAAGTCCGGCGACCTCGATTCCGTAGGAATCGTCGGCTCCGCCGGGCACTATTTTGCGTAGAAAGATTATCGACCCGCCGCGCTTCTTCGCCGTGATGTTGTAGTTTTTCACTCCGTCCACCTCGCCCTCAAGGGCGGTGAGCTCGTGATAATGCGTGGCGAACATAGTTTTCGCGCCGAGAGTCTTCTTATCCGTGCAGTATTCGACTACGGCGCGGGCTATCGCCATTCCGTCGTAGGTCGAGGTGCCGCGGCCTATCTCGTCGAGAATGAGAAGGGAGCGGGCAGTCGCGTTCTTTAAGATATTCGCAACCTCCGTCATCTCCACCATAAAGGTGGAGCGGCCGGCGGAGAGGTCGTCGGAAGCGCCGATGCGGGTGAACACCCGGTCGACTATGCCTATGCTCGCGCTTTTCGCGGGCACGAAGGAGCCCATCTGCGCCATCAGCACGATGAGGGCGGTCTGCCGCATATAGGTGGATTTTCCCGCCATATTCGGCCCGGTTATAACGGCGGTGCGCCCGAAGGCTCCGCCGAGGCGGGTGTCGTTCGGAACGAAAAGGGTATCCTTCTGGGTGAGCTCCACCACCGGGTGACGCCCGTCGCGGATATCGATTATCCCGTCGTCCGTTATCTCAGGCCTGACCCAGCCGCGGGAGACGGCGCAGTCTGCGAGGGAGACGAGAACGTCGAGCTCGGCCGTTCTGCGGGCGGTATCCTGTATCCTCAAGACCTCGCGGGCTATGCGCTGCCTCAGGTCGGAAAAGATGCTGTATTCGAGATCGGCCACCCTGTCCTTCGCGCTCAGAAGCTCGGTCTCAAGGTTTTTAAGCTCCTCTGTTATGAAGCGCTCCCCGTTCACGAGCGTCTGCTTTCTTATATAGTCCTCGGGCACGTCGTGAGACTGGCTGCGCGGTATCTCAATGTAATAGCCGAAGACCTTGTTGTAGCCCACCTTCAGCTTTTTGCCCGTGCGCTGCCTCTCCCTCGCCTCGATATTTGCGAGGGCGGCTGATGAATTGGAGAGAAGGGAGCGGAGCCTGTCCACCTCGGGGTCGTATCCCTCGCGGATCATACCGCCCTCGCGGACGGAGAAGGGCGGGTCGTCCGTTATCACCGCGGTGACGGCGGCGACGATATCGCACATAAGATCCATATCCCTGATATCGCAAAGGGCGCGGGAGCCAAAGCCCTCCATAAGCCCGGTCACGTCCGCAAGCGGGGCGAGGGAGGCGGCGAGGGAGGCAAGGTCGCGGGCGTTTGCCGTCCCGTAGACTATCCTGCCGATAAGCCTCTCGATATCGCCTATGCCCTTGAGCTCGCGGGCGATCTCATTTCGGTTGACGTTGTCGGAATAGAGCTCCTCGATGGCCGCCGATCTGCGGGTTATCGCCGCCGGGGAGAGGAGGGGGCGCGATACCCAGGAGCGCAGAAGCCTCGCGCCCATCGGGGTGCGGGTCCTGTCCATCGCCCAGATAAGGCTGCCGCGCTTCTGCCTGTCGTGCCCGGAGTACAGAAGCTCAAGGTTTCTTATCGTTTCCATATCGAGCTCCATATACCGCCCGTCGGAGTAGAAATCGAGCTTGTTTATATGCTCAAGGCCGGTCTTCTGCGTCTCAATGGCGTAGCTCAAAAGGGCGCCTATCGCGCATACGGCCTGCGGCTCATTCTCAAGACCGAGCTCGTCCACGGAGGCGACGGAAAACTGCTCGCAGACGCGCATCGTGCTCTGCATATAGTCAAAGCGATTGTCGTCCTTTTCGCTAAGGCAGCGCAGCCTTTCGCGCAAAAGGAATTCGATCTCTCCGTCCTCGGCGGCGGCCTCGTTCAGCACGGCCTCGGAGGGGGAGAAGCGGGCAAGCTCGTTCAATACCCGCTGGCTCTCGGAGCGGGGGAAGCTGCGGGCGCAGATCTCGCCCGTTGATATATCCGCGAAGCATACCGCGGCCCCGTCCGCGTCTAAATAGCAGGAGGCTATGTAATTCGACCTCGATTCATCGAGCATCGAGGCGTCCGTCACCGTGCCGGGGGTCACTATCCTGATTACGTCCCTGTCGACGAGCCCCTTCGCCGTGGCGGGGTCCTCCGTCTGCTCGCAGATGGCGACCTTGTAGCCGCGCTGGATAAGGCGGGCGATATACGCCTCGACCGAATGGTAGGGCACTCCGCACATCGGCACCCGCTTCTCCGGGTCGTTCTCCGCCCTGTCCCGCGTTGTGAGCACAAGGTCGAGCTCGCGCGAGGCCGTCTTCGCGTCCTCGTCGAACATCTCGTAAAAATCCCCGAGGCGGAAGAAAAGTATGCAGTCGGAATGCTCGCCCTTTATCTTGTTGTATTGCCGCATCATCGGCGTATCCTGTGGCATAATGTGCCTCCCTGTCTGTTAAATGAGCTCGCCTGAGAGAGCCCAGGTGTTGGAGCCGGTTATCCTCACCTCGCGGAAGGAGCCGATGAGGGAAGCATCCCCCTCGAGCCTCACGAGCCTTCCGCCGTCCGTGCGGGAGGTGAGAAGCCCGTTATCCTCCCCGTCGATAAGCACGCGCTCTGTTTTGCCGATATAGGCCTTGTGCTTCTCCTCGGAAACGGAATTCTGCAGGGCTATGAGGCGGTCAAACCTATCCTGCTTTTCCTCCCTTGTCGCGGGGTCGGGGTAAGAGGCGGCGGGCGTGCCGGGCCGCTTCGAGTATATGAAGGTGAAGAGAGCGTCGAAGCGGACGGACTCAACGAGGCTCATCGTCTCAAGGAAATCCTCCTCCGTCTCGCCGGGGAAGCCGACGATAACGTCGCTCGTCAGCACGATGTCGGGCATATAATCCCGCGCCAGCTTGACGAGGGAGAGATAGCGCTCGCGGTCGTAGGAGCGGTTCATCGCCTTCAGCACCCGGCTCGAGCCGGACTGGAAGGGCAGGTGGATATGCTTTGCTATCTTATCGCTTCCCGCCATAGTGCGGAAAAGCTTCTCAGTCGCGTCCTTCGGGTGGCTCGTCATAAAGCGGAGGCGGAAATCGCCGGGTATCGCGCTTATCTCGGAGAGTATATCTGAAAAATCGACCCCGAGACCGAGGTCGCGGCCGTATGAGTTCACGTTCTGCCCCAAAAGGGTGATATCCTTGTACCCCGCGTCTATGAGGCCGTGCGCCTCTTTTATGATATCCTCGGGCAGGCGTGACCTCTCCCTTCCGCGGACGTAGGGCACGATGCAGTAGGTGCAGAAGTTGTTGCACCCGTACATAACGGAGAGCCACGCCTTTACCCGCCCGTCGCGGCTTGCGGGGATACCCTCGGCTATCGCCCCGTCGGACGGGGTTATCTCGAATACCCTGCCGCCCTCGAAGAGCACCTTGCGCAGAAACTCCGGGAAGCGCCAGAGGGCGTGCGGCCCGAATACCATATCGACGTGGCGGTACGAGGCCTTGAGCCTGTCCGCGACGCTCTTCTGCTGAGCCATACAGCCGCATACGGCTATCTTCTGCGTGGGCTTCGCCTTTTTCGTGTGCGTGAGGGCGCCGACGTTTCCGTAGACTCTCTGCTCCGCGTGCTCGCGGACGGCGCAGGTGTTCATAACGATGACGTCCGCCTCGGCCTCGCTTAGCGTGAGGCCGTACCCCATCTCGAGGAGCATGCCCCTCAGCTTTTCCGAGTCCGCCTCGTTTTGCTGGCAGCCGTAGGTATCCACAAGGGCGAGGGGCTTTTCGGGGAGGGAGGCGTTCCTCTCCGCGACCTCCGCCATTATCCTTTTTTGCGCGTCAAGCTCTTTTTCCGATATAACGGTTCTCTGATAGCTCACGTTTATTCTCCTGACTGAATTTCATATTTAAAGGTATTTTAACATTTTCCTGTAGATTTTACAATGGTATTTGTGCTATAATCAATGTATTAAATTGGAATAGAAGCGGCTTTGGCGGAAAGGAGAGCCCAAAATGAAAAATCTCGTTATAGACAGAGACGCTATAAAGAATAATCTCAACATCGTAAAGACCCGCGCCCGAGGTGTGGATATAATCGCCGACCTCAGCGCCGACGCCTTCGGCATGGGTATTGTTGAAACGGCGCGGATACTGCGCGAGGAGGGCGTTACGAGCTTCGCGATATCAGACCCCCGCGACGCTGAGAGGCTCAGAAACCTCGGCTTTACCGACGAGCGGCTTATGATGCTCCGCTCCACCGCCGACTCCGACGAGATAAGGGACCTCATCGAGCTCGGCGTTATATGCACCGTCGGCTCTTACGACGCCGCTGTTGCGATAAACGGGATTGCGGAGGAGAGACACACCGTTTGCGAGGTGCAGATAAAGATAGACTCCGGCCTCGGACGGTACGGCTTTTTGCCCACGGAGACGGATAAGATAGCCTCTATATTCAAGTATATGCCCAACCTCGCCGTGATCGGCGTTTTCTCAACCTACTCCCAGTCGTACAAGTCCGAGAGGATAACGCGGGCTGAGTACGAGACCTTCAAGGGCGTGCTCGACAAGCTCACCCAGATGGGCTTCGAGGTCGGCTATACCCACATCGCGGACTCCGCCGCCCTCTTTAAATACGACTTCGGCACAATGGACGCCGTCAGGGTCGGCACAGCCCTCGCCGGAAGGGTAGCGGGCGGAGCCGTGCCCGGGCTTATGAAGGTCGGATATATCAAGGCCGGCGTCGAGGAGGTCGGCTGGTTCCCGAAGAAGCACAGGATAGGCGGGCAGACGCTTAAAAGACCGGCTCGCCTCGCCGTTTTAAGCGTGGGATTTTTTAACGGCTTCGGCGTAACCCGCCCGGACTACGAGCGCAGGCTCATAGATATCCTTAAGAACCGCAAAAAGAGCCCCACCGTAAAGCTCGGCGGAAAGAAGCTCAAAATAGTCGGCTCAGTCGGTATGCAGCATACGATAGTGGACGTTACGGATATTGAGTGCAGCGTCGGCGACGCCTGCTATCTGGACGTCGATCCCGTAAACGTAAAGGGACTTCAGAGAACGTATATTTCACACGAGGAGAAGTAATATGCCGAAGATCTATGAGATGCCGCCCCATCTTGCCGACCTTATCGCGGCGGGCGAGGTGGTAGAGCGCCCGGCCTCGGTAGTAAAGGAGCTCTGCGAAAACTCGATAGACGCCGGGGCGAAAAGCGTGACCGTCGAGATACAGGGCGGCGGTATGTCCTTCATCCGCGTAACGGACAACGGCTGCGGAATGGCGCCGGAGGACGCGAAGATCGCCTTTCTGCGCCACGCCACGAGCAAGCTGCGCGATGAGCGCGGGCTTGAGGCGATAGCCACCCTCGGCTTCCGCGGCGAGGCTCTGGCCGCCATATCCTCCGTCAGCCGCGTCGAGCTTACGACGAAGGAGAGAGAGGCCGAGACCGGCACGAGGGTCGAGCTCGAGGCGGGGAAGATGGTATCCTTCGAGGCGGCGGGCTGCCCGGACGGGACTACGATGATAGTGAAGAATCTCTTTTTCAACACCCCGGCAAGACTCAAATATTTGAAAAACGACAAGGCGGAGGGCGCCGCCGTGACCGTTGCCGTCACGAGGCTCTGCCTCAGCCACCCCGAGATATCCATACGTTATATCAAGGACGGGCACGAGGAGATACATACCCCCGGCGACGGGAAAACGGAGTCCGCCGTCTACGCCGTTTTAGGCCGCGACGCGGCGAAAAGCCTACTAAAGACGGAGGGCGAGTCCGGCGGAATCTTCGTCCGGGGCTACGTCTCCACCCCCGTGGGGGCGAGGGGCAACAGAAGCTGGCAGTTCTTTTTCATAAACGGCAGATTCGTTAGATCGCGGGTACTCCAGGCGGCGCTCGAGCAGGCGTATAAGAACAGCCTGTTCACCGGCCGTTTCCCCGCCTGCGTGCTCGAGATAGATATGTCCTATTCAAAGGTGGACGTGAACGTCCACCCCGCGAAGCTCGAGGTCAGATTCTCCGACGAGAGAGCGGTATTCGACGCCGTCTACTGGGCGGTCAGGGGCGCTCTCGAGACTGAGTCCGCTCCCGCCGAGCTTCCGATATCGCGCTCTACGGCGTCCGCCGTCCGCTCGGGACTCTCCGACGCGGCGCCTTCGCAGGGCTTTTCCAAGCCCGCCTCCGGCGGCGCCTCGTTTACAGCAAAGCCGAGGGAGGACTTTTTTAAGTCGGTATCCGCCGACGAATTCCGCTCCGGCTTCGGCGGCGGCTTTAAGAGAGCCGAGACCGGCGGGGCAGAGCGGAGCTTGAACGACGTTTTCCGCCCTGCCGCACGCGAGCAGGAAAGACTCGAAATGCCCCCTGTAAAGCCTGCGGCCGCGCCGGACTGGATGCCGGACGAGCCCATTGCCGAAACGAGGGAGGAGCGCCCGTGGAGATACGTCGGAGAGGCGCTGAACACTTACCTAATCGTGGAAAAGGGCACGAGCGTATTTCTTATAGACAAGCACGCGGCTCACGAGCGCGTTTTATTTGATAAGCTCAAGGAGAAGGGCTGGAGACCCGAGGGCCAGCTCCTTATGACCCCGGTTATCGTAAACGTGGGCGAGGAGACTGCAGCTATTATAGCGGGCTCAGCAGAGCTTTTGGGCGAATACGGCTTCGAGATAGACGACTTCGGCGGCGGCGCCGCGGCGATAAGGCAGATACCACAGGATCTCGATATCTCCGAGCCGGAGGCTCTTATAGAGGAGCTTGCCGGAATACTCTCCTCGGGCGGAAGGCGCGAGCTATCTGAGCTTCGCGACGATATAATGCACACCGTCGCCTGCAAGGCGGCTATCAAGGCTGGCACAAGGTCTGAGCCCGCGAGCGTGACCGGGCTTATAGATAAGGTAATGAGCGGGGAGGTCAGATACTGCCCGCACGGAAGACCCGTTATGATGGAGCTGACGAAGTATCAGCTTGACAAGGGCTTTAAAAGAGTATGACGCCTGAAATTTTGGTTATAACCGGTCCCACGGCCTCGGGAAAGACGGAGCTTGGCGTAAGCCTCGCGGAAAGGCTCGGAGGCGAGGTGGTCTCGGCCGACTCGATGCAGATCTATAAATATATGGATATCGGCACGGCAAAGCCGACGATTGAGGAGATGCGGGGCATTCCCCACCATATGCTCTCCGTCGTCTCCCCGTTTGAGAGCTATTCCGTCTCGCGGTACGTTACCGAGGCGGGAGCCTCAGTTGACGGCATCCTGTCGCGCGGGAAAACGCCGATACTCGTCGGCGGCACAGGGCTCTATATCGAATCCCTCGTCCTCGGGCGCACCTTCGCCGCGGGCGGGGCGGAGCTCGGAGTAAGAGCCGAGCTCGAGCGGCAGTATGACGAAGAGGGCGGCGAGCGTATGCTCGACCTTCTGCGGGAGCTCGACCCGGAGCGGGCTGATAAGCTCCACCCGAACGATAAAAAGCGGATCGTCCGCGCCCTTGAGCTCGCCCAAAGCGGAAATACCATCTCCGAGCACGACAGGCTCTCAAAGGAAACGCCTCCGCGATACAGGGCAAAATATATCGTCCTTGGCTTCGAGGACAGGGACGACCTCTACCGCAGGATAGACAGAAGAGTTGACAAAATGCTCGAGGCAGGGCTTTTGGACGAGGTGCGCGCCCTTTTAAATATGGGGCTTACCCCGGAGGCCACGGCGATGCAGGCGATAGGCTATAAGGAGAGCGCAAGGTACCTCCGTGGCGAGGAGGGGCTCGACGAGGCCGTGGAGAATATAAAGCGAGGCAGCAGGAGATACGCGAAAAGGCAGATTTCCTGGTGCTCGAGATACGAGGGAGCACTCAGAATTAATTGGAAAAAAATTCCTGATTTTACTGGTGCTCTGCAAGCTTCGACAGAATTTTTTGCCGAACGCTGATAATATAAAGCCGTTCCCAATATATACATACGAAAGGACGGCAATACATATGACAAAACCGAATTTACAGGATCTGTTTCTTAACGAGGCGAGGAGAAAGAACGTACCGCTCACGGTGTTTTTGGTGAACGGGTTTCAGATGCGCGGAACGGTGCGCTCCTTCGACAGCTTCACCGTTGCTCTTCTGAGCGAAGGGAAGGAGCAGCTTATCTATAAGCACGCGATATCGACGGTATCGCCCGCAAGGCGGCTCGAGCTCAATCTCGACGAGCCCGGCGAGGCGGCGCGCACGGCCGATATCGGCGGCTAAAGGAGCAGGGAAAGTGGAAAGAAGCGACAGGCTTATAAAATTTGTTACGGTCGTGGTCTTCGTCGCCCTCGTTATCTACGCGGGCTTCTCGCTTTATCAGACGAGGGACGGTTCGCTGAGGACTGTGCCGGCGACGGCGATGGTGCTGAGGCGAAGCGTGATAACAACGGGCTACGCCGTGAGGGACGAGGAAGTGCTCGTCTCCCCCGAGGGGGGAGCCTCCGTCAGCGTAACGGAGGGGGCGCGCGTCGCATCGGGATCTACCGTTGCGATAACGTATAATTCCGGCTCAGATCTTGAGCGGGCGGAGGAGATACAGGAGCTTGCGATCAGGATCCGCGCGCTGGAGACGGTGAGCGAGGCCAAGAGCGCGGCGGACGCCGCGAGGGAGAGCGTTATGGAGCTCAGCCGCGCGATAGCGGAGCGGGACTTTTCCTCCCTCGAGAGCGTAAAGCTCGACGTTGAGAACTTCGCAATGCAGACCGGGGAGATAACGGCCGAGCGGGCGGGCGAGGATCTTGAGGCGCTCAAGCTCCGCTATGAGAGCCTGAGAACGGCTGCGGGCGGCCGCGGCTTCGTTACGGCGAAGAAGGCCGGTACTTTTACCTCCCGCGTGGACGGCTATGAGCGGGTCTCGACCGCGAGCGTGGAGGGCAAGCTGAAGCCCGAGGACGTTGAGGCTCTATTCGGCGGCAGAGCCGCCGTCTCGAGCGGAGCCTTCGGCAAGCTCATCTACGGCATCAGGTGGTATTACGTCACGGTGATGGACTCAAGCTGGGCTTCGCTCCTTATCGGGAAAACGTCGGTCGATATCGATTTTTCAAAGACCTATAACGGCACGGTGACGATGAACGTGGAATCCGTCGGCCCGGAGGTCGACGGAAAATGCGCCGTTGTCTTCTCCTCGGCGAGGAAGCTTTCGGAGACTGCGGGAGTCAGGGAGATGACGGGCGAGGTAATATTCGAGTCCGCTTCCGGCATAAGGGCGCCGAGAGAGGCCGTCCATCTCGATGACGACGGGGACACGATCGTCTATCTCCTCGTCGGAATGCAGGCGAAGGCGGTTAAGGTCAATATCCTCGGCGAGGACGGAGACTATTATATGATCGAGGAGACGGCCGAGCTTCGCATAGGAAACGAGATAATAACCAAGGCGGACAACCTTGAGGACGGGGCGCTCGTATCGAAGTAAGCTCCGGGGGAGAAGGAAATGAGCGATATTTACGATAATGCCCAAAAAGTCCTCGAGAGGGCGGCGGAGGCCGCGGTCCGCTCCGGCAGAGCGGCGGAGGACGTGAGGGTGCTTGCCGCCTCGAAGATGAACGGCAGGGAGAATATCAGGGAGGCGTACAGGGCGGGCTTCCGCCTCTTCGGCGAGAACAGAGCTCAGGAGCTCAGAGATAAGCTCGCGGAGAACGCCTATGAGGGCGCCGAGGTGCATTTTATCGGTCACCTTCAGAAGAACAAGCTCAAATACGCCGTGGGAGCGGTGAGCCTTATCGAGAGCGCGGATTCGCTGGAGCTGATGAAGGCGATATCCGAAAGGGCGATAAGCCTCGGGATAAGGCAGGATATACTTATAGAAGTCAACGCAGGGAGGGAGCCGCAGAAGTCCGGCGCCCTCCCCGAGGCGCTTCCGGAGCTACTCGAAAACGCCGCCGAATTCGGCGGAATAAGGGTTGCGGGGCTAATGACGATACCGCCGAACGAGGCCGACCCCGCGAAAAAAATCCAATATTTTGAGAAAATGGCAAAGCTTTTTGTTGACATAAAGGGAAAAAAATACGATAATGTTACTATGAATATTTTGTCTATGGGTATGAGCCGCGATTTTGAGGCCGCGATAGCATGCGGGGCAAACCTCGTTCGCGTCGGCTCGCTCGTCTTCGGCGAGCGTCAGTACCGCTGAGACTTAAAAAATATACGGAGGTTAACTATGGGATTTTTAAATGAGCTCAAGAAACTCACGAGACCTTACGAGGACGAGGACGAGGAATTTGAGGACTTTTCGCCGAGAGCGCCCGAGAAGATGCCCGTAACGCCGAGGACAGCCGCCCCGGCGAGGACCGTGTTCCAGGACAGCGCGGCGGAGAAAAGGGATAACAAGGTCGTGAATATCCACGCGACCACTCAGCTCCAGGTCGTGCTCGTAAAGCCCGAGCGCTTTGAGAACGCCGCCGAGATAGCCGACCACCTTCGCGAGAAGAGGACGGTCGTATTAAACCTCGAGCAGACGAACAAGGATATCGCGAGAAGGCTTATAGACTTCCTCTCCGGCGTGGCTTACGCGCAGGACGGAAAGATAAAGAAGGTCGCGGTGAACACCTACCTCATCACACCGTACAACGTCGATCTTATGGGCGATCTTCTCGACGAGCTGGAGAACAACGGTCTGTACTTTTGACCGCCCGCCGGCAAACATTAGATAAAAGGATGGGATAAGATATGCTGACACCGCAGAATATTCAGGAGCAGGAATTCAACAAGGCCGTTTTCGGCGGCTATGATATGGGCGCCGTTGACGATTTCCTTGAGACCGTCAGCGCGGACTACACCGCGCTTTACAAGGAAAACGCCGTTTTAAAGGGCAAGCTCAAGGTCCTCGTCGACAAGGTGGAGGAGTACCGCTCCACCGAGGACTCTATGCGTATGGCCCTCTTGACGGCGCAGAAGATGAGCGACGATATGCTTGCCGAGACCCGCGAGAAGTGCGACGCCCTTCTTGCCGAGGCCCAGAGAAAGGCCGACGCCACCGTGGCTGACGTTAAGGGCAGAGCCGACCGCGAGGAGGACAGGCTCGCCTCGATAAAGGCAGAGACCGCGAGGTTTGTCGCCCTCAACCGCGAGCTTATAGCGAATCAGGCGGAGTTTTTGCGCAAGGTGACCGAGATGACCGGAGAGCCCGCCCCCGCCGATGCTGAGGACGAGGCTCCCGTATTCTCCCCCGAGGGCGGCGGAGCGAGACCGAAGGGCGCCGCCCGCTCGAGAGATAACGTTTGGGAGAAGCCGAAGGCCGAGCCCGCGCCCGAGCCTGTCAAGGCCGAGCCCGCCCCCGCGCCCGTAAAGCGCGAGCCCGTGAAGCCCGCCCCCGCGTCAGCAGAGGAGACGAGGACGGATATCGAGTCCTTCGTGAACGATATTATGGAGGAGAGGGGCGCCTACGACGAGTCCCTTGAGGAGACGAAGAGAGTTCCCGACCTCAAGCTTGAGGAGGTCGCGCAGGAGAAGCTCTGGACGGAGGAGGACGAGGAGATAACCCCGCGCCCCAAGTTCAAGTTCGACGACCTGCAGTTCGGCTCCAAGTACGAAGAGGGCAAGAAATAAATATAAAGCGGGGGCTCTGCCCCCGCCTAAGTATGTTTTGACATTTGACTTTAGGAGAGAAATATGGATTACAACGCGACTTTAAACCTGCCGAAGACCGAATTCCCGATGCGCGCCGGACTTCCCCAGAGGGAGCCCGAGATGCTGAGGCGCGATGAGGAGCTCGGCCTTTACGCGGAAATGCTTAAGAAAAACGAGGGAAAGCCCGCCTTTATCCTGCATGACGGCCCTCCCTTCTCGAACGGGCACCTGCATATGGGTCACGCCCTCAACAAGGCGATAAAGGACTTTATCATCCGCTATAAGTCGATGACCGGCTACCGCACCCCCTTTACACCGGGCTGGGATAACCACGGTATGCCCATCGAGTCCGCTATAATCAAGCAGCAGAAGCTGAACCGCAAGGCTATGACGATACCCGAATTCCGCGACGCCTGCCACGAGTTCGCACAAAACTTCGTCGATATCCAGCGCTCGGAGTTCAAGCGCCTCGGCTTCCTCGGCGCCTGGGATATGCCCTATCTCACGATGGACCCGAAGTTCGAGGCCGAGGAGGTCAAGGTCTTCGGCAAGATGTACTCAAAGGGCTATATCTACAAGGGCAAGAAGCCCGTTTACTGGTGCCCGCACGACGAGACCGCCCTTGCCGAGGCCGAGATCGAGTACGCCGACGACAAGGTCACGACCATCTTCGTCAAATTCCGCGTTGAGGACGACCTCGGAAAGCTCTCCGGGTACGCAGACCTCAAGAATACCTACTTCGTTATCTGGACGACTACGACCTGGACGATACCCGGAAACCTCGCAATCTGCTTAAATCCCGCCCTCGATTACAGCCTCGTCCGCGCCTCGAACGGGGAGAACTATATAATGGCGACCGAGCTTTGCGAGTCCGTCCTCAAAAAGGCCGGCCTCGAGCTTTCCGAGACCCTTCATATTTTCAAGGGCGGCGAGCTTGAGCTCATAACCGCGAAGCACCCCCTCTTCGATCAGACGAGCCTCGTCATACTGGGCGACCATGTCACCCTCGACGCCGGCACCGGCTGCGTCCACACCGCCCCGGCTTACGGAGCGGACGACTACAACGTCTGCCGCAAGTACCCACAGATCCCGCAGGGCCGCGATCTCAAGGTGAACGTGGACGACAGCGGACGCTTCAATTCCTTCGCCGGAAAATACGAGGGTCTCTCCGTCCTCAAGGCGCACGAGCCCATTTTCGCGGACCTCGTCGCCGCCGGCGCTATCCTTGCCTCCGAGGATATGACCCACTCCTATCCGCATTGCTGGCGCTGCAAGAACCCCATCATATTCCGAGCCACCGACCAGTGGTTCTGCTCTGTCGACTCCTTCAAGGAGGAGGCCGTCAAGGCAGCGAAGGCAGTTACCTGGACGCCCGACTGGGGCGAGGAACGCATGGCGAGCATGATCCGCGAGCGCGCCGACTGGTGCATCTCCCGCCAGCGCCATTGGGGTCTCCCGATCCCCGTGTTCTACTGCGAGGACTGCGGCAAACCCGTCTGCACCGAGGAGACCATCGGAAAGATAAGCGAGATATTCCGCGCCGAGGGCTCGAACGCCTGGTTCAAGCGCGAGACCGCCGACCTTCTGCCCTCGGGCTTCACCTGCCCGCATTGCGGCGGCAAGGCATTCACGAAGGAGACCGATACCCTCGACGGCTGGTTCGATTCCGGCTCCACCCACATCGCATCGATGGAGCTCGACGCTCCCGGCACCTGGCCTGCGGACCTATATCTTGAGGGCGGCGACCAGTACCGCGGCTGGTTCCAGTCAAGCTTGCTCACCGCCGTGGCGGTCAAGGGCTCTGCCCCCTACCGCTCCGTGCTTACCCACGGCTGGACGGTGGACGGCGAGGGACGCGCCATGCACAAATCCCTCGGAAACGGCATCGCCCCCGAGGATATCATAAAGAAATACGGCGCCGACCTTATCAGGCTCTGGGTCGCCTCCGCCGATTACAGGCTCGATATGCGCTGCTCAGAAAACATCTTCAAGCAGCTCTCCGATAAGTACCTCAAGATAAGGAACACCGCCCGCTATATCCTCGGCAACCTCTCCGGCTTCGAGCCCGATAAGGCCGTCGCCTATCAGGATATGCTGCCCCTCGATAAGTGGGCCCTCGTCCAGCTCGAGGCCCTGCGCGAGAAGTGCATAGCCGCGTACGAGAAGTACGAGTTCCACGCCGTATCCTACGCTATCCATAACTTCTGCGTGGTCGAGATGTCGAACTTCTACCTCGACGTAATCAAGGACAGGCTCTACTGCGACGGAGTCGAAAGCCTCTCGAGAAAAAGCGCCCAGTCCGCCATCTACGTCATCCTCGATACCCTCGTCCGCCTGCTCGCTCCGATCCTCGCCTTCACGGCAAACGAGATCTGGCAGGCTATGCCGCACGGCTCAGACGACGATACGAGGCACGTCATGCTGAATGATATGCCGCAGGCTCACCCCGAGCGCGTCCTCACCGAGGAGGAGAGCGCGAAGTGGGCTTACGTTATGAAGCTCCGCGCCGACGTGCTCAAGGCGCTCGAGGCAAAGCGCGCCGACAAGTCCATCGGCAAGCCGCTTGACGCCGAGGTGACACTCTTTGCGACCGAAAAGGCCGCCGCCGAGATCGAAAAGCTCGGCGATATGGACCTTGCCGCCGTCTTAATCGTATCCCGCGTCCACGTTGTAAAGGGCGAGGGCGAGGGCCTTGCGGGCGAGACTGAGGGCGTCACCGTCCTTGCCGAGCCCTGCGATAAGGAGAAGTGCCCGCGCTGCTGGACGAGGAGCGCCACGGTCGGCGAGGTAAAGGCTCATCCCGAGCTCTGCCGCCGCTGCGCCGAGGTCGTATCAGCTCTCGAATAAATAAACCAATACCGCGGCGAGCTTAGCCCCGCCGCGGCTTTTTTGGAGGAAGCTATGATCTATCTATTGATCGCACTTGTCTGCGTAGCTCTCGATCAGCTTACGAAATATCTGATAACCTCCGATCTTTCGTGGGGTCAGCATATCCATCTGATCCCCGGGGTTTTGGGGCTCACGCGGATAAAAAACACCGGTATGGCCTGGTCGCTGATGTCGGAAAGCGACTTCCGCTGGGTACTCGCCGTCGTATCCGTCGCCGTGAGCATCGTGCTCATCGTGATACTTATAAGAAACAGGCTCCCGAAGTGGGAGAACTTCGCCCTCGCCCTCATCCTCGGCGGAGCCGTCGGCAACGCCGTTGACAGGATAATGCTCGGCTACGTCGTCGATATGATCGAGACCGAGTTTATATCCTTCCCCGTCTTCAACGTGGCGGACAGCTTCATCACCGTCGGCGCTGCCATTTTCGTTATCCTCTACGGGGCTCGCTCCATAAGGGAGGAGCGGGAGAAAAAAGCCTCGTCGATGCCCGAGCTAAAGAGACTGAGGGAGAGCCGCGAGAATAAGAGCGGAGAGAGCGAAAATGACGAAGACAGTAGCCTGTGACCGCGACGGAGTGCGGCTCGACGCCTTTCTCTCCGAGAGCCTACCCGACTTAAGCCGCAGCTTCATAGCCGGGCTTATCGACTCAGGCTCGGTCACTCTCCGGGGAAAAAAGCTGAAAAAGAGCTATAAGACGGCGGCGGGGGATATGTTTTCTCTCGACCTTCCCGAGCCGCGGGAGCTCGAGGTCAGCGCGGAGAATATCCCCCTCGATATCGTATTCGAGGATAGGGACGTTATCGTGGTGAACAAGCCGAAGGGAATGGTAGTCCACCCCGCCCCGGGTCACTCCGGCGGCACTCTCGTGAACGCCCTTTTGAACCATTGCGGCGATTCCCTCTCCGGGATAAACGGCATTATCCGCCCCGGTATAGTCCACAGAATAGATAAGGACACCTCGGGCCTCATCATCGCGGCGAAGAACGACGCCGCCCATAAATTCCTCGCCGACCAGCTTAAGGATCACAGTCTCTCAAGAGTTTACGAGGCCGTCCTCGTCGGCAATCTGCGCGAGGACTCCGGCACGGTGGACGCTCCCATCGGCCGCCACCCGACCGACAGAAAAAAGCAGGCGGTCACGGAGAAAAACTCCCGCGAGGCTATAACCCATTGGGAGGTCATAGCGCGCTATCCCGGCTTTACCCACGCCCGTATGCGCCTTGAGACAGGCCGCACTCACCAGATAAGGGTGCATATGGCGCATATCGGCCACCCCGTTCTCGGCGATACGGTCTACGGCTCGAAAAAGCCCTGGCCCGGCCTCGAGGGTCAATGCCTCCACGCAAAAAAGCTCCGCTTCATCCACCCGGCGACGAAGGAGCCCGTAGAGTTAGAGTGCGGCCTGCCCGATTACTTTATAAAAGTATTAAAAAGCTTATAATAGTGCCTCCGTTATAGAACTGTTATTTTATTACGAGAAATAAATATTTCTTCAAAATATATTTGCAAAAGTAACAGTTTAGATAACTATCGGATGATATATTATAGTCAAACAAAGGGGCGAGGCAAGGGCGCGAGCCCCGAATAAAAACCCCCGAAAGGATGTTTACTATGAAAAAGGCTGTTATGATAATAATCACCGTTATTTTTGCTATCGGAGCGTCGGCAATCACCGCGATAGCCGACGGGCTTTTGCCCGAGGCGGAAGACGGAGTTATCGAGCTTACTGAGGACGTCAGCCTCACCGAGACCCTGTACCTCACTTCGGGCGTAACGCTCAAGGGCAACGGCTTTGCGATAAAGGCCGCCGAGGGCTTCTCCGGCACCGACCTTATCGTCGTTAGCGCTGGCGTTGAGATGGATGACGTTACCCTCGACGGAAACGGACTTGTGAGAGTAGTAAGAGTGACGTCCGGCAGCCTCAAGACCGTTGGCTCCGTCATTAAGAACGGCAGAGCCGGCAGCGGCAAGGGTGATTGGACGAACGGATACGGCGGCGGAGTCGCGGTAGAGTCCGGAGCCGCTTACACGGCGGTTAACACCGTTATAAAGAATAATGAGGCGCTTTATGAGACCACCAACAGCCCCGGAGGCGGCGGAGTATGCGTATCCTGGGACGCCTCCTTCACGATGATCGGCGGCGAGATCAGCGGCAACAGGGCGAACGCCTCCGGCGGCGGCATCTGGTGCGTCGGCACGATGACGATAAAGGGCAGCGCCGTTATAAAAGATAACTGGGCTCGCTACTGCGCCGGCGGTGTAGGCTATAACGGATCGAGCGGCCTTATCACGGATAACGCAAGGATAGTTAACAACAGGTGCGACGACTGCTACAGCGGCGGCGTCTTTGCCGACAGCAGTGGCCTCACCGTCAGCGGAAACACTGTTATAAAGGATAATTTCATCGGCGGGGATGAGTACGACCTCAACTGCCGCTTCGCTTCCTTCACAATCGAGGGAAGTCCGGTTATCGGGAACGCCGATGCCGGCATCGACCAGGGGAACGCCTGCTCAAGCGTATGGGGCATCGGCTCTGTAATGGCAAACGGCGGCACCTTCTCCTTCGACCCGAGCCTGAGAGGCGATTTCAGAATCGACTATGAGAACTACGTCGTTATCGATAATGAGGACGGCACATGGAGCATAGTCCCTGTAGTAAGGGCCGCGACCGCGATCTCTCTCAGCGCCGACAACGAGACCATTTACACTAACGCCAGTCCCGACGAGGCCGTTATCACCGTCACCCCCGAGCCCGAGGGAAGCGAGATAGGAGCCTTCACCGTAACCGCCGAGGGCGAGGGCGAGGTCGAGATCACCGTTACCGAGGATGGGAAGATAATAGTAAAGGCCGTCAGCGACGGCGCAGTTACCGTCACCGTTACCACCGAGACCGGAGCCTTCAGCAGCATCGAGCTTCGCGTCGCGACCCACCTTTACCCCGCCCCTATAACCTCCGCCGATCCCTCAGAGCCCGAGCCCGAAACAGAGCCTGAGCCTGAAACAGAGCCTGAGCCTGAGACCGAGCACGACGCCGCCTCCGGCCACAAGTCCGAAGAGCCCGAGGAAGAGCCCGAGGAGACCGCAGAGGAGACAGCAGAGGAGACAGCAGAGGAGACCGCAGAAGCTGAAGAGACAGAAGAATCCGAGGAGGTCGAGATGGAAGAGGAGGATATTCCTCTTGCCGACGCTCCCGCCGAGTCTCCGCTCGACGATTCCCCCGCGACGGGCGACGATACGGATATCCTTCTCTGGACGGCCTTCGGCCTCGTATCCCTCGCCGGACTGACCGCTCTTATGACAGCGAAGAAAAAAGAAGACTGAGGTCATCAAGATGTGCTCCCCGCCGAAAGGCGGGGAGCTTTTTTGCGCGCGGGCTTGTGAAGCTTTGAGCTGCGTGGTATAATTTAAAAAATATTTAAGCTTCGTTTTAGGAACGCAGTTTAAACTAAGACTGAACGGAGGGGCCTTATGCTTTCAAGGATAGTGCTCATATACGCGATGCCCGAGGAGAAGAGGGACGCGGCGGCGGAGACGCTTGCACGGGCGGGCTTGCCCGTCCTCTTTGTAGAGCGGGAAAAATACGGTCTCAGCCTCCGCGCCGTGCTCGAGCCCGGCTCGGGTGAGGCGGCGGGAGACGGGATAGGCGAGACCTTCGCCGTTCTGCACGGTTTTAGCCGCGACGGCCTCGACCCCGCGCTCGAGGCTCTGCGCTCCGTGGGGATAGGGCTCAAGGCGGTGACGACCCCGACAAACCTTAGCTGGAGCGGGGAAAAGCTATATAAGAGCCTGCGAGCCGAGCGAGAGGCGATCAAAAGAGCGAAGAACAGAAAAAAGAGGTGATACTATGAAGCTGCTGCTTGCCGAGGATGAAAAGAGCCTTTCAAGGGCTGTAAAGATAATACTTGAGAAGAACAACTACCTCGTCGACGCCGTGTACGACGGCAGGGAGGCTCTCGAATACCTCGAGGCCGACTCTTACGACGGGGCGATCCTCGACATTATGATGCCGAAGATGGACGGCATCGAGGTACTGCGGAGAATAAGGGAGGAGGGGAACACCGTCCCCGTCCTGCTGCTCACCGCGAAGAGCCAGATCGAGGATAAGGTGCTCGGCCTTGACACCGGGGCGAACGACTATCTGACGAAGCCCTTCGACGCGAAGGAGCTTCTTGCCCGCATAAGGGCAATGACGCGGGTGCGGCAGAGTCAGGGCAGCTCTGTCCTCTCCTACGGGGATATCACCCTGAATCTCGCCTCCTGTGAGCTTGCGTCTCCGAAGGGGAGCTTCCGCCTCGCGGGAAAGGAGTTCGGAATGATGGAGCTTCTGATGCGAGACCCGGGAACGCTTATATCCGCCGAAAAATTTCTCGAGCGGGTGTGGGGCTATGAGACGGACTCGGATATCAGCGTGGTGTGGGTCTACCTCAGCTATCTGAGGAAGAAGCTCGCCGCCCTCGATTCAAAGGTGAGGATAAAGGCGACGCGCAACGCGGGCTACAGCCTTGAGGTGGAGAAATGATAGGAAAGCTTAAAAGAAAGTTCACCGCGATAACGATGCTGAGCCTCTTTCTCCTCCTTGTTATCATAATGGTGACAGTGAACCTTTTAAACTATAACGCGGTGATAAGCGAAGCGGACGCCATTCTGGATATCCTCTCGGAAAACGGCGGAGCCTTTCCCGAGATGGGCGGCGAAAACGGCGGCGGGGGCAACGGACAGGAGCCGCCTGAGAAGCCCTCCGGCGAGAGAGACGGCGGCCTCTTTCGCGGCAAACGCGAGCTTCGGGATTTCAGCCCTGAGGTGAGATACGAGACGCGGTTTTTCTCCGTCAAGCTCGATGAGAACGGGAAGGCTACCGCATGCGACCTCGGCAGGATAGCCGCCGTCGACGAGACTATGGCGCTCTCCCTTGCAGAGGAGGCCGCCTCCGGCGGGAAGGAGCGGGGCTTCATCCGCGACTACCGCTATCTTGTGAAGGACGGTCTCGTCGTCTTCATCGACGCAAGCCGTTCCCTCGATAACGAGAGGAGCTTTCTACTCTCGAGCGCCCTCATCAGCCTGGGCGGGCTTTTGCTCGTTTTCCTGATCGTACTTCTTGTCTCGGGCAGGGTGATAAGGCCGATAAGCGAGAGCTATGAGAAGCAGCGCCGCTTTATAACCGACGCAGGACACGAGATAAAGACGCCTATCGCGATAATAAACGCGGACGCCGAGGTGATAGAGCTCGAGAACGGGGAGAGCGAGTGGACGGGCGATATCAAGGCGCAGACGAAGCGCCTCGCCGCACTGACGGACGACCTCATCTTCCTGTCGAAAATGGAGGAGGACGTTAAGCTCACACTGATAGAATTCCCCATATCCGACCTTGCCGAGGAGGCGGCGAAGAGCTTTGAGAGCCTTGCGAAGACACAGGGCAAGAGCTTTTCCTACGGGATAGAGCCGAACGTATCCGTAACCGGCGATCAGAAGGGGATAAGGCAGCTAATGAGTATCCTACTCGATAACGCCATTAAGTATTCGCCGGAGGGCGGAGAGATAAGGTTCGACCTTAAAAAGAGCGGCAGGGGGGCGCATATCGCCGTCTCGAATACGGCGGAGGGCGGCGTCAGCCGCGATAAGCTCGCGCATATGTTCGACCGCTTCTATCGCGGCGACGCGGCGAGGAGCGAAAAGAGCGGCTACGGAATCGGCCTCTCGATAGCAAAGGCGGTAGTCGAGGCGCATAAGGGCAGGATCTCAGCCTCGACCCCGGACGGGAGTACGATGGTGATCGAAGCGATAATATAAAAAACCGGAGGTAAAGCCTCCGGTTTTTACGTTTTCTTTTGAAATCTCTCGCCGCATTTGGGGCAGGTGACCTTTATTTTTCCCTTCCCCCGCGGGACGCGAAGCCTGTTTTTGCAGGAGGGGCAGCGGAAAAACTTGTATTTTCGGCTGTCCTTTATCCGGCGGAAGAGGTTTTGAAGCTTCGTTCTGAGCGGCCACCAGTATTTGATGAATTTATCGTTCTCCGCCCGCCTTTTCAGAATATTCCGCGAGAGAAAGCGAAATATCGTGAGGATGAGGAGCAGGTAGGCGAGGATGGATAACGGCCAGAGATTAAATATACCGCCGAGCAGATTGAAGATGAAGGAGAGGGCGAGAGTAAACAGGCTGAGCTGATCCGGCCCGTACCGCCCCATCATGAAATTTCTGAACCAGTTACCCATAAAAACACCCTCAGAATTATAATTCTGAGGGTATTATATCACCGGATGGGCGGGATATGGGAAATGACATAATATTTTTACAAATTACTTTTCAGCTTTCGGGAGCTTTTTGACGACGGGAATGAGCAGGGCGCAGACCGCGACCGCAATCACGGTGTTCGGCAGCATATAGGTGCCGTTATAGAGTAGAGAATAGAGGGCGGGGGTCATATTCCCGATGCCGAGGAACTCCTCGGGCATATACTCTGCGTAGACCGTGACGCCGCTTATGAAGTGGATAACGAAGCGGGCGACGCAGCCGATAAGGGCGGCGTCAACAAGGTGGTCGTATTTGCCCTTCAGAAGCCCCGCGAGGCCGACGAAGGCGTAGGCCACGGAGTAGTCGAAGATGATGGATACCCAGCTTACGGCAAAGCCGTTCGCAACGAAGTACTTGAGCGTGCCGAAGGCGAATCCGGCGAGCATTCCCCAGCCGAAGCCCCAGCGGACGGCGAAAACGATGAGCGGTATCATAACAAAGTCGATAGAGCCGCCGAAGCCTCCGAGCTGGACGCCGAGCGGTATCTTCAGATAGCTGAGGGCGAGAGCGAGGGCAACGGCTATGCCGCCCTCCGCGAGCATTTGAGTTTTCTTTGAAAGCTTCATAAGTATTGACCTCCGAAAAAATAAATTGCCGCACCCGATGCGGGCGCGGCAAATAAGCTCGTCAGATAACTCCCTACGCCGGCATTACCCGTATCAGGTTTGAGGGTCCGGTTTTTACCGTCTCAGCCTTTCGGCGCCCCTGTTACGTGGGAGATTATAGTATTTTTCACGCCGCTTGTCAAGCCTAAAACAGCTTTCCGAGCAGACTGATGAAAACGTCGAAGAAGCCGAGCCTGTTAACGCTCCCGGCGGCGACGAGGTCGACCGTCGCAAGCTCCTTCCCGCCGAGGGTGAGAGTCAGCCTGCCGAGGGTGTCGCCCTCGGCTACGGGCGCCTTTGCCGTTTCGATAAGCTCGACAGAGCTTTCGACCGAGCCCGCCTCGTTCTTCCTTATGACCACGCTCTTCTCCTCGGCGAGAATTGGCTGCACAAAGCGCGCCTTTCCGAGCTCGACAGGCACGGGCGGTATAACGCTCTGCGGCAGCACTTTAACCGTGGTGTAGTTCGCGAAGGCGTAGCTCAAAAGCGTCTTCGCGCTCTCGAATCTATCCTCCGTCGTGGCGCAGTTCAGGACGACGGCTATATACTCTACCCCGTCGCGCTCGGCCGAGGCGGAAAGACAGCGACCCGCACGCGAGGTATAGCCCGTTTTGAGCCCCGTAGCCCCGGGGTAAAAGCGGATGAGCTTATTCGTGTTCGATAGGCCGAAGGTGCCCTCCCTTATCGTATCCGTCCATATCGTCGTAAAGTCCCTTATCCAGCGGTGACTCAGAACCTCGCGGCTCATTATCGCGATATCCCGCGCAGTCGTGAGGTGGGTGGGGTCGTCGTGGAGCCCAGTGCAGTTTTTAAAGCTGGTGTTCACCATACCGAGCTCCGCCGCCCTCTCGTTCATTCGTATTACGAAGCCCTCCTCAGACCCGGCGAGGTACTCCGCCATAGCGACGGCGCAGTCGTTTGCCGAGGAGACGACGATACACTTGAGCATCTCGCGGACGCTCATCTCCTCGCCCTCCTTAAGATAGACCTGGCTGCCGCCCATGCTCGCAGCCCTCGCACTCGCAATAACGGTATCGTCGAAGCTTATCTCGCCCGCGTCGATCGCCTCGGCTATCAGGAGAATCGTCATCACCTTCGTAACGCTCGCGGGCTCGAGCTTTTTGTCCGCGTCCTTCTCGTATAGCACCGTACCGGTCTCGCGCTCGATAAGAATAGCAGAGGGGGCGGGGATAACGAGCTCCGAGGCCTCCGCCGGTACAGATACCTCGGCGAATACGGCCTCGGCGACCTCGTCGTTGTCCTCGATCTCAGCCCAGAACTCCGCCCGCGCGGGCAGGATAATAAGCGAGATGGATATGATGAAGGATAGAAGCTTTTTCATTTTCAGTCACCGTTCCTTTTTTGGTAAATACTATGCCGGCGGCGGGGGGATTATTATCGCATAAATATGCTTGGCTCTTTTCGCATTAAGATGATGCGTTTTGTTCTTGCTCGGGAGCAAGGCAGCTGTACATTTTTCTCTCTTTGCTGTCTGCAAAGAGAGAAAAAGTACCAAAAAGAGAGAAACAGACCAGGGGGCTTCGCCCAGACGCCCCCTGGGTCCGCCTTGCCATTAGCCGAATCTGTGCCGCAAAGGACGGCGGCCCACATTCGGATGGCTGCGGTGCCGGAACTATCGCTTTATCCTCCTTGACGTCGGCGCGATAGCTCCGTCCCCCCACGAAACCTGGCAGCGCAGCAATTTTTACTCGGCTAAAAACGAATGGCATTGCTTCTATATCCGCGGAGGCTCGAATTATGAATTCTCGCGCCGCTGCGTGGGAGATTGACGATACAACCTCATCAGTCAGCTCCGCTGACAGCTTCCCCGGAGGGGAAGCCTTCTAATTTGTTGTCCGCCTTTGGCGGACTCATCTAAAAGCCTTCTCCTTGGGAACGCGACGCGTTAAGCAAATCTGCCAGTGGCAGATTTGTAGCCAAAGCGGGAAGCGAGCTATGCTCGCGCCCGTGGGGACCGCGCTTGCGCGGTGGATGAGGTAATTGCCCTTTGTATGCAATAAAAGACTCCGTTTTTACAAATTGTTTACCTTTAAGCTCAGATTAAGTGTATAATCATATTATAAAGGAAAGAAAAAGGAGGGGACAGGTATGAAGGAAAAAATACTCGTAGTCGAGGATGAGAGACACATCGCCGAGCTTATCAGGCTCTACCTTGAGAAGGAGGGCTTTGAGGTCATTCACGCTGCCGACGGGGGCGCCGGGGTTGCGGAATTTGAGAGGACTGCGCCCGACCTCGTCCTTCTCGATATAATGCTCCCCGTTATGGACGGGTGGCAGGTGCTTAAGGAGATCCGCGCCTCGTCCAAAACCCCGGTCATAATGCTCACCGCGAAGAGTGAGACGGGCGACAAGGTCACGGGTTTAGAGAACGGGGCGGACGATTATATAACGAAGCCCTTCGAGGTCAAGGAGCTTATTGCCCGTATCCACGCCGTTATGCGCAGATACGGCGGCGAGAAGAAGGACGAGAAGAAGCGCCTAACCTTCGATAAGCTCGTTATAGATATGGACTCCTTCGAGCTTATCGTGGACGGGAAGAAGATGGATGTGCCGCCGAAGGAGATGGAGCTTCTCTTCCACCTCGCCTCGAGCCCGAACAGAGTCTTTACCCGCAACCAGCTCCTCGATGAGGTCTGGGGCTTCGACTACTTCGGCGACAGCAGGACGGTCGACGTCCACGTAAAGCGCCTGCGCGAGAAGCTTGAGAACGTTTCGGACAAGTGGAGCCTCAAAACGGTCTGGGGCGTGGGCTATAAATTTGAAGTGCTGAACGGGTGAGGTATGAGACGGTTCAGTAGCATTTACGTTAAGAACCTGATGATCGTGGCTCTCGCCCTCGCGCTGAGCTTCATCCTGCTCATCTCCGCCTTCGCGACGATAAGCTACAGCTATATCATCAGGGAGAAGACCGGCGATATGGAGGCATACGCCGAGGCGTCTGTTAACATAATATCGTCATACTCCGGCCATTTCGATGCGGACAGCCTTGAGATGCGCGGCCTTCTCGTCCTGATAGCGGAGACGGGGAATTACCACGTTATCATCACCGACGAGGTGGGCAACGTGATAGCCTGCTCGGACAGGGAGCTTGAATGCGCGCACATCGGCAAAACGGTGCCGGCGAGCTTCATAGCCTCGGTGAACAACACGGGAGCTTATACCGGGCTCAGTAAGCTCGGCGGTCTCTACGGTGAGGGGCGCTACGTAGTGGGGCTCAACCTGAAAAGAGACGAGTACCCGAGCTCGTATACGGGCTTCATATTCTTCTCCGCCGGGGCGCGGGATATAAGCAGGATATGGAGATATATGGCGACGGTCTGCGGCCTCATCGCCTTAGCTGTATTCACTATCGCCTTCGTCGCCTGCTATTTTGCAACGAAGAAGCAGGCGCGACCGATAAACGAGATGGCCGCCGCGGCGCACCGCTTCGGCAAGGGCGACCTCTCCGTTCGAGTGGACGAGAACGGGCGGACGGACGAGATAGGCGAGCTGAGCCACGCCTTCAACAAGATGGCGGAGAGCCTTGAGCGCAGCGAGATGGCAAGGCGCGACCTGATCGCAAACGTGAGCCACGAGCTCAAGACCCCGATGACGACGATAACCGGCTTTGCCGACGGGATACTGGACGGGACGATACCGCCCGAGCGGGAGAGGGAGTACCTCGCGATAATCTCGTCCGAGACGAAGAGATTAAACAGGCTCGTCCGCGGTATGCTCGATATGTCGCAGCTCCGCAATATGGACGAAGCTGAGGTGAGGAAAAAGAGCTTCGATATCGCCGAGATAATAAGGCTTGCCCTCGTGAGCCTTGAGCCGAAGATAACCTCGCGCGGGCTCGACGTGGACGTAAACCTGCCGGAGGAGCCGATAATCACCCTGGGCGACTCCGATTCGATAACTCAGGTGGTCTATAACCTAATCGACAACGCCGCGAAATTCGCCCGTGAGGGCAGCTCGATCGGGATAGAGCTATGGAAGGAGGGCGGCAAGGCCAGGGTCGCCGTCTCAAACCTCGGCGATACGATTCCGAGGGAGGAGCTTCCCCTGATCTTCGACCGCTTCCACAAGAGCGACCGCTCGAGAAGCGTGGATAAGGAGGGGGTCGGCCTCGGGCTTTATATCGTGAAGACGATACTCGACAGCCACGGGGAGGATATTTTCGTAACGAGCCGGGACGGGCTCACGACCTTTACTTTTACACTTACGGTAATTGAATAGCACGCTCGCCCGATTTCGCCCGGTTTTTTACCTTTCATGGTTTAAAATAATGCCGACACAGGTATTATTTCTTGAAAGGATGATCGTAAATGCGGAAGATATCTCTTCTCCTCGCCGTTCTCATCGCAGCCCTCGCGCTGACGGGTATGGCGGCGCCGCCCGCGATAGAGGTAAGGCTTGACGAAAGATCGATAGACACAGGGAGCCTTGCATACGAGGAAAACGGAGAGGTCTATATCCCGGCAAGGGAGCTTTGCGAGCGCCTCGGAGCCAAGGTCGGCTGGAGCCGGGAGGAGAAGCAGGCGTCGGTCACGCTGCCGGGGCTGGAGCTTACGGCGAGACCCGGCGACAGGTATATCGTCGCAAACGGTAGATATCTCTTCTGCCCGGACGGGGTGGCGCTTAAAAGCAGCAGACTTATGGTCCCGGCGTCCGCCCTTGCGAAGGCGTTCGGCGCGGGAATAGAATATGACGCTGCCTCCCGCGTTCTCAGCCTCACCTCCGGCGGCCTCGTAATCGAGAGCGCGGATACCTACTACGATAAGGACGACCTCTACTGGCTGAGCCGGATAATAGAGGCAGAGAGCGGGACCGAGACGCTGATGGGCAAGATAGCCGTGGGAAACGTGGTATTAAACCGCCGCGACAGGGATGAGTTTCCGGACACCGTGAAGGGCGTCATCTTCGACAGGCGCTGCGGCATCCAGTTTTCGCCCGCCTACTCCGGCAGCATTTACAACACGCCCCGGGAGGAGAGCGTGATCGCCGCGAAGCTCTGCCTCGACGGAGCGAACGTCGCGGGCGAGAGCCTGTACTTCACCCCGATAAGAAGGGCGGAGACCTGCTGGGCGGCGAGAAACAGGCCGGTATTCGGCCAGATAGACAGACAGATGTTCTTTTTGTAAATAATACCGCAGCCCCGCTTTTACTGGACAACGGGGCTGCATAGGTGTATAATATATCAGAAGACAATTCAGGGGGAGGGATATATTATGTTGTTCTTTTGGATAGCGGCGATAGTCGTGTTCATCATTATCGAGGCGGCTACCGCCAATCTTGTTACGGTCTGGTTCGCGGTAGGCTCGGCGGCAGCCCTGCTTGCGGAGCGGCTCGGCGCCGCCATATGGCTCCAGGCTCTCGTTTTCATTGCGGTCTCCGTCGGCGTGCTTTTTACGCTGAGGCCGTTTACAAAAAAGTTTGTAAACGGGTCGAGACATCCGACCAACGCGGACAGGGTGCTCGGCACGGTCTGCCCGGTGACCGAGGACATTGACAACATTGTGGGAAGCGGAGCCGTGAACGTGGACGGCAAGTCCTGGACCGCCCGGTCGAGAGACGGAATGCCCATCGAGAAGGGCGCTCTCGTCCGCCCGCTCGCTATCGAGGGAGTTAAGCTCATCGTTGAGAGAGCTCAATAATATACATAGGGAGGAATAAATTATGCAATACGTCATTATCGGAGCCGCCGTTCTTCTGGTGCTCATCATCGTATCAAATATCCGCGTAGTCCAGCAGGCGACCGCCCACGTGGTCGAGCGCCTCGGAGCCTACAGCGCGACCTGGGGCGTCGGCATCCACTTCAAGATGCCCTTTATCGAGAGAGTCAAGAAGATCGTTTCCCTCAAGGAGCAGGTGGCGGACTTCCCGCCCCAGCCCGTTATCACGAAGGATAACGTAACGATGCAGATCGACACGGTCGTGTATTTCCAGATCACCGACCCGAAGCTCTACACCTACGGCATAGAGAACCCGATGACCGCTATCGAGAACCTTTCCGCGACCACGCTGAGAAACATCATCGGCGAGCTCGAGCTTGACCAGACTCTCACGAGCCGCGATATCATCAACTCGAAGATGCGCGCCATTCTTGACGAGGCCACCGATCCCTGGGGCATCAAGGTAAACCGCGTCGAGCTCAAGAACATTCTCCCGCCGCGCGAGATCCAGAACGCGATGGAGAAGCAGATGAAGGCGGAGCGCGAGCGCCGCGAGGCCATACTCCGCGCCGAGGGCGAAAAGAAGTCCGCGATACTGATCGCCGAGGGCGAAAAGGAATCCGCCATACTCCGCGCCGAGGCTCAGAAAGTGCAGATGGTCCGCGAGGCCGAGGGTCACGCCGAGAGCATCAGGCTCCATAAGGAGGCCGAGGCCGAGGGTATGATCACGATAAAGAAGGCTGAGGCTCAGGGCGTCGCCCTTCTGAAGAGCGCCGGCCTTTCCGAGGAGCAGATCGTCCAGCTCAGAAGCCTCGAGGCCTTCACCGCCGCGGCAGACGGCAGAGCGACCAAGATAATCGTCCCGAGCGAGATAGCCGGAATGGCCGGCCTCGCCAAGGGACTTATCGAGTCCGTATCCGACGCCAAAGAGGGCGGCGAAAAGCGCGACGCGCATCCCGAGCACTGAGAGTATAACAAAAAAGCTTCCCCGACAGGGGAAGCTTTTTTTATGCCCTTAGCCTTCCCCGAAGGGGAAGCCTTATATACGATGAGAGTCAGCGCCGCGGCAAAAAGGTATCCAGAGCCTTTCTGTATAATTCTACAGCGGAGCTTGACGCGTTCTTTTCTTGCGCCTCATAAAAGGCGGTATATTGCGAAACGCCGGGAAAGCCCGCATACCCGGTAAGCTGCTTACAATAATACTCAGCCAGCCCTTCGGTCAGACCCCAGGTTTCTAAACGCCGGAAGGCGTCCTCACCCTGCAAGGCTCTCTTCAAAAGAAAGATAATAAACTCGTGACTGATAAAACGAAACGCCCACTCCGGAGCCCGAGCTATGCCAAATACATCCTGATTATCAGAAATATCAATCGCCTCGGCTCCGTCCTCGATAGATGCGACCATCGTTGCCAAGAAGCATTCTGCCGGAAGCTTGCATCCAACCAAGTCTTCCGCACGGGCTGAAAGCTCGCTGCGCTCAAAAAGAGGCATCGTTTCAGCAATATACGCTTCGAGCGTAACCATATCATTTGGCCATATTTGGGAAATGTAATGGTCATAACACCGCGACATTGTGTCGGCTATCTCAGCTGCAGGCCGGAAAAGACGATGATCTATATAGTATTCCGCGCTTTCACCGCTGTTTATCTTTCGGAGGAATTCCTGATAATACTCTTTCGCGCGGACGCTCCCGCGGGCGGGTATGCTTATAAGCGGCGCATATAACTTTCCCCAGTGATTTCCCCCGGAGCAGGTTATCAATTGCTCGTGCTTTTTTAGCGTATTCAATAACTGCTCGGGATAATCCTTCCTGTATTTTCTGCCGTACGGATTATCATACCCGCATTGAGCTGCTGAAAGCATGTGAAAGACAAAATTTGTTTCCCGGTTTGCAATCATTCGGATTTTATTCATCGGGTTTTGTCCTTCGCCTCTTTATCCTCTTATCACGTTTACGCCGTATTTGCCCTCGAGCATATCGGCCTCTCTTGAGTGACAGGAGAAGAGAATTACCTGTCTTGTCTCGCTGACGGCGGCGAGGAGGTCGAGAGCTTCGGCCATTCGCCCGTCGTCGAAATTCAAGAGAGCGTCGTCGAGTATGATGGGCGCGGGGTCGTCGCCCGTCAGGATAAGCTCGCACATTGCGAGGCGGAGGGAGAAGTATATCTCGTCCACCGTCCCGTCGGAGAGCGAAAGGACGCTGTGCTCGGTGAGGTCGCCCATCGTCCTCGCCGTCGCGTCAAAGCCGCGGTCGAAGCTCAGCTTTTCGTACTGCCCGTCGGTCAGCCGCGCCATATACTCTCCCGCCTTCTTTGAAATAAGGGGGGAGAAGCGGGTCGTAAGCTCGGTGTTGACCTCGGCGAGGGTGCTTATCGCGAGGCCGAGGGCGGAGTATTTTGCTTCCTCCTCGCGGATGCGGTCAGAGAGCGAGTCTATCTTCGATTCCACAACGGCGGGGTCGCCCTGGCTCATTCGCTCGCCGGAGAGCACGTCGTAGCGGCGGACGGCCTCGGTGAGCTGCGCCTTCGCACGTATAACGGCGGACATGGTGTCCTCCTTGTCCCTCAGCGGCTGGGGGATATACGAATCGTCTATCTCGGGCACCTCGCCGCCGAACTGGTGCAGCAGGGTATCATAGATAGAGCGGGTGGAGGTGAGGTCAAATTCGGCGCGGTTTACCTCCTCGATGCGCTCCTCGATATCGCGGAGGGCGGCCATGACCTCGGGTCCGGACTTTACGTCTGGCGCTATCTCGCTTATTGAGCGGATGGCTCTGTCCTCGGCCTCCTGAGAGGCGGTAGCCGCGTCGGAAAATCTCGCCCTCGCGGCGTCGCGGGTGGCGGTAAGCGGAGCCTCGCCGCGAAGAAGGGCGGTGTAGGCTGTCACAAGGCTCGAGAGCTTGTCGGCCGAGCCGACGCCGTATTTGTCAAAGGTCGCCTTGAGCTCGCGCTCAAGGTCGCCCGCCGACGGTTTAATAAAGAACAGCACAGCCCCTGCCGCAAGGCATATTACGGCGGCGGTAACGCCTAAAAGGCGGAAGCGGACGAAGGGCGCTATTGCGGGTATCCATTCTCCGAAGGGGGCGAGGATACCGGAGAATACGAGGGCGAGTATAACGCCGAGAGTTATCAGGGTGACGGGTATCCAGCGGGGCACCCGCCTTTTCTTTATCCTGTCCACCTTGACCTCAAGCTCGGCGGTCGAGCGGCTGAGGGCTATCGCGTCCTCCTCTGAGGTGCCGGATAGGGGGGAGGCGGCGAGCTTCGCCTTCAGGTCGGAAAGCTCCCTCTCCGCCTCGGCGAGAGTCTTCTCCGCGTCCTGCCGCACACGCCTGAGCGGAACGACTGAGGACGCAGTCTCGCGTATCTCGGAAAGGTCCTGCCTCGTTATCACCTTGCCGCCGCGGGTTATCCCGGCGCGCAGCTTTTCAAGGCGCTCCTCGCAGACCTTCACCTTCTTCTCGGTTTCTACGATGCGGCGGGCGGCAGCCCGCTTTTCAAGCTTTTCATGGGTCTCGAGGTCGGCCTCTAAGTTTACAACCTGTGTCTGCAGCCTCTGTATATTGCTCCGAAGGTCGCCGAACTCGCGGGCGGATTCGGCTATGCCGTCCATCCTCGCCTCGGCCTCGCGCTTCTCTGCCTCAAGCTGGGGGATGGAGCCGTTCTTGTTGTACCTCAGCTTGCGCTGCCAGGCTCTCAGCCGCCCGTCGGCGTCGGAATACGAGGACTGCTCGTCGCCGGAGAATATCAGGCTCGAGATGCGCTTTTCAAGATCGGAGGTCTGGCTCACCCTCATCTCCGGCCTGCGGATATACGCCGTACGCTCGAAAACGTGCTCTGAGACGCCGGTCAGCTGCTCGCCCGCCGTGTCCGGAGTGAGGGTCTTGATAAACTCCGCCGTGCCTGTATATACGGCCAGGAGGTTTTTGAACGGGGCGCCGGAGACGCCGGAGCCGTTCGTGCGCTGTATCGTTATATCCCGACCCTCGTGGGAGATATCCATCGTGCCCGCCATCGGACTTCCGTCCCAGGGCTTATAGCGGCTCTTCGCGGCAAGGTGACCCGCGCGGTCGCGCTCAGATGAGTCTATCCCGTAGAGCATCGCCTTGATAAAGGCGCACCAGGTGCTCTTGCCGTATTCGTTCGGCGCGTAGATCACGTTAAAGCCCGGGTCGAGCTCCAAAGTCCGGTTTTTCAGGTTACCGAAGTTCGCCGTCATCTTTTTTATCTTCATGGACGCCAGCCCTCCCTGTCCTCAAGCGCGGCTACGCCGTAGCGCGCGGCAAGGAGATATTTCTCCCTCTCCGCGTCGCTCTTGGCGCTCTCAAAGCCTTCCTTAATCCTTTTGAGGAAGAGCCCCTTCAGACTGTCCTCATCGATCCCGTCCCAGAGCCCGCGAGCGGGGATCGTCTTATCCTTGACCTGTAGGGAGTAGAACCTGCCCTCAAGGGCGCGCTCGATCGCCTCGCAGTCGATGCTCCCGGAGAACTCTCCGCCGAGCACAATGCGGACGACGTTCATAGAATCGCCAGCGCCGACGGAGGCGAGGACGGAGGCGAGCGCGTCAGTCGAGCCGGAAAGGTCGACGGAACGTATCTCGTACTGCCTCTTTGCGAGGGGTACGAAGGAGAGGTCAGCCGAGGTTTTACCCACAGAGCCGATGATAACCCCCTTCGGACCGGTCTCGTCAAAGCCTCTGCCCTCGGGGCAGCCGGGGTAGGCGTAGTATGTAGAACCGGCCTTTTTGATGCCGGAGAAGGTGTGGACGTGCCCGAGGGCAAGATAACTTAAGCCGGAGGCGGCAATATCGTCCTCCGTGATCGGGTCGTACCTTCCACCGGAAAGGTCGGCGTGGAGCGTCATAAGCTCGATTAGGTCGCTCTTTCCGGCGCGGAAGCCTGAGAGCACGCTGTCGCAGACGGTGGAGGTGAAGCCAGCGCCCCAAACTCTTACGCCGAGCTCGGGTACATCGAAGTATCTGGGCTGGGGCGAGCGGAAAATATGTACGTTCTCGGGAAGCTCCATAAAGGCGTAGGGCGAGCGGGAGGAGAAATAATCGTGATTGCCCGGAGCAATAAATACCTCCCCCTTTATCTCGGAGAGCATTTTTATAAGTGTCTCCTGAGTCTCGTAATACGATGCCGAGGAATCAAAGAGATCGCCCGAAAGAAGCACGATGCGGCATTTCTCCGCGTTCGCGAGGGCGGCGAGCTCCATTAATAGATCGCGCCCTTCCCTGCGGCGCTCTCTCGCCTTTTCCTCGGAAAGGGAGGCGTAGGGCGAATCAAGATGAAAATCCGCCGCGTGAAGTATCCTTACCGCCATAACAGTTCCCCTTTCTTTAAATTTCATATTACTCTTAAGTATAACAGGTTTTGCGGGAAAAATAAATCCCATTTTTCTTTGTGCATTAAGATGAAACAAAAACCCCTTCCCGGGGTTAGGGAAGAGGTCGATGGAAATGAGCTTACGCTGTTATACGATGCGCTTTGCACCGAACCAGCATTTCGTGTAGTAGTTGGTGGTGAGGTCGGAGATAATGACGCCGACGGTGCTGTTGGAGGCGTGGACGAACTTGTTGCCGCCTATGTAGATGCCGACGTGGGTGACGGAGGCACCGCCGTTCGAGGAGAAGAAGACGAGGTCGCCGACCTGGAGCTTCGACTTGGAAACCGTGGTACCGTTGTTCTTGTACTGGAGGGAGGCTCTGCGCTCGAGCTTATAGCCGAACTGACCGAAAACGTAATAGACGAGCCCGGAGCAGTCGAAACCCTCCTTGGGGCTCTCGGCGCCGTAGACGTATTTGTACCCGACGTACTTGAGCGCGAGATCGACAATCTTCTGCCCGAGCTCGGAGGCCTCGCCCTCGCCGAGAATGACCTCGCCGTCGTCGGAAATGCCGTACATACCGACGGAGGTGTCCTGAGCGCCGCCGTTATTGCCGCCGTTATTGCTGCCGTTGTTTCCGCCGTTGTTTGTGGAGGAGGGAGCTCCGGTGATGGTCATAAGATCGGAACGTATGTACCCGGTCTTGCCGGAGACGACTACCTTGAACCAGCCGTCGTTGATACCGATGATATCGACCTTCGTGCCCTTCTGATAGGTGCCGATAACGTCGCTCGAGGTGTTGTTCTTCGCCCTCATGCGAACGTCGCCGCTCGTTATCTCGCCGGTCATCTCGAAGTTCTCGGCGGTAACGACGTCCTTCAGATACTCTGCGCTGACGTAGCCCTCGGTCCCGTTGTAGTTGATGTGGAACCAGGTGCCGTCGCCCTTGTCGATTACGGCCACGCGGGTGTCCTTAGAAAGCGTGCCGAGACGGGAGGCTGAGGTGAAAGGGGCGCTGCGGATGTTGAGCGCGGAAACGTTGACCGTGGCGGCGCCGTAATAAACTACGCCCGCTGCGCCGGCCGCCATCGCGAATACCGAGATGAGGGAGGCGACGGTCAGGAGGATCGCCAGCAGTTTCTTCGTCAGTTTCATAGTAAAAACCTCGTATTGCTTTAGTAGTGGTGGGAGATCAGCCGGCGGAGAGAGCCCTTTCAAGCCATACGGTCGCTACGTCCATCGCGGCGTAGAGCCCGTTCTTCTCCGTTTTCTTGACGATGCGATCCCTGCTCTTAAGGTCCGGGTCCGTCAGCTGGAGCTGAACGGTCACCTTGGTGGGAACGCTGAGATCGTCGAGCTTTTCGGTGGCGGTGATCTGAAGCATGATGACATATTTGTCGGACATGCTGCCGTAATAAATGATGTTGTCCTTACGGCGGAGGGGGCGGCCCTTGTAGTTAAGAGCCAGAGCTTTCTTAGTAGCCATGCTATTACTCCTTTGAAAGTAACCAAATTGTAACACATTGTATCCAAATTGTCAACACCGGGGGCGGGGCGCGCTCTTGGCATTGCGACGGAATCACCAGTCCCAAAATATGGGGATATCCGATGAAAAACGGGCAAAATCTTGGCTTTGCCGCCCGTGTGCGGTGACAAAATGGAATATTATGTAAATATTTGTCTCAAAAATTTCGGCAGTTTGTTCTGTTAACTTCCGAAATTATTTGTAACCGAATTGTAACTATTTGAGCAAACGAAAACCGCCTCCACCCGAAAAGGAGGCTTTAAGCTCACTCGGTTTTGTTAAGGTAGCTCTCAACGAGCTCGTGCAGCAGCTCGTCGCGGTCAAGGCGGCAGATGAGAGCCCTCGCGTTATTGTAGTTCGTGATGTAGGTGGGATCCTCGGAGAGGATGTAGCCCACGATCTGATTGATCGGATCATAACCCTTAAGCTTCAGAGAATCGTAAACCGAGGCCATGATCTCCTTCGTGCCGATCTTTTTATCGGTGACGGTAAATTTCCTTGTAAATTCTTCCATTTCTCTATCCGAGCCCCCTTTTTCATTTTATCTGATCTCTTATAAACCTCTTTTTCCGATTAATTATTATAACAAGGAAAATTAGGCTTGTAAAGCTATTTTGTGGCGATATAATATAAATATTCCGGAACAAAAAGGAAAGTCCCGCAGTCTAATAGACAGAAAGACAAATGAAGGGAGATAATTCTGATGAAAAAGCTTATATCGTTGCTGCTTATTCTCGCGCTTGTGCTCTCGCTCGGAGCCTGCGCGAAGCAGGAGCCGGCCGTCGATCCGAAGCCCGATAAGGACGGGAAAACCGACGTAAAGACCCCGGCCGACTACTCTGACCGCAAGGATAAGACGGGAGAGGACGGAGAGCTCTGGACAAATTCCACGGGCGGCACCGGAGAGAGCGACGAGGGCTGGATGACGGACGACTGGGCGCTGGATGCAATGCCCGAGCCCGAGCCCGAAGGCGCAATTGAGTTCGATATGAAAACCTCAGCCGCGGCCGAAGCTCCGATGGGCGGATACTCAGGGGCAGCGGAGCCCGGCGCAATGCCCGATCCCGGCAGCGTTGGGATAATCGACGACCCCGTTCCGACCCCCGAGTTTGACGGCGAGGTGCCCGAGATGCCGGGGGACGGTTGGGACATTGATCCCGTAGAGCCGGTATTCCCCGGAGACCCTGACGAGCCATGGGAGCCGTGGGAGCCCGTAGAGGGCGAGGCCTTCGTGCTTACGGCTGCCGAGTGGAACGATAACCGCAACTGGCCGTTTTTCACTAATCTCGTTAATTCCGGCAGGATCAGCTTCCCCGTTTACGGCCTCGACCCCACGCACAGGGTCAAGGTCACAGTAAACGGCGGAGCCTACGCTTCGGTAGAGCTTCTCGACGGAGACGGCAAGACGCTCTGGACCGGCGAGGCGGATAAGGACGGAGTGGCCTATCTCTTCTACGGTGAGGGCGAGGAGCCCGCGTCCGTGAGAGTCGGCGGCGAAACCTTTGCCCTCGGCGGAACGGCGGTAGCTGACCCCGACGATCAGCAGGGCACGCCCGTCATGCAGCCCTCCGACGAGATCGAGGTAACTGCCTCAGGCGAGGAGAGGACAGCGCTTCAGGTTATGTTCATAGTCGATACCACGGGCTCTATGGGCGACGAGATGGCCTTCCTGCAGAAGGACTTCAGCTCTATCGCCGGCGCCGTTCAGGCTGACGGCACCGAGTATTCAGTATGCTTCTACCGCGACGAGGGCGACGAGTACGTAACGAAGGTCGCAGAGTTCACCACCGACGTTTCCGCCGTGCAGGAGATGCTTGAGAACGAGTACGCCACAGGCGGCGGCGACTGGCCGGAGGCCGTAGCCCAGATACTTACCGAGACGCTCAATCCCGACTTTGCCGCCGGGCATAACGGCTGGAGAGACGACGCCGTGAAGGTCGCCTTTATGATATTCGACGCGCCTCCCCACGACGGCACGGGCGACGAGGTAGCCGCCGCAGTCCGCAAGGCCGCCGAGATGGGCATCCGCCTAGTACCGGTCATCTGCTCCAACGGCGAGCGCGAGACTGAGCTCTTCGGCAGAGCCCTCAGCATACTGACAAACGGCACCTACGTATTCCTTACCGATGACTCCGGAGTCGGCTACAGCCACCTTGAGCCCATCATCGGAAGCTACGAGGTCGAAAAGCTGCACGATATTATCGTGAGGATAATCAACGACTACAGGCCGTAATTAAATGATAAGACCTCATCCACCGCTTTCGCGGTCCCCCTTCTCCCAAGGAGAAGGCTTTTAGATGAGTCCGCCAAGGGCGGACAACAATTCAGAAGCCTTCCCCTTCGGGGAAGGTGGCACGAAGTGCCGGATGAGGTCATATATTTTTTTTCCTTTTTTTATTTTACGATTTGCACGCCCGCGCTGCAGCCCAGCCTTTCCGCTCCCGCCTCTATCATGGCGAGAGCGGTTTCTTTATCCCTTATGCCGCCGGCGGCCTTGATCTTCACATCGTCGCCGACGACGCTCTTCATAAGCCTTACGTCCTCGACCGTCGCTCCGCCCGTGCCGAAGCCGGTGGAGGTCTTGATAAAGTCGGGCTTTACCTTGAGCGCGACGCGGGCGGCGTTTTCGATGTCCTTCGGTTCGAGATAGCAGTTTTCAAAAATGACCTTCGTCTCCGCCCCGTTTTCGTGGCAAAGGTCGACGATGGCGGCCATCTCATTTTCAATATAGTAGAGGTCGCCCGCCTTTAGACGGGGGACGTTCAGAACGTAGTCTATCTCACTCGCCCCGTTCTCTATAGCGTCGCGGGCTTCAAACACCTTTGCGGAGACCGTATTCTGCCCCAAGGGGAAGCCGACGACGGTGCAGACCTTGACGTCTGAGCCCTCAAGGAGCTCGGAGGCGAGAGCGACGTAGGCGGGATTGACGCAGACGGAGGCAAAGCCGTACTCCCTCGCCTCGCGGCAGAGCTTCTCAATATCCGCCTCCGTGGCGAAGGCCTTCAGATTGGTGTGGTCTATCATTTTTGCAAGTTCCATCATACTGTCCTTTCTATATCCGTAACGGTGAGGACGCCGCCGGACACCTTGAATTTTACGTTCATACCGCCGAACGCCATTCCGTACTCCCTCTCGGGGTCAGACTGATAGGTCGGGCGCGGGTCGTTTTTCAGTACGCTCATAAGGGCGGCGCGCTTTTCCTCTGGTATTTTTTCATAAAGTCCGTCAGGTATCTCCACCTCGACCTCAAGGCTTCCCGCCGAGTCGGTGAAGCCGCCCTTAGCTTCGGGGCGGGCGTCCGCGTAGCTCAGATATGGCTTTATATCATAGATTGGCGTCCCGTTCATAAGATCGGCGCCGAGCACAGAGAGGGCGAGCCCCTCTGCGCCCAAATCGACGACGCCGCCAAGCTCAACGCAGGAGAGACCGAGCAAGTTCGGGCGGAAGGGGGAGCGGGTGGCAAAAACGCCGAGCCGCTTGTTCCCGCCAAGGCGTGGCGGCCGCACCGTGGGCGACCAGCGCTCAAATTTCGCCTCGGAGAAGCCCCAGATTAGCCAGAGATGCGAAAAGCCATCGATCCCGCGCAGAGCGGAGGGGTCGCGGTACTCGGGCTCGAATACAATAAGGCTTTCGACATCAGCAAGACCCGACTGGCGCGGTATGCCGAATTTCTCGGTGAAATCGTTTCTTATAAAGGCGATCGGCTCAATATTCATAATGAGCGCACCGCCCTCTTGAGTCTGTCCAGCGCCTCGGCGAGCGTCTTTCTCGGACAAGCCAGAACGACGCGCTGGAAGCCCTCGCCGCTTTTGCCGAATATGTTTCCCGCGTCGAGCCATAGCTTCGCCTTATTTACGATTAGGTCGTTAAGCTCCTTATCCGATAGCCCGAGGGCGCGGCAGTCGAGCCATGCAAAGTAGGTGCCCTGCGGCTCTACGAGCTTTATCTCCGGAAGCTCGGAGGCAAGGTACGAGCGCAGAAAACCGAGGTTATCCTCGAGGTATATGAGAAGCTCGTCAAGCCAGTCGGCGCCGCCATCGTATGCCGCCCGGCAGGCGACGAGGCCGAGAGCGTTTATGCCGGAAAAGCCGGTGAGCGAGACCTCGCGCTTAAAGCTCTCCCTCAGCTCGTCGCCGGGGATAAAGATATTCGAGCATTGAAGCCCCGCCACGTTGAAGGTTTTGGACGGCGCTGTGCAGAGTATCGTATGCTCCGCCATATCGGGGCAGGCATTCAGAAATGAAACGTGGGTATAGCCCTCCAGCGTGAAATCGCAATGTATCTCGTCGGACACGACGGTGACGGAGTGCGCGGCGCAGATATCCCCCAGACGTTTAAGTTCCTCCCGCGTCCAGACCCGCCCCGTGGGATTGTGCGGCGAACACAGAATGAAGAGCTTCACGTTTTCCGAGACAATTTTATTTTCAAAGTCATCAAAGTCGATGCGGTACTGCCCGTCCTCAAATATCAGCTCGTTTGATACGAGCCTGCGCCCGTTTTCCTCGACCGCCTTGTAGAAGGGGTAATAGACCGGCGGCTGTATCAGCACGGCGTCGCCCTTCTCCGTAGCCGCGCGCACGGCGTTATACAGGGCGAAGACGACGCCGGAGGTTTTTACGAGCCAGTCGCTTTTGAGCTCGAGGCCATGGCGGGAAGAAAACCAGCTTCGGACGGCCTCGAAGTATTCCCCCTTTGAATCGCTGTAACCGAAGATGCCGTGACGGCATCGCTCGATAAGAGCAGCCGTCACGGCGGGAGCTGTTGGGATATCCATATCGGCCACCCAGAGCGGAAGCACATCCGCGGGCAGTCCGAATTCGACCGCGAAATCCCATTTTATGCTGTCGGTATCCCGGCGGTCGGTTATTTTGTCAAAATCGTATTTCATTTTACGCCGAAGGTGGATTCGGTCACGTCGGGAGCCCAGTCCATCTTAAGCTCATCGGAATTGTTCGCAAGGTGGAGCATAAGGCGGAAAACGTCCTCGGCGTCCGCGTCTATCTCGGCGGCGAGCTCGCGGGCCGTCATCGGGCGGCCTGCCTTTTTGAGGGCGGCGTATGCCGCGTTCTTCGTGGCGATAAGTCCTCCGGCGGCCTTCTTGCCGAACTCAACTGCGGGCTGATGATAGGCGTTTATGCCGACGAGGTTCGCGTAGATACCGACGCTGCGCTCAAAGATGGCGATGAGCTGACCGACGTTGTATGCGTCGACGCAGGGGACAGTCATTGTCATCGTCCTCTTGCCGTGGCTCTCAAGAGCCTTCTTCGTGCCGAGCATGAAGGCGTTGAGATAGTCGCCGGAGGTGGAGTCTTCGCCGACGACGGCGGAGGCGCCCTCGCGGTCCTTCAGCACCTGAACGAAGGTGACGAACACGTTGTCCGGCCCGCCGACGAGCTGCTGAACATAGGAGTGCTGATCGCTCGTGCCCTTGTTGCCGAGGACGGCGAGGCCCTGCTTAACGAGCTTGCCCTCAAGGTCAAGCTCCTTGCCGAGCGACTCCATAACGAGCTGCTGCAGATACTTTGCGAAGAGGTCGAGGCTGTCCTTATAGGGGAGAACGACCATCGTCTCGCCGCCCTGTCCGCCGGAGCACTTGTACCAGCCGAGGGATGCGATGGCGGCGGGGTTATGCATAACGTTGTGATTGCGGTTAAGCTCGTCCATATCGGCGGCACCCTTCAGGAAGGCGTCGATATCGAGACCCTTGAGAGAGAGGGGAAGAAGACCGACGGCGCTCATAACGCTCGTTCTTCCGCCGACCCAGTCCCACATCGGGAAAATGTCGATCCAGCCCTCGCCCTTCGCCGTGTTGTACAGCTTGGAGCCCGTGCCGGTGACGCAGACGGCGAATTTCGAGAAGTCGAGCCCGTTCCTGCGGTAGAAGGCCTTCGCCTCCTCCTGGCAGTTGCGGGTCTCGATAGTTCCGCCGGACTTCGAGATGACTACGGTCAGAGTCTCGTCGAGCTCGGGAAGGACGGCGGCGAAAACCTTGTCCATACCGTCGGGATCGGTGTTATCGAGGAAGTAGAGCTTCATCTTGTCCTCGGGGGTGGCGAGAGCCTTATCCACGAATACGGGGCCGAGGCTCGAGCCGCCGATTCCGGCGACGATGACGTTCTTGAATTTCTTGCCCGTGCCGGAGAGGATAGCTCCCTCGTGCACAGCTTTGGAAAATGCCTTTACGCGGGAGAGACAGTCGTCAATCTCTGCCTTGAGCTCGGGCGTGGGCGCCTTCGCGGAGTTGCGGAGCCAGTAGTGGCCGACCATGCGCTTCTCATCGACGTTCACGACCTCGCCGTTATCGAGCCTGTCCATTCCTTCAAGGGCGGCGTTGATCTTGCCGCTCATCGCGGCAAGATACTCGTCGTCAAGGCCCATTCCGCCGAAATCCAGCATAAAGCCCGTCTTCTCGGAATAGAATACTGTTTTCTTAAAGCTTTCCCAGTTAGCCATATTGCTTATTTCCTTTCCTGATTATCGGTGCAGTATGCGGTCGATGCGCCAGTTCCTTGTGAAGAACATATCCCAGTGCGCCTGCCACGACCAGTTGCCGTAAGAGGTGCCGGGCTTATTCATCCTGGTGTCGTCGCCGAGACCGATGAGGTCCTGAAGCGGGGTGATGATGATGGGCGCGTCGGAATTATAGATGTTGTCGAGGAACTGGATCGCGGTGCGTTCGGCGTCCATATTCGGGCGGTTCTGCTGTACCCAGCCGATAATCGTGTTACTGTCGTGAGTTCCGGGGTAAGCTATCTTTCCGTAGTGCACCTTGAGCGGCTGCAGCGGATCGTCGTCGTTGAACTGGACGACCTGCGTTCCCATAATGCCGAGCTGGGCTATCATGGCGTTTACGCCCGGGGTGATGAAGCCGAGATCCTCGGCGAGGATCGGGAGCTGACCGAGCTCCTTATAGGCCGCGTTGAAGAGGTCCATTCCGGGGCCCTGTACCCAGCTTCCCTCAAGGGCGGTAAGGCCGTGCGGTACTGCCCAGTACGCCTCGAAGCCGCGGAAGTGATCGAGACGGACGAAGTCGTAGAGGCTGAAGGCGCGCTTCATGCGGTTTATCCACCAGCGGTATCCGTCCTTCTTCATGGCCTCCCAGTTGTAAACCGGGTTGCCCCAGAGCTGGCCGGTCGCGGAGAACATATCGGGCGGAACTCCCGCTTCGAGCTTCACAGTCATATCCTCGTTGAGGGAGAAGCAGTCCGGATTCGTCCACACGTCGGCGGAGGAGGCGGATACGTAGATGGGGATATCACCGATTATCGAGATGCCGCGGGAGTTCGCGTATTCCTTAACGCGCTGCCATTTCTTCTCGAATACGTATTGAACGTATACGAAGAAGCGGGATCTCTCCTTAAGACCCTCGTCGTCGTAGAACTCGGGCTTATACCTTCTGTATTCCTCAGGCCACTCTATCCACTCGGTGGTGCCGAATTTCTCCGCGAGGGTGGCAAACATAGCCCAGGCGGGCAGCCAATGCTCGTTGTCCTTAACGAAATTGTCGTAGTCCGCGCTGGGATAGAAGCCCGCAAAATCGTTCTCAAGCTCGGCGCGGGAGCGGCCGATAAGCGCCTCGCTGCCGGCAAAGGCGGAGGCTCCGGCGTAAGGCGAGTTATACTTGTCGGGCGGGTTCAGCGGGAGAAGCTGCCAGTAGTTCTGACCCTTAGCCGCGAGGAAGTCGATGAAGTCGAAGCACTCCTGGTTGAAGGTGCCCTGGCTCATATTGTTCGGCAGGCTCGTTACGTGGCAGAGGATTCCTCTTCCGCGGGGCATCGGCTTGCAGAGCCTCTCCCACTTGGTGAAGAGGAAGACCTTCGAGCCGAGAGGCCCGAGCTCAACGTGGATGTTGCCGTTGTAAATCTTAACGGGGTCGTTGTTCAAAAGCTCGGTCACGGCCTCGCCCCAGGCGTTGAGATTGAAATCGTAGCCTCTGAAGATGCTGCGGTTTACGACGGTGACGGCCGTCATATCGCCGAGAGAGCGGGAGATGCAGAAGACCTCGTCGTTCATAGCCCAGCAATGGAAATCGCCTTCGGCGAAGAGCTTGAGGCTCTTGCGGAGATTTATGGCGTTGCGGACTATCTTCATGCAGTCCTTCTCCTCCCAGCCCCAGGGATAGGGACCGCGGTTGAAGGGATCGTTGTAGCCCTGCATGCCGGCCTCGTCGCCGTAGTAGATGCAGGGGACGCCGGGCATCGACATCTGGAGGAGGGAGGCGATCCAGAGCCTGCCCTTCGCCATCTTAAGCTTCTCTTCGGAGAGCCTGTAATAGCGGGCGTCGTTCTCGTTTATCTCATAGTCGCGCGGAGCGTCGCCGAAAACTGTCAGTATGCGTGCCCTGTCGTGGCTTCCGAGGAGGTTGAGCGCCCCGTAGAAATTCTGGGGCGGATAGTTCTCCTGGAGGCTCGTTAAAAGCTCCGCTAAATCGTAGGCGTTCGACCAGCCCTTCATAAAGCCCATAACTCCGTCGCGGAAGGGGTAGTTCATCGTGGAATCCAGCTCGTGGCCGGAGAAGTATGTACGCAGCTTGCCGTAGGCGGTCTTGTGAGATGCGTCCTCCCAGACCTCGCCCATCAGGAGGCCGTCCTCGCCCTTTTCGGCTACGACGGCCTTCTTGATGCCCTCGATGAAATCGTCGGGCAGCTCGTCGGCAACGTCGAGCCTCCAGCCCTTCGCACCGGCGCGGAGCCAGCGGCGAACGATGGAGTCCTTGTCTTTATAGATGAACTTGCGGTAGCTCTCAACGTCCTCGTTTATATCGGGCAGGTCGTTTATGCCCCACCAGGAGCTGTATCCGCCGTACTCGTCGAACTTGAACCACTCGCGGTACTTGCTGTCCTCGGACTGATATGCGCCGACCTCGTCGTAATTGCCGAAGCGGTTGAAGTATTTGCTGTCCGCGCCGACGTGGTTGAATACGCCGTCGAGGATTATCGAGATGCCGAACTCCTCGGCCTTCTTGCAGAGACGCTTGAAGTCGTCCTCAGTGCCGAGCAGCGGATCAATCTGGGTAAAGTCGCCGGTGTCGTAACGGTGGTTGGACTCAGCCTCGAATATCGGGTTCAGATAGAGAACGGTGATCCCGAGGTCGCGCAGGTACGGGAGCTTCTCCTCGATACCCATAAGAGTGCCGCCGTAGAAATCGTATTCCTGGATAACGTGGTTCCAGCCGCGGTTATAGTAGGGCGGCTCGTCCCAGCCGACTATGCGGCGATGCACTCCGTTTTGGTGGAGCGGCAGGAACTTGCCTACGTTCAGCTCGAAGTCGAGCCCGCGATGGAAGCGGTCGGGGAAGATCTGGTAGGCGACGCCGTTTTTGAACCACTCGGGAACGGGACGCTCATCGTAAACGGTGAGCTGGAAGGAGGTGGGGCAGGGCTGATAGTACTCCTGACCGACGCCGCCGACGGATCCCTGCCTCGGGCCGTAGTACGCCTCGAACGCGAGATCGCCGCGGATGAGGAAGTTGTACCAAACGATCTCCGGCTTTTCTGGAGTGATCGTCACGTAGAAGTGACCATGATCTCCCATCCAGTCGCAGGCCATCGGATAGTCGACCTCTTCAAGGTTCCTCGACCAGGTGCGAAGGGTGACGTTCATCCCGCCGACGTCGTATACGTCGATGGCGAGAGTAACGTCCGTGCCGGTTTTAACGGCGCCGAACGGTGTTCGGAAATAGGGGTCTCTGGAATTGTGATAAGCTCTCATAGAAGATATCATACCTTTCCGGAATTGTTTTCATACACTAATTGATTATAGCAAATTCGACACGGATTGTAAAGTTAAAAACGGATATTTTTGTGTGTTTTATACATAAGCAGCTGTACATTTTCTCTCTTGCGTTCTGCAAGAGAGAAAAGTACCAAAAGAGAGAAACAGACCAGGGGGCTTCGCCCAGACGCCCCCTGGACCCCCATTAAACTTGTCAGCACAGCGTTATAACTCAAGCTTAATCGAAAGGCATTGCTTCTATTTCCGCAGAAGCTTCGCCTGACGGCTCGCGACCGCTGCGTACTCTTTATTCGATACAACCTCATCAGTCACTTCGTGACAGCTTCCCCGAAGGGGAAGCCTTCTGAACGGTTGTCCGCCCTTGGCGGACTCATCTAAAAGCCTTCCCCAATGGGGAAGGGGGACCGCGCTCCTCGCGGTGGATGAGGTTGTCTCGAATTTTTGCAGACCGCAAAGAGAGAAAAATGTACATTTATTAAACTTATATAAAATAAAGCAGTTTCATCTTAATGAGCAAAAAAAGCTCCCCGACGCGTGTCGGAGAGCCTTCCACTATCTGATTTTCCCGGCGCGGAGCTTCCTCAGCACCGTAACAAGCGGCTGAAGCACGAAGAAGACAATGAAAAAATTGCCGACGGCGTGGATACAGTCATAGGGGATCCCGCTCAAAAACCAGGCGAGAGCCGTGCGGAAGTTCTGGATAAATATATAGGGTATCTCGTAGAGAAAGCCGAAAAGCAGACCGTAGAACCCCGAGATGATCGCCCAGGTGAGCCTGCCCTCCTCTTTTCTGAACAGCATCGTTATTGCCACGAGGATGGCCCACATATAAAGATAGCCCCAGAACCACCAGCCGAAGCCCCAGATAAAGCCCTCCGCGATAACGAAGACGTAGACGGACGCCAGCATTCTCCAGCCGAATACCAGCGTTCCCGCGATCACGATAAGGCTTACGGGCTCGATATTGGGAAGCTGGCTCATTACGTACTGGCCGCCGATCATCATGGCGGCAAGTATGCCGAGCCAGGTAATATCCCGCGCCGAAAAGGCTTTACCAGGTGCCGAGGACGAGCTCATAGTGTTCGCCGTCGGCGATAGCGGTGCTGTCAGCTCCGGTGGGCGTCATCTCGCCGTTTTTGTAAATGCCCCAGAATTCGTGGGCTGCATCGTCGGCCGCGCGGCCGTCGACCGCGGTAATAAAGAGACCGTATTCGGTGTCCGTGCCCTCAATGAGCTTCTTCTCCAAAAGAGCCCCGGAGAGGAATTCGGCGTCGGTATGGAGTACGACCTCCTTGTCGATGTCGTCGTATTTAATCTGGACGGTGACGGTCTTTGAGCCCTCGACGGCGGCGGGGCGGGTCAGAAGGAAGACCGTAACGAGAGCCGCGGCGACGACAACGAGGGCGATAAGGGCGATAAGTACCTTTTTGTTTTTCATATTCTTTTCCTCCGATTTCAAATAACGTGGGGACTCGAACCCCATATGCTTTCTCCGTCTACTGAGAAAGGAGCGAGGTAAATATACACTAAAAAACCGGATTTTTCAAGTGTTTCTGAATAAAAACGGCTTTTTGCGGGAATTATATGGGCGTACACGGTAAAAATTCCTTCTGGAGGTATGAAATGAACGAAAAGGAGAGCCTCTCGGAGAGATTCGAGAGCTTCATGGGCGGAAAGGGCTTTTACATAGTCCTCTTCGCCGCGATCGCCGTCATCGGCATTACCGCCTGGCTTTTGGTGAGCCCGGCCGAGATCGCAAACGAGAACTATGGTGATATCACGATGAGCGCGGCCGAGACCCTGCCCGACAGGCCGGAGCAAACTCAGGCTCCGGTTCAGCAGAAGCCGGAGAGCGGGTCGGCCGTAAAGCCCCAGCCCGAGAAGACGGCCCCGGTTATGAACCCGGTCGAGGTCCCGATCGAGGAGGAGACAAAGCCCGCTGAGCCGGAGAAACCCACCGAAAAGACGGAGGAGAAGACGGAGAAGCCCGCCGAGGCGGTGCAGGAGGGAGCTCTTGAGGAGAAGAGCGAGAACGCCGCCGCCGAGCTCTCCTTCACGATTCCGGTCGCGGGTCCCGTGACCGTTCCCTACTCCTATGACGGTCTCATCTATTCCAAAACGATGCACGACTGGCGCACTCACGACGGGATAGATATCGAGGCGCCGATCGGCACCAAGGTCAAGGCTGTCGCTCAGGGCAGCGTCCTCTCCGTAGAGCAAGACGACCTTCTCGGCACAGTCGTGACGATAGACCACGGCGACGGTATCGTGAGCGTTTACGCAAACCTTGCCGCCGTGCCCACGGTCAAGGCGGGCGACGCCGTCACGATGGGCAGCGTTATCGGCTCTGTGGGCGATACCGCCCTCGGCGAGACCGGAGAGGTGCAGCACCTGCACTTCGCAATGATGAAGGACGGCACTCCCGTAGACCCGTACAAGTATATCCCGCAAAGATAAAAATGACGCGGAAAACGCCGCCGGAGCCTCTTCGGCGGCGCTTTCCGCTGTAAAATTAGTATTGCAAGCGGGGAAACTTCGGTGTATAATGATATAAAATGCCGGTGTGATGGAATTGGTAGACGTGCTTGACTCAAAATCAAGTGCCGCAAGGCGTGCCGGTTCGAGTCCGGCCACCGGCACCAGCTGCTTCAGCCCAACGCTGAGCAAAAGATTATTAAGAAAAGGAGATACATATCATGGCAGATTTCAATGAACTCACCAAGATGGAAGACCGCACTGCCGAGTTTGATCCCGCCGATGCTCAGCAGAACAAGGCCATGGGCATCCTTGCCTACATCGGTCCCCTCGTTCTCGTACCCATTTTCGCCGCAAAGGACTCCAAGTTCGCCCGCTTCCACGCAAACCAGGGCCTCGTGCTCCTCATTGCAAACGCAGCCCTTTCCATTCTCGGCGCTATCCTCGGGCTTATCACCTGGGTCCTTAAGCTCTTCCTTGTATGGCCGTTCCAGGTCCTCTGCGTCGTCCTCATAGTCTTCGGCATCGTCAGCGCCGCCAAGGGTCAGTGCAAGGAGCTTCCCATCGTCGGCAAGTTCAAGATCCTGAAATAAGTCAGCATATAATCAATGCCTCCCGTTTTGGGAGGCATTTTTTTAATTCTTAAAGACCCACTTTTTCTGCCCGACGTAGTTTACGAAGAAGAGGCAGAGGTCAACGGGGATCTTTATAAGCCAGCGCGGCAGGGGAAGGAAGCTTAACAGCGATACAAAAGCTCCGGAGAGGAGCATCACCGTAACGAAAAGGGCGAGATATTTCGCCGTCTGTATAAGCGTCTGTCCGCGGGCGCGGAAGGTGACGAGCTTGTTTAAAAGGAAATTAGTAAGCCCGGAGAGTACCCTCGCCATAACAGTCGCGGGGATTATCATCGAATCGCGCCCGGAGAAAAGAACGCCTGAAAACAGCGCGAAGGCGACGATATCGAGAAGCGAGCAGGAGAGACTCATCAGCGCGAAGGTCAGCGGCCTTCTGTATATCAGGAAGGAATCGCGGAAAACGCGGAAGTGCGAGGACTTGTTGTTCTCAATATACACGGTCTCAATAGGCACCTCGGTAAAATGCACGTTCGCCGCGGCCATATCGAGGAGAAAGTTCATCTCGTATTCGTACCTGTCGCCCTCGACCCGGAGCGCCGTTTCAAAATACATGCGCGGTATGCCGCGAAGCCCCGTCTGCGTATCGGAGAGCCGGATGCCCGTCATAAGCCTGAACACGCAGTTCGTGAGCGAGTTTCCAAAACGGCTGCGGCGCGGCACGTCGTCACCGGTAAAAGAGCGGGTGCCGAGGATTATCTCGGAGGGACGGGCGTCCATCTCGTCGCTGACGCGAATGATGTCGGCCACCCTGTGCTGCCCGTCGGCGTCCGCCGTGACTATCCCCGTGACGCGCGGGAGGTTTTCGGCAACGTAGGCTATGCCCGTTCTCAGGGCAGCGCCCTTTCCCATATTCTTTTTATGCCTCAGTACGGTCACGCCCATGGCCTCAAGCCCGGAGAAAACCTCTCCGCAGCTCTCGGAGCTTCCGTCGTCAACTATCAGGAAGGGGCCGGCTCCGGCGGAGAGCCCCTCACGGACGAGGCTCAGAAGCTTGCCGTCCGGCTCATAGGCGGGGATAAGGCAGATCGTTTCACTCATATTATCACCAGAATCGTGGGATATCCGGCGGGGTTTGCGCCGGATTTTTATTATCATAGCCTATTTTAGCCTTTTTTTCAAGCCCCGAGCCCCAAAAAGGCCTTTGCCGCCGCAAAAACGCATCTTACCGCCGATTCCCTTGCGTAAAAAATCAGGGCGCTGTATACTGCGGCCATCACGAAACGAAAGGCTGATACTTACGGGATTCATTTTTTTATTTGTTTTCGCTGTGGCCGAGATCGCGCTCACAGAGAGTCGCGAGAGCTTACGGAAGAGCTTAAGAGGCTACATGCCAGGAACTGAAATAATCCGTGCTGCAATTTCACAAAATAGCAGAAAATGAAACGGGAGAAAGAACGATGGATATAGAGAAGCTCGACAAGGGAACGCGCTATTATATGGCGACGCCCGAAATGACCGAGGCCTACGGAACGATGGAGCTCGGCCCTGATCTGTAAATAATTATAGCGTCCCGCTTGCAGCGGTTTTTCCCGGCAGGCGGGGCGCGGTTTATTTAACTGGCTCCTGCTGCAATTCTTTAGAGATATGCAAATTAATGCGGCAGGGGAAATGCGGGATCTCGGCCTTGACAATAAAATCGCTGCACCTTATAATTTTTATATAAACGTGTTCATAATGCGAGGAAGCTATGCCTAAGATATTGGAAAACGTAAAAGAGCGGGCTGTTTCAAAAGCCAAGGAGCTGCTTATCGGGGAGGGCTATGACGCAATGACTATCCGCCGGGTGGCCGCGGCTCTGGGGATCGCCCCTGCGACGATCTATAACTACTTTCCATCCAAGGAGGCTCTCGCCGCAGGCGTTATGCTGGAGGACTGGCAGAAGCTGATGGGGGATTTTGAAGCGACCTCGCCCGGAGATACCGTTCGCGCCCTGTTTTCCACGGTGCGGTCCTTTAGTGAGACCTATCTTCGCTCCTGGACCCAGTACAAGCCGGACGACCGGTCCGTATTTATGCGGCAGCACTATCACCCGGTGCTGGTCGACGAGCTGAGCCGGCATATACTCCGCGCCCTGCCTGCCGGGCAAGCCGCCGCTGAGCCGTGGCTCGCTTCGTTTCTGGCGGACCTCGTTCTCCGCTTCGGCTCAGACGGGAGAACGAGTTACGAGGAGATAGAGCCGGCAATATCCAAGCTTTTAGCGTAATCGCAAAATCCAGCGCCGAGGCGCTGTATTATAGGAGGTATTATGAGTAGCTTTAAAGATTTGCGGATCGTGGACAATTTCTATCAGACGTCCCTGTTCTTCCCGATGCCGACGGTGCTTATAAGCACCCTGACCGAGGACGGGTCCACCAGCCTCGGCCCGTACAGCCTGGTGCAGCCCTACTATGTGGCGGGCAAGGAGTATTACGCCATGCTCCTAAACTGCCGCAACTCATCCAACACGGCGCAGCATATCCTCCGCACCGGCAAGTGCGCCATCAACTTTATCCCCGATGACAGGAAGTATTTTAAAGAGGCGGTCCGCCTGGGCTGGCCGGGAGATACCCCCGCCGAGAAAATGAAAAACTGCAGCTTCACCCTTGAGAAGGGGCTGGCTGAGGGCGACGAGCCGCGGCCTATGGTGGTGCAGGAGGCGTTCCAGGTCATCGAGTGCACGTGGATGCGCCAGCTGGACGGAGCGGACCGCGACGAGCCGGGCCATCTCGAGGGCTACGAGCCGCCCTACCACGACTTTAACGGCATCACCTCAAAGTTCGGCGCCACCTTTATCCTGAGGGTGGACAAGATACTGATGAAGGAAAAATACTATAACGCCATTATAAACGGCGTCACCGCAAAGGACTTCCCGCCCGTACCCGTGGACTACGGCTACCGCGATTCCAAGAACTTCTGGTACACCCGCTTCCCCGGCTTCGGAAATTTCAAGGGCGCTATCCCCGAGCTCCTGCCCGTGCGCGCCACCACGGTGAGCAGCGTTCAGTACGCGGCGGACCGTATCGACCCCAATATCAAATTCACCGAAGAGGCCTGCGCCAAGCTGGTGAACGTGCCCCGTATTTTCCTGCCTGTCGTCCTGAAGGGCTGCGTATCGTGGGCAAAGGAGAACGGAGTCACGCTTATCACCGCCGAGCATATGGATACAATAAACGACAAGCGGGCAAAGGAGAAGAACAAATAAGTCTCAAGCCAGTCAGACAAAACGGAAATAAAATAATACAAGGAGGAACAGAACTGTGAAAGTCGTATTGGCAGGCGCGTTCGGCAATCTGGGCGCGGAGATACTTAAGACGCTTTGCGCCGCGGGACACGAGGTAGTCGCCGCCGATCTCAAGGAACGCCCCGTGGAGGGCACGAAGGGCAAATACACCTTCCGCAGCATCGACGCCACGAGCCCCGACACCCTCAAGGGTCTGTGCGACGGAGCCGAGGTCGTTATCACCACGATGGGACTCACCGGGGCTTCGACCCGCTTCACGTCCTACGACGTCGATCAGCGCGGCAACCTGAACCTCTATGAGGAGGCAAAGCGCGCCGGTGTAAAGAAGTTCAACTATATCTCCGTCATCTCCTGCGACGAGCCGGGCGCGGAGAAGGTGCCTATGCTCCACGCAAAGTATCTTGTGGAGGAGGAGCTCAAAAAGCAGCCCATGGACTGGGTCATCTACCGTCCCACCGGATACTTCTACGATATCTGCAAGGTCTTCAAGCCCTATGTGGACAAGGGCGAGATGCAGCTGCTCAAGGGCTACGGCAAGGTGCGCGCCAACGTGGTCGACTGTCCCGACTTCGCCCAATTCATCGTTGAGCACATGTGCGATACCAACGTGACCTACAACGTGGGCGGCAAGGAGACCTATACCTACGAGGAAATGGCCAAAATGTGCTTCGACGCGGCGGGCAAGCCCCTGAAGATCAAGCGGGCGCCCATCTGGCTTCTCGGCATCCTGGCAAACCTGCCAAAAATAAAAAAGGCCGGCAAGCACGATATCATTCTCTTCTCCCGCTGGACTCTGAGCCACGATCTCGTGGGCGATACGAAGGTGGGCGAAAAGAGCTTCGCCGCCTATATCAAGGGCTATTTCGGCAAGGAGGCAAAATAAATGAGCTGGAACCTTCTTGGAATCCTCTATATCGTCTGCGCCGTAATGTGCGCCGTCGGCTTTTATAAGTTCGTCTACTTCCTCTCCGTGGGCTACGGCCTCGCCGTGGCAGGCGGCGGCATTGCCGTTTTCATAATGTACCTCATAAACCCGACGGAAACGCCGGTATGGCTCGTGCTTATCCAGATGCTGCTCTTCGTGGCCTACGGCGCCCGTCTCTCCGGCTTTTTACTGATAAGAGAGTTCAAAAACGCCTCTTTCCGCAAGACCGACGTGGCAAAGGAGTCCCTTGCGAAGAACGATGAGAAGAAGATGCCGATTTTCGTGCTCGTTTTCATCTGGATCTTCGTTGCCGCCCTGTACGTAATGCAGGTAAGCCCCGTGCTCTTCCGCTGGCGCAACGCCTCTACGGATCTTGTCGTGCCCATTATCGGAATCGTTATCTCCGTTTGCGGACTTCTGCTTGAGTCCCTTGCGGATAAGCAGAAGTCGGCGCAGAAAAAGGTCAATCCCAAGATGGTAGCCACCCAGGGGCTCTACAAGCTGGTGCGCTGCCCGAACTATCTTGGCGAGATCATCTTCTGGACCGGAGTGTTCGTCGCCGGGCTCACGACGTATCAGGGCGTCGGTCAATGGATCTTTGCAGTTCTCGCCTATATCGCAATAGTCTACATTATGTTCAACGGCGCCCAGCGCATGGAGAAGCGCCAGATGAAGCAGTACGGCCATTTGAAGGAGTACAATGAGTACGCCGACAAGACGCCGATCATTCTGCCATTCCTGCCCATCTACCACCTGAACGGGAAGGGGGAGACCAAATGAGCCTCCCAATGGCGCTGTTTGACTACGTTCCCGTAATTCTGTTCGCCATCTCCGCCGTGGTGCTGCAGCGCGGGCTCTACGCCCGCATGAGCAAGGGCGCCTTCGCCCTTTTTGCCGGCGGCACCATTATGGTAATTGCCGCCGGGCTAATGAAGGCCACGTGGAAGCTCCTGTATGCGCTGAACGTGTGCGATTTCGAGCGGCTTAACCAGTGCTTTTTCCCGATGCAGTCGGTGGGCTTCCTGCTTGCCGGGATCGCCGTGGTGGCTCTCTTGACCGCTCCGCAGAAGGAGAAAAACGCCCTGTACTCCGCGGCCGTACCGGCCGTTTTCCCCGGCACGATGATCTTCGTCGCTATGATGGTACTGGGCTGCCTCGGCTTATGCGGCGGTCTGGGTATCCTCGCCGCGAAGAAAAAGAGAACGGCGAGCGCGATCCTGTTCTGGGTAGCCTTCATATTTATGCTGGGTATGGGCTATCTCTCCTCCCGCGACTTTACTCAGGCGTCAATGAACTGGGTCGCTGAGGGAGTAAACGTGGTGGGGCAGGCGAGCCTGCTCATCGCGGCAAAAGGACTTGTACGCGAATGAAAGACCTGATCTTGAAGGAGCTTAGCCGGGACTACACCGTGCGCCGGCGAAACGTGGAGCCATACGCCGTTCTGAAAAAGGCCGGTATGACCTTTAATATCTCTGCCTACGAGATAGAGGGGCTGGGCTCGATGAGCGTTATCGATATGAGCGCCATGGCTGGCCTTATGAGTATGGAGAGCTTTATTTTGGCGGCGGAGGAGAAGGACGCGCCCCTCTTCTCCGGGGACTATATCGAAGAGGGAGGTACATGCACTCTGCTTTATGAGTTCTATGACAATATGCTCTCGCCCCTGGACGAAGAATCCGCCGCGGCCTATCGGAAGGTGAAGGCGCGCTATGCCGACCTTCCGCCATACAAGACCGAGCCGCGCTGGTATGACAGCATCCGCTATGACTTCACTCTGGGAGCAAGTGATAAGAGCCTCGTGACCCGGATGGAGGAGATCACCTCCGCATATTTCGCCGCCTACCGGGAGAACCTTCGCCGCGCCGATACGGTTGACCCCGCCGCGAAAAGGGCGAAGACAGCCGACTATGTCGACGGCCTCTTTTCAAACGGAGGGCCTGCGGTAGATCAGTTTAAAACGCTCTTCGGCGAGGAGACCGCCCGCGAGATATTTGAGAAATACGTCTTTTCCTGCAAAGCTTAGGATATGCCATAACGAATAAATCGCCGCCGGGCCTTAATGGCCGGCGGCGATTTTTTTATCAAAGCTTGCCGTACTGTTCGTCATCCACCGGCTCGCACCACTCGGAGCGGGCGTTCTCGCCGGGTATCTCCTGCGCGATGTGCTGGAACCAGCTGTCCTTTGCCGCACCGTGCCAATGCTTGACGCCGGCGGGAATGTTCACGACGTCGCCGGGGCGGAGCTCTCTCGCCTCCTTGCCCCACTCCTGATACCAGCCGCGGCCGTGTACGCAGATCAAAAGCTGACCTCCGCCCTTGTCGGCGTGGTGGATATGCCAGTTGTTGCGGCAGCCGGGTTCAAAGGTGACGTTGAAGGTCGGTATCTCATCCATTGTCAAGGGCTTGAGATAGCTCTGGCCGATAAAATACTGCGCAAAAGCGGTGTTCGGCTCGCCGATGGGCAGCGCCAGCGCCGGGAGGGTCTTGTCCTCCTCACCGTAGACCTCGGCAATCAGCGGGAAAGCGCTCCACGCCTTCGGCCAGCCGCAGTAAAACGCAAGCTGCGTCACGAGCTCAACGGCCTCCGCTTTGGTGACGCCGTGCTCCCTGCCAAGCGCAAGATGCGCCTTGAGCTGCGGATACAAGCCCGCCGAAAAGAGGGCCGCAATGGTGATCATGCTTCGGTCGTGCGCGGAAAGCTTATCTTCCCGCGACCATACCTCGCCGAAGAGAACGTCGTCGTTCAGCTCCGCGAATTTGGGAGCGAGGGCTCCCAGGTGCTCTCTGCCTGCCGTCTGTTTTTTCATTTATTTTCCTCCCTGCAATATTTAAAACCTACGGGGATTCCGCGCCCCTCATTCCTGCTGCTCCGTCGGGTCCTGATAGCGGATGACCTTCGCCGGGACGCCGCCGATGACAGCGTAATCCGGCACGTCCTTCGTCACGACAGCTCCCGCCGCGTCCACGGCCTCCTTGAAATACGTCTCCCTCACGTCGGTGGGGCCGCCCTTATCCATCAGGTAATAAACGTATCCCTTTTCGTATTCCAATCATTAAAGGCCGTTCGCAGCAAGCCAGCGTTTCACGTCGGCCGTTGAGTCGGCGGCGCGGCTGCCGGTGATGGGCAGACCCTTCTTCACTTCCGCGCCGGGCGCACATTGTTTGATCGTGCGCTCGCTGCCGCCCATGCCGCTCCCTTCGTTCGTGCACAGGGGGAGGATCGTTTTGCCGGTGAAGTCGTATCTTTCGAGGAAAGTTGCCACCGCCATGGGGATAGTGCCCCAATAGTTCGGATAGGCGAGAATAACGGTGTCGTATCCGTCGATGCCGTCGGGATAGCTGGCGAGCTCGGGTCTTGCCTTGCTGCGCAGATCCTTTTTTGCCTCCTCGATGCAGGTCATGTAGACAGGGGAGTAGGGCTCCTTCATCTCGATCTTGAAAGTATCTGCTTCGATCAAATCCTTCATCAGATTGACAACGATCTCCGTGTTGCCGACCTTCACATAGCGCATCGCTCCGCCGAAATAATTCTCATCCGCTCTGGAAAAGTAAGCGATCAATGTCTTAGCCATAGTTTTGCCCTCCGATTTTATTTTCTGGCTTTATTATATCGGATCAGTATTGCAAAGTCCAATCGAAACGGTATATAATCAATAGAGAAATTAAATAACAAGGAGCCTTCCGATGACGACGAAGCAAATAGATTACTGCATAGAGCTCTCCCGCACCTTAAACTTCAGCCGGGCTGCGGAAAAAATGTTCGTCAGCCAGCCGACCCTGACCTATCAGATAAAGCTCCTTGAGGACGAGGTGGGCTTTGCGATTTTTGAACGCAGCGGAAAGGGCGCGGCGCTGACGCCAGCGGGAACGCAATTTGTGAGCTGTCTCACCGGTATGCGGGAGGATCTCAAGCGCGCCGTCGAGCAGGGGCAGAACTACAGCGCCAGGTATCGGGACAGCATCTCGATCAGCCTGATGGTACGGCAGGCGGTATATTTTCTGCCGGAGGCCATGCGGCTTTTTGCCGAGGCGTACCCGGAAGTCCAAATCGTGCCGAGGTTTCGATATGAAAACGATATGGACGCCTTTTTGAAAAACGAGACGGATATCCTGTTTGCCCTGAAGGAGGAGACGCGACAGCTTCCGGGCGTCCGGGTGCACGAGCTTTTTAATAGCCGCATCTATCTGATCGCACAGAGAGAAGACCCTCTCGCACAGAAGAATCTGATACGAGAGGAGGACCTGTACGGACGGACGCTTATGGTCGGAGGCGGGTCTCCGCCTGCGCTAAGGGCCGTCCAGCACCGGCTGATCGCCACCGGCAGGATCGACTACTTCAACAGCGCGGACCACGACACGACTCTGACCAACGTGGCGGCGGGACGCGGCGTCTGCCTTGCCCCCGGCTTCCTAAACGACCACAGCGGCCAGTTCGCCTGGGTCCCCTTCGATTGCGGCGAGCACTTTTCCTGCGTTCTCTGCACGCATAAGGAGGACGACCGCCCTTCCCTTAAGGCTTTTCTCGATGTGCTGAAGGAGCTGTACCGCGATGCGGTGGCATTTCCATTGTAATAGGGGGTAAAAGAAGCGGTTGCTCGGACAGGTGGGCTCGCCGCTGTTGCGGTGGAGGGACTATGAATATGCCCCCATCTGTCGTCATCTGTCTCCATATGTCCCCGTTTGTCCAGATCTGGACAGAGCGTGAATAACGCACTTGAGGGGCACATTTCAAAAACGTTGCAAAATCTATGTTTTCAGGCAGAAAGCGCACGGGTTTCTCCGAAAAAAAGTACAAGGAAAATGCGTTATGTATCAAACGGTTTTTCCCATCTGATATGCCTGCTCCAGGGCGGGATGCTCCGGGCTTTCCCCGGCGGCCGTGACGCCGCCCATGAAGACCGTCCCGGCGAGGCGGGCACGCTCAAAGCACTCGATCCAGCCCTCCAGACCGCTGACCGCACGTTTCGGCACTGTTTCTTCGTCCTCGGCGGCCGAGGCCAGCATATATACGTCGCGGAAAGCATATTCGCTGGGGTAAAGCGGATTCAACCGGTCCAGCAGCGTTTTGAGCTGGCCGGACATTTCGTAATAGTAGATGGGCGTGGCAAACACCAGCACGTCGGCGTTAAGCGCTTTCTGGCAGATCACATCTGCGTCGTCACGGATCACGCAGCGCTGCTTCTCCTGGCAGACGAAACAGCCTCGGCAGAAGCTGACAGTCTTATCCCGCAGGGAGATCAGTTCCGTTTCGTGTCCTGTATCCTGCGCGCCTTTGGCAAAGGCCTTTGCCAGCGCTTCGGAGTTGCTGTTCATGCGGGGGCTTGTGGATACGATCAGTACTTTTTTCATGTGTTCCTCCTGTTATTCCCACCACAGGGTGACGGTCACGTTACCGCCGCCCAGCAGGTCCTTCATCTCTGCGGCTGATTGATCTGTGACCCTCCCGAGCCTCGTATAAGCCCAGGAATTTGTGCCGTAGAAGATGACGAGCTGATTGCCGGAATACAGCACGATATCCCCGGCCCGCGTGGTGGTCTGGCTGTCGTTCCGGGGCAGATCCGTCCCGAGAGAGCCTACCTGCTCAAAGCCGCCGTACAGGGACATCTGCACTGTCAGCGGTTCGGACGAGACGAGTTCCGTCAGCGCAGCCACCGACTTGTTGTCCTCCCAGTCTACGGCGACCTCTGCATCGTTGATAGAAAGATGCAAGGCTTTTGTCATGTTTGTTCCCTCCATTTCATCGATCCATGCCTGCGGATCTTTAACCGTCGATGGCGTTTCCGCCTCTGTTTCCGCATTCGGGGCAGGTGTGGATTGCGCCGGCGCGCCGCCGCATCCGGCACTGAGTACGGATAGCGCAAGGAAAAGGATCAGAGATAAAAGTCTCTTCATGAGCCATTCCTCCTGTCAGGTTTTCGGCTTACAGCGCCGCCTCCATCTGACGGATCCTGTCAGCCACATTTTCGTCGTGATTGGTGAAGATACCCACATCCTCCAGTCCCAGGTAACCAAGAAAATCTCCATCGCAGCTGAACCTGGCGCCGACATTCATATCCGGGTCGCCGGAGCTGAGAAGCATGGCGACCTTTTTGAACGTCCCGGGGCGGAGACTTACGTTCAATACCGGAATTATCGTGAGCACGCGCCTCAAGCAAGATAGCTGCGGAAGAACTGCTCCAGCTTGTCAAAGGGAATGGCGTTCTTGCCGCCGCCGTCATAGAGGTCGGTGTGGCTGGCGCCGGGGATGATCAGCAGTTCCTTGTTGTCCGTGTACTTGCTGCCCTTCACCATGTCGGCATAGGCGTCCCTGCCGAAGTAGCAGGAGTGGGCGGCGTCGCCGTGGACGACCAGTACCGCCGAGCGGATCTCATGGGAATACTGCAGGATGGGCTGATTGATGAAGCTCTCGCAGCCGATCACGTTCCAGCCTCCGTTGGAGTTGAGGGAGCGGGGATGATAACCCCGCGCCGTCTTATAGTAGTCATAGTAGTCCTTCACAAAGTAGGGTGCGTCCTCCGGCAGGGGATCCGCCACGCCGCCGCCCAGAGTGTATTCTCCGTTTTTGAGGTCGGTGAGCCGCTGGGCGCACATGGCGGCCTTCTTGGCATAGCGGGCCTCCTCGCTGTCCTCACTGTCAAAATACCCCTTGGCGTTGACGCGGGTCATATCGTACATTGTCATGACCGCCGTCGCCTTGACGCGTGTGTCCAGCGCAGCGACGTTCAGGGCCATGCCGCCCCATCCGCAGATGCCGATGATGCCGATCCGGTCGGGATCGACACGGTCATGCAGAGACAGAAAATCCACCGCCGCCATAAAGTCCTCGGTGTTGATGTCGGGGGAGGCCATGCAGCGGACGTTCCCACCGCTCTCCCCGGTGAAGGAGGGGTCAAAGGCCAGCGCAACAAAGCCGCGCTCAGCCATGGTCTGGGCATACAGGCCTGAGCACTGCTCCTTCACCGCGCCGAAGGGGCCGGAGACGGCGATGGCGGGCAGCTTGCCGGTTGCATTTTGAGGAATGAACAGGTCCGCTGCCAGGGTGATGCCGTATCGGTTGATAAAGGTCACCTTGCTGTGATGGACCTGCTTGCTTTTCGGGAAGGTCTTGTCCCATTCCTGCGTCAGCTTCAATTCTTCCGGTTTCATGGCTGTTTCTCCTTTACATATTCCTGGTATCCCGGATCAGCATATCCAGCCGATCCAGTTGTTTCTGCCTCTGATGGAGTTCCTCCAATGCCTCACAGCGGCAGGAGCGCAGGCAGCGAATCAGATCCTCGACCGCACCTGCAGCCAAAAAACTCTCTGCCCGGCTGATCGCCTCCGCAGAACAGCCGGCGTCTTTCATGCACTCGCGCATCTCGCTCCAGACTTCCATGCTCCACCGCCTTTCTTCTTACGTGTTGAGAATAGCATATTGAAATACATTTCGCTAATGGCTATAATGAATATCATGATATTCGTAATTGGAATAAGGGGGGTAAGTGTATGGAGATCCGCACGCTGCGCTATTTCCTGGCTGTGGCACGGGAGGAGAACATGTCCCGTGCGGCAGAGCAGCTTCATGTGACGCAGCCCACATTGTCCAAGGCCCTAAAGTCGCTGGAGAAGGAACTGGGGAAGAAGCTGTTCACGCGGCACAGCTTCAGCATTGCCCTCACGGAGGAGGGGGTCCTGCTGCGGAACCGGGCGGAAGACCTGGTGTCTATGTCGGATAAGATCGAGCGGGAGTTTCTGACGCTGGACGATATCACCGGCGGGGATATCTGCTTCGGCCTGGCGGAGTCCTACCAGATCCGGTATCTTGCCAGGGAGATCCGGCAGTTCAAAAAGGCCTACCCGAATCTGCGCTATCACATCACCAGCGGCGATACGGAGCAGGTGACAGAGAAGCTGGACAAGGGGCTGCTGGATTTTGCCGTGATCTGCGAGACACCGGATGAGCGGAAATATCACCACATTCTGTTCCCGGAATCGGACTATTTCGGAGCGGCGATGCCGATTGACTCAGAACTGGCACAGAAAGATCGGGTCACGGCAGAAAATCTTGCAGGCCTGCCGTTGTTTTGTTCAGAGCAGAGTTGGGAAAACGATATCCGGCCCTGGGCGAAGGGACAGTTCTCACAGCTCCGATTGGAGGGCTCCTTCCGCCTGTCTTATAACGGTTCCGTGTTTGCCAAAGAGGGTCTAGGTGTTCTTCTGACGCTGAACAATCTGATCGATACCTCTCCGGAGAGCGGCATGGTTTTTCGACCACTGGATCCACGTCTGGAGATGAAGATGTATCTGATCTGGAACAAGTATCAGCGTTTTACGCCGATTGCTGAACGCTTTCTGCAGCAGATTCGGAGCTCTTTTAGAAGGCAATGCGAGGAATAGCGAACGATCCGATGCCATTGGGTGCGCAGTTCTTGTCTGACAGAGATGACAACCGGGCCCTCCCTCAAGGCTTCTTTCGATGTGCTGAAAAACCTGTATCAAAATGCAGCTGCTTTCCCATCGTAAGCGGGGGGAAAAGCGATTGTCCGGCAGGATGGCCCGCCGCCGCTGCGGAGGAGGAACTTGCCATGCGCCCTCATATGTCCCCGCTTGTCCCAATCTGGTCAAGCGGTAAATAATGCACTTGAGGGGCACATTTCAAAAACGTTGCAAAACCTATGTTTTCGGGCAAGAAGCATACGGGTCTTTCCTGAAAAAGTGAAGGAAAATGCGCTATGACAAACTTTTTCCGCCTTGGTACGCGGTTTGTGCCGGCTACCCCAAGCTTATCCGGCAGCGCCGAGCGCTTACTTGTTCCGCTTGCCGCTGTTGGCGGTGCCCCTGACCTCCTCGTGGTAGAAGTAGTCCACGATGGTGGGATGACCCTGGGGGACCCGCTCATAAGGCGTCTCGTTGTCCACAAAGCGGCATCTGTTTTTCCGGGCCATCTCCTCGGCCTTCTTTTCCAGCAGTTCGAAGTAGGCGCGGTTTTTCTTGTTGTAGATCTCGTCGTAGAGCGGCACCAGCTCGGGGTGCTTGTCTCCAATGTAATCCATGATGGTCTTCTTGAAGCCGCCCCGCAGATTGAGGTTCTCCAGCCAAACCAGATCGCACTGGTCCTTAGCCCGCTCAAAGATGGCTTCTATGTCGGTCAGGCCGGGGAAGACAGGGGAGATAAAGCAGACGGTGCGGATGCCCGCGTCATACACCTGTTTCATGGCTGCAAGACGCCGCTCAATACTGACCGCCGCGTCCATATCATCCTTGAAGGACTCGTCCAGCGTGTTCACCGACCAGGAGACCGTCAGGCGGTTCTTTTTGTTGAGCTCCAGCAGCAGCTCCATGTCCCGCAGGACGAGGTCGGACTTGGTGCAGATGAGGATATCCGCGCCGCTGTCCTTCAGCTCCTCCAGAATCTTTCTGGTCTTGCCGTAAGTCTCCTCCAACGGATTGTATCCGTCGGTGACGGTGCCGATGATCACCTTCTGCCCGTCGTACTTCCGGGGATTGGCGATCTCCGGCCAGACCTTCACGTCCATGAATGTACCCCACTCCTCGGTGTGGCCGGTAAAGCGTTTCATAAAGGAGGCATAGCAGTATTTGCAGGCATGGGGACAGCCCACGTAGGGGTTGACGGCATACCCGCCCAGCGGAGCGTTGGATTTAGTCATGACGCTCTTGGTTTCCACAAAATTTACTTTGATTTCTTTGAGTTCCATTTCTCTTGCTCCTCCAATACACGGTTAAATGCTTCCGGCATCTCCTGCACCATGGCCCCCGCGCCCACGATGGGGATCAGATCTTCCTTCCAGAAGACGGGAATATCCAGTGCGTGCGCCTGCTCCGTCAGAGAGACCGCCCACGCCGGGTCAGTACGCACCTTCCGGCTCTGTGCGCCGGTCATGGTGCCCACTACGATCCAGCCGATGCCGTGGAGATCCACCATTCCAGGATCGTCGAACAGCGGCTCAAAGGTCACATGATAGTGCTTGGCTCGCACATTTTCCCGCAGGGCGTCGACGCGCCACAACTCGGAACGACGTGTCACCGTTACGCCGAACCAGGCGTTATCCAGATCCGTTTCGATCTCCAGCAGATCCGGCCGCTTGGACAGAAACAGGAATTGATGCTGCGGGTTCTCCCGGATCTTTGCAAAAACCTGCTCCAGCCATTCGGGCTTCCAGACGGACAGGTCGCTCATGCCGGTGAGCAGGGAGTTCTGAGGGCGGGGTCTCTCCATCATTCGCAGCTTATTCGGAAAGAACTCCGGCTTTACAAAGTCGTCGATCATGTGATACCGGCGGACGTTGTTTCTGGCATAGCAATAGTCGCAGCCTACAGTGCAGCCGATCACCAGATTCATGTTCTGAATCTGATCTTTAATACAAACGCTCATTGCTCCTGCCACTCCTCCAGATTTTTGCGCACACAGTCCAGATAGCCCTCAAAACGGAGGATCTCTTCTTCTGAAAAGCCTTGATAGTAAATCTGTCCCATCCGTGTGGAGACCTCATCATACTCCGGCCTCAATGCGTGGGCTTTCTCCGTCAGATAGAGCAGGGTCTTCCGCTTGTCCGCCGTGCCCTGTACTCGCTGAATCAACCCTTGGTGCTCCATGCGCTCCAGCATGGTGGTCAGGGAAGTGATGGCGAGCCCGCAGCGATCCGACAGCGCCTTGATGGGAATGCCGTCCTCCTGCCAGAGCACGTACAGAATCCGGCCTTGCGGGCCGTTGAAAGCGTCAATGTTCTTTTCGCTGAGAACCTTCTCAAAGATCCGGTCGCCCAGCTGTTTGATCTTTGTGATCAAAAAACCGCCATTTGTGTGCATAGAAAAACTCCTATATAGTAGTGTATAAATACTACTATATAGGAGATTACTTGTCAATGGGTATTTAGTTTTCTGCGTTTTTTTCTTCCGACCTTTCCGTGCACCGCTCTGCACATCCGGCTATTATTCTGAACGATTTCTCCGGACAAAAGGGGGCAATCCTAAAGAGGAAAAACGTTGCGGGGGAGGGACTGCGCATATATCTCCATATGTCCCCGCTTGTCCCAATCTGGTCGCAGAAATAATAACGCATTTGAGGGGCACATTTCAAAAACGTTGCAAAATTTATGTTTTCGGGCAGAAAGCGCGCGGGCTTCTCCTAAAAAAGTACAAGGAGAAACAATATGAAAAGCTTTATTGCGGAGCTCTATTGCGGCAATATCGACCCGCAGGACAGCGGCATCCTCACCGGCTTTCGCCTCGGCGCGCGGTTTGTGCTGGATACAATCATTTTGCCGGAAGCTTCGCCGCAGAACTATCTGCAAGACAACGAATAAGGACGTGCCCCTGCCTTGCAGAAACAAGGCAGGGGCAAACTCATTTTTGGTATGGAGATTTGTCGTTAAGCTCTTTCTGGGCGAAATTGTTTGCTCCTTTCCCGGCTGTTCGAAACAGTAATCCTATGAGTGTATTTATGCCTCAGATAGGAACTATTATAGCGGAGCACACTGTCATATGCTCTCGAAACCTGTCGGCAAACATAAAATAATAGCAAAAAAGGCCACAGGAAGTGAAACCTGTGGCCTTTTTTGCACTCAAGGATTATACCTTCAGCTAAGCCGATACCTGAAAGCAGACTCCCCACCGTGATTGGTGGGGAGCTGTTAAGAAATCAATTAGCCTTCAATGGCGATGTACTTCTTTTCAGGAAGCTGCGGTTTTGCTTCCTTCTTCGGAATCTGCAGCGTCAGAACACCGTGCTCCAGCTTGGCCTTGATATCCTCTTCCGTGATTTCCTCGCCGACATAGAAGCTGCGGCTCATGCTGCCGGCATAGCGCTCCTGGCGGATGATCTTACCGGACTTCTTGTCCTTCTCATCCTTGTCAAGGCCTTTCGCCGCCGTGATGTTCAGATACCCGTTATCCAGGCTGAGCTGAACTTCGTCCTTGTGGAAGCCGGGAAGCTCAATATCAACTTCATAGCTGTCATCGTGCTCCCGCACATCCGTCCTCATCAGCTTCTTGGCATTGTGACCGTAAAGCGGTTTCTCCATCCGGGCAAATTCACGATCCATGTCATCGAACCAACGATCCATCAAATCCTCACCAAAAATACTAGGCATGTACAACATAAGTCAAACCTCCTTTTATTTTCGGTCCTGGATGCTGTTCAGGGCTGTTGCTGTGGTATATGCCGCAAGGGAGATGAGGAAACCCGGAACCTTAGTTCCGGATCTTTTTCCCTCTTGCGATTATGTTATACCACCTTTTTTAGCACTCGTCAAGTGGGAGTGCTAATTTTTTCTGTGAATTATTTGTTAACACCAATACAGTTATTCTGTACATCCAGTTCTGAGCCATTCTGGAATTTGAACAACATACCGACATCCTTAAAAACGGTGACCCGGTCAACTGTAGGTGCATCGTTTATAGCATCCTGATATTTTGAATGGCATATTTGAGAGCGGCCGGATTCTTTGTAATTATGAAGGAAAGCACAGGGGATAAGACCAATATTACCCTCAAATTTATCGATTACTCTATTCCGACCCACGCAAGCAGGCAATAAAACGCAAAAAGCCGTCCGGGAAAACACTCCTGGACGGCCTACTTTATAGGGGAAATCGCCGGAAAACCTTGAAAATCAAGGGTTTCCGGCTCAAAAGGGAAAAGCACGGTTTCTATCAAAGAAACCGTGCTTTTATGGCACGCTGCACCAAAAAAGATATTTTGCTGTATCGCTTTAGTGGGCAGGAAAGCGCCTAATCCGGACGAGCGCTGCGGTATTATGGTGAGCTTTTATCGAGTAGATTTTCTCGCCTGTGTTCAATAAATTTGATACAAGCTTGAACAAAGTAGAAAATAAATTTAGCGTAATCCAATTTCGTATGGAAGAAGTAAGTAACCTTTTTTTCTTCAAAGAAAACTGTTATTGTATTCCAAGAATTCCTCTCAATGTTAAATATGTTTTCTTTTGTCCTTAAGCTTGTTATCCATATTGAATCTGTGTCTTGAGCGAAAAACTGAGTTGACCAAAAATCGCCTTCGTGAGCAAAAGCATCACGAATGGCTTTAATTATGTTTAGAAAACTGCTAATCGTTAGTGCTTGACTTTCAAGAACAGACAATTCAGCAAGTTGTCGAATAGATAGGCCATTAGGCTTATCTATCCCGGTAAACTCAATACAGGAAAGGATATACTCTGATCCCTCATTGCTAAAACAGTTTTCAAATTCTTCAAAAAACAGATGCTTCTCTTTTTCCTTAAATCCGGCTGTAGTGAAGAGTGACTCCAAACAAGTCTTTAAGAAAAAAATACGGAAAGGATCACGTACAGGACGAATCTTTTCTATATCATTTGCCAATGATACAAACCTTTCCACCTGCTGAATCATATACCTGACTTGCGAATACTTATCATCATAATTGAACGCGAGCTCCACAAACGCCGTAAGACTTTTTTCATCTTCAAAGTGCGGTGCATAAAAGGTAAGCAGTTTATTCCGATATTCTTCCAACAAGTCACTAATATCAAAAGCTTGATTATTCTTCATTGCTGCGCACCTTTTTTCAGGTTGCAATCACGGCAGAGCATCTGACAGTTCTCAGCAACCGTCTTCCCGCCCTTAGACCATGGGACAATATGGTCACCGTGCATGTCTTCAAACTCGAACACCTGACCGCAGTAAACGCACTTGTGATGCTGACGCTCATAAGCAGCTAACTTATCACGAGTATCAAAGGCGCGGATGGACAACTTGCGCTCGTCACCTGTCAGCAGGTACTCATAGATGCCTGACTTCCTCGTCACGTCTTCGTCACCCATCAGGCGCTGGATTTCAAGCTCTAACTTCTTCGGGTCAAGGTCAGTTCTCTTGCCGTGCTGATTGTAGAACAGCCCCCACGGCAGACCTTTCATTTCTCTGCGCTTCTTCGGGAAGATGGCCTGAACCCAATCAATGACCGAACGGAAGTAATTCCAGAGCTGGACGGCGGAGGGGTCATTCTGATGTTCAGCCATATACGACTCTATTGTCTTGCCGTCGGCAGCCGCTGCCCAAGAAATGGCCGTTTCCAGATATTCCTGTCTGATGGACGACCCTTTCAGGTAGTCATCTGCCAGCGTGCCGGCGGCACATCCTGTCTTCGAGAAATACCTTTTCGCGTCCGACGTCCAGGAACCCGCGTATACTGCGTTACGCAGTTCTTGGTCTGTCAGCTTCTCGCCCGCAATATTGATAATCCTGAACCAGTCCAGCTTCTCACTGTCCGTCCCGTCGCAGACATAGACGAACAGGGGATAGTTCAGAAACTTTTCCTGTAAGTCCTTAGGTAGATTATCAAAATACTTGTCATCTACGGAGAAAGAACCTTCTTTATACTCACACAGAGAGATTGTGCGCTGCTGGCCGTCAAGCACCTCATATCCGTCGGAGCCGTCATCCTTCTTTACCTTGCACCAGTAGATAACATTCAGGGGCAACCCCTTCATGACAGTGCGGATAACCTCGTCACGCTGTGCGTCCTTATAGACGAACTCGCGCTGATACTTCGGACGAATATCAAGACGCTCGTCATAACCAACAACGCCTTCCTCTGCATCATTGAAATATCCTTCGCAGACCTCGCCAACGGTCACTTCCAATTGTTTAATATCCATCATAACAATCAAACCTCCTTAAAATCCTGTGGGTGATTCTTAATCCACTGCTCCGTGTAACGAATGAAAATACGGGCAGAGGCAGAATGAACGCGAACGCCGTCTTTCTCATAATAATCATGTTTCCCGTCATCACCCAATAAAACAGCGTTTCTTCCAAACGTTGAACCTGTACGGCCATTTCTCTGACCGTTCTGCTTATAACCGAGATATTCTCGATAATCCTTTCCCAGATTAAGAGAGCCAGGATTCTTCGGAGCACTGACAACCCCTACGATTTCAAACTGCTCTGGATTATAACTTGTAAGGAATCCAGGAGTAACACCAATCACACCGCTATAATCACAGGGAATATCTTTTACATTCTGACACTCAATAGCATCATAATTATCGTATTTTGGGTACTCTTCGGGATTAACTCAAACTGCATCTTGTATCTATCTCAACGAGTTAATATGCTGATAAAAATACTACGGCGGCGGAACCTAAAAGCGAAGGGGAGAGTTCTGGTTGTAATTGATGCTCTGAGGAATCCATATGAGGCTACATTTTTTAAGGATAGATATTCTGCCTTTTACTTGTTTGCAATTAATACGCCTGATGACGAAAGAAAGCGAAGATTAATACAATCTGGACGAACTTATAGTAGTATTCGGGGAAGGTCTGACCGTCGTATACTTCGGCCAGCTCGTCGAAGGGGTTGTAGATGAGAAGACCTTTCCCCGTGATCTGTGCAAGTCCTTTGTCGATGAGATCCTTGCCGATGGCGGCGTATTTCGGATCGTCCTCGTCGCTGGCGGGAACGGCGCCCTGCGTGTTCATCACATACTCTCTGCCGATCTTCCCGTAGCTGCTGACGTCCTTGCAGAGCGTGAAGTGGTCAAGGTTGAAGGTCAGATTGATGAGATCCTTCTCGGTCGGGTTTTGCAGCTTTGTGATGCCGATGAGGAACTGATCATACTCGTGATAATCGAAACTCTCCATCCGCTTGGCGAGGTAGTTCAGTTCATCCAGATTGGCGAAGCGGTCTTTCAGCATGGAGAGTTCCTCAGGCCAGTAGACCTCTGTCACAAAGGCTGACTGCGGGGCGTCCTTGCCCTCAATGGCGTGGATCTCAGCCAGTTTTGCGTACAGCGCGTTTTCGCTGATGGGAAACTGAACGTCGATCTCGTGATCGGCATTCTTAATTCTGATTTTGATCATGGTGCTCATTCCTTTCTTGAAAAATAATTTTGAGTTTTTTCTCCGAAAACGAAAAAAAGGCGGCTTTCGGGAGAATAAATCTCTCAAAAGCCGCCTGAAAACGCCGGGGTCGGTAGTTCAAGTCCTCCGGGCAAAGGAAAATATCTTTTTGTTTGCACTTGAAAAACGGGGGTACGAAAAACCCCAGAAGCCGCATGACTTCTGGGGTTTCCGGTGCAATATCTTTTTTGGTTGCACAACATGGCACGTTGCACCAAAAAAGATATTTTGCTGTATCGCTTTAGTGGGCAGGAAAGCGCCTAATCCGGACGAGCGCTGCGGTATTATGGTGAGCTTTTATCGAGTAGATTTTCTCGCCTGTGTTCAATAAATTTGATACAAGCTTGAACAAAGTAGAAAATAAATTTAGCGTAATCCAATTTCGTATGGAAGAAGTAAGTAACCTTTTTTTCTTCAAAGAAAACTGTTATTGTATTCCAAGAATTCCTCTCAATGTTAAATATGTTTTCTTTTGTCCTTACCGGACAGCATATACGCCCTCTCAAATCTGCAGATCCTCGACCTCTCTCAAAACGAGCTTGAGGGAGAGATCTCCGGCAATATCTCTACTCTGACAAAGCTCCAATACTTAGCCCTCGACGGAAACAAGCTGCGCGGCACCTTGCCAGATGCGTTTACCTCATCCGATTTAGCGGAAGCGCATTTCGAGGGCAACTATCTGCGCGGACTCATACCTGCGAGCCTGAAAGCCCGTATTGACGGCGGCGCGGACGTATATCTGAACGATAACTATATGACCGGGGAA
>Ga0256407_10000074_pt1 | contig 241041 bp, 188 predicted proteins | sample RumenRJG_04DNA_FD_193489 | JGI IMG/M metagenome (GOLD analysis project Ga0256407, IMG submission 193489) | Bovine rumen microbial communities from Lethbridge, Alberta, Canada - RJG_04 | ecosystem: Host-associated > Mammals > Digestive system > Stomach > Rumen | place: Canada: Alberta...
AAGTGCGAAGCCAGCCGCAAGATGAGGACTCCATGAGGGTCGTCGTAGACTACGACGTTGATAGGGTGCAGGTGTAAAGACGGTGACGTCAAAGCCGAGCACTACTAATTGCCCGAGCTCTTTCGCTGCAATGCGAATATTATCAGATGTAATGACGTCTAAGGAGACGAGGTATTACGGACAGTTCTTGTGTGTGCCAATGTCAAACCCCATATGACAAGGTGTCGAAATCGAGCTTCGGCTCGGCAATGCTCAAGCGAACTTGGCATTGCACTCACCTTGCAACGATATTCAGGTGGTTATTGCAGCGGGGTCCCACCTCTTCCCATTCCGAACAGAGAAGTTAAGCCCGCCTGCGCCGATGGTACTGCAATGCAATGCGGGAGAGTAGGAAGCCGCCACTTTTCTTAAATCGAGAGCCCTGAGTTAGAAATAACCCAGGGCTCTTTTGTTTAATCAGGCTCCTCATCGACCCACGTACCTCGATACCCTCGATTCACGTGGGTCGAATACTTCGAGCTACGTACCTCGCACCCTTCGACCTACGTGCCTCGACGGAAGGCTCTCCGACTCTTGGAATAATTGAACTCAATCCGCAGGCACTCCCCTCCTCTTGGGAGGAGTTCGCATCCGCAGTTTTCCCCTCCTCTTGGGAGGAGTTCACATCCGCAGTTTTCCCCTCCTCTTGGGAGGAGTTCGCATCCGCAGTTTTCCCCTCCTCTTGGGAGGAGGGGCTAGGGGTGGAGGAGATAAATACGGTCACATCCTATATATAGGTTTCCCGAACTTTAATATTTCTTCAATAATCGCATTCGGATTCTTCCAAACGACTTCATTAGGAAATCTTATAACCGTTATGCCTTGTTGTTGAAGGTACTTCGTTCGTATTTCATCCCGATTATCTGCCATAGGTGCATCGTGTACCGATCCATCTAGTTCTATGCACAACTTCAATAGAGGACAATAAAAGTCCATGATGTATGGCCCAATACCATGTTGTCTGCGAAATTTATAACCACCTACCTGACTGTTCTTAAGCATTTTCCATAGTGTTGCTTCAGCCGAAGTGGCATGGTTTCGTAACTCTTTTCGTGCTATTGTTTGGGATGATGGATTTGATTCTGCTCTTTTCATAGTTCTATTCTAAAGGTTGTGCCTTTGCCGAGTTCGGATGACTTCACAAAGATACGTCCTTTGTGATAATCCTCGACAATACGTTTGGCCAAAGAAAGACCTAAGCCCCAGCCACGTTGTTTGGTGGTGAAGCCTGGTGTAAAGACGTGCTTGATATCTTTTTTACGAATGCCTTTGCCATTATCTGACACTTCTATCACTGCCAAATGATGTTCTTTCGATAGCGTTAAGATGATTTTTCCTTTACCTTCCATCGCATCAACGGCATTCTTGCAAAGATTCTCTATCACCCATTCTATCAGCGACTCATTCATCTTAATAATGACTTCATGGTCGGGCATATCGCAAATCATCTCAACCTTATTTGAGGTGCGTTTCCGCATATAGTCAACCACATGGTGAATCACCGTGTTGAGTGAACCGTCTTTTTTCTCTGGCAAAGAGCCGATTTTGGAGAAACGTTCAGCAATGCGTTCTAACCGTTTCACGTCTTTATCCATTTCAGGTATCAAATCATCGTCTGGATGATTTTCTTTTAAGATCTCTACCCAGGCCATCAGACTGGAAATGGGCGTACCTAATTGATGAGCCGTCTCCTTCGACAAACCGACCCATACCTTATTTTGTTCAGCCTTCTTAGAGGATAGCAACGCAAAGATTGCGACCACTACAAAAATCATCACAATACCCAATTGCCAATAAGGATATTGTGAGAGGCGCTTCAATAGCAATGATTCGTCATAACAAACAATCTGACTGCCTATCACAATAGTGTCACCAGCCTTTTGCATTCGACGGGCATAGTCCTGAAGATGAAGTGTATCATTGATATTGCGGTAATCGTCTATTTCTCCTTTATCATTTATCACAATAACAGGTATGGTCGTATTGTTCTGCATCACATCCAATACCAAGGTTAAATCCGTATGCTCGTCAGCATGATTGAGGGCATGGAGTGCCTCGGCCCAGACTTCCATTTTTTTACGTTCCTCATGAGAGAGGTCTTTGATCAGGTAATGAGATACCAACAAAGAGGTAACAGCAATCATAATCGCTGCTATCACCAGAATGATCTTGGTTTGTCGGATTCTATCGGTCCATTGCATACAGTAATAAAACGTTGGAATGGACATAATTATTATATAATGCAGATTTTTTTGCACATTCGACCCCTCTTGTGTGTAATCTAAACCCCTGATAACTAAAGAATTTGCGATAAAATGATAAAAAATCAAAATATCCGTTCTTTCATTGAAAAAAAAGTTGTAACTTTGCATCCCAAAATGCGTGCTAACCGAAATTAGAAGAGCTTGCTCTTATAAGGAGGTGACGCCGCTTTTCGACAAAGTCAAATGTGTGATTATGGGTAGTTTAGAGTTGTTGAAGATTGATTTGAAGGGATTGAAAGAAGAGGAATCTTCTTTGACGTTCGACTTGGATGATCGGTATTTCGCGGCTCTCGACGGTGCCGATGTGAAGCGAGGCTCTTTGCATGTGTCGGTGTCTATACGCAAGGCAACCGGCTTTTTCGAGCTCCTTTTTCATACAGAAGGTACAGTAATCATACCATGCGATCGCTGTCTCGACGACATGGCGCAGCCGGTAGAAACCGATAATCGCCTGGTGGTTAAGTTCGGCAGCGAATACTCAGAGGAAGATGATATCATTGTGGTGCCCGAGGACGAAGGAATACTCGATACATCATGGATCATCTATGAGTTTGTCGCACTGGTCATACCCATCAGGCATGTGCATGCACCTGGCAAGTGCAACCCTGCCATGACGCAAGCTCTGGAAGAGCTGTCAGCTGACCGAAGCAGCGATGAGGAGTCCAACCAGCCGATAGACCCCCGATGGGAAAAACTGAATAGTTTAAAGTTTAAAGATTAAAGTTTAAAATTAAATTAAATAATTATGGCACATCCTAAAAGAAGACAGTCAAAGACTCGTACACTCAAGCGTCGTACTCATGACAAGGCAGTAGCTCCCACATTGGCAGTATGTCCAAACTGTGGCGCATACTATGTTTATCACACTGTATGCCCCACTTGCGGATACTATCGTGGTAAGGTAGCTATTAAGATTGAGGACGAAGTAGCTGAGTAAGTTGAACGTTAACAGTAAGAAGTGGAAAGAAAGATAAACGCTATAATCACCGGAGTAGGCGGTTACGTGCCCGACTATGTCCTCAACAATGAGGAGTTGTCGCGCATGGTAGACACCAACGATGAGTGGATTATGACGCGCGTCGGTATCAAGGAACGCCGTATCCTCACTGAGGAGGGTCTCGGTACCAGCTATATGGCCCGTAAGGCAGCCAAGCAGGTAATTCAGAAGACTGGTGTTGATCCCGATACCATCGATGCGCTAATCGTCGCTACATCTACCGCTGATTATAAGTTTCCATCCACAGCATCCATCGTTGTTGGAAAAGTTGGTCTGAAGAATGCCTTCGCCTACGATTTCTGGGGTGCGTGCTGTGGATTCCTCTACTCGCTCGACGTGGCTGCAATGATGATTCAGAGTGGCCGCTGCCGGAAAATCATTGTGATTGGTGCCGATAAGATGTCGTCGGTGGTAGACTATAAGGATCGCCAGACCTGTCCGCTCTTCGGAGATGGTGCAGCTGCTGTGCTCCTCGAGGCTACCGAAGAACAGAATATCGGTGTGATGGACTCTTACTTCCGTACAGATGGTAAGGGATTGCCGTTCCTGCATCTGAAGGCAGGCGGTTCTGTTTGTCCACCGTCGCACTTCACCGTTGACCACCGTCTGCACTACCTCTATCAGGAGGGCCGTACGGTGTTCCGCTATGCGGTGACCAACATGAGCAATGACTGTGCGCTGATAGCCGAGCGTAACGGACTGAACAAGGATAACATCCAGTGGGTTGTACCGCATCAGGCCAACATGCGTATCATCGAGGCCGTTGCCAAGCGACTCGAAGTTCCGATGGAACAGGTGATGGTGAATATCGAGCACTTCGGTAATACCAGTGCCGCCACCATTCCGCTGGCCATCTGGGAGTATGAAAACCGTCTTAAGAAAGGCGATAACATGATTCTCACCGCGTTCGGTGCCGGATTTGTGCATGGAGCATCCTACTATAAGTGGGCTTACGATCCGAAGTAAAACATCAAAGTGAAAAGTGAAGGATTGAAGCATAAAGCAGGATTCGTCAACATCGTTGGAAATCCCAACGTAGGTAAAAGTACGCTCATGAACCAGTTGGTTGGTGAGCGTATTTCTATTGCAACGTTTAAGGCTCAGACCACCCGCCATCGCATCATGGGTATTGTGAATACCCCTGAGATGCAGATTGTTTTTTCCGACACGCCAGGTGTGCTGAAGCCTAATTACAAGCTTCAGGAGTCGATGCTGGCCTTCTCTGAGTCGGCACTTCAGGATGCTGATGTGCTGCTCTACGTCACCGATGTCGTAGAGAACCCCGAGAAGAACATGGACTTCCTCGAGAAGGTACAGAAGATGGATACGCCCGTCATCCTGTTGATCAATAAGATTGATGAGTTGGCTGGTGCCAACTCTCAACAAGTCCTTGCGGGCATTGTTGAGAAATGGCATGCGCTCTTGCCGAAGGCAGAGATCCTGCCGATATCGGCAAAGAACAAGTTCGGCGTCGATATGTTGTTGAAGCGTATTCAGGAGTTGCTACCCGAGAGTCCGGCTTATTTCGATAAGGATCAGCTGACGGACAAGCCTGCGCGCTTCTTTGTCAGCGAGATGATTCGCGAAAAGATACTGCTCTATTACGATAAGGAGATTCCTTATAGTGTAGAGGTCAGTGTAGAGCGTTTCAAGGAAGATGATAAGCATATCCATATCAATGCCATCATCTATGTAGAGCGCGACAGCCAGAAGGGTATCATCATCGGCCATCAGGGTGTGGCGCTGAAAAAGGTTTCTACCGAAGCGCGCAAGTCGCTCGAGAAATTCTTCGATAAGCCCATTTTCCTCGAGATCTTTGTGAAGGTCGATAAAGACTGGCGTAGCTCCGATAGAGAGTTAGAACATTTTGGATACAATCTAGATTAAATATGGGAAATTTAGTAGCAATTGTAGGCCGCCCGAATGTCGGTAAGTCGACACTCTTCAACCGCCTGACGAAAAGCCGCCAGGCGATTGTCAGCAATGAGGCCGGTACCACCCGCGACCGCCAGTATGGCAAGTGCGAGTGGAACGGCAAGGAGTTCTCCGTCGTTGATACCGGCGGATGGGTGGTCAATAGCGATGATATATTTGAGGAGGAGATTCGTAAGCAGGTGATGATTGCCACCGAAGAAGCCGACCTCGTGCTGTTCCTCTGCGACATCAGCAATGGTGTCACCGATTTGGATATGGACGTGGCTCAGATTCTTCGTCGTGCAAAATTGCCAGTATTGCTGGTTACCAATAAGGCCGATGATGGCAAAGACCTCTACGATCAATATGAATTCTATAAGTTAGGCTTGGGCGACCCCTGGCCTATCAGTGCCGCTACAGGCAGTGGAACGGGCGATCTGCTCGATAAGGTGCTCGAGCTCTTGCCTGCCAAGACGAACGACGACCTCGAAGAGGGGATTCCCCGTTTCGCCGTGGTCGGTCGTCCGAATGCTGGAAAGTCGAGTCTGATCAATGCCTTTATCGGCGAAGACCGTAACATCGTGACCGATATTGCCGGCACCACGCGCGACAGTATCAATACCCGTTACGATAAGTTCGGTTTCGACTTCTATCTGGTTGATACCGCCGGTATCCGTCGTAAGAACAAGGTATCTGAGGATTTGGAGTTCTATAGCGTGATGCGCTCTATCCGAGCCATTGAGAACAGCGATGTGTGTATCCTGATGATTGACGCTACCCGTGGTATCGAGGCCCAGGATATGAACATCTTCCAACTGATTCAGAAAAACAATAAGTCGTTGGTGGTTGTGGTCAACAAATGGGATTTGGTTGAAAATAAGTCGCAGGCAGCCATCGACACCTTTATCAATGCCATCCGTCAGCGTATGGCACCGTTTGTCGACTTCCCCATCATCTTTGCCTCGGCCTTGACCAAGCAGCGTATCTTCAAGGTGCTCGAAACGGCTAAGGAGGTTTATTTGAACCGTAAGTCGAAGATTGGTACCTCGAAGCTCAACGAGGTGATGCTGCCACTGATCGAGGCCTTCCCACCACCATCCGTGAAAGGTAAGTTTATTAAGATTAAATATGTGGCTCAGGTGCCCGATACACAGATTCCTACGTTTGTGTTCTATGCCAACCTGCCACAGTATATCAAGGAACCCTATAAGCGTTTCCTCGAGAATAAGATCCGTGAGAACTGGACGCTTACAGGCTCACCGATTAATGTGTTTGTAAGACAGAAATGAGGAAAATAGGTCGAATATCGAGAATCCGCCAGGTATTCCCCGCCCCTATGAGGGGTCATTGCTCTCCGCATGGATTCCCCGCCCCTATGAGGGGAGGGGTTTGGGGTGGGGTTGTAAAACTCTTCTTCCTCTTATTGTTCATTGCCTGTAGCAGTCCCTGTAAAGAGGAGATGGCCTCTCTTGCAGCCAAGGGCTACTATGAGCATTTGATAAAGGGCGAGACGGAGCAGTTTCTGGCTGGAAAAGCAGGTTCCGATAGTCTGCCCGAGAGCTATCGCAGTCAGTTGCTCGATGCTTACCGTCAGTTTGTGGCCCAGCAAGAGCAGAACCATCTCGGTATTCAAGAGGTGCGCGTTGTCAGAGCCCAGACCGATTCCCTGGCCGATTATACCAATGTCTTCCTGACGCTCTGCTTTGGCGATTCTACCAACGAGGAAATCGTGGTGCCGATGGTAGAGCAGGGTGAAGGTAGATGGCGGATGAGATAGTTGATAGTTTAAAGTTGATAGTTTATAGTTGATATGAAGCGAATAGTATTGATGATGGCGATGGTTGGTGTAGCACTAACGGCGCCCGCTCAGGATAACGACGCAAAGCAGTCGGAGTATATCTCTGTCTTCCAGTACTGGAAGGAACATAATATCCTTCAGCATCTCGACCTGTCTGTCACCGCTGGTACGACGGGTATCGGTCTGGAGGTCTCTTCGCCTGTGACTGACTGGGTTCAGGTACGTGCCGGTTACGATTTCATGCCGCGTTTCACGAAGAAGCTCAAGTTTGGCGTGATGATCGGTAGTGAACCCGCTGCAGGTTCTGAGAAGTTTGATCGCATGTCGGCCATGATGGAGACCATCTCTGGCTATAAGGTAGAAGACCATGTCGATATGATTGCCAAGCCGACGCTGAACCATTTTAAGCTGTTGGTAGATGTATTCCCCTTTAAGCAGAACCGCCACTGGCACTTCACAGCCGGTTTCTATTGGGGCTCTGGCACGATTGCAGTGGCTGATAATTCTACCGAGTCGATGAAGTCATTACTCTCAGTGATGATGTACAACCGCATGTATGAGAATGCCAAGAGTAACAGACCGCTGTTCGATTTCGACAAGCTCTTCGAGATTATGTACCCTGATAAAGACGAGGATTGGCGTGACGAGCAGATCAGTAAATACCATCTGAATGTGATTCCTAGAGAACTCTACGATAAGATTATCGCTGCAGGCCGTTTAAGCTTCGACCTGGGCTACTTCAATCATGACATGGTTGATGACAATGGTGTAGAGCATAAGGCTGGTGAGCGCTATAATTTCGAGCCAGGAAGCGATGGTATGGTCCATGTGAAGGCTACGGCGAATAAGTTTAAGCCTTATCTGGGCTTTGGCTATGGTGGCCGACTGGCAAAAGGTCGTGATGACTGGCAGATTTCCTTCGATGCTGGCGTCCTGTTCTGGGGTGGCTCACCTTCGCTCTATACCCATGACGGTGTCGACCTTGTAAAGGATGTACGTGGTATCACAGGTCAGGTTGGTAATTACGTTGATATCGCCAAAGCCTTTAAGGTTTATCCCGTTTTGAACCTGAAGATTACAAAACGAATTTTCTAGAATAGGAACTCCCCTCCTCCTGGGAGGAGTTCGCATCCGCAGTTTTCCCCTCCTCTTGGGAGGAGGGGTTAGGGGTGGAGGAGAAAATGACGGTCCTAACCTCTTATAAATAAAAATCCCCGCCAATAACAGCGGGGATTATTATTTATCTTCTTCTTCTCGAAGCAGCCTTTCTTGTGGTAGCCTTTCGCGAGGAGGCAACTACTTCAGTAATCGTAGGCTTCTCTGCACCCTTTTCGTGCTTCAGCAGGTAATTCTTATTATCATAGCTGAATAGCCATTCTACCCAGTACTTCTTACTGCCATGTATTTCAACGAAGTCTGTCGACTCTTTACTACCAGCAGTTAAGGCTTCGTCGTTATACGTATCCGAATCCGTTCCCTTACCGTCATTAAAGTAAATCTTATGCGACTTCAGTCTGATGGTTTTGTCAGTGCTGATGTTTCTGATAGTCGACTTAATAGCGTATACGGAGTCGCCTTGCTCGCGGAAAGCCCAGCTGGATGTAATATGCTCCTTGATATCAAAGGCCTTGTTCACCGTGATATACATATAGTCCTTGTATTTGCCGTCTTCAGAAGACACTGTGATCGTACAGTAGCCCTCACCAATACCCGTTACACGGCCATAGCTGGTAATCGTTGCCACGGTAGTGTCTGATGATGCGTAAATCACGGGTATCTCTCTTGTATTGACCACTTCCTCGTCACCTTCCAATGCCAGATACTGACCTACTTCCATCACTTTCTCCTCCGACTTGAAGTAAAGTGTTCTGTACTGCGTAATCTTGACCTCTGCTGCTTTACCTACCTGGCTGTTATCTACAAGGAAAGTCGTTGTACGTTTGGCAGCCTTTTCATAGAATGGCTGGATATACAGCGAATAGGTGAAGTCATCATCTGTCTCTTTACCATTACGTTTATAAGATACCCATGAATCCTCACAGTAGGGATAAACCGTAAAGTTGGCATGTACCATCACCACGGTGTCATGCTTCAGTTCGTCAAACTCCATGGTAAGTGGTGTAACAGAGAACGACGCCTCAAATTCCTGCGTAATCGTGATGGTTTGCTGCAGCCCCTCTTGCGAATTCGCAATCTTGATGGCTCCTTGGCGCACAGCACCACTTCTGTTTCGTTCTACTTTCAGGGTGAGGGTAGAGGGCTGTAGGCCGCGTGAGCCTGCTTTGCTTGCGACAGATACCCATTTTGCCACATCGGTAGGGATGGTTACCTCATAGTCTACGTTCTTATTGATGGTGATGGCCAACTCGCCACCGCTCATGCCGATGGAGTAACTGTCCTTGTCAACAATGATGCCTTTCTTTGAATCCTGTTTAACGGTGAAACTCTTGGATGACACACCGTCCTTAAAGTCTGAAATTGTAATCTTCGCCGTACGCTCATCGTAGCTGGTATTCTCGTCTACTGAGATGTAGATCGTCGCGTTCTTCACGTCGATGAGTCCAGCCGCCCAAGCTTCCGTACTTTTGATGGAGTAGTTTGAGAGGTCGTGGTTGGTGAAGACTTGCGTCTGAGTGCCACCATCTACGTTGAAACTCATATCTGCAAATGTCAGTGTCTGCAGCTCACTCACATATTCTTTTTCACATGATGTCAGGCTGAAGCCTATGACTGCCAGCAGGAAAGCGAGGCAGGATGTTTGTATTGATTTCATGTTCATATTCTTATCTTAATAACGTTATCGGGGGCAAAGATACAAAAAAAGGCCCGCATTGCGAGCCTTTTTGCTTTATTTTTATTATTTTTTACTTAATAATAATCTTTTTACCATTACGGATGTAGATTCCGGGACGTGTGGGCTCGTCGGCCACGCGCTGACCGCTCAGGGTATAAGTACCCTCTTTCACAGGTGCTACTTCTGAAGAAATGCTTTCGATACCAGATGAACCTTTTACGTGTAGTACGTCAGCTGCACTGCTGGATACACCGAGATAAGCCTTGTTGTGAGGCAGGTAATACTTACCTTTATCCTCATAAACGGTCAGGTCGTCGTTCGTTGCCTTGCGGAAGATGAGGTTTTGATTATCATCTACACCAATCACACGCATCGTTGTTGCATTGTACGAAGTACCGCTGTCATGGGTGTTATCACCACGGTCAAAATAAACGCCACCCAGTTTGTTGCCGAGCTTGGCAGAGGCATCTTTGGCACCGTCTTTTGAGGTAGGACGAATGATATTCTTGCTATAATCATCCGAAGCGCACTCAATAATAACGGGGACGTGAGCTGGCACCTTCTTGCTGGTAATTTCCTTCAGGTTGAACTCTGTATCGCTCACTTCGTCTACATAGTAAGCCTTCATGCCATCCGACTGCAGGGTAAATTCAAAACCGCAAAGAATGGTGCCCCAGTATTTGCCGTCAGCTGTCTGTACGGTTGGCTTGATACCGATAAATTGGCCGGTAGCAGAGTTGTCGATAGGCAGCAGTTCCCAATAGGTACGGTCTTTGCCAGCAGTGAGGTCGGCCAATTTGGCATCGTCTTTACCTGGTTTGTCCTGGTCGCCCAGATGTACCTCATAAGAACTGTATGAACCATAGATGGTATAGGTACCATCACCTATGGCGGTAAGGTATGGATAAAGCTTACCGCCTGACAGCTGGCCGATGCTGGAATTCTGTGAATAGACATCGCTCTTACCACTCAGTGCAGTGATATAGAGGATGGCACCAGGGTGGGTAAACACCTTCTCTATATTTTTGCTGGTCTCCACAGCGGTGAGGTCAGCACCAGTTTTTTCCGATGAGGTTCCCTTCTGGTTGTCGGTCATGATCATATAGCGACCTGTTGCGTGGTTGCGTACATGGTAGAAACCCTGTGCCAGTGCACTTGTAGCCATCAGGCTGCTTGATAAAAATAGAAGCGTAAAAATTCTCTTCATATATAATTCTTTAAACGTTTTAAGAAAAAAGCCCAGCCCCATTCGGGACCGGGCTTTGGTCTATATGAGCTTGTAATCAGTGATTACTCAGCGATAGCGATAGTTACACGGTTGCTGTCGTTGTCAGCGAATGGCTGAACACGTGAACCCTTGCTGTCCCAGCTGATGCGGCTCTCAGCGATACCGTACTGGTTCTTCAGGGCCTTAACAACTGCCTCAGCACGACCCTTAGCCAGACGATCGTTGATCCTGTCGTTACCTGTACCAGCGTCAGCATAACCAGTTACCATCACCTTTGCTGTTGGGTGAGCGTTCAGGTAGTCAGCGATATCCTTAACCTTCTGCTGCTCAGACTCACGGATGTCAGTCTTGTTGATCAGGAAGAAGATATCACGACGGAGAGGCTCAACAACTGGAGCGGGCTTCTCTACCTCTACAACCTTCTCGACAATCTTGTCTACGTAGCGAATCTCTGGCTCTGGAGCAGGGATAAAGCGTGTAGAATAGGTTGGACCGAGGTTGATCTTCAGACCTGCGAGCAGGTTGAAGTAAGAGTCGGGGTTACCTGCATTCTTGAAGTTGAACTTGTCACCCAGGATGTTACCCTGAGCCTCCAGACCGATAGCAACAGCCTCGCTAACCTTGATGTCCATGGTCAAACCAAGCTGACCGAAGAGAAGTGTAGCGCTCTTGTTCTCATACATTGGCGTAAAGTCGTTGTCAATGTAATAAGTGTTCTTTGGCTTCAACTTGTTCGCAACGGTAGCTGCATCGTCACACTTGCTGCGGAAGTTCAGACCACCACCGATGAAAGCACCGAAGCTAACAACACGGTTGGGGTTGAAACCTGCAATGATGTTTGACAGATTGAATGTAATATCAATTGCTGGAGCAAAATAAGTGTACTTGTAATTCAGATCGTACTCTTTCAGTCCAAGTGCGTCAGTTACATACTTCTGGTAACCAGCTCTGCCCTGCCATGCGTTGACAGCCAGACGAGCACCTACGCTCTTAGAGAACTGATAACCTACAGCAGCCTGAACGTTTGGTGAAATGAGCTTACCGAACGATGTCTCACCAGTGGTATACTGAACTCCACCCTGGAGCTGGAGATACCAATGTGGCTGGAAGACGTATTCTGTCGTGCCCTTCTGCTCCTGGGCAGATACTGACAGTGCACCCATCAGCATCAGGCAAGACAATATCATTTTCTTCATTTTCATATCTGTTTCTTACTTTTTATTCACAATGTTAATTAACTCGCAACTAACTTTTTACTCTGCAGCCTTTGCATTGAATGGGTACTTCTGAGTGATGACACGACCTGTGTAGTCAACGCACTGTACGAGGAGAGTAGACTTACCCTCAGGAAGTTCGAATTCGAATTTCTTCTGAGCACCAGGAACTGCCTTGTGCCAAACGATCTCACCATCAACCTCAAGAGCAACGTACTTTGCGAATACAGGAACGATGTACTCACCAGTGAGTGAAGTCAGAACCATTTTGAAGTCACCAGCCTCAGTGTTAACTGGCATACCGTCAACCAACTTCTTGAAGCCCTCAGTTGTCTCCATCATGACGAGAGGCATTACAGAAATAGTAGCAACGTCACCGTACTTGTCAAGAATCTGCTCAGTTACACGGTTCATGTAGTTCTCAGCGCGCTGTACCAAGTTACCGGCATTACCGTTCTTGATGCGGTTGTAGAACTTCAGAGCGTCGTTAATCATATCCTGAACCTGCTGAAGTTGGAGAGCATTAATAACATCATCAATTTTAATTGTAGCAGTACCTGCACCAGCAGTAGTTGTAACATTGGCGGTAATATTTCCACCAGCATTCTGGAGAAGGTTTACAGAAGTAAAATTAGGGAATTTAGCAGCAATTTTTTCATAAATCTTGCTAGCAAGATTCTTAGCAGCACCGAAGTTCCACTTATAAGAATCAGATACAGCGTCGAAGTTTACAGCAGCCATGTAGCCGAGTGGCTCGATGGCAACGTTAGTAATCTTAGCCTCAGAAACGAGACCACGCTTTGTAGCGTTAACAACAGTACCAACAGCATACTGAGTCAGTTCGCCACGCTTGTACTCGAGTGCGTCAGCAATAGCCTTCATCACACCCTGTGCACTTACGAGAGTCTCAGCACCACGCTCGGTTCTAGACTTGGTGCCATCCTGCATATTGTGCCAGATCTCCTTGATGGTAGCAATCAGGTCAGCCATCTTCCAACCATTAACATAGTCGCTGCGGAATGAATCCCACTTGAACTGCATGCCCTCGAAGCTAGTGCTGTCAACTAATGCATCGAGTCCCCATGTTACAGGGAAAAGACCGCTCTCAGGATCCCACTCATTAGCATTCAGGAAGTCCTCCCAGTCCATACCAAACTTCTTACCGAATGCCAGTGTCAGATTCTTTGTTGAAGGATAAGCATCAGTGAACTTAACAGGAGAAGTCTCAGTGAACTGACCAGTAGCAGTATTAAAGCTTGCACCTGTTGGAACGAGGTAGAATGAGCACTTGGTAGCGTCAGCACCCATTGGGTTCAGAGAAACGTATACGCGACCGAAGGTGTTTTCAGCCATCAGCCACTCACCCTTCTCACCACTGAGATCCAAAGCCTCATCGATGTCAGCTTCTTCTGCTGTCAATTTTGTCTCGAAGCCCTTTACATTGTAGTCGTCACCAGCAACTGGGAAGATATCAATCTCAGTATCGTTCTTACCGATGAAGCCAAGAAGAGTATTCTTGTCTGTCAGGTAACCACGAACCTCACCCAGAACTGGGTCAACAGTACCCTGGATGGTTACACCTACAGTCAGGTTAGCAACAACATTAGCGATGCTGTCGATCTTCTTGTCAAGAGCTTTAGTGATCAGTGCCAAAGAGTCGATGCTAACCTTGTTTGCAGCTACACGATTCTGCAGTTTGGTCAAATCTGTGCGGAGGTTCTGAATGTCAGTGGTGTGACCAGCAACTGTACCCTCCAACTCTTTGATTTTGTTGTCAAGAGTAGCAAGATCCTGATGAACTGGAACGAGCTCATCATCGATGTTGTCCTTACAAGAAACAAATGATGTTGTGCCTGCAAACAAGAATGCAGCCATCAGCATGCCATTAATAATTTTCTTTTTCATTTGAACTTAAAAATTATAATTAAACAATTAAAATATGATATATCTATGCATTAATTTATATAAATCGGTGACAAAAGTAGGAATAATTTTCCGATTCTGCAAGTTTTTTTTAGTTTTTTTTTAAAAAACACTTAAAATTTTGCTCACTTTCGGTCGTTTTTGCCACTTTCGCAGCATTTTCCTTCACTTTTTTGATTTTTTAACTGTGCGCCTGACAGGACTCGAACCTGCACGTCGTGAAACACTAGATCCTAAGTCTAGCGCGTCTACCAATTCCGCCACAGGCGCGGATTTTTATTTTGCGGGTGCAAAGGTAATGCTTTTTTTTCATTCCGCCAAAAGTTTTCGCGCAAATTCTATCAACGTATCCTGCCCTTTAACAAAATCCCACTTATTGAGCTCAACATAGTAGTCGGGTTCGATGCCGAATTCAGTGCTCTGGCGGTTGCGGTCGTACATCGGACAGGCCGAGAAACGTACCGTCCAGCCATTGGGCAGGGTAGAGTTAAAGGGCATGCCGGCACCACCGCCCGTTTTGTCACCCACCACCTTCACCTGCGGGAAGCACTTCATGTATTTCACGAACTCATTGGCGGCACTAAACACTTGCCGGTTGGTGAGTACCACCACATTCTTCTGCCAGCGCAGGTTAGAGGAAGGCTCGAGATACTGCTCCTTCATCTCTGAGAAGTCGTTATGTCCCTTGCCCGTCTTGTGCTGCATATAGCCTACGAGCGTCTTTTCGTTGCAGAAACGGGCGGCCAGTCGTTCGGCATTGGTGATTTGTCCGCCGCCATTGCCACGGATGTCGATAATCAGACCGTTGCAGAACATCAGGTGTTCCATCACCTCGTCGAGGTTGCCTTCGCCGATCGGACTGCTGAAGCTGCCGTCGTAGATATAGCCTATCTGGTCGTCGAGGATGCGGTAGGTAAGGGCCGAGGCGATTTTGTAGTCGGTGCCCAGGTAGCGGCGCTGCAGGGTGTCGCTGAAATTGCTCGGGTATTCCTCGTACCAACTCCAGTAACGGCCATAGTCGAAGGCCGTTGAGAGGTTCACATGGCCGTCGCGCAGTTCACTGAGCATATCGGTCAACACCTCAAAGAGTTGGTCATTGTTATTGACGCCTTTCGCGCGTACCTTATATATATGATAGACGGCATTCCAGTCGAGACCATACTCATGGGCTTTGTAGTCGAAGAAACAGTAATGCTCGTCGATGATATGCCAAAGGGCCTCGAGGTTGCCATCGGGGGTATTGTCGTACTCGGTCTCATCGACACAGGAAATGAGGGGGAAAAATATAATAAGAAAGGACAGTATTATTCCCCACCTGCGGATGAGAGTGTGCTCATCCAGCACAGTTTCCCCGCCCCTATGAGGGGAGGGGCTAGGGGTGGGGTGAATAGTTAATGTTTGACCTGTTCTATTCATAAACGTCTTACTACTCCTAAAATGATTCTTTGGGTGTAAAGATGCTGCTTCAGGTTATTCACCTGCAACTGTTGGAAGTTACCGAGGTAACCGATGCGGAGGTTGTACCTGCTAGAGATTTTCCAGTCGAGGGTGACGAGCTGTCGGAAGGTGGGGGCAGAGATGAAGGTGGTGGGTACGATGTTATGGTCGTAGTCGCCACGTCCGAAAATCTCGTAATAGCTCTGTCCGAAGTTGGGTGAGAAGGCCAAGCCTACCAAGGGTAGGTTGGCTTCGTAGCGCAGGGCAAACTGTTGCTTCCCAAGTGTAAAGGCGTATTTGCCGATGGCCGACGGCATGATCTGGAGTGACGCCCGGAGCTGGGCGGGGTTGTTCGAGTTCTGCATGGTGTAGAGAAAGCCTACCGTGGCATTGACAGCCCCACCGGCATAGAGTTGCAGACGGTTGTCGCACAAGTTCCAACGGTGGTAACGACCCAAGTAGAGGTTATAGTCGCCCGTCATCATCGAGGTCTGCCTGCTGCGGTCCTTGCCCACAGAGAAACTCATTTCGTGTTCTGCCATCGTCATCCAGCGCTTTTCGGGCTTCACGCGCTCGCGTATATATAAATAGGTGAGTCCTGTGCCACTGTATTTCTCTTGGGAGAGGTAGGTGTCGAGGACGTTGGAGGAGCCGATACCGAGGTGATGGGCATCCTGCGCAGCGGCCGTTAGCGCTGCCAGCATCGCTATCAGCAGCAGCTTACTCCTCATCATCGAATAAACGTAATTGCCCTGTGAGCTCATCGCGGACCTGCTGTTCACTCTTGCCGGCATCGGGATCGAGGTCCTCTTCCTCTGACGCTTCTGCATCCTGTGGCTCCTCTTCGGGCTCAGGGAAACGGGTCGGCTCGAGCTCGGTGATGCTTTCGAGGGCGTAGGTGGTCAGACGCTTGCCCTTGGCCTTATAGCCCTTCACGGCGATAAACTGCTCGGCATCGATCTCTTCATTGCCACGGAAAGCATCATTGCCGCCATACGACAACGCGATGCGCGGGTAAGGTGTATCCGTCAACAGAATCAGCTGTGAGGCAGGATTGTCCGACAGCCAGTTCTGCTTCTTGCGCGTGGCATCCATCTGGAAGCGCTTCAGGTAAGGATAGCCTTGGTTGTCGGCATCGTAAAGGATGGCCGTCCACACCTTGTCGGCATCGTATTTCTCGATACGGAGGATATTCGGCTCGAAGTGGTTGTTCAGGTCGAAGTTGCAGAGGTAACACTCACCACTTTTCAGTACCACGAGAATCTGGTCGTCGTCGAAGAACTCGCCCAACAATCGTCCGTGCTCGTCGTAGTTCAGACGGTTCACGTCGGGGTCGTACCATACCTTACGGCCGCCAAGGGTAGAGTGGCCGTGACTCTTCAGTCCGATACGGTGTACCACGAACTTCGTGAGCAGGTTGCCCTTCGAGGCGCGCCCTTTGATCATCACCTCTGAGAAGTCCTTGTCGATGAAGATCTTCTTCACTTTCTGGTTGGGGTCGAGGGTTACTTTGATAACCTCGGCCTCACCATTGGGGTTGGCGGTGAAGTACATCACCCTCGAACCGTCGGTACCCTGGGTGAGGTCATACTCCTTGTCGCGGGTCATACTCGTCACGTTGAAACGTTTGATGAAGTAAGGACCCTTCCTGCCGTCGCGGTACACGACATTATAGATGGTGCGCGAGTCGTTCTTCTTGAAGACGTTGAGGTAGAGCACGTTCTTGCCCACGAAAATTTTCTCGGCCACACGGATGACTTTGTATTTACCGTCTTTGTAGAAGAGGATGATATCGTCGAGGTCGGAGCAGTTGCACACAAACTCGTCTTTCTTCAAACCGGTGCCGATAAAGCCGTCGGTGCGGTTGATGTAGAGCTTCTGGTTGGCCTCGGCCACCTTTGCCGAGTCGATGGTGTCGAAGTTGCGAATCTCTGTGAGGCGCGGGTGCTCCTTGCCGTACTTGTCTTTGAGGAACTGGAACCAGTTGGCGGTCACCTCGGTCAGGTTCGCCAGGTCGCGCTCGATCTCCTCGATCTCCGCTTTCAGTCGCGCCATCAACTCGTCGGCCTTGTCCTTATTAAACTTCAGGATGCGCTGCATCTTGATTTCGAGCAGTTTCAGGATATCATCCTTCGTCACCTCACGTACCAAGGTGGGGTAGTAAGGCGTTAAGCGCTCGTCGATATGTTCGCAAACGGCATCGATGGTCGGTGCCTGCTCGAATTTCTTGTCTTTATAGATACGCTCCTCGATGAAGATCTTTTCCAGCGACTGGAAGTGGAGTTGCTCCAGGAGCTCGTTCTTACGGATCTCAAGTTCTTGACGAATCAGGTCCTTCGTGCGGTCTACGCTATGGCGCAACACGTCGCTGATGGTGAGGAACTTCGGTTTGTTGTCCTCAATCACGCAGCAGTTGGGCGAGATGTTGATCTCGCAGTCGGTGAAAGCATAGAGGGCATCGATGGTCTTGTCGGAAGAGACGCCAGGGGCCAGATGCACCTGAATCTCGACATTCGCTGCTGTAAGATCTTCTACCTTACGCGCCTTGATCTTACCTTTTTCGATGGCCTTTACGATCGAATCCTGCAACGTCTCGGAGGTCTTCGAGAAAGGAATCTCACGAATCACGAGTGTCTTTTGGTCGATTTTCTCTATCTTCGCACGTACTTTCAGCACACCGCCACGCTGACCGTCGTTGTATTTCGACACGTCGATGCTGCCTGCCGTGGGGAAGTCGGGGTAGAGTCGGAATTCTTGGTCGTGCAGATAGCTGATCGCTGCATCGCAGATTTCGCAGAAGTTATGCGGCAGAATCTTCGAAGAGAGACCGACGGCGATACCCTCAGCGCCCTGTGCCAACAGCAAGGGGAACTTCACGGGCAGGGTGATTGGCTCTTTGTTGCGGCCGTCGTACGACATCTTCCACTCCGTCGTCTTGGGATTAAACACCGTGTCGAGGGCAAACTTCGAGAGTCGGGCCTCGATATAGCGTGGCGCGGCGGCCGATGAGCCCGTGAGGATGTTACCCCAGTTGCCCTGTGTATCGATGAGCAGGTCCTTCTGTCCCATCTGTACCAGGGCGTCACCAATACTGGCGTCGCCGTGAGGGTGGAACTGCATGGTATGACCTACGATGTTGGCTACCTTATTAAAGCGACCGTCGTCCATGCGCTTCATCGAGTGCAGGATACGACGCTGTACGGGTTTCAGACCGTCGCCCAGATGGGGCACGGCACGCTCCAGAATCACATAGCTGGCGTAATCCAGGAACCAGTTCTGGTACATGCCACTGAGGTGATGCACCACAGCGGCATCAAAGCGGTTGACGGGTTTGTAGTCGGAATGTTCCGACGCCTGCTGTTCTACTATTTCTTCGTCTCTTATCTCGTCGTCCATTCTTATGGGGTCTTTAGTTTCTGCTGCAAAGGTACAAAGAAAAATTCAAATAATAAAATAAAAAAGGGAAAAAGAAAAAGGATGAACACTTGTTCATCCTCTCTTTGTGGGCGTTGACGGATTCGAACCGCCGACCCTCTGCTTGTAAGGCAGATGCTCTAAACCAGCTGAGCTAAACGCCCTTGCTTTTTGTAAGCGGGTGCAAAGGTACGGACTTTTATTGGAATACGGAAATAATATGCGGGAAATCTTATATTTGTTAACGCATTTTAACAAATGAGCATACTTTTAGCCTAGAAGTTTCTCGATATCGCCCTGTGGCAGGATGCTGAGGATGGCTTTTCCGTCGGGTGTGTAGTTGACGTTCTCGCAAGCGAAGAGCTCGTTGACCAGACTCTCCATTTCCTCATTGTTGAGCACCTGACCATAAGGAATGGCGGCACTTTGCGCAAGGTGCAGGGCGAGTGGAGAGTTGATAGCGGATAGATGAGAGTTGCTAGTGGCGTCATCGATGACCATCTGACGGAGCAGTTGCACGGGGTCGATGCCCTCGGTACCGGCAGGTACGCCATTGATGGCGAAGGTGTTGCCACCCAGGTCACTCAGGTCAAAACCGATGTCAGCGAGGTTGGACATGAATTGCTGCATGGTGACGGCCTCGGCTGGCGATAACTGCAGGGTCTCGGGGAAGAGCAGCTTCTGGGTATGGGCCGTGTGGTTGGCGAGCTGGTCCATATAACGCTCGTAACGGACACGGACATCGGCACGGTACTGGTCGATGATCATCAGACCAGACTTGACGGCCGTCATGATATACTTCCCCTTATATTGGTAATGGGCAGGCGATTTTTCAGAGAGCATCTCTTCTGCCGAATTCAAGCTGTTTTGGATAGGTTGTTCATCGAAAAATGACGTCTGACTGGGCTCTTTCCGGCTGGGAATACCCTCATACAGCGTTTCCCACTGCGAGACGGGTGAAGCGTTTTTAAACGGATTATAGTTCGGGTTATACTGAACCTTAGGAGCGGTAATCCGTTCATGTGAGGGGTCGAAGACGGGGATGTCTGGGCGTCCCTGGATATCGAAGTCGATGGCAGGCACCTCACAGAACTTGCCGATGGCATCGCGAACGGCGGCTGTGAGAATCTGCCAGAGGGCTTGTTCGTTCTCGAACTTAATCTCTGTTTTGGTAGGGTGGATATTGACATCGATCTCTGACGGATCCACCTTGAAATAGAGGAAATAAGGTACTTGCATGCCCTCGGCCACCAAACGGTCATAAGCCGAAACCACGGCTTTGTGGAAATAAGGGTGACGCATGTATCGGCCGTTCACGAAGAAATAATCATGTCCGCCCTTCTTACGCGCACTCTCGGGCTTGCCTACAAAACCTGTGATGTCGCCCATGGAGGTGTGTACCTCTACCGGCAATAAATCCTGATTGTATGACTTGCCGAACACGTCGGCAATACGTTGACGCAAAGTGCCAGCACGGAGGTTGAGCAGTTCGGACCCATTATGGTGGAGGGTGAAGTGGATAGACGGATAAACGAGTACGATGCGCTCGAAGGCCGTGAGGATATTATTCAGTTCGGTGGCGTTGCTCTTGAGGAACTTCCTGCGGGCAGGCACATTGAAGAACAGGTTCTCTACCTTGAAGTGACTGCCCACAGGACTTGCTGCGGGTTCTTGTCCAGTCACCTTCGAGCCGGCCAGCATCAGATGGGTACCAATCTCATCTTCTTCCCGTCGGGTGAGCAGGTCTACCTGCGACACAGCGGCGATGGAGGCGAGTGCCTCACCACGGAACCCCATCGTTTGGAGGGCAAAGAGGTCGCTGGCCTCCTTGATCTTTGAGGTGGCATGGCGCTCGAAAGAGAGGCGCGCATCGGTCTCTGACATGCCTTTGCCATCGTCAATCACCTGAATAGACGTGCGACCGGCATCTACCACAATCACCTGGATATGACGGGCATCCGCATCAATGGCATTCTCTACCAACTCCTTGATGACAGAAGCCGGACGTTGTATTACCTCACCAGCAGCAATCTGGTTGGCGACGGAATCGGGGAGAAGACGGATCACATCCATTATTTCTTTCGCCAATTAAAAATGTCGTAACGGTCGCGGGGACGCACGTAGTCGTACCACACAAAGCCAGGCAGGAACTTGCGGGCTGGGGGTATCTGGTTCAGCGGATACATCGTACCCGTAGTCTTCGGTGTCCACACGCTCTGGAGCTTACGGTCTTTCAGGAACATGCGCAACTCTGACGTTTCCTGGTAATTATAGATAATCGGTACGGTGTCGCCCTCTTCGAAATAATAACCAATCAGCACGTTGCCCACAGCTTGCGTCTCGTGGATTTTTCCTTCTTGGAAATAGGCATACATATCCTTCGACGAGACTTGGTTATAACAGGCTGTATCACTACGCAACTGTTGGATAGAGAAACAGTTGTTGATGATATGGGCACGGTCGATAACAGAATCCTTGAGGAATACCTCAATACGGTCGCCCAACAACTGCTGGTTCTGATTCCAGACAATTGGGTCGTAATACATCGTCATGCACGAGTCGAGCGAGTTGTATACCAGTGAGTCACAGACCGCCTGTACATCTGTTCGCCAGGCTCTTACCTTGCGGAAGGCATGAATCTTACGGTAAACGGAGTCGGTCTCGATATTAAAGGTGATGACCTTAAAGGTGTCGGCATGCATAAAGAGCGAGTCGCCCTGTGAGAAGTCGATGGCGACGGCACTGTCGGTACACATGGCATAGCCCGTGTTCTCGTAATACTCACCATAGTTGCCCGTCAACTTGTTCTTGTTCACGGAGTCGGTATACACCACGTTAAAGAAAGCCTGACTGAAGCCTTTTTCACTGTCGTAGTAGACACTGTCGCCCACCAGCGTCTTACCTTTGTTGGAGAGCACCGATCGGTTCATCAGTCGGGCGATATCTTGCTTGGTGTCGTAATAGCCCTGCTCAGAGTAGATATGACTATCGCCAGAGGTGATGTCGGAAGGACCGACGATATGGGCCACGGAGGTACGGGTGTCGTAATAGAGCGTATCGGTGGTGAGGAAGAACTTGGGACTCTTCATCTGTACGTCGTAATTGAATACCGACATCTTACTCTCGGTATTGTATTCACCCCAGTCGGAAGTGAGCACGGTATTGCCGTCGACCATCTTTCCGCCCTCGAAGAAATAGGCATTGTTATAAAGACGGTCGAAGTCGAGACTATCGGTATAGAGCGTGGTTTTACGATGTTTCAGTATCACATTGTAACGTGCCCTCGCCATCTGTTCATTGCCATCATAATAGGCATATTCACTCACCAGCGAGAGGGTGTCGCCCTGGAGCATCTTCACATGGCCGAAAGCCTCGAACGAGTTGCTGGCTTCGTAGAAATAGGCACTGTCGCAGTACAGTCGGGCACCCTGATGGGTGAACTGTACCTTGCCGTTCAGGATGGTGGCATCGGGGTTCTGATACTGGTCGAAGTGGAGCACGTCGGCATGAACCAGGTAGATACGTGTATCCTCTACCTTGGCCTTACGTGGCTGGCGTTTCCGGGTCTGTTTCCCCTTTTGGGCACCAGCCGATGCCACTGCCAGTAGCAGGGCCGTCACCATCAGATATATAAACGACTTCCTGTTCACGACTGCTTACTTGCCCCATCCTTCGTATTCGAACTTACAATCTTTGTAATTGTCGTTCAGACGGGTATAGACATTCTTGATCTTGTTGACAACCCACTGGTGGATATACTCTTCGCGGCGCTTGTTGAGCACTACATCTTTCAGGGTCTGGAAATCCTCTGTCACCGTGGCCTTGTGACCGTCGATACGGTTCTTCAACTTGGCAATGATGCAAACCGTCTTACCACGCTGGTTGATCATCTGGAAAGATTTCGATATCTGACCTACCTGCATGGTGTCGACCACCTTGGCAATCTCTGGTGGCAGGTCCTGCATGCGGAACTTAGAAGAGGTGTAACCCTTCTGGGCCATATTGGTAGACATCAGTCCCTTGGCATTACGGGTGTCCTTATCATCAGAGAGGATAGGGGCGGCCTCCTCGAAGGTGAACTTGTTTGCACGGATATCGGCAGCAACCGAGTCGAGACGACCCAAGGCACGCTCGATAGATTCCTCTGAAACGACAGGCTTACGGAGGATATGGCGTACGTTCACCTTATCACCACGCTTCTCAACGAGTTGGATGATATGGTAACCGAACTCCGACTCAACAATCTTTGACACCTTCTTCGGATCGGTGAGGTTGAAGGCCACCTGGGCAAAGGCAGGATCGAGGGTACCACGACCAACGAGTCCGAGTTCACCACCACGGCGGGCTGTGCCTGGATCTTCTGAGTAGAGACGAGCCAGGGTCTGGAAAGAGGCCTCGCCCTTATTGACACGATCGGTATATTCGCGGAGTTCTTCCTTCACACGGTTCAGCTCCTCATCCTCGATTTTCGGTGTCATCTGAATAATCTGCACCTCCACCTCTGTGGGGACGAAAGGAATACTGTCGGCAGGCATATCCTTGAAATAGCGACGTACCTCATTAGGTGTGACGGAGATATCCTCCACGAGCTTCTGCTTCATGCGCTGTACCATCTGACGGTCTTTCAACTCCCCGCGCAACTCATTGCGGATCTGTGAGAGTGGCTGGTGCTTGTATTCCTCCAGTCGTTCACGAGAGCCGTCGACCATCTCCAGCCAATAGCTGATCTGCTGTTCGACCTCACTGGCCACATCAGCATCCGTCACCTCGATACTGTCGATCTCGGCCTGGTGCTTGAACAACTTCTGAACGGCGATTTGCTCAGGGATGATACAATCGGGGTCGCCACTCCATTTGACACCTTCCATGGCGGCCTGGATACGCATGGTCTCCACGTCGGATTTCAGAATGGCATCGTCACCCACCACCCAGACAACTTCGTCGATGATGGTGCCGACCTTTACAGAATCTGTGTCACTTGGTGCCACAGACGCTGTAGCTGATAGTGACATACGCTCTGCGGCTCCCAGAAGCGGCAGGGCGAGTAACAGCGGTAATATTAGAATCCTTGTTCTTTTCATGAATGTTTATTGACTGTTTTCAAAACTTCTTGATGAATCTCTACAGGGTAACGCTTGCGCAGGGAGGCGACCCAAGTCTGTTCCAGATAATCCTGGTAATCCTCAATGACCTGTTGACGCACGTCTTGATAGTCATCGGGACGCTTGAGCTTCTTGCCATACACGGCATCGATAGGGTAGTCGTTCAGACTGGCATCTCTCGTCTCACTGGCAGGCAACTGCTTGAACACCATCCTGTCGATGGTGGCATTGTCGCCCGGCTTGAAAAGGCCTTTCTCTACACGGATGCGGATGATGCTGTCGGGATTGAAGGTGCTGCGAAGGGCCTCGGCCCACTGCTCGAAAGGCAGACGCTTGACGCAGTTCTTCACGGCTTTCACGTCTTGCTTCGTCTTCACGTGGTAGGCAATACCTTTATAACGTGGCTGGTCCCAGGTGTAATCCTTGCGATGACTTTTAAACCAGGCCTGCAGGGCACCCTCGTCGGATGAAGCCTTCTCCCAGACCTCGCGGTTGCTGATTTCATAGAGCAACAGACCGTCGTGGTACTCCTTGAACAGATATTTCATCTCTTCATTCACGGCAGCCAACGAATCGGAGCGTTTGTCGATAACTTCAGCCTGTGTCATCGTGCCTTGCGACTGCTCCACGAGATGGTTCAGACGGGCCTGAAGAATCTCCTCGCGAATACCTCTGCGTTCCAACTGTTGGACGATGTTGTGCTTCAGAGAATCGAAAGGTTCCAGTTGCTTACGGTCTTTCATCAGCACGATGTGATAACCCACGGGGGTCAGGAACGGCTGACTCATTTCACCTTTCTGAAGGGAATAGATGACATCCTCAAACTCCTTGAACGTCTGGCCCGGCATGATCCAGGGCAGTTCTTCACCATTGAAATCAGCCCCTCGTTTCAAGGCCTGATAGATAGAGTCGATACGTTGTTTAGCCTTCTCCTGTTCCTGTGTTGAGGCCTTCGTGTTGAGTTCCACCACGATATGCGCAGGTTTGACCAGTCCGCGTGGACCAATCATCTCCTTGGTGCGGTCGTAGATACGACGGGCCTCGTTGAGCACCTCGGCATCGCTGACCATCGTGGGGGTGACCTGTTGGTTGCGGTAAGTGGTATATTCCTCTTTGAAGGATGCCATGGTGTCCAACTTGGCATCCAGGGCTGCTGCCACCTTTAATTTATAGATGACAAACAGGTCGGCATATGCTTCAACGCTCTTCTTGTCGATAACGGCATCGCCATTGTTTTTGTTGAAGGAGTACTCAAACTCAGAGCGTGGTACATCCACCCCATTGATCGTCATAATCACAGGGTCGGATGATTGTGCCCAAAGTGCTGTGCTCAAGCTAAAGGCCAGCAGGAGGAATAGCTTTCTCATCGTGATTAATCGTTTGGACGGCTATAGTTCGGAGCCTCTGATGTGATGGTGATGTCGTGTGGGTGAGACTCGTTGACACCAGCGTTGGTGATACGGGTGAACTTCGCATTGTGGAGTGCCTCGATCGTAGGTGCACCGCAGTAGCCCATACCAGAACGCAGGCCACCAACCATCTGATAGATAACCTCCTGAACGGTTCCTTTGTAAGGCACGCGTCCTGCAATACCCTCTGGCACCAGCTTCTTTGCCTCCTTGGTGTCGCCCTGGAAGTAGCGGTCCTTAGAACCGTGCTTCTGTTCCATAGCCTCGAGTGATCCCATGCCACGGTAAGACTTGAACTTACGTCCGTTATAGATGATCGTATCACCAGGACTCTCCTCGGTACCGGCAACGAGTGAACCGATCATCACGCAACTGCCACCGGCAGCCAGCGCCTTGACGATATCACCAGAGTAGCGCAGACCACCATCGGCAATCAGTGGTACATCTGTACCCTTCAAAGCACTGTACACATCATAGACAGCACTCAACTGAGGTACACCCACACCGGCTACAACACGGGTGGTACAGATAGAACCTGGGCCAATACCAACCTTTACTGAGTCGGCGCCGTTCTCAACCAACATCTTGGCAGCCTCACCAGTGGCGACGTTACCGACGACGATGTCGATATTGGGGAAAGATACCTTGGCCTCTCTCAGCTTCTCGATAACAGACTTGGAATGACCATGGGCTGTGTCGATGACAATGGCGTCGGCACCGGCATCGACGAGAGCCTGCATACGGTCGAGGGTGTCGAAGGTGACACCTACACCGGCAGCTACGCGCAGACGACCCTTACTGTCCTTGCAAGCCATGGGCTTATCCTTGGCCTTGGTGATATCCTTATAGGTAATCAGACCAATCAGATGGTTGTCTTTGTCCACAACAGGCAACTTCTCAATCTTGTTCTCCTGCAGAATCTGTGCAGCAGCAATCAGGTCGGTCTGCTGGTGGGTCGTTACCAGGTGGTCCTTCGACATGATCTCGTCAACGGGACGGTCGAGACGGCGCTCAAAGCGCAGGTCACGGTTGGTAACGATACCTACGAGGTGATTGCCATCATCTACCACAGGGATACCGCCGATATGATACTCCGACATGATGTCGAGTGCCTGCGCAACCGTGGAACCCAGAGGAATCGTGATAGGATCATAGATCATACCGTTCTCAGCACGTTTCACGATGGCGACCTGACGGGCCTGATCGTCGATAGACATATTCTTGTGAATCACACCAATACCGCCTTCACGGGCAATGGCAATAGCCATCTGCGACTCGGTAACCGTATCCATAGCGGCCGTTACGAACGGCACGTTCAGTTCGATGTTACGCGAGAAGCGGGTTTTCAACTCTACTGTTTTTGGCAGAACTTCCGAATAAGCCGGAATTAAGAGGACGTCGTCGAAAGTCAAACCGTCCATTACAATCTTGTCTGTAATAAATGATGCCATACCTTATTATATATTATATATTCTTTCCACTTTAAACTTTAAACTATCCACTTTAAACTATCCTAGTTCGCCATCTCTGAGATGAACTTGATGCGTACCAGTCGGATCTCGTCCTCTGAGTAGTCTTCGCCCAATTCTTCGATGGCCTCTGAAAGCTTGTCGGTATCCGACTCGGCAAAGTAGTCGTAGATGTCGTCTACATGATCATCGTCCATCACTTCTTCGAGGAAGTAGTCGATATTCAGCTTGGTGCCGCTATAGACGATCGCCTCTACCTCGTCGAGCAGTTCTTCGAACTCTATGCCTTGGGCGGCTGCAATATCATCGAGTGCCACCTGACGGTCGATACTCTGGATAATCTTCACCTTCAACGTTGATTTCTTGGCAATCGTGCGGACACGAACGTCAACCGTACGCTCGATACCATTCTCTTCACAGTAGGCCTTAATCAAATCGACAAACTCCTTGGCGTAGGGCTGCTTCACCTTTCCTTCGCCCACACCCTGGATGTTCTTCAACTCCTCGAGGGTGACAGGATAGTCGGTAGCCATCTGCTCGAGTGACGCATCCTGGAAGATCACGTATGGTGGACGCTGCATGCGCTTTGACACTTTCTTACGCAGGTCGCGCAACATGGCACTGAGTACGGGGTCGAGGGCACTGATGCCACCTTCGGGCTCGGTGCTGTCCTCATCATCATTGAACTCGGCATCCTTGACGATCATGAATGACTTCGGATTCTTGATGAACTTCTTACCAGCAGAGGTGACCTTCAGCAGACCGTAGTTCTCAACCTCTTTCTTCAGGTAACCGGCAATCAGCGCCTGACGGATAACGGGATTCCAAATCTTTTCATCGCAGTCGGCACCACAGCCGAAGAGTTCCAGATCCTGATGGTGGTGGGCCACAATCTCGTCAGTCTCCTTACCGACAATAAAGTCGATGACATAGTCTGAACGGAAATTCTCCTTAATAGCCAGGATAGAGTTTAAGGTCAATACCAACTCGTTTTGTGCCTCAATCTTCGTCTTTGGATGCAGACAGTTATCACAGTTACCACAATTATCCTTGTTGTACTCCTCACCGAAATAGTGGAGCAGCATCTTTCTGCGGCAGACGGATGTCTCAGCATAGGCCGCTGTCTCTACGAGCAACTGGCGACCGATATCCTGTTCTGCCACGGGTTTACCCTCCATGAACTTATCCAGTTTCTGGAGGTCCTTATTAGAATAGAAAGCCAGACAGATTCCTTCACCACCGTCGCGACCGGCACGACCCGTCTCCTGGTAATAACCCTCCAATGACTTGGGGATATCGTAGTGGATGACGAAACGGACATCGGGCTTGTCGATACCCATGCCAAAGGCGATGGTAGCTACAATCACGTCGATGTTCTCCATCAGGAACTCGTCTTGTGTGTTGGAACGTGTGGATGAGTCAAGACCGGCGTGATAAGCAGCGGCCTTGATGTCGTTGGCACGCAGGATGGCTGCCAACTCCTCTACCTTCTTACGGGAGAGACAGTAGATGATGCCGCTCTTATTGGGATGTTGCTTGATAAACTTGATGATATCCTTATCGACATCCTTCGTCTTAGGACGTACCTCATAGTAGAGGTTCGGGCGGTTAAACGAACTCTTGAACTCTGTCGCATCAACGATACCGAGGTTCTTCTTGATATCTGTACGTACCTTATCTGTCGCCGTCGCTGTCAGGGCGATGATAGGTGCCTTGCCTATCTCATTGACAATCGGACGGATACGACGGTACTCAGGACGGAAGTCGTGACCCCATTCTGAGATACAGTGCGCTTCGTCGACCGCATAGAAAGAGATCTTCACGGACTTCAGAAACTCTACATTGTCCTCTTTCGTAAGTGATTCCGGGGCTACATACAGCAGTTTGGTGCGACCGGCCATGATGTCGGTCTTCACCTGGTCGATGGCTGCCTTGTTGAGTGAAGAGTTCAGGTAGTGTGCCGTACCAGCCTCACTGAGGTTGGAGATGACATCCACCTGATTTTTCATCAGTGCAATCAGTGGTGAGATGACGATGGCTGTCCCCTCCATCAACAGGGATGGTAACTGGTAACACAAAGACTTGCCGCCACCTGTAGGCATGAGCACGAAAGTGTCTTTCCCATCCAACAGGTTCTGGATAATACGCTCCTGATCGCCCTTGAATTTGTCAAATCCAAAGTATTTCTTCAGCGCTTCGGTAAGATTCAATTTCTCGGTCATAAATTTTAGTACTTAGGCTTCTAAATTCTTTAATTGTTGTGACTTATCGAGTTGTTCGCGGACATAATCGCCCGTAACTTCGAATTTCTTAACCTTCTTGGATGGCAGTTCGTACATGGCATCCATGATGACATTCTCAACGATGGAGCGCAGACCACGGGCACCCAACTTGAATTCCACGGCCTTGTCGACCAATGCGGAAAGGGCATCCTCGGTAAAGGTGAGCTCTACACCATCCATCTCAAAGAGTTTCACGTACTGCTTCACGATGGAATTCTTTGGTTCAGTCAAGATACGCTCCAAAGCCTCACGGTCCAAGGGGTTCAGATAGGTGAGTACCGGCAGACGACCGATGAGTTCAGGAATCAGTCCGAACGACTTTAGGTCTTGCGGACGGATGTACTGCATCATGTTGTTCTTGTCGATACTTGCCGTGTTGTTGATACTGCCATATCCTACCACGTGGGTGTTGAGACGTTGCGCGATCTTTCGCTCGATACCATCGAAAGCACCACCACAGATAAACAGGATGTTACGCGTGTCGACCTTGACATAATCCTGGTCGGGGTGCTTGCGACCGCCCTTGGGAGGAACGTTGACATCTGTTCCCTCGAGCAGTTTCAGCAATCCCTGTTGAACACCCTCACCACTAACATCACGTGTGATAGAAGGGTTGTCGGACTTACGGGCCAACTTGTCAATCTCGTCAATAAACACGATACCACGCTGTGCCAGTTCGACATCGTAATTGGCGACCTGCAACAGTCGGGTGAGGATACTCTCCACATCTTCGCCTACATAACCTGCTTCGGTAAATACGGTGGCATCCACAATCGAAAAGGGAACGTCGAGCAACTTGGCGATGGTGCGGGCCATCAGGGTTTTACCCGTGCCTGTTGAGCCCACCATGATGATGTTGCTCTTCTCAATCTCCACGCCATCCTCACTGGTTGGCTGTTGCAGACGCTTATAGTGATTATAAACTGCTACGGAGAGATAACGCTTGGCCTCGTCCTGGCCGATGACATACTGGTCAAGATAGGCCTTGATCTCTTTCGGCTTGGGGACGTGGAGTTGAGGTCTCTTTTTGGTCTTGGCCTTTTTGGCATTGGTGTCGGGCATGTTCTCCTGTACAATCCTGTAGGCTTGTTGTGCACAATCCTCACAGATGTAACCGTTGAGACCCGTTATCAACAACTTTACCTCTTTCTCATTTCTTCCGCAGAAGCTACATTCTTTCTTCATGCTTTACTTCTCACTTTTCACTTTCCTCACAAGCACCTCGTCAATCATACCATATGCTTTCGCTTCCTCTGCGGTCATCCAGTAGTTTCGGTCAGAGTCGGCATATACCTTGTCGTAAGGTGTGTGAGAGTGCTCGGAAATAATGGTATATAATTCTTTCTTGAACTTCAGGATCTCCTTGGCCTCAATCTCGATATCAGAGGCCTGACCCTGTACGCCACCTAATGGCTGATGGATCATCACACGACTGTGGGGCAGGGCAGAACGCTTGCCCTCTTTGCCTGCTACGAGCAGAACGGCACCCATCGAGGCTGCCATACCTGTACAGATGGTGGCCACGTCGCTGGTAATGAACTGCATCGTGTCGTAGATGCCCAAACCTGCCGTCACACTACCGCCAGGGGAATTGATGTAGATAGAGATATCCTGACTGTTGTCTACCGAGTCAAGGTAGAGCAACTGTGCCTGCAATGTGTTGGCAGTGTAATCGTCGATCTGTGTGCCGAGGAAGATGATGCGGTCCATCATCAGACGGGAGAACACATCCATCTGCGTCACGTTCAACTGACGCTCCTCAAGGATATATGGATTCAGATACTGAGCCTGCGCTTTCATCACGTCGTCGAGCGTCAGACCATCCATTCCTAAATGCTGTATAGCATATTTTCTAAAATCATGTTTCATAATCTTAACTTCTTATTTTCTTAGTGACGCAAAAAAGGTTATCGACCTTTTGTTTTTGTTTATCCTGCGTTTTGGGACACAAAGATAATCAAAAAAGTCGATAACCTCTCTAACTTAGGGGTTATTTTTTCCTAAAAAATCTTATTTTTCTGACATAAGCTTGTTAAACTCCTCCAAAGTGACCGTTTTCTCGTTCAATTTAACCACTTTTTTGAGGGTTTCGGTCAGTTTCATGTCAACAGCACGATCCACAAAGTTGTCTACGTTCTCGCGCTTTTTGAGTTGCTCACCGGCATAGTTCTCCAAAACGTCGTCGGGAACATTGCTCATACCATATTGGGCGAACTGGGCACGGATTGCTTCCTTGGCAACAGCCTTCAAGTCTGCATCGTCAACCTTAATCTCATTAGCGGCAACCAACTGCTGCTTGATAAGGTGCCATGCCAACTCCTTGATGCTGCCCTCGAAGTTCTTCTCTACATAGTCAGCACCCTTGTCCTTGTTGTTCTGCAGCATGACGCGCTTGAGCAGGGCCTCTGGGAACTCGAGCTTACCAACTTTCTTCTCCATGTATGCACGTACATCAAGCAAGAACTTGTAATCACTGTTCTGCTGAAGCTGGGGTGCAATCGTGTCGGCAATCTTCTGACGGAATTCCTTCTCGTCCTTGACGGTACCTTCACCGAAGACACGGTCGAAGAGCTTCTGATCTACATCAGCGGGCTGGAAATGACGGATTTCTGTAATCTGGTAACTGAAGTCGGCAGCCAGATCCTTGACGTCGTCCTTTTGAACCTTCAACAGTGCAGCAACCTCTGCATCGTTATCTGGATAAGCCTTCTTGGGGTTGAAGGTGATGATGTCGCCAGCCTTTGCACCGTCGAAAAGCTTGCGCTGATCTTCGTCCTTGATATAAGCAGGCATCACCATAGCACTCTCGGTGGTGATACCACCTTCCTTGGTGTTACCGTTCTCGTCGAGCTCGCGCATGTCACCAGTGAGGGTGTCATTACCGCTGAACACATCAGCCTTTACAAACTCACCGCCCTGAGACTGATACATGGCCACCTGGTCGTTGATGAGCTTCTCGTCGGCGGAGATGGTGTAGTAATCAATCTTATCTTTAGCTGTGAGCTCAGCCTTGAAGTCTGGTGCGACGGCAATATCGAATACAAAAGTCAGATTCTCGTCTTTCTCAAAGTCCTGTGGAACCTGCTTCTCATTGGGCAGAGGCTCGCCCAACATCTGGATATTGTTCTCCTGGATGTATGCATACAACTTCTCGCCAAGCACTTTGTTTACTTCGTCAACCTTGGCTGCTGTGCCATATTGCTTCTTAATCATTCCCATGGGCACCATACCTGGACGGAAACCAGGAACCTGGGCCTTCTTACGATAATTCTTCAGGGTCTTCTCTACCGCATCCTGGTAGTCTGCCGCTTCAACGGTCATCGTCAACAGACCATTGATCTTGTCGGGGCATTCAAATGAAATTTTCATCTTTTTATGTACTTATTATGATATGATATTCAAAATTGAGGTGCAAAATTACACTTTTTATATGATAAACGACAAATGATAAATGATAAATTCACCTTAGAAAGGTCGATTTAACTTTGTTTAACCTTCTGTTTCCTCTTTTTGGCGTTCTTCCTCTAGTTTCTGGAAGTCTTTCTGACGGAGTACGAAGGATTCGGTCAGATAGTTCTTGCGCACAATTTGATTAGCTGCCAACTCTTCAGGTGTACCATGGAAGAGGATACGACCCTCGAAGAGCAGGTAGGCACGGTCGGTAATACAGAGCGTGTCTTCCACATTATGGTCGGTGATCAGAATACCGATGTTACGGTCTTTCAGTTTCCACACGATAAACTGGATATCTTCAACGGCGATAGGGTCGACACCGGCAAAGGGCTCGTCGAGCATGATAAACTTCGGTTCGATGGCCAGACAACGGGCAATCTCGGTACGACGGCGTTCACCGCCCGACAGTCGGTCGCCCAGGTTCTTGCGTACCTTCTCCAGTCGGAACTCACTAATCAGACTCTCCAACTTTTCCATTTGGTACTCACGGGGTTTACCTGTCATCTCGAGCACAGAAAGGATATTGTCCTCTACACTCATCTTACGGAATACGCTCGCTTCTTGAGCCAGGTAGCCGATACCGGCACGGGCACGTTTGTATACAGGGTAATTGGTAACTTCTTCATCACCCAGATAGATATGGCCGCCGTTGGGTACGACCAGTCCTGTTGTCATATAGAACGAGGTGGTTTTGCCGGCACCGTTAGGACCAAGCAATCCCACAATCTCACCCTGCTTCACGTCGAAGCTTACATCATTCACCACCGTGCGCTTACCATAGCGTTTCACGAGGCCTTCAGTCCGTAATACAATACTTTCTTCCATAAATCGGGTGCAAAGATACAAAAAAATAAGGATTAAGAATTAAGAATTAAGAATTATTTTGTACCTTTGCACCGAAAATCGAGAAAAAAGTATGTTAATACATAAATGGCTGACCACCTTTGGTCGATACCTGATGCTGATGGGACGCGCCTTTTCGCGTCCGGAACGTCTGCGTATGTTCCTTAAACAATACGTCAAGGAGATGGCTCAGTTGGGTGTCAATTCCATCGGTATCGTGCTGCTTATTTCTTTCTTTATCGGTGCGGTGATCTGTATTCAGATGAAGTTGAATATTCAGAGCCCTTGGATGCCCCGATGGGTGAGCGGCTATACCACGCGCGAGATTATGTTGCTGGAGTTCTCCAGTTCTATTATGTGTCTGATTCTGGCTGGTAAGGTGGGCTCTAACATCGCCTCGGAGATTGGAACGATGCGGGTGACACAACAGATAGATGCTTTAGAGATCATGGGCGTCAATTCCGCGAGTTATCTGATATTACCGAAAATTGCCGGTATGGTAACAATTATGCCATTCTTGGTGATTTTCTCTTCAGCGATGGGTATTGTGGGTGCTTATGCCACGGCTTATGTGGGACATGTGTTGCCGCCTGATGATCTGACACTGGGTTTGCAGCACGATTTTAAAGCATGGTTCGTGTGGATGAGTATCATCAAGAGCCTGTTCTTTGCATTTATCATTTCCAGTGTACCAGCCTTCTTCGGCTATACCGTAGAGGGTGGCAGTGTAAACGTAGGTAAGGCTTCAACCGATGCGGTTGTGACGTCGAGTGCTATTATCCTGTGTAGTGATGTCTTCTTAACCCAGTTGTTGTCATGATTGAAGTGAAGCATCTTTATAAGAGTTTTGAGGATAAGGACGTCCTCATGGATATCAATACGGTATTCGAAGATGGGAAGACCAATCTGATCATCGGACAGAGTGGATCGGGAAAGACTGTGCTGATGAAAAACCTGGTGGGACTATTTAATCCTACCAAGGGCGAGATTCTTTATGACGGACGTGACTTTGTGGGACTCTCTAAGCACGATAAGGTGATGATGCGACGTGAGATGGGGATGATTTTCCAGAGTGCGGCCCTCTTCGACTCCTTGACCGTGCTCGAGAATGTCATGTTCCCATTGGATATGTTTTCCAGTATGACACTTCGTGAACGCATTCACAGGGCTCAAGAGTGTCTCGACCGTGTCAATCTGAAGGATGCCGATGAGAAATTCCCGGGTGAGATTTCCGGTGGTATGCAGAAACGTGTAGCTATCGCACGGGCGATTGCCCTGAATCCAAAGTATCTGTTCTGCGACGAACCTAACTCTGGTCTTGATCCAAAAACATCGCTTGTGATCGATGATCTGTTGCATTCGATTACGCAGGAATATAATATGACTACCATCATTAATACCCACGACATGAACTCGGTGATGGGTATCGGTGAGAATATTATCTTTATATATGAAGGTCGAAAGGAATGGCAGGGTGTCAGTAGTCAGATTATGGGTTCTGACAATCAGAAGCTGACTGATTTTATTTTTGCCAGCGACCTTTTAAAGAATATGCGTCGTATGGTTATAGAAAGGTCCAATAACTAAGTATATGAAAAAGAAACTAAAACTGAAAAACCAAGTTGAGGAGCTGATGCGCGTGAATCAGTTCGTTGATGAGATAGGCGAGGAATTAGGGCTTGATATGGAGCTCTTGTTGAACCTCAACTTGGTGATGGAGGAGATGGTCAGCAATGTCATCTTCTATGCGTATCCGGAAGGAACGGTTGCCGAAATTGAACTCTCGGCAGAGAGTGACGGCAAGTCGTTGACCTTTGTGCTCAGTGATCAGGGAAAACCTTTCGATCCTACTCAGAAAGAAAATCCTGATATCGACGTCAATCCAATGGAAAGAGAGATTGGCGGCCTGGGTATCTTTATCGTTAAGAATATTATGAATCAGGTCACCTATCAGCGTCTGGAGGGGAAAAACTTGCTTACAATGAAAAAAGATTTAAATAATTAAAACAATAGCTTTATGACACAGATTATCAAAGAAGGTGGTAAGACCATTATTAAGACAGGTGCTCGTATCGACACGATGAATGCTAATCAGTTTGAAGAAGACATCCAACCTGCGCTGAGCAATGGGGGTGCTGACATTGAGATGGATTGTTCGGAACTGACTTATATGGCCAGTTCAGGCTTGCGTATCATTCAGAAAACCATGCGTACTGTGATGCAGCATAAAGGACAATTCAAAATTACGAATGTGAGTCCTGAAATCTACAAGGTTTTGGTGATGACAGGCTTTACGAAATTCATGACCGTTGAACAGAAAAAGGGTTAACGACTATGATTGGATATCTGATACTTGGTGTTATCATTGTGGCACTCCTGGTGGCTTTCTTTTTTCAGATGAAGTCGGCTAAGGAGGCTGCAGAGGATAGCGAGCAGTTGCTGAAGGACTATCAGAGGCGCATCAATGAACTTCAGAAGTTGATGGATGACTATCGCGACCTGCAGAAGAACTTTGATAATGTTGGAACAGGCTATGAGCAGGCCTTGCTGGCCTTCGATAAGATGGAAGAGGAAAAGCAGACGGTGCTGAAAGCCAAGGAGAATCTGGAGAAACAGTCGAACGACCTCATGGGTTCTAAACAGAAACTCGAGGAACTGGTGCTTAAGAAAAAGGACTTTATTGAAAAGGCTGCAGAGGATTTAAAGAAAAGACTCGACTTTTCCGTCCCTGGAATGCATTATGTGTCACAATTGGCCAATAACATTCTCAACATCAATGATGTGGAGATGGAAACAGCGATTGAGTGTGATGATAACTGTATGGTATCTGACATTGCCAATCAAGCAATCCGTGAGACAGGTATCGACAAATACAATCATATCTCTTTCCGTAGTGATATGGCTGAAGTGGCACTAAGCACCATGCTTTTTACCAATCAGAATCTGGCAACCCGTGCGTTGGCAAATCTGCTTGATAATGCCATTAAGTTTAATACTGGTGGTGCGGTAACGCTCTATACAACCGTGAATGATGCAAATGTGGAATTTGTGCTTGAAGATACAGGTGTTGCCATCCAACCAGAGGAAGCAGAGAAGATTTTCGAGCCGTTTACCAAGTTGAATAACTTCTTTGACGGTGCAGGTTGCGGTCTTACGGTGGCGCGTAGCATCGCCCGTCGTTTGAACGGTGATGTCAAAGTCGACACGGATTATACACGTGGGGCTCGCTTTATATTTACGCTCCCCATCTAAATAAAGAAGGCTCCCACTCGGGAGCCTTTCTTATTAGAAGCCCTTTCTTATCAGAAGTTCCACTTAACGGCTAGTGTCGGGTTGATAAAGAACGTCTTGTCATCACCGGGTTTCATGTTGTAAACGAAGTTATTACTGAACTCAATCTCGGAACCGATGCTGAAATGGGACGTGATGTTGTACCAGAACTGAGGCTCGGAGAGGATAACAAGTTGGCCGTGGCCATCAGCCTTCTCACCGCGCCAGAAATCGATGAAGCCGGAGAAGGTACACTTGTTATGGGCGAAGTTCAACCCCCAGACACCTGTGAGCTGGGCACTGTTATAAGCCGAAGTGCCATCGTAGCTCTTGAAGAAGCGCTTGTAGAGCAACTGAACAGACCAGGTCTTGGAGAAATCGGCATTGTGACCGTTGTAGGCTACGCCAAGGAGTCCGGCATGTTGGTAGCTGCCTGTGACATGATACATGCCGCCATCGTACTCGACATGGGCGGAGATGGGTGACTGCTTGCCGAACTTGAATTCGCGCGAGATCTCGGTATAGACACTGCGGAAGAACTTACGGCTGAGGTCGAGGTCGACGAAATAGTACCACTGCCCCAAGTCGTCGGCCTTGAACTGCTCGAGGGTGATGGTGACCTTCTGACGGTCGGGTTGTTCATCGGCGTAGATGTTACGGCCGAAATCGTAGTGAAGTTGGATGTTCTGTGCATTGACGGAGAGGACTGCTACAGCCATCAGTGCCATCATACAAATCTTTTTCATAATGGTTTATTTTTTATTTAATAGTGTGACAATGAATCGGGCGGTTTGTTCCGGGGCTTTCTGGTCGCCCAAACGACGGCGCACCTCGGCATAGCCCTCGAGCATCTGTTCCCGGACAGGACCAGCGAGGATCTTGGAGAGTTCAGAGCGGATGTTCGCAACGGAGAAGGTGTCGGCAATAAGTTCGGTAACCACCTCACGGTCGGCGATGAGGTTCACCAACGACACATACCTGACACTGAGCACCAGACGGCGCAGACGACCGATGAGCCAGGGCAGGGGTGTCTCGTAGCACACCACCTGAGGCACGCCGAAGAGAGCAGTCTCGAGGGTGGCCGTTCCACTGGTGACGAGGGCGGCATGGGCTTTCGCCAGGAGCGGGTAGGTCTCGTTATAGACGATCTCCACACCCGTACCTTGTATATATTGGGAATAATAGTCGGCTTCGATGGCAGGGGCGCCGGCGAGTACCACCTGATAATCGCTCATAAACGGCTTCACCGCCTCAATCATCGCAGGCAGGTTGTCCTTGATCTCCTGCTTTCTCGAGCCTGCCAACAACGCAATCACAGGTTTCCCCTCCACTTGCAGGGGAGGGGCCAGGGGTGGGGTAGATAGGAACGCTCGCACCTCATCGGCCGTCGGGTTACCCACATAATGGATGGGATAATGGTGCTTCTTCTCAAAGAAATCTACCTCGAAGGGCAGGATGGAGAAGAGCTCGTCGACATCGCGACGGATATTTTTGATGCGGTACTCCTTCCATGCCCAGATCTTCGGGGAGATATAGTAATAGACGGGAATTTTTGTCCGTGATTTTATAAATTTGGCAATGTTGAGGTTGAAGCCGGGATAGTCAACGAGAATCACGCAGTCGGGTTGCCACATGGCGATATCCTCCTTGCACATCTTCATGTTCCGGAGAATCGTTGGCAGGTGAAGTAGTACAGGAATGAAACCCATATAGGCCAGTTCGCGATAATGTTTCACACGCGTACCGCCGACAGCAGACATCAAGTCGCCTCCAAAGAAACGAAATTCAGCCTGATTGTCTGTTTCTTTCAGAGACTGCATCAGACGTGAGGCGTGGAGGTCGCCTGAGGCTTCACCGGCTATCAAATAATATTTCATGTACGGTTTACGATTTTAGATCCCAGGATTTGATGAGGTCGAGGGCTTGGTAGGCTGTGACATCGATCTGGGTAGGGGTAATGGCCACATAATCATGGTCAAGTGCCCAACGGTCAGTGTCTTCAGCATCAGGTTCGTCGTTCTGATAATGACCTACCATCCACCAATAATCATATCCTCGCGGATGATGACATTTTGTGACTTCACTGCCCCAGGTGCCATGGGCCATACGACAGATCTTTACGCCCTGGAACTTTTCTGCCAAGGGAAAATTGACATTCAGACAGACGCCCTTGGGCAGTCCGTCTTTTAAAACTTTAGCCGTGATGCTCTGAATGATTGGTCTCAATGGCTCAAAATCAGCATCAGGATTGAAATCACATAACGAGAAGGCCACAGAAGGGATGTATTTCATACAACCTTCGAGCGTGACGCCCATCGTGCCGCTGTAGTGGGTGTTCACAGAGGCATTGTCACCGTGATTGATGCCACCAATAATCAGATCTGGTTTGCGTGGACAGAGTTCTGCCAATGCCAACTTGACACAATCGACAGGGGTACCATTGCATGACCAGATCTCAACGCCTTCCCTTTTCGCACGACATTGGAGACGTAACGGGGTGGTGGCGGAAAAAGCACAGGAAAAACCACTGCGGGCATCTTCAGGGGCACAGATAAGGATGTCTCCATAGCCAGAAAGCATGTCTATCAGACAATTGACTCCCTTTGCCTGGTAACCGTCATCGTTAGAAATCAGCAATAAAGGCCGTTTAATTTCCATAAAAATTCAATGTTTTCGCTGCAAAAGTACGAAAAAAGGTTTAAATAAACCGATTTCTCGTTAGAAATATGTAACTTTGCACTCAAATTTCTTGTTTTAATTAGGATAAATAGAAACAAATGGGAAAGATTATAGCATTGGCAAACCAGAAAGGTGGTGTGGGTAAGACTACGACGACCATTAATCTGGCTGCATCGCTTGCCACGCTCGAGAAGAGTGTGCTGGTGGTTGATGCCGACCCTCAGGCAAATGCCTCCAGTGGCCTTGGCGTCAATATCAAGGAGGTGGAATGCTCCCTATACGAATGTATCATCAATAAGGCTGATATCCATGATGCGATCTATACGACAGATATCGATGGACTGGATATCGTGCCCAGTCATATTGATCTTGTGGGTGCTGAGATTGAAATGCTGAACTTAAGTGACCGTGAACGTGTGATTAAACGAATGCTCGATCCGATACGTGAAGAGTATGACTTTATATTGATCGACTGCTCACCCTCATTAGGATTGATTACCGTTAATTCGCTGACGGCTGCCGACTCTGTGATTATCCCCGTGCAGTGTGAATACTTTGCACTGGAGGGTATCAGCAAACTGCTCAACACCATTAGGATCATTAAGAGTAAATTGAATCAACGTTTGGAAATTGAGGGCTTCCTGCTGACGATGTATGACAGTCGTCTGCGTTTGGCTAACCAGATATATGATGAGGTGAAACGCCATTTCCAAGAATTAGTTTTTAAAACCGTTATCCAACGCAATGTCAAGTTGTCTGAAGCACCGAGTCATGGCCTGCCGGTCATTCTCTATGATGCCGATTCTACTGGTGCAAAAAACCATTTGGCACTTGCAAATGAAATCATTTACAAAAACAAATAACGATGGCTGTTAGAAAGAAATATGACAGGAACGTTTTAGGACGTGGCCTTGACAACATAGGCTCAGGCCGGGGGTTGGGCTTGGATGCACTGATTGATACCAGTGATATTGAAACGAAAGGTACCTCTAATTTGAATGAGATCCCGCTCGCTCAGATTGAACCTAACCCCAATCAGCCGCGTCACGAATTTGATGAGGTCTCTATGCGTGAGTTGGCCAATAGCATCCGCGAGATAGGTATCGTGACACCGATTACGGTTCGTCAGACAGAAGATGGAAAATACCAGATTATAGCTGGTGAACGTCGTTGGCGTGCCGCACAAATGGCGGGGTTGGATGCCATTCCTGCCTATGTGAAAGTGGCTGGCGATGAATATGTGATGGAAATGGCACTTGCAGAGAATATCCAGCGTGAGGATTTGAATGCCATTGAAATCGCGTTGGCTTACCAACGTCTGGCTGAGGATACGGGACTGACCCAGGAAAAGATATCAGAACGTATGGGTAAAAGCCGTGCTTCAATCACAAACTATATCCGTTTGCTGAAGTTGCCGGCTCAGATCCAGATGGCCCTCAAGAACAAGGATATCGATATGGGCCATGCCCGTGCACTGCTCTCACTCGACAGTCCTTCTGCGCAGATCAAACTGTTTAAAGATACACAGCGTAATGCCTATTCCGTACGTAAAGTGGAGGAACTGGTACAGGCAATCAAACGGGGCGACTCTTTGCAGGAGGCTAAGAAAAAAGTGCGTCCGCAACAGTTGCCCTTGGAGTTTAGTATTCTCAGAGACCGTCTCTCTGAGTTATTTAAGGTGAAGGTTCAGATGGCTTACTCTAAAGAAGGAAAAGGCCGTATCACCATTCCCTTCCAGAACGAGGAAGAGTTGGAGACCCTTCTGACCATCATCGATAAGATGAAGAATGTATAAGATAAGATTGATTTTCAGCATGCTCCTGTTGATGGGCATCGGACAAATGAGTGCCCAGGAAGTGCAGGAAAAAGATGCGATAGATAGTATGCTCATCGCCCTTCGCGATACGCTGGCTGGCGATACGCTGATGAAAGTGCAACCTGCAAAAAAGGAAGTTGCACAGGATTTCTCACAGTGGCGACCAGACCCTAAGCGCGCGCTCTGGTTGGCACTGGTCATTCCGGGTGGCGGACAGATATACAACCGCAAATACTGGAAATTACCTCTGGTGTATGGCGGATTTATCGGGTGTCTTTATGCCATGAACTGGAATAATAATATGTACAAGGATTATTCGCAGGCTTATCTGGACTTGTCAGACAACGACCCAAACACACAGAGCTATAATCAGTTCCTGCATTTGGGTGCGAAAATTACTACAGATAGTGATGTCCAACGCTATAAGGAACTGTTCAAGAAGCGTAAGGACCGTTACAGAAGATGGCGTGATTTGAGCTTCTTTGTGCTGGTAGGCGTTTATGCGCTTTCTGTCATCGATGCTTATGTAGATGCCGAACTCTCTGTCTTCGATATCTCGAAAGACTTGAGCCTGAAGGTGGAACCGACAATCATGAATAATCATCAGTCGAAAAATCCCTTCGATTCATCATCAGTGGGCTTGCAATGTAGCCTGAATTTTTGATCATTAGAAACTAAGAATAATTAAAATGACTATAGTAGCAGGAAAAAAAGAGAAATTAGTGAATGGTTTGGCGAAATGGTTCTTACCTCTTTGCCTTTTCGTCTTTTCACCCATGACAGTGCATGCACAGGTGCCTCAAACAAATCAAACGACGCTTGAGGACGAGGAGGATGACGAGGAAGAGGACGATGATGTGACAACGCCTCTGACCCAAGATGAGATAGCCGTTACCGATAAGGCCGGAAACGAGGAAGTCATCGAGTTCCCTGAGGCGATGACCTACGACTTGGATAGCTTGTTGAGTCTTTATATGTCAAAGACATACCTTGGCATTCCTGGTGATTGCGAGATGAGCAATGAGAACCCGACTTTCTCTCAGGAGGTGTATATCGAGCGTCTGCGTCGTCTGCCCACTGTGATGGAAATGGCCTACAATGATATCGTACAGCGCTTCATAGACCGATACAGCGGACGTCTGCGTTACTCCGTCAGTTATATGCTGGGCGCTGCGAATTTCTACCTCCCTATCTTTGAGGAGGCGCTTGAGGCCTACCAGTTACCTTTGGAACTGAAGTACTTGCCTATTATCGAGTCGGCCTTGAATCCCAAGGCTGTATCACGTGTGGGGGCTACAGGTCTTTGGCAGTTTATGCTCGCCACAGGCAGACAGTATGGTTTGGAGGTGAATTCACTGGTTGACGAGCGTCGTGATCCCGTGAAGTCGTCTTATGCTGCAGCACGCTATATGCGCGACCTTTATAAGATTTTCGGTGACTGGAGTTTGGTCATTGCTGCTTATAACTGTGGCCCGGAAAATATCAACAAGGCCATCCGTCGTTATCGTGCTGCCATGGGACGTACGGAGAACGATGCAGTAACAGCAGCTGATAAGGACTATTGGAAGATTTATCCCTATCTGCCAGCAGAGACACGAGGTTATGTGCCTGCTTTTATTGCTGCCAACTATATCATGAATTATTATTGTGAGCACAATATCTGTCCAATGACCACTCGTCTGCCGGCACAGACCGATACCGTGATGGTACACAAAGATGTGCATTTGGATCAGATAGCAGGTGTGGTAGGGACGGACCCCGACATGTTGCGCTCACTGAACCCTGCGTATCGTCGCGATGTCGTGCCTGGTAATGCGAAGGCCTATCCTGTCCGCTTGCCATTGGCTGATACGGGTAAGTTTATTGATTTGGAGGACTCTGTTTATCATTTCCGTGCCAGTGAACTGTTGACCAAGCGTGCAGTGGTGGATGTGGCTGATGACCTGCCAACCTTCTCGCGCGGTAAACGTGGTGCTTATGGTAGGAAGAGTGCGCGTGCCCGTCGTAATCGTGGCGGTCGTCGAGGCAGAAGTGCCGGCGGGGCATCTGTAACCATCCGAAAAGGACAGACACTTTCTGAGATCGCTAAGCGAAATGGTACGACGGTCGCAAAGTTGCGCCGACTGAATGGTATCAAGGGCAATAATATCCGTGCAGGAAAGAAACTCAGAGTGAGGTAAGCTAAGGTAAACGGTTATTGGTTGATAGTTAAAGGTTAAAAGTCTATGGCAGAAGAAGCGTTAATACAGCAAGAAGAAGCTGACGATCAATTAATTAATGAGGCATTCCAGAAACTGTTAGACAGTTATCTGTCTTCGCGTCATCGTAAGAAGGTCGACCTGATTACGAAGGCTTTTAACTTTGCGCGTCAGGCTCATAAAGGGGTACGCCGGTTATCTGGTGAACCTTATATCATGCATCCTATTGCTGTGGCACAGATTGCCTGCGCAGAAATTGGCCTAGGTTCTACCAGTATCTGTTCTGCTTTGCTCCATGACGTCGTAGAAGATACCGACTATACCGTAGAGGATATTGAAAATATCTTTGGTGCGAAGATAGCACAAATTGTTGATGGTCTGACCAAAATCAGTGGAGGCATCTTTGGCGAACAGGCATCGGCACAGGCTGAGAATTTTAAGAAGCTACTGCTGACGATGAGTGATGATATCCGTGTCATCCTCATTAAAATCTGTGACCGTCTGCATAATATGCGTACGCTTGAATCACAGCCAGCTAACAAGCAATATAAGATAGCAGGTGAGACACTCTATATTTATGCGCCATTGGCGAATCGCTTGGGGCTGAACAAGATTAAGTCAGAACTGGAAAATCTGAGTTTTAAGTTTGAACATCCAGATGAATATGCTGCTATTGAGGCTAAACTCAGATCTACCCAGGTGTCGCGTGATGAGTTGTTCGAACAGTTTATAAATCCCATTGAGGCATCGCTCCAGAAGATGGGTATTAAATATGAGATTAAGGAACGTGTAAAGACGCCTTATTCTATTTGGAACAAGATGCAGAACAAGCACGTGTCGTTTGAGGAGATCTATGATATCCTGGCCGTGCGTATCATCTTTACGCCCAATAATCGTGAGGACGAAGTCAACGAATGCTTCAAGATCTATGTGGCCATCTCGAAGATCTACAAGTCGCATCCTGATCGTTTGCGCGACTGGCTTTCACATCCAAAGGCGAATGGCTATCAGGCACTTCATGTGACGCTCATGTCAAAACAGGGTAGGTGGATAGAGGTGCAGATCCGTTCCGACCGGATGAATGAGATAGCAGAACAAGGCTTTGCTGCACACTGGAAATACAAAGACGGTGTGGATGAGGAATATACAGAGGACGAGACCGAACTCAATGAGTGGTTACGTACCATCAAGGAGATTCTGGATGATCCTCAACCAGATGCGATGGACTTTCTTGATACCATCAAACTGAATCTTTTCGCCTCAGAGATCTTTGTATTTACCCCCAAGGGTGAGATACGCACGATGCCGGCTGGCTGTACCGCCCTCGACTTTGCTTTCTCTATTCATACGTTCCTGGGCAGTCATTGTATCGGAGCAAAGGTCAATCATAAGCTTGTGCCACTGAGTCATAAGTTACAGAGTGGTGACCAGGTGGAGATTCTGACGTCAAAATCGCAGCATGTCAGTCCTTCATGGATCAACTTTGTCTCTACAGCCAAGGCCAAGGCCAAGATTCAGGCCATCTTGCGTCGTGACAATCGTGAGATACAACGTGAAGGTGAGGAAATCATGAATGCGTTTCTGCAGAAAAATGGCTTTGAACCGAGTATCTCACAGGTTGATAAGTTGGCAGAGTTTCATGACTATAGCAAACGTAATGAGTTCTTCCTGGCGATAGGTGAGAAAATCGTGCTGTTAGGCGAAAAGGATGTGGATGAACTCCATGGTAAGAATAAGGAGGAAGAGCAGAACTCAGGATGGCGTAAGTACGTGCCGTTTGTGGGTAAGAAGAAAAAAGAAGACCACAACAAGCAGGAACTGTTTGTGGTACCAGAGAAATTCAACCGCAAGAAGCCGATCTTTATCAACGAAGAAAATATTAATCAGTATAAGTTCGTGGGGTGTTGTCACCCGATCCCTGGTGATGACGCATTGGGCTATATCAATAATAAGAATCAAGTAGAAATTCACAAGCGTACTTGTCCTGTAGCAGCGAAGTTGAAGTCGGGCTTTGGTAATCGTATCCTCGATATCAAGTGGGATATGCATAAGATACTCTTCTTCGACGCGACAATACGTATTGGCGGTATTGATCGTCTGGGAATGCTTAACGAGATAACGCAGGTGATTTCTTCACAGATGAATGTCAATATTCACAAACTGACGATTACCTCAGAGGAAGGTATCTTTGATGGTAGCATCGAGCTCCGTGTTCATGACCGTGAGAATGTGCGCTCCATCATAGAAAACCTGAAGCGTATCCCTGACCTCAAGGAGATATCTGAGATTATGTAATGCGGAAAAAGACTAAAACAAACCATATGAAAACAATCAGGACTATAATTTCCTTTTTGCTGCTTTTGCCGTTAGTGGCACAGGCAGCAGGCAAGTATGATAATCCCGATACCATATTCGTGGCTCGAGATGGGACAGGGGAATTCCGTACGGTTGATGAGGCGATTGAAGTGTGTCGTGCCTTTATGGATTACCATAAGGTGATTTTCGTCAAGGCTGGTACCTACAAAGAGAAGTTGATCATTCCACAGTGGTTGCAGAATATTGAGATTTGTGGTGAAGGTGCGGATAAGACCATTATCACCTATGATGATCATGCCAATATAAAAGTGTTGCTGGGCACGGCAGAACCGCGTTTGCAACCCATGAGTACTTTCCGTACCTATACATTGAAAATAGAAGGCAACGATATCACCCTGAAGAATCTCACCATCGAGAATAATTCTGCCCGATTAGGACAGGCTGTGGCACTCCATACCGAGGGGGATCGTCTCACGTTCGTCAACTGCAGGTTTGTAGGCCATCAGGATACGGTCTATACCGGCATGCCATATACGCGTCTGTTCTTTAAAGACTGCTATATCTGTGGTACCACCGATTTTATCTTCGGACCTTCTATCGCATGGTTCGAGAATTGTACCATCGAGAGTCTCGTCAACTCATATGTGACGGCCGCTTCTACACCGAAGGATCAGACTTTTGGCTATGTCTTTAACAACTGTCGTCTGATGGCTGCAGAAGGTGTTGATATGGTTTACCTTGGTCGCCCTTGGCGCGACTATGCCTATACGCTTTTCATGAACTGTGAACTGGGCAGGCATATTCGTCCGGAAGGATGGCATCATTGGGAGAAACAGCGCGAGGAGACGGCACGTTATCTGGAATACAACAACCGTGGAGAGGGGGCTCTGTCTCAGAATCGTGTGGTCTGGAGTCGTCAACTCACGAAGAAGGAAGCTGCCAAGATTACCCCCGAAGTGGTTTTTACAACGAATGGCAAATGGATGCCTCGCTACTAAAGAATAATTATAAACCAACAAATAGATGAAAAAACTGATTCTAACATTAACGCTGGCCATGACGATGATAAACGGGATGGCCCAGGACAGACCGCTTTGGATGCGCTTCTGTGCCATCTCACCAAATGGTCAAACGATCGTGTTTTCTTATAAAGGAGACCTTTATACAGTACCTGTCTCAGGTGGAACCGCCCATCAGTTGACAACGAATCCGGCTTACGATGCGCATCCTGTCTGGAGCCCTGATGGGAACAAGATCGCCTTTGCCTCTACACGTGAAGGTCAGTTCGATGTGTATGTTGTCGATAAGGACGGTGGTGTTCCCACACGTCTGACGACGGCTAGTATGGACGAGATACCTTTGGCATTTAAGGATAACGACCACGTGCTTTACACCTCCTATGTGATGCCTTCTGCTCAGTCGAATATCTTTGCCAGTGCCAAGTTCCCGCAGATTTATGAGGTAGGTCTCAATGGCGGTCGTCCTCGTATCTTCTCTGTTCTGCCCATGGCCTCTTTGAGTTTCAATGCCAAGGGTGATATCCTTTATTATGATATCAAGGGCAGCGAGGATAAGTTCCGTAAGCACCATCAGTCTCCCATCTGTCGCGACATCTGGTTGTTGGCTGATGGGAAATATACCAAACTCACCGATTTTGAAGGCGAAGACCGCTCACCAATATGGACTGCCGATGGCAAGAGCTATTATTATCTGAGTGAACTCGACGGTACCTTTAATATCTATCGCCGTAGTCTCGATGGAAAAACGCAGGTGCAGGTGACCAAACACAAGCAGAATCCGGTACGTTTCCTGACAGCTGCTTCGAATGGTACCTTGTGCTATGGCTACGATGGTGAGATCTATACGGTGCGAGAGGGTGGGGAACCCCAACGGGTGAATATCCGTATCGTCAGTGATCGTAATGATCGCGACTTGATCCGTCAGGTCAGGACATCAGGTGCCACAGAAATCTGTGTCTCACCAAAGGGGAAGGAGATTGCCTTTGTACTGCATGGAGATGTTTATGTGACCTCGATGGATTATAAGACGACAAAGCAGGTGACAGATACACCAGAACAGGAGCGTAGCATCAGCTTTGCACCTGATGGGCGCAGTATTGCTTATGCTTCAGAGCGTGGTGGCTGTTGGAATATCTACCAGTCTACCATCGTGAAGAAGGATGAGAAACAGTTCTGCTATGCCACTTCTTTAAAGGAAGAGCAACTGACGGCTGATAATCTGACTTCTTTCCAACCACAATACAGTCCTGATGGCAAGGAGATTGCTTTCTTTGAGAATCGTGGCAATCTGCGTATCATCAATCTTGCGACGCGTCAGATACGTACGGTGATGGACGGTAAGTTCGTGTTCTCTTATTCTGATGGCGACATTGATTTCCAGTGGAGTCCTGACAGTCGTTGGCTCCTGACTAGCTATATTGGTGATGGTGGCTATCATCATACTGATATTGCCCTGATTGATGCCTCTGGGAAAGAGAAACCATTCAACCTGACCAATAGCGGCTATAATGATAATAACGGTAAATGGGTGATTGGTGGTAAGGCCATGCTGTTCCGCAGTAACCGTTGGGGCTATAAGAACCATGGCGGACATGGTTCAGAAAACGATTATTTCCTGATGTTCTTTGATATCGATGCTTATGAGCGTTTCCTGATGACCAAGGAGGAAAAGGAGATCTATGATAAAAATCTGGCCGATAAGAAGAAAGCTGATTCGGATGCGCCTTTGACCTTTGACTTGGTTAATTGTCAGAAACGTGTGGTTCGTATAACGCCCAACTCTTCCAGACTGGGTGATGCTGTGCTGACCGCTAAGGGTGATACGCTTTATTATCTGGCAGCCTTTGAAGGCGGTTACGACCTCTGGCGTCGTAATCTCTTAGAGGATAAGACCGAGATCGTGCTGAAGGATGTTGGCGGCGGTTCACTGAGTACGGATAGTAAGATGAAGGAACTATACCTGACGGCCCGACGTGGCGGTATTAAGAAGATAGATTTGGCAAAGGGCAAGCCATCCAACATCGATTATGAGGCTGTCTTTAACTATCGTCCATACGAGGAACGCCAGAATCTTTATGAACATATCTGGCGGCAGGTAAAGGATAAGTTCTATCGGGCAGATATCCATGGCGTAGACTGGGAAGGTTACCATGATATTTACGCCAAGTTCCTACCTTATATTAATAATGAGTATGATTTCCGTGATATGTGCAGTGAACTGCTGGGCGAACTGGACGCTTCACATACGGGTGCTCGCTATCGTCCCGCTCCTTCTTATCGCACTGCCTTCCTTGGCGCTTTCTTTGACAGTAGCTACGAGGGTGACGGTTTGAAGATTGCCGAGGTCATTTACGGAGGCCCTCTTTCGATCCGTCAGACGGGCGTGAAGGCTGGCGACATCATCCAGAGTATCGATGGCACACCTATTAAAAAAGGTGTAGACTATTATCCTTTGCTCACAGACAAGGCCAATAAACCCGTCAGACTGACAGTGAATGGCAAGGACATCACCATTAAAGCCATCTCACAGGCCGATATGAATGAATTGCTGTATGACAGATGGGTTGAGCGTAACCGTCAGTTTGTGGATAGTCTTTCCGGTGGCCGACTGGCTTACGTCCATATCAGTTCTATGAATGGCGACTGCTTCAGAAAACTCTATCACGAACTCATGAGTGAGGAGAATCGTAATCGCGATGCGGTCATTGTCGATGAACGTCATAATGGTGGTGGCTATTTGCATGATGATCTCTGTCATCTGCTCAGTGGACGTCAGCATTCTCACTTCCTGGCCCATGGCAAGTATCTCGGTGAGGAACCTTCTGGTCAATGGAACAAACCGTCATGTGTGATGATCTGTGAGGATGACTATAGCAATGCCTGTGGTTTCCCACGCGAATATCAGGATCTGAGTATCGGAAAACTGATTGGTACACCAGTGGCTGGTACAGCTTCCAGCGTTTGGTGGGAGACATTGGTCAATGGTATTACCTTCGGTATCCCACAGGTAGGCCGACTGGATGTCCGTGGTGACTATGGCGAGAATACGCTTCTCAAGCCTGAGATCATCGTCTATAACACACCGGAGGATTATCTCAATGGTTATGACCGCCAGTTGGAGACTGCGGTGAAGGAGATGTTACAACAGGCTGCTGCCTTTAAAGAGAAACATCAGTCAGAGTTTGCCGGACACCCCAAACCATAAGCATGAAAAAGCCTCGCAAGTCGCGAGGCTTTTTCCTTTCTTATTGTAAATAATCTAATTGCTTCTTGAGCGCTTGCAACTCTGTACGAATACTGATCAGACGTGACAGCACGTCGGCATTCGTATCGGCACCCTTTCTGTTCTTCGTAAGGATAGAGCGTGCGGCGGCAATCTTGAAACCACGCACCTTCACCAAGTTATGGATCAATCGTATCTGTTCTATATCCTTCTCCTGATACTGACGGATCTTGGCCGAACCAGATGTCTTTGGCTTCAGGAAAGGAAACTCCTGCTCCCAGTAACGGAGCGTACTCTCATTGAGTTCGAACATCTCTGCTACTTCCTTAATGGAATAGTAGAGCTTCAGATTTTTGTTCAGATTCAGTGCCATAACTTAATGTTTAATCTTTAATGTTTAATGTATTATAGATTGCAAAGCTCGACAACCTTGTCGACAGCGGCAGAGAGTCCGTCAGGATTCTTACCACCAGCCGAGGCGAAGTGAGGCTGACCGCCACCACCGCCCTGCATCAACTTAGCTGCTTCGCGTACCAGTTGACCAGCGTTCAGACCCTGATCCTTTACAAGATCATCGCTGATCATCACGTTGAGCATCGGTTTGCCATCAAAAGTGGAACCTACAACACATACGAGGTTCTCGGGCTGCAGTTCGCGTACCTTGAACACAAGGTCCTTGGCGGCATTGGGCATCATATTAAACTGACCTGTGATAACGGTGACACCATTGATGGTGCGGGCCTTACTGACAAGTTCGCTGGCAAGCGCCTGAACGCGCTGGGCCTGGAACTGCTCGATATCCTTCTTCATGGCGTCGTGCTCCTCGATATACTTGGCAATAACCCCCTGAAGGTCCTTGGCGTTGTTGAAGAACGACTTCACAGCCTTCAGGATATCCTCTGTCTTATAGAGCAACTCCTCGCACTCCTTACCTGTCTTGGCCTCAATACGACGGATACCTGCTGCGACACTGCTCTCAGAGATAATCTTGAAGAAACCGATCTTACCCGTGGCCTTGGCGTGGATACCACCACAGAACTCACAACTGGGACCGAAGCGAACCACACGTACCTTATCGCCGTACTTCTCACCGAAGAGGGCGATGGCACCAAGTTTCTTGGCTTCCTCGAAAGGCACGTCGCGATGCTCGTCCAGTTGGATGTCCTCACGAATCATCTCGTTGACCATACGCTCTACCTCGCGCAACTGCTCGTCGCTCACTTTCTCGAAGTGGGAGAAGTCGAAACGTAGGGTGTCGGGCGATACGAACGAGCCCTTCTGCTCTACATGGTCACCTAAAACCTGTTTCAGGGCGTAGTCGAGCAGGTGGGTTGCCGTATGGTTGGCAGCAGAAGCATCACGCTTGTCGGTATCTACACAGGCCATGAACTGGGCTGTGGGATCCTTTGGCAATTGCTTCACGATATGTACTGTCTGGTTGTTCTCACGCTTAGAGTCGATGATGTCAATGGTCTCTGCCTCGTTGCAGATGACACCACAGTCACCAACCTGTCCACCCATCTCACCATAGAATGGGGTATAGTCGAGTACGAGCTCATAGAACTCATTCTTCTTCTGCGTTACCTTTCTGTATCTGAGGATGTGACACTCATATTCGGTATAGTCATAACCTACGAACTGTTGCTCACCTGCGGCAAGTTCTACCCAGTCGCTATTCTCGACAGCAGCAGCATTGCGGGCGCGCTCCTTCTGCTTCTGCATCTCTACATTAAACTGCGCTTCATCAACGGTAAAGCCGTTCTCGCGACAGATCAGTTCTGTCAGGTCGAGTGGGAAACCATAGGTGTCGAACAGACGGAAGGCCTGCTCACCATCGAGCTGGGTCTTGCCCTCAGCCTTCAACTTCTCCATGGCATCGTTGAGCATACCGATACCCTTATCCAGGGTGCGCAGGAACGAATCTTCTTCTTCCTTCATCACCTTTGAAATCAACTGCTGCTGGGCTTTCAACTCAGGGAAGGCGTCTCCCATCTCGTAGACCAGTGTGGGCACAAGCTTATAAAGGAAACTTTCTTTCTGACCGAGGAAGGTGTAAGCATAACGGACGGCACGACGCAGAATTCGACGAATGACGTAGCCGGCCTTGGCATTGGAAGGCAACTGACCGTCGGCAATAGAGAAACTCACAGCTCTCAAATGGTCGGCACAGACACGCATGGCGACATTGATATCGTCCTGGGCCTTGTCAACCTCTCCTTCTTCGAAAGTGGTATATTTCAAACCTGTAATCTGCTCCTCAGCCTTGATGATGGGCTGGAAGATATCGGTATCATAGTTAGAGTGCTTGCCCTGCAACATACGAACCAGACGCTCAAAGCCCATACCGGTATCAATCACGTTCATACCCAACTTCTCAAGACTGCCGTCAGCCTTACGGTTGAACTGCATGAACACAAGGTTCCAGATCTCGATGACCTGAGGGTCGTCCTGGTTGACGAGCTCGCGACCGCTCTTGCCGGAGGCAGCACGCTGTTCTGGCGTACGAGAGTCAACGTGAATCTCTGAACATGGACCGCAGGGACCTGTATCGCCCATCTCCCAGAAGTTGTCGTGCTTGTTGCCGTTGATGATATGATCCTCGGGCACATGCTTGGCCCAATATGTAGCGGCCTCGTCGTCGCGAGGGATATTCTCTTCAGGAGAACCCTCAAATACAGTGACGTAGAGGTCTTCTGGATTCAGCTTCAGTACATCTACCAGATACTCCCATGCCATATCGATGGCGCCTTCCTTGAAATAGTCACCAAAACTCCAGTTGCCGAGCATCTCGAACATGGTGTGGTGATAAGTATCGTGACCTACCTCTTCCAGGTCGTTGTGCTTACCTGATACACGCAGACATTTCTGGGTGTCTGCACGACGGCGTGGCTCGGGCTCACGGGTGCCGAGAATGATATCTTTCCACTGGTTCATACCAGCGTTCGTGAACATCAGGGTGGGGTCGTCTTTAATGACCATAGGGGCAGAGGGCACGATGGCGTGCTGCTTCGACTCAAAGAATTTCTTGAATGAGTCGCGAATCTCATTTGCTGTCATTTCTATCTGTGTTTAATTTCTACCTTATTTAAATAATGTGGTGCAAAGGTACTAATTTTCTCCCGTTTACGGAATTATTTCTCTCTTTTTTTTCATATATTTGTGTTTTTCCGTCTTGAAATCAAAATAAATGCTTACCTTTGTACGCTGATAAGATGATATCAACAGTAAACAACTAAATAAAAAGACGATGATTTGGAATGAAACCATTGAATGTATGGATCGCGAGCAGCTTCGCGAGATACAGAGTCGCCGTTTGGTAAAAATGGCGGAGTATGTGTATTATAACACACCTTTTTACCGTAAGAAGTTCCAGGAAATGGGTCTGGAACCGGGCGATATCAAGAGTATTGATGATATTGTAAAACTGCCTTTTACCAATAAACTTGACTTGCGCGACAACTATCCTTTCGGACTGGCGGCTGTGCCAATGAGTCAGATTGTACGTATCCATGCTTCCAGCGGAACAACTGGTAAGCCTGTTGTGGTGCTTTATACCCGAAAAGACCTTGCCATGTGGTCGGAAGCGATTTCTCGTGCCTTTACGGCCTATGGCGCTGGTAAGGATGATATCTTCCAGGTGGCCTATGGCTACGGCCTCTTTACTGGAGGTCTGGGTGCCCATGATGGTGCGACGAATATCGGTGCATCTGTGATTCCTATCTCTTCTGGTAATACGCAGAAACAAATTACGCTGATGCACGACTTTGGAACGACCATTCTTTGTTGTACCCCTTCTTATGCGATGTTCCTCGGTGAGGCCTTGCAGGAGTGTGAATGGAGCCGTGACGAGTTTAAACTGAAGGTGGGCGTGTTTGGTGCGGAGCCTTGGACGGAGAAAATGCGTGTAAAACTGGAACAATCATTGGGTATCAAAGCTTATGACATCTATGGACTCTCAGAGATTGCCGGTCCTGGCGTAGGTTACGAATGCGAGCATCAGTGCGGTACCCATTTGAACGAAGACCTCTTCTATCCAGAGATCCTCGATCCAAATACAGGCGAACCATTGCCTGAGGGACAGTTTGGTGAACTCACCTTCACGCATCTGACGAAGGAGGGTATGCCTTTACTCCGCTATCGTACCCACGACTTGACGGCACTGCACTACGACAAGTGCGCCTGTGGACGAACACTGGTTCGTATGGACCGTATTCTGGGTCGTTGTGACGATATGCTGATTATCCGTGGTGTGAACGTCTTCCCATCACAGATTGAGGATGTGATTCTGAAACAGAAGGAGTATGAACCTCACTTCCTCTTGACCGTTGACCGTGTGAATAATACCGACACCAGTGAGTTGAAGGTTGAGGTGAAGGAAGAGTACTTTACCGACGATATGGCTACGATGGTGGGCTTGCAGCGTAAACTCGAAAGTGAGTTGCGTAGTGTCATCGGCCTTGGCTTCAAGGTGAAGTTGGTAGAACCGAAGGGCATTGAGCGCTCTGAGGGTAAGGCGAAACGTGTGATAGATAAACGTAATATATAATAAGGTGTAAAACTATAAGCAATATGAAGACAAAACAATTATCCATTTTCCTCGAGAACAAGTCCGGACGTCTTACTGAGGTGACTGATGCCTTAGGTACTGCTGGTATTAACCTTTCAGCGATGAGTATCGCCGACAACAGCGACTTTGGTATTCTTCGTTGTATCGTGTCTGATCCTGACAAAGCCTATCAGGTACTGAAGGAACAGCATTTTGCCGTGAAGATTACTGATGTGATCGGTTTTGTATGCCCCAACACCAGCGGCTCGTTGGCTGTTGTGCTGAAGCACCTGTCTGATAATGGGGTATTCATCGAGTATATGTATTCATTCGCCAATGGCGATGTGGCAACAGTAGTGATCCGTCCTACCGACCTGGATGCCTGTGAGAAGATTCTGGCCGATAAGAAAGTTGAGCTGATGGCAGCCAACGACCTCTATCAGCTATAAATTACACGAAACTGCAAAATTTCTGCCCTGAAATTTTGCAGTTTCATTTTTTTAATGTAACTTTGCACCCGCAAAAGAGCAACGAGGGCGTTTAGCTCAGCTGGTTTAGAGCATCTGCCTTACAAGCAGAGGGTCGGCGGTTCGAATCCGTCAACGCCCACAACACAAAAGACTGTTTAATGTTCGCAGCCGATGAGGTTGCGTTTTTGAATTTAGAAAGCGCTTTTAGAATACAGAATAGATAATTATCGATAATTAGGAAAAAGATTTTTAGGAAACATGGATTTGAATTTGCTGACCGCCATCTCGCCTATTGATGGACGTTACAGAAGTAAGACCGAACCTCTAGCAGCGTATTTCTCTGAATATGCCCTGATCAGGTACAGAGTACGTGTGGAAATCGAGTATTTTGTGACCCTATGCGAACTGCCGTTGCCACAACTGCAGGACATCGATCATGCTTGCTTTGAACCGCTGCGCGATATCTATCGCCAGTTTACGACAACTGATGCCCAACGGGTGAAGGACATCGAGAAGGTAACGAACCACGACGTGAAGGCTGTAGAGTATTTCATTAAGGAACGTCTCGACGCCATGGGTGGCTTTGAAAAATACAAGGAGTTCATTCATTTCGGACTCACTTCCCAGGACATCAACAACACCAGCGTACCCCTTTCTGTGAAAGAGGCACTCGAGCAGGTGTATTATCCCCTTGTAGAAGAACTGATTGAACAGCTCCACGATTATGCTGAGCAGTGGAAGAACATCCCCATGCTCGCCAAGACACATGGACAACCTGCCTCTCCCACACGTCTGGGTAAGGAAATCATGGTGTATGTCTATCGTCTGGAAGAGCAGTTGCGTAGTTTGAAAGAAACACCTGTAACGGCGAAATTCGGTGGGGCAACGGGTAATTTCAATGCGCATCATGTGGCTTACCCACAATACGACTGGCGCGAGTTCGGCAATAGCTTCGTCAGCGAGAAACTGGGCCTCGAGCGCGAACAGTTTACAACACAGATTTCTAATTACGACTGGTTGGGAGCTATCTTCGATGCCATGCGTCGTATCAATACCATCGTCATCGACCTCGATCGTGACTTCTGGATGTATATCTCTATGGATTACTTCAAGCAGAAGATCAAGGCTGGTGAGGTTGGCTCGAGTGCCATGCCACATAAGGTGAACCCCATCGACTACGAGAACTCTGAGGGTAACCTCGGTATCGCGAACGCGATTTTGCAGTTCCTGGCAGCGAAGCTTCCCGTAAGCCGTCTGCAGCGCGACCTGACCGACTCTACCGTTCTTCGTAATGTAGGTGTTCCTATGGGGCATGCCCTCATCGCTTTCCAAAGCACACTGAAAGGTCTGCGTAAGTTGATCCTCAACGAGGAGAAATTGCAGGAAGACCTCGATAATACCTGGGCTGTGGTGGCTGAGGCTATCCAGACCATCTTGCGCCGTGAGGCCTATCCCAATCCTTATGAGACATTGAAGGCACTCACCCGTACCAATGAGAAACTGACTGGCGAGAAGATTCGTCACTTCATTGAGACGCTCGAGGTGAGCGAGGAGGTGAAAGAAGAGTTGCGCGCCATCACACCGTCTACGTATACTGGTATCTAACAACCATAAACGAGAGAAAAAAGAAAGTATTTAAAATTTAAAAAGACAAAAACAATGGATTTCGAGAACAACGACAAAAAGCAGGAAGAAACCTCACAGGAGGGTTTCCAGAAAGAATTCCGTCCGGGCCGTTCACCACGCCCCCGTATTCACACTGCGGCGCGTCCAGCCTATGAGCGCCCTAACAACTATCGTAGTAACGACAACGACGAAGGTGGATTCCGCCCCGAGGGATTCGGTGCTGGTCTGCAGAGCAGTGCACCTCAGCAACATGGCGGCTATCGTCCACGTAACAACTATAATAATAATGGTGAAGGCTATCAGCCTCGTCAGAGTTATGGTCAGCGTCCGCAGCAAGGCGGTTACGGCCAACGTCCTCAGGGCGGCTATGGCCAGCGTCCTCAGCAAGGCGGTTACGGCCAACGTCCTCAGGGCGGTTACGGCCAGCGTCCACAACAAGGCGGTTATGGTCAGCGTCCACAACAAGGTGGTTACGGCCAACGTCCACAACAGGGCGGTTACGGCCAACGTCCTCAGGGCGGTTACGGTCGTCCTCAGCAAGGCGGTTATGGCCAGCGTCCTCAGGGCAGTTACGGTCGTCCACAACAGGGTGGCTATAAGAAGGGTCCCCGTCAGCACACTGCTGATTACGATCCCAATGCAAAGTACAGCATGAAGAAGCGCATTGAGTATAAGGAGATCAACTACGATCCCAATGAGCCTCTTCGTCTGAATAAGTTCCTGGCAAATGCAGGCGTCTGCAGCCGTCGCGAGGCCGATGAGTTCATCCAGGCTGGTGTAGTAACCGTTAACGGTGAAATCGTGACGGAGTTGGGAACCAAGATTCTGCGTACGGATGAGGTGAAGTTCCACGATCAACCCGTAAGCATCGAGAAGAAGGTATATGTGCTGCTCAACAAACCTAAGGATTATGTCACGACCAGCGACGATCCTCAGCAGCGTAAGACGGTGATGGATCTCGTGAAGAACGCTTGTCCTGAACGTATCTATCCGGTAGGTCGCCTCGACCGCAATACTACTGGTGTGCTGCTGCTCACTAACGATGGTGATCTGGCTTCTAAACTGACACATCCAAAGTATCTGAAGAAGAAGATTTATCATGTTTATCTCGATAAGAATGTAACCGCTCGCGACTTGCAGCAGATTGCGGAGGGTATCCAGTTGGAGGATGGTGAGATCAAGGCTGATGATGTGCAGTACGCTCATCCTACCGACAAGAAGCAGGTGGGCATCGAGATTCACTCTGGCAAGAACCGTATCGTGCGTCGTATCTTCGAGAGCCTCGGCTATCGTGTACAGAAACTCGATCGTGTTCAGTTTGCTGGATTGACCAAAAAGAACCTGAAGCGTGGTGATTGGCGCTACCTCACTGAGGAGGAAGTTGACCGTCTGCGCATGGGGGCTTATGAGTAATGGATAATTGTAAATTGACAATGAAAAGAACGAAGATTATTGATGTGCTGCAAAGCACAGAATATGGCAAGGAAGTCTGCGTGAAGGGTTGGGTGCGCACGCACCGCAGCTCGAAGGCAGTCGACTTTATCGCCCTCAACGATGGTTCTACCATCAAAAACGTTCAGGTGGTGGTTGACCCCACTAAGTTCGACGAGCAGCTGCTGAAGGATATCACGACTGGTGCCTGCATCAGCGCCGTTGGAACACTCGTAGAGAGCCAGGGTGCAGGACAGAGCAGTGAGATCCAGGCTACTGCCCTGGAGATCTATGGCCTCTGCGACAATACCTATCCGATGCAGAAGAAGGGTCAGAGCTTCGAGGTGATGCGCAAGAATGCCCACATGCGTCTGCGTACCAATACCTTTGGGGCTGTGATGCGTATCCGTCATAACATGGCAATGGCCATCCACACCTATTTCCATGAGCATGGCTTCTTCTACTTCCACACACCACTGATCACAGCCTCTGACTGTGAGGGTGCAGGAAATATGTTTCAGGTAACCACCAAGAACCTCTACGACCTGAAGAAGGACGAGCAGGGTAAGATTATCTACGACGATGATTTCTTTGGTGAGCAGACTTCACTGACGGTATCTGGTCAGCTCGAGGGTGAACTTGGTGCTACGGCGCTGGGTGCTATCTATACCTTCGGACCAACCTTCCGTGCTGAGAACAGTAATACGCCTCGCCACCTGGCTGAGTTCTGGATGGTAGAGCCTGAGGTGGCCTTCCTCGATCAGGAAGAGTTGATGGACCTTGAAGAGGACTTTATCAAATATTGTGTCCGTTGGGCTTTGGACAACTGTAAGGACGACCTGCAGTTCCTGAACCAGATGATCGACAAGACGTTGATCGCTCGTCTGGAGGGCGTCCTCAAGGAGACCTTCGTGCGTCTGCCTTACACCGAGGGTATCAACATCCTGCAGGAGGCGATTAAGAAGGGCAAGAAGTTTGAGTTCCCATGCAACTGGGGCGACGACCTCGCTTCAGAGCATGAGCGTTACCTCGTAGAGGAGCACTTCAAGAAGCCTGTGATCATGACCGACTATCCCCGTGCTTTCAAGTCGTTCTATATGAAGCAGAATCCATCTGTACTCCCCTCCTCCGGGGAGGAGGGGCAAACCCCATCTGTACTCCCCTCCTCCGGGGAGGAGGGGCAAACCCCATCTGTACTCCCCTCCTCCGGGGAGGAGGGGCAAGGGGTGGAGGCGAGCATCGGCTATAAGGGTGCTGTCGCTCCTGGTCCTACCATGCAGGGTACCGATGTGCTCTTCCCACAGATTGGTGAGATCATCGGTGGATCTGTCCGTGAAGAGAGCTACGATAAGCTGATGGCAGAAATCGATCGCCGTGAGATGGATAAGACCCACCTCTGGTGGTATATCGACACCCGCAAGTGGGGTTCATGCCCTCACGCAGGTTTCGGCCTCGGTTTCGAACGTCTCATCCTGTTCGTCACAGGTATGCAGAACATCCGCGACGTAATTCCTTTCCCACGTACACCGAAATCAGCAGAGTTCTAAAGTAAAGAGATGAAAAAAATATTGGTCATATTCGCCTTCTTAGGTATGAGCCTGACGCCTGCCTCTGCACAGGAAGAAGACCAGTTGATTTTCAACCATTTAGGTATAGGCATTAGTGTCGGCACAAACATGATCGGCATTGATGCCTCTACCGTTTTAACCCCTTACTTCGGTATCAGGGCCGGCATCAATATATGGCCTGCCATCAAGTTCCGTTCTAATATGCATATAGGCTCGCGAATCCAGAATTGGGAGACTGATGACCTCGTGAAGTATGTTGAGGAACTGAATGAAGTCCTTTCAGAGGGTGAAAAGGTGCCCATGGAGATGCCCGACATGGTGGATCTGCATGTGAAACCGAAACTGACGGCAGGACACCTTCTCATTGACTATTATCCTTTCCCTCGACACAGTAATTTCCATCTGACGACGGGTTTCCATGTGGGTACAGGAACGGTCATCGACATTCATAATCGTCATGACGGTAGCTTGAAGGCCATTACAGCCTGGAACAATGCCATGGAGAATCCGGATGCACAGGAGGTTGTGCTGGAACATGGTCTGAAACCCGTAGGTCTGATGCTAGGTGATTATTTCATCACCCCTGATGAGAATGGTAATATCGATGCCCGTATCAGGGTTTCTGGATTCCGTCCATATCTGGGACTGGGCTTCGGACGTGCTGTGCCTCGTAAACGTATTGGTTGTCAGTTCGACCTTGGTGTACAGTTTTGGGGAACTCCCAAGGTCAAGGTCAACGGCGAAACACTGCAGGCAGACAGGGTAGGCGATAAACTTGACGATGCCCTTAGTATCGTCAGTCGCATCAAGGTATTCCCTGTTGTAAGTTTCCGTCTGGTAGGACGAATCTTCTAAACGAGATGGATTCCTTCGTCGGAAATCGTAATCAGTCGACGCTTATACAAATCACCGATGGCTTTCTTATAGGCTTTCTTCGACACCTGGAAACGATCGTAAATCAGTTCTGCTGGTGACTTGTCTCCCAGATTACAATAGCCGTCATTCTCGTAGAGATAACGCAACAGTACCTCTGCAAAGTCGAGTGTCTGTTGACGACCCGTCTGTTGCAACACGATGTCGATCTTGCCATCCTGACGAACATGATCAACGTAGGCTTTCAGTTTCTGACCGCTATGCAGGGGTTGGAAAATCTGATTCTCGAAAATCAGACCCTGGAATTGATTGTTCACGATGACCTTGAAGCCCAGATCGGTCTTCATCCATACCAGGATATCCACCTCTGTGCCATGCTGCAACGAAGGCAGATCGTTGATGGTAGGCACCACCAATTGCTTTTCTACCTTGGCCGTGGCCATCAGACGATAGCTGTCGTCGTCTACCTTGATATAGACGATGTGACGCTGACCTTGTTCCATGCGCTTTTTCTGCTCACGGAACGGACAGAAAAGATCCTTCATCAGACCCCATTTCAGAAAAGCACCATACTGGTTCACCCAGGCCACTTCCAGACTGGCAAACTCGCCTACCTTGGCGTAAGGATGTTCCGTGGTAGCCACAGGACGCTCTTCCTGATCAAGATAGATAAACACTTCTATCTCGTCGCCGATGTGCATGTCTTTTGTCACATAGCGCTGAGGCAACAGTATCTCGCCTTCATCGCCGCCATCCAGATAGAGTCCGAAATCTACGGACTTTACAATTCTGAGGGTGTTGTAGTCTCCGAGTCTAAGCATGTTTCTTGGGGTATTACAGGTGTTTCTATTTGTCCGTCACGCAGATGGATCGTTCTGTCGGTAATCGAGGCCAGCTCCTCATCGTGGGTCACGATGACGAAGGTCTGACCAAACTTGTCTCTGAGGTCGAAGAAGAGCTGATGGAGCTCTGCCTTGTTCTGACTGTCGAGGGAGCCTGAGGGCTCGTCTGCCAAGATTACAGCAGGGTTGTTAACCAACGCACGGGCCACAGCCACACGCTGCTTTTCACCACCCGACAACTCGTTGGGCTTATGACTGGCACGATCGCTCAAACCCATAAAGGCCAACAGCTCTTTAGCTCGTTCCTTGGCCTGTTTGGGCGAAATACCAGCGATATAGGCGGGAATCATAATGTTCTCGATGGCTGTAAACTCTGGCAACAGCTGGTGGAACTGGAACACAAAACCCAGATGCTGATTACGGAAGTCTGACAACTTCTTCGTCGATAATTGGCTGGTGTCGATGCCATCGACAATCACCTGACCTGTATCTGGACGGTCCAACGTGCCGATGATCTGCAAAAGTGTGGTCTTGCCAGCACCGGATGGACCAACGATACTGACCACCTCGCCCTTGTCTATATGCAGGTCGATACCTTTCAGTACCTGTAATGAGCCAAAGCTTTTCGTTATATTTTTGATATCAATCATAAATGTATAATTTTCTTACTTTTTTCCTCCGCCTTTTCTTATTCCTTGCTTATTCCTTGCTATGCCCTTGCTACGCCCTTGCTACGATTTTTCGAATTTTGTTCGTCTTTTTTACTTTCTCTTCTCGTGAATCCAACGGAGAATGGTATCGTAGATACTCTTCTCCTCATGGTGCTGAGCCTCGGTGAAGCTCATGCGGTCTTCCTTCTGGTTACCGAACTGGTCAGGGAAGATAATCATCAGGTTCTTGCCCGAGAAGAACTTCTGCAACTCGTCTGGCAAGCGCTCCAGGGCGTTCTTATAGGAGATAGTACCCTTACGGGCAGTGACAACAACCAACAACTGGTCTTCAGAAATGCTCGAGGCCAACTTGGGCAGTTCGTTCCAATGGGACATCTCTGTGTATTCTGCACGTACATGGGGGTGACGGTTATTAATGTATTCTGCAATCAGCATCAACGAGTCGTTGCGACCATGAAACTGAATGCGACAATCCAACTGACCTGCCAGTCGGCTCAGTCGCTCCAGCCAGCGATGGAAACCTGGCTCAAACTCAGCTCTTGAAGGCACGGCCACATGAATACGACGCAGGGTTGACATCGGCTGCACAAAACGGGTAAGCACAATCTGACGGTTCAGACCGTTATACAAACTCTGGATAAACTCACCCCAGAACCTTGGGTTAATGTCCGTATGCACGTGCATGCCCATGATAATCTCCGAGCAGGCAAACTCCCTGAAGGCATGTTTGATACCATTGGCGATGTTCGTGGCCAGGCGCACTTGCGTCTGTACCTTTACCTCCGAAGCACTCGCCTGTTGCTGCAACTTCTCCAACAGTCGGATACCTTCCTCTCGGGCTTTATTGCTTTTCTGGTCGTCATATACCACGTTCAGTGCCACCAAATCACGATTCAGTCGCTGGTTACGCATCAGCATCGACAGATAGAGCAGTTGTGGGGCTATCTCTGGATATTTCACGCAGAGCAGGATCTTCTCGTCGTCGTCTTTGGGCTGTTCTGCCTGGAGGTGCGATTTCTCCTGGATGATAATCTGCTTCGAGGCATGTTCCGTCATCATCGAACTGATCACACAGGTAAACAGAATCATCATGACCACACCGTTCAACATGTCGTCGCTCACTAGATAGACGCCAGGAGCTACCTCCAGTCGCATGCCTACCATCACCATCGCGATGGCACCGGCAGCATGGGCCGAGGTCAGACCAAACATCATATGACCGTCGGCCTTCGAGAGTCGGAAGATAAGACTCGAGAGATAGGCTGCCACCGCTTTTCCAAAGGTGCCGAAAAACACGATCAACGTTACAATCCACACCATCTCCATACTTGAGAACAGCGTGCGGACATTGATAAGCATGCCCACACCAATCAGGAAATAGGGAATGAACAGGGCGTTACCGATAAACTCAATACGATTCATCAGTGGCGACACCTGTGGGATATACCTATTTAATATAAGACCGGAGAAGAAGGCACCGAAGATACCCTCGATACCAATCATCGATGTAAAGGCTGCACTGAGGAACATCACGCCCAACACGAAGATATACTGCATCACGGCATCACTGTAGCGACGCAGGAAATAGCGTGTTACCTTTGGTATCAACCAGATACTGCCTGTACAGAAGGCAGCGAACTTCAATATGAAATCGAGCCAGAAGAGCCAGTTGCTGTCTTTGCTGAACGAGCCCGATAGGGCTGCCAACATCACCAGCGCCATAAACAGCGAGATCATCGACGAGCCCACACTCAGCGACACACTCGAATAACGCTGCAAGCCGTAACGTCCCACGATGGGGTAGGCAATCAACGTGTTTGAGGCCATGATACAACCCAAAAGGAAGGAGGCTGAGTTTGAATAGTCCAGAACGTTCTTCGCCATCACAAAGGTCAGAATCAGTGGCACAAAACAGGTCAGCAGACCGAACACCATAAAACGGGCAGAGTTTTTCTTCACGCCCTCCATGTCCATCTCCAGTCCGGCAAGGAACATGATGTAATAGAGGCCCACACGTCCGAAAAGCTCAAACGAGTTGTCACGCTCCAGGATATTGAAACCATATTGACCAATCACGATACCTGCCAGCACCATGCCGATGATATGCGGAATACGCAGTTTGCTCATCACGATAGGGGCAAACAGAATGATCATCAACACCACAAAGAAGATGAGTGTGGGGTCAGTAATCGGTAAATATGATATTAAAATTCTCATTTCGGCTACAAAGGTAGACATTTTTTTTGTAAATAGAAAAATTTCTGCTACCTTTGCACCCGAAATTCGAATTTTAAAAGGATTAGACAAGATGAAAGTAGCAATTGTAGGTGCAAGCGGTGCTGTAGGACAGGAGTTCCTGCGCATTCTCGCTGAGCGCAATTTCCCGATGGATGAACTGGTGTTGTTTGGATCAGAGCGTAGTGCTGGTAAGAAATACACCTATAAGGGAAAGGAGATTGAAGTGAAATTGCTTCAGCATAACGACGACTTCAAGGATGTCGACATCGCCTTTACCTCTGCAGGGGCAGGCACGTCGAAAGAGTTTGCTGAGACCATCACGAAGTATGGTGCTGTGATGATTGATAATTCAAGTGCTTTCCGTATGGACGACGATGTGCCCTTGGTAGTGCCCGAGTGTAATGCAGAGGATGCCCTGAACCGTCCTCGTGGCATCATTGCCAATCCTAACTGTACCACGATCATGATGGTGGTAGTGCTCCAACCTCTGGAGAAGATTTCTCATATCAAGCGTATCCACGTCGCTTCTTATCAGAGTGCTTCTGGTGCAGGTGCCGCTGCGATGGCCGAGCTCCAGCAGCAGTATAAGGAGATGGTAGAAGAGGGTGAGGTAAAGACCATCAAGAAGTTTGCCCACCAACTGGCTTACAACGTGATTCCTCAGATCGACGTATTCCAGCCTAATGGCTACACCAAGGAGGAAATGAAGATGTTCAATGAGACCCGCAAGATCATGCATACCGATGCAAAGTGCTCTGCTATGTGTGTGCGTGTCAGCTCTTTGCGCAGCCACTCAGAGTCTGTTTGGATCGAGACCGAGAAGCCTATCAGTGTTGAGGAGGCTCAGAAGGCCATCGCTGCGGCTCCTGGTTGTCAACTGAAGGACGATCCTGCTACACTGACTTATCCCATGCCGCTCGAGACAGCTGGCAAGGACGATATCTACGTAGGTCGTGTCCGTAAGGACCTCTCCGACGATTGTGGCCTTACTTTCTGGCTCTCTGGCGACCAGATCCGTAAGGGTGCTGCCCTGAATGCGGTTCAGATTGCGGAGTACCTAATAAAGGTAGGAAACGTCAAGTAATGAAGAAACTGTTATATCTCGTTTTCTTGCTGCCACTGATGCTGAGCTGTGGCGTTGGCGACGACGATGGTGAGCGCCTGGGCGATTACATTGTCGGCACTTGGCTGCGTGGTTGGGAAGAGGGCGATGTGATTATCGAAGGTTCGCCATTGGATGAAGATGGCGAACCTATCTATGTGCCTTCTAAGTTTAACTACGATAAGTTTATCTTCAAGGACGATGGTGAGTATAATGGCATGCGTCGTACGGGCTCTTTTGTGGCCACCAGTATCCATGGCGACACCATCTATGCTGGCAATTACCGTTGCGATAACAGCAATCTGGAGTTGAACATCCTTAACGAAGGTCGCTCACAGAAGATACTGTCACAAGTACAGTCGTTTTCTGAATCGATCATGACGATTCGTTATCACCATGATGAGTATAATATTACCGTTATCCTTAGACTCAAGAAAGAGCGCTAAGGATAACGGTCTTTTTTCTTAGAACCTCAAAGTGAACGATACTGAAGGCACGATGCCGAACAGGGAATACTGATTGGCGCGTGTACCTTGTTTATAACCCTTATCTTCGAAGGTGATGATATAGGGGTTGTAATGGTTGTACACGTTGTAGATGCTGATGGCCCACTCATGGGTCGTGCGCTTATACTGCTTTTTCCACACGGCTCCCAGGTCCAGGTGGTGATAATCTGGAGCGCGATAGCCGTTGCGCTCTGTGTAGTAATAGATCCAGTTGCCCTCAATCTCATACTTGCCGCTGGGGGCTGTAAGGGCCTGACCTGTATTGAAGATCCAGGCAGCACTCAGTGTCCAACGGTCTGTCAGCTTATAGGCAGCTACAATATTGATATCATGACGACGGTCGTTGTTGGCATCATACCATTTGCCACCATTCACACCGTCTATCTGCGTCTTCGACCATGAGAGGGTGTAGTTCACCCAACCAGTCAACTTGCCACCGTTCTTCCTTGCACTGAACTCTACGCCATAGCCCTTGCCCTTTCCTGCCAGAATCAGTCGCTCTATCTCTATCTCGCTGCTGAAGGTCTTGCCGTCACGATAGTCGAGCGCATTGTTGATATGACGATAGTAGCCCTCTACCGAGAAATCGTACATCTGGGTAGGGGTCATCATAAAGAAACCGGCACTGACCTGGTCTGCGACCTCTGGTTTGATGATGTTACTGCTCATGGTGTAACGGTCGAATGGGGTAGAGGTGCTCTGGTTTCTCAGGGCGTGTACGTTCTGCGATGTTCTGGTATAGCCCACTTTGATGGCCGTCAGGTCTGATGGCTTGAAGTTCAGACTCAGACGTGGCTCTATCGTCAGGTGGGTCTTGACGATTCTATTATTGGGGTAGTTATAATACCAGTCTATCTCGCCCTGAGGGGTAATGTCGTAGTAATACGAGCCGCCCAACGGACAGAAAGCGGTCAGTCGCAAACCTGCCGATACATCGAAGTTCTTGCTAAAGGGCATCACGGCATTCAGCCAGATGGCGTTGTCCCAGGCTCTGCGCTGTTCCTTCTCGTGCAGGTTGACCTTCTGCCACTCTGCCGACTTCACGTTCATCAGCGCTGTCTGCAAACCGGCATCCAGACGGTACTTGCCCATGCCTATGTGGAAGTCCTGACGGAAACCTGTCTGACGGATATGTCCGGCAAACCACAGGTTCATACCCAACAAGTCAGTGGCATTATCCGTCTCGTAACCACTATAATAGAAGTTCGACTGCGAGTAGGTGTTGTCGTTAAAGTAGTGCAACCATTTCAGACTGGCTGAAAGGTTGTTCCAGCGCAGGTCTACGAGTTTCTCCAGTCCTGTACGGTCCTTACCTGAGAAGAACGTTAGGAAGAGTTGGTTCTTGCCGTCGATGTTCCAGTCGAGCTTGGCATTCAGATCGTAGAAGTAGAGCTTGTTACCGCTAAAATCCTTCGAGAGTTTCAGAAAACCGTCCATATACGAGCGACGGGCTGTCACCAGAAAACTTGCCTTACCCTTTGCGATAGGACCTTCGATGGTGCCCTTAGCAGCGAGCAGTCCGATGGAAAAGCCTCCATGATATTCGTATTTATTACCCGTTTTGCCCACGATATCGAGCACAGCTGATGAGGCACTGCCATATTGTGCAGGCAGTAATCCTTTATATAAGGTGGCCGCAGCAAGGGCATCGTCGTTAAAGGCCGAGAAGAGACCTCCCAGGTGTCCAGCGTTATAAACGGGCGTGACGTCGAGCAGAATCTGGTTCTGAGCAGAGGTGCCGCCTCGTACTTGGAAGCCACTGGAGGCATCACTTTCTGCTTTCACACCAGCCAAGAGCTGTAGTGAACGCATAATATCTCGCTCGCCAAACAACTGTGGCGAGGCAGTCAGTTCCTTGATCTTCACCTGTTCAGCGCCTGCCTGTACATTTTCTACGCGCTGACGGGCATTATTCGAGACGACCACCACCTCTTTCAGTTTCTCTGATTGGATGGTGTCGGGCTCTGCCACAGCGAGTGCCAGAAGGGCTGAAAGTGTTATGTTGAGTGTAAACATGGGTGCAAAGTTACGAATTTCTACCCAAAAGCGAAGCCTATTTGAGTTTTTTTTGTAATTTTGCAGCAAATATCTAAACTTTATCGTATATGAAGAAACTATTATTGGCCGTTATGGCATTCTTATTCTTGTGTGCATGCAGTGGTGAACAAGACATGATTTATCGTGGCCTCTCTATGAAGATGCCTTGCAATTCGTTTATCAATGAGATGGCTCAGCGTGGTTTTGCCATCGACTCTGCCGCAGCCCCCGATTCTACGGGTCGTGTCATTGTGATGAAGAATCCAGCAGAGAAGTATCACATCATCATTGGTCAGAAGAACGATACCATTCAGGCCATTCGTGAAATCTACAAGATCTCCACCAACGACAGCACGCGCCGTCTTTGGCAACAGTTGCGCGATGGCTTAGAGAAAGAGACGGGCAAGTGGCCTAACTGTCCCATGTTGAAGGACGATCATAAGATTGCCAAGTTCGAACTCGATGGTGGCTTCATCACCATCACCCTCGAAAACACCTACACCCCCAATCTCTTCGTCCTCTACGAAGTTAAGAAGTAGTTGTTTTTTAGGATCGCATCACATCGTCTGGATAATAAATATTCACGACATCATAATTTCTAGGAACCTCTCGTAGGAATAAGGCATAGTGTATCTCATGCCCCTTCGAGAAAGGTAATCCTTTGGCAATGGTCTGAAGTCTGGTAAGTTCTTCCTTGGCGTCGATGTGTTCCTGCCACTTGCATTCGCCCAAAAACAAATGTTTTCCATCAAACGATTCTGCTACTATATCCAATTCTACAGGTACATATTGCTGTTTCTCTTCATTAAAATAGCTACCCCACCAACGTCTAGCCATCTGATACATAATATCATCTATGCCATGGGTGCTGACATAGTTCCTACATAGATTTTCCCAAGCATGACCATAAAATTCGTTTTCGGTTTTCTGGAATACATTCAAAACGGCTTGACTCTGAGGTCAGCATCAGGTTTTCTATGGCATCGTAAAGGCTTTCATAGTTTTCGCGCAATTCCCAATATCTGGGTACACCACCCCAAATGGCGTACTCCCTAACAGCCTGTTCTGCATCACACTGTAGTGCCTGGCTAACAAATGATGGTTATTAAGAATATAATTCTACTTTATAATAATTCTGCTTTATAATAATTTTGAAATATGCTACTTTTTGCCTAATTTGAGTTTACTGCAAAAAAGTTGCGCCCCTGCTCGAAGCAGAGGCGCAAGATATAGAGTTTAATTCAAATGTGCGATGAATTACTGGTTCTTAACGAGAATATACTTTGCAAATGCACCAGTCTTATCAAGAGAAGCTATCCACTTGTAAGGAATCTCATTGTATTCAACAGAGTACCATGCAACTTCCTGTGCGTTAGGAACAACTGTACCACCAGGTGCAGCAGCGCCCTTATTACCCCATGACTCATTCAGAGCAGCATCAGTCTTAGATAATGCACCACTAAACCAGAACTGACAAGCACCATCTAATACAACCTTTGTATTCTCTGGAGTAACAGTTACTTTACCTGCACCATTATAATGAGTAATCTTAAGGAGTCTATAAGTCTCTGCCTCTGTAACCTCAGCGTCTGAGCCTTGAGCGCCCTTGCCAACACTGTTAGCGCCATCTGCAAGAACGATATGAGTATCACTGTACTCACCAATTGCCAAGCCTTCATTGTAAGCTTTAATAGACTTACCTGCAACAGCGTTACCATTGTTGTTATACAATTCCCAGTAACCACCCTTAGGCTGAGTATTGTCAACTACCCACTGATAAAGTTTGTAAGTAGTATAAGCAACGGTATTTTCAATCTCCATTGTTGAGGTCATCTTTACTTCATCATAGAAATTCACACCAGTGAAATTCAAAGTCTTATCGTTAGCATCAACTTTAATTGTCAGAGCATCAAATGCTACATTCTCAAATGCTGTAATCTTGCCGGTATTGAATTCAACAGGATCTGCAAAATTAACGTCTGTAAAGATATCCTTTTCTAAGATTGTTGTGGCGCTGGCTGCACTAGCAACGGTTACCTTTTCAACAGCATCAATTTTACTAAAGTCTTTGCCAATACCCTGAGTTACAACCATGCATTTAGCCTTGTCAAAGCCTATGATATTCTCAATTGCATCTACATCAGCTGCTCCACTATTTTTGGTACCGTTAAGGAACAAAACAACAGGTGCTACAAACTGAACAGTTCCAACTTTGTATTGAGCATCATTGCTACCAGCTTTATACCATGTATCCAAATTAGTGTTAATCTCTAAGAACAAATTCTTTCCATAAACGGTATATGCATCATTTGTACCAACTTTGATACCTTTAGCAGTAGCTTCGATATTATTTTTAGTTACATCACTTACCCAAACACCAGCAATAGTTCCCTTGAAGTCACCAGTTGAAGCATTATCAAATCCTTCAATGGTACCAGACTTAAACTCTGTAGCACTCAGAGTCTCAGCTGCCTTAGCCTTCAGATAACCAATTGTATAGTCACCATTCAGGGTAGAACGAGTCTTTGAAGAAGCCAAATCTAGGTCGAACTTCTCAACATTGAATATGAAGTTTACCTCAGCACCCTTCAAATTGTCAGTGTTGATCTTTACAGGGAACTTAGTAGCTTTAGCACCATTCTTAATGAAGTCTGCACGCTCAAAATCTGCATTCTTGAAGTTTCCTGCAAAAGTAATGTTGACAACTTTACCATCTGCAGTTGCTGTACCACCATTTGCTGCCCAGAAATCAGGAATCATAAGGTAACCATCGCCATTAGCACCATCAGTTTTCTTCAGCTCATAACCAGTCACATCAATCAAGATGTCTACTGTATTATCCTTGTTGTCCTTAAGAAGGTCAGCAACTTTTTTTCCATCCTCTGCCCAGAATTTCTTCAGGTCATCGTAGTTCTTGACAATTGCTGTCCAGTCATATTCACCACCTACATAGTGGGTAGCAGCAGCGGGAGTCACACCGTTAGGATTAGTAATATCGATAGGATTATCGCTATTACAAGATGTAAAGCTTACAGCTGCAAGCAGGGCGAAGCCTGCGAAAAATAGCTTTTTGTTCATAATGCTTTTAATTAAAAAGGTTATAAACAAAACTTTTGGAACGTTTCTCATACCGAGCCATAAAAAAAGAGCCTTTTGAGGGGCTCTTTCGGTTTATTTTACAGAGGCTTTTGATTAAGTTCTGACACACTAACTATGTAGCATAAAATTCTGCATGCAAGGATGTTTTTTCCAACAAAGAAATTACTTCTTAGCGATGTATAGCTTAATTTTTTCGATAAGCAAGCGAGTGGGCTCAACCTTTGCAGAAATATCCGATTCGTCTATATCAATAGAGCAGTTGTAATCTCCATCCTCACGAAGTTTCTGGAGTTGAGAATATAGTTTGCCTTCTGCAGCTGTAAAAATGCCAGTCTTAACATAGTACAAACTGAACATATTCACTGCACCACGATGAGTCCCTACTTCGTGACTATCATTGATAAGCAATGCGCTCACAGCATGAAACAAGGAATAATACAATCTGTTTGCTGCCATTCCCCAAAGTTGATTCGACAATTGTATTTCCATTTCTGCTAGTGTCTTGTCAACTTTATCAAGTTCGAGTGTTACAAGCACTCGTCTATCTTCTTCCTTAAGACTCATATATCAGTTTTTTATCTTCTTCAACATTAAAATAAAACAGGGTGTGAGGGCCGTTATACCAATCATTCTTTGTGAAGGTTCTGGCGCTGATGTCCTCTTCTATATCCCAGCCCATCTCTGTGAAAGGCCAAGCATAATTGTCCCAATCATCCTTATCTCGTATTGGTTTGTCAAGCAATACCAGAAGATCCCAATCAGATTCCTTATTGTAATCTCCACGCGCGCGAGAGCCATACAGATAGAGCGTACTACCCTTTGGCAGTACCTTCTCAGCCACTTGGCGAATTTTCTCTATCACAGCTTCATACTCCATTTTCAGATTGTATTGACGTTGCAAATTTACAAAGTTTATTTTTAACCTCCAAATGTTTAATAAAAAAAGTTGCGCCCCTGCTCGAAGCAGAGGCGCAAGATATAAAGTTTAATTCAAATATACATTTTAGACCATTTGTAATTCCTGAGCAAATTGATGGAATGCCTGACGTATCTGAGCAATACGCTGTTCACTTGGTTTAGATATACCATAAATATATCTGGCGAGTAAACTCTTATTGATGCCAATAGCACGGGCCACCTCAGAAACATTCAACCAAGGACAACGTTTAAACATGGCAGCAACCTCATTATGACTGTTTGGTTCAGAGGTCTCATAAAAACTTGAGATATGCATATCAACATCTATCTCTTCCCATCTGATAGCATTGCCATCATCTTCAATCGTATAGTTATTACGCTGTTCTGTTGTGGCTTCTTCCAATTCTGGATAAGCCTCTAATGGACGACTGAGTACTCTGCCCTCAGATGAACGCATATAAATTCGATTTCCGTCAAACCATAGATTCTTTATTCTCTCCATATCATTCCAATTTAAATCATCCAAATCTCTTATGCCATTCGACAATAAAGTTCTCTCTGTAAATCTTGCAGGTGTCAATTGCAGTTCTTAATTCTTGTTCTTTCAGTCCGTGATTATAGACAACGGATATCTCAGATTCAATCTCTATTTTTGCCATTTTTCCATTGCACTCTACATGTACATGAATGGGCATATGCTCATCTAAATAAAAGAAGAACCTCAATCCAAATATTCTCAATAACGTTGGCATCGTCTTTAATTTTTGTGCAAATATAGGTATAAAATCTTATACCTCCAAATATTTTCTATGAAAAGTGAAAATAAAAAAGTTGCGCCCCTGCTCGAAGCAGAGGCGCAAGATATAGAGTTTAATTCAAATGTGCGATGAATTACTTAACAAGCACATACCACATTGAAGAATCCAGCTTTCTCCACTTGTAGAGAGTGTCAGCATACTTAACACTGTACCATGCACCTTCATCCTTGAATGCTACATTACCCCAAATTCCATTCAATGCGTTGTCGTCAGTATCACCATTGAACTTACATGTTTTAGTCATGTCAATCAGAGTTCCCTCTGGAGTAATGGTGTATGTACCAGCAGCATAAGGAGTCTTAATTACAACAACTGCATATTTCTTAGCATCAGCTGACTTATTGTTCTTGGTACCAGCCTTGAAGGTTTTATTTGTACCATCCCACTGAACATCATCAGTTGTGTAGGTAGCAATATCCTTACCCTTGTTGTACTCCTTCAGATCTGACAGATCATTCTTACACTGCTGATAATAGCCCAGTGTAGGATCTGCATCACTGATAATCCACTGATAGGTAGCAGGATTGTAACCTGCCTCTGTATAGGTATACTGAAGTGTAGAAGTCAGCGCAGGTGCAGCCAAGAAGTTAACCTTATCAAAATTAACTGTAACATCATCTGCGTTAATCTGAACGTTCAGACCATTGAATGTAACGTCAGCAAATGAAGTGATGTCTTTTGTATTGAAAGTAACGGCACCATTGAAGATAACGCCAGAGAATACATCCTTCTTCAGTGTTGTAGCTTGGAAAATTGTAACGTTTTCAATCTCGTCGATATAGTTAAGATCAATTGTACCTGTAGTACCATAAGGATAGCTTACAATATTATTAGCTGCCTTTACACCAGCAATCTTTTCAGCGTAAATCTTATCTGTAGCAAAGTTTACAACTGTGTTTGCAGGATTTACAACCTGAATTAAGCCAAGCTTATAGGTCTTTTTTGCATCAGAGTTATAAGCAATGTTAGTGATAGTACAACTTGCCTCAACATATACATCCTTAGCATAGATATACTCATTTTTTCCAACAGGAATACCCTTTTCAGCCTTAACATTAATTGGAGTAACAAAATTTCTTACCCACAAGCCGGCAATGAAAGCATCCTCTTTCTCCTTGATATCACCAGTAGAAGTGTAGTCAATAGCATCAACCAAACCAGACTGTACTTCAGTAGCACTCATACCCTCAGCTGCAATAGCCTTGAAATAACCAATCTCGTATGCACCATTAATGAGTGAACGAGCCTTATCTGTTGTCAACTCAAGGTCAAACTTTTCAGCATCAAATGTAAACTGAACCTCAGCACCAGCTACGTTCTTAGTATCAATCAGTACAGGGAACTTAGTCTGCTTAGCAGGAGTAGTTGCATTCTTGATAGCGTCAGCACGCAGGTAATCAGGATTCTTAAAGTTGCCAGTTACGTAAACCTTAACAATCTTACCATTAGCCTTAGTACCTGTAGACCAGAGCTCAGGAATGTCAATGCTCTTAGCATTCTCCAATGTGAAGTTTTCTACATTGATGCAGATGCTAGCGATCTTCTCGTTTGCAATATTAGCCTGCACAGTTTTCTTGTCAACATTCCAAAGTGAATCGAGCTGCTTAACGTTCTTTGGTGTTACAGTCCAATCGTAAGCGCCACCAATTGCATGGCTACCATCTGATGGAGTTACACCGTTAGGATTAGTAATATCGATAGGATTATCGCTATTACAAGATGTAAAGCTTACAGCTGCAAGCAGGGCGAAGCCTGCGAAAAATAGCTTTTTGTTCATAATGCTTTTAATTAAAATGATTAAATTACTATTATTAATTAATGTATATTTTATACTTTCTTTATTCTAATTCGGTCCAAAAACCGCTGCAAAGATAGATATTATTCACGTAACATCCAAACTTTTAGGCATTTTTTTTTCTTTTTAGTCTTATTTTTTGCATTTTAAGCACCTTTTAACCTCAATTTTGGCATATTTTGCCTCAATTTTAGTCTCAGATGCAAGTTAAACATTTTATAAATCTCTGCAAAATTAGATAAAAAATCCTAATCCTCCAAACTTTTTGCGCACTTTTTTTAATTTGAGCATCATTTTTAATACTTTTTGCCCCCTATATATATAATAAGGTGTAAATATAGACCACTGCAGCGGGGATTGCCAAGAGCGAAGAATCGAATCTGTCGAGCATGCCACCATGACCAGGCAAGATGTTGCCTGAGTCTTTGATGCCAATGGTGCGCTTGAAGAGACTTTCAATCAAATCGCCCCAAGTGCCGAAGATGACAACGGTCAAGCCGAGGCCGATCCAGTTGATAGTGGATAGTTGATAGTTTAAAGATAAAAGCGAGTCGAGGCAGATTGGGATGATGGCTGCGACAATCATCACGAGGATGGCACCACCGATGGAGCCCTCCCAGCTCTTACCTGGAGAGATGCGGGGGAAGAGCTTATGCTTCCCCAGCAGCGAACCACAGAGATAGGCGCCCGTATCGTTAATCCAGAGGAAAACGAATACAGACAATGGCAGGATGGCATCGTAAACGACATAGGGACCATCCGCAGCCTGATGGAAAGCCAAGACATTGAGCAGCGAGAAAGGCAGGGCGATATAGAGTTGGCTCATCATCGTATAGGCCCAGTCGTGGACAGGATCCTCTTGACGAAGGTAAAGCTCGGCAACCAGCAGGTAGATCAGCGTCACGAGATAGGGGATAAACACGGCTGAGGGCGTAAACTCGCTACAGTAACCTGCCATCGCGAAGAAGAAATATACGCCTGCTACCGTATTGATCATGCGATTGGTGGTGATGCCAGCACGATCGTTCACCAAGCCCGTAAACTCCCAGATGGTAAGGCCCGTCACCAGGGCAAAGAGCACCACCATCGCTTGTGGCTTTAAAAAGCTGCACACAATGACGGCTACGAACAGCACGCCAGTAATCGCTCTAACAATGAAATTCTGCATTATTCTGCCTCCTCTGTTTTAGGTTCTTCTTTTGACTCAAGTGCCTTCTGCGCTTCCAGCTCCTTGGCGCGCTCCTCGGCCATACGCTCAGCATCGGCACGCATCTGGGCTTCGAGGAGCTCCTCGGCACGAGAGGTCCAAGGACGCTTGCCAAAGATGCGCTCTACATCTTCCGCGAAGATCACCTCGCGATCGATAAGCAACTGAGCGAGTTGCGCATGACCCTCCTTATGCTCTGTCAGAATCTGCTTGGCACGCTCGTATTGCTCATTAATCATGCGCGACACCTCCTCATCGATCAACTTAGCAGTTGTCTCGGAGTATGGCTTCTGGAACTGGTATTCTGCATTGTTATAGTAACACAGGTTAGGCAACTTGTCGCTCATACCCGCGAAAGCAACCATACCGTAGGCCTGTTTGGTAGTGCGCTCCAAGTCGTTCATCGCACCCGTAGAGATATGGCCAATAAACAACTCTTCGGCAGCACGGCCTCCCAGAAGTGAGCACATCTCGTCGAGCATGGCCTCCTTCGTCTGGAGTACACGCTCCTCTGGCAAGTACCAAGCAGCACCCAGAGCCTGACCACGAGGTACGATGCTGACTTTTACCAACGGATTGGCAAACTCAGTAAACCAGGAAATCGTGGCATGACCAGCTTCGTGGATGGCTATCGAGCGCTTTTCAGCCTGGGTCATCACCTTGGTCTTCTTCTCCAAGCCACCAATGATACGGTCGACGGCATCGAGGAAATCCTGCTTGCCCACCATCGGACTATTATGACGAGCCGCAATCAGGGCAGCCTCGTTACATACATTCGCAATATCGGCACCAGAGAAACCTGGGGTCTGGCGCGCCAGGAAGTCGATATCCACAGTCTCGTCGATCTTTACAGGCTTGAGATGCACCTGGAATACCTCCTTACGCTCATTGAGGTCAGGCAGGTCTACATGGATCTGACGATCGAAACGACCAGCACGCAAGAGGGCAGAGTCGAGCATATCGGCACGGTTGGTAGCCGCGAGGATGATGATACCGCTATTGGTACCAAAACCGTCCATCTCTGTGAGCAGGGCATTCAGCGTATTCTCGCGCTCATCGTTACCACCCATTGCCGGATTCTTACTACGGGCACGACCTACGGCATCAATCTCATCGATAAAGATGATACATGGTGACTTGGTCTTGGCCTGATTAAAGAGGTCGCGCACACGACTGGCACCTACACCAACGAACATCTCCACAAAGTCGGAACCCGACATCGAGAAGAAAGGCACGCCAGCCTCGCCCGCAACGGCCTTGGCCAAGAGCGTCTTACCCGTTCCTGGAGGACCTACCAGCAGGGCGCCCTTGGGAATCTTACCGCCTAGATCGGTATATTTCTGCGGATTCTTCAAGAAGTCGACAATCTCCTGAATCTCCTGTTTGGCACCAGCCTGACCAGCAACATCCTTGAACGTAATGCCAAGGTCGCCACCCTTTTCGTACATCTTGGCCTTCGACTTGCCTACACTGAAGACGCCTCCGCCTCCCATGCCAGAACCTCCGCCTCCCATGCGACGCATAAGGAAGATCCAGAGACCCACGATAAACAGGATAGGCAACAGGTTTGTGATGATCAGCGAGAAGAAATCGCTGTCACGCTTGTTGTCGTAAGCGAGTTCGCCCGTGAAGACATTATCCTCTCTGGCCTTATTGATAAACTCCTCTACCTGATCGACGCTACCAAACTCTACATCGAGATAAGGCTCAACGCCCGTTTGCTGGGCACTCTGATGGAACACGTCGCGAATATGCTCGGGCTTAACGTACATCTTCAGGGTACTCTGCGTCTTGTTGACCACAATCTTCGAGGCATAGCCTTTGCTCACCATCGTCTTAAAATTAGAATAGGTAGCATTTTTGGCAATGCTGCTGTTCTCAGGACCTCCACTCGAGAAGTAGAGTAGTCCGAGGGAAAGAATGGCGATGAGGTATATCCAGTTCATATTGAACTTGGGCATGTTCATCTTAGGACCATTGTTATTTTGCTTTTGTTTCTGATTCTCCATTTATACTTTCTTACCTTTTTACCTTTTTACTTTTTTACCTTTTTACCTTTAATCGAGGTCCGCAATGCGCTTCAGTGGGGCATCCTCCCAGAGGTGCTCCAGATCGTAATACGCCCTGACATCGGGTAGAAACACATGTACCAGCACATCGGTATAGTCCATCGCTACCCACTGGGCATTCTCCAGACCAACCACATGGGTAGGCTTTTCCTTCAGTTTCTCGCGAGCCATATCGCCGATGCTCTCAGCGATGGCTTCTACCTGTGTGGGCGAATTGCCCGTGCAGATAATGAAGTATTGGCAGATAGTGCCTTCTATCTTTCGCAAGTCAGCGATGATGATATCGTGACCTTTTTTCTCTTGGATTGCTTCCGTGATGATATTTACAAGTTCTTGCATCTATATATATAATAAGGTGTATTGAGCTGCAAAGGTACTGCAAATCGAGCGAAATGCCAAATAAATTTCGAATTATTTGCATTTCCGAGATGCAGCGTACCTAAAAGAGGCAGTCTTAAAGGTACTGCAAATCGAGCGAAATGCCAAATAAAAAAGAAAAAATTGCGGTTTTTTATAAATTTTCGCCTAAAAGTTTTGGTAGTTCACAAAAAAGTAGTACCTTTGCACCCGCAAAACAGAAATGCATTGGGGTATGGTGTAATGGTAACACTACAGATTCTGGTCCTGTCATTCTTGGTTCGAGTCCGAGTACCCCAACACAAAAGAAGGTTTCCTTAGGGAAGCCTTTTTTTGTTTTAGCCCGTATTGCCAATCAGCATCTTTGCCGCAGACTGTACCGTTGATACATTCACTTTGTGTCGTCTGGCGAGCGAGGCATTACGATAGCGTTTGGCCTTTCTGCCACTGAGTTTCTTGCGCAAATCGTCCATCAAAGCAGGATATTTGCGATCGTAATCCTCTAGTTGCATGCGATAGCCTTTCTTTCGTCCTACCTTCCCACCCTCAGCTCTGTACTTGTCGTAACCCGACTTCATGCGGAATCGGATGGCCTCGCGTTCCAGTTTGGCGCAAGTTCCCAGTGCGGCAATCAGAATCATCAGGAAAGGATGCTCTCCACCATCGTCGTTAAAGATGCTGAGTTGTTCTTTCTGGAAGTAAACGTTGATTTTGTGTTCTTTACAGAAGATGATCGATTTAAGCACCTCCTCGATATTGCGCCCTATTCGTGAGAACTCGCTACAGAGGATGGTGCAGTTGTGCTCGTTGGCGTACTCGAGTGCGTCCATTAGTGCAGGTCGCTCACTGTTTTTCTTGGCACCAGAGATTTTCTCTGTGTAGATGCGCTCTACACCATAGCCATTACCCTTGGCATAGGCCAATAAGTCAACAACCTGACGGTCTGTTTCCTGAATCACCGTCGACACCCTCGCATAAATAATACTTCTTTTTGATCTTTTTGTTTCCATGATTCTTAGCTTTAAATGTTCATCAGCAAATATAGCAAAAAATCGGCAAAAAGCTGCCAAAATAATCATTTTAATTAAAAGCATTATGAACAAAAAGCTATTTTTCGCAGGCTTCGCCCTGCTTGCAGCTGTAAGCTTTACATCTTGTAACAGCGATAATCCTATCGATGTTACTAATCCTAACGGTGGAGCTGCTTTCACTCCTACTGTAACATCAAGTGATGATTACGATTTGGTATTTAACATCAAGGAAACTGATGATGTTAAGAAATTGTGGGATAACAGTGTTCCTGCAACAGTTAAGGCTGTTCTTGCAAAAAAGGATTCTATTCGTGTGGCTTACAATGTAAACAACTACTCTCTGGATGGTAAGGCTATTGAAGTGCCTAACTTCTTCCAGGTTGCTACTGACAAGAAGGTTCTTGATATCGCATTTATTGGAACATTCGCTAATCAGGCTCTGCCTGCTCCTGCAGTTGGTAACCATTTCTTCTCTGTAGATTTCGATACCAATCTTCCTGGTGCAGAGGTTAATCTTGATCTCATAACTGACGTTGAGCAGATGCTTCTGCAAGCTCAGAATGAGCGTGTGACCCTTGGTGGCAATGCTATAATTGGTACGTTCTTCGTTCGTGCAAATACCACAGCACAAGAGGCTTTGAAGATTGTAGATGGTGTATATGTTGATGCTATTAACGTATTTAATGGTGCTATCTCTGTTGACAGCAAGAAACAGATTGGTGCTAAAATTATCTCTAACGATGAGGATCTGAACGACAAGGGTGCTAAGGTTGGTGATCTTGATTTGTTCCTTGATAGGATTTATGTTGTTAATGATGTTACCGTAGGCAACATTGACAAGGCTACCATGAAGGAAGTTAAAGTCGCTGAGAATACTACTCTTACTTTGGGCTCAAAGAAAGCAAAGGTTGAGGCATTTGTAGGTGAGGGTACTGCTAAGAAGCCTAGCATCGTAGTTCTTAAAGGTGATAAGGATGACTTGACAAACCTCAAGTCTGCTGTAAATGTAACTCTGCAGAGCAATACTGCTACCAACGTTAAGGATTTCAGCATCTTCTCAGACGTAACTTTCGATGCTCCTATTAACATGTTGGCAGACAGCATTTACAATGCTACCTTTAAGAAGGCTATCAATATCACTGCTACAGACGATACAGATGACTTCACATTTGCTAATGTAATCTTCGGTTCTAATGTTACATTCAATGTGAAAAACGGTATTGAGTATGACAAGACTGTAAAGAGCGATATCGTTGCTATTTTCGACAAGTCTCCTAACACTAAGACTTATACTAAGGTTGCTAGCGAGGATCAGGTATCAATTGCTAATGCAAAGAGACAGCCAGCCGTTTACTACCAGAAGCTTTATAATAAGACTCAGTTCAATAATCTGATGACCAATGACTCTATCGCATTCGATGGCACTAAGTTCATTGTTGACTCAAAGGCTGAAAAGTTGGCAGATGGTACAGCATCTGGCTACACCACTCCATACAGCACATTGGAAGCTAACCTGACAGCAGCTGCAAAGGCTTATAACACACTTTATGCAAATGAAGGTGGAAAGTCTGCCAATGCAAGTGCTCAATATGTTGCTTATCAGGCTGCATATGCTGCTCTTTATGGAAATGCAGTAGATAAAGCTAACCCAAATGTTTCTGGTGGTGTACCTTGTAAGATTACTTCTGGTGTTGCTAAATATAACGCTGCAAGCTTCAGTACTATAGCAGGTACAACTGCTACAGCTGCAGAAAAAGCACTCATCGAGGCTTCTCCATATGCTTTGACAGCAAATCTGAGAGCTTTTGTTGATGGCGCTAACGCTAAGATTAAGGATAGCTACTGGTTCGAGATTCGCTATATTACTCAGGACGGTAAATACAGCGTTGACCCAGATCCATTCCTGATCAACTTCAATGATTGTAAGGTTGGCGACAATGCCGTAGAAGTTAAGAATCTCCGCGAGATGTTCCGTGAGCAGACTGGTTTCGCTTCTGCTGCTGAGGCTTGGTTCTACGTAGTTCTCGATGGTGAGGGTCTTGGTTGGAAGCACGTTTCTGGTACAACAGGTGCTAACAGCAAGTACATCCTTTGGGAGTAATCTCTAAGAGTCGCATATAAATAATTTATATGAATCAATACGGAGTGCGTCGACTGACGCACTCCTTTTTTATGCTTTCGAATGAGCAGATGGACAACTACCCCCAGTTGGAACAAGTGCCTCTGCTTCGAGCAGGGGCGCAACTTTTTTCTGATATTGCTTGCAACTTTCAAAATAAAACCCTATCTTTGCAGACGGAAACATTAAAGAAAGAATATATGGAACCAAAAATTGGAGATAAAATGAAGGTAAGTCCTCAACTTACAGCTCAGCCAGATTGGATTGATGGTGAAGTAATTGATGTAGAGCATAACCCGTTTTTAGGGCTTGTTATTTCAATTAAGGACAAACTTGGACGAATTTTCTTCGGCCAAAGTCGTTTCTTTATTGCATTATAATATGTTCGCAATTGCATTTGATATGGACATTAAGGAACTCCGTAGTTCTTACGGAGAACCATATAATAATGCCTATTACGAAATTAAGATTATTCTCCGTCAATATGATTTCTTCAATACGCAAGGGAGCGTATATTTGACAGACAATGATGATATGGCTAATTTGTTCTCTGCCATCTTTGCTTTGAAGAAGACGCCCTGGTTCAAATCATCAGTTCGTGATATAAGGGCCTTTAAAGTTGAGAACTGGTCTGATTTTACAGCCATTGTAAAAAATGATTAATTTGAATTAAACTCTATATCTTGCGCCTCTGCTTCGAGCAGGGGCGCAATTTTTTGCATAATTTGAGTTTACTGCAAAAAACACCTCACCTCCTCCCGTTTTCTTTGGAAATGCCTTTGTACAAAGGGATTGAGGCACGGGAGGTGTTGTGCAAACACCTCCCGTAGACCTCCCGTTACCCCTCAGGCATATTTAAGCCATAAAAAATGCGATTAAAGAATTTTTACCAAGTAAAGAAAGAAGGAAAAATGACCATTTTTGGGCTATTAATTCTGTTTTTTGCTACTATTAATAGTAAATCTTGCTAGATTTAATACTTGCACTATTTAGAATTAATACTTGTTTTCAATACTATTTTTGCTCATTTTAAGGCCATATGGTTCTGTAGTATATTTTCGCAATCTAACACTTAGAACAAAACTCAAAAAAACTATTTCTCTAGTTAGAAAAATAATTTTCTCTAGTTAGAGCGCAAAAAAAGCCCCAAATGCGATGTAAAGAAAGATGCATACGTTCAATTGCAAATTAACAAATATTCACACCTATTTTTGGAGGAATGGCTTGAATGCTTGGATTATTTTTTGTACCTTTGTCCTCCGTTAGCATGCGATGAAAAACGCTGCTTACATAAACCAATTATTCACAAACTATTTTAATTTCATTTATTTAATGAAGAAAGACTTACTAAACCAGGGTCAGATGCTGTCTGCCCAAACAAAAGGAGTGCTTGCCGCTGAGCAGTTTGTAAACGACAATTATTTGTTGCGTCGCAATATGCTTAGTGGTAAGGTGGAGTTTGCCAAAAAACCAGCTGATGGCAAAAGTCCAACATTCCGTCCATTAACCTTATCAGCCGTTAACAGTATCATCCTTGAGGCCAAGCGCTTGGATATCTGTGAGGGTAAAAACCCAAAGTCGGACATTACGGAGTACATCAACTCTGATGATGTCGAGACTTTCGATCCTATCAATGACTATCTGTCTCATCTTCCAGAATGGGACGGAAAGAACCGTGTAGCCGATTTGTTCAATCGAATCCCAGGCATCACGTCAGAACAGCTATCTTATCTCAGTTGTTGGTTACGCTCTGCCGTAGCCCACTGGTTGCAGATGGATACGCTTCATGGCAATGAGTGCGTGCCTACACTGATAGGAGGTCAGGGTTGTGGAAAAACTACCTATATTAATAGGTTGTTGCCCCCACATCTACGCGTTTATTTTCTGGACCATCTGAACCTTTCGAACAAGTTCGACAAGGAGATGGCCCTTACAAGTAATTTGCTGGTAAACCTCGATGAATTGGATGCCATCCGTCCTAGTCAGCATGCTGCCCTGAAGCAGACGTTGTCTAAGAGTAAGGTGAATGGTCGTCCTATCTATGGCGCCTCACAGGAAGATCGCCCTCGCTATGCCTCATTTGTGGCTACTACCAACAATCGACATCCTCTGACGGACGTTACAGGAAGTCGACGCTACATCTGTCTTTCGATTCCGGAAGGTCAGCTTATTGACAATACGGGCGACATCGAATACGATCAGTTGTATGCGCAGGTTGTCTACGAACTTCGCGTTCAGAAAGCACCTTATTGGTTTAGCAACGATGAGGTGGCTCGTATTCAGGAAATGAATATCGAGTTTATGGAGCAGAAGGACATGGCTCAGATTATTGAGTCATGTTTCCGTAAGCCCAACGCTGGCGAGCAGGTTAAAACAATGAACAGCACGCAGATGCTAACGCTGATGCAGAAGGAATTCCCTTCGCTGAAAATCAACCAAAGTACGAAAGTACATTTGGGTTTGGCTATGAAGGAGCTCAATTTTGAGCATACGGAGCATAGTCATGTGGCTTTCTACAAGGTAGTTCCTATTAAAGCGGCATGAGGTTAAAGGGGAGGTCTACGGGAGGTGTTTACGTAACACCTCCCGTGCCTCAATCCCTTTGTACAAAGGCAATTCCAAAGAAAACGGGAGGAGGGGAGGTGTTTTTTATTCAAAAGTTTGCATAGTTGTGATTTTTGCTGTAACTTTGCAGGCGAAATGAAGAAGGTAGTAAAAAGAATAGGGTTTAGTTGGCTGCTGCTGGGCTTGTTGCTCTGTGGTTGCGAGAGGACCATTGAGATAGAATATAACGATTCTGTGCCTCGCTATGCCATCGAAGGTTGGCTAACGCCCTTTGAAACCATCGTGCATGTCTGCCTGACCCGCAACATGAACGATACGATTAATGCGAGTGATATTTCGAATGCCATTGTGACCATTACAGACGATGAGGGTAACGTGGCTACCATTCCTTACGACCCGTACCTTGGCTATGGCGGCTATTACAAGTCGCGCAATTATGGCGATCCTGGTCATACCTACAGACTGGATGTGGATGTAGACGGGCATCACTTCTCGTCTGTCTCAACCATGTATGACTCGCCAAATGTGACCAGTTTCCGTTTGGTATACCGTAACATGATGTCGGAGCGCTATATCTTCGGTGATATTCGCATCCAAGACGTGCCCAACGAGATAAACTATTATTATCTGCACGTTTATCGTAATGGTATACCTTATCGCTCTGCCGTTCTGAAGGATGATACAAACCCTGGTGGCGAGTTGCAGCAGTTGTTTGCCTTTAACCGTGTGGGCAGTGGTGACTGGGATGTGTTACGAGAGGGCGACGAGCTAACCTTAGAGGCTCGTACCATCGACGAGCGTTCGTATAACTATCTGTATGCGGTGTTGCAAATGGATAATACGGGTACAAACCCTCCTGATAACTTTACGGGTGGATGCCTGGGCTATTTCAGTGCGTTTTGTGGCATGGCCTTCAACATCCGTTATTATGAAGACCAGATAGAAGAAGGTGAATAAAAATGAAATTCCCCCGCAATTGCGAGGGAATTTTTTTATTTGTTCTCGGCATCGATGGCCTTGATCTTATCGCGAACGAGGTTCATCTCGTCCTTCAGTTTCTGTACCTTGCGGTTCATCTCGTCTATCAGGCTATTACCTTTCTTAGAAGAGGCATTTAGGAAACCGAGATTGTTCTCGTAGGTCTGAATCTCCTGCTTCAGGTTCTCGTACTGACGGAACAAGCGTGCACGCTCATTGTCGAGGGCATTCTCGCCACGCTCTGCTACCTGCTTCAGGCTCTGCTTGAAATTGTTCAGGCGACGCTTGGCCACGCTAATGTTCAGGTCTTTATAGAGCTTGTCGAGCACCTCATGGTACTCTTCGTAGATCTTATCCTTTTCCTTAAATGGTACATGACCAATGGCCTGATACTCCTCTACGAGTTGCTGAACCTTCTCCTGCAGGTTCTCGCCCGTTTCGGTAGCGATGGCCTTGAGCTTTTCGATGACCTGACGCTTCTTGTCGAGGTTAGCACGCTCTTCGCCGCGCTGATTGCCACCAGCGGCATTGCGAGCCTCGAAGAACTTGTTGCAGATGCCCAGGAACTCCTCCCAAAGCTGATCGCCTACCTTCTTCTGGACCATACCAATTGATTTCCACTCTTTTTGGAGGGCTACAAACTTATCGCTGGTAGACTTCCAATCGGTAGAATCAACCAAAGCCTTGGCCTGCTCGATGAGGGCACGCTTCTTATCGGCATTCTCCTTAAAGGTATCTTTCATACCTTTGAAATACTGGGCCTTGCGACCAAAGAAATCATCGCAAGCAGCACGGAAGCGCTCAAAGATCTTCACGTTCATCTTCTGTGGAGCGAAACCAATGGTCTTCCACTCCGACTGTATCTCGATAATCTGCTTGGTATGCTTCTCCCAATCGCCACTGCCCTTGTTCTCTTCAGCAGCAATGGCCTCTACCTTCTCACAAAGTGCAGTCTTACGAGCCAGATTGTCTTCCTCCTTGGCACGTACACCCTCGAAGTGCTGTTGGTGGCGCTTGTTGATTACTGAAGAAGCAGCCTTGAAGCGGTTCCAGATGTCCTCGCGCTGTTCCTTGGCTACAGGACCAATCTCGCGATACTCCTGATGGAGCTTCTGCAACTGATGGAAAGCACTGATCACATCCTCCTCGTCGGCTAATTTCTCTGCTGCTTCGCAAAGGGCCGTCTTCAACTCCATATTCTTCTTGAAGTCGTATTCGCGAGCCTCGTTGTTTAGGCGCAGCATATCGTAGAACTGCTCTACATAGAGCTGGTAGTTACGCCAGAGTTCGTTGGCCTTCTCTGCGGGCACGTTCTTGATTTCGCGCCACTGCTGTTGCAGGGCCTTAAACTCCTGGTAGTTCTTGTTAGCCTCGTCGGGGGTAGTAATCATGGCCTTGATCTTATCGATAATGGCCAGTTTCTGGGTGAGGTTCTCCTGCTTTTCAGCTTCCTGCTCCTTGAAGATCTTGGCACGGCGCTCTTTGATGATGCCCATCTCGGCCTTGAACTTCTCCTCTTCCATATCAGGGGTAATCTGATAGGTTTCAGGATCGCCACCAGCATCGAGATAAGCCTTCAACTTGGCTTCGCGCTCTGCAATGTGCAATTTGTAGAACACCGTCTTCAGGTAGTCGACCTCGTCCTTCTGTGGGGCTTCTTCGCCGTGGGCAATATCCTGTACACGACGTAGCACCTCGGCCTTGGTTTCGTAAACCTTACGTGGCTGTTCTGCTACATTTTCATTTGCTACTTCAGGAGTTTCTTCCTGGATTACTTCTTGTTTTACCTCCTGCTCGAGGATGTTTTCTTGAGAGTCCATCATTTAACTATTTAGTTATTGACATAAAATATCTGCGCCTGAAAACAGACGTACAGGGGTCAAAGGTACAAAAAAAGTAAAGAATAAAGCCTAAAATAAAGTTAAAAGATGCTAAACGAGCCGTTTATGGCGGAAAAACCACCATGCCATGCCTGAAATTGTGAGTGAAATGACGATTGCAAAGATGAATCCCCACGTACTATTCTCCATACCGTTTACCAGGTTCATACCAAACATAGAGGTGATGAGTGTAGGTATCATCATGATAATCGTGACAGAGGTCAGCGTACGCATCACCGTGTTCATATTATTATTGATAATACTCTGGTAGGTATCCATCGTCGACTCCAAAATATCGGAATAGATAGAGGTGGTTTCGCGCGCCTGCGACATCTCGATGTTAACGTCTTCAATCAAGTCGGCATCGAGCTCGTCGATCTGCAACTTGAACTTCAGCTTCTGCAACAGGTTCTCATTGCCACGGATAGAGGTCTGGAAGTAAGTGAGCGAATCTTGCAGACGGCTCAGGCCTATCAGACTCTCATTGTTTACTTCGCGGTCGAGGTTGCGCTTGGCCTTGTCGACGAGCATAGAAATCTGCTTCAGACGCTTCAGATACCAAACGGCACTGCTGAGGAACAGACGGAAAATCATATCGACATGATCGGTAAAGCCCTCGCCACGCTTCTGTTGGAACGAGAGGAAATCGATCATCATGTTGGTTTCGTAATAACAAACGGTGATGGTGACATCGCGCTTGTGGATGATACCCAAGGGCACAGTGGTATAAGGTGTGCGGCTACGAATCTCCTTGACGTAAGGGATACGCAGGATGATGAGCATCCATCCGTCATCGTATTCATAACGGGCACGCTCATCGGTATCGCTGATGTCCGACATGAAATAGTCGGGAATGTTGAACTTCTCTTCGAGTTCACGCTGGTCTTCTTCGGTGGGGCATGTCACCTGTATCCAGCAATTGGGCTGCCACTCTTGGATTTGGGTCAGTCCGCCTTGGGTATTCCAGAATGTCTTCATTGTGCTAATCCTTTTATTCCTCCCCCTACTTCTCCCCCTCCCGAGGGGGAGACTAAGAGGGGGTACGTAATTTAACGGCAAGAGGATTAGCGGTCTTGCCTGCTATCCTCCGGCCTAATTGTTGTTACTATTCGCCGGGTAATCGTCCATAATTTCGTTAATATTTTGATTTATCGGGTGCAAAGGTAAACAAAAAATGGCGATAAACAAAATTTATCGCCATTTTTTTATTCTAATTACTTCTCAGGGATGTCCTCCAGGGTCTTCTTCAGCAGGGTCCAGAAGGGCTCTACGGTAGCGATGAGGGCGCGCTCTGTCGTGGTGTGAGGCGACTTCATCGTAGGACCGAAGCTAACCACGTCGAGGTTAGGATACTTGCCCAGGATAATTGAGCACTCTAACCCTGCATGGTCGGCCTGAATGGTACCTTCCTCGTTGAAGATATCCTTGTATTCCTTCAGCAAGAGCTTCAGAATCTCAGAATCGGGATTAGGATCCCATCCACCATACGAACCAGACGTAGCCACTTTCATACCTGCCATTGAGAAGCAGCTTTCGAGGGTCTTCACGATGTAATCCTTCATGTCCTCGCGACTAGAACGGGCGAGAATCTTCAGCGAAGCCTTGCCCTCGCCGATGTTGATGATAGCCAGATTGCTGGAAGTCTCTACGACGCTGGGGTAGGAGGGAATCATGCGGACTACACCATCGTGACAGCCATAGATGGCATTAATCAGATTGTCTTGAATCTCTACGGGCACCTCCATCTTTGGGGTTGCGACATCCTCGCAGATGACCTCGATACCACTCTCGATACCTTTATATTCATCGGTGAAGTCCTCGAGCCAGTCAGCAGCAAGTTCCTTGAGGGCAGCGACGTTCTCCTTAGGAAGGGTAAGAACAGCCTCAGCCTTGAAAGGAATAGCGTTGCGCATGTTGCCACCCTGCCAAGAAGCCAAGCGGGCCTCGCACTCTTCGATGGCCTCACGAACGAGACGTACCAGCAGTTTGTTGGCATTGCCACGACCCTCGTGAATCTCCAGGCCAGAGTGTCCACCACGCAGCCCCTTCACGGTCACCTTTACTGCAGCATCGTCGGCATCGGTCTCCACCTCTTTATAATCGAGGGTTGCGGTGATGTCGATACCACCGGCAGAACCAATCACGAACTTACCCCATGTCTCAGAGTCGAGGTTCATCAGGATATCGCCATTGAGCTCGCCAGCAGGCAGGGCATTGGCACCAAACATACCCGTTTCCTCATCGGCCGTAATCAGGGCTTCTACAGGACCGTGCTTCAGACTCTTGTCCTCCATCACAGCCATAATCGCAGCTACGCCCAGACCATTGTCGGCACCAAGTGTGGTGCCCTTGGCCTTTACCCATTCGCCATCAATCCAGGGTTGGATGGGGTCGGTCTCGAAATTATGGGTGCTCTCAGGTGTTTTCTGAGGTACCATATCCATGTGGGCCTGTAAGATAACGCCTTTTTTGTTCTCCATACCTGGAGAGGCTGGTTTGCGCATCACGATGTTGTTGGCAGGGTCCTTAAAGGCTTCAACACCAATCTGCTTGGCAAAGTCGAGCAGGAACTGTTGTATTTTCTCCAAATGTCCTGAAGGACGTGGAACTTGTGTCAGTGCATAAAAGTTCTTCCAGATGCACGCTGGGTTCAGATTCTTAATTTCACTCATAGTTATATTGTCTTAGGGTTTAAACGTTTCGTAAACAGGAGTGCGGCCCAGGCGTAGATGCCCAGAGCGATGACGAGCAGCGTCTGAACGGTATGGACGATGAGAACGAACCACAAGGCCTGCTCATCGGCTACACCATAGAGAATGAGCATGGTCTTGATAGCGAAATGCCAAGGTCCTGCACCATTAGGTGTAGGCACAATCACAGCGAAGTTGGCCACCACAAACGATACCATGGCACAGCCTATGCCAAGATTTGCGGTGAAGTCGAAACAGAAGAACGTGAGATAGTAATGCAGGAAGTACATCACCCAGATGCCTACTGAGAAGAACAGATACAGTGGCAGGTTGCGCACGCCCTTCAACGAGAGCACACCTTCCCAGATACCACTCAGGGTCATCTTCACCTTATTATATATAGAGAAGTTCTTCAGCAGCAAATGGAGCAGGATGAGAACGGCAACGGTACAAATGGCTGTAACGAGCCATCCAGTAAGAGAGAAACCACTCAGAATACGATCGAGCGAAGTGCCCGTCTTCTGGAAAAACGTACCAAAGGTGCTCATGGCCAGGAGTAGGATGATACCAGAATAGCTCATGACGATGAGCGTATCGACCGCACGTTCAGTTACTACAGTGCCCAAGGCTTTCGAAAATGAAATGCCATCGTAGCGTTTCAGGGCCCCGCAGCGTGTAAACTCACCTATGCGAGGAATGACCAGACTAGCAGCGTAGCTTAGGAAAACAGCATGGATACAGGTTGAGGTGCGTACTTTCAGGCCCATCGGATCGAGCGTCTGTTTCCATCGCCAACCACGAAACATCTGTGCCAGGATGCCGAAAGGGAACGAGAGGAGCATCCACGTCCAGTTCATCTCTTCTGTCAGAACATGGCTGATGACGGAAAAGTCCTCGCCTCGATACATCCACCATAAAATAGCACCGCCCAAAGCAAAGGGAAGTACTATTTTCAACGCATTTGCAAGTATGCTTTTCGTTTCCATGGCGACAAAGGTACGAAAAAAATCTGTATGGTAGCAGCCATAACGGATTTTTTTTATAACTTTGCACCCAAATGAAGCAAGTAAGACCCAAAAAGAATCTTGGTCAGCACTTTCTGACTGACCTGAATATCGCCAAACGTATCGCTGATACTGTCGACGAGCCGTTTGCAGAGTTACCCGTCTTGGAAGTTGGTCCAGGTATGGGCGTGATGACGCAGTATCTGGTGGAAAAGCCTCGTCCGCTGAAGGTGGTAGAGATTGACCGTGAGAGCGTGGCGTATCTGTTAGAGCATTTTCCTCGTCTGCAGGAGAATATCATTGGTGGCGACTTTCTTCGCATGGATTTGCATGAGGTGTTTGGAGGTGAGCCGTTTGTACTCACGGGCAACTATCCTTACGACATTTCTTCGCAGATATTCTTTAAGATGCTCGACAATAAAGACCTGATACCTTGTTGTACAGGTATGATTCAGCATGAGGTAGCTGTACGCATGGCCTCGCAACCTGGCAATAAGCAGTATGGTATCTTATCAGTCCTGATTCAGGCTTGGTATCATGTGGAATATCTCTTTACCGTAGAGCCAGGTGTGTTTAATCCCCCTCCCAAGGTACAGAGTGCCGTTATTAGGATGACACGTAACGAGGTAACAGACCTTGGTTGCAACGAGCAGCTCTTTAAACGGGTGGTAAAGACCGTGTTTAACCAGCGTCGCAAGATGTTGCGTGTTTCTTTGAAACAGATCTTCAATGGCGAGCAAAAAGCTTCGGCAGGTTTCTTCGAAGATCCGATGATGACGCGCCGCCCTGAACAATTATCGATTCCTGAATTCGTGGAATTGACCAATAAAGTTGAAAAAGAACTGTTATCGAACACAATTTAGGTGTGTTCGCACACAATTCGCTTGATTTACATCAAAAGAAAGGCATTTTTTGCAGAAAATCACCTCATAATCCATTGCGGATTGCAAAAATCGTCGTACCTTTGCAGTGTCAAAAGAAAAAAATGACACATTAGATTGATTTAGGTTTTAGTTAGAGTTAATAGTTAGTTAGAATTTTAGGTTTTAGGTTTATTAGTTTTGATTGGCAATAGGTATTTCTAAGGCGTTAGGAAAAAGATTGCAAGTAAGGATAACAGACGCAGTGGTGACACTCCGTTTTTATCAAAGAAAAGGTTTTTAGTTATTCATAGATTGTTGGCGCCGCCCTTGAGTCGTTGATGACCCTTGAGCGGCTTTTTTGTGTGGTATAGGAAGATGATACCACGGAAGGTGAGTTCGATAGCCATGGCTGTCCAAACACCTTTCAAACCATATTTAGGTGCCAATGAAGCTGCCAGCGTCAGACGGACAGCCCACATCGAGCAGAGGTTCATAATAGCTGGAATCATCGTGTCGCCAGCACCGATGAAGACACCATTGGCTACGATAGAGGCTGCAAACATCGGCTCTGCCCATGCCTCAATACGAAGCACTTCTGCACCTTGGGCTATCACTTCTTCAACGGGCGACATGATTCCCATTAACTCTGGCGCAAAAATCCACATCAATACACCCATGAAGGTCATCACAGTCATGCCCAATCCGATAGACAGGTTGGCAAACGAGCGGGTGAGCAACTTCTGACCAGCACCAATGCCTTGTCCTACAAGGGTTGTGGCAGCTTCGGCAATACCATAACCAGGCATATAGCAGAGGCTCTCCACCGTTATAGCTAATGAATGGGCGGCAATGGCAATCGTTCCTAATGGCGCCACAATCAGTGTGCTTACGATCTGGGCGCCACCCATCAGAAGATGTTGGAGTCCCATCGGTGCGCCAATCTTGAGGGCTGTCGTAATCGTATCTTTTTTAGGTTTGAAAGAACCAGGACGACCTACCAGCGAGAGCATCTTCGATTTCACCAGTAGGAAGTAAAGCATCAGACAAGCCGTGATAAGCATGGCCAGACCAGTTCCAAATGCAGCTCCGACAACACCCATGCCAAGCACATATATAAAGATGTAGTTAAAGATGACGTCCATTGCACACATGCAGATATTGAGCATTGACGGAATCTTCATGTTGCCAGAGCATTTCAGCATCGAACCAGCGAGCCCCTCCATCTGGAAGAAGATGCCACTGATGCCGAAGATGGCAAAGTAGAGTGAGGCATCGCGAGCAATCTCAGCAGAACCACCTAACCAATAGGGTAGATGAGGGGCAATGATCAATGAAACGGTGGTCACAAACAGCGCCCAGACAGAACAGCAAACCAGCGATTGTCGGAGTACGCGTCTGGCACTCTCGAAATCATTGGCTCCAATAGAATGTGCCACCTGAACGGAGAATCCCAGTGAGGCTGCATGGGATAAACCACCCATCAGCCAACCAGTGGTTTCCACCAATCCGATGGCTGCAGAGGCTTTCGCACCCAGATGACCCACCATCGACGCATCGATAAAGAACATGACGGTAGCAGAAATCTGTGCCAAAATAGAGGGGATACTCAGACTAACGATGAGCCAAAGCTTCTCGCGCTGAGTCATCGTCCGTCCCTCCCTGATATATGACAGGAGCAATTCGCTGTTCTTTACCTTTTGCATTTGAATCCGCTAGTTTTGGCTGCAAAGATAATAAAAAATCCCGGAATTATGGTTTTTGGGGCAGAAATATTTGGGATTCATAAATTATATGTGTATCTTTGCCGCATGCATCGACCTATCCTCATATTGATCAGCTTTTTGCTCTTGTCTGGCTCTATGTCTGCAGATGAAGCTCTGCCCATCATAGAAATGAAGACAGACAGGACGATGATTTATCCGCAGCGAATGGCTCTGACGGGTGAAGAGTCGTTGATGGATATTCTCCAGTTAGTGCCAGACCTGATGATTGCCGGTTATGAGGATGTCATCTCCAATTATAATCTCCGCATCGACAACTGTCCGATGAATGGTGACGTATGGTTGATTCTGACTCAGATGAAAGCCAAGGATATTGCTAAAATTCATGTTTGCGACAATACGGGTGTGGCGAAGGGAACCATTGGAACGGCCAGGGTGCTGGATATTAATATGAAGATGCCTGATGCGCTGGATGGTTTCGTGGAAGGGCAAGGCGACTTTGGGAAGGATGTGGAAGGTATTGGAACTTTGAATATGTTATATGGCAGCAAAAGTTCCGACCTTTATGCCAATGTCTCTTATCGTCATAACGAAGGAAATGAAGAATATCTGACGCTCCACATGACGAATCGGTTTGATGACAGGAATAAGTTGTTGACCTATTTCACCCAGCAATATCTTGGCCGTCCTTCTGGTACGTCAAGGAAGGTTATGGGCAGGGCGCGATACTTTCACACCTTCAATGAACAGGGTACGGAACTGCTCGTCGTGGGTGGTTATCAGTATGCCAGTGATCAGGATTATGCCAACAAACTGCCATTGTACATCGTTGAGTTGAATACACCTTTGCTGACCTCTCGGTTGACGATGATGCTGGGTGCTGAGGGCGATTTCCTCATGACCAGCCAAAAGGGGGCGGACAGGAGTTGGAACTACTTCAACAATGATATCTATCTGCAGTTTACCTATTCTTTACCTCGGTGGAGGTTTACAGTTGGTAATCGCGTGATGTTTTATAACTACAAATTTAAAGATTTTGGCGTCAATGAGAAGTATACCGACACCCGTGACAATGCGAATGCTGGTGTGATCTTTCTGCCCGACAACCGTAATCAGATACAGTTGAGCTATTATCGAAAATACTATAATCCTTCCTATGAATCTCTCTTTAAGGATGTCGAAACGCTTTCTGATGTGGTGTGGGCTATTACCAAAGGACAGCTGGAGGAACGGACGATTAACCAGATGAAGTTGGCCTATGCCTATAGCAAGCAAAAGTTGACGGTACAGACGGAGGCGAGTTATTATATCGTTGAAGAAGGGGAGAATTTTACTGCATTGGGGGCATCGGCTTATTGGAGAACGAATGGACTGAGCTTGACAGGCGGGTCAAATCTGTATATTGCCGAGAGTGGAACCTATGCTTCGTTCCGCTTGGCTCCTACTGTTTACCTTCCCCATGCGTGGCAGATAGGACTGCAGGTGGTCTATTTTACAAAAAATTCGCCAAGACGAGAGTTGACAGGTGAACCTGTGTATGGGTGCTTATCTGTGAACAAGCAATTTGGCAATAGATGGCATTTGGGTGTTGACTGGCATGATATGTTTGACGCTATCTGTAGTGAAGCAAAAGTAAACAGACATGCTGTCAATGTGAAATTACAGTATAGATTCTAATAAAAAAAGGAATAGCGTATGGCAAGTATTGAACTGGATATGATACAAACAGCCGGCATAGGTGCCTTAGCCCTCATCGTCGGTATGGTTCTAACGCGAAAGGTTGCTTTCCTCCAGAAATTTTGTGTGCCGTCGCCAGTAAGTGGTGGTATCATCTTTTCATTGTTGACCCTGGCACTATATGGTTGGTGCCATATTGAGGTATCGTTCGATGGTACGTTGAAAGATGTTTTTATGCTGGCATTCTTTACCAGCGTGGGTTTCCAAAGTGACCTTAAAGTCATCAAACAAGGTGGCAAGCTTTTGGTAATCATGCTGACCTTGTTGGTCGCCATTATTGCACTACAGAACTTAATGCCCATGGGGATTACCCGACTTATGGGTGTCGATCCTTTGATTGGTATGGCTTCAGGTAGTATCTCCATGACAGGCGGCCATGGTACGGCGGGTGGATTTGCGAGTGTTCTTGAAGGTATGGGACTGTCTGGTGCAGGGACCATCGGTATGGCAGCAGCCACCTTTGGTCTGATTGCCGGTTCTATGATAGGCGGTCCGTTGGCAGAGCGGATTATACGCACGAAACTGACGCATGAACAGGTACAACCACAAGATGAGGAGATAGACCCTGCTATGGCTGGTATCGAGAGCGACGAGGCTTCGCCAACAGGTCGTGCCAAGCGTATCAGTACCAACGAGCAAGAGTTCCAGCAGTATGCGAAGGCTTCCTATTGTATTATCCTGGTCATGGGTGGCGGAACCCTGTTGAGTTGGTTGTTGGCAAAGACAGGTGTCACGTTCCCAACCTATTTCGGTGCCTTGATCTTAGCCGCTATCGCTCGTAACACCCTTGGATTCATCAGATACAAGGACGATGGTAAATGGGTGAAAGCTGATAAATTATTGGATATGGAGCGAATTATCAGCGTAGGCAACATCTGTTTGTCTTTGTTCCTTGGTATGGCCATGATCTCCCTTAAACTTTGGGAACTTCAAAGTCTCGCCCTTCCGTTGATAATCATCTTGGTATCTCAGGTACTGATGATGGCCTTGTTTGTATTCTTTGTAGCATTCCCTCTGTTAGGTCGCGATTATGATGCTGCCGTCCTTTGTGCAGGCATTTGTGGTTTCGGCCTTGGGGCAACGCCCAATGCTATGGCCAACATGAGTGCCGTATGTTATAAATATCGCTATACAGTCAAGCCTTTCCTCATCGTACCAATCATTGGTGCTATGTTCGCTGATCTGATCAATACAGGCATGATCACCCTCTTCCTAAATATTTTGTAAGATGATGATGCCAAGTACGCTCTATTATAAGAAATATGTGAGACCGTGTATCAACATTGCGTTAAAGGTCTTTGCCTTTATGGCCAATGTTGCAGCCCTATGTGTGATTGTAGGTGCTGTTCTAGAATTCGGGTTTGTGTTGTCGGACCAGCTGAAAAGTGAGTTAGACCTTATCTATTTCTGGGCTTGGAACATGTTCCTGATTGAGCGTGTTGGTCATTTGCTCCTGACGAAGCGCGGACATAGAAAATCTGCATATAGCTTCTTGGGATGGATTATCAATGGTTTGTTGGCATTTACACTGATTCCAATCATTCTGAATCTCCTCGGCATAGACGATAGTATTGGTGTGATGGAGATACTGGAAAACAGGGCATTATACCTGTTAGTGCTGTTCCTGATTTCCTTCATCGAACTGTCCGACGCAGTTATCACCTCATTGGGCAGAAAGTCTAATCCTGCCCTGATGATGGCCGTCAGTTTCATGTTCATCATCATGGTTGGCTCCGGTATGCTGTTGATGCCACGCTGCATTCAACAAGGCGTTCATCTCTCTTGGATCGACTCGCTATTCACGGCGACCAGTGCCGTATGCGTGACAGGACTCACGACCATTGATGTGCCCAGCACGTTTACCAGTTTCGGCCAACTGGTGATCATGATGCTGATCCAAGTGGGTGGATTGGGTGTAATGACCATCACCAGTTTCTTTGCCCTCTTCTTCATGGGAAACACGAGCATCTACAACCAGATGCAGGTACAAGACATGGTGAGTTCAAAATCACTGGCCTCACTATGGTCCACGTTGCTCAACATCATTGGCTTCACGGCATTTCTGGAACTTGCAGGTGCAGTGATGATTTTCCTGAATATTCACGGCACGATAGGTCTGGATCTCAGGCATGAGTTGTTCTTCAGTGTGTTTCATGCAGTTTCGGCTTTCTGCAATGGCGGCTTCTCCAACTATCAGGATGGGGTGGGCGCTTCTGTGCTGATGGAGGGACACTGCTGGTTGTATATCATTCTTGGATTGCTGATTATCTTTGGTGGTATCGGCTATCCCGTGCTGGTTAATTTGAAGACTGCTGTTTCGAAATATTCTAAAGTGTTGTGGAAATGGATAAATGGTCAGCATTACGCCAGTCTGTGCATTCCTAACTTATTCGACCTGAACACGAAGATTGTGCTGAGAACCACTGCCATACTGATTGTGCTCGGCACAGTGCTCATCGCCTTCTTTGAGTGGGACAACACGTTTGCAGGTATGCCGATACGTGAGAAACTGACCCAGGCGTTTTTCAATGCCGTCAGTCCTCGTACGGCAGGTTTTATCAGCGTGAACCTTAACAACATGTGTATCCAGTCTATCTTCATCTATACGGTATTGATGTGGATAGGTGGTGCCTCGCAATCGACGGCAGGTGGTGTGAAGGTCAACGCTTTTGCCGTCGCTTTTCTCAATATCCGTGCCATTATCCACGGCACTACCCGTGTGGAGTTTGCAGGTAGGGAACTGTCGTCAGACTCTATCCGTCGTGCCAATGCAGCAGTCTTCGTCAGTCTCGTTGTGCTGGGCATCTTCATATTCCTCGTTACTCTCACTGATCCGGATTTGCCCTTGAAGGCCATCGTCTTCGAGTGTGTGTCTGCCTTCGCAACGGTAGGCTCGTCATTAGGCATCACCTCTCAGTTGCAGGATAGCAGTAAGGTGTTGCTTGTCGTGCTGATGTTCATAGGTCGTGTGGGTTTGGTGACGCTGGCACAGGGACTGTTGAAACAATATAAGAACCAGAATTATAAATTACCCCAAGACAATATTACTATATCATGAAGTGTATTATTATCGGATTAGGAACATACGGCAGGGTGATGGTAGATGAAATGTCTACCCTGGGCCATGAGGTTATTGCCGCCGACAGTGACGCCAGCCGTGTAGAGAGAGTGAAGGACATCTGTGATGCCGTGTTTCAGATTGATGCCTGCGACGAGCTGGCCCTGACCGTTTTGCCATTGAAGAAGGTCGATGTCGTCATCGTGGCAATAGGCAGCAATCTGGGAGCCTCTGTCCGTGTGGTCGCACTGTTGAAGAAACTGGGTGTGAAGCACATTTATGCACGTGCCAACGACTATGTGCACAAGAGTATCCTGCAGGCTTTTGACATTGAAAAAATTCTGATCCCGGAGGAGCGTGCCGCTCGCTCGCTGGTACGCCAGATGGATTTGGGAGTGAAGACGGATCTCTTCCGTATCGACGACACGTATTGCGTTTATAAATTCCACATTCCGGAGAAATTCGTCGGGCTCCTCGTCAACGACCTTCATCTTTACGAGGAGTATCATCTGAAAATCATCGCCGTCAAGAAGGCGGAGAAGGTGCAGAATTTCATTGGCATCGAGTATAACGCCTCTGTTGTTGTCAACACCACAGAAGACAATCTGCCATTAGAACCCGATGACGTGCTGGTGTGCTACGGCAAGGAATCGGACTTCAGGAAACTTTGCCGCCTCTGCCGCATATAACGCCTTTTCTCATATAACATATAAAAAAACAGCGTGTAACAAAGTGCTACACGCTGAATGATTGTATCTTATAAATCTTACTTCACCTCCTCAAAGTCGGCATCTTGGATGTCCTCTGGCTTCTGGCCTGCATCCTGCTGCGTCTGCTGCTGACCACCCTGATAAGTGTCACCACCAGGCTGTCCTGCTGCACCACTCTGCTGATACATTTGCTGTGAAGCAGTCTGCCATGCGTTGTTAAGGGCAGCGATAGCAGTGTCGATAGCGTTAACATCGCCTGACTTGTGGGCATCCTTCAGCTGTTGGAGAGCCTGCTCGATAGCTGGCTTGTGCTGTGCAGGAATCTTGTCGCCAAGTTCTTGAAGCTGGTTCTCGGTCTGGAAGATCATAGAGTCAGCCTGGTTCAACTTGTCTACACGCTCGCGCTCTTTCTTATCGTTCTCAGCATTCTGCTCAGCCTCAGCCTTCATGCGGTTGATCTCGTCCTGTGACAGACCAGAAGAAGCCTCGATGCGGATAGCCTGCTCCTTACCAGTGGCTTTATCCTTGGCAGAAACCTTGAGGATACCGTTAGCATCGATATCGAAGGTTACCTCGATCTGAGGAATACCACGACGGGCAGGTGCGATACCTGTCAGGTTGAACTGTCCGATACTCTTGTTCTGGGCAGCCATTGGGCGCTCACCTTGCAGAACGTGGATAGTTACCTCAGTCTGGTTATCAGCTGCAGTAGAGAAGGTCTCGCTCTTCTTGCAAGGAATGGTTGTGTTAGCCTCAATCAGCTTGGTCATTACACCACCCATGGTCTCGATACCCAGTGTCAGCGGAGTAACGTCGAGCAGTACGATGTCGCCTACACCACCTTCCTTGTTCAGGATAGCACCCTGGATAGAAGCGCCAACGGCTACCACCTCATCAGGATTTACACCCTTTGAAGGTTCCTTGCCGAAGTAATTCTTAACGAGTGTCTGTACAGCGGGGATACGGCTTGAACCACCTACGAGGATTACCTCGTCGATATCAGCTGTTGTCAGGTGTGCATCAGCAATTGCCTTCTGACATGGAGCCAAACAAGCCTGGATTAGGTCGTGAGCCAACTGCTCGAATTTAGCACGTGTCAGTGTCTTTACCAAGTGCTTAGGAACGCCACCTACAGGCATGATGTAAGGCAGATTGATCTCTGTGCTTGTGCTTGAAGACAACTCAATCTTAGCCTTTTCGGCAGCCTCCTTCAGGCGCTGCATAGCCATCGGATCGCTCTTCAGATCGGCACCCTCGTCGTTCTTGAACTCCTGTACCAGCCAGTCGATGATTACCTGGTCAAAGTCGTCACCACCGAGGTGAGTATCACCATTCGTAGAAAGTACCTCGAATACTCCACCGCCAAACTCCAGAATAGAGATATCGAATGTACCACCACCAAGGTCGAATACGGCGATCTTCATGTCCTTATTGGCCTTATCTACACCATAAGCCAGAGCAGCAGCTGTAGGCTCATTGACAATACGCTTTACATCAAGACCGGCAATCTGACCAGCCTCTTTAGTAGCCTGACGCTGAGAGTCAGAGAAGTATGCAGGTACAGTGATGACAGCCTCTGTTACCTCCTGTCCGAGGTAGTCCTCTGCGGTCTTCTTCATCTTCTGCAGTACCATCGCAGAGATTTCCTGTGGGGTGTACTTACGACCGTTGATGTCAACACGTGGGTAGCCACCCTCGTTAACAACAGTATAAGGTACGCGAGCAATCTCTTTCTCTGTCTGCTGCCAGTTCTCACCCATGAAACGCTTGATAGAGTAAACAGTGTTCTTAGGATTTGTGATAGCCTGACGCTTGGCAGGATCACCAATCTTACGCTCACCATTTTCAACAAAACCAACCACTGAAGGTGTTGTACGCTTACCCTCGCTGTTGGCAATAACTACTGGTTCGTTACCCTCAAATACGGCAACGCAACTGTTTGTAGTTCCTAAATCGATTCCAATAATCTTTCCCATAATTTATTCTTTTTTTAATTGTTATTTCTAAATGATAACGGATAATAATCCGCTAATCGCTTTGCAAAGCATGTGCCAAAATGTCTTTTTTAATTAAAAATGTTTTTTGATACGTCATTTTGGCACAAATTATTTTGTTATGTCTTGAAATTATTCTATCTTTGCAGACAGAATTCTATATAATAGCTATCGATAGTTATGAAGAAAATGTTATTAACAGCCAGTATGGCTCTTGTTTTTATGGCCGCTTCGGCTCAAGACGATTACATCGTTAAGACCAGTAATTCCAATAGGAGCTCACAGATGCAACTATTGGATGACGAAGATGCACAAGCACAAGAGCTTGCCGATGCTCAGGACTTTATCGTCCAGAACTTTAAATATTATAGCTTATGTGACTGGCAGGAGGGCATGAAGTTTATGGTGATTCCTGAGAAATACGATTTGGTTGTAAAGACATTCACGGATGCTGCAACAGGTAAGGAAGTCAACAATATGCCTTTGAAACATTATATTATGGTATACAAAGGTCATCATGAGAGTCTTGATGGTCATGACCGTCTCGATTTCTATTGTGAGACGGATGGCAGAAACTACTATTTCGAAATTCCCAATGTATCGTTTGATGATTACTGCTATGAGAAGAATGGTGTGCCGACCTTAGCTTATCTTGGGGACGTGGATATTGCTCGTGAGAAATTGATGGGTAAGACGCTTTATACGAAGACAAAAAAATATCGTATTGATACAGACTATAACTCTGATGACTATCGAGATGTGATTGTGCCAGAAGATATGGAGGTAAAAGTCATTGCTGTTGGCGTAGGAACACGAAGTTTCCCTGTGAAAATTATCGTGGAGGATAGAAATGGTAACGAGTTTTACCAGAATGTAGCTATCTCGAAGACCAATTGTGGTATGCGCAAAGAAGACTTTGAAGATTCTGAATATACTAAATATCTTTTTGGAGGATCATTTGAAGTCGTTGACGACGTGATGGCTATTGATAACTATAATTATCGTACATTTATTGGTAAGGTTATCCATACCAAGTATCCTACCAAGATTATGAATGAGACATCAAAGAAACTCCAGGCTATCCCAAGATTGACTGGTTATCAAATTGAGTCAATTACGCCCCACAAGACGGATGATAAGGCGACGATCAGATTGAAGAATACAATTTTAGGTTCGTATTTTACTACGGATATGATATTGGATGCTAATCTGGCTGAGAACCAAGAGGATTACTTCGGATATATGTTTGCTCCTGGTCCAGGAAGGAAAGTTGAGACATCAGAAGGTAGCCGTGCGATGATACGTGCCGGTCACGTTGGTGTTGGCTTCTCTGAGGATGAGGTAATGATGGCTGCAGGTGAACCTAATGATATTAAAAATGGCGAAAACGGTATGTATACATGGGTATTTAACCGTTCAAACAACAAGTTGCTCTTTGTAGAGTTTAATGGTTCTGGATTTGTATCAAGAACTTATACAGGAGATGTTCCTGGTACTAAGAGTGAAAAGGGTTCTAAGAAGAAACGTGTCCTCGTTCTTAAAAAATAAAAAAAGAAACCGCTCCGGTCAGGAAGCGGTTTTCTTTTTCTAATGTCATTCATCATGTTATGCTTTCTGACTGATGACCTCCATAATCTTGGCCTCCAGCTCCTCGCAGAGTTCAGGATTATCCTTCAGCAACTCTTTGGTAGCATCGCGTCCCTGAGCCAGTCTGGAATCACCATAGCTGAACCAAGAGCCGCTCTTCTTAATGATGTTGTATTCAACACCAAGGTCTACAATCTCACCCACCTTTGAGATGCCTTCACCAAAGGTGATTTCAAACTCTGCCTTGCGGAAAGGAGGTGCGACCTTATTCTTAACAACCTTCACACGAACTTGGTTACCAATAGGTGTATCGCCATCCTTTAAGGTCGTAACCTTACGGATGTCCAGACGTACTGAGGCGTAGAATTTCAGGGCATTACCTCCCGTGGTGGTCTCAGGATTACCAAACATCATGCCAATCTTCTCACGGAGTTGGTTGATGAAGATACAGGTGGTGTTTGTCTTAGAGATAGTCGAAGTAAGCTTACGCAAAGCCTGACTCATCAGACGGGCCTGCAAACCTACCGCAGAATCGCCCATGTCGCCCTCAATCTCCTTCTTTGGTGTCAGGGCAGCCACAGAGTCGACGATAACTAGGTCGATGGCTGATGAACGAATCAGTTGTTCAGCGATTTCAAGTGCCTGTTCACCATTATCTGGCTGAGAGATATACAGATTGTCAATATCAACACCCAGATTTGCAGCATAGAAACGATCAAAAGCATGTTCTGCATCGATGAAAGCTGCGATTCCACCAGCTTTCTGAACTTCTGCTATCGCATGGATAGCGAGTGTGGTTTTACCTGATGACTCAGGGCCATATATCTCGATGATACGACCTTTGGGGTATCCGCCTACACCAAGGGCAACATTCAGTGCAATACTACCTGTTGGGATCACCTCAACATTAGCAATCTGCTCGTCGCCAAGTTTCATGATACTACCCTTGCCATAATCCTTCTCAATTTTGGCCATTGCAGCCTGCAAAGCTTTCAGCTTCTGCTCTTTGGGGCTCAAAGCCTCATTCTCGATTTCTTTTTTTGCCATAGCTTTTAGAAATTTAAGCGTTAATAATTATAGTTCGAGGTCGCCATCAAACACTTCGTGCCAAGGCAGACCCTGTTTGTTGAGTTGCTCCATGAATGGATCTGGATCAAAGTCCTCTACGTTCCATACGCCTGGCTTCTTCCAGATGCCCTTCACAAACATCATGGCACCAATCATGGCAGGTACGCCAGTGGTATAAGATACGCCCTGCATACCAGTCTCCTTGTAAGCCTCCTGGTGCTTGCAGTTGTTATATACATAATAGGTGTGCTCCTTACCATCCTTGATACCACGGATACGACAACCGATTGAAGTCTCGCCCTCGTAGTTCTCGCCTAGATCTTGTGGGTTAGGCAATACAGCCTTCAGGAACTGCAGCGGTACAATCTTAACTTTGGCAGTTCCTGTACCATCAGCGAGAGGTGCCTCGTATTCGATTTCGTCGATACGACTCATACCGATATTCTGAATCACGTCGAGGTGCTTGAGATATTGCTCACCAAAGGTCATCCAGAAACGACCCTGTTTGATGGTGGGATAGTTCTTCACCAGCGATTCCAACTCCTCGTGGTGCAGCAGATAACTCTCACGTGGACCAATGTTGGGGTAGGTAAGCGGCTTATGAATCTCCAGTGGCTCAGTCTCAATCCACTGACCATCCTTATAATAGAGACCCTTTTGGGTAATCTCACGGATGTTGATTTCTGGATTGAAATTAGTGGCGAAGGCATGGTGATGATCGCCAGCATTACAGTCTACGATGTCGAGATAATGCATCTCGTCGAAATGATGCTTTGCAGCATAAGCTGTGTAAACACCAGACACACCAGGGTCGAAACCACAACCAAGAATCGCTGTTAAACCAGCTTGTTCAAAGCGGTCTTTGTAAGCCCACTGCCAAGAATACTCAAAATGAGCCTCGTCTTTTGGTTCATAGTTGGCTGTGTCGAGATAGTTACAGCCACAGGCCAGACAAGCATCCATGATTGTCAGGTCTTGATAAGGCAGAGCGAGGTTGATAACCAGTTCTGGTTTGTAGTCGTTGAAGAGTGCTTTCAGCTGTTCTACGTCGTCAGCATCAACCTGTGCTGTCTTGATGTCCATCTTGTAACCAGCTTTGTGGATGTCGTCCACAATCTTGTCACACTTTGCCTTTCTGCGGCTGGCAATCATAAAATCGGTAAACACATCAGCATTCTGGGCAATCTTGAATGCTGCTACCGTAGCGACGCCTCCTGCGCCAATCATTAAAACTTTTGCCATAATATTTACAATTTACTAATTTACGATTTACTATTTATTTCATCCGCTTTGATGCCAAGAGCAGCCAGAAGTGAGTAGCCTAGAATCTCCTGACGGAAATTGCCACCAGGTTTTGGCTCCATGGCGAAAACGGTGATGCGCTTATTGTCATCGTCAACACGATTAAGCACCTCGCGTACCTTATTATATATAGAGGACTCCTCAGCATTGGGAATCACCATGACACGCTTGACATCTTTCTGGGCAACAATCAGTTGGAGTGCCTCAGAGAAGAAATCATCGCTATCTGCTATCGTTTCTTTGGGATAAGCACTAATGGTAAACTCGCCTAACTGATCCTTAAATGCTTTCTCGTTGAGGTCTGCATAAAGACCTGGCTTGAAGTTTTCCATCGCAGCCTTGCCTTTGTCGTGAATCAGTGCAACGAATATCTCGTGGTCTCCTTGTCGTATTCCACCGTCAAGAGCCACGCAATCTAACCAATGTGCCATATCAGCCTGAGGAATCCTGCGGCCTAGCATCCTTTCGAAGTTGACAATGAGATTGAATGCTACCTTATCGACATAGTCTGCATCGACCAGAATCACGTTCTCACTCCACTTTGTCTGTTCCTGTATGTTGTTGTTCATATCTGTGGTGCAAAGTTACATGATTTCACAGACAATACAAAATAAATTCTAGTAAAAAATCATAATTTACGGCTCAAATATCAAATATTGGGGGTTACTCACCCATAAAAAACTTATCTTTGCAAACGCTAATAATAAAACAATGATCATGATGAAGAGTGTATTAGAAGGTCGCCCTGCTTTAAAGGCTGAGATTGAGAAGACTGCAGAGGTTGCTGGCTATCTTTGGCAGAATGGATGGGCAGAACGTAATGGTGGAAATATCACAGTCAATGTGACAGATTTGGTTGATGATGAGATCCGCAAACTACCTGCTATCAGTGATGTGAAGCAGATAGGTGTGGCTCTTCCAGCACTGAAAGGTTGTTATTTCTATTGCAAGGGAACTGGCAAGCGTATGCGTGACCTGGCTCGTTGGCCAATGGATAATGGCAGTATTATTCGCATTCTTGACGATTGTGCTTCGTATGTTATCATTGCTGATAATGCTGTGATGCCTACAAGTGAGTTGCCTAGTCATCTGACGGTTCATGCTAATCTGATAGAGAAAGGCAGCCCTTATAAAGCTACTGTTCATACCCATCCTATTGAACTTGTGGCCATGAGTCATAGCAGAAAGTTCCTGGGTAAGGATGTGTTGACTAAGATTCTGTGGTCGATGATTCCAGAGACAAAGGCTTTCTGTCCATTAGGCTTGGGTATCGTTCCTTACGAGTTGCCAGGTTCTAAAGCATTGGCTGATGCTACACTCAAAGAGCTGGAGGACTACGATGTGGTTATGTGGGAGAAGCATGGTGTCTTTGCCAAGGGTCTTGATGCGATGGATGCTTTCGACCAGATTGATGTGCTCTCCAAGAGTGCAAAGATTTATATCAATGCCAAGGCAATGGGTTTTGAGCCAGAGGGTATGAATGATGAACAGTTGAAGGAAATGACTGTTGCCTTCAATCTTCCAAAATAAGACCAAAAAACAACTACTGATTATATATTGGTTTATAAAAATCCCCGATGTCGTGAGATATCGGGGGTTTTGCTTTGTTATCAGTTGCTTTTATATCAGTTGCGGTAGGAAGCACGAGATGACAAGCACCACAATACCTACGATAAGTACGGTGATGGTCTTCTGTGAACAGCCTTTCCACTCCTTCAAGATGATACCCCAAACATTAGAGAATACCACATTGAGCGCCATCAGGATACAGAAAGCCAGTGTGGTAAGCGTGGGCGATTCTGTGAGAAAGCCCTTACCCAATGACAATCCAAAGAACTGAGAGTACCAAAGGGCACCAGCTAATAGACAAAATAGCAGGTTGTTACCCCATACTGACGTCTTCTTATAGTCGCCCCAGGTCTTATTCACTTGGTTCTGATAGAAGCAATAGATAGCGTTGGTGATAAAACCTCCAAAGGTCACAAGCAGGGTAGCAGGCAAGGTGCGGAACATGGGGTCTGTTAATTCTCCAAAGTTGATACCCTTGCCAAACTCCAGACCTACGTTGAAGCAGCCACTCATAAATCCTGCAAGCAGGGCGATGGCGAGTCCTTTGGGGAAGTTGAAGTCCTTCACAGCAGCTTTCTTCTCCTCTTCTGAGAGCGATGAGGCCTTCATCGAGCCAGCAACTCCAATAATGGCGATACCAATCAGGGTAACCACCACACCTAGAATCACAGCAAAGGTCAGTGAGTCTAAGGCATTGAGTTCTGGGAAGAAGATGTTCAGCAATACAGGGCCCATGATGGTGCCTAGTCCTGCACAGGTGCCCAAGGCTATCGATTGTCCCAGGGCAACACCCAGGTAGCGCATCGAGAGTCCGAAGGTCAATCCTCCCACACCCCAGAGCACACCAAAGAAGATGGTCATCCAGATGTTGAACGATTGCTCTGCCGTGAACAGCTCAAACAGGGAATGCCCTGCTGGTACAGCCAGCAGAGCACCCAAGAATGGTAACACCAGCCAGGCGAAAACACCCTGAATAATCCAGTACGACTCCCACGACCAGTCCTTGATCTTATTAATAGGTACGTAGCAACTAGACTGACAGAATGCGCCAATGGCAATGATGATAAGTCCTAATACGATTTCCATTAGTTACGCTTTGAAGTCACGTCCTTCTCATACTGCTGGATAGCAGCGATATACTCCTCGCCAACGGGCACGTTGTTCTTCAGGTTGAAGTAATCGAATACGGCTCCGAATGGCATGCTCTTAGCCTCTTCCATCAGGGCGAGACGCTCAAAGTTCTGACCATTATCCTCATACTCACGCAGTTTGGCCTTTGGCTCAAGCAGTGCCTGAAGGATGCACTTCTGAGTAGCACGTGTACCAACAAGGTAAGCACCAATACGATTGATAGAGGCGTCGAAATAGTCGAGACCTACATGGGCACGATTCAAAGCGTCAGCACGAACCAGTTCCTTGAAGAGGTCGAGGGTCTGATCGTTCATAATCGTTACATGGTCTGAATCCCAACGAACTGGGCGAGATACGTGGAGCATCAGCTCTGGTACGTACATCAGCAGGGTAGAAACGAAATCGCTTACATTCTCTGTTGGCTCGTAGTGACCAGTATCGAGGGTGAACATCTGCTTGCGAGTCGCACAGTAAGCGGTGTAGAAATCGTGAGAACCTACGGTATAGCTCTCCAGACCGATACCAAACAACTTAGCCTCGAAGCAGTTCTTTACGCCATCGAGTTTCTCTTCCATGATCTCATCGAGCGATGCAGCCAGAATCTCACGATACTTCTTACGCTGAACAGGCATGTCCTTAGCACCATCGTGAACCCAGATGTTCATGATACAAGGGTCATTCTGAGCCTTACCCATGGCGTCGGCAATACGACGACAACGCTTGGTGTGCTCAATCCAGAAGTCGCGAATGCTCTTGTCAGGATTTGAAAGGGTCAGCTCGCCACTCTTTGGATGAGAGAAAGAAGTAGAGTTGAAGTCAAGCTTCATATTGTTCTCCTTGGCCCAATCGATCCAACTCTGGAAGTGCTTTACCTCTACTTGGTCGCGATCAACGAACTGGCCTCCGAAGTCACCATAGATCTCATGGAGGTTCAGACGATGGTCACCAGCGATCAGGGTCTTTACGAACTCGATATCCTTACGAACCTCGTCGATATTACGAGCACGACCAGGATAGTTGCCAGTTGTCTGGATACCACCTGAGAGTGCATCGTTGCGCTCAAAACCTACTACATCGTCAGTCTGCCAGCAATGCAGAGAAATCTGCTGCTTCTGGAGTTGTTCAAGTACTGCATCTGTGTCTACGCCAATAGCTGCATAGCGATCTTTCGCTACGGCATAAGCTTTTTCAATCAGTTCTGCTTTCATAATTCTTTGTAACTTTAGTGATTATTTTTGTTATTCGTTTGTAATTCTCAGATATTTCACGAAGGCTTCATCCCAAGCTGCCTTATCAGTGGGCTCGTATTTTACGAGTTCCAGAGAATTGGCGATAATCTGGCGCATCTCCCAGATATTCTTTACCATGCCAGCTGCCTTGGCCTGAAGCATGATGTTGCCAATGGCTGTACCTTCCTGAGGACCAGCCAATACGGTAGTACCAGTGGCATTCGCTGTAAACTGGTTCAGATATTTGTTGAGGCTTCCACCTCCGATGATATGCAAGACGTCGAGTTTGAAAGGTGCAAACTCCTGCATCCACTGGAATACCTGCTTGTAGCGCAAGGCCAAGGAGTCGAAGATACAACGACAGATTTCCGCAGGAGTCTCAGGTACAGCTTGGTTGCTGTTGCGACAATAGCTCTGAATAGCCTCTATCATCGAAGCAGGGTTGGCAAACAGGGCATCGTCAGGGTTGATGATACTACGGAAAGCCTCTACCTGCATGGCTGAACCTTGCAGCTCAGGGTGAGAGAGCTTGCGAACCTCCTCTGGCCACTCCTTGCGACAACGCTCATAGAGCCACATGCCGCAGATGTTTTTCAGGAAGCGAGTGGTACCTTCGATGCCACCCTCGTTGGTAAAATTACGCTCGTAGCTCAGGTCGTTGATGATGGCATCTTTCGTTTCGATACCCATCAGGCTCCATGTGCCACTCGAGAGGTAGGCAAAGCGCTCGTCCTTAGCTGGTACAGCTGCTACCGCAGAACCTGTATCATGACCTGCTACCGCTATTACTGGTACTGGACCTAAACCTGTTATCTTCTGAACCTCGTCTGTCAGTACGCCAATGAGCGTACCAGGGTTCACCATCTTACCGAACTTAGAACGGGTGAGTCCTAAGGATGCCAGCAATCGCTCGTCGAGCTGCTTGGTGCGAGGATCGAGCAACTCAGAAGTGGAGGCAATCGTATATTCGCACACCTCATTGCCTGTGAGCATCCAACTCAGGGCATCGGGCATAAAGAGAATCTTCTGTGCATGCTTCAGAGCAGAGTTACCTTCGCGCTTCATGGCGTAAAGCTGGAAGATAGAGTTGAAGTTCATGAGTTGGATACCTGTCACATCGTAAACCTCTCTTCTTGAGATGATGTGCTTCAGATAATCGTCCATGGCATCGAATGTAATAGGATCGCGATAGGCGCGCGGGTTCCTTAATATAGCACCATCCTCGCCAATCATCACGAAGTCCACGCCCCAAGTGTCGATACCTATTGAGGTAATTTCCAGTCCTCGCTGGGCTACCTCTTTCAAACCTTTGATAATCTCGAAGTAGAGCGCATAGATATCCCAATAGAAATGGCCACCTTGTTCAATAAGGTTGTTGGGAAAGCGAGTCACTTCCTCCAGTTCGAACTTACCGTCGTTAATGCTTCCGATAATCGTTCTACCACTCGTAGCACCTAAGTCTACTGCAAAGTAATATTTCTTCTTGTCCATAATTGGTTTTTATTCAGCAGTTTTACGTTTATGGCGCAAAGGTAGGAAGAATTTGCTATCACTTCCCATGTAATTTGATATTTAGACCTTAATTTTTGATATGCTGCATATTTTTTCAATTTTCATTAGCTGCTTTCACATCTTTTTACTACCTTTGCACTCGGAAAATAAAACAATTTAAAATTACGCTATTAATATGTCAACATTGTCAATTGCAATTATCATCGTTTTCTGTATTGGCTACTTCTGTATTGCCATCGAAAGCGTGACAAAGATCAACAAGTCAGCTATTGCCTTGCTGATGTTTGTGGTCACATGGACACTGTTCATGATTGATCCAGGCAGCTATGTTCCTGGTGCCGTAGGCGATAGCATCGCCTCAAAGGTTTCTACTGTTATTGAACACCATCTGGGTTCTACCTCTACCACCTTGTTCTTCCTGTTGGGAGCCATGACGATTGTGGAACTTGTAGATCAGAATGGTGGTTTCAACTTTGTGCGCGACACGCTCCAAACCTCGTCGAAGCGAGCCCTCTTGTGGCGTATCGCCTTTATGACGTTCATCCTTTCTGCCATCCTCGACAATCTTACCACCTCTATCGTGATGATCATGATTCTGCGTAAGCTTGTCAGCGACAAGAACGATCGTCTTATCTATGCAGCCCTCGTGGTGATCGCTGCCAATTCCGGTGGTGCTTTCTCGCCCATTGGCGACGTGACGACGATTATGCTTTGGAACAAGGGCGTGATTACAGCTGCGGGCGTTATCACAGAGATTTTCATCCCTTCGCTCGTGTCGATGGTGATTCCTGCCTTTATCCTCTCGCTTTCGCTGAAAGGCAAACTTGAGATACAGAAGGATACCACGGTGGTTCAGGATAGCGATGTGCTGACTGAAGGCCAACGTAAGTCGATTTTCTTCCTTGGCGTTGGTGGTCTGATCTTCGTACCTATCTTTAAGACGATTACCCATCTGCCTCCGTTCGTAGGCATCCTGCTTGTACTGGGTGTGCTCTGGACGGTCACAGAGATTTTCTATACCAGCATCCATCAGGAGAGTGAGGATACCGCCAACAATACCAATACCCAGAAGCGTGTGTCGAAGATGCTCTCTCGTATCGATATGGATACCATCCTCTTCTTCCTTGGCATCCTCATGGCTGTAGCTTGTTTGGAGACCATTGGTGCTCTTACCTTGTTGGGCGAGACGCTCGATGTCGTATTCGAGGGTAACCACTATCTCGTTACTGGTATCATTGGTGTGCTTTCATCTATTGTCGACAATGTGCCTCTCGTAGCTGGTTGTATGGGTATGTATCCTGTTCAGGCTGCTGGCGATATGGCTATCGATGGTGTCTTCTGGCAATTGCTGGCTTACTGTGCTGGTGTAGGTGGTTCGATGCTCATTATCGGTTCTGCCGCTGGTGTGGTAGTGATGGGCTTGGAGAAGATTACCTTTGGCTGGTACATGAAGAAGATTACTTGGGTAGCTTTTGTAGGCTATCTGGCAGGTATTATCGTTTATTGGCTAGGCCGTACTTATCTCTTTGGATAAATAAGTAACGAATCGAATTAGTCCCACCCCTTGGGAACATTTGTCCCATAGGGTGGGACTAATTGTCCCAGGGGGTGGGATTTTTACTTGGCTCTAATATCGCTTGGTTTGAGGCCTATCTTGGCCTTAAACTTAGCTGAGAAATAGTCAGGACTCTCGAAATTCAAGCGATAGGCAATCTCCTTAATACTGAGTTCTGTAGTAGTCAGGAGCTCTTTGGCGCGAAGCAATCGAAGCTCTTGCTGATAGGTTGCTGGCGAAAGACCTGTATACTCCTTAAACAACTTGCGGAAATTGCTATAGCTTACGCCTTGTTCGTCGGCTATCTGTTGGATGGTTACATCTGTTTCCAGAGACTCTCTGATACGCAGACGGGCACGATTAATCATATCTACCTGCATTTGGTTCTTGCCTAACTCGATGTTACGCTCAAGTGAGTACATCGTGCCTATCAGATAGTTCACGATACCTGCTAAAGTCTGTTGAGAATAAGCTGCTTCCTCCATCGCGATTTCGTAGGCTCGTTTATAGAGCGCCTCGATGACGAAGGAGTAGCCCACATGGTAGATAGGTTTTTCAGGCAAGAGGAAGCCTGCTTTTACGCGATCGTCCATGTTCTTTCCCTTAAAACCTATCCAGAAGCTGTTCCATCCAGTATGGGCCTTGGGGTGATAGCTATGCCACTCACCAGGAAAAAGCAGGAACATGTCGCCTGGTTTGATATAGGTCTTGGGACAATGGGTACTCTCGAAAGTGCCCTCGCCAGCGGTATTGTAAAGCAATTGGTATTCGTTCAGAATACGACCTTTCTCAACATTGAAGTAGTAACCATCCGCATGTCCCTTTGTAGGGTAGGGGTCGCCTGGTCCTATCACCTCAAAGCCTACGGTGCTTACCGTAAGTCCCCATTGCGCATCGCGCTCGTTGGCCAGCATGTATTTACTTTTCTGCATACTTCCTCCTTTCGCAAGGTATCCACATCCAGAAGGTAGAACCATGTCCTTCGCCTTCGGATGTTACACCAATGAATCCTTTGCAACGGTCTACAATGGCTTGACAGATGCTGAGGCCAAGACCAGTACCTTGTACAAAATCGTTCAGCTTTACGAAGCGCTCGAATACGCTGGCCTGCTTGTCCTTTGGAATACCTGCTCCTGTATCTTCGCAATAGAAGTAGAGACCGTCTGCAAGTTCTTTTCCATCGAGGGGCACGCGCTGTTCGTAGTGATAGCCCACCTTGATATGTCCCTGATGGGTATATTTGACGGCATTTGTCGTAAAGTTGGTAAGAATCTGCATCGTACGACCATTATCGAGTGTCGTTTCGTAGGTCTCGTATGGATTCTCCTTGATAAACTCGACGCCTGGTTCTTGAACACGTTGGGCCAGGGTTTGGCAAATGTCTTCGAATGCCTTGGCAAAGTCAAGGTCTTTGGGCAAGATAGACAATGCCTGACTCATGTTCGAGGCCATGAGGATATCGTTGATGAGTCGCATCAGCATATCGCAGTTGTTGCGGATGATACGGATAAACTCCATGCGCTCCTCCTTGGTATCTACCATTGGCAGAAGGTCGCTGAAGCCTACGATGGCATTCAGAGGGGTACGAATCTCGTGGGTCATGTTTGCCAGGAAGGCACCCTTCATCTTACCTGAGTTCTCAGCACGTGAGGTTTCTTCCTTCAGCTTGTTCTGGATGAGCATCAGGTTGGTGATATTACGGGCGATACCAAAGTAGCCGATGACCTTTCCGCTCTTTGAGAGTGTAGGCACACCGCTAACGGCATACCATGCTGGTGTCTTGGAATTGTGGGTGTACTTAAAGTGGTGGATGACATTGAATGACTTCTTCGCATTGATGGCTTCCTTAAATCCTTCTGCAGCTTCTACTCGTTTGTCCTCAAACATTCGTGCTGAGTACGCATCTAATGATTCTGTATATTCGAACTCACGAAGCGAACGAGACAACGCTACCGTCATTGCCTTCAGGTTGATCTTCCACACATACATGTCGCTCTTCTCCAAGATATAGTGAAGCTGTTGCTCATAGATGTTCGATTGTTCGCTGGCCTTGTTAATCTCGCGAGCATGTTTCTGCTCCTCAAGATACATACGTCGCTCATCAGTTACATCACGAGCTGTAATAGCGTAGTAATGTATTTCGCCTACTTCGTCGAAAATTGGTTGAACCCTGATTTCAATACGTTTGTCGATGTTAAGCTCCGGATAGTACATATGTTGACCTACAGTGAGGGTTTCCTTACTCCCCTTTTCATACTGTCCTTTCAGTACAGGCACATCAAAGAAACTGGTCTGACGGAAATACCTTTCACTCTCTTCATCGAATTCGCAGAGTTTTTTCATGTTCTCATTGAGGTCGATAAGTACGCCATCCTTATTATAGAAAGACATGGCCACAAGGCTGGTATCGAACATCTGCTGATAGGTCGTTGCCAATTTCTTATTGGCCATCTCCTCGTCTATAGCTTCAGTCAAATCTTTGAAGGTATAGATGACGTTGGTCACTTTATTATTCTCCTTCTCTGCAACAATATGACCCTCGATATGGAGCCATTCTGGTGAATCTTCTGTTCCAATATTCCATATTCCTCTGATAATAGAATGCGATTCCTTGCCAGAAAGTAAGGCTTCCCTATCTTTCATAAAACTTTCACGCACATCAGGATGGACTTTTAAGATACATTCATCTTCTGGTATGCCCCTCTCCGGCAGCAAATTACCATAGATGTTTTTAAACAGCCTGGTTTTTACGTCGTAGTCTATGACGTAGAAGTTACCCATGTCGAGGGCTTGCTTCATCATCTGGTTCAGCTCGATAGATTTCTTGACAGCTGCTTTGACGCGTGCTTTAATCAGACGACTTAACAAGAAAGCGATGATACCCAGGATGATGATCGTAATGAGTACAATCAGGGAAACGGGCGATGAATCGTGGTGTACACGCTCTGGGTAGAACCACTTGTCGCGAATCTTCTCGATTTCGCCAGATTGTTCCAATCGTGCATACATATCATCGATCGCAGCAATAAGTTTCTCATCATATCCGATGATATGTAATTCTCCTGCTGGAATATCGATGGGGTCGAGTTCGATATTATCGATGGCTAATTCTTTCAGCTTAATCTTAAGCGGGTTCTCTCCCCAGATGTAGTACTTGTATTTACCCGATAATAAACCCGTTAGTGCCTCTCTCGACGAGTGATATTCTGTATGGAAAGCAGGACGTCTTTCCAAAAGTTTTAAGGCACCATAATCGTTACGCTTTAAAATAACGGTATCTCTATTCGAGAATTGGTCAAGGCTGACAATCGGTTTTGTCATTCTGTGGCGTGCCACCTTTACGTTGTAGTACGTAATCATATTCTGCGTCATGACGTATGGACGCTTATCGAATATAGACGACAAGGCGTGAATCAAGTCAGCTTCGCGACTCTCAAAGCTGTTCATACACTTATACCATTCCTGCATGACAAACTTATGGGGAATGTCGAGTTTGTCGAGTACCAAGTCGAGTACATCGATAATGTAGCCATCGGGCGTTCCCATGTCGTTCATGTACTCGTATGGTGGAAACTCCCAGTCGCTGGTAATCACGAGTGGGCGCTCTTTAGTATATTCCCTGATGAACTCTGCGCTGGCAGGTATCGCAAAACACCATGTCAGCAGCATCATGAGAATGGGGAGTAATATCTTTCTGGTCATATATGTTTGCTGTTTATATCCGTTCCATTTCTACAAGTTTGCAGGGCAAGGTAAACCATACGGTAGTGCCTTTTCCTTCTGTCGATTTCAACTGAATCTCGCCACCCATATAATTAATCAGCTCATGGCAGATGCTGAGTCCGAGGCCTGCACCTGTATTGGCGCCCGTCACAAAGCGCTCAAATATATGTTTGATAGCAGCTTCAGGAATACCGCTTCCTGTATCTTCCACAGAAACCAGCAACTCGTCGCCAATGTAATCGTAGCGTACCAGCACCTGTCCTTTCTTTGTGTTCTGGGCAGCATTGGTCACGATCTTATCCAGAACCATGGCTACATTGGGTTCGTCGATCTCTATCACAAGTTTCTTATATGGATTCTTGATGATATAATCTACGCCCTCCACTTGATGACTTGCCCAGGCATCCTTGCATCTCAGGTCTATGCTCCTGGCAAAATCAACAGGCCTGTGATTGATGGTAATCATACCGGCATCAAGGCGAGAGAGGAACAGAATGTCATTGATAAGCTTCAGCAAAGCTGCAGAACTATGCTTAATCTCATCGATAAATACCGTTTCTTCTTCTGGCGTATGCTCCATCTCGAAGAGTTCAGCGAATCCTACTACTGAAGTTAGAGGTGTACGTATCTCGTGGCTCATGTTATGGAGGAAGGCATTCTTTACGATTTCTACTTCCTGAGCTCTGAGTGTCTCTTGGGCCAGTTTTTCTTCCAGAGCCTTAATGTCACTAATATCACGACACATACCAAAGTACTCTTTTATCTTGCCATTCTCATACGATGGGAAGAAGTGGAATTGCAGGTGCAAAGGAACACCACTCTTCTTGTGGATGACCGTCTTCAAATCTTCTTGAATCGTGTCGCTCGTCATTCCATCCATCTTGTTCAGTATGCGTAAGGCTTTCTTCTTCGATTCCTCACTTATAAATGATGCAAGACGTGTTTGCGTCAACGCATATTTCTCGTGATTGATTTCGCTGTAAACGGTGAGGATGTGCGTGCTGACGTTATATTTTACCATACTAACACCACCCACGGTCAGCACGTAGTCGATATTCTTGATATAGTTAGAAACCTCAGCGTTCATCTTCTCCAACTGCTTGATATTTTGCAGGAGTTGTTTGTAAGAATGGGCCACCTCTGTTACTTCTCGACCAGTGCCAAAGAAGCCGATGCGTTTGCCTTCGTCGTCGAACACGGGAATAACCTGAAACTCGTAATAGGCCTTTTCTTTCCAAACGAAACCTCCAAGGTCTTTTCTCTTGTCAGTGTTGGTCAACAGCATGGTGGCATAAAACATTTCGAAGTCGTCTGTAATCAAATTGGGCATGCCTGTAATATCGCTGATAGAGAGGTGTTTGGCGATGACAGGCGTCTTCGATGTTTTGAATACCTTCAGAATTCGTTCGTTCACGTCTTTGATATAGCCGTTTTCGTCGAAAAGAATCATGCTTACCATACCCGTATTGAAGATCGTCTGATAACGAAGCATGGTATCCTTCGACTTACGATGACGCATGACCTCTTCTGTAATATCGTTCTTTGAGCAGATGATGACAGAAGGCTTGTTATGCTTATCACGACTCAATACAGAGAGGACGATGTTATAGTAGCGCTCTTTTTGGTCTTCACCCATATTTTTCGTTAATTCGAAAGATACCTTGTCTGTCTTTCCCTGAATAATGTCTTTGAGGGTTTTGCTGACTCTGATGAATTCTTCATGACCGAATTGTTCAGAGAACTCGAGAGAATTAAGCGTCTTTTTCGTTTTTCCATCATCTCTTATGACGGTGAATGTCTGCGTGGCCACATTGTAGGTCATAAACCTTACATGACTGGTTTTAAGGATCAGCGAAAGACGGTCATTACTCCTTTTTAACTCGTTGGTCATCTTTCTCTCGCGTACCTTATATATAATATAGTAAAGGATGGCGCCTACAGAGATGGCTGCTAATACAGCTACGAGATTCCATATCCATGAGGGGATACCAGTATCCTGCTTTTCAGGATAGAACCATTTGTTTTGTATGTCTGTCAACTTATCAGTCGCACGAAGCATGGCATATACACTATCGAGCTGTGCTAAGAGATGGTGGTCGTTAGAGTAGAATTTGTATTCTCCAAACGGTAGCTCAAACGGTTCTATCTCAAGGTTCGTTGTCTTATACTTCTGAATGAGCCATTTCAGCGACATGGTATTCCAGATGATGATACCGTCGTTCTCAGAACTTACCTTCTGGATTACTTCCTGCATGTCGTCGTAGGCCTCGATGCCAGCAGCCAGATTATGATCCTTGATATAATAGTGGCAAAAACTGCCATCGTGAACAATAACTGTGTGGGTATTTAAATCTTCACCAGTTTTAATTCTGATGTTCTTGCCCTTGGGATATACCACACTATGGGTAAACAGCTGAACGATCGATGTGCTGAAGGAAGCATCGTTCTTACTATATTCAGCATCCATACGGAACATCAGGTCCGACTTGTGGTTCTTCAGGTCTGCCTGAGCCTCAAGGGTTGGTTTCAGTTTGATGACATAAGGAATGTTTAATTCCTTGAACATCATCTTTAACAGGTCGACGTTAAAACCATCAGGTTCGCCTTTCTCGTTTAAGAATACGTATGGCCATAAATCCCAGGCGTCCTCATAAATAAGTGGATGCTCTACATCGTACACATGGATACTGTCACGGTTTTCTACAGAATCTGCGAAAGCCGTGAGGTGTGAGATGCAGATAGTGAATAAGACTAGGAGTAATCTATTCATTGTTATGTTCGTTTTTGCTATTAATTACTAATTCGTTCGCAGGGTAGCCATGCCCAGAAGGTAGAGCCCTTGCCTTCGCCCTCTGATGATACCCCTATATCGCCTTGACAACTATCTACGATAGCCTTACAGATACTCAATCCAAGACCCGTGCCTTGCACGAAGTCGTTCAGCTTTACGAAACGGTCGAATACGATGCCTTGTACCTCTGCTGGTATACCGGCACCCGTATCCTCACAATACATGTAGAGTCCGTTCTTGCCTTTTCGCTCCTGTTGTTCGTAACCTATCTTAATATGGCCCTCGTGTGTGTACTTGATGGCGTTGGTTACGAAGTTGGTTATAATCTGCTGAATACGCCCACCGTCGAGCGTGGTAAGATACGAGTCGTACGGATTCTCCTTGATGAATTCTACGCCTGGTGTCTGAACACGGCTCTCTAAAGATTTGGCGATATCATCGAACTTCTTGGCGAAATCGATTTCTGTAGGCGATATTTCTATGCCACTACTGTCGAGCGCTGATACGGCCAAGAAGTCGTTTACGAGTCGTAACAGGATATCGCAGTTGTTCATAATCACACGAACAATTTCCTTTTTCTCTTCTGGTGTAGACATCATGGGCAACACATCCGAGAAACCGACGATGGCATTCAGTGGCGTACGTATTTCGTGGGTCATGTTAGCCATGAAGGCACTCTTCCTGATACCCGACTGGTTAGCCCGTTCTGTCTCTTTCTTCAGTCGTTCCTGCTTCAGAATGAGGTCGGTTACATTTCTAACCACACCATAAGTTCCCACTTGTTTACCGTTCTCGAAGTAAGGAATGCTGTCGATAAAGTTCCATTGCAAGTCCTCATCTTTATGGAAGAACGGGTGCATATTGGTGAGGGTCGACTTGGGTTCGTTGAAGAAGTTATAAGGATCGCGCAAACCCTGACTGAACGGGTCGTCTACGAAATGGGCAATGAGTTCGTCAAATCCCATCTTCGTCTCCGGATTGGCCATACCTTTATAGAAGGTGACTTCTTTTTTCTCAAAATCGGTACGGAAGAAGCGCATGTCAATATGATCCATCAGGTATTGCAGCTCTTTCTCGTACAGCACAATCTCTTCGTTGGAGTGCAGAATGATTTGCTCATTCATTTTGTTGTCTACGTAGAGCTCTCGTTCCTGGCTGATATCACGGATAGAGATTGAAATGAGGTCAAGTTGCTGCTTGTCGTTATAAAGCGGATGTACTCGGATTTCAGTATAGCAGTTTACGTTTCGCTCTATCACCATCGTCTTTGTGCAGTAATAGAGCTCAGATATTTGCCTGTTTTCTATTACATCACGGAAGGAGGCGAATTCGAACATGGTTCTATCGTAATAGAAGGGGTCTTTTTCTGACTTGAACTTCAAGATCTCACGCATCTTCGCATTGGTCGTGAGTAGTTTACCGTCTTTGTCAACGAAGGCCAGTCCTACCAAGCTCAAGTCGAATATCTGACGATAACGTTCCGTCATCATCTGCTCTTCTCGCTCTTGCCTTATCTCGTCTGTCCGATCCGTCAATGTGCAGAAGAATCCAATGGGCGCCTTTTGCTTTTTATCTGAATATTCTGCGATACCTACATCGTGAATATATCGCCAGTTTCCTTCATGCTTGTTAAAGCTGCAATCCCATCTGAAGGTACAGTCAGCGGTTTTTGCGCCCTGTATCAGTCTCCTGAGGAATGATTGATACAGGTGCCTGTCTTCCGGATGAATATACTCGAGGCTCTCTTCGTAGCCCATGCCTTTTCCTGGCAGGAAGTTGCCATACATATTGACGGCATGGCGACTTTTAAGGTCTAAGCGCAACACGTAGTTATTGCTGGCTTGCAAGGTGTGTTGCATAATGGAAGAGATTTCTTTGCTTCGACTGGCATCCTTGTGAATGCGAAGAATGCTAAGTCGGTTTATACCTAATCCGATGCCAAGCGCTAAGACAATCAATATGATAATTAGTATATTCATCTTTCGAGCGGATTTAATTCGTTTCTCAGTTTCTTGTCTGAGCTGATCAGTTCACACGGGATGCTCACAAAGAACGAGTTGCCCTTGCCTGGTTCTGATTGCAGTTCGATGGTACCATGCATCTGTTCTATCAGTTCCTTTACGATAGGCAGGTCCAGTCCTGTGCCTACATGCTGTGATTCTTCTTCATCCACAAAGCGACTGAATGCATGTTGCAATGCTTTGGCATCCATACCATTGCTGGTATCTTCGATTGTAATCATCAGTTCACCTTGACGATAGTCGTATTTTGCACTTACATAACCTTCGGTAGTGGTAAGGCATGAATAGTAGCATAGCTTCTGAATGGCGATTTGCAGGTTCTGGGGGTCGATGTTTACGATCAGTTCGTTGTAGGGATTCTCCACATTCGCCTTTATGTTGTCGTTCAATGTAGTCCATCCCATGTAGCACCAACCATCAAACAGCGGTGCAAAGTCTGTTTGCTGGTAGTTGTATTCAATCATGTGGGCATCGATGCGTGAAAGGAAAAGAATGTCGTTGATGAGTGCCAGCAAGATGTCGGTATTCTTTTTGATTTCTTCCGCAAAGATGGTTTCATCCTCCTCGGCATGATCGGTATTGAAAAGTTCTGCGAATCCTATCACGGCATTCAGCGGTGTTCTTAACTCATGGCTCATATTGAGCAGGAAGGTGGTTTTCAGTTGCTCTTCTTCAAGTGCCTTTTTCGTTTCCTCCTCCAGCTTCAGTTCGGTATGGGTCATTTCCGTTTCATTGCGGCAGATGCCGAAGTAGTGCGTAATCTGACCTTCTTTATTCGTGATGGGCATCATGTTGAGGTACAGATAAACGTCTCTGCCTTTCTTGTCTTTCAGGATGGTATGCAAGCGTTGTGCGAAGCTGCTGTTCACCTTGCGGTCCATGCGCATCAATAGGTGCTTGGCCTTTTGTCGGTCGTCAGGATGCGTCAGAGCCATGCATCGAATCTGACTCAACTCGTACTCAGGCTCGCCAAGATCTTTCGAAATTTCCAGCTCGTGGGTTTTGGGGTAGTAGTTGATCAGTCTTACCTCACTGATTCTAAGCGAATAGTTCAGGTTCTCTACGTATTCTTGTATGTCTTTTAAGCGTTCTTCTACCATACGTGACATCTCTTTCTGATGATGGTCCGACTCTACCACGTCAGTAATGTTTCTACCGGCAATGATCACGCCTAAGTAATTGCCCTTTTTGTCCCAAATCGGACTGAGATTGGTTTCGTAGTAATTCTTGCCTCGCAATCTGATATCCGGTATTTTCTCGTCTTGCTTTTCCTTATCGATGTCCGTAATCGACGAGAATATCATAGGGGATCTGAAAGCGATGTCCATGCCCTTGAAAGCAGGCACGTCCTTGAGGCTTACTCTATGTTCAAGGAGGGCTTGACGATTGGGAATCCTAAACGTTTCGAGCGCCTTGTCGTTAATGCCGGTAAGGATGCCGTTCGCATCGTAGTAATACATGTCAACGAGCGACGAATTGAAGATGTTTTGATAGCGCTGCATGAGATTTCTGGTCTTCTCTACAGAACTTTGTTCTACTGTGATGTCGTGCAGGGTACCAACGATAACGGTTGGATGGTCATGGCGATCTCTCCGAAGGACAGAGACGGTTGTCTCGAAGATTTTCTGCTTGTCGGCTTTTTCATCCTTCGGTGCAGCCCCTTTAACCACAAGAGAATCTGACAGCAAGTTACCTTCCTTGATGTCCTTTATCGCTTTTCTGAGTGTATCGAAATCCTCGCGATCAAATAATTTTGAGAAGTCGTAGGGGATGTAAACGGTTTCTTTTAGGTCTTCTTGAGAAAGCAGCCTGAAGATGTTTTGCTGGATATCATAGGTCCACACCTGCGTTTTATTAGAGGTCATGATGAGTGCCAATTGGGCATTCAGTCGCTCAGATTCATTCCTGACAGCCTTTTCGCGTCGGAATGTAATCCTGTTGTGGATAATCATGACAATAACGGTTATCACGAAGGCTGCTATCAAATAGCCCAACAGATAACGTGTGTCGAATATATATTGGTCTAAACTCATGTTGTCTTTTAGAGTGGTAGTAAACATGGGCAAAGTTAGCGGTTTTTGCGCAAATAACCAAATGTTTGGACGAAAAAAACAAAAAAGCTATCAAATATGGCTATAAAAATTGTAAAACGTTTGGCGATTTCAAGGAAAAGCGTTACTTTTGTCATCAGAAAAGACTAAAACTATCAGATATGTTAGACGTAAAAGAAACATTAAAGAAGAGTGAAGAGAGAATGGAGATGGCTGCTATGTTCTTGGAAGAAGAGCTGAATCGCATTCGTGCCGGTCGTGCCAATGTGGCCATTCTCGATGGTGTTCGTGTGGATTCTTACGGAAGTAAGGTGCCCTTGAACCAAGTTGCTAATGTCAGTGTGCCCGATCCTCGTACCATCGCTATCAAGCCTTGGGACCGCAAGGAGATTCGTGCCATTGAGAAGGCTATCATGGATAGCGATGTAGGTATCACCCCTGAGAATAATGGTGAGGTGATTCGCCTGAACATCCCTGTGCCTACCGAGGAGCGTCGTCGCGATTTGGTAAAGCAGTGTAACAAGATTGCTGAGAAGGCCAAGGTCGAGGTACGTAATGTGCGTGGTGATATCAAGGATAAGCTGAAGAAGGCGATTAAGGACGGTCTTTCTGAGGATAATGAGAAAGATGCAGAATTAGAACTTCAGAAACTCCACGACAAGTACATCAAGAAGCTCGACGCCCTGATTGAGGCAAAGAACAAGGAAATCATGACTGTATAAACGGAATGTCCCTGCCCTGGCTAGGGTAGGGACATCTTTTTTATGAAAGGTTTAGTAGTTAAGAATACAGGCAGTTGGTACACCGTCCTTAGCGACGATGGCCAACTCATTGATTCTAAAATAAAGGGTAACTTCCGCTTGAAAGGTATTCGCAGTACCAATCCGGTGGCGGTGGGCGATCGCGTAGAGTTGATTACCAATCAGGAGGGTACGGCTTTTATTACGGCCATCGAGGATCGTCGTAACTATATCATCCGCAAGTCGCAGAACCTCTCCAAACAGAGCCATATCATTGCGGCGAATGTCGATCAGGCGATACTCGTTGTCACCATTAATCGTCCGCAGACTTCCACCACCTTTATCGATCGCTTCCTCGCTTCTGCTGAGGCATACCGTGTGCCCGTCATCCTTGTTTTCAATAAGACCGACTTGCTCGATGAAGATGAGTTTCGTTATCAGCAAATGATGATGACGCTCTACGATACGATCGGCTATCAGTGTTTTGCCATTTCTGCCAAGAAGGGCGAGGGCATGGACGAACTGAAGGCGCAACTGGAGGGTAAGATTACCTTGCTCAGTGGCAATAGCGGGGTGGGGAAGTCTACGCTTATCAATCAGTTAGTGCCTGGGGTGAATCTGCGAACGGCAGAAATCTCCGATGCCCACAATACAGGTCAGCATACCACTACCTTCAGTGAGATGATACCTCTGCCGCAAGGCGGATGGCTGATTGATACTCCAGGCATCAAGGGCTTTGGCACGTTCGACATGGAACCTGAAGAGCTCACGAGCTATTTCAAGGAGATCTTCCGTTTCTCGGAAGATTGTCGCTTCTCAAACTGTACCCACACCCACGAACCCGGTTGTGCAGTCCTCAAAGCGCTTGAAGACCATTATATCGCTGAAAGTCGCTACCAGTCTTATCTCTCTATGCTTGAGGATAAGGATGACAGCAAATATCGCGAAGCGTATTAAAAAAGCCCTTGCAAATCTGCAAGGGCCTTATTGTCTTTAGAATTTGAAGTCTATTCCTGCACCAATTACGTGGTTGGTTCTGCTATAAACGTCTTTACCTGGGTAAGCTGTGCCAAGGTAGTTCTGCTGCTCATGTGTGTACTTACTGTAAAGTGAGCAGAAATAACTAATGTTCAAGCGTATTTTCTCGCTGATGTTCCAAGCACCACCAAGACCCAGTGAGTAGCTGTCACATGCAAATGACGTATTTTGCTGGTAGCCGTCAGAAAGACCGTAGTCAGTACGCTGACCACCACAGCTAACGGTAAACTTATCGTTGATGTCGTACTCTACACCAGCCAGTATCTCGTGCGTACCATGCTTAAGTTCCTTCTGGCGATTGTCGGCCATGATAGCATGTTTGTCATCGAAGAAGTGGTATTCCAGAGCAGCACGTAATTTCTTTGTGAACTCATATCCCACAGCTACAACGAAGAGCGAAGGCATATCGTAGCGTACGTGCTCATCGGGCATGTAATTCTTGATTTTTGCTGCCATCTCATCGCCCATCGATGCTGCAAGAGCGGCTAAAGTGTTCTCGTTGCCCATCTTTTCTGCCAGCGCCTTGATGTCAGTCTGTTGTCCCATCATGGTAACGCTAAGAGCCTTGGTATCATTCTTCGTGTTAATCTTTGAACGGAAATCATAACGGGCAGCGATGGTAAGCGGACCATTGTGATAGTCGATGCTGACGATAGGCGCAATACCCCATGCACGCTGGGTGACATCCAGCTGAAGGTCCATCAGCTGCTGACCACCGAGTTGCGCGTTAGCCGTAGCCGTTACGTATCCGCGATTGTAGCCGTCGTAGTAATTGGCACGAAGTCCGATGGCAGCTGCGAAATTGTCATTTATCTTATAAGTAAGATTGAGCTGTCCTCCGTAAATATACTGTTTGCCCTTTACGTTTGAGTCAATGCCATACATCTCGGGTGTGATAATCGGACTCTGAGGATTTGCCATATGTGCTGCAACGGAGCTCTCGAAAATCTTGCCCATTGTCATGGCGTTGAACATAGGTATACCATCCTTGTATTCCACAAAACCGCCGCTACCTACAATTCCGATCATGGTTGAGAGAACCAAGCGGTTCTTTTTGTAAGATGCGAAGATAGCCGGTACAATGGGGGCAGAAGCCTTTCCTTCATACTTGTGGTCTAAGTTATAACCCTGATATACACCTGGATAAGCCAGATAGTTAGGCACTGTGGTCTCGATATTACGATACTGCCAGGGCTTCTGGAAGTTCAGTGAAAGCTGGAAACCCTCATGTCCCCAAGCCAGTCCGGCAGGGTTGCTGTAAGCAGCATCAATTTCAGTTGAAGCACCACGCGCAAACATACGATCGAAAGCGATGTGATAGTTTGTGTTGGTCATGAGTCCTCCTGCCAAAGCAGAGTTGGTGGTCAGGAGGACTAAAGCAGCGAAGCATAGTAATTTTCTCATCATTTTAATCTGTTCAATGGTTTATGGCTGCAAAGTTAGCAAATAATCCATAAAAAACCGAAAAAATGACGAGAAAAATACGTAAAATGAACAAAAAATTGCGCTAGCCGATGGTAATTTCGTATTTCGACATAAAAGAAGCCCCTGGAAGCAGGTGATTCATAAAGGGTTTGTCCTTGAATTCGCCCTCGAAATCGCTGGGGTCGCCTACGCCATACCAAGGCTCTATGCAGACGAAGGGTGCCTGCTTGTCGTACGGACTCCAGAAGGCGATGATAGGCGTGTTAAAATCTACCGTCACCTCCGCTTTGCCCGCTTTGTTGAGCAACTCCGCTTTGTGCAGCTGACTCTTATGTACTTTAATCGAGTCGTTGCGCCACGTATTGTTCGAAAATTCCATCATGCCATCCTCAGCCTCGATGAAAGGCACTTCGTCCATCTCGTGCGAGCCGTCCAGGTGACTATGCAGGGCGTCCAACGGCTCACGGTTATCCAGGCGGATGCGGCCCTGTTGCGTGTCGCCAGCCTTCATGTCGGGGATGTTAAACGCAGGGTGCCCACCTATCTGGAAGTGAATCTCGCGCTTGTCCGAGTTGTGTACATGCCATATCACACCTATCTTATTATCGTCTATCACGTAGCTCACGCTCAATACGAAGTCGTAGGGGTACACTTTTTTGGTTTCCTCGCTCGATTCCAGGGCCAGCGTTACCTTCCGAGGACTCTGACTAATCACCTTAAACGTCGCGTCTCTGGCGAAACCATGCCTTGGCAGGTGGTATTCCTTACCCTCTGCGCGATAGGTTTCATTGTTTACACTGCATACAATGGGGAAGAGGATAGGCGAGTGCCGACCCCAGTATTTGGGGTCAGCCTGCCATAGATATTCCTTACCATTGCTGTCTTTGATACTCTGTAGTTCAGCACCTTTCTCTGATACGAGAATCGTAATCTGGTCATTTTGTAGCTCTACCATAGTTGGAAAATATTGGTTTCTGCTGCAAAGTTACGATAAATAAATGAGAATCATGCAACTTACGACAAAATATCGAAATTATTATGTCAGGTGCCTCACGCACTCACGCCCTCACATCTGCAATTTGAGAAATTGCGGTAGACGAGAGAAAATTATCTATTAATTTATTTATTATTATATATATATTATAATATATATATAATAATAAATAAATATTGAGTCATTGAAATGATAGCGTCGTAATCATCCAAAAACTAAAAGTGAGTGCGTGAGGGCGTCTGTGTGTCTTTTGACGTAATATTTTTAGGAAAATGTCGTAAGTTACGGTGACGCACTAACACACACTAGGCAACTATAAAATATTTTCACGTGTCTAAATTTAACCTCAAAACACGTCATCAAAAGAAAAAATTGCTACTACGTGAGAGCGCAAAAATTCCCTAACTAGGGAAAAAGTTTTTTCCTTAATATTTTTTTTAAAACGCTAATACAGGAAATTATATTGTAAGTTATTTTGGTTTGTGAGCCTTTTCTAATAATCATTAGGGGCCTGAAAATGTCCCTTTCCGCATCATATTACTTACGACATAATCTTAAAATTTTCACGTTTTTCTTGCACATAGAAAGGATCCCTTCTGTGTGTTGTTGGTGCAAAGATACAAAAAAGATTCATTTGCGACAAGTTTTTGAGCGAAAATAAAGGCTTGCATCCCGCAAGCCTTTATTGCGTTATATTACAGTTTAAAACAATAATTACCAGTCGTCATCATCAGCACCTGTGATTCCGTTCTTAACGGCTTCCTCCACCTTGTCCATGATGGCATTCGAGTAGGCATGGGTCATTACGAGCGCCTTTGAACAAGTGCGCTTCTGAGCGTCTTTCGGCACGAAGGGATAGTGCTTGACAATCTCCCACTGCTCATCGTAGAGTCTGCGGTCGGTATTGTCGTTCTTCAAACGCTTGCCGTCGCTGTAAGAGGTCTGATTCCTCCGGTTATTGTCCTCTTTGTCGCTTCCGATGCTACCAAACCAGCCACCGTCCTCTACTTTCAGGATATCGTAGTTCTGTACAGTGTAAGTGACACGTACCTTACCCTCTTTGATATCAATCTTGATCACTGGTGTGATACTCACCACATAGCGATAGAGCGTGCCCGTATGGTCGGCAATGGCATCGATGGTCGATGAGACAATGATGCATCCGGCTTCCTTGTCATTCAACGTGATAGCCTGCTTATCCTTGAAAGTGGCCGTTACCCAGTAGTTCAGAGCTACATAGAGTTGCTGCTTCGTCTTGCCTGGCGCCTCTATCACCTCCTGATAGGTCAGAGCCTCGTTCTTGTCGAGGGTCAGTCCGCTGGCAAGGTTGGCAGCGGCATCAGTCCATTTGTCACCATATTTGCTTTTGGCATATTTCTCCAAGTCGGCAGCTTTCATCACTTGTGCCTGAACACTAATCGTACCGCCAAAAGTAAGAATGGCGGTAACCATCACAATTAAAATCTTTTTCATCTTGTCTCTACACATAATTGTTTGTATTGTTATAATTCTTTCTTTATTTCAGTTTTACTTGCTTGTAGGCGACGCGCTCTCTGCGCCAGGTGTAGGTGCAATGGAGGGTGCCGTCGCGACCCTCGATGATGGCGGGGTAGGAGAACTCGCCCGTAGGAGAATCTTCGAGGGTAAGGAGGTGGCGCCAATGGATGCTGTCATCGCTGATGGCGAGGCTCAATGGCGTACGAGGCCCCTTGGGCTCGTTGGGCAGGGTCTCGAAATTATTATAAATCAGGAGATGGCGTCCATCACGGAGGGTAAGAGCATCCGTACCAGACTGGTTGCTGGGGATATCCGTCAGTACCACATCCGTCCACGTCATGCCATTGTCGCTACTATAGCTCGTGGCCAACTTGGCATTATGGGTGCGCATCAGCACCTGTAAACGTCCGTCTTTCAATCGCAGGAACGAGGGTTGGATGCAATCGATAGGGTGGGGTTGGTTATCATCCGTCTTGATGGCGACGGTAGAGGTGACGGGTCCTACGTAGGTCCACTCGCCCGTTTTAAGGTCGAGGATTTCTACATGGAATCGCCATCCGCCTACCTCGGTAGAAGATCCGCAAATGAGCTTGTCGCCAATCAAAATAGGCTTGTTCTTGATAGGACCAAGGAAGTTCTTTGGCAAGGCTTCGCGCTCAGACCACGTGCGACCACCATCGCGCGACTTCTTATAAAAGCCTTCCCACTCCTGAATAGACTTAGCAATCTTATAGAATAGCCAAAGCTCACCATCGGGCATCTCGAAAAGCACGGGATTCCAACAAGCCGTTGGCTCGCCATTAATCATACCGTCTTCGGCCAAGATGGGGGCGCTCCATGTATCGGAACCATTCTCCTTGATGCTGACCCAGATACAAACATCGGGACACTTTTCGTACGAGCCTCCGAAATAGGCGCATACCAAATCGCCCTTCTGCGTTTCAACAATCGTTGAGGCGTGACAAGAAGGGAAGGAGGCCTTTTCGTAAAGGAACTCATCCTTCAGAATCATAGGATCTCTCGTAGGGATGGTGACACTGAAGTCGTATTTGCCAGAACCTACATGGCGCATGGTGCCATCGGGCAGATACACGTCGGCAGAGGTATTGCAAGGTATCTCCACATGCCAATCGAGATGTTGGAGCGATTTCTGCCAACGACTCACAATCGCACCATAAGGCGATTGATAGCTGACATCGGCCATCGAACAGTCTTGTATCTCGAAACTGGGTTTCAGCGTGATGTGCTGATAGGCATCGTCGGAGCGGATACCCCCGATATACTGATAGCACCAAGTGACCAAATCGCCCAAGAGCATGACGTGGTTGCCGGAGTTCATGTCAGGGCCTGCCTTGTCGCCATTCCAAAGCTCCCAAATCGTGGTTGCCCCATGCTCTGCCATATAACCCCAAGAGGGATAGCGAGGCATGGTAGCCAACAGATAGGCCACATCGGCAAAACCATTGTCAGAGAGTCCACGCAAGAGCCAGGAGATACCAATGACACCACTCGACACGCGACCGCCATTTCGCTCCATGATATCCTCCACGAGATTACGTACGACATCGTCTTTGCAGTCATCAGGCACGAGTCCGAAGGCCAGTGGCAAGAGGTTTGCCGTAGCCGTATTGCTGCCATAAAAGACGGAATCGGGATAGAGCACATTGTCATGACGAGGCGAGGTGCCGCGACGGATGGTCAAAAACTTCTTATTGAAGGCCTCTGTGAGCGCTTTTGATTTCTGCGCCCAGAGGGTGGCATCGTCCGAAAGCCCCTGAAGATTAGCAAACTGCGCCATCAATTGTAGGCATCGGATGGTGTAGGCCGTAGCCAACAAACTACCATCCGTCTTTTCTTTCAGCGCACACCAATCGCCATATTTATCCTTGGTGATAATGCCATCGGAGAGGTATTCTTCCAGGATATGGAGCAACCACTTGCGGATAGCAGGGTAGCTATTGATGATAGGTTGCTTGTTGCCAAACTGCTTATAGAGCATGTCGCAACAGAACGGCAATGCTGCGGGCCATGTGATATCGTCGGTATAATAGTTCCAGAAGGCAGGGGCTACATCGGGGATATTGCCATCAGAGCGTTGCGCCTCACAGATATCCTGCATCCACTTGGTGTACAGGCGCTCATTGTTGAAGCAAAACGATTCGCCCATACTTCCTACCGTTCTGTCGCCCAACCATGGTTGACGCTCATCGCGTTGCGGACAATCGATAGGCATGCCCTTGTAATTATCAGCGATGCCCCACCAGGCATTCTGCACTACCTTATTTAATATGGTGTCAGAGCAAGCAAAATGGCCTATCGTCTGCATCTCATCAGCCACGAGACAAGCCTCTACATCGCTCACCTTGCCCTTGATTTCCACATACCTGAAACCATGATATACAAACGTAGGGTGCCATCGCTGGTTCTGTTTGCCACAAACGTAGATATCCTCAGAACGGGCACTCCGCAGATTGTCCGTATATAGAGAGCCGTCGTCGTTCAGTCGCTCTGCATAGCGAATGCGGATGGTATCGCCCTCCTTGCCCTGAGGCAGGAAAGATACCCATCCGGCCAGATTCTGACCAAAGTCGATGATGCCAGTGCCCTTGCCTTTTCGTGGCAAGACAGACTTCATAGAGGGCGTCATCTGAGCCCTTAACGTACCAGTAGGCAAGGCGGCACGCTCTGCCTGGAGCCATTTGGAATCGTCGAAACCAAACGTGTCCCAACCTAACATCTCCTTGCGGGCATCGTATTCCTCACCATCGTATTCATTATTAGCACGAATAGGTCCATCGGCGGTGATTTTCCATTTCTCATCCGTCTGGATGCATTCTTTCGTACCATCGGTATATTCTACCACCAGATTGATGCGACACTTGGGCAAACCAAAAGTGGTGTTCTTATAAGGCTTATCCTGACGCATGGCAAACCATCGGCCATTGCCCAGAATGATACCGATGCAATTGTTCTGCTGAAGGAGCGTGGTGACATCGTAGGTATTGTAATAGATGGTCTTGCGGTAATCGGAGGGCACAGGCATCAGCACGTCTTCGCCCACCTTCTGATCATTCAGACGGAGTTCGTACAGACCAAGACCAGCGACGAAAGCCGTAGCCCTTTTTACTTGTTTCGGTAAGGAGAAATCATGTCGCAGGTACCTTGCTGCCAAACGTGAGTGCTTGCCTCGGTGCTCGTCTGCTTGCAGACTTTCCAAGCCTATCCATCTTCCCTTCCACTTCGATTCGTTCAGTAATCCCATGCTGAACCGTTGAGGGCTGCTCCAAGCTGATTCGCCCTTGTTGGTGAAGACCTTTACTCGCCAACTGCAATGCTGGTTACTCTTTAAGGCAGTGCCCTGATAGGGAATCCAGAGTTGTTGGTTAGAAGCCACCTTGCCCGAGTTCCAGATGTCCTGACCATCGGAAGAAACGATGATCTGATAGGCCTGTTGGACAACATCCTGCTTATCAGACGTGATTTGCCAAGAGAATCTTGGTGCCTCCACGTCGATACCCAATGGATTCACCAAGTTCTCTGTTTTCAGGTTTGTAACATCCACTTTCGCCATCAGCAATTGTGGGAAGAAGAGTAGTATTAGTAGTAGTTGTTTCATAACGTTGTTATATTGTAATTTCTCCTGAACCTAAACATCGGTGGTGGTTCTCGTCATACACCACACAGAATTGTCCTGGTGCCACCCCGTGGATTTTTTCTTTCGAGTGGACCACGAACGAATGATCGTCGCTCCACGCCAGCGTCGCCTGATGGTATTCTGGGGTATGGCGAATCTTAAACGTGACGTTCACTGGGTTTACAGGGATGGTGAGGAAATGGAAATCGTGTACCTTGAAATCTTGCTGATAAGCCGTTTCGGGGTCGTAGCCATGTGACACGTAGAGGATATTCTGAGCCACATCTTTCTTAATGACGAACCAAGGTCCACCACTAAAGCCCATGCCCTTTCGCTGACCTATCGTATGGAACCACAAACCCTTATGCTGACCAATCACCTTACCCGTTTCGAGTTCAATCACATCGCCTGGTTGCTCACCAAGATAGCGACGGATATAGTCGTTGTAGTTGATCTTGCCCAAGAAACAGATGCCCTGCGAATCCTTTCGTTTGGCGTTGATCAGATGCTCGCGCTCAGCAATCTCGCGCACCTCGTCTTTCACGTAGTGACCAATCGGGAAGAGGGCCTTCTTCAGTTGCCAATCATAAATCTGAGCCAGAAAATCGGTTTGGTCTTTTACAGGGTCTGGACTTGTAACAAGCCACTTCAGCCCCTCCTCGTCGAACTCTGTTTGGGCATAATGACCCGTGGCGATCAAGTCATAGTCATGTCCTCGCTTCTCATGAAAGGCACCAAACTTAATCAGACGGTTGCACATCACGTCAGGGTTAGGGGTGTAGCCTGCCTTTACCTTGTCCATCGTATATTTCGTCACCTGGTCCCAATACTCCTGATGACAATCTATCACCTCTAACTTGCAACCATAGCGATGCGACACAGCGGTGGCCATCTCCAAGTCCTCTTCCGACGAGCAATCCCATTCCTCATCCTCTTCCGGACCTATCTTGATGTAGAAGCAATCTGGATGCAGTCCGAGGCGTGCAAACTCGTACACCACAACACTGCTATCCACACCGCCAGACAGCAATACGGCTATGCGCTTATTCTCTAACTCCTTGATATTCATGGGTGCAAAGGTACGACTATTTTCTGAAACTACCAAAGTAGCCGAGGCAGGATTTTTGCCATTCCTTGGCATTCTCCAATTGATGCTGTAATCTGTCATCAACCTCTTTCCATCGCTGGTCGTCAATTTCTGGTTTGACCCTGTTCCAGATGTCGACGAAATCCTCCACCTCTTTCACGCCTCTTGTATAGCGATAGGTCATCTCTTCGTAGACCGTTCTGCCACTCTTCATGCGGTAGGTCCAGGGTACACGATGGAACCAAAGCAGATAGCGCTCAGGACAAGTATTGATATCGTCGTAGATAGAGCAGTAAGGTTCGGCATACTGTGCGGTGGCATTCGAACCCGTGTGTGTACGGTCGAAACCAATGGAGTCGTTATTGGCCTTGTGGTAATAGACAGGGCACCACTCGATAGGATAATGGGCGATGTAGCCCTCAGGCTCAGGACCGTAGTGATGATCGAACTTGAAGATATGGTGCAAACCGATAGGCATCATATAATCGACACAAGCCTCACGGCTACGCAGCATCATGCTAAGTAGTTCATCATTGTAAGACTGGGTGATGTTGAAGGTCTGGTTCAACCACTCCTGAGCGATCGTCTCGGAGGTGAGGTTCGGATTCCAAGCCAGACGGCCAAAAGCATACCAGTTAGCTTGTGAGAAATGATGGCCACACCAATTCTTATCGAGACCAATATTAGCCACACCGGCAATACCCACTAATCTACAAGGAGACACGAAACTAAAGAACTCGCGCCACATGGGAGCCAAGTAAACGAGATGGCGAGACTGACCCAGATACTCCTGCGTAATCTGAAGTTCTGCCATCTGTTTGGTTTGCTTGATATTATCGAAGATAGGGGCATAAGGCTCACGAGGTTGGAAATCCAATGGGCCGTTCTTAGATTGCAGAATAACATTGTCGCTGAACTTGCCATCCAAATCCTGAAACTCTGAAACAGCCTGCTTGACACGATCCTCACCACTATGAGCAGCACCATAAACGAACGAGCGCCACATGATGATTCCACCATAAGGCTTTACCGCAGCTGCCAGCATATTGGCACCGTCAGCATGGGTACGCTTGTAATCGAACGGACCAGGCTGCCCCTCTGAGTTGGCCTTTACCAAGAAACCTCCAAAGTCGGGAATCAACTGATAAATCTCCTTGGCCTTCGCCTTCCACCATTGCTTCACTTGTGCATTCAGAGGGTCGGCTGTTTTCAGAACCTTACCTCCGTTAACACCCTTGATGGCGACATGCATCGGTGTGGCAAAATTCACGGACAGATAAACCTTGATACCATAAGGACGGAGGATGTCGGCATATTCCTTCACCTTATTAATATAAGGCGCAGACAACATCTTGGGCGATGCATTGACATTGTTCAAGACGGTACCATTGATACCAATTGAAGCATTGGCACGTGCGTATTCCTTTATCAGATTCGCATCGATAGGCTGATTAGACTCGTTCCAGAAGATGCTCAAGCCAGCATAACCTCGTTCGATACTGCCATTGAGATTATCCCAGTGGTTCAGAATACGAAGTTTGAAGTAGGGCTCGCTCTTACCCTTTTCGCCTCGCAACATGGCATAGGCACCATAAAGCAGACCCATCTCGTTTTTAGCCGTGATACTATTCTCGCCTATCAGATAAGCATCATCTGCCATTGTGGGGTCGATGATTAACGTCACGTCTTTGGGACTGAATGTCTTCAGTTCTTCTGCAGCGAGACAACTCGGACCAGTAATCTTTGCTTTGTTCAGAGGCTGATATCTTAGCCACAACTGATGTCCGTCTTCAGCCTTTGCCATTCCAACAAAGACCATCACAAAAAGGAGTAATACAAGTCTTTTCATTTTAATTAATCTTAGAATTTTCTGCAAAAATACAAAAAATTATCAATTATCAATTGTCAATTATCAATTATTTCGTACCTTTGTGCCAAATAACTAAAGAAATGATACAAAATGGAAAAGGTAAGACTACTACTCACGCTATTTTTGATGCTTTTTAGCACCTTCGCTAAGGCAGGCGATTTTACTGTTGGTAACAAGACTTTTCTATTAAACGGCGAACCTTTTATCGTAAAGGCAGCTGAAGTGCATTATCCTCGTATCCCTCGTCCTTACTGGGAGCATCGCATCAAGATGTGTAAGGCGCTTGGCATGAACACCCTCTGCATCTATGTATTCTGGAATATCCATGAACAACGTGAGGGCGAGTTCGATTTCACGGGCAATAATGATGTGGCAGAATTCTGTCGACTGGCACAAAAGAATGGTATGTATGTCATCGTTCGTCCTGGTCCCTATGCTTGTGCGGAGTGGGAGATGGGTGGCCTGCCTTGGTGGCTCTTGAAGAAGAAGGATATCCGTCTGCGCGAGCAGGATCCTTACTTCATGGAGCGCGTACAGATTTTCGAGAAGAAAGTAGGTGAACAATTGGCGCCATTCACTATTCAGAATGGTGGACCTATCATCATGGTACAGGTCGAGAATGAATATGGCTCGTATGGTGAAGACAAACCCTATATGTCGGCGATTCGTGATTGTCTGCGTGGCATCTATGGTGATAAGATTACCCTTTTCCAATGTGACTGGAGTTCGAATTTTGAGAAGAATGGTCTCGATGACCTCGTATGGACCATGAACTTCGGTACGGGTGCGAATATTGACCAGCAATTCAAGCGTTTGGGCGAATTGCGTCCTGATGCCCCTAAGATGTGTTCTGAATTCTGGAGTGGTTGGTTTGACAAGTGGGGAGCCAATCACGAGACACGACCAGCAGAAGAGATGGTGGACGGTATGGACGAGATGTTGTCGAAGGGCATCAGCTTCTCGCTTTATATGACCCATGGTGGCACTTCCTTTGGACACTGGGCTGGTGCCAACTCACCTGGTTTTGCACCAGATGTAACCTCGTATGATTACGATGCCCCCATTAATGAATATGGTGGTACTACTGAGAAATACTTCAAATTACGTGAGATGATGCAGAAGTACAGCAAGACCAAGTTGCCTGCCATCCCCAAGATGCCATCCCCGTTTATCTCCATCCCGCAATTCCAGCTCACTGATCATGCCGATATCATGATGGGTGGTGACACCTTGGTGATGGATAGTCCGTTGCGCACGATGGAGGAACTGAATCAGGGCTGGGGCTCGATCGTCTACATCACCAAACTGCCTGAGATCAGCACCCCAAGCGTACTGACGTTGAACGAGGGACACGATTATGCCCAGGTGTTCATCGACAATGAGTATATAGGCAAGATAGATCGCGTTCACAATGAGAACAGCTTACAGTTACCTCCCATCAAGAAGTTCCAAGAGTTGAAGATATACGTCGAGGCCATGGGTCGTATCAACTTTGGTCGTGCCATCAAGGACTTCAAGGGTATCACCAACAGCGTGACCATCTCGACAGAGGTAAAGGGCCATGAGATGATCTGGAACCTGAAGCGATGGAACATCCTGACCATCCCTGACGACTACGCTACCGCCAAGAAGGCACTGTCTACAAATCCTGACGGCGAATATATTCCCTCAAAGATGGGCTACTATCGTGGTTACTTTAACCTGAGGAAAGTGGGTGACACTTTCCTCAATATGGAGGCATGGAGTAAAGGTCAAGTTTATGTAAACGGCCATGCTGTAGGTCGCTTCTGGAACATTGGTCCTCAGCAAACGCTCTACGTCCCTGGTTGTTGGCTAAAGAAGGGCAAGAACGAGGTGATCGTGCTCGATGTGGTTGGTCCTTCTGGTGCGCCCATCATGTTTGGCCAAGACCATCCAGAACTCGACAAACTGAAAGTGGCGAAATCTCAGACGCATAACGATCCTAATGATAAGCCCGACCTGAATGCTGCAACCCCAGTAGCGAAAGGCACTTTCACAGCTGGTAACGGATGGCAGATGGTAAAGTTTGATACCCCTCAGAAAGGCAGATATGTAGTCATCGAGGCTCTTTCTACCCAAAAGGGAAACGACGAAGTGGCTATCGCAGAAATCTATCTGCGTGATACTAACGGCCAACGTTTGAGTCGTGAACCATGGACCGTAAAGTATGCAGACAGTGAGGAAATCCGTCGTGGCAATTATACCGCAGATAAGACTTACGACCTTCAGGAGTCAACCTATTGGCGTACTGGAAAAGGTGCGAAGCTCCCACATCTGATGGTGATCGATCTTGGTAGTGAGCAGACGGTATCAGGACTGGATTATCTGCCTCGTGCTGAAGAAGGTGCCCCTGGTAGTATCAAGGATTATAGACTATTCGTTTTACCATGATTCAATTCTTAGATATAAGTAAGATTACAGGATTATATCAGGAAGAGATACATGAGGCTGTCAATCGTGTGGTTGATAGTGGTTGGTACCTACAAGGGCGCGAGAATGCCTCGTTCGAAAAGAACTATGCAGCTTATATAGGTACCAACCATTGCGTGGGTACAGGCAACGGCTTTGATGCGCTTTATCTGATTTACAGAGCCTATATCGAAATGGGTGTGATGCAAGCAGGCGATGAGGTTATCGTGCCTGCAAATACCTATATCGCCTCGATTCTTGCCATCACGGAGAATGGCTTGAAACCCGTGCTCATTGAACCAAAACTCAATACGCTGGAGATAGATGACGAGGCTATAGAACATGTCCTCACCAATCGGACGAAATCAATCATGATCGTTCATCTCTATGGGCGTTGTGCCTATACGAATAAAATAGGCGAACTCTGCAAACGGTATGGTTTGAAATTGGTGGAAGACAATGCGCAAGCTCATGGTTGCAAGTTTGAAAGCCAGTATACAGGTGCCTTAGGCGATGCTGCGGGACATAGTTTTTATCCCACCAAGAATCTGGGTGCGATGGGTGATGGAGGTGCTGTAACCACGAATGATAAGACATTGGCTGAGGTGATAAGAGCGATGGGCAACTATGGTTCAGAAACCAAGAATGTGTTTAGGTATCAAGGTCGTAATAGTCGTTTGGATGAAGTTCAGGCGGCTATCCTCAACGTAAAACTCCGTCATCTGGATGATGCCATCAATCGTCGCAGAGCGGTGGCCCGTCAGTATATCGAAGGTATCAGGAATCCAAGGGTTAAGTTACCAGATGTGTTACCAGAGGAACAAAACGTTTATCATATCTTCCCTATTTTGTGTACGTCTCGCGACAGGCTACAATCCTATCTGTTGGAAAAGGGTATCCAAACGATGGTTCATTATCCTATTCCTCCCCATCAGCAAACTTGCATGAAAGCATGGAATAATAGGAGCTTCCCCATCACAGAACTGATTCATCAGCAGGAATTAAGTCTGCCGATGAGTCAGGTTCTGCGCGATGATGAGGTTCAAAACGTGATAGAAGTTATTAATAGTCAATGTCTATAACAGGACGAAGGGTTATGCCATTTGGCAGGTCTGTACCAGAAGTAAAGTCGTAGTTATCACCATTTTTGATGGATTGTCCCCATTTTAGCGTGCTTCCGTCCATACAATAATATTTCGACGAATTGCCATTGCCCAGAAAACTAATAGCTTTTGAATCTTTCGAGAAAATCTGGCATTCTTCTATTGTTGGTAGTCGCCAATGGTCATTTGTAGCTGCAATATCTGGTTTGCTGGCCTTACTCATTGCTGATTCAATGTTGGCAGATAAAGTGGCAAGGTCGGAACTATAGTTGAAGGCGGAACTTACTTTTGAGAGGATGACAGCTTTACGATTTGTGGCATCAACAGATACTACGTAAAAACCACCGTATTTGCTATTAGCTTGAGGCACATTATTCGTGTTGTTGAAATTGAAACTGATGTTTTTATCGGCATTCCACTCTGCACCAATAAGGGTTGCAGAGAGCATATTCGTAGAGAAAGTAGCATTGATATTCAGTTTTACATTGGCAGGGATTGGGGCTTCTGCTACATATGAATAGGGAACGGCTTTCTCTGCATTAAAGAACTTCACGGTAATGGTTGGCGCAACTGATGAAGGGAAAGAATATTGGTTTAGCAGAGCCTCCCAATCTCCGTTTTCTTTCTTGGTGAGTGTGAAAGAGGGTGTAGATGTGCCAGAAGGATAAGTACCGTTTAATTTTACCTCATTATATAGATTGCTAATGGTAACCTCAATCTTTATAATGTCGTCAGGAACCTGATGAACGGAAATTTTCTCAATCTTGAAAACTTTACGTTCGAGGTTGAGTGGCTGATTCTTGGTTTGTCCCTCTGTCATCGTCACTTCTGTATGACACATTAACAAGTCGCCGTTCTGGTCCGTTTTAGGTGCAATGGTGCTAGTGGTTGTGACATCTTCCAGATTCTCTGGTAAATCAAACTTGTTCAAATCACCACCAACGGCATAGATTTGGTAAGTGCCTGGCGATAAGATGACATCAGCACTTTGTGTCTCTGCTTCCGTGTTGATGATCTGCAAGCACGACGAGGCATCCTGATTGAAGATGTAAAGTCTGCCTGCTGAGACATCGGGTGCATCTCCTCCACCTCTGGTTTGAACTCGCAACATACCAGATGGCTTGTCATGTGAAAGCTCACCTTCCATGCTGTCGTTAATCACTTCCTCAGAGCAACTGCTGAGGCTCAATCCGCCACATAATGCGGCCCAAAATAATACATTAAATCTTTTCATAGTTCAGTGCTTTTAATAGCATGTACATTTAATTGGTTGCAAAGATAAATAAAAATCCCGAAACGGCCAAACCATTTCGGGACTTTTTTATTGTTTATTTGATGATGGCACCTCCATTGGGTTGGATAACCAGTTTCGCACGCCCTTTCTTATCCAATTTTAAAGACGTCATGGTTGGCTCACCTTTCTTATTGTCGATGTAAAGGGTGGGATTGCTGAAGTTGAAAGCAGAGAGATCAAGATTCAACGTCAGAGATTCTTTCTGTCCATTGAGCGCAGCAATGTACCAATCTGAACCATGGCGACGAGCCAGCACAACATACTTTCCAGGGTAGCCGTCAACGAAGCAGGTTTTGTCCCATGTGGTGGGAATCGTTTTCAGGAAGTCTATTTCGAACTGAGGCAACTCTGAAAGATTATTGGGTTGCATGGCCACACACTGAACAGAAGTCTGCATGATGATACCAGAGGCCATCTCGAAGATATCCGTCGTATGACGAGGATGACGACTCTTGTTATCTGGCGAGAGATACTTGTTCATGATAATACCTCCCCAATCCATCGCAGCTGTGGCATTACGACAGAAGGGGTGAAGCGTAAGGTCGAAAGGCTCTTTGATAGCTGCACCTTCGTTGAAGAATACATTCTCTGAAGCCAAAACAGCCTCTGAGGCCACATAATTAGGATACATACGCTCCCAACCACGAGGCATGGTGCAGCCATGGAAGATGACTTGCAAGCCATGACGATTCGCATCAGAGAGGATATCCTCATAGAGTGCCATCGTTTCCTGTTTGTCGCCTCCAAAGAAATCAACCTTGATGCCCTTGATACCGATAGACTTCATCCACTTCATCTCTCGCTCACGGGCAATCGCAGTATTCATGCAGTTACGTGGTGTTTGTGGGGCATCGTTCCAGAAACCATTACTATTATACCATAGCATCAGGTGAACACCCTTCGACTGGGCATACTTGGAGAGTTCTTCGATACGATCACGACCAATTTGCGTGTCCCACCAGTTATCCACCAGACAATACTCAAAACCCATGGCAGAAGCGAGATCGATGAATTTTACCTGATCGTCGTAATTGACGGATTTGTCTTGCCAGATAAGCCAACTCCATGTGTAACGACCAGGTTTGTAATCCGTTGAAACTTCATAGAGGGGTTTTACGAGGTCGTAGGAAATGGTTGTCTCTACAATAGGCTTGAGCGAATTTCCGATAGTAATCGTGCGCCAAGGCGTCTCTCCTGGCAGAGGAATAGCAGCGAAGTCTGTACCATAACCATTGTTCTCGCCCTTATCAGGGAAGGCAACGGTATAGCCAATGCCAGCCTGATAGTCAGAAAGGTGACAACCACAATAATTAGAGCCAACACCAGTCTCGCTGACGAGTGCCCAATTGTTTCCCATATGGAACAAAGCAGGGAAGATATACCCATGTCCATATTGAGAAGGTGTGTCCATAGGGGCATCGGCAGAATAGCCCTCCTCGTATGATGGTTTCGTTTGTTCCCAGCCAGTCTCTGGACCTATCTGAGGCGAGATAAAGGTCGTGGTGCCCTCAGGAAAGTTGAAACTACTGAGTTCTGAGAGAATACGTGTGCGTTTGTATTCTTTTTTATTTACCTTCTGACGAGGAATGAGATAGCGGAATGCAATGTCGTTATCAGAAACTTGAAAGAGAATGTCAAACGTTATGCCATCCTTGTTTAAGATGTTCAGTGTAAGCGTGTTTGCCTTGTACGAAGCACTAGAAGCCTTTGTGCCACGCATCTGATAGGTTTCATCGATAACACTTGTTTTGGTGTCTTTTATCGACAGGTTTCGTGTCAAGTCGCCTAATGAGGTCTTAAGACCTAAGGCTGAAGGCTGTAAAACCTCTTGTCCATCGAGTGTAGCAGCATAATAAAGTCTGCCACCAGCATCGCTGATGGTTACTTTCAATCCACCATTAGGTGATGAAACAATAACGTCACCAGCCCAAGCGAGGACTGATGACGCCATAATTATTGATAAAAGAAATAGTTTTCTCATTATAATAACTGATCGCTTTCGATATCCTTGAAATACTTATAGGTAGAAACCTTCAGTTCGTCAGCAGCCTCCTCATCGCTAACGATGATACCATGCTCATGCATCTGGAGTGCAGAAATCGTCCACATGTGGTTGACGCTACCCTCGATAGCTGCCTGGAGCGCACGTGCCTTGGCGTGACCATTTACCAGAATCATCACCTCACGGGCATCCATCACTGTACCAACACCTACCGTCAGGGCGTGGGCAGGAACATTCTCAGGCTTGCCACCAAAGAAACGAGAATTGGCAATACGAGTGTCTGTTGTCAAAGTCTTCATACGCGTACGACTCTTCAAAGAAGAACCTGGTTCATTGAAGGCGATGTGACCATCAGGACCAATACCGCCAATGAAAAGATCGATACCACCAGCTTCCTTAATCATCTCTTCGTAATGAGCGCACTCTGCTTTTAAGTCTGGTGCATTACCATTCAAAATATGAATGTTTTCCTTCGGACAGTCGATGAGGTCAAACAGGTTACGAGCCATAAAAGCATGATAACTCTCTGGGTGGGTCTCAGGAAGACCTACATACTCGTCCATGTTGAATGTAATGACATTCTTGAAAGACACTTTTCCTGCGCGATTAGCCTCTACAAGTGCGTTATACATGCCCACAGGAGAAGAACCTGTAGGTAAACCAAGTACGAACTTGTGGTCGGGAGTGGGGTTAAACTCATTGATTCTTTCAATGACATGATTTGCTGCCCACTGAGACATTTTCTGATAGTTGCTCTGAATAATAACTCTCATAATGTTTTTGATTTATTGATTTGATTTTGGTGCAAAAATACAAAAATAATTAGGAGTTAATAGAGTTAATGGAGTTAAAAGGAGTTAAAGGATGTGTTTTTTGTTTTTTTTACCTTTTTACTTTTTTACCTTTTTACTTTTATTTGTACCTTTGCACCAATATGAAGGAATTTGTAATATCAGAGGCTAAGGCTGAGACTGCTGTTTTGGTGGGACTTATCACCAAGGAACAGGATGAGGCCAAAACCAAAGAATATCTCGATGAGTTGGAGTTTCTGGCAGATACTGCAGGAGCTGTAACTGTAAAGCGGTTTACCCAGAAAGTAGGTGGTCCAAGTCAGACGACCTATGTGGGTAGTGGTAAACTACAGGAGATTAGAGACTATATTAAGAAATGTCAGGATGCCTACGATGAATGGCTCGATGCTCAGGATGCATCGCTGTTTGCAGAAGGTTTGTTAGACGAGACAAATGCCCCACAGCCAGTAGGTATGGTGATTTTCGACGACGAGTTGAGTGCCAAACAGATGCGAAATATCGAAAAAGAACTTCAGGTGAAGATTCTCGACCGTACCTCTCTGATCTTAGATATCTTTGCCATGCGAGCCCAGACTGCGGAGGCCAAGGCTCAGGTGGAACTGGCTCAGCATCGCTATATGTTGCCTCGCTTGCAGAGACTCTGGACTCACTTGGAGCGACAGGGTGGTGGCTCAGGCTCTGGTGGCGGTAAGGGCTCTGTAGGACTTCGTGGACCAGGTGAAACCCAGTTGGAGATGGACCGTCGTATCATCCTGCAACGTATCACCCTTTTGAAACAGCGTCTGGCTGAAATCGATAAACAAAAGACAACTCAGCGCAAGAACAGAGGTCGCCTGATTCGTGTGGCACTTGTGGGCTATACCAACGTAGGTAAGAGCACCATGATGAACCTTCTGTCGAAAAGTGAGGTTTTTGCAGAAAACAAGCTCTTTGCAACCCTCGATACGACCGTACGTAAGATGACCATCGATAACCTGCCTTTCCTTTTGGCTGATACCGTTGGTTTTATCAGAAAATTGCCCTCCGACTTGGTGGAGAGTTTTAAGAGCACCCTCGACGAGGTTCGTGAGGCAGATTTGTTGGTACATGTGGTGGATATCTCACATCCTGATTTCGAGGAACAGATTCGAGTGGTAGAGGAAACCCTCAAGGAACTGGGTTGTGCAGATAAACCTGCCATGCTGGTATTCAATAAGATCGATGCCTACACTTGGATAGAGAAAGAAGCAGACGACCTGACACCAATCCAAAAGGAGAACTATACCCTCGATGATCTGAAACAGACTTGGATGGCAAAGACGGGTGAAAACCAGCACTATCTGGAGTGCTTGTTTATCTCAGCAAAACAGAAAGAAAACATCGACCAGTTGCGCGACATTCTGTATAAGCGTGTTCGCGAACTGCATGTTCAGAAATATCCATATAACGATTTTTTATATCAAGATTATGAGTAATTACAGAAACTTGACACAGACTGAGATTGAAGTCTTGGAGAATAATGTTTGTTGGGCAGAAGACTGGCAAAATGTTCTTGTCGACGAAGATTTCAAACCTTATAATTTCCATCGTGTCATCTTCTATGGCGACATCCGTTTAGGTGCTTTCAATAAGCAGGTGGAGGTGAGTAAGGGCTTTTTTAAGCATTCAGGCATAAACGATGCTACATTAAGAAATGTAACAGTAGGAAATGACTGCTTAATCGAGAAAGTAGGTAACTACATCAATAATTATACGATTGGTAACGATTGCTACATCTCGAATATTTGTACCTTGGAAACGACAGACGACGCTACCTATGGCGAAGGTTCTGTGATTTCAGTGCTCAATGAGATGGGTGATGGCAATGTGACGATCTTCCGTGAGTTGAATAGTCAGTTGGCCTCTTTTATGGTAAAGCATAATGGCGATAAGGAATTAAGGCAAACCCTCCAGCAGATGATTGAGGACGAACTTCGTGTGTCTCGCCCTGATCGTGGTTATATTGGTAACAATGTGAAGATCATCAACGCCAAGGATATTACGAATACCATCATCAAGGGCGATTGCGAGATCTCGGGTGCTGCTCGTCTTTCTGAGTGTACCGTGATGAGTTCGATGGATGCTCCTGTATTTATAGGTACGGGAGTTATCTGTGAGAATTCGATTATCTGTGACGGTTGTTCGATTAACAACTCCGTGAAGATGCAGGATTGCTTCGTAGGTGAAGCTTGTCAGATTACGAATGGTTTCACCGCTGAGGCCAGCTTGTTCTTTGCCAACTCCTTTATGGCAAATGGCGAAGCCTGTGCTGCTTTCTGCGGCCCGTTCAGTGCCTCTCACCATAAGAGCTCTTTGTTGATTGGTGGTGAGTTCTCATTCTATAATGCAGGTTCAAACACCAATTTCTCTAACCATGCCTATAAAATGGGACCTTTGCATTATGGTACCCTTGAGCGTGGTACAAAGACGGCCTCTGGCGCCTATATCCTGATGCCTGCTACCATCGGTGCCTTCTCTGTTTGTTTCGGTAAGCTGATGCACCATCCTGATACCCGAAACCTGCCATTCTCTTATCTGGTGGCTTATGGCGACGATTGTTATCTGGTACCAGGAAGAAATATCACCACGGTGGGCCTCTATCGTGATATCAAGAAATGGCCAAAGCGTGATAAGCGTTCTCGTCAGTCTCGCAAGAGTATCATCAATTTCGACTGGCTCTCACCTTTTACCGTGGGAGAAATCATGCAAGGTATCCAAATTCTGAAAGACCTGCGTCATGCCTCTGGTGACAATGTCTCTACCTATAATTTCCATGAGTATGTCATCAATGCCTCTTCATTAAGAAAAGGTTTGAAGTATTACGATATCGCCCTGCGAATCTATATGGGTGCAGTACTGAAGCGTGCCCAGAAAGAGGGTTATATCGGCAAACCTGAAAGCAGGATAGGAGAGGGTAGATGGATTGACCTGAGTGGTCTGCTTTTGCCTGAAAGTGAAGAAAAGCAGCTTATCGACGATATCAAGAGTGGTGCCATCGATAATATCCAACAGGTACTCGATCGCTTTGTCGAGATCAATAACAACTATAGTGACTATCGTTGGGCATGGAGTTATCAGATGATTCTCGACTATTATAAGCTTGAGGAACTCGATGCCGCAGCTTGTGAGCGTATCCACGAGGACTATGTAAAGGCCCGTCGTGCCTGGATAGCAGAAATCCGCAAAGATGCTGAGAAAGAGTATTCAATGGGCGATGTAGAACAGGAAGTCTTCGATGATTTCTTGGAGAAGCTCGATCATGAGATTGATTATGAGAATTAAAGATAAGTATATCAACATTAAATTATGAAACTGAAACTATTATTAGCTATTGCCTGCATGTTGTTCGGTATGAACGCTCAGGCCAAAGATTACAAGTATGAAACCGTTCCTGGTGATAAGATGCAAACACGCATCTATACCCTCGATAATGGTTTGAAAGTGTATCTCTCTGTAAATCCGGAAAAACCGAGAATTCAGACCTATATCGCAGTAAGAACTGGTTCTAAGAACGACCCCGCAGAGACAACCGGTTTGGCTCACTATCTGGAGCACCTGATGTTTAAGGGTACGAAGCTGTTTGGTACCAATAATCCAGAAGCTGAGGCTCCTCTCTTGGCTGAGATTGAGCAGCGCTACGAGGCTTATCGTAAGTTGACAGACCCCGAGGCTCGTAAGCAGGCTTACCATGAGATCGACTCTGTTTCTCAGCTCGCTGCCAAGTATTTTATCCCTAACGAGTACGATAAACTCATGGCAGCCATTGGCGCAGAGGGTACAAATGCATATACATCTAATGATGTAACCTGCTATACAGAGGATATCCCATCAAACGAAATCGAAAATTGGGCTAAGATTCAGGGCGACCGTTTCCAGAATATGGTAATCCGTGGCTTCCATACGGAGCTCGAGGCTGTGTACGAGGAGTATAACATCAGTCTGACTGCCGACGTGCGTAAAGTCATGTCTGGCTTTATGAAACTGCTCTTCCCGAATCATCCTTATGGCTTGCAGACTACTATTGGAACTCAGGAGCACCTGAAGAATCCCTCTATCACGAATATCAAGAACTACTTCAATAAATGGTATCGTCCTAATAATGTTGCCATCTGTATGGCTGGTGACTTGGATCCAGAGAAGACCATTGCCATCATCGATAAGTATTTCAGCAGTTGGAAACCGGGTGCTGATGTAAAGCAGCCTACTTTTGCGCCACTGCCTGCATTGACACAGCCTAAGGATACCACAGTTGTTGGTCAGGAGGCAGAGCAGGTATGGGTAACTTGGCGTGCTAAACAGGCTAATACCCTTCAGGCAGATACCCTTGAATTGATGGAGAGTGTGTTGAGCAATGGTCGTGCAGGTCTCTTTGACCTTGACCTGAACCAGACCATGAAGGTGCAGCGTGCCGCTGGTGGTGCTCAGATGATGCATGATCACGGTGCATTCCTCATGATGGGAACACCTAAGAAGGGACAGAGCCTCGATGAGGTGAAGACTCTCATGTTTGCTGAGATCGACAAGTTGAAGAAGGGCGACTTCCCCGACAATCTGTTGCCCAGCATCATCAACAATATGAAGCGTAGCCACTACCAGCTTTTGGAAAGCAATGAAGGTCGTGCCGATATGTTTGTAGATGCCTTCATCAACGAAGTGGATTGGAAACAGGAGGTAGGACGTATCGACCGTATCTCGAAAATCACGAAGCAGGAGATTGTTGATTTCGCCAACAAGTTCTTTACCGATGGCTATGTAGTGGTTTATAAGAAACAGGGTACCGATTCTTTACAGAAGAAGATCGATAAGCCCGCTATCACGCCTATTCAGGCCAACCGCGACCAGAAGAGTGCCTTCGTACAGGCTATTCAGGACGCTCAGGTAGAGCCTATCCAGCCTAAGTTTGTCGACTTCCAGAAGGATCTTACTATCGCAAAGACCAAGAAAGGCCTGCCCATTTATTATGTACAGAACAAGGAAAACGGCCTCTTCCAACTCTCTTTCCGCTATGAGTTCGGACAGAGCGCAGATAACCGCTATGGTGTGTCTAACCAATACCTGAACTTCTTAGGTACTGACAAGCTGACTGCTGCCGAGGTAAAGCAGAAGTTCTATGAGATGGCTTGCAGCTTCTCTGCTATGGTTTGGGATGATGTTATCACCATCAGTCTCAGTGGCTTGAATGAGAATATGCAGCCCGCTTTGGCGCTGCTTGAGGATGTGATGAATCATGCCCAGGTAGATAAAGCAGCTTATGATGCTTTGGTGAAGAGAATCTTGAAGGGTCGTGAGGATGCCAAGAAGAATCAGCGTAACTATTATTCTACGCTCTGCGAATATGGTATCTATGGTTCTCGTAATTCTAACCGCGACATCGTTAGCGAGCAGCAACTGAAGGATACTGATCCTCAGGTATTTGTCGATCTCGTCAAGAACCTCAGTACTTACGAACACTGTGTGAACTATTATGGTCCGCTGAGTGTGAAGGAGCTGACAGCTATCATCGACAAGACCCACCAGACTGCTAAGAAACTTCAGGCTGTGCCTCAGAACAACTACTACGTAAAGCAGGAGGCTAATCAGAATGAGGTTTGGATTGCACCTTTCGATGCCAAGAACATCTACATGCGCGCGTACCATAATGAAAATCGTGACTGGAATATCGAAGAAGCAGCTGTTCAGGCTGTATTCAATGAGTATTTCGGTGGTGGCATGAATGGTATCGTCTTCCAGGAGATGCGCGAGGCTCGTGGCTTGGCCTATAATGCTTCAGCTTATTATAGCCGTGCCAGCAGAAAGGGTGAGAAGGAGAGCTTCTTCACGCATATCATTACCCAGAACGATAAGATGATGGATTGTGTGAACCATTTCAAGGAGATTACGGATAATATGCCTGCCAGTGAGAATGCTTTCAATATTGCCAAGGAGGCACTTACCAAACAGCTCGCCAGCTTGCGTACTACCAAGATGGGTATTATCAGCCGTTGGCACAGTATGAAGCAACTCGGCCTTGATTTCGACCTCAACAAGAAAATCTACGAGGATCTTGGTAAAGTAACCCTTCAGGATATGGTGAACTTCGAGAAGGCTAACATGGCTAACAAGCCGCTACGCTATATCATCCTTGGCGATGAGAAGGAGCTCGACATGGAATCATTGGGTAAGATTGGTCCTATCAAGCGCCTTACAACAGAAGAAGTCTTCGGATATTAATCAATAACTAACAAACAAATACGTTTATGGCTAAAGCAGTAGAATTTAAGTATGCCCCAATGTTTCAGGTGGGCGAGGACAAGACGGAGTACCGCTTGTTGAGTAAAGAAGGCGTAACGACCGCCGAGTTTGAAGGAAAGACAATCGTGAAGGTCTCTAAAGAGGCCCTGACCCTTTTGGCCCAACAGGCTTTCCACGATGTGGAATTCATGTTGCGTCGTGAGCACAATGAGCAGGTGGCTAAGATCCTTACCGATCCCGAGGCCTCTGAGAATGATAAGTACGTAGCCTTGCAGTTCCTGCGCAATGCCGAGGTGGCTTGCAAGGGCATCCTGCCTTTCTGTCAGGATACGGGTACAGCCATTATTCATGGTGAGAAGGGTCAGCAGATCTGGACTGGTTTCGAGGATGAAGAAGCCCTGAGCCTTGGTGTGTTCAACACCTTTACACAGGACAACCTGCGCTACTCTCAGAACGCACCTCTGAACATGTACGACGAGGTGAACACCCGTTGCAACCTGCCTGCACAGATTGATATCGAGGCTACCGAGGGTGCTGAGTATAAGTTTGTGATGGTAGCCAAGGGTGGTGGCTCTGCTAACAAGACCTACTTCTATCCCATGACCAAGGCTACGATTCAGAACGAGGGTACACTCATCCCATTCCTCGTAGAGAAGATGAAGAGTCTGGGTACAGCAGCCTGTCCTCCATATCACATTGCCTTCGTCATCGGTGGTACATCAGCTGAGAAGAACTTGCTCACCGTTAAGTTGGCTTCTATCAAGTTCTATGATGGTCTACCCACTACTGGTGATGAGACTGGTCGTGCCTTCCGTGATATCGACTTGGAGGAGAAACTGATTAAGGAGGCTCAGAAGATTGGTCTGGGTGCCCAGTTCGGTGGTAAGTACCTGGCTCACGACATCCGTGTGATCCGTCTGCCACGTCACGGTGCTAGCTGTCCTATCGGTATGGGTGTATCTTGCTCGGCTGATAGAAATATCAAGGCTAAGATCAATGCCGATGGTATCTGGTTGGAGAAGATGGACTCTAACCCAACAGAGCTCATCCCTGAGGAGCTGCGCAAGCCGGGCGAGGGTGGCAAGGGTATTGAGATCGACCTCAACGAGGGTATCGATGCTGTTCGCAAGGAACTCTCTAAGTATCCTGTCAGCACCCGTGTCAACCTGAAGGGAACCATCATCGTGGCTCGCGATATCGCTCACGCTAAGCTGAAGGCTCGTCTGGATGCTGGCGAGGGCATGCCTGAGTACTTTAAGAAGTATCCTGTGCTGTATGCTGGACCTGCTAAGACTCCAGAGGGCTATCCTTGTGGTTCGATGGGCCCAACCACCGCTAACCGTATGGACCCATACGTTGATGAGTTCCAGGCTAATGGTGCATCGCTCGTGATGATTGCCAAGGGTAACCGTTCTGATGTTGTTACCGAGGCTTGTAAGAAGCATGGTGGTTTCTACCTCGGAACCATCGGTGGTGTAGCCGCAGTTCTCTCTAAGAGCTCTATCAAGAGCATTGAGTGTGTAGAGTATCCAGAGCTCGGCATGGAGGCTGTATGGAAGATTGAAGTTGAGGACTTTCCAGCATTCATCCTCGTTGATGATAAGGGTAACGACTTCTTCAAGACCCTGAAACCCTGGTGCCCGGAGAAAAAGTAAAAAGGTAAAAAAGGGTGAGAATACTTTTTACGATAGGTTTGATGCTGGCGCTGGCTGTGACAACAGCCAGCGCACAGCGTTTGGGTTGCCTGAGCCCTGGCGATCGGGCTGAGACACGTGGAAGTGGGTATTTCCTGCCTGATCCTTATGACTTCGATCCGAACAAGATCTACCGTCAGCCTGTGGTGCTCGTCACGTTTGACGACCAGGGCTTCTCGATGGCTGATCCCCAGTCTTTTTATGCCCGTGTCTGCAATGAGAAAGGCTACAACGAGGGTGCCGGATTAGGCTGTATTGCAGACTATTTCCGGGAGCAGTCTGGCGGACGCCTGAATCTCCAGTTTGATATCTATGGACCGGTGAAGGTGAATAAGAAAGCCGGTGGGCATGGCAGCAACTATAAAGGTCTGGATATCCCCCCGATGGCCAATGAGGAGTTGCGTAAGCTCGTGCAGAACGACTTCTCCATCTACGACTGGGATGGTGATGGCGTGGTGAACCAGGTAATCTACATCCTGGCAGGTTACACGGGTAGTGTTATTAAGGGTTATACCTGGCCTAACACCACAACCTATTCTTTTAAGTTGCCTGGTGATGTCCCTATCTATTACGGCTCTATCATCACAGAGCTGTGGAACGATGGCTCTGTCATGGGCTTTGGCACGATTGCCCATGAGCTCTGTCATTGTCTGGGGTTGCCTGACCTCTATCCCTTGGGAGACGCTACCGCTTTCTCGGCAGTGGACGAGTGGGATCTGATGGATGGCGGTAACTACACCAACAAAGGCTGGTGCCCACCTAATCTCTCGGCTATGGAGAGGATGTACCTGGGGTGGGGAGCGCCTGAGGAACTGACAGCAGAAACGACGATCACAGGCATGAAGTCTCTCAGTGATGGTGGCAAGACCTACATCATCCGTAACTCGGGTAATCCTGAAGAATACTATCTGTTGGAAAACCGTCAGCAGACAGGATGGGATTACGGTATCCCTGGCAATGGTCTGCTCATCTATCATGTGGATTATGAGAAGGCCAGTTGGGCCGATAACAAAGTAAACATCTCCGACAGTCATTATCGCTATGATCTGTTCCATGCGGATGGGAAGGACTATAAGACCTGGGATCCCGCCAACGATGGCGAAGACCCGCAGAAGTGGTCTATGCCCAACTGCCTGCGTAATATCTATCTCAGCACCTCGTCTTATCCCAATGCCGGCAACCAGAGTCTGACGGACAGCAGTTCACCGGCTGCCACACTCTTTACGGAGAATGCTCAGGGAAAACTGTTCATGTCGAAGTCTGTCACCAATATTTTTCAAACCGTCGACGGCACCATCTCTTTCGACTTTATGAAAGGGGGTACGGGCATCCATGGCGTGAAAACAGATGAAGGTCACACCCCGTGGTATGACCTTCATGGCAGACAGCTGCCCGGTGAGCCTCAGACACCAGGCCTCTATATCAATTCCGGAAAACTAATCCTTCGCCAAACTCATCGATGATGATCGGCTTCGAGCGATCCACCTCGTCGGCAAGCAGCTTCTTCGACAGGTCGTTGAGCACGAACTGCTGGATGGCACGTTTAACTGGGCGTGCACCAAACTCCGGATCGTAACCCTCTTCTGCCAGATAAGCTACGGCAGCATCTGTAATTTCGAGGTGAATACCCTGAGGCTCCAACATCTCCGTTACCTTCTTCATCTGCAGACGAACCACATCGCTAATCTGCTGCTTCGTGAGTGGGGTGAAGGTGATAATCTCATCGATACGGTTCAGGAACTCTGGTCGCATCGTGGCACGCAGTTGCTCACGGGTCGCATTCGAGGTCATGATGATGATGGTGTTCTTGAAGTTTGCTGTACGTCCCTTGTTGTCCGTCAGTCGCCCGTCATCCAATACCTGCAAGAGGATGTTGAACACGTCGGGATGGGCCTTCTCGATCTCATCGAAAAGCACGACGGAGTAGGGCTTACGGCGCACGGCCTCGGTGAGTTGTCCGCCCTCATCGTAGCCGACATAGCCCGGAGGCGCACCAATCAGACGCGAAACGCTGTACTTCTCCTGATACTCACTCATATCGATACGTGTCATCATCGTTTCATCGTTGAAGAGGTAGTCGGCGAGGGTCTTGGCAAGTTCTGTCTTACCGACACCGGTTGTACCTAAAAAGATGAAGCTGGCAATAGGTCGCTTAGGATCTTGCAAGCCTGCACGCGAACGACGTACGGCATCAGAGACGGCTGTAATGGCCTCGTCTTGACCAATCACGCGCTTGTGGAGTTCGTCTTCCAGATGGAGCAGCTTTTCGCGCTCGCTTTGCATCATCTTCGTAACGGGGATGCCCGTCCAGCGGGATACGACTTCAGCGATGTCATCGGCAGTGACTTCCTCGCGCACGAGCGAGTCACCATTCTGGGCCGTAGCCAGTTGCTGCTGGATGGCCTTGATGTCATCTTCGAGGGCCTTCAGTTTCGAGTAGCGAATCTCAGCCACCTTGCCGTAGTCGCCCTCGCGCTCAGCACGCTCAGCCTCCAACTTCAGGTTCTCCATCTCCTGCTTGTCCTGCTGGATCTTGTTGATGAGCTGGCGCTCACCCTCCCACTTAGCGCGGAATTGGGTTTCCTGTTCCTTGAGCTCAGCGATGTCCTTATCGAGTTGGGCAATCTTTTGTTCATCGCCCTCACGTTTAATGGCCTCGCGCTCGATTTCGAGTTGGGCCAAGCGACGGGTGATCTCATCGAGTTCCTCAGGCACAGAGTCGCGCTCCATACGGAGTTTCGCTGCGGCTTCGTCCATCAGGTCGATGGCCTTATCAGGCAAGAATCTTTCTGAGATATAGCGCTCAGAGAGTTGGACGGCGGCGATACAGGCATCGTCCTGAATACGCACCTTATGATGGTTCTCGTAGCGCTCTTTCAGTCCTCGCAGGATAGAAATGGCTGAGAGCTCGTCTGGTTCATCGACCATCACCGTCTGGAATCGGCGCTCGAGGGCCTTATCTTTCTCGAAGTACTTCTGGTATTCGTTCAGTGTGGTGGCACCGATGGCGCGCAACTCACCACGAGCGAGGGCTGGCTTCAGGATATTGGCGGCATCCATCGCACCCTCACCACCACCGGCTCCTACCAGTGTGTGGATCTCGTCGATAAACAGGATGATGCGTCCTTCGGCTTTGGTCACCTCGTTGATGACGCTTTTCAGGCGCTCCTCAAACTCACCCTTGTACTTCGCACCGGCTACCAGTGCACCCATATCGAGCGAGTAGAGCTGCTTGTCTTTCAGGTTCTCGGGCACGTCGCCACGAACGATACGTCCTGCAAGACCTTCGACGATGGCGGTCTTACCCGTGCCTGGTTCACCTATCAGAATAGGATTGTTCTTGGTACGACGCGAGAGAATCTGCAACAGACGACGAATCTCGTCATCACGTCCGATAACGGGGTCGAGCTTTCCCTTGCGCGCCAAGTCTACCAAGTTCTTCGCATATTTCTCCAGCGACTGATAGTTCTCATCGGCCGATTGCGATTGTACCCTTTGCCCCTGGCGCAGTTCCTGAATAGCCTGCAGCATCTCCTTCTCCGTGCAGCCGGCATCCTTCATGATACGTGAAGCGGTAGAGTTGACGCTGAGCAGAGCCAGAAGAATCGGCTCTACACTTACAAACTCGTCGCCCATCTTCTGCGATTGCTCTTGCGCGCGCACGAGTACATTATTACTATCATTAGAGAGATAGGGTTGTCCGCCCTGAACCTTCGGTAGATGTTTAATTTCACTGTCTGCGAGCATCTCGATCTGCTGGGCGTTCACACCTAGTTTCTGGAAGATGAAGTTCGTCACGTCCTTCGCCTTCTCCATCACCCCTTTCAGGATGTGTACAGGTTCGATGACCTGCTGACCGTTCAGCTGCGCTGTGTTTACCGCCTGCTGTACGGCCTCTTGTGCTTTAATTGTAAATTTGTCGAGTGTCATATTTAAATCCTCCTTTTAATGTTTAATCTTTAATGTTTAATGTTCTTGCGTCCCTTCGGTAGCAAGCGACATAATGTCGAGCGCAAGACTTGTGCCGAGGAAATAAATACTGACAAATTGTCGGGTTTTTGTGCCTTTTTGTCGCTTGTTAGTAGTCGTCTTTGCGCTTGGGATTCTTAGGGAACCAACCTTTCAGGACACGTTTACGCTGAGAGAACAGTTCGCCGATACCCCATAGGGCAGAGGCGCCGAATACGCCCAGAAACGAGGACAGGTAGATGTTTTCTACGAAAAGGGCAGCTACACAGCAGCAGATGCCGACAAGCAAATACAGAATCCAGGGGCGAGTACCCCAGTAATACTCTGTCTTAATAACGATAGGATGCCAGATGCCTATGGTAAAAAAGGTCATCGCCGCTATGATAATGCCTGTAAAATACATATTTCGCTTATTTTTTGTGCAAAGATACGAATAAATGCGAATAAATATGCGTAAAACCAAATTAAATTGCATTATAAGGCTTAAAATCCATATAAATGAGGATTGCACAGGTCGTATATTCTCCGTACCTTTGCAGCGCAATTAGGAACATAAGTTGTAAAATTGATGAATAAGAAGATTGTTTTCGTGCTCTTAGCACTGGGTGGCCAGCTAGTTGCAGCTGCCACCCCTCTCAAGAGCCTCGATACCGAGGCCCTTAGCGATTCAAGTAAGGTAATCGACCTCGATGAGGTGGTTGTCATATCCCAACCCAAAGAACAAGTACGTCTGCGCTTGCAGCCCGTCAGCTCGAATGTGTTTGGCAGTGAGCAGTTGCAGCAACTGAACGTGTGCGACCTGAGTCAGTTGTCCCAATACGTACCGTCGTTTACCATGCCTAGTTATGGTTCACGCCTTACGTCGTCGATGTATGTACGTGGTATCGGCTCGCGTGTGAATAGTCCTGCTGTAGGCATCTATTACGACAATATCCCCCTGATGTCAAAGGCGGCATTCAATAACCATTTCTATATGTTAGACCGTGTGGATATTCTGCGTGGACCTCAGGGTTCGCTCTACGGACAGAATACGGAGGGTGGACTGGTGCGTATCTATTCGAAGAACCCGATGAACTATCAGGGCACGGATATCCGTTTGGGTATTGGTACAGGCCTGTATTCGAATGTAGAGGTGGCCCATCACCATCGTTTCTCTGAAAAGTTTGCCTTCTCTGTGGCTGGCTTCTATAGTGGACTGAAAGGCTTTATCAATAACCAGAACTTCGACCAGAAGAACGACCTGACCAATGAGGCAGGTGGTAAGCTCCGTCTGATTTTCCAGCCAAATACGAAGCTTAAGTTCGACTGGACAGCCGATTATCAGTATGTGAACCAGAATGGCTTCGGTTATGGTCAGTTCGGGCAGGCCTACTATGATACAGGTTTCCCAGGCTCAGCGCCTTTGTCAACGGCATTCACTGATGTTCAGGATCCCGCCACTACGATCATGAACGGCTATAAGCGTAATATGTTTACCACAGGTTTGAACATTAGCTACGAGACGGATAAACTGCTCTTCACCTCTACTACCAGCTATCAGTACCTGAACGATGCCATGCTGATGGACCAGGACTATATGACGCCCGACTATCTGCAGCTTCACCAATATCAGAAGATGAACGCCATTACACAGGAGTTTGTATTAAGAAGTCATGACAAGGGACGCTGGCAGCATGCTACAGGACTGTTTGGCTCTTACCAGTGGCTCAATACCGATGCCCCCGTTTACTTCGGCGATGGCATCACAGGTCCTATCGGCGATGCGATTGCAACGGCGATGAAGAACTCGATGCTTCAGGCGATGATAGGTCGCTATATGGGGCAGGGTATGACAGCCGAGGCTGCTCGGGCTGCTGCTCAGGCTACAGTCGATAAGATGGGGGTAACCATGACTGCCGAGATGGCCGTACCTGAGACATTCAAGACGCCATCATGGAACCTCGCTGCTTTCCACGAGTCGAACATCCTGTTTGGCGATCATTGGAAACTGACATTGGGCTTGCGCTTTAATATAGATAAGGTGAAGATCGACTACGATGCGCTGGCCTATATGAACATGACGGGTGGTACTGCCAGTGCGACGGCTACCTATCATCTTACCTCGCATGTGGCCGATACGCGCTCGAAGACCTACACGCAGTTGCTCCCCAAAATCGCACTCACCTATAGCTTCGACGAGAATATTGGTAATATCTACGCCCTCGTATCAAAGGGCTATCGTGCTGGTGGCTACAACATCCAGATGTTCAGCGATATCCTGCAGACCGACTTGAACGCTCATCAGCAGGATGCTATGCGTGGCGACTATGATGTAGAACACACCACACAAGACTACGATAATATAGAGGAAACCATCGCCTACAAACCCGAGGAGAGCTGGAACTTCGAGGTTGGTACCCACCTGAATCTGTTTGGTGGTAGTACTCACTTCGACCTCGCTTTGTATTATATGAAAATCCGTAATCAACAATTGTCGCAGATGATTCCTGGTAGCAACTACGGACGTATGATGGTGAATGCCGGTAAGAGTCATTCATGCGGACTCGAGGCTACGCTGCGTGGTAAGGCTATCGACAATGCGCTCGACTGGGGTGTAACTTATGCTTTCACCAATGCTAAGTTCGATGAGTATGATGATTACAAAGATAACTACGTGCCCTTCGTGCCTCAGCATACTGTTAGCGCGTTGCTCGACTACCATATCGGTAAGTTTACCATTGGTGCCAATATGAATGGTCAGGGTAAAATCTGGTGGGACGAGGCTAATACCTACAGCCAGAAGTTCTACGCTCTGCTTGGTGCTCATGCCGATTACGACTTCGGACCAGTATTAGTTTCGCTCTGGGGTCGCAACTTAACCAACACTAAATACAATACCTTCGCTGTAGCTTCAAGCGCAGCTGGAGGCCAGCGCTACTTCGCCCAAAAGGCAAACCCCATCCAAGTAGGTTTGGATGTGAATATCCATTTATAGAAAACAATAATCCCTCGGTCATCGCCGAGGGATTACTGTTTTTACATTGTTACTTCCACTTGATGTTTTCCAGCAGAGTAGGGGATGACCGTTCCCTCTACCGGCTTGCCGTCGAGCGTGATGGCTTTCACGCCCTTCTGTTGACCATTCGGATGGATGGTTATCTCGTACTCAGCATCGCGGAACTTACGCTGAACAGTGTAGTCGGATGCTGTCTCTGGCAGACATGGGTCGATACGGATACCATCGTAGTCAGGCTTGATACCCAGGATGAACTCTGATACAGTGTACCACATCCATGCTGCAGTACCAGTAAGCCATGAGTTCTTACCCTCACCAGGCTTGAATGCGTCCTTACCAGCCACCATCTGGCAGTTTACGTAAGGCTCAACCTTGTGCAGAGTCTGATATTTCTCTTCTACATACGAAGGCAGAATCTTAGCGTAGTGGCTCCAGGCATCGTTACCGCGACCTGCCAGACACTCGCCGATGATGACCCAAGGATTGTTGTGGCAGAAGATACCTGCGTTCTCCTTGTAGCCCTCGGGATAACTTGAAATCTCGCCATATTCGTAGATATACTTCGAGAAGGCAGGGTTATTGAGTACCATACCGTGCTCGCACTCGAGATACTTCTTACAAGAGTCGAGCGACTTGGCAACCATACCATCCTCAGCTCCAATCTCGGCCATCGTACACCAACCCTGGCTCTCGATGAAGATCTTAGCCTCCTCACATTCGTTGCTACCAATCTTATTACCATAGAAGTCGTAGGCGCGCAGATACCACTCGCCATCCCAGCCGTGCTTCTTCACAGCCTCGATCATCGCGTCGACAGCCTGCTGCATGCGGGCAGCCTCGTCATCCTTGCCGATTTTCTTGCAAAGGGCGACATAGTCCTTACCTGTTACGACGAACAGACCGGCAATCATCAACGACTCGGCCTTGGTGCCCTCTGAAACGTTCTCGGTGGTCTGGAAGCTCTCGTTTGGATCCCATGAGAAGCAGTTCAGGTTCAGGCAGTCGTTCCAGTCGGCACGTCCGATGAGTGGTAACATGTGGGGACCGAGGTTCTCGATGACGTGATTCATAGAAATCTTCAGGTGCTCGAAGAGTGTGACCTCTGTGCCAGGCTGATTGTCGAAGGGCACCATCTCGTCGAGAATTGAGAAGTCACCTGTCTCCTTGATGTAAGCCACAGTTCCGAAGATGAGCCAGCATGGGTCATCGTTGAAACCACCACCAATATCATTGTTGCCTCGCTTGGTAAGAGGCTGATACTGGTGATAGCAGCCACCATCGGGGAATTGTGTCGAGGCGATATCGATGATACGCTGACGGGCGCGAGGGGGTATCTGATGAACAAAGCCCACCAGGTCCTGATTACTATCGCGGAAACCCATACCACGACCTACACCACTCTCGAAGAACGAAGCCGAACGAGAGAAGTTGAAGGTGACCATACACTGGTATTGGTTCCAGATGTTGACCATGCGGTCGAGCTTGTCGTTACCCGTGCGTACCTTATATATATTGAGCAGGGCATCCCAGTACTCGCAGAGCTCAGCAAAAGCCTTATCTACCTTTTCGGTGGTGTCGAGTTCGCTGATGAGGGCGTGCGCCTTCTTCTTGTTGATCACCTGAGGAGCCTCAAATTTCTCATTCTGCTCGTTTTCGATATAGCCGAGGAGGAACACAAAGTCCTTCGATTCGCCTGGCTGCAGGCTTACCTCGATATAATGAGAGGCAATCGGACTCCAACCGTGGGCATGACTGTTGCGGGGTTTGCCCTCCATCACAGCCTGAGGATCGGCAAACTCGTTATACAGACCTATGAATGTCTCGCGGTCGGTGTCGAAACCCTGAATGTCTGTGTTTACATGATAGAAAGCATAGTGGTTACGGCGCTCGCGATACTCGGTCTTGTGATAGATCGTGCTACCCTCAATCTTCGAACTATTGTTCGAAGTTGAGATGCCGAGATTCGGCACCTCGACTTCCACCTCACCAGTAGAGAAATTACGCTGGAAGTTTTCCATGTCAGTAGCAGCATTCCAAAGACACCACTCTTCGAACGAGAAGAGTTTGAGAGACTTGGTCTCGCTGGATTCGTTCTTCAGTGTCAGTTTCTGTACCTCGCACCATTTCTTCAGGGGTACAAAGAACAATACAGAGGCCTCTACACCATTTTTCTTACCCGTAATGCGCGTGTAGCTCATGCCGTGGCGACACTCGTAGAAGTCGAGTGGCGTCTTGCAGGGTTTCCAACCTGGATTCCAAACGGTATCGCCATCCTTGATGTAGAAGTAGCGTCCACCGTTGTCCATGGGTACGTTGTTGTAACGATAGCGGGTAATGCGGCGGAACTTGGCATCTTTGTAGAAGCTGTAGCCACCGGCTGTGTTAGAAATCAGTGAGAAGAAATCTTCGTTGCCCAGATAGTTGATCCAGGGCCATGGTGTCTGCGGGTCTGTGATGACATACTCGCGATGCTGGTCGTCGAAATGACCGTAACGTTTTTGCTGTTCCATTTTATTTTCGATGGGGTTAGTTATTTCGCTGCAAAGTTAGTTTGTTTTCATGATTCATCCAAGAAATAATTCCAAAAACTAAGGAATGCGAAAAGAAAGTGTTAGAGAATGGAAAAAGAAGACAAGTTGAGTCGGATGCTGCGACAGCTTTTCGACTGTTTTCCGACTTTTGTCGCATAATCGTATTTCTGTCGTAACAACCTCAGGCAGAAAACAGCGATAATATTTGGAAAAGGCTAGAATCGCATCGTATATTTGCATCAGAAATAAAAACAAAAATTAAAAATTAAAGTTATGAAGACAATTAGAACATCAGTCCTTTTGATACTCAGTAGTATCTTTGTGGCAATCAGCTTTTCAGCATGTTCAGTTGATAACGACGCTATAGAGCAAGTACCAACTCCTTCAAATATTAGTACGCCCGTTTCGAACGTTCGCGTGATGGCATCGGGTTATGTAAGAACTAACGTAAACAAGAAAGCGCTCTCTCGCGGTAACGCCAACGAGCTCAAGGCTGAGGACTTCAGTTTTACAACAATATCTGAAGCAGAAGCAAAGGGTTTCACCACTGGCGAGTCAGGCGATGATGGTAAAAGCATTATTTCCTGCTATAGATGGGTGACGCTGAACTATCTTTGCAAGACCGTTGATGGTACACAGAAAGAACTTTCAGAACTCGTCGTATGGCCCTATCGTGCTGGCGACTGCACACCTAGCCAATTGGTGATCGGCTGTCACAGTACTATTACCAGTAATAACGAGCGTCCCACCAACTTCAGCAATCTGCCTACCTTAGGCGAAATCAATATGTTGGCGCTGTTTACCAGCCTGTTGAGTCAGAATGCGCTGGTGATTGTTCCTGACTACGAGGGTTATGGCTCTACCGCATCTTATCCCCATCCATACTGCAACCGTGAACTCACTGCCGAGCAGGTGGTAACGGGCGCCAAGGCTGGTCTCAGCTATTTTGAGAGTGAGGTAAAGAAGATGAAAAGTGACTGGTCAGGTGTAGCCATCGGTTATTCTCAGGGTGGTGCTGTATCAGCAGGTGTGTTACGCTACTGCCAGGAGCATGGTGAGACTTCACTCCGACTGAAAGGTGCTGTATGCGGTGATGGTCCTTATGATCCACTGGCTACACTGAAGCGCTATATCACGATGGATAAGCTCTACATGCCCGTAGCTCCCGCCATGTTGCTGAAGGGTGCTATCGACACCGACCCAGAGATGATGGCTGTTGGCTGCAACTATACGGACTTTGTGACCGATCAGTTCTATGCGACTGGTATCTTTGAAATGATTGCGAGCAAGCAGAATTCTACCGACAACATACAGGCTGCACTTTTGGCATACTCTTTCAAGCACGGTGATGATGGTGGTTTCGTTATGAAAGCATTGACCAGCGAAGGTTTCCTACCTTACACCCAGAATAATAGCGTGGATGCCAAAGGTAAGAAGCGCAGTTTTGAACTCGAAAACGGTAAGGGCTACAACTACTGCACCGTTGATCAGTGCCTCAAGCCTGGTGTTATTGCTTACTTCCGCGACGGTACTATCACAGGTGATGTGCCTGAGGCCAAGTTGAAGGCGCTGGAGAAATCACTGGCTAAGAATGCGCTCACAGACGGCAACTACAAGCCCGGTCGCGGTTTCACCTTCTTCCATTCTATTGGTGACGAGGTTGTGCCCTACTGCAACTTTGAGAGTGTACGTAACAATTGGGGCGTAGAGGCCATCGAAGCCCTCACATATCAGTCAAATACGACCTACCACGTGGCTACAGGTACAGCATTCTTCACAAAATACTGTGGTGGTTATGTCGATGAAATTCTCAACAACAAGTGGGCACCTTGCGAGAAGACCGTTGGTGACGGCTTGTGGTAATCCTCAAACATAGGCTGCATCTTAAAAAAATCATATAAAATTTGGTTCTTTGTACGATTTGCACTATCTTTGCATCGTCATGATGAACAAACGTATGAAGAAATCGATAAAACGCGTGTTGCTATGGGGCTTAGTACTCCCCGTGGCAACACTCATTTCTTGCCAGAAACAGCAGGACGGACAGGCTGCATCGACGAACAATGGTACAGAAACTACTGTGCTTAGCCACGCTGATAGTTTGATGACCAAAACCATACGTACCGAAGATGCTGAGCGCCTGAACATACTGACCGACAGCCTCTCGGCTTTGGGAGAGTTGTCGCCTATCAAAACCGATTTTTATAAGGGCTATGCGTATCGGTTGCAAAACGATTTCGCACATGCCACTGAGTATTTCAGCCGGATCATGGAAGAAGAAAATCCGTCAGCCTCTGACTTCAATGTATACCTTAAGGCAGGCGTTCTTCTGACCGACTTCTATGCGGACCAATATGAGAACGAAGCCGCACTGCGCACTGCGATGCTCCTGTTAGACAAACTGAAAACAGCCAGTGGCGAGAGGTACTTCGAACTGAAATCGTTATATGCTAATATCGGCATCTGTCAACTCCGTTTGAAGCGAGAGACCGAGGCCGAAGAGAGCTTCAGAAAAGCCTCGGAGTACACCAAGAAACTGATAGCTGGCGACAACGTCGGCCACATCGACCTTTATAATGGCGTAATCACCTATTACCAAATTGTTACGGCCTATTTCAATGCCGGTAAAAACGTTGAAAGCGAGCCTTGGCTCAATCTGGAAGACTCTGTGTTCCAGCTTTTCAAGGCCCGTCCCGATGCCCTGCCCTCGGATGTTGATATGTTCAAGGCCGATATCTCCTACAATCGGATGATGGTAGCTATATACAAGGGAGAGAAAGAAAAAGCCAACCACTATTTCGAGGAATATAAGACCACTGACCGAAGTAAGCAGGATGTAGGCATGATTAATGCCGCAGAATATCTGCAGATAGCTGAACGTTACGCAGAGTCGGCTGATAGCTGGACCTGTCTCGATACTTACATGAATAGAAGAGGTATGGAGATCGACCTTGATATTATCAGTGCCTTCCTGCTGCCAAAGTTTCATGCCAACTACTTGGCTGGGCGCAAAGATTCTGCCCTGCGCGTGGCCATGCAGATTTACGATGCTTTCAACCCTGCTTTTGAACGACAGAAAGAGGGTGAGACAGCCAAACTTGCCGCCATCTACGACACTGAGAAAAAAGAACGCCGTATCGCCGAGCAGCAGGCAGAAATCTCGCAGCAGCGCATCATCGGACTCTTGGTAGCCATTATCTTCCTCACGCTGGCCTTTATCGTCTACACGCTGATTCGCCGCCGCGCTGCAGCACGACTGGCTGAGGTGAAGGCTGCCCAAGAGCGTATTGAGAGCGAGCTCCGCATCGCACATGATATCCAGATGTCGATGGTGCCGAGTGTCTTCCCTGAGCGCGAAGGACTCGATATGTACGCCTCGATGACACCAGCGAAAGAGGTAGGAGGCGACCTCTACGGCTATCTTTTGCTCAACGACAGCCTCTATTTCTGCATTGGCGACGTATCAGGTAAGGGCGTGCCTGCCTCGCTGATGATGGCACAGGCCACCACACTGTTTCTTACCCTTGCCAAGCAGGGCATGATGCCCGCAGAAATCTGCACTCGCATGAACGACGCACTGTCGGGCGATGGCAACGAGAGTGGTATGTTCGTAACGTTCTGGCTCGGTCTGCTCGACCTTACGACGGGCCATCTCGATTTCTGCAATGCAGGTCATAATCCTCCCGTTGTCGGTGGTGGCGAGAATCATGGCGACTTCCTTAAGATGGAATCGAATGCTCCCATCGGCCTTTGGACTGGTCTCGCATATAAGGGTGAGGAAATCGACACCATTAAGGGTCGTCCGCTCTTTATATATACCGACGGACTGAACGAGGCTGAGAATCCACAACAGGAGCAGTTTGGTGATAGTCGTCTGCTCGACATCCTGCGCCAAACCCGTTACGAATCTGGTCGGCAGGTCATCGATTCGCTGAAGGCCGAGGTAGAAACCCATCGCGCCGGCGCCGAACCTAACGATGACCTCACGATGATGTGCCTCAAGGTAAGTTAAACAGATTTCTAAAAAAATCCCCATGACTTAACCTCAGTCTGACGTCGTACGTCAGCCGCCACTCCTGGGCCAGTATGATGTATGCCGAGGATGCTGAACTCGCGGTTATCTCGAAAGGGCTTGGCCATGCCAACCCTCGTACTACTCAAATCTACATCAGCGAAATAGACGACAATCGCCTTGCCCAAGCCAACCGCAAACTGCTCAGAAAACTCGATGCGAACGATGAGATGACTGAATAAAACAAGAATCCCCTGCCGTTGTGGGCAAGGGATTCTGCTGTTTAACATCCTATGCAGGACGTAGCGCCTAGGGCAGTTAGGATGGCAGTAGCCACAGAAGCAATAATCTGCACAATCCACTTAAAAGTTTCTTTCTTAGTCATAATGGTTAATGGTTTAAATGTTTAATGTTTAATGTATTAAGCGGGGTGGGGCGCAAGGCCCCTTCCGCTGTCGTTTAGTAGCCGCTACCGTTGTCAGCCCTTGGTGAAGATCTTGCTGACCACCTGGCTGCTCTGACCGTCCTTGATGGCTACAGCCTTCACAGTCGTGGTCTCGCTCAGGCCGAATTCCTCAGTATACATCGTGCTCTCACTCGTTGGCGTGCTGCCGTCGAGAGTGTAGTAGATCTCTGCGCCGTCAGGACCGCTCAAGCTCACCGTGGTCGAATCCGAGAACGAGGTCTTACCGCTGATCGTGGGGGCTGCCGGGGGTTCAGACTGAGCGCCACCGTTCTCATTGTCCTCGATATCACCGCTATCGCCCGAGGTGACGCGTTTCAGCACGTTGCCATCCTCATCAAGACAGGTAATCTGGATAGAAGTGTTCTTCAGCTCGTCCTTTACCTCCACGTTCGGGGTGAACACGATGCGACGGGTAGTGATCAGACCTGTCTTCACGTCCTCCAACTTCTCTACCGCTTTTGAACGCACACCGAAGCGCATAGTTCCCAGTCCGGGCAGGGGTACGCTATGACCCTCAGTGGCCCACGTGCGGATAACTTCACCTGCTGCATCCCAAGCTGCCTTGATCACACCCGAGGAAATACCACTATGGGTAGCAGCCTCTGCGAATACCTTTTTCTCGGTCATAGGCACGTACAGGTCAGGACGCATTACGAAGCGCTTACCGGGTTTGTTGCCAATTTTCAACTCTCTTTGCTGAGCAATTACTTTAATAGCCATAATGTTCTGAAATTTAATGTTTAATGTTTAATGTTGCTAAGATTAATGCGCGCAATTTCTAGATTTAATTCTCACAATTTCTACGGTTAATCACCGCTGTCGCCACTCAATGTTTTGACGTTGCAAAGGTACAATCTTTTCGTTGCGGTTTACGAATATTAGGGCTTGAAATTTGTGTTTTTTTGGAAGATTTTCTTGCGTTGTCGCGATGGTCAAAGTCAAAATGGTCAAAATGACTCCGGGAACAGGTATATTTACTCACTATAAAATATATATTAATATATATTTATATAGTGCTGATTTTAGCTTTTTCGGAACCGATTTTGACCAAAATGACTTTGACAATCATGACCGCCTATAGAAGACACGTGAAAATAAAATAATTGTAAAATAATTGGCTAAAAGTTTGGAATGTATTGATAATAAAGCCACCTCCTAAGGGTGGCTTTTATTTTTCATATATCTTTCTGAAAATACGGTTACCTAGGCATATTGGCTTAACGCGAAATAATAGCGAATGCTTTTTCTAGTCCGGTATTTCTCCTCCGAACCGAGGGCAAAGATACAAATAAAAATTGTATCTTGATACTCTAAAAAGAAAAAAGTGCGAAAAAAGTTGGATGACAACCCCAAAATGCCTATCTTTGCAACTCAATAAACCAAGATCAATGAAGACTAAAAGCCAAAGCGCCCATGGTGATTGTTGTTGGGCGGCGTTTTTAAAAGACGGCTCGCTCCGCGAGAACTCTCCGAATTTCTGTTAACTGCGCTGAGAGATATCAGCGTAAAGTAATCCTATCGGATATCTACTCTGCATGAGTTGATGTCTAAGGGATGATGTGTGCGTTGTTAATCAAGAACTAATAATTAAATCATAAAAAACCAATGTATTCTAACAATAAAACCATAAATAGTGACAATCTTAATCAAGTAAAGAAACTGGCTTATATCGTCACGTTAGACAATATGCTGAAGACGTACGACGATATGGAACAACAGGGCGAAGACACCATCTTAAAGTGTGGCAGGAGTGTAAGCGACCTGACGGATGCGATCAGCGTGAAGCTGACCCATCTGGTAAACAGCGAACGGACATTGACCTGCCGTAATGTGCTGATAGCCAACTATGATACGATGACCAATCTGCAGTATTGGCTAAATCACAAGTTGTTTGCCGACCTGCCGAAGGCCGATGCCGTCGCCTTGAAAAAGAAGATACGGCAGATGGTAGACCTCATGGCTGAGTTGGCGATGAAGATATTCCGGTTGGGCGAAAGCCACAGCGAGGCATTTTTCAAGAAGCTGATGAAGAGCTACGATGCCTGCCAAAATACCCCGTATTTGATATGGAAATCGCGACAGCTCAGACTAACGATCAAGGAGCTTCGACAATACCAGGCGGAATTGACTGCCGACATCCTGAACCTCGGCATCATGAATTACGACGATACGCCAACGGACGAAGAAAGAGCGGCTGTGAGGCTCGACCTACTCACGCGGGAGATGTCGCACGGCAAAAAGCTGTCGGATAACTTCATCGATGCGGCAGCCAAACTCAGACGCTACACCTATTGGGAGGGCGACAAGTTTATGGTCGACTACCCATTGATCAAGCAGTACCTGTATCGCATCTTCGACAAACTGACCAACGACCAGCGCATCGCCCTGTATTACTATAATGTGCAGATGAAGCAGCTGCATCAGGATATGGATGAACTGCCGGAGCGACCGGCCTCGAAGGCGAAGGCCAAGTCTACAGCGACCCCGCGGCAGGATGAGATGTTGTGTCTTTTGATTGATCCTTCGGTGGATGACGAGGAGTTGAAGATTCACAACGTAATCAAGCGCTTGGTAAGGCGGCAGGGCATACAGGAGATCTGTACATACTTGTATCAGTTGAAAAATGAGAAGAAGGTGATGCTGCCTCAGAATGCCGAGAAAACCTATCATGAGCTGGTAAGAATGGGCATGCCCGGCGGCGAGGGGTATAGTTTGAAGACCTTTATGAAATATTATAGAAGATAGGCAAGAAACTTGTTTATAACTTTTCAAGCATCAGAATCACTTGGTTCTGGTGCTTTTTTGTGTCTTGTAAAAGAAAAATAGAGAATTTCAGAGAATAACAGAGAAAAACGGAGAATTTTGGAGAACGGCATTTTCAAATCCATCCATCTATCATTCATTGTTTCTAATTTTGCGCTTGCAATCCAAAACGGACGAGCGTTCTTTGAGGCTTTGCCTCGATAATCACCATCGCCTCAGCAAAGCTCGAACAAGTTCGGCTCTGCATTCAGCTCAAGTGATCATTGACTTATTGATACAATGTGAGACATAAAATTTAGTATTAACCCAGAGTTGAAAGACGAGCGGAGAAGTATCCGGATGAAATGAGCTCAAACAAGCTTCGCTTTTCCAAGGCTCGTAAATTCAACAAAATTATGAAAGAAATAACATTATTAAAAAAGAACATGCACGGCAACGTGCAGACAATGACGTCGCTCGAAATTGCCGAGCTGACAGGTAAGCAACACAAAGACGTAATGAAGGCTATCCGAAACATGGAATCTTCATGGGAAAAAGTATGTGGGCGCAAATTTGCGCTGACATCCCGAACTATCGTTCAGCCTAACGGCGGAACCCGTGAAGTCCCCTGCTACGTACTCACTAAGACCGAGACACTCTACATCGCCACGAAGTTTAACGACGAGGCGAGAGCGAAATTGGTGCTGAGATGGGAATTTTTGGAGCGGGAGCGAATGGCTGAGCAGCAGCAAATGGCTGCGCTGCCGAGTCCGAAAAGAATCCTGGCTGCGGCCGACGAAATTATCGGCGAGGGGCTGAAGATGCTGAACGAGGCGGCAGAGGATACGCTCACAGCAACACAGGTGGCCAAGACGTTTAACATGACCACGCTCGACTTCAACGCTGTGCTGAACAACTTGGGCATACAGTATTACCGCGATGGACATTGGAATCTGAGCGACGACCTGCAAGGTCGCGACTACACGGCCATGCGCACCCACGTTTCTTATTCGTTGAAAGGCAAGAAGAAGGTAAAGGTGTACATGACGTGGACCATGGCCGGACTGAAGTACCTGAACTCAAAACTTGGTTATCCAAATCTTTAGTGTTATGAAGGTTTCGGATATTTTCCTAGAGAAGTTGATGGAGATGGAGGGGTGCAGGCTGGCGGCTTATCGTGATGCCGCTGGTGTACCCACCATCGGGTATGGACACACGGCGGGCGTTCGTATGGGCGACCGTATCTCGCAGCAGCGGGCAAAAGCGTTGCTACGGCAAGATGCGGAAGCCGTGATGCGACAGGTAAGGGCACTGGATGTCGCTCGCACCGAGGCGCAACTGGAGGCACTTACCTCGTTTGCCTTTAACCTCGGTATCGCGCGGCTCCGGTCGTCTACGCTGCTGAAGGTGATTCGCCAGGGCGGTTCCAAGCAGGCTATTCAGCGCGAGTTCAAGCGTTGGGTATATGCCGGTGGACGGAAACTCAGCGGACTGGTAAAGCGTCGTGAGTGGGAGGCCAGCCACTTCTTTGCCCCCAGCTATCCTACCGACGAAGAAATTATAAACAGAGTTTAATCACAATGAGTACACACACAATTTACATGAAGGACGGGGTGAAAATGATGCGCCCCGTCCACAATCGCGAGGAATACCTCGCACTGCGCAATGGCGGCAATCAGATACCTTATTTAAAACGCATACGCGCGGGAGAGGAACGGCTGAAGTCGGAATTGGTGCAGATGAACTACTCCTGTCTGCCTAACGACGACGAATCGCTGAAGGGATCAAAACGCATGAGCACCACGGTAGGCATGGACATCGACCATATTTCCAAGGACGAGATGCAGGCCGTTCGTGAGCGCATATTGAGCAAGAAAGAGGAATTAGGACTGCTGATGATGGAAGAAAGTGCCCGCGGTAGTGGCTATCACCTCGTGTTTCGGCGTCGTCCCGAACTTTCGCAGGAAGAAAACCTAAAGTGGGCTTCCGATCTGCTGGAAGTCGAATACGACCGTGGGGCTAAGGACATTACGAGGGTATTTTATACGACCACTGAAAGCGAACTGATTTACCTTGACGACGCGATCTTTGAAAATCAAACCACCCCTAACCCCATTCCCGAGCATAGCTCGCCTACCCGTAGCCTTTCGCTCTTCGAGGAGGGGAAAAAGTTTCCGAGCGAGTACCACGGGATTCCGTTCGCGGAGATTATCAAGAAGTACTGGGAGGTAAACAATAACGGCTACGAACCCACTGAGGGTGACCGCGACACGTTGACCTACCAGTTGGCCTGCGACCTCAGGCATATCTGCGGCAAGAACTTTGCGTGGCTCGACCAGGTGATTCCCTGCTACGACGGATTCCCCATTGAGCAGAAGCGCGAGAAGATTAAGAACGCGTTGGCTTCGGAGTATAACGGCTTCCCCATGAGGCTAAGGAGGGTTCTTGATATTCTTTCTACGGATGGGGTTTTGTCTAAGGAGATCGGGAGTAAAGGAGAAGACAATAATAACGCCTTAGATTTGCGACTGCCGAAGATGCCGCAGGGGGTGAAAGAGAGTATCGACGCCGTGGGGCCCGACTTGGCGATGCCCGCTATTACGGCCATTTGTCCTTGTATCGGTGCACTGGCTACGGGTGTACAACTCGATGTGCACGGCAAGAAACGCGGACTGAACCTCATTGCCTACATCGCCGGTGACTTTGCCAGCGGCAAGGGCAATATCGACCCCGTAGTAGAGGCATGGATGGGCGAACTGATAGCGCTCGACAAGATGTATCTGCAGCAGGAAGACGAGTGGCGCGCCAGAAAACGGGCGGCCAAAAACAAGAAGGAGCAGCCCGAAGAACCTAAGTTGCCCATCCGGTTCCTGACGCTGAACAGTACGGTGGCGCAGTTGGCTGAGCGACTGGCTAATACCGAGGGTAAACACGGCTTTTCGTTTACACCCGAGGCCGACACGGTGGCACAGAAGTGGAAATCGACCATGAGCGACTTCTCGGTGATGCTACGCCAGAGCTACGATGGTTCGAAGTACGATCGCGAAGCGCGCAGTGCCGATGCGGTGAATGTACATATCGACCATCTGCTGTGGAACGTCACGATGTGCGGTACGCCGGATGCGCTGTATCGCGTGGTGAACAATTACACCGATGGCTTTCAGAGCCGTATCGCTCTGGCGCGCACACCCGATAATACCTATGCGCAGTTGGAAGACAACCCGTACGTACTGACCAGCCGACAGACGGAGCGCATACAGCAGATAGCCCATCTGTTGCCTTTGATGCAGGGCGAAGTGGTATTGCCCAAGCTGGAGCAACATGGCCGCGCATGGCTGGAGAAGATTCGCTTGGAGGCGATGAAGAACGACGATAGGACGATGGCTCGCCAGCGTTTCCGTATCTGCGTAACCACTCAGCGCATGACGTGTTGTCTGATGCTCTGCAAGGTTTGCGAGAATCTGATCCATAAGCACGGCCTGAACGGTGCGGAAACTCAGCTCAAACAGCATCCTAACCTTTGGAAAGAGCTATTGCTGAAGACACAGACGCCCCAGCTGCTGGAGGCTTACGACGTGATAGCCGACTCACTGATGGATAATGCGCTCTACTTTTTCCGCCATCGCATCGAGAACGCCTTTGTCAGTCGCGATTATGCAGGCATCCAGGGTGGTGAACGAACGAAGCGTGGTAAGAACGATTCGATCTATGAACGGCTCGACGTGCAGTTCTCCTTTGAGCAGGCCATGCAGTATTCTGTGGCGCTGAAGGGAGCCAGTGTTACTAAAAACAGCGTGTATCAGATGCTGAAGAACTGGCGCAAACAGGGACTGGTCTATCTGACCGACGAAGGGAAGTACCGCAAGAATTAGTCAATTTGGTCAAAGTCATTTTAGTCAAAGTCGAAATGGAAATTAGAAACAATCAGGAAAGCTTTGTGTTGCTCTGGCGTATGCTGGAGCGCACAAGGCGACTCCTTGCAGCGCACTATAAGCGCTTTTGTATCAGAGAAATTCTGAAATGCTGGTTCGACACCGAGGCCAGCGATGATTTTATTTGGGAGGTGTGCACAATGTGCGAGCAAACGGGCTGGGACGAGCTACAGCCGCCCTCGCTCTATCCGCGTAAGCACCGCGAACTCTTGCGGGCTATCGTGGCCAAGCAGACGGGTATCAGCTTCTATCGTATCAACCTGCATGCGCTCGATACAGCCTACAGCATCGCCTTTCCCAAAAGTACACCTATTAATATAAATAAGAAGAAGCGAAAAAATGTGGTGTAAAGTTTACATTTAATAACAAATTAACACGAAAAAAGGGCGAAAAATCGTTGAAAATGTTGCTTTTGCGCATGATTATGCGTTAATTTCTTAACTTTTTTAAGAATTTATTTGTTTTTTAGCATTCTTTTAATTATCTTTGCAGCCGATTGCCCTTAAAACCTCCGGCCGGGAGGTGGGCATTTCGGTAGCAAATGTTACTATTTTCATATTAAAATTAAAACAATTATGATGAAAAGACTCAGTATGATTCTAGCCAGCCTTTTCCTGTATGTGGGATTGGCAATGGCGCAAACAACGGTCAAGGGTACTGTTGTAACCTATGAGGACAATGAGCCGATTATCGGTGCAAGCATCCAGGTAGTAGGTGCAACCAATATTGGTACCATTACCGATGTGAACGGACGATTCTCTCTTCAGGTTCCTGAGGGAAAGAAGATGATTCGCGTAACCTATGTGGGTATGGAGCCTCTGGAGATTGCTGTTAGCAACAAACCTCTGCGTATCCAACTCCGCAACGATGCAAATAACCTCGATGAGGTAGTAGTTGTAGCCTATGGTACACAGAAGAAGACCTCATTGACGGGATCTATTCAGGAGGTAAAGAGCGAGGCCATCGAGCTCCGTCCTACTTCATCAGTAACTTCGGCTCTGGAAGGAACCGTTACTGGTGTACAGGTGAACAGCACTTACGGTGCTCCTGGTACAGAGCCTACTATCCGCATTCGTGGTATCGGTACCGTAAATGGTAGCTCTAATCCTCTTTATGTAATCGATGGCGTTCCCTTTGGCGGTAACATCAGTGACCTGAACCCAGCCGATATCGAATCGATGTCAGTATTGAAGGACGCTGCTTCTGCTGCGCTTTATGGTAACCGCGCTTCTAATGGTGTCATCCTGATTACCACCAAGAAGGGTAAGCAGGGTAAACTGAACATCTCTGTAGACATTAAGCAGGGTACTTATAGCCGTGGTATTCCTGAGTACGACCGCATGGATGCCCGCCAGTTTATGGAGGCAGAGTGGTTGAACATGCGCCACGATCGTATGGCGAACAAGGGTGAGGACATGGTTACTGCCGGTGCTTACGCTTCTGCTAACCTGATTAACGACCGTCTGTATTTCAATATCTTCAACGTAGCTGACGATGCCCTCTTTACTGATGATGGTAAGCTTGTAAGCAACGCTCAGATTAAGGGTACTATCGGTGAGGACCTCGATTGGGAAGATCAGTCAATCAGAAATGGTTATCGCCAGGAGTATAACATCAATGCTAATGGTGCTACCGAGAAGGCCGATTATTACCTGTCGCTGGGTTATCTCGATGAGAACGGTTATCTGAAGGATTCTGGCTTCGACCGTCTCTCTGGTCGTCTTGCTGTAAACGTTCAGCCAACGAAGTGGTTTAAGACCGGTTTGAACTTGAACGGTTCTCATCAGAACTATAAGAATACCAATGGTGACAGCGATGCTAGCTATACTAACGTGTTTATGTATTCACGTCAGATTTCTCCTATCTATCCTGTACATCTGCACGATGTTAACACTGGTGCATACATTCTCGACGACTTCGGACAGAAGCAGTATGACGGTGCTTCTTATACAGATGCTGCCGGCAATATTATTTTGACACGTAACCAGTATTCTGACCGTCACGTGCTCTGGGAGAATGAACTCAACTACGATAAGAGTGTTCGTAATACTTTGAACGGTACAGCTTATGCTGATATTATGCTGCCTTACAACTTTACCTTTACTTTGAAGGGTAACTTGAACCTCCGTCATAACGAGAACTACACATATAACAGTGCAGTAATTGGTGATGGTAAAGGTAATAATGGTCGTGCAAAGCGTGTGAACTACCGCTATAAGAACTATACTTTCCAGCAGCAGCTGCACTGGAACCACGAGTATGGTAAGCACTCTATTGACGCTCTGCTTGGTCATGAGAACTTTTACTATACATACGACTATACTTATTTGTATAAGACAAATCAGATTTTTGAAGGTAAGGGCTTCCTGACCAACTTCACTGATATGACTACTATGGAGGAGTATAACGTAGATTACCGTACAGAGTCATATCTCGCCCGTGCTCGTTATGGTTACGACAACCGTTACAATGTGGAGGCCAGCTTCCGTCGCGACGGTTCTTCTAAATTCCACAAGGATGCCCGCTGGGGTAACTTCTGGAGTATCGGTGCCAACTGGGTGATCTCTAACGAGGCATTCATGAAGAAGGCCGACTGGGTGAACTACTTGAAGCTGCGTGCTGACTATGGTGAGGTAGGTAACGATGCCGGTTCTGGCTATTATGGTTATATGTCTCTTTACGAAAACGATAAGGGTAACTTCTATATTTCTCAGTTGCCAAATCCTGACCTGAAGTGGGAAACCAGCCAATCATGGGGTATTGGTGTTGATGCTCGTCTGTTCAACCGTTTGAACATCACCATTGAGTACTTCGACAAGCGTAACAAGGACCTGCTCTTCGATGTTTACCAGCCTCTGTCTGCTGGTGGTACTAGTGAATATGCAGAGTCAGTTGTTACCAAGAATATTGGTACTATCTCTAACCGCGGTTGGGAACTCTCAGCTGACGTAGACGTATTCAAGAACAAGGATTGGCGCATCAATGTTGGTGCAAACATTACTTTGTTGAAGAATAAGGTTGTTAAGTTGCCAGAGCAGAACAAGGACGGTATCCTTTCAGGTTCTCATAAGATTGTTGAAGGCAAGGACCGCTATGCTTGGTTTACCTATACATGGGAAGGTATCGACACTCAGAATGGTTACTCTCTTTATAAGTTCGATGATGAGAACTATAACTTCACCATGGATGGTAAGACCTATGGTAATGAGTTCAAGGAAGATGGCGTAACAAAGACATCTGAAATCACAGGCAACAACCTGAACGGTGTAGTTGTCATCAACGGTGTACCTTACACTTATATGACAACTTATGCAAAGCGTGAGTTCCACGGCACATCTCTCCCAACAGCTTATGGTAGCTTTAACTTCAACGTAAGTTGGAAGGGCTTGTCACTCTTTACAATGTTCACCTATCAGCTTGGTGGTAAGGTAATGGATGGTGTATATAACAATTTGATGAGCATTTCTGGATCGTCTCCTTCAGCCCTGCATAAGGATCTTCTGGGTGCATGGAGAGCAGAGGATGCTACAGCTGATCATGCAGTGAAAACAGATGGTATTCCTGTTATCAATGCCAGTCCACTTCTTGGTAGCTCTCTGACTGCCAACCTTAACGCAACCTCTTCACGCTTCCTGACAAGCGCAAGCTACCTGATCCTGAAGAACATCAACCTCAGCTATCAGTTGCCAAAGTCATGGGTTCGTAAGATTGATTTGGAAGGTATAACACTGACCGCTGCATGCGAGAACCTGTTTACTGTAACATCACGCAAGGGTATGAACCCACAGCAGTCATTCAGCGGTTCACAGGCCAACTATCTTGTAACTCCACGTGTATTCTCATTTGGTTTGAATGTGAAGTTTTAATTAATACAAATACAAATATTTGAAAGTATGAAAAAATATATATTCATTTTAGGACTTACCGCGATGGGTCTCGTTTCCTGTGAGAAGGACTATCTTGATACCACACCAGAAGGTGAGGTTGACACCAAGACAATTCTTTCATCTACAGATAACTCAACACTGTCCATCGCTGGTATCGCCAAGTCTATGACTTCGCAATACCTCCATTCACAAGGTTTCAATGGTGAGGGTACAATTAAGACTTGGTATGGTAACTATCCTGGTAATGATTTCCAAAAGTCAAATCTGACAGGTTGGTCTCCTATTATCAACAGCCAGTATCATCTGCAGTTGTCATCTTCTTATGATACTTATCCTTGGTATTATTACTACAAACTTGTAAGTAATGCCAATGCAATCATTGAAAATATCGATGCAGCTGAAGGTACGGAACAGCAGAAGGCCTTTATTAAGGCTCAGGCTTTGACCGACCGTGCTTATTCTTTCTTTATGCTGTCACAGATTTATAGCAAGCGTTGGGCTGACGAGCAGGGTAATGCCCGCGGTATCGTTCTGCGTCTTGATCAGACTACGGGCGATCAGGCTTGTGCTACACTGGGTGAAACATACGCTCAGGTTTACAAGGATCTTGACGAGGCTATCAGTCTTTTCAAGAGCAGTGGTATACATCGTGCTGCTTCTGATTTCCATCTCCCCGACTTGGAAGTGGCCTACGCTGTTTATGCAAAGGCTGCCTTGACACGTCAGGACTGGCAGAATGCAGCCAACTATGCTAAGTTGGCTCGCGAGAACTATAAGCTGATGAGTAATTCAGACTATCTTAATGGTGGTATGCACACACAAAACAGTGAGTGGATTTGGGGTGTTTACGAACCAAGTGACAAGACTTTGTATTACTATAGCTTCTTTGCTTATCAGGGTTCTAACTCAAGTGCAGGTGCTTGCCGTAACTATCCTTGCGCTATCAGCCGTGAGTTGATTGACCAGATTCCTGAGACTGATGTACGTCGCAGCCTGTACCTCGTTCCACAGACTGAAGAAGAGTTTGCAGAAGCCTTCCCAAAGGCTGGCAATCCTGCTTCTTGTACAAAGGGACTCCGTACACGTGCTAGAAATGAGTTTGGTAGCAAGTTGTATTCTACATCATTGGTATTCCCATACATGCAGACCAAGTTTACTGTAGACTTCCTGCCTGGTGGCGGTTCATTCCCCATCATCCGTTCTGCTGAGATGTATTACATTGAGGCAGAGGCATATTGTATGCTCGGACAGGATGCTCAGGCACAGGACCTGCTCTATCAGTTGGAAAGCCCACGTGACCCAGCTTATACCAAGAGCGAAAAGACTGGCAGCGACCTGCTAGAGGAAGTGAAACTGTATCGTCGTTTCGACCTCTGGGGCGAAGGTTTGGACTGGTTCGACTACAAGCGCTGGAAGCAGCCTATCGTTCGTAAGACCTATGCTAATGGCGGTAGTTTCCACTCTACATTCGCTAAGTCTTTTGATGTTGCAGATGCCAACGACTGGACTTGGGGTATTCCAAAGTTTGAGACTGACTACAACTCACTCGTATCTCAGTAATACTCTGATATATACGCTTATCAATGGCTGGTCCTTTTGGATCAGCCATTTTTAATAACTTCATCTCAGTTTCTTCATTTTTTGACTAAATCCTTAGAAGTATAGGTTACCAAAATAACCTAATCACAAGAAATATCGCTTATTACAATAACCTTTTTTGCTAAAAATTTGGTTATTACAATAAGTTTTCTTATATTTGCACGCGAAAACGTGTATTAGAATGGATACTCTTTTTAAGAAACATCGTATATTGATATCGCAGACGAACTCTGAAATTGTCCGCGAAATGATGAAGTCTGTGAACTGGGAGAAGCAACTTGTATCCATACGAGGCTCGCGTGGCGTGGGCAAAACAACGCTAATGCGACAATATATCAAGCAAAGGTATGGAGTGAATGCTGGCGAGGCACTTTATTGCCTGATGGACAGTATGTATTTTACCAGTCACACGCTAATGGAAGTAGCTGAGCGATTCCACTTGATGGGTGGCAAGCACCTGTTTCTTGACGAGGTACATAAATATCCCACATGGAGCAAGGAACTGAAAGAGATTATAGACCTGTGGCCCGATATGAAGATAACTTTTACAGGTTCGTCGCTCCTGCAGATTCTGAATGCTGACGCTGATTTGTCGCGCAGGGTGCTGAACTACGATTTGGCTGGCCTCTCGTTTCGCGAGTATCTCCGTTTTTACAAAAACATAGAATTGCCTATACATACGTTGGAGGAAGTGCTGGAAGATGCGGATGCAATTTGCGATGAGGTGTGCAAAGTGTGTCATCCTCAGGCGCTGTTTGAGGAGTACCTTCGCGTGGGCTACTATCCCTTCTACGACGGCGACGAGCAGGAATACTACAGCCGCATAGAGAATGTGGTAAGTTTTATCATTGATCAGGAGATAACGCAGTTCTGTGGCGTTGAGCCTGCCTATACGCGCAAACTCAAGGCAATGATGCTGTTTTTGGCCAACAACGTGCCTTACGATGTGAATATCGCCAAATTGGCATCCTATCTAGAGTTGAACAAGAACACGGTGTTGAGCTATCTGTCAAGTATGCAAAGGGCTGAATTACTGCATCTGCTATATGCCGACAATAAGTCGGTGACCAAGATGCAGAAGCCTGACAAGATATATGTGCACAATCCAAATATGCTCTGTGCGCTAAGTTCAAATCTAAAAGTAGGCACCCAGCGAGAATGCTTTGTGGTTAATCAATTGTCAGTGAATCACACCGTAGAGTATGGTAAAACACAAGGCGACTTCTTGATTGACGGCAAGGTTACGGTAGAAGTGGGTGGGCAGGATAAATCGTTCGACCAGATAGCTGACATTCCCAATTCATATATTCTTGCCGATTCGATGGAATTTCCCATTGGGAAGAAACTGCCCCTTTGGATAGTAGGGTTGTTATATTGAAACCAATGCCCCGTATGACATCTGGCTGAATTTTTAATTTCGTAACACCTTATTAATATATATTAGCACGCTGAGGGGTTTTGGCGGACTAAAATGTGGCATTTTTCTTGATTTATGTCAAGTCGAAATAGCAAAAAGACACAAAAAAACGGTTGAAATGTGATTTTTATACAAAATTATTCGTTTTTAACAACATTATGCTTTAATTTTGCACGCAAGACTGTTTTTAACAACAATTATTAATCAATAAAAAAGAGAGAGATTTTATGGAAAAAAGACTAGCATTGTTTTTTGTCAGTTTCTTCCTTTTCTTAGGAAGTGCATTGGCACAAACAAAAATCTCCGGTACTGTGTATTCACAAGAAGACGGTCAGCCGATTATCGGTGCTGCCGTTCAGGTGCTTGGCACACAGACCGGTATGTTGACAGACGTGAACGGTAAGTTCGCTATTGCTCTGCCAGAAGGAAAGAAGACGCTCCGTATCTCCTACCTTGGCTACGAGTCGAAGGACGTAGAGGGTAAGAACAATATGCGTATCTTCCTGAAGTCGGACGCAAAGACACTCGATGATGTGATCGTCATTGGTTACGGTACCTCAAAGAAGTCTGCCTTTACGGGTTCTGCTGTTGAGATTGACAGCAAGGATATTACAAGTCACGTTACCTCAACCGCTACTAACGCCCTCGTCGGTAAAGTAGCAGGTATCACTGCTACTTCTACAAGCGGTGCTCCAGGTAGTGCTCCTACAATCCGTATTCGTGGTATTGGTTCTTATGCTGCCAGCTCTACACCTCTTTATATTGTAGACGGTGTGCCCACAGAGGTAAGCGTTGCCAATATCAACCCTGAGGATATCGAATCGATGTCAGTGCTGAAGGATGCTTCTGCCAGCGCCATTTACGGTAACCGTGGTGCGAATGGTGTTGTGATTATCACTACCAAGAAGGCAAAGAACAATCAGGAGGCTGAGATTAAGTTCGATGCAAAGTGGGGTTCTAACAGCCGTCTGATCCCACAGTATGATATCATCAAGAATCCTGCAGAGTACTACGAGACACAGTATAAGGCAATGTTCAACAGCCAGTACTATCATGGTGCTACTGCTGAGGAGGCTTATGCGTATGCCGATAAGTACATTCTCGATCCTAACAATGGTGGTCTTGGTGTACAGGTTTATAAAGTTCCTGAGGGCGAGCGTTTTATCGGTACCAACTTCAAGCTCAACCCCCATGCTACAATGGGTTACAGCGATGGTGAGTACACCTATGTGGCTGATGACTGGTATGACGAGCTGTTCCACAGCAGTTTCCGTCAGGAGTACAATGCTTCTGTAAGTGGTGCTACTGGTAAGCTGAACTACTATGCAAGTGTTGGTTTCCTGAATGATGGTGGTCAGGTAATGAACTCTAACTATCGTCGTTACACTGCCCGTACCAATGTAGAGTATCAGGCAAAGAAGTGGTTGAAGTTGACTACAAATATGAGCTTCACTCACTCTAACAGCCAGACTCCTTCTTACTCTGCTTCTACTTATGGTAGCTCTACCAACTTGTTCTACTACGCTAACTCAATGGGTGCTATTTATCCTCTGTATATGCGTGACGCTCAGGGGAACATCATGACCCAGAATGGTCATAACCAATACATGCGTAATTCGAACACCAACCAGACTCGTCCTAGCTTCCTAGGTAACGCAGCTGAGGATAACGAGTACAACGACTACAACAACTACAGCGATATCTTCTCAGGTCAGTGGGCTGCAATCATCACTCCTATCGAGGGCCTGACTCTGACTGCTCAGCTGAGCACCACGAACTTCAACCGTCGTTCTACTTACCTGTACAGCCGTTTCGCCCAGTCTGGTGGTTCTGTTGACGGTCAGGGTGATGTGAGGCATGAGCGCAATATGGCTGTTAACCAGCAATATCTGGCTAACTACACCCGTACTTTCGGTGATGTACACAATCTGACGGTGTTGGTTGGTTACGAGCAGTACAATGTAAAGGATCAACTTTTGGAGGGTGTTAACGATCACCTTTTCGATCCGTTCATCGCAGAATTGAACAATGCTGGTGGTCACGACCACGAGAAGACTTATTCTTATACAGATAACTATATGACTGAGGGTTTCCTCGGACGTGTTGGTTATGACTACGACAACCGTTACTTCGTGAACGCTTCTATCCGTCGCGATGCTTCTTCAAAGTTTGCTCCTGGTCACCGTTGGGGTACCTTCTGGAGCGCAGGTCTTGCTTGGCAGATCAACAAGGAGAAGTTCATGGAGAAGGCAAAGTGGGTTGACGTACTGAAGCTGAAGGCCTCTTACGGTCAGAATGGTAACGACCAGGGTATGAACTACTATGCATACGCTGATCAGTTCAGCACATCTTACAATTCTTCTACTGGTGAGTATTCTATCACTATGTATCGCATGGGTAATGAGAACTTGACTTGGGAGACCAAGAAGAGCTGGAACTTCGGTCTTGACTTCGCTTTGTTCAAGAACCGCCTCACTGGTTCGTTGGAAGTTTATACCGGAACTACAAGTGACCTGCTGTGGTCAAAGCAACTTCCTTCTTCATCAGGTAAGACTGTGAACTCATACTATACCAACATCGGTGCCGTTCGCAACAGCGGTATTGAGTTCGCCCTCGATGGAAACATCATCCGCACAAAGGACATCAATTGGAACGTAAACATCGCTTTGGCTCACAACAAGAATAAGATCACTGAGCTTGATCCCTCTATTGCCGAGTACGGACAGCGTTATAGCAACCAGATTCTGAAGGTTGGTGGTTCACTGCAGCATGCATATATGATTCAGTACGCTGGTGTTGATCCTGAGAATGGACGTGCACAGTACTGGAAGGATACTTATGTATATAAGACCGATGAGAATGGTAACAAGACCTCTGATATCATGCTCGATAAAGATGGTAACTACGTGATTGAATCTTCAGAACTGACCTACAACATCGACGAGGCTACTCGTCGCGACTGTGGTGATATCCTGCCTAAGCTTCAGGGTGGTTTCGGTACAACCCTCGCAGCCTTCGGCTTCGATCTGACTGCTCAGTTCAGCTTCCAGCTCGGTGGTAAGTTCTATGATGGTTCTTATCAGCAGCTGATGCACAATGGTCAGGAGGTGGGTCACGCTATGCACCGTGATCTGCTCAATGCTTGGTCATACGATAACAAGAATAGCAACATACCTCGTCTGAGCACTGCATCTTCAGATGATCCAGGTTCTGGCTCACAGACTCCTATGGATCGTTTCCTTACCAGCAGCAACTACCTCTGCCTGAATAACTTGGCACTGGGTTACAACTTGCCTCGCAGCATCGTTACTCCGCTTACTCTTCGTGGTATCCGCGTTTACGTGGCTGGTGAGAACCTCTTCCTGCTGACCAAGCGTAAGGGTATGGATCCTCGCTATAACCTCGGTATCGGTGGCTATACTTCTGGTGGTGGTCTGGCTTCTGGTAGCTACTCTGCTATGCGTTCTATCACAGCTGGTATAACCGTTACGTTCTAAAGGTAATAAGGTAATAAAGTAAAAAGAAAACAAATATGAAACTATATAAGATTTCCACACTGATGCTTGGTGCAGCAATGCTCACCGTATCTTGTAATGATATCGATAAGCAGGCACCTGAGGGACAATACTTGACGAAGGATCAGGTGCAGGAGACCAACGTGGCCGTACCTGCCCGTTCTCAGGCTACCTTCGCTGGTATGTTCAATATCATGGGTAAGCCTTTCGGAGCCTATCCTACCAGCACACGTGCTGACGACTTCGGTCTGATTATGGCAGCTCTTTCGCTCGATGCTGAGGGTTCTGACCTCTTCCTGCAGGATAACAACTACAACTGGTTCTCTGTATGTGGTGAGTGGTCTAACCGTAACCCTAACTATGCTAACCCTACCATCCGCTATAAAGTTCCTTATACACTGATTGGTCTGGCTAACGAGTTCATCGCTTCTCTGCCTGCAGACTCTGACGATCCTGTTATCAAGAATCAGATTGCTCAGGCTCGTGTAGCAAGAGCTTTCGGATACATGAACTTGGCCCCTTACTTCCAGTTCGGCTACTCAGTAGCAAAGGATAAGCTTTGTGTGCCCCTGCTGAAGGACGATACCGATTTCACCAACAACCCTCGTGCTACTGTGGCTGAGGTATGGGCATATGTTATCGAAGAACTGACAGCTGCTATTAATGACCTGGCTGGTGCAACTCGTACCTCTAAGGCTTATATCGACCAGAATGTGGCTTACGGTCTGCGTGCTCGTGCCAACTTGATTATCGGCAACTATGCAGAGGCTGCTGCTGATGCTCAGAAGGCTATGGAGGGCTATCAGCCTGCAAGTATTGAAGAGGTAAGCGTACCTGCATTCTGCGTGATCGACGATCACAACTGGATTTGGGGTATTAATATCTCTCAGGAGATGGTATCTGGTAACGCTGGTTATTCTAACGCTTCTTCATGGGTAAGCGCATTCTCTGGTGACGGTTATGCTGCTGCTACTCAGAACACGCCTTGCATCAACATTCTGCTTTACAACAAGATTCCTGCAACCGACGTACGTAAGGGCTGGTGGCTTGACGAGAACTTGCATTCACCCAACTGGGCAAACCTGACTTGGGTTGATCCAGGTGATGCTTCAGTTAGCGCAACAGGCGATGCTATCGCTAACTTCACTACTTCTGATGGTGGTAAGGATGTATTCCTGCCATATACTAATATCAAGTTCGGTCAGAAGAGTGGTATCGGTTCTACTATCAACAATAACGACTGGCCTCTGATGCGTGTTGAGGAGATGATCCTGATTCAGGCTGAAGGTCTTGCCAAGAGCGGTAATGAGGGTCAGGCCAGACAGGTGCTCGAAAGCTTCGTAAAGACTTATCGTGATCCTCAGTATTCTGCTGATGGTCGTGGTCTGACACTTGCAGACGAGATCTGGTTCCAGCGTCGTGTAGAGCTTTGGGGTGAGGGTTTCTTCATTGGCGATGCTAAGCGTCTGAACAAGCCTGTAGTTCGTTTCCACGGTGGTGTTGAAAACAACGAGCCTGAGGCATTCCAGTTCAACGTTGCTGCTGATGATCCCTATCAGAACATGCGTTTCCCACAGTCGGAGACCAACTACAACCTGGGTATCGTTCCTAACGACCAGACTGGTACACAGCCCGTTGCAGGTCAGAATCCTAACCTTCGTGATGGTGTAACAGACTAAGGTATAATAGTAAAAACTGTAAAAAGCAAAGAATATGAAGATCAATAAGATATTTCTGATGGCAGGTCTCGCCGTGATGGGTTTAATGACCACATCATGTAGCGATGATGACGATTACCAGAAGGGTCCTGAGGCTGGCACCTATAATGTCGGCTTTGTAAATCAGTCTAATCAAATATTGGGACTTACCGATACGCAGTTCACTGTAGAACTGAAGCGTACGAATCCCAGCGGTGAGCTGACTGTTCCCCTTGAGATTGTGCAGAGCGCCAGCGTGCTGACAGCTCCTACCTCTGTAACATTCGCCAACGGCTCTGAAACAGCAACACTCACAATTGCTGTAAGCAACGATGCTCAGGCATTCGTAGAGTATCCTATCACCATCCGCATACCAGCAGAGTACACTAATCCTTATGCTCAGCAGGAAATGTATCCCATGCTGGCTATCAGCGCCCTGAAGGAAGACTATAAGGTTTCTGCTAAAGCAGACTTCACGAGCTGGTTCTTTGAGGATACTTGGGAGGTAGAAATTGAGTATTCTGACTATCTCCAAATGTATCGCATTAAGGATCTGTATGAGCAGGGATACAACTATTATTATAAGCTTGGCGAGAAGACTGGTGATGGTTCTATCTCTATGACGATGTGCAATTCTGACGGAACGAAGCTGTCAAAGCAGGCTTCTGGTTATGTACACTCTTCTTACGGTATGGTATCTACCACATGGTTGAGCACCGAATTCACTGGTTATGATCCTGCTGATGATGCTTACTATATCCCCTTCCAGTGGACAGTAAGTGCCGGCTCATTCGGTTCAGGCTATGAGAGCTTTAAGATTAAGTAACAGACTTAAGAACTTACGATAAAAAAGAAGGTCATCATCTGATGACCTTCTTTTTGTTGATAATATAGATTCCGTGAGGGAGATTGGTCTTGTCTTTGCCGATTTTCCGTCCATCGATACCAAAAATATCACTGTTTGCTTCTGTTTCAGCAGCTATTCCCTGGATTGCCGTCGGATTATTACCTGCCACGACCTTAATATCGTCGAGGAAAAAGCGATTGTTGCTAGGAGTCAGACTGACGGTAATATCACCTTTTCCTTTGATAGTTGCCGTACATTCTGTCCATTGACCAGGAGTAAGCGTAAAAATCGAAGGAGTGATGGTCGTGTTTACACTTCCCAAGACAGATACACTGATGCGTGTGTCTTCTTCTGCCCATGGAGCAGCCTTGAAGGTAATAGTTGACTCTTCACCCACATATACCTTGGGTAACGATACCGTACCTTTGGTCGTCCTTGTTCCAAACTTGGCACATTTACTTGCACCCCCAGCTACAGCATTTTTCGTGTCGTATGTCCATCCTGCATTATCAGGGACAAAATCGGAAAAACCTCCCGTCCACTGGTTATCGTTTCCTCCTGTACCTGCACAGGAATCAAATGTCTCCTCAAAGAGAATGCCCTCAAAAACAGGTTCTGTCTGAGTATCGGCAGCAACAAAACTGAAACTTACGGTTCCGTCATCGTTGCGTTTTATCTCACGTACAGCTTTATTCAATAGGAAAGAACCATCGGCGTTCCCGTTGTATATCACAGCCGCAGGCGATGAAACGTTGCTAAGATAGTTACGCTTGTTGAATGGGAAAGGATCGCCCGACTCATTATTTTCGCTCTGTGCATTATCACCAGGAACAATGGTACAGCGCTGGTGATCATTAGTATATGTATTAAATACCGCGTCATAATACTTTCCAAAGGTATTTACCACATTCCACATCCAGATGTTAGGTTCATAATCGACATGTAACACCAAGAGGCCATTACCGCCTACGTTTGTATCCCAACCACTTTTCTGGCGACACTCCAACAGATAATACTCGTCCTTATGGTTATCATTATAAATGATATAGGCTTCACCATTGTTTCCCAATGGTTTCATAGCATTGACTTCTGTATCTTCCTTCAGTTCAATAGGTGTGAGCCATCCGCACCACATCCGTTCAAAACTTGTGTAATTTGCTGGACAGAAGCCGTTGCCGTTATAGCTACCTGAGCACATCACGTCCCAAGTACCCATACCATAGTTATTGCCATCTTCGCTTGTATCATACATATCCGGGATACCTAAACAATGGGAAAACTCGTGGCAGATGGTTCCAATACCGCTGGTTATTTTTTCCGTGACTCCAAGTTCACAGCCACAAGCATATGTATTCACCCGCAAGTTATTGATATTCATGGAAGAACCCGTAGCCGATTGCAGGTTCCACTCGTGAGGCCAAATGGTATCTGCACTTCCGCCTGAAGCCTCGCCTTGTCCTGCATAAAGTACAAACACTTGGTCTACTTCATTGTCACCATCCCAATCGTATTGTGTGAAATCAAATTCCGTTGCAGCCTTTTCGATGGCTTCGGTGATCATTTTGCTAGCGTTCTTGTCCCTACCACTATCGTCTTTGTTCTGACCGTAGAATGCATAATAATTAGCCAAGGTATAAGGACCGGCGATATCAAAGTCAAGTTCAAACATACCTCGACTCTGGTCATAGAAATAGTCTTTCACGCTCCCCTTGAAGTCACCTTCGGTGAAGCCACGCTCATTTAATAATCGTTGGTAGAAAGCGTTTGTGTGATCGGCCTTGAACTTCAAATCTGGAAACTGCACAAGGATTACAAGGCCTTTTTGTTTGCCCGAATAGACTTTGCTGTCAGTGATTGCACGAGTTTTGGCTTTCTGATGACGTTGGGCCCGGTTTATCATCGCCTCTGCTTGCATCTGCTTAATATCGGCAGACCGGAAATCGTCGTCACTCACCCTGATGAACTTCCTGCCATCCTCAGCTTTCCAGAAGTGCATGAACTCATCACCCACAAGTTCGACTCTTATTTGAGAGCCATCATTGAGCGTAATGGTTTTCCATTGTCCTCGTTTGGCAGGGATAGCGAATGTTATTGTTGATGATAGCAATAACAACATAATAAATACTAATCTTTTCATACTCTTTGAATAATATCTGCAAATATACGAAATGTCATTGGAACCACCATATTTTTTACATATTTTTTCCCATATTATACTCTCCCTTTTTTTTGCGCTTAAACATTACGCTCTCTTTGCTTGTAGTGTATCGTGTGTATAACGGTAGGCCTATTTCGTCGATGGCCCACTCGTGATAGAATGCCGTTGGCACCATGCGTATCATCAAGCTTTTTACGCCAGCCTTAAACATCTCGGCCTGGGCTGGCGAGATAATGAATCGGGCTTTTGAATTAAATCTGTTGGCAAATCCGTGTCCTTGGTCGTCGCTGTGCATTATGTTGTCGTTTCGACCCTTACCGGTAAGGTTTATCACCGAGTCGTTCATAAATGTAATCACCACATAAGGGTCGGACTGTATCTGGCTTGTTCGTGAAAATGTTTCCAGATTAAGATATGCTGACTTCGCCTTAGCCTCAATATCCATATTAATGGATGTGTTAGAGTCATCGAGATACCTAACCTGTGCCTGCATCCTAATCGTACAGCAAACAACCAATGCCAAAAAAATTATTCTCTGATTCATTAGCTTTTTATTCCCATCTGATGCCATTCTCTTGGCTCTACCAGTCGAAAAGTTACCTGATACTCTCCATCATCATACCAATCTTTTTTAATTCTTCTCTATCAGTATGCGGGCATCGACCGCCACGACTTCGTTTTCGTCGGCAAGCAGGGGGTTGATGTCCATCTCCTTGATTTCAGTGGCAAAGCGGAGCAGGGTCGAGAGGCGCACGATAATCTCAGCATATTTCTGCTCGTTGATACCCTTCTGTCCTCGCGTACCTTTTATTATTTTATAGCCTCGTAACGAGTGGATCATGGAGAAGGCCTCACCATAGCTCAGAGGCGCCAGACCAGAAGATACATCTTTTAGCACCTCGACAAAGATACCGCCCAGACCGCAGAGCACCACATGGCCGAAGCGCGTTTCGTACTTCGCACCGATAAAGAGTTCGGTACCTTTCAGCATCTTCTGAACCATCACACCTGTGGCATCCTTGATTTTCATCATACGGTCGAACTCCAGCGCCAGGTGCTCCGGGGTGCGGATATTCAGTGCCACACCACCTACGTCGCTCTTGTGTACAGGACCTACGACCTTTGCTACAACCGGGAAGCCCACACGTTCGGCAAAGGCTGCAAGTTCTTCCTTCGATGTGCTTACCATCTCGGGAACGAGGGGAATGCCTGCGCAAGACAGAATGTCGCGTACGGTTTGAGGCGGTACGTAACCGTCTTGGTCAATGCCTGAGATAATCTTGTGGAGACGGGGGATGTCGATACCATAGAGCTGCACTTCAGGAGGTGCCGGCTTGGGGGTGCGCATGATTTGGCTCAAAGCGGTGGCCAATGTGACCTCGTCGCTGAAGTTGACATGTCCGCGCTTCAGGAATTCTTCAACCTCTGGGCCTGCGGTATGCAAGCTGGGCAGAATGGGGAAGATAGGCTTTTTACATTCCTTGATTTTCTTATCGAGTACATCATAAGCCTCATAGAGTTGGGTAAGGCCCGGGGTTCCGTAAATCACGGCGATGGCATCGATAGCTTCGAACTTGTTTTCACAATAGTCAATCACCAATCCCAGTTGTTCGGCTGTACCCGTAGCCAGGAAGTCAATCGGGTTGGCCACCGAAGAGCCAGGGAAGAGTTGGGCTTTCAGCTCATCGGCTAACGGGCCTTCGAGATGGGGCACGTTCAGTCCGCCTTTTGAGAGGGCATCGGTGAGCATGACACCAGGGCCTCCGGCATGGGTGACGATGGCGAAGTTTTTACCCTTTAGTTCTGGCAGCGTAAAGATACAACCTACGGTGGTGAGTTCCTCGCGCGAGAAACAGCGTACGATACCAGCCTTACGGAAAAGGGCCTCTACGGCCGAGTCGCTGGAGGCAATGGCACCCGTATGCGACGAGGCGGCACGGCTACCACTCTCGGAAGAACCTGCCTTGATAGCAGCTATGCGACAACCCTTACGAATCAGGTTGCTGGCATGGTATAACAGCTTATCGGGGTCGGAGATGTTTTCGATGTAGAGCAGTTTCACATTCGAATCGGTTTCGGGGTTGAAACGGTCGTCCATATACTGCAACACATCCTCGATACCTATTTGCTTACCGTTGCCGATGCTCCATACGCTGTTAAACTGCAAGCCCTTGACAACGGCACTCTCAAGAATGAAGACCGCTGTGGCGCCAGAGCCTGAAACAAAGTCGACACCCTGAGGATTGAGACTGGGGATAGGCAGTGTAAACACACTATGGTGATTGCGATTGAGGAGTCCGATACAGTTAGGACCAATCAGGGCCGCCCCGTATTTCTCGCAAGTATCGAGAATCCTCTGTTCTAATTCTGCACCGGCTTTGGTCTCTTCGCCAAAACCTGCCGAGATAATGACAAAGGCGCGAACGCCTTTTTCGGCACACAGATAGTCGACATAATCGGGACAGTACTTGGCGGCTACAACCATCACGGCGAGGTCGGTCTGCGGTATGTCTTTTACATCGTGTACGGCCTTGATTCCCTGCACTTCATCTTCCTTGGGGTTTACGATGTGCAGCGGACCATCGAAACCACCATTCTTAATATTGCGTACAATAGCACCACCGGGCTTGTGTACGTTGTTAGAGCCGCCAACGACGACGATGCTCTTAGGATTTAATAGTTGTTGGTTAATCATGGATGCAAAGATAATATAATAATTCATAATTTCCAAAGGTTATTTAAAATAAATAACTATCTTTGCATAGTTAAACCAATTAATTGGGCAATGATGAAGAAATGTTTTACCTTATTAATAGCATTGATGATGCCACTGTGGATATTTGGAGACAACTACTCTCAGCTTTGGAAACGCGTATCGGAGGCCAACGACAAGGACCTGCCGAAGACGGCGTATGAGCTGTTGCAGACGATCGCCCAAAAAGCCACAAAGGAGAAAGCTTACGGTCAGCTGTTGAAGGCAGAACTGCAGGCAGCACAGACCATGGCCGATATTTCGCCTGACTCGCTGAAGCCAGAATTGCTGCGTATGAAGCAGCATGGCGAAGCAGCTAAGGACGAGGTTTTAAAGTTGGTGTACCAGACGGTGCTCTATCGGGTATCGGGCAGTAACTCTGATTTTAAGCTTGATATCAAGAAGCCAGACTTGTCTGCTGCGATGTGTGAGAAACTGGCGATGACGAAGGATGACAGCTATACGCCGCTGGTGATAAAGGGTGTAGATGCTGCCATCTTTAACCACGACCTGCTACACGTAATCGGTTTTGAATTGGATGATTATCAAGCCCTATACGACTATTATAATAAGGTGGGCAATCGCCGGGCGGCCTGTATCGTAGCGGCTTCGCTCTATCGCTATGCAGACACGGCTAAAATCGAGGCGATGATCCAGACTTACAAAGATTTACCGGAGGCTGGAGAGTTGGCCATCGTGCGTTACGACAGAATAGGCTATGGTATCGAGCATTCGGCCGAGCGTTATAACTATATCCATCAGGCCTTGAACCAATGGGGAAAGTGGCCCAGAATGAATTATCTGCGTAATGAGGAGACGAAAATCACCAATCCGCAGTATCGCGTGGCCTACGATCATCAAAGGGTTCGTCCGCAACAGGCTCAGAAAGTGGAACTGAAAGAGTTGCGTAATCTGAAGACACTTTCGATGACCGTTTACAAGGTAGATGCCAATGGCGATATAGAGCATCGACCAGATTACGAGGGTGGCTACAAGAAGATAAAGCCGCTGTTACGTGAGGTGGTGTGCCAAGAGGAACGTACTTTCAATGAGCACCAGCCGTATGAATTCTTTGAGGATTCGCTGACTCTTAAGGGTCTGCCTGTGGGTGTGTATATGATAGAATTCAAGTCGGAACCTTCGACGACCGTTCTTCGACAACTCTATTTTGTATCGGATGTATATACCATCGCCGAGACACAACCTTCTGACGAGGGTGTACGCTATGTGGTGGTCAATGCGACGACGGGACAGCCCATTGCCGGGGCTCATCTGCGTATCAAACAGAGCATCAGTTATAACAATTGGAAAACGTACCATGGCGTCACCGATGCGAAGGGCGAATATATCTTCAAGGAGAAAGTGATGAACCGTCGTCGGGAGGTGTTTGCTTATACGGATTCCGACAAAGCCTCGCCTGGACTGAACGGTAACAGCCGCTATGAATATTACGATAGCCAGCAGGAGGTGACCCAAACCTGCCTGTATACCGATCGCGCCATCTACCGACCCGGACAAACAGTGCATGCATCGGCCTTGGTGTACAGGGTGAAAAACGGTATCGAACAGCAGGTAAAGGAGCATGCGTCCGTAAAGTTCGTCTTACGCGATGCCAACTATAAGGTGGTAGCCGAAAAACAGGTCTTGACCGATGCCTACGGCGTATGTGCAGCAGACTTCACCTTGCCGGCCAAGGGACTGACGGGTAGATTTACCATCCAAGCCAATCAGCAGAGTCATAGCATCAGGGTAGAGGAATACAAGCGACCTACATTCCACGTAGACTTCCCGGAGGTGAAAGAAACCTATGCTGCAGGCGATACCTTGAAGGTAAAGGGTGTGGCAATGAGCTATGCCGGTGTACCTGTTCAGAGCGCCAAGGTAAGTTATACGGTAAAGCGTCGTACGGCCTTCTGGTGGTGGTCGTATAGCAGATACTGGAATACAGCCATACTGGGCTACAACAACGATGGGACGGAGGTGTTTAGCGGTACAGCCGAAACCCAGAGCGATGGCTCGTTTGAAGTAGAAATGCCTTTGGAGATGCCAGAAACCAGTCATCCGATGTTCTATACGTTTGTGGTAACAGCCGATGTGACTGATACGGCGGGTGAGACACATAGCGGACAACTATCGTTGCCATTGGGTAATCGCAAGCAGACCCTGCAGGTGAATATGCCAGAAAAAGTGCTGTTGGAGGAAAAACCTACCGCCACCTTCCATCTCTACAACGCAGCCGGAAAGGATGTGGAGGCCAAGGTAAGCTATCGCATAGATGGCGGCTCTTGGCAAAAGGCTAAGACCAATTCTCAACTCTCAATTTTCAACTCTCAATTGAAGAGTGGCAAGCATGCACTGGAGGCTATCTGCGAAGGCGATACCATTCAGCGCGACTTCGTCTTGTTCTCGCTTGATGACGAGCGACCTGCCACCGAGACGAAAGACTGGTTCTATCAGTCGGCGACGCAGTTTACCAATGACGGTAAGCCCGTGACCGTTCAGGTAGGATCGTCGGATAAGGATGTACATATCGTGTATAGTATCTTCTCGGGCGAGCAGGTGATAAAGCGTGGGGCAGTAGACAGAAGCAACCAGCTTCTGAACCTGAAACTATCGTATAAAGAGGCGTATGGCAACGGCTTGTTGCTGACCTTTGCCTGGGTAAAGGAGGGTGTGTGCTATAGTCATACGGCGAAGATTCAGCGCCCCTTGCCCAACAAGCAACTGACTTTGCAATGGAGCACCTTCCGTGACCGTCTGAAACCCGGACAAGAGGAAACGTGGACACTGAACATAAAGGATGCCAATGGCAAACCAGTGGATGCGCAGATGATGGCAACGCTCTACGATCAGAGTCTCGACCAGCTGCAATCACATCAGTGGAGTCTGGTACCCTATCTCTGGTTGCCACTCCCCAGTACCTCATGGTTGCATCTGTCAGATTTAAGCTATTCCTCGATAGCCAGCAAGGGGTGGAGGGCTGTTGACGTAAACGAACTCAGACTAAGCCGGTTTGATGACAGTATCTTCCCTGAATACATCGTTCGCGGGTACGGACGGTTTATTAGTGGTATGCGCTTATCGAGAAGTGCGAACGCGGTGATGGATGACGGTATGGTGATGATGGCTAAGGAGGCCGCACCCATGGCAGAGGAAAAGGCAATGGTTGCTGACGTGGAGTCAGAGGAAGAACAGCCAGCAGAAACGCAACAGACTGAACAGGTTCAGATGCGCGAGAATCTGGATGAGACCGCTTTCTTCTATCCCCAACTGACGACGGATGAAAAAGGTAATTTAGCTTTGAAGTTTACGTTGCCGGAGAGCTTGACCACTTGGCGCTTTATGGGTATCGCCCATACGAAAGATATGTATTATGGTAAGATAGAGGGTGAGGCAGTCGCACAAAAGGATGTGATGATACAGCCTAACGTACCTCGATTCTTGCGCGATGGCGATCAGGGTACCATCTCTGCACGTATATATAATATAGGTGAGAAAGACCTTTCGGGCAAGGCCGTTTTGAAGTTGATGGATGCTGAGACAAACGCCATCGTTCTGGAGCAATCGCAGGCTGTCAGCTTGAAGGCAGGTGAGACGACCGCTGTTTCCTTTAACATTTCTCCTTCCGCCTTCCCCTCTCTACTCATCTGTCAGATGAGCATCAGTGGCAACGACTTCTCGGATGGTGAACAGCATTATCTGCCTATCCTGCCAAGTACGGAGCGCGTGACGGTAACAGTACCTATCACCCAGCACCATGCAGGTACGGAGACGATCGACCTGTCGCAATTGATTCCAGCCGATGGCAAGGATGGTAAACTGACATTCGAATACACCAATAATCCCGCTTGGCTGATGATTCAGGCTTTGCCAGTGGTAGGTCGTCCGTGTGATGATAATGCCATCTCTCAGGCTGCCTCGTTCTATGCCAACAGTCTGGGCCGTTATATCCTCGCTCAGAATCCTAACGCCAAGCATGTGTTCGCCCTCTGGAAGCAGGAGGCCGATCAGAACTCTTTGACCAGTGCCCTTGAAAAAAACCAGGAGCTGAAGGATTTAGTACTCAGCGAGACCCCTTGGGTGATGGATGCCGATAGAGAGACAGAGCAGAAACAGCGCCTGGCAGATTTCTTCGATGAGAATCTGATGAAGGAGCGTTTGAGTTCGGCCGTACAGAAACTGGAGAAGTTGCAAAGAAGCGATGGCTCTTGGTCGTGGTGGCCCGATATGCCGGGTTCTTTCTATATGACCGTAGCTATCAGTGAGATGCTGGTGCGCCTGAATGCGATGGCGGGTACTGTCGCTGAAACACAGGACATGCTAAATAGTGCTTTCGATTTCATGGGACAGGAAATGGTAGAAGAAGTAAAGGAACTGAAGAAATGGCAGAAGAAAGGTCATACGGTTTCCTTCCCCAGCTTTAAGGCGCTTCAGTGGCTCTATCTGGCTACACTCGATGGACGAGAGTTGCCCGATGACGTAAAGGCAGCCAACAGCTATCTGCTCAATCTGATGAAGAAGGATATCAAGAGTCAGAGCATCTACGAAAAGGCCCTTGCTGCCGTTATTCTTTCGAAACCAGAACCTAAGCGTGCGACAGAATACGTGAAGTCGCTGAAGGAATATACCGTATTCCGTGAGGAGATGGGGCGCTATTATGATACCCCACGTGCCGGCTATTCGTGGTACGACTATAAGATACCTACCCAGACAGTAGCCATCGAGGCCATACAGCGTATTACGCCTGATGACCGTCAGACGATCGAAGAAATGCAACGTTGGCTCTTACAAGAGAAGCGCACGCAGGCTTGGGATACACCTATCAACAGCGTGAATGCCGTTTACGCCTTCCTGAATGGTGGTAGCTTAAAGTTGGGTGAGGCCAATGCCAAGGTTCAGGTAGATGCGAAGCCGCTTGACTTGCCAAAGGCGACAGCAGCTATCGGTTATGTCAAGACCAATGTGCCCACAGAGAGTAAGCGCCTTACCATCGAGAAATCTACAGAAGGCACTTCCTGGGGCGCTGTCTATGCCCAGTTTGTGCAACCTACACGTAATATTGCTGATACGGGTAGCGGTTTTACCATTAAGCGCGAAGTGATAGGCGAGGGTAGAAAGGTTGGTGATCGTATCAAGATTCGTATCACCATCACGGCCGATCGTGATTACGACTTCGTTCAGGTCATCGACAAGCGAGCTGCTTGTCTGGAGCCTGTCCGCCAGTTGAGTGGCTATCACAATGGTGCTTACTGTACCCCTCGCGACAACACGACGAATTACTACTTCGACGGTCTGTCGAAAGGTGAGCATGTCATCGAAAACGAATATTATATAGATCGTGCTGGAACCTATGAAACGGGCTCCTGTACCGTAGGCTGCGCCTATGCGCCAGAGTTCCGTGCCACGGCACATTCACAGCTATTGACTATTAGTAAATGAATATGAAACGACAAATAATCATCCCCCTGATGTTGCTGGCCATGCTGCCAGCTTCAGCACAGAAACTCAGTGTGAACAACCCCACTGTAAATTGCGGTCGTACGGGCTTTAACCAACCTATTACGGCAACCTTCGAACTGCAGAATAAAGGAAGGCGCAAGTTGCATATCGAAAGTGTAAAACCAGATTGTGGCTGTACGGCTGTCGAGTTCCCCAAGGAGGTAGGCGCTGGCGATAAGTTTACCATCAAGATGACCTACGATGCCCTGCAACTGGGTCATTTCCACAAGATGGCTGCGATTAAGAGTGATGGCTCGAAAGAGCCTGTTTACCTTACGATGAAGGGTATCGTGCTGACTGAAATGGTAGACTATTTCGGCGAGTATCCCATTGGCATGGGTGAACTGCTGCTGGATAAGAATGAGTTGGAGTATGACGATGTAAACAAAGGTGACCAACCCCTTTTGGAACTCCATGTGTTTAATAATGGTACGCAGGTGATGCAACCCAATATCATGCACCTGCCGCCTTATCTTTCAGCAGAGGTAAAGCCTGAAAAGATTGCTCCAGGACGTGGCGCTACCATATCTGTTACATTGAATTCGGAAAAGTTGCGCAACTATGGTTTGACGCAGACTACCGTCTATATGGCTAAGCAGTTAGGCGAGAAAGTAAGTCATGATAATGCTATCCCTGTATCGGCCATTCTGTTGCCCGACCTGAAAGCGTTTGCTTCTGTCAATAAGGAACAGGCTCCACAGCTGAACATCTCAACGACCGATATCGACTTTACTGACTTTGGTGGCAAATCGAAGAAAACGGCAGAAGTAAATCTTACCAATACGGGTCATAGTACACTGACCATTTCTTCATTGCAGATGTTTACACAAGGACTGAGGGTGACACTCGGTAAACGCGAACTGGCACCAGGAGAGTCGACGAGTATTAAGATTACAGGACATGCCGATGAACTGCAGAAGGTTCGTACCCGTCCTCGTATCCTGATGATTACCAACGACCCTGATCATGCCAAGGTTGTTATCAACATTAAAAAGTAATCTTTAATGTTTAATCTTTAATGTTTAATCTTTAATGTTTAATGTCTAATGTTTAATGTCTCATGGACCATCCAGAAAATAGTTCAGAATATGCAGGCCTACAAGTGAACAGTGGTGTAAAGCAGCCACCGATCGTGAATCCTTACCTGAAACGTAATCGTCGTCGTGAACTCTCATCAGCCGAGATGGTAGAAGGTATTCTCAAGGGCGATGTCACAATCCTGTCGCAGGCCGTGACGCTGATAGAGAGTGTCAATCCTGATCATCAGGCCAAGGCGCAGGAGGTGATCAATAAGTGTCTGCCTTATAGTGGTAACTCGGTGCGTGTGGGTATCAGTGGTGTGCCAGGTGCTGGAAAATCTACCAGTATTGATGAGTTTGGTATGCATGTGTTGCGCGAAAAAGGTGGCAAACTGGCTGTGCTTGCCATCGACCCGTCTTCAGAGCGTACCAAGGGCTCTATCCTGGGTGATAAGACACGTATGGAAAAGTTGGCCTTACACCCAGATTCGTTTATCCGTCCTTCACCATCGGCAGGATCGCTAGGTGGTGTAGCACGAAAAACGCGTGAGACGATCATTCTCTGTGAGGCTGCTGGGTTCGACAAAATCTTTGTGGAAACCGTGGGCGTAGGACAGAGTGAGACGGCTTGTCACTCGATGGTGGATTTCTTCCTGCTGATTCAAGTGGCTGGTACTGGCGATGAGTTGCAGGGTATCAAACGAGGCATTATGGAAATCAGCGATGGTATCGTGATTAATAAGTGTGACGGAGATAACGTGGACCGTTGTCAGATGGCGGCAACCAACTTTCGCAATGCGCTCCATTTCTTCCCCCTGCCAGAGAGTGGCTGGACACCAAAGGTGCTTTGCTATTCGGGCTTCTATGGCACAGGCGTAAAGGAGATATGGGATATGATTTACCAGTATATCGACTTCGTAAAGGCGAACGGCTATTTTGACTATCGCCGTAACGAACAGTCTAAGTACTGGATGTATGAGAGTATCAATGAACACCTGCGACTGAACTTCTACAATAATCCTGCGATTAAGGCACAGTTGCAGCCAGCAGAGCAAACCGTTTTGGCTGGTCTAAAGACATCATTCGTGGCAGCCCAAGACCTACTCGACCTTTATTTTGACGAACTCAGGAAATGATACAGATAGAGATAGACAGCGGCAGTGGTTTCTGCTTTGGTGTAACCACCGCCATCAAAAAGGCTGAAGAAGAGTTGGCACAAGGCAATACGCTCTATTGTCTTGGTGATATTGTGCATAATGGCATGGAGTGTGACCGCCTGCGCAATATGGGACTCATTACCATTAATCACGACGATATGCGCAAGTTGCATGACGTCAAGGTGTTGCTTCGTGCCCATGGTGAACCCCCAGAAACCTATGAACTGGCTCGACAGAATAATATTGAGATTATCGATGCTACGTGTCCTGTAGTGTTGCAGCTCCAGAAACGTATCAAGACACAGTATGAAGCAGGCAACGGTCAGATTGTGATTTTTGGGAAGAAGGGTCATGCAGAGGTGTTGGGACTGGTAGGCCAGACACAATCGAAAGCGATTGTGATTGAGAGTTTCGACGAGGTGAGCAAACTCGACTTCTCGCGTGATATCTATCTGTACTCACAAACCACAAAGTCGCTCGATGAGTTTCATCACATCATAGAATATATCCAGAAGCATATTTCACCAGGTGCTATTTTTAAGAGTTTTGATACCATCTGTCGATCGGTAGCCAATCGCATGCCAAACATTTCGCAGTTTGCCAGTAAGCACGACATGATTTTGTTTGTGTGTGGTAGAAAGAGCTCTAATGGCAAGGTGCTTTTCCATGAGTGCCTGCGTGTCAATCCCAACAGTCATCTGGTAGAAGACCCTCAGGAGATTTTGCCAGAGTGGCTTGAGGGCATACGAACAGTTGGCATCTGTGGTGCTACCAGTACCCCCCGATGGCTGATGGAGCAATGTCGTGATGCGATACAAAGAATGCAGGGCTAGTACCCTGCATTCTTTATTTTACTTTTTCGTTGAACCGATCCATCAACCATTGCTTTTGCTCTGCTATCGTCATATGACTATTGTCAAGTTCGATAGCATCATCGGCCTTGCGTAGAGGGCTTACTTCGCGGTGCGAGTCGATGTAATCGCGCTCCTGTACATTCTTCAGGATATCATCGAAATCAGCAGGCATGCCCTTAGCTTTCAGCTCGTCGAAACGGCGCTGAGCACGTACTTCTGCAGAGGCTGTGACGAAAATCTTCAACTCGGCATCAGGAAAGACGGTGGTTCCAATATCACGACCATCCATCACCACACCTTTATCCTTACCCATCTGTTGCTGTTGGGCTACCATTGCTGTACGTACGAAACCAACGGCAGCAATCGGACTGACGTGATTGCTTACTTCGAGCGAACGGATTTCTTTTTCTACACACTCACCATTCAGATAGGTGTCTGGACGACCCGTTTCAGGGTTAAACTTAAAACCAATGTTGATGTTGGGCATCTCAGCTTCCAGTGCGTCTGTTTTTACACTGCCGTCTTCATTGAAAAGACCCTTGCGCAAAGCATAGAGGGTTACACTGCGATACATGGCTCCAGTGTCAACATAGACATAGCCCACCTCGCGGGCCAGATCCTTGGCCATCGTGCTCTTGCCGCAAGAGCTGTGGCCGTCAATAGCGATTGTTATTTTTTTCATAATGCGTATGATAGATTAATCAATAATGATGAGGCGCTGACGTGATACTTGCCATAGCCGATGTGTAGCTTGAAGCGTTGTAGTGACAGTCCTGCGCCCAGTGAAAGACCTGCCCCATGAGCAGAGTCGCCTTCGGTGTCGCTGATTTTCATCTGCTGGGCTTTGCGGAAGTTGTAACCGCCTGCCAGATAGATATTGGCACCAAGTAAGATATCTACACCGATAGCGAAATGATGGCCAAAGCCCTCTTCCCAATCAGTCAGGCGACTCATTGTGGCATGGAATCGTAAAGGAGCAGCTCCTAATTGTTTGCTGACACCTACTTGCAAGTCGAAGGGAATTCGCTCAAATTCATCGTCGTAGGCCTTCACTTGTCCACCCAGATTGCGAGCCACAGCCGAGAAACTCCATTTTGTATCTTCGTTGTAATAGTTCACACCCAGGTCGACACCTACAGCCAGCGAGTTATAACCCGCAATATGCGACGAAATCATCTTTGCAGTGATGCCACCGCTGATGCTATTGGTGAGGGCATAGGCAAAGGTACCGCCAACCATGATATCGCGCGCAGAGAAAGTTCCCAGGTCCTGATTGTCAGCAGAAGTCTGCTTTATCGTGCCATAGTCCATATATTGGGCGATGACGCCCCATGTGCCTCTGTCGCCTGCACCTTTGATAAAAGATGCACTGGCGGTTTTGGCCCCTTCCATGTACGTCATGAAGTTCAGATTGACAGTCTTGTCGCTCACGCCGTTAATCAAAGACGGGTTATGAAAGATGAGTGTCGCATCATCGTCAGTCAGGGTAATATTATCGCCTCCCACAGCTGCCACATGAGCACTCACGGGCAAGCGCAGGAAGTTGTAGGCGGTCTTGCTCTCCTGGGCACGGACAGATGCCATTGAGCAGAGTGCCAGAGTGACGATGAGGGCTCTTTTCATCTCTTTTTTCTCGAATCGACCGCAAAATTACGAAATAATTCTTAATTTCACAGCCTTTTTGCCTTTTTACTGTTTTACCTTTTTACTTTTTTACTATCTTTGCAGTCACTTTAAGTAAATAACGTGATAAATACGTTTTTATTATGGAAGTAAAGAAGAGTCGTGACGCTGATTTAGATCGGAAACGGGGGCAATGGTTCCTTCTGGGACTGATTGCAGCCTTTGCCGTGCTCTTTGTGGCTTTAGAGTGGAACACAGGCGACAGCGATTGGACGTTCTTTGCCGATGATGAAGACTTGGAGGCTGAGATGGAACTCTCGCCCTTGAAACGCGATCAGGACGAGGTGCCCATGATGATTCCTCAGGAGAAGACGGTAGAGAAACAGCAGTCTGAACAACTTCACTTGGTAGAGAATGACGTGGAACTGCCCCCTGAACCTCAGCCTGTAGAGGAAATCAAGGAACCTGAGAAATTGGCAGAAGAAGAACAAGCCCAGGTGATCGATATGTATGATGAACCTGTCGACTTCCGAGTCGTGGAAGATTTGCCGCAGTTCCCTGGTGGTGCCTCAGAGTTTATGAAGTGGCTCACGAAGAATCTGAAATACCCTGCATCAGCCCAGCAACAGAAAGTGAAGGGTAAGGTGGTGGCTCAGTTTATAGTGAATACGGATGGCTCTGTTTCCGACCTCGAGGTCGTGCAGCACCTCAATACAGCCTGCGATAACGAGGTGTTACGCGTCTTGCGTATGATGCCCAACTGGCAAGCTGGTGTGATGAATGCCAAACCCTGTCGCACCAAGGTCTGCATCCCCATCGTCTTTAATATGTAAATTTGTAAATCGTAAATAAATATGTTGTATACATCCGATGAATTAATGAATAAGGTAAACGAGGCACTCGACAATCTGCAGTACGATCGCAAGCCTTTTTCCTTGTATGAACCTATCAAGTACGTTCTGGCTATAGGTGGTAAGCGTGTGCGCCCTGTGCTCATGTTGCTGGCCTATAACCTTTATAAAGACGACCCCTTGCGCATTATGACGCAGGCCATTGGTCTGGAAACCTATCATAACTTTACCCTGTTGCACGACGATCTCATGGACAATGCCGACATGCGTCGCGGTCATGCTACAGTGCATAAGAAGTGGGATGCCAATCGTGCCATCTTATCAGGCGATACGATGTTGCTCCAGGCTTTCGAGCGCATCGAGGCTTGCGAGGTAGATAAGGTGAAGGATGTTTTTTATACCTTCCTGATTACCACTTATGAGATTGGTGAGGGACAGCAGTTCGATGTGGAATTCGAAACACGCAACGATGTGAAGGAAGAGGATTATATTGAGATGATCCGTCTGAAAACGAGCGTGTTGTTAGCCTGTGCCGTTAAGATTGGTGCTATTCTGGCTGGTGCTTCGAAAGAGGATCAGGAAAATTTGTATAAGTTCGGTGAGAAGATCGGACTTGCTTTCCAGTTGCAGGACGATCTGCTCGATGTCTATGGCGACCCCAAGGTGTTTGGTAAGAATATCGGTGGCGATATCATGTCGAACAAGAAGACCTACATGCTGATTAATGCCCTGAATCTGTCTAATGATGCACAACGTAAGGAGTTGCAGAAATGGATTGATGCCAAGGGTCCTGATCGTCAAGAAAAAGTGTCAGCCGTTACACGTATCTATGATGAAATAGGTATTCGTCAGCTTTGCGAAAAAAAGATGGACGAATACTATAATGAGGCATTGCAGTATCTGGCCAAGGTAAGTGTCAGCGAAGATCGAAAGACAGAGCTCAAGGCTTATGCCGCAGAAATGATGAAACGTCAGAGCTGATGAAGTTCGTCGATACCCATTGTCATTTGGATGGCGAAGAGTTCGCAGAGGATCTCGAAGCCGTCATAGCTCGTGCTCGTGAGGCAGGGGTGGCGGCTATCGGTGTGCCAGGTATCGACCTTAAATCGTGCCAGTCGGTTGTTTCTCTTTGCCAGCGCTATCCTGATTATTGCTATCCCATGCTCGGCCTCCATCCAGAGGAAGTGCGTGCAGATTGGAAAGAGGTTTTGTCGCAGATCCGACAGGCTTTCCCTGGTCCCATCGCCGTTGGCGAAGTGGGCCTTGATTTCTACTGGAGTCGTGAGTTCGAAAAAGAGCAACTTGAGGCTTTTGAGGAACAGGTCCGCTGGTCTGTCGAATTCCAGCTCCCTTTGATGATCCATTGTCGTAAGGCGCAAAACGAGTTGGTCGCTATTCTTAAGCGATATAAAGATGATCTGCCAGGAGGTGTGTTCCATTGTTTTACGGGTAATGAGATAGAGGCAGCCGAACTCTTGCAGTTTGAGCGATTTGTGTTGGGTATTGGCGGTGTGGCTACCTTTAAGAAATCCCATCTGCCAGAGGTGTTGCCAAAGGCCGTTCCCCTCGATCGTCTGGTGCTTGAAACCGATAGTCCCTATATGGCCCCTGTTCCTATGCGAGGCAAACGTAATGAGCCTGCTTTTGTGGCGCAAGTGCTCCGTAAATTGGCCGAGGCTTACCAAGTAAGCGAGGAAGAAGTGGCACAAAAGACGAATGCTAACTGCGAAAAAATATTAAATATACGCGTGTAATCGGCAAAATCTGCTATAAAAACACTACCTTTGCAAGCGGTTTAAGGACGCGAGATAGCTAGTATAACAAGGAGAGGTGCTCGAGTGGTTGAAGAGGCACGCCTGGAAAGCGTGTAGCCGGCAAAACTGGCTCGCAGGTTCGAATCCTGTTCTCTCCGCATAATTTTGTATATATGAAAAGACTGATTATTCTGTTATCACTCTTTGGTTTGCTTTGCATTGCGCAAACCACGTTTGCCCAAAATAACTCTGATTCTTTGGCTGTAGAGACCATGCTGAACGATGATGTTGAGGCAGATACTGAGGAAGGCGGATTTCATAAACAACTCAAGACAAAGTTTATTGATGGTAATGTAGGCTTCATGTCGTTGGTGGCCCTAGCTTTGGTACTGGGTCTTGCCTTCTGCATTGAACGTATTATCTACCTTACGCTTTCTGAAATCAAGGCTTATAAGTTGATGGAAGATATCGAAGCCCATCTTAAGAACGATGATGTGGAAGGTGCAAAGACGCTTTGTCGAAATACGCGTGGCCCTGTAGCTTCGGTTTGCTATCAGGGTCTGTTGCATATCCATCAGCCTATGGAGGCTATCGAGCGTAGCATCACTAACTTTGGTGGTTTGCAGTCGGCAAATCTTGAGAAAGGCTGCTCGTGGATTAAACTCTTTATCGCGATGGCGCCCTCACTGGGATTCCTTGGTACAGTGATAGGTATGGTGATGGCTTTCGACCAAATACAGATCGCAGGCGACATCGGTCCTACGATTGTGGCACAGGGTATGAAAGTAGCGCTCATCACGACCATCTTCGGTATTGTAGTAGCACTGGTATTACAACTGTTTTACAGTTATATCCTCTCTAAAATCGAGCGACTTACCTCTCAGATGGAAGAGTCGGCTATTACGTTGCTCGATATGATTACAGCTTATAAGCTGAAGAATGAAAGAATAAAAGAATGAATAGTCTTATTTCGCCTTTCTATGCCGATGTGATACTCTGGTTGATGTATCTCGTGGTAGCAGTTGCGATCATCGTAACGGCCTATTCCGTGTGGCACGGCATGCGCAATCGCAGAAAGGGCGATGATATTATCAACGGTGTGCCCGCAGGCAGAATAGGGTGGTGTGTTGCCATCGGTTTTGTGGTTTGCATGGTGCTCACGTTTCTCTTAGGCTCTTCTGAGCCTGTAGTAACCAATGGTCAGCCATTTGTCGATGGCTTCTGGCTGAAGGTTACCGATATGTTTATCTACACGTCTATCCTTTTAATCATCGGATGTTTCGTAAGCGCTATCATAAGCAGATTCCGGAGCTGAACACCACGTCGACAGCCGATATCTCGTTCATGCTGCTTATCTTCTTCCTTGTCACCTCGTCGATGGACACGGAGAAGGGCTTATTGCGCCAGATGGCTCCCCCGCCATTGGAACATGAACAGCCGATGGATATCCATAAAGATATGGTTATGCGTATAGAGCTTGATGCTGATAATCAGCTGACGCTCGATGGCAAGACCATTTCCCTTCAGCAATTGACCGACGAGGTGCGTACGATGGCTTCTGTTAATCGTACAGGCCATGTCATATCTATCCAAGCTGACCGTGCTACCACTTACGAGGCCTATTTCAGTATGCAGAATGCTGTGGTAAGTGCCTATAATAGCCTGCGCCAAGCGTATGCTATCCAGCATTATGGCAAACCCTATCGGTTCTGCTCTAACGATGAGCGTGCTGCTATCAATGATTATTATCCCCAGCGTATCAGCGAAATGCCGATAGCAGAGGAGGAAGGAGGTGCTCAATGAGAGCGATGCAGAGTATGTTTCATACCAAGCGCCACAGCGTGCCTTCGCTCAATGTAGCGTCGATGCCCGACCTTATTTTCACTGTGCTCTTCTTCTTTATGATTGTTACCCACATGCGTAGCGATGAGGTAAAGGTGCGCCTGCAGGTGCCACAGGGCTCAGAGGTACAGAAATTGGCCAATAAGTCGGCTGTGGCCAATCTCTATATAGGCCAGCGCGATGGTCAATGGTGCGTACAATTGAATGGTGACTTGATTCGTCCAGAAGAGATTCCTGCTCGCATAGAGAAGCTGCGTGCTGGTATGTCGCCCGAGAATGCCGAACATTTTACCATCAGTTTCCGTGCCGACCGCAAGGCACCTATGGGACTTGTAAGTGATGTGAAACGCGCCTTACAGAGGGCCTATGCCTTGCGTATCAACTATAGTGCAACAGATATCAATAATTCACAAAAATAAATTACGATAATGAAAACAAACATTGAGTCAAAAGACGGTGCAACAATCGTACGAGTTGAAGGCCGCATTGATACAGCAACCTCTGTACAGGCTGAAAAAGATTTCAGTGTCCTGTATGAAACAGAGGACAATGAGATTGTATTCGATTGTACCGATTTGGAGTACATCTCCTCAAGTGGTCTCCGCTTGTTCTTGGCGCTCCTTAGGTGGGCTCGTCCTCAAGGTAAGCATGTCTATTTCTCTAACATGAACGACTATCTGAAAGAAGTGTTCGCAATGACAGGTTTTACATCATTGTTCGAATTTAAATAATTGTAGCTTTGGAATCAAAACAGTTAGATCCTCATTGCCAGTTACTGCTAGAGGAGTTCCATGCGATACTGCCTCGCCTACGGCAATTGGAACAGCAGGTCATAAGCATGCTCATGGAGGCGTTGTCGCATCAGGATATCGCCCTGAACGGTATAGAACATCGTATTAAGGCCGAAGACTCGTTTATTGGCAAACTGGAGCGTAAAGGCCAGAAGTATCAGTCGATAAGCGATATTACCGACTTGCTCGGTGTACGTATCATAACGATCTATACCGATGATGTCGATAAGATTGCAGCCATTGTGAAGGGCTTGTTTAATGTAGATTGGAAGAACTCCGTTGATAAGCGCAAGCGCCAGGAGCTAACAAGTTTTGGTTACAATTCGTTGCATTATATTTGTAATATGCGTGAGGGCGAATTTTCTGATATCTCTTTTGAGATACAGATGCGCACCACGCTTCAGCATGTGTGGTCTGCTATCGAGCACGATATCGGTTATAAGGGTACGGTAAAACTTCCACCCGAGTATCGCCGCCAGTTTAGTCGTTTGGCTGGTATGCTTGAGTTGGCCGATGATGAGTTCAGCCGTTTGCGTACCACCATGAACAAGTATCGTCGCCATGTACATTCACTTGTTAAGTCAGGTCGTCTTGATGAGGTGCCCCTCAATAGCGACACCTATCGCAGTTACCTTGAAATGAAACCCTTTGACAAGCTTAATCAGCGCATCGCAGCCGTTAATCAGGCAGAAATCTATCCTGCCTCATTGCTGCCATTCCGTCATGTACTCGAGAGTTTCCAGTTAGAGACCCTGGGCGATGTAGAAGCATTTATTCGCGATTATTCTGATGATGCCTACCAGTTGGCATTGGCGCAGTTGGCTGTAACCGACCTCGATATCGTATCAGAGTATATAGGTTTGCAGAACCTCTGTTTTGTCTATGTTCTTAAGAACGGTGGTGGCCGTGCAGGTATCAAGGCCGTATATGATATCCTTTATGGCCCACAAGAAGGCAATGCCGATCTGGCCGATGTCATTGTCCAGCAGGCAGCCCAGCTTCCGTTCTATCATCAGAATTCTTAGCGATGCTTAGTCATTGTATTCTTTATAACTTTTTTATCTAAAAAACATTAAAACATATATACATTTATTATGGGAAAATATAACATTTGTGACATTAAGGAGAAGAAAGCAGCTTATAGAAGTTTGGTAAGCCCTGCAGTAATGGATCGTATGCAGGAACAGATATTGAAAATTATCGTTTTCGACAAGAAGTATCTTGACAAGGATTATTCCGCGCAGGATCTGGCCAATGAGATTGGTACAAACACCCGTTATATCTCAGCAGTAGTTAATGTGCGTTTTCACATGAATTTTACCTCGTTTGTTAATTCATACCGTATCAACGATGCCAAGAGTATCTTGGTAGATAAGCGTTATCAGGATTTGAACATCGAGGAGGTCAGCGACATGGTCGGTTTTTCTAATCGTCAGTCCTTCTATGCCGCATTCTACCGCTTTACTGGTATCACCCCACGCCAATGGCGTATTGATAACCTGAGACAACACCCCTCAATGGTAGCTAAGAAAAAGAAGTAATATAACATAATAAAGGCTTGCATCACTGCAAGCCTTTATTACATTACTAACTAATTAACTAAAACAATTACTAACTAAAACCCAAACAATATGATCTAAATTAAAAGCTCAATATGAAAAAAAGACTATTTCGAAACTCGCTTGCTTCTTGATTCTGATGCAAAGATATGAGGTTTTTTAGCTCATTCCAAGAAAAATCGCAATTTCTTCCTCAGCTACTTGCGACAGCAACATTATTTTGCGACAAAGGGCATTTTTCGCCCCAAAACTTGTCGCAAATGAAATTTTATATAAGTTCGGACTGCTTTCTCTTTGCAGTCAGAAACTTAAAATTATACAGTTACTATGTTTGCAAAAAGGGCTTGTAGGCTGCGGTTTCTGCACTTAGCGATAGCCTTTTGAGTAAGATTAAGTTTTTTACATACTATTGGATAGAACTAAATCAATTAATAGAACAGCAGTTTCTGGTTCTTCTTTTGGGGCGTCCTTAGGTTTCCACGCTACAACGAAACGTATCGATGCAGAATTGAACTTGTAACCTTTATTTTTCCAATTAGAAAGAATAGTTTGCATATTTGTAGACAGTTTTGCTACTGCTCTATTGGTTGTCGGAACTAAGAAATAGTTATTATCTATAATCAATGAGTCTCCACTTCTTAGCGCTAATAAGTCTTGTTTGATTGGTTTAAAAAAGTTCAAGAAAACATCCTTATGTGATAACTGTAGCACTATTTCATTAGGCATTAAATACCTATTCTGATTTTTGAAACGATTATCTACAGGCAGCTGTGTAAAGAGGTCTCCATTGGTATGAATGAAAAGACGATTCTTAGCACGGGTCATTCCAACATAGAGTTGTCTGAAAAGTATCTCATTTTTATAGGGATTGTCAGAAATTAACATATATACATCATCAAACTCACGACCCTTTGCCTTGTGGATAGTGGATACGACAACTTCTGCATTAGTTATGTCGCAGAAATCTTCCACATTAGATTCGAAAACAAACTCCCAAAGATCTGTGCGGTATTTAACACGATTGATTTGCTCAAATTGCTTGATACATTGTTTTAAATATGGTATACTTTGACTTCCATCATATTTTTCAAAGGTAGTTCGTTTTGCTTCTTCCCATATATCATCAGGGATAAGTGGTGTGTTTACACGATTTGTAATATACTTCAAAATATACTTTACCTCTGCCAAATTAGAGAATCGGAATCCCTCCATCGACTGAATCAATTTGCTTTGAATGCCTTGCTTCCTCAAAAGAGCGACTAGTATTACAGCATCCTCATTGGTTTGGGTTAATATACATGAAGTACCATTGCTTTTATGAGAAATCAAATCTTCGACTAATGGTATAAACATGTATTGCGAAGTATGACATGTTAATTCGACGCTACCGTCTTCACTTCGCATAGAAACGATTGGGGCAGATTTCATTCTTCTGCTTATATTGTTAGCAAAAGCATTTGCGAAATTTACCACATGTTTCGAACTGCGATAGTTTTCTGTCATTTCAACGAACCGACTATCAGGCTCCTTTGATAATTGATAAAGGAACTGAGAGTCGGAACCGCGGAATTCAAAGATATTTTGATCATCATCACCTACTGCTATAACACGCATGTCTTCGTTATTTGACATTAGGGCTTTTATCAATGAGTATTCTTCGGCACTCATATCTTGAGCTTCATCGATAACTAAGACAGTCTTACCAATCTTATTGGGCTCAACCTCGCCTTGATTAATCATTTCTGCGGCGCGTGCAACTACATCTTTAGAATCCTCAAGATTACCAATACGTCCTAATAGATCAAAACTATATGAATGGAAAGTCTTGATTTCTACGTAATGTGCAGCATCGCCAATTAGGTCTATTAAACGCTGTTTGAACTCAGTTGCTGCAGCTCTAGAGAAAGTTAGCATCAGTAACTGTTCATGCTTTACATCTTCAAGCAAGAGCAGCGATGCGAGTTTATGCACTAAGACACGTGTTTTACCGCTACCTGGACCGGCTGCAACTACTATGCATCGCGATTCTTTATCAGATATTATTTCCTTCTGGCGTTCTGATAGTTGGTCAAATAGTTTTTTATATTTCTTAGGTGTAATGTTTCGTTGTATTTCGCTGAGCCGTTCTCCCTTAAAATATTTAGAAATGAATCGCTTGTATTCCATCAGGAAATAATCTTGTACATATTGTTGTGCAGCCTGATAGTCGCGAACCATCATGTTAGCATATTCACCAACGATATGTACCTGCTGTATCTTTTGTTTGTAAAACTCATCAAGCATTCGATAATCTTCTAACTTGTAACGAAGTTTGATGTCCTTTAAGCGTTTTATACTCATTGCATTGTAAAGTACCAAGAAGCCTCCATCCAATTTTAGTGCTTCAATGCTTGACAAATAGAGTAGGGCTTCTTCGATATCATCTAACTGAACATTACTCATTGATCTAAAGAGTGACTGTCCGTTAGCTTTTAATTTATTCAATAATTCGACAATGGAGAACTGAACCATAGTATTTTGGTTGTTGTCCCTTGAAGTTAAGTCCATCTGATTGTATAGCCATTCTAAGGCAAAACGACATATTTCCCAGCGCTGTTCGCTTCGCCCCATAGTCGAATCCATGTCTGTTTGACATTTAATCTTGATGTTTTTGGCAGCATCTTCTTGTTTACGAATATACCCTTTTACTGTAAGGAAATAAAGAATTGTGCGAATATTTTTCTCACTAGATGTTGTAATGCCACTATTTATAGCGTCATCATTCATCTGTTTACATGACATGATTAATCCGTTATCAGGTATATGTTGAAGGATGTATTGTTCGAGTTTTGCAAATTTTTCAAGCAACAAAAGTGATCTTCGTTCTGTTGCACCAGAATCTTGTAAATATGCCGTAATATCCTTTGTATCTGCTAAGATGCCTTCTTGGCGCATTCTCTCTACGGCAGATATAACTTCTTTCTTTGTAAGTCCTAGTATGTCTGCCAAATAATCCACTCGTGATTCTGCTTCTGCATCTTGGGCTTTGGCTATATGTTTTTCCGAAATAAGTGACTTGATAATTCTGATTGCTTTTTCTCGATCTTCGTTGTCGAAAAGCACAGACTCAGTAATACGCTGGCGAGCTTCATCCATATTCTTTACTGTGATGCCTGTAGCAAATACATGTGGCATATTTGTACCACGCTCCAAATAACCAGCTTGTTCCAAAGCAGCAATAGCAGTTCTTACTCGTGTCTCTATATCTGCCCCAGAATCGCTCCATCCTGCATCACGAGCAATCTCTAATGCTGAGCAGTTAATATTCGGACGTATCTTCGTCTTTTTCTTCACAGCCATCCAAACTTGTTGGATTTCGCTAATACTGAGTTTTGTTTGATTCAACAGCACAAAGTGCTTGTCGAGATCACTATCACTATATAAAACAAAGCAGCGGGCATTTAGTTGTGGGTCTCTTCCTGCTCTTCCTGCCTCTTGCACGTAATTCTCCAATGAGTCAGAGATATTATAATGAACCACTAACCCTACATCTTTCTTATCAACACCCATACCAAAAGCAGAAGTTGCAACAATAATGCGAACACGTCCTGACATAAATGCATCTTGGTTTGCAATTTTGTCGTCTTTTTCCATTCTGCCATTAAAGGGTAATGCACCATAGCCATCACAAGTCAGTTTTGTGGATAGCTCTATGGTTTTACGTGTTCTGGCTACATATACTATTGCAGGGCAATCATATTCTGACAATAATGACCTCAACTTTTGATACTTATCTTCGTCTGTATCAGCATGTATTACTGCATAACGTAAATTTGTTCGTGTAGCTTTGGAAGCAAACAACTCCAAATTAATCCAAAGTGTCTGTTTAAAATAATCACAGATATCTTGTATTACTTTTTGCTTGGCAGTTGCAGTAAAACATGATACTGGGATTGGTTGTTTACATCCTTTTTTCTGCTGGTATTCACGAATAAAGTGTCCGATATATAAATAGTCCACTCGGAAGTCCTGACCCCACGAAGAAAAACAATGTGCCTCATCAATCACAAACCGTACTACATTACGAGATAATAGAATCCTTTCAATAGTTTTTGAACGAAGCATCTCTGGGGCTATATATAATAAAGATGCCTCGCCATCCTGTACTCTTTGGATAGCAAGCGCTCTAGTAATGGGGTCTAGTAATCCATTTATGGTAACAGCATCGGTAATGCCACGTTCTGCAAGGTTGTCTACCTGATCTTTCATTAGAGACTGCAAAGGCGAGATGACAACAGTCAATCCATGTACTGTTCGTCCTGCCATTAGAGCGGGTAGCTGGAAAGTCAGCGATTTGCCTCCTCCTGTAGGGAAGATCGCTAACAAAGAACGACCTTCTGCTGCAGCTTTTGCAGCTCTTTCTTGTAGTGGTTCACCCTCATAAATGCGAAATTCATTATATCCAAAGAAAGCCTTAAGATTATAGTGTATATTTAAGAAACGATTGCAATACTCACAGTCTGGTTCACTACAATGACGTTGCCGCAAGACACTCATGACGTACTCCACACCTGGATAATTATGGAGAACCCAACCTGGAGTAATAGATCGCTCATCAGTAGTGTCTATCAATGATAGAGCAAATGCTAATTCTACAGGGTATTGATCAATAATTGCTGTAATATCGACGTATTGACAGATACGTCCCTTGTATTCATTCCATATTAAAGCTGAAATATTTGCTTGTGCAGGCTCGGCTCCAACTAAACTTAGAAACCCCTGAAATTCTAATTTTCCATGAAGTAAGGAAGTAAGAATTCTACGTTTTCTGTCTGGCATTGACTGCCAACATGCAATTTCGTCCATCATTAAGTCTCTTGCTTTTTCACAGTCAGCTACAGGGTTATTTACCTGATCGCTCATTAATTTGTCATCTTTCAAAAGCCTATGATAGGGACGTTCTGGGAATAGTAGTGGCGACATATAAAGAGTATCAACCAAAGTCTTTCCGCATTCACTACTACCAAATAAGTATTTAGCATCATGGTGAATAATATTATGTCCGCAGACATATTTTACAGTAAGAAGAAAATTCATCAAATCCTCTTTGATGCAGCCGTGATAGATAGAACCATCATTTCGCAAAGCTCCAATATCATGGATCTTTTGGTCTCTCAAGCTAACCTCTACATCCACAATAGCCCATTGATTGTTATATCTATCTTCCATTATTACAACCATGTATGTTGGTGCAAAGATACATAAAAAATGTTATATTCGTCATAAAGTCGTAAAAAAATGCCATATAATCAATAAATTAGCGTTATTTTATCTCTTAGAATGAGTCTGTAGCAGAAAAAGGGAGTTGCAGCTGTCTGCACTTTTTTATTGAAAAGTTTGGTGATTTCAAAGAAATGCCTTATCTTTGCACCGTAAAAGATAAAACAACCTAATTATGGTACAAGCAAAAAACTACAAGAATAAAGAGGAGGTGATTGCTGATTTTAAGAAGGCTTTCGCTCGCAAAAGAGAATGGCTTGAACAAGCAGAAAGAGAATTAGCAGAAATTCAGGCGAAACGAAAACTCTCAGTCGTCTAACCTTTCAATCCAAATCTCTACTATGAACTCATTAAATCTGATACGACTGAATCTCCGAAGCCCTTATGAGGTCTGGAATGAATCTGACAAAGACTATTTCTTTGTCACGGATTATGGCGTTGTCTATAAAATCAGTTTTGGTGACGATGCGCCTATATGGAAGTCTGGTGCATACACTTTTGACATCCAAAATACCAACCAGAAGGCTTCTCCAAGCGACCAGAAGGTTGAGATGACCATCATCAGTATCGTGGAGGAATTTTTTAGAAATAACGCAGACATACTTCTCTATATCTGCGAGACTGGCGATAACAAGCAAGCCATGAGGAATCGCCTGTTTGTGCGCTGGTTTAACGAGTATAGTTTCCAACAAGATTTTATTCTCCGTACAGCAATGGTGAAAGACGGTGAACAGGAGAATTTTGCTGCCATCATCGTTCAGCGCAGTCATCCTGATCTGAATAACATCCTTAAGACATTTGACGAAACGATAGAATTCTTGAAAGAGAAACCTTAAAGGCAGCTACCAACGGAACGAGTAAGAAATAATATTCCCACCTTGGGAACGGAATGTTCCCAGGTTGGGAATGAAGTGTTCCCACGTTGGGAATAAAACATTCCCAACCTGGGAATATTTTTGGAGGCTTAAGGGGGTGTATGTTCTGCCTTAGGGGATGGCAATTTCTTTTGGAGGAAAGATTATCTTTAGAAAGCGAAACACCTAACATGCTTTTACGAGAAATACCCTGTTTATCGGGATTTCAGAGCGTTTAATGGCTTCAGCACCTAACATAACTCCTAACAAACAGGTAACATATCATCTAACATCACTCCTAACATCGCAGAATGCTTTCTTTTTTTTAGCAGAAAAATAGCCTTTGTTTGCAAAAAAATGTGGTAAAAATTTGGAAAAGATTTGGATTTGGCTAAAAAATTTTGTATCTTTGCGCACTAAAAGTGCGCGATGCTGCTCATGCTCGGCAATTCAAACAAGTTTGATTGCTCTCGCTTACTCGCAGCATTGCATACCGCAAAAACGAAAAACGCTGTGGAAAGCGCAAATCGTACTAAGAAAAAGATAGTTTAATATAAAGTATTTCTATGAGTAAGAAGAATCTTATCATGGGAGAGGCTATGAGTGCTTCTCTCGAAACTACGCTCGCCATCGAGCAGTTTCTCAATGACAATTACCTTTTCCGTCACAATGTGCTGAATGGGAAGGTAGAGTTTGCAACTAAACCTGCTGACGATGCCATCGACAGTGGGCCAGAAAGCCATAAGCCTGATTTTCGACCACTGACTCAGGAAGCGCTCAACAGCATTATCCGTAGGGCCAAGAAGGAACGGGTGATAGAAAAAGGTAGTCCGAAGACGGAGATTATGGAGTATGTGCATTCTGAGGATGTACCTACCTACAATCCCATTGGTGACTATCTGAAGCATCTGCCAAAATGGGACGGACAAAACCACATTGGCCAGCTTTTCAGTCGTCTGCCTGGTATTACCTCCGAGCAACAAGGCTTTCTGACCACTTGGCTACGCTCCGTTGTGGCCCACTGGCTTCAGATGGACGATCTTCATGGCAATGAATGTGTGCCTACGCTCATTGGGGCTCAGGGTTGTGGCAAGACCACCTATTTCCATCGTCTGCTACCTCCAGAACTGCGTCAGTATTATCTGGACCATCTGAACCTTTCGAATAAGTTCGATAAGGAGATGGCGCTGACGAATAATCTGCTGGTGAACCTCGATGAGCTTGATGCTATCCGACCTTCTCAGCATGCTGCTCTGAAGCAGACGCTCTCGAAAAGTAAGGTGAATGGGCGCCCTATCTATGGTTGTGCTCAGGAGGATCGTCCGCGTTTTGCCTCATTCGTGGCTACTACTAACAATCCCCATCCTCTGACGGATGCCACTGGTAGTCGTCGTTATATCTGTATGACGATACCAGATGGTCAGTATATCGATAACTCTGGCGAGATAGATTACGGCCAGCTTTACGCTCAAGTGGTTTATGAGCTAACGGTTGCCAAAACACCTTATTGGTTTGACAACAACGAGGTGGCTCGTATTCAGGAACTGAACCAGAACTATCTGGAACAGAAAGATATCGCTGAGATTGTGGAACTCTGCTTCCGTAAACCAAAAGAAGGAGAACCAGCCAAGTCGATGAACTCGAAGATGATGCTGAAGCACATGCAGAAGGATTATCCTTCCGTGGAAATCAATCATAGCAATAGGATTAAGGTAGGGCTCGCGATGAAGGCGCTGGGTTTTGGATGGACAGACCATAGTAACGTACCTTTTTATAAGGTAGTTCCCATCTCAGCAGCCTGAGATGTTAGGTGATACGTTAGGTGTTTGTTAGGTGTTTAAGAGCGCCTGCAAATCATAACGTTCACAGAATGAGATAGTTAACTGGTATAGATGTTAGATGTTAGGTGTTTTACAGAGAAAAATCAAAAAAATAGTAGAATATGGAAAATAAAGAACTTAAAGCGAAAGACATTCCAGGGGGCTATGCCCTTTGTTTTAACAGTGCGTGTGATAAGAAAGATATGTGCATGCACTATCAGGCTCAGCTACTGACGCCGAAGAATCGTTGTACTGGACAGACTGTGTATCCCACGGCTTGGCAGGATGGCGAGTGCCGCTGTTTCTGTGAAAAGAAACTGGTAAATAAGGCGTGGGGCTTCACAAAGCTCTATGATAATATACCGAGGCGTAATAGGGCTGAGGCTCGTGAGTGTGTTCACTCCTATTTCGGACGGGGTAACGGCCCATATTATCGTGTCCATCATGGTGAAAATAAGCTCTCGCCCACACAGCAGGCAGATATTCTGAATATCGTTGCTAAGTTTGCTCCCATCGATGGTATCAAGTTCGACCACTATGAGATGGGGTGGAACTTTGATTAATTTTAGTGATTTATTTTGTGGTATTAATAATAATGTGTATCTTTGTGCCCAAATTGAAAGATGATGAGCGTAAAAAAACTATTCCTACTAATGTTGTCGGCCACTTTGCTGACATCGTGTGGACACCGTGCGAAAACGAACGAGGCTGCAAAGGCTGAGGCTGAAGCTGTTGCGGCAGAGGCAACGGCTACAGATATGGCGCCCGACTTTGAATTGCCTGACCTGCAAGGTAATCCATTGAAATTATCGTCGCTGAGAGGCAAGTACGTGGTGCTCGACTTCTGGGGCTCGTGGTGTATCTGGTGTATTCGTGGCATTCCTCATATGAAGGCTTACTATGCTAAGTATAAGGAGAAGATGGAGATACTGGGTATCGATTGTCACGATACGGAAGAGAAATGGAAAGAGGCCGTTAAGGAGCATGATATACCTTGGTTGCACGTGCGTTGCGAGGATGCACAACTGCAAGGTCTGGCCCAGAAGTATAACGTAGAGGGCTTCCCCACAAAGGTGATCATCGACCCAGAGGGGAAACTGGTAAAGACGGTAGCAGGAGAGGATCCGGCGTTTTATACGTTTTTGGATGAACTGCTAAAATAACCTCCACCCCTGCCCCTCCTCCGGAGGAGGGGAGTAGAGGGAGGGGAGCGAGGCCTTTTATTTAGTATGCATGGTCATCGGACTGCAGCTCTTCTTTCGTGAGCTTCTTGGCATCGATGGCGCGCCAGGCATAGATAATGTAAGCCAGCACAAACGGAACTAACAGCGATACATAGAACATCGTAGTAAGCGTGAACTCGCTAGAGCAAGAGTTCTGAAGGGTGAGCGACGACTGGAGATCGGCCGTTGAGGGATAATAGGCCGTATTGTTCCAAGCGCAGCTGAGCAGCAGGGCCAGAACAGTTAGCACCGTGCCGATACCAGCAGGCCAGATACCACTTACGTACTTCTTTGAGAAGATAGTCTTGCCAATGCCGAAAAGTACCAATACGACACCTATGAGCAGTATTACTAACAGATACCACATGGTGATAAAGTTATTGAAGTACTTATAGGGTTCCATATAGATAACGCCCTCGTCGTTGTAGGCATAGCCATCCTTTAGCAATACGTGGATAAGGTAGGCTACGAAGAGCACGAGGAATGGTACGGCAGCACCAATCAGTCGTACACTGCCACGCGAACGGATATCTTCGTCTTCTACATTATTCATGACGTAAAGAATGCCCAATACGCGAGCCAGGAATACCACGGCAAAGCCTAAGACGAGTACCCAAGGATTCAACAGGGCATCGAGACCATGAGAGGCATTAGCCCAACGGGAGATGATCGGTGTGATCGCGCCAGCATCAATCAGATTGTTCTTATCGATGAGGAAATTGCTGCCCTCGAAGAAGGTGGCTACAGCACCACCCAGGAGCAACGGACCAACGATACCATTGAGCGTAAGGAAGAACTGGAACGTCTTGGGGCCTAAAACATTACCTATCTTATTCTGGAACTCGTAGCTGACAGCCTGGAGCACAAACGTGAAGAGGATAATCATCCAAAGCCAGTAAGCGCCACCAAACGAGGTAGAATAGAAAAGTGGGAACGAGGCAAAGAAGGCACCACCAAACGTAACGAGCGTGGTAAACGTGAACTCCCACTTACGGCCAGTAGAGTTATATACCAGTCGACGGCCTTCGGGGGTAACGCCCAGAGAACCTGCCACAGAGTTGGCGCCCTGTACAAACAGTAGGAATACCAATATCGCACCTAATAGCGAAACGATGAAGCACCAATAGTGCTGAAGAAAATCGTATGTCATGATTGTGGTCCTTTCTTAATTTGTTTGAGCATAATGTTGATCTCGACTACCAGCATGGTGGTAAAGAGAATAAGGAACAGGAAGAAGGTAAGGGCAACATTCGAAGCCTGGATATCGCTGACAGCAGCCCACGTAGGCAACATGTCTTGAATCGTCCAGGGCTGACGGCCAAACTCGGCTACGAGCCATCCGCACTCAGAGCCGACATAGCCCAGCGGAATCAGCAGGATAGCCAACCAGTAATGCCATGCAGGCAGGGTGGTGATGTCGTACTTCTTAAACAGCGCCTTGGGGAACTTGTAAGTTACGGCCAGAACGACAGCAAAGAACAGGATAAACAGACAACCTACACCTACCATCACGCGGAAAGCCCAGAAGTTAATCCATACAGGTGGTATCAGGTCGGTCTTATCCTTCACATAGCCGTAGCCGAAGTACTTCATGTTGGCGTTGAGCGTTGAGAGCTGAGCGTTGAGCGTCGCTTCGTCGGCACCCTCGGCCTTGGCCTTGCGATAAGCGGCAAGGGCAGCGATGGCCTGCTTACCCATCTCGATCTTCTCTTCGGCAGAAGGCTCCGTCTTGCCGTCAGGCGTGGTATAACCGTTGAGCAGGTCGTTGATACCAGGTACGAAGCCCTGAGGATCGTTGGTGGCCATGATAGAGAGGCCGTAAGGTACTTCGATACCCTCGATAAGTTTCAGGCCCTGTGCTGTGCCACCATCGTAGAGTGCCTCCATTGCAGCCAGTTTCATGGGCTGAACATTGGCGACGTCCATACCCGACTTGTGGCCTGTGCCTCCTGCCAGCAAAGCAGCTACCAAGCCTACACCAGCGCCAATCTTCATACTCTCGACGGCCATCTTCGTTTCGCGCTTCTTCAGAAGATACCAGCAACATACGCCTACGCAGAAGATACCACCGATAATCCAAGCGGAAGTAACCGTGTGGCAGAACTTGCTGACAGCGAAGGGCGAAAGGGCTACCTCGGCAAAGGATACCATCTCGTTACGCATGGTGTCAGGATTGAACTCGCAACCTACGGGATACTGCATCCAGGCATTGGCTACGAGAATCCACCAAGCAGAGATGGTGGCGCCTAAACCTGTAAGCCACGTAGAAGCGAGGTGGAAGCCGGCAGATACTTTCTTCCAACCAAAGAACATGACAGCTACGAAGGTAGACTCCATGAAGAAGGCAACGATACCCTCGACGGCCAACGGGGCGCCAAAGATGTCGCCTACAAACCAAGAATAGTTACTCCAGTTTGTACCAAACTCGAACTCAAGGATGATACCTGTGGCCACACCCATCGCAAAGTTGATACCAAACAACTTCTGCCAGAACTGGGCGGTCGTCTTCCAGAAGTCGTCTTTCGTACGATAATAAATCGTTTCCATAATGCCCATGATAACAGCTAATCCAAGCGTCAGGGGCACAAAGAGCCAGTGATAGATGGCTGTGAGGGCGAATTGCGCTCTCGACCAGTCGATCGTTCCTGCGTCAATGTTTAATAATAAATTGTTGAACATAATTGTAATATTTACGATTTACGAATTTCTTGTTTAGACAAGCGAGCAAAGCTCGAGTCCGATTTACTTGGTAGCGCGCTCAGTAAGTTCGGTGGCTACGTAGCCTGCTTCATCGCCCTCGGCATGCTGCTTTAGGAAATTGGGGAAGAAAAAGATTTTCAGGACAATGAAAATAACGAATAGCTTAATCAAAATAATAGCCCATAGCGTCTTGCCAAGGCGCATGGAACGGAATCCGTCGTAGTAGAGGTCGAACACTCGGTAGAGAAATCCCTCTTTTCTCATAGGCTATCGTTTTTAACTTTGCAAATATACGTTATTTCTTCATAACTTCCAAATAAATAACTTAAAAAATGGCCATTTCTTTTGAGATTTCACCAAAAAGGCTTAATTTTGCACGCGCAAAATAAAATAAGTATGAGTAAGAAAGTATTAATTCCATTGGTTATCGTCATCCTGATTCTGGTTGCCGGACTGGTTTGGCTCTTTATCAATCTGCAGGAGCAAAAGCAGGTAAACCAAGATATGCAGGAGCTGGCAGAACTGGATAAAAAGGAAATGGAGAATGAGTATGAGCGCTTTACCTTGCAGTATAGCGAGATGAAGACTCAGATTAATAACGACAGTATCATTGAACAGCTGACTCGGGAGCAGATAAGAACCCAACAGCTGTTGGAGGAACTGAAACAGGTAAAGGCCTCAGATGCGCGTGAGATAGCCCGCCTGAAGAAGGAACTGGCTACGGTAAGAGCCGTGTTGCGCGACTACGTGATGCAGATAGACTCGCTGAACAGGCTGAACGAGAGCCTGAAGCAGGAGAATACCACAGTGAAGGCTGAGTTGGAACAGCGTAATCAGCAGGTGGCAGGACTGAGTCACGAGAAGGCTTCGCTGTCTGAAAAGGTGGCGATTGCTGCCCAGCTCGATGCTACAGGCATTCAGATGCAGTTGTTGAACAAGCGCGGCAAGGAGGCTAAGAAGCTGAAAGACTGTACGCAGATGAAGGTGTCCTTTACCATTGCCAAGAACGTGACAGCATCGAACGGCAATCGTACGGTGTATGTGCGCATTCAGAATCCTGGCGGTAATACGCTTTCTGGAGGTGGCACCTTTGCCTACGAGAACAAGAATCTGGAGTGTTCGATGAAAAAAGTCATAGAATACACAGGTGAGGAAACACCTGTCGTAACCTATTGGAACGTCAGCCAGATGCTGGAGGCTGGCGACTATCGCGTGAGTATCTTTGCCGATGGCAATATGATAGGATCAAGAACATTTAGTTTTAATAAGTAGACATGAGAAGACACATTGGATTGTTGTTGCTTTTGGGCACAGTACTATCTGCAAGCGGTCAGCGGGTACTTACGCTTGACAGTTGCAGGCAGATGGCTTTGCGCAACAATAAGCAACTGGGCATATCGAAGCTGAAGCAGGACGTGGCGGCCAATCTGCGAAAATCGGCGCGCACGAAGTATCTGCCTCATGTGAGTGCCGTTGGAACCTACGAGTATACCAGTAGGGAGATATCCTTGTTGAGCGACGAACAGAAGACTGAATTCAGTAATTTAGGAACAGCGATGAGTACTGGCCTGGGGCAGGCACTTGCACCAATGGCCGCACAAAGTCAGGTTTTGGCTACCGTGTTGGGGAAACTGGGTCCTACGGTGGAAACCATGCTCAACGGCTTAGGACAGAAAATCGTGGACGCTTTCCATACCGATACCCGCAATGTGTTTGCCGGTAGCGTGGTACTTACACAACCTTTGTTTATGGGTGGTAGCATCATCGCCCTGAACAAGATGGCCGATATCAACGAGAAGATGGCTGATAATCAGACGGAAGCTCGTCGCCAGGCTACCTTATATCGTATCGACCAAGCTTACTGGCAGGTGGTATCACTCTATCATAAGAAGAAGCTGGCCGAGGGCTATCTGGAGCTCGTAAAGAAACTGAATAGCGACGTACACAAGATGATAGACGAGGGCGTGGCAACGAAGAGCGACGGCCTGAGTGTAGAGGTAAAGGTAAACGAGGCCGAGATGACACTGACCAAGGTAGACGACGGACTCGTACTCTCGCGCATGTTGCTGAATCAGCTCTGTGGATTACCGCTCAATGAGCAGATCACACTTGAAGACGAGCAGCAGGAAAACATCGCTGTGGTAGAACTGACACCAAAACTCGATGTAGAGAAAGCTGTGGAGAATCGTCCGGAGTTGAAGTTGCTACAAAACTCAGTAGCCCTCTCGAAGCAGGCTACGAATGTGTTGAAGGCTGGCAATATGCCTCAGGTACTTTTGACGGGTGGTTATTCCGTGAGCAATCCCAACGTGTTTGATGGCTTCCAGCGTAAATTCGGTGGCTTCTGGCATGTAGGTGTGATGCTACGTATACCCGTATGGAACTGGGGCGACGTGATGTATAAGGTAAGAGCATCGAAGGGAGCTACTTCTATTGCCAATCTGGAATTGGCAGAGGCCCGCGAACTGATAGAATTGCAGGTAAACCAGAATACCTTTAAGGTAGACGAGGCCAATAAGAAACTGACGATGGCGCAGGCCAATATCGCCCGTGCCAACGAGAATTTGCGCACAGCAAACCTCGGTTTCAGTGAGGGTGTGATTACACCAGCCACCGTGATGGAGGCACAGACAGCTTGGTTACAGGCACAATCGCAGAAGATCGATGCCGAAATCGACGTAAAACTCTCACAGGTAGACTTACAAAAGGCGTTGGGAACGCTGGAATAAAATCATAAATCGTAAATCCGTAAATCGTAAATAAAATTATGTCAAATCAAGAAAAAACTCAGCATAACAACATCTTGCTTGCCATTGTTGGTTTTATAGCAGTAGTAATTGTCGTAGCGCTCATCGGATTCTTTGCGCTTGGACGTGACCCAGAGATGATTCAGGGTCAGGTAGAGGTTACAGAATACCGTGTATCGAGTAAGGTGCCTGGAAGAATACTGGAACTCCGTGTGAAAGAGGGCGACTACGTAAAGGTAGGTGATACACTCGCCATTCTTGATGCCCCAGATGTGCGCGCCAAGATGGAGCAGGCCCAGAGTGCGCAGAACGCAGCTGCTGCGCTGGAACTGAAGGCACAGAACGGTGCTCGCAAGGAGCAGATTCAGGGTGCTTTCTCTGTTTTGCAGCAAGCAAAGGCTGGTCTTGAGATTGCCGAGAAATCATACAATCGTGTACAACGTCTGTACGATGAAGGTGTGATGAGCATGCAGAAACGCGATGAGGCCTTTGCCAATTACAAGGCGATGGAAGCACAGGTGAAAGCTGCTCAGAGCCAGTATGATATGGCTGTAAACGGTGCTCGTATGGAGGACAAGCTGGCCGCAGCCGCTCAGGTAGGTCGCGCAAAAGGTGCTGTACAGGAGGTGAATTCCTATATCCACGAAACAGTGCAGGTGGCCCAGATGGAGGGTGAGGTCAGTGATGTGTATCCCAAAGTGGGCGAATTGGTAGGTACTGGTTCTCCCATCATGTCGATTGCTGTGATGGATGATATGTGGGGCACTTTCAATGTACGCGAAGACCAGTTGAACGGCTTGCAGGTAGGCTCAGAGTTCCAGGCTTTCGTCCCTGCTTTCAACAAGGAAGTGAAGATGAAGGTGTATTATATGAAAGACCAAGGCTCGTATGCTGTTTGGAAAGCAACTAAGGCCAACGGTCAGTACGACCTGAAGACCTTTGAAGTTAAGGCACGCCCCGTAGAAAAGATGGAGGGTCTGCGCCCTGGTATGTCGCTGATTATTAAGGAATGAAGTATCTCTTACAGATATGGCAGATAGCATTGCGCGAGTGTAAGATCTTGTATCGTAACCGTATCTATGCTTGCTGCATGGTCATCTTCCCCATCTTGGCGATGTTTTTCTTCACCTCGATGATGGATGATGGCCTGCCTACGAATATGCCCGTAGGTGTGGTAGACCTTGACAATACCACCACCTCGCGCGCACTGGTTCGCAGACTGGATGGTTTCCAGATGTCGGAGGTGATAGCGCATTATCCCTCAGTGGCTGAGGCGCGAAGGGCTGTTCAGCAAAACGAAATCTACGCTTTTCTCTATATCCCAAAGGGTACTACCGACAAGCTCCTGGCCAGCAGGCAACCCAAGATATCCTATTATTATAATATGGCCTCGATTATGTCGGGTTCGTTGCTGATGAAGGATATGAAGGTGATTTCGAATCTGGGCTCTGGCGCTGTAGGACAAGCAACGATGCGTGCCAAGGGGTATACCCAAAAGCAGATAATGGCCGTATTGCAACCCATTACCATCGATCTGCACCAGATAGCCAATCCCTGGACGAATTACAACATGTATCTGTCTACGGTGTTTGTGCCTGGTGTGATGATGCTGTTTATCTTCCTTATCTCAGCCTATTCGTTGGGAATGGAACTGAAATTCTCGCGAGGGGCAGAGTGGCTTGGCTTGGCAGATAACAATATATTGGTGGCAATTTTAGGCAAATATCTGCCCCAGAGTCTGATATGGGTGGCTCTGATTTTCGGCTACGAATTCTATGTGTTCTGCATTCTCCATTTCCCATGTCATAGTGCTGGTATGCTGATATTGTTGGGATTGCTGGAGGTGTTTGCTGCTCAGGGCTTTGGTATTTTTGCCTTCGGACTGATGCCATCGTTGCGTATGTCGATGAGTGTGTGCTCGCTGTGGGCTGTGCTCTCGTTCTCGATAGCTGGTTCAGCCTTCCCCGTGATGGGCATGGATGCGCCTCTGCAATCGCTGTCGTGGCTCTTCCCCCTGAGACATTATTATATGGTTTATCAGATTTGTGTGCTCAATGGTTTCCCACTGCTTGAGGCTTGGTTCCACTTCGTGGCACTGGTAGGCTTCATCTTGTTGCCGTGGTTCGTTGTCAACAAAATCAAAAATGCGATGCTTACCTATGTCTACATACCATAATTTCATAAAGGCCATACATGATGCCGCTTACATCTGGCGAGAAGAGATGAAGCAGGTGTTCAGGGATGAGGGCGTACTTATCTTCTTTATCATCGTACCCATCGTCTATCCCTTGCTCTACTCTTGGATCTATAATAATGAGGTAGTGCATGAGGTGCCCGTCGTAGTGGTTGATGATTCGCATAGTACTCTCTCGCGCGAGTTGGTCAGGAAACTTGATGCCTCGCCTGATGTGAAGGTACTCTGTCATGCTGCGGATATGGATGAGGCGAAATCACTCGTAAGCAGACAATTGGCAAAGGGTGTCTATTATATCCCCAGCGATTTTGCCACAAGATTGAACCGTGTGGAGCAAGCCACGCTCAGCGTGTATTGCGACATGTCGTTGATACTGACCTATAAAGCCCTTTATCAGACAGCCGTGGCCGTCACCCAGCACATGGGCGCTGAGATACAAAAGAAACTCTCAGGGAAATATACGGTGCGCGAGGAACAGATTCAGGCAAGACCGCTTGACTTTGCTGACGTGCCCATCTTTAACCCGGCATGTGGTTATGGCACTTTTATTTTGCCCGCTGTGCTGATGCTGATTCTGCAGCAGACATTGGTATTGGGTATCGGACTATCCGCTGGTACTGCGCGTGAAAAAAGTAAGTATGGCAACTTGATACCGATCCATCCTGCTTATTCTGGCATCTATCGTATCGTGTGCGGTAAGGCCTTGTGCTATCTGATGGTTTATGCTATCATGGGTGCTTATCTTACGATGGTGGTGCCACGTTTGTTCTCGTTTGTGACGTTGGTACATTGGCAGGATTTGTTGTGTATGATGATACCTTATGTCTTGGCGTGCGTCTTCTTTGGCATGACGATATCGTGCCTGGTAAGATATCGCGAGAATGTCATGCTAATTGTGGTATTTGTATCCGTACCATTGCTTTTCCTGTCTGGTGTCTCATGGCCGCAATCGGCTATTCCTGGCTATTGGCAGGGTATCAGTTGGCTCTTCCCAAGTTCGTTTGGCATCAGGGCCTTCGTAAGGATGAGTACCATGGGTGCCTCCTTTGGCGATGTGGTAAATGAGGTGAGATGTCTCTGGATACAGTCTGCTGCCTATTTCGGTGTCGCTTGTCTGGTTTATGGTCATCAACTACGTCTCTCCAGGCGTCACAATCTCCAAAAGGTAGTAGGCGTCATGCTCCTATTGCTTCTGCCCTTACAGGTATGCGTTGCTGGTAATCCCAAGATGAAATATCCTGGTGGAAAGTATTATATCTGGCGCTATACCCTTAAGGATAAACAAGGTACCTCGTACAATCTCGACCATCCGGGACGATGGTTGTCTCACAGATCAATAGAACGTAGGAAGCGACAGGGCATCGCTGTCGATTCTACCGATTTGCCCGTCAGTAATAAGTATCTCAGACAGATAGAGCGTACCTCAGACGAGGCGTTGAAAGAAAATTATAAGCGCACAAATGAATGGCAATTGATTGGTACGAGCCGATGGAACAATACCGTTTTGGTACGCTCGAATGATACCATCGTTTTTAATCGTGTAGGTGCCCTCGATTTTATCAAGAAAGCAGAGATGGTATGGGAGTCGCCTGATAGTATCGACCGTGTCAGAAAACTAAAGGCGCATGAGGATTTCAGCGCTTGGGACAGTATAAAAGGCGACACTTACGGCAACGGCAAAGAACAGATAGAGATGCTGGTGGGACAACGCCTGCATAACATTGGCTTTCGTGGAAAAGGTATCACCATTGCTGTATTGGATGGAGGTTTCCAGAATGTCAACGCGATAAGAGCCTTCAATCATTCCAATATCGTAGGTGCGCAAGATTTCGTTTATCCTCAGAGTTCCAGTTTCTATCAAGAAACAGACCATGGAACTAAGGTGCTCTCTACGATGGCCACGAATGAGCCAGAGGTGTTGGTAGGTACAGCCCCAGAAGCGCGCTATTGGTTGTTGAGATGTGAAGACCAACAGACGGAGCAGCCTGTAGAGGAGGACTATTGGGCGATGGCTGCGGAATTTGCCGACTCTGCTGGGGTGGATATCATCAGTTCGAGTCTGGGCTATAACGATTACGACAATCATCCTGAGTATTATCATCAGCGTGATTTAGATGGTCGCACGGCATTTATTAGTCGCACAGCCTCCATGTTGGCACAGAAAGGCATCATTCTTGTAAACTCGGCTGGTAATTCTGGTATGGGACCATGGAAGAAAATCGTTTTTCCGGCTGATGCCAACGATATCCTGACTGTTGGCGCCATTAATCTAGAACGCAAGAATGCCCCTTTTAGTGGGGTAGGACCTACGCAGGACGGTCGTGTAAAACCCGATGTAATGGCATTGGGAAGTCCGGCATCACTGATATCTGGTCGTGGTAGCATTGTGAGGGATATGGGTACCTCGTTTTCTACGCCTATCGTAGCAGGACTGGTGGCTTGCTTGTGGCAAGCACTCCCACAGAAATCGGCCTTGGAAATTATCAGATTGGTGCGCCAGACCTGTAATGGCTACGAGCATCCTGATAATATTTACGGCTTTGGCATCCCCAACTTCTGGAGAGCCTACATGATAGGACGACTCGACCAATGAGCAAGAAAAGCGTCACACTCTACGAACTCAACAACTTGGTAAAAGAGGTGATTGAGAGTGAGCTGTCCAATGAATATTGGGTAGAGGCAGAATTGTCGGAGTGTCGCGAGAACAGAGGCCATTGTTACATGGAACTGATACAGAAAGACGAGCGTACAGCAACCCCCATCGCCAAGGCGAGTGCCAAGTGCTGGGCATCGAAGTGGCTCGTTATCCGACCCTATTTTGAACGTACTACAGGACAACGACTTTCAGCTGGCATGAAAGTGTTGCTAAAGGTGTATGCGCAGTTTCATGAAGCCTATGGTTTTTCTTGGATCGTTACAGATATTGATCCTACCTATACGATGGGCGATATGGCCCGCAAGCGTCAGGAGATTATCCGACAACTAAAAGCAGAAGGCGTGTTCGACTTGCAGAAAGAGTTGTCGTTGCCACTTTTTTGTCAACGGATAGCTGTGATTTCCAGCGAAACAGCTGCGGGCTATGGTGATTTCTGCAATCAATTGGCTGATAACCCTTACGGCTTTCAGTTTAGGACATGGCTATTTCCTGCGATTATGCAGGGCGAGGGCATCGAAAAGAGCATTATCGAAGCCTTGAATAGAATCAATGCCGTTTGTGATGATTTCGATGTAGTAGTAATTATAAGAGGAGGTGGTGCTACGAGTGATATGTCAGGCTTCGACACTCTCGCTTTGGCTGAGAATGTAGCCAACTTCCCCTTACCGATTATTACTGGTATTGGTCATGAGCGCGATGAGAGTGTACTGGATATGGTGAGTCATATTCGTGTGAAAACACCTACTGCCGCAGCAACCTTCTTGATATCGCATCTGAAGGAAGTGCTCGATGTAGTTGAAGAGTCTCAGAATCGTATTACGCGTTATGCGCAGCAAAAACTCTCAACTCTCAGCGCTCAACTCACCACGCTCTCCGAAATGATTCCCAGACTCTTTTCTGTCGTCAAGACACGTCAGGAAGCCAGATTGGAATCGCTTCAGAGTCGTATGATCTCTGAGATGCAACAGAAAATCGTAGGTCATCAATCGCGCTTAGAGGGCTTCGATCAAAGAATTCCTATTCTGTTGGAGCGAAAACTCCTTTCTGAGCGACATCGCATGGAAATGATGACTGAAAAGGTAAAGAGCCTGGACCCTGCTTTGTTGCTTCAGCGAGGCTATAGTATTACGCTGAAAGATGGCAAGGCCGTACGCGATGCAGCCATGCTGAAAGAAAACGATATTATAGAAACCCGCCTTAGCAAAGGCACAATTCGATCGAAAGTTACGAAATAATCAGTGATATGAAACAAGAACCCAAATACGAAGAGGCTTTTGCCGAGTTACAGACCATCGTACGCAAGATGGAAAACGAAGAACTTGATATCGATCAGATGTCGGAGCAGTTGAAAAAAGCGCAAGAGTTGATTAAACTCTGCAAGGACAAACTGACCAAAACAGACGAGGAAATCAAGAAAATATTAGCAGAAAAGTAAGTTTTGTGCCTAAATAGTTGTAAATATGGTACGAAATGTGTAATTTTGCAAGCAGATTTGAAACTTTTACATAAAGATTATAACAATGAAGGACTTAGATTGGGGTAGCCTGTCATTTGGCTACATGAAGACCGATTACAACGTACGTTGCTATTATCGCGACGGCAAATGGGGCGAAATTGAAGTTTGCTCTGATGAGTATTTAAAATTGCACATGGCCGCTACCTGTCTGCACTACGGACAGGAGGCATTCGAAGGCCTGAAGGCTTATCGTTGTCCAGACGGTAAGGTTCGTGTGTTCCGTATGGATGAGAATGCTGCTCGCTTGCAGTCTACTTGTCGTGGTATTATGATGCCTGAGGTATCAACCAAACTCTTCACAGAGATGGTAAAAAAGGTGGTTCGCTTGAACCAAGAGTGGATCCCTACTTACGAGAGTGGTGCTACACTGTATATCCGTCCGTTGCTGATTGGTACGAGTGCTCAGGTAGGCGTTCATCCCTCTAAGGAGTATTGCTTCCTGATTTTCGTGACACCAGTAGGTCCATACTTCAAGGGTGGTTTCTCAAGCAATCCTTACGTGATAATTCGCGACTACGACCGTTCAGCTCCTCTTGGTACTGGTAAATACAAGGTAGGTGGTAACTATGCTGCTTCTCTGTTTGCCAACAATCTGGCTCACGAGAAGGGTTATGCTTGTGAGTTCTACCTCGATGCCAAGGAGAAGAAATACATGGACGAGTGTGGTGCTGCCAACTTCTTCGGTATCAAGAACAATACCTATGTGACACCAAAGTCTACCTCTATTCTGCCATCTATCACCAATAAGAGTCTGATGCAGGTAGCCGAGGATCTGGGTATGAAGGTAGAGCGTCGTCCTATCCCTGAGGAAGAGCTCGAGACCTTCGAGGAGGCTGGTGCTTGTGGTACTGCTGCTGTGATTTCACCTATTTCTTATATCGACGACCTCGACACTGGTAAGCGCTATTCATTCGGCGAGAAGCCAGGTCCGGTGTCAAAGAAGCTCTTCGATACCCTGCGTGGTATCCAGTATGGCGAGATCGAGGACAAGCACGGCTGGACTACCGTAGTAATCGAATAAGAAATATGAGAGCATTACCGTCACTGGGTTTTGTAGAGGCTATAAAGTTAGCCTCCAGCCGGATCTTGGATTTCAAAGGCAGAAGCCGTCGCTCAGAGTTCTGGTGGTGGATACTGGTCATCCTTGTTGTTGGGAACATCATTAGCATGTTCATATCCAACCTGTTGGTTTCTGGCATCATAGCCATCATCTACATGTTCTTCGGTCTGTCTGCCACAGCCCGCCGACTACATGATTCCGGAAAAAATGCGATTTGGGTTTACATCAGTTATGCGTTGGGTTGCATCGTGCAGATCTACACTGCTACATCTACAACCATCAACAAACTTGTGGAAGAATTAAGCTATGGTTCATCAATCAGTCAACGCACCTTTGAAAAGATTATGGAAAATGGTGCTGGTGATTTACTCACTTTAAGTTGTCTGGCTATCATTGCTTCTATTCTTCATGTCATCGTCATTATCATGTGTCTGCTTGACAGTACCCCTGCAACGAACAAGTATGGCGATTCACCCAAATATGTATTAGATTCCCCACAACAAACTGCAGAAGAACAATAAATGGGAAAAGGCAAGCTGGCGAAATTCGCCGATATGGCATCTTATGAGAACGTGTTCCAGTACCCCTATTCGGTAGTGGAACACGTGCCTTTTGAGATGAAAGGGCACTGGCACGAGCAATACTTCCACAATCAGAACCCCATCGTGCTCGAACTGGGCTGTGGCAAGGGTGAATATACGGTGGAGCTCGCCAAACTCTACCCCGACGTGAACTTCATCGGTGTTGACATCAAAGGGGCCCGTATGTGGACGGGAGCCACCCAAGCCCTCAAAGAAGGCCTGAAGAATGTGGCCTTCCTGCGCACCAACATCGAGATCATCGAACGTTTTTTCGCCCCCGACGAGGTACAGGAGATCTGGCTTACCTTCAGTGATCCGCAGATGAAGAACCCTCGCAAGCGACTGACATCAACCTATTTCATGGAGCGCTATCGTAAGTTCTTGGTGGATGGCGGAACGATTCATCTGAAGACTGACTCCAATTTCCTCTTTACCTACACCACGTATATGGTGGAGAAGAATCAGTTGCATGTGCTTTTCAGGACAGAAGACCTCTATCATGATGAGCGAATCGACGAAGACACGAAGAAGATTCTCTCTATCCAGACTTATTACGAAAGTATGTGGATAGCCAGAGGTCTGAATATTAAATATATGAAGTTTAACCTGCCTCGCAATGGGCATTTAGAAGAGCCTGATGTGGAAATAGAACTCGATGATTATCGCTCTTACCATCGCTCAAAGCGAAGCAGTCTCGATAAAGCAAAATAGAAAAAGATGACGTTATATCCCCAATTGATTATAGATGCCCTGGCTACCGTTACGTATGCTGGCACAAAGAAGAATCTTGTAGAAAGTGGTATGGTAGCTGATACCCCCGCCGTTTCTGCACCTCAACAAGAGGGCGAATCTTGGAAGGTAAAGGTGGTATTAGAATTTCCTCGCGATACCGATCCTTTTCTGAAATCCACGGTGAAAGCTGCTGAGGCTGCCATCAAATATCATTGTGGTAAGGATGTGGAAGTAACCATTGAGACGGAGTTTAAGTCGAAACCACGTCCTGAAGTAGAACAATTGTTGCCTGGTGTGAAGAATATCATCGCTGTAAGTTCTGGTAAGGGTGGGGTAGGCAAGAGCACCGTTTCTGCCAATCTTGCTATCGCCTTGGCGCGTCTTGGCTACAAGGTGGGATTGCTCGATACCGATATTTTTGGTCCTTCTATGCCAAAGATGTTTAATGTGGAGGACGAGCGCCCCTACGCTGTAAAGGTAGATGGTAGAGATTTAATCTGTCCTATCGAGAAATATGGCGTAAAACTGCTTTCTATCGGTTTCTTCGTTTCGCCTACGACGGCAACCCTTTGGCGCGGCGGTATGGCTACCAGTGCCCTGAAACAACTGATAGCCGATGCGGATTGGGGCGAACTCGATTACTTTATCCTCGATACCCCTCCAGGTACCAGCGATATCCATCTCACACTGCTCCAGACCCTGTCGATTACAGGCGCTATCATCGTGTCTACCCCTCAGCAGGTAGCTTTGGCGGATGCACGAAAGGGTATCGATATGTATCGTAATGAGAAAGTGAATGTTCCCATACTTGGACTGATTGAGAATATGGCTTGGTTTACACCTGCGGAATTGCCGGAGAATAAGTATTATATCTTTGGCAAGGAAGGTTGCAAGCAATTGGCAGAGGAGATGCAGGTGCCCCTCCTGGCACAGATTCCATTGGTACAGAGTATCTGTGATAATGGAGATGCCGGTACCCCTGTAGCCCTCAATACCGATTCTGCTACGGGTCTTGCCTTTATCAATCTGGCACAGGCTGTAGTTACTGTCGTCAATCGCCGCAATAAGGAACAACCCAAGACAAAAATCGTAGGCGTAAAATGAAAGATAATAAACAAGCCGCACTTGAACTTGGACAAAAGCCCGTAGGGCAGTTGCTTTGGCAATATGCCTTGCCTGCTATTGTGGCTATGACGGCGTCGAGTCTGTATAATATCATCGACAGAGCCATGATTGGTCAGATAGTAGGTCCTGAGGCGATTGCTGGTTTGGGCATCACGTTCCCCTTTATGAACCTGAGTGCTGCCTTTGGTGCAGCAGTGGGCGTGGGCTCGTCAGCAAGTATCAGCGTAAAATTAGGTCAACAGGACTATAAGACGGCGGGCAATATTTTAGGTAATACGGTTACACTGAACTTGATTATCGGATTCCTCTTTATGGTAATCAGTCTGATTTTCCTGAATCCGATTCTTAGGTTCTTTGGCGCTTCTGATGCCACACTGCCTTATGCTCGCGAGTTTATGATCGTGATATTGCTGGGCAATATGATAACCCACATGTATTTTGGTCTGAATGCCGTATTGCGTGCTGCTGGAAAACCTAAGCATGCGATGTATTCAGTGCTGTTTACGGTGGCAATGAATATTGTATTGGTCGTAATGTTTGTATGGTGGTTCCGCTGGGGTATCCGAGGTGCGGCATTGGCTACCGTTACCTCACAATCGCTGGCGCTCTGTTGGCAATTGTACCTCTTCTCTAACAAGAACGAACTACTACACCTGAAGCGTGGTATCTATAAGTTGAAAGCTCAGTTGGTGAAGAATATTATCGCTATTGGTATCTCACCATTCCTGATGAACGTCACCTCGTGTGTAATCGTGATCTTTATGAACAATCAGTTCGTTCGCTATGGTGGCGATATGGCTGTAGGTGCTTATTCTATCGCCAACTCGGTGGTGATGATGTTCTTTATGTTCGTGATGGGTGTTTGTCAGGGTATGCAGCCTATCGTGGGTTATAACTATGGTGCAGAGAAATACGACCGTATGTTGCGCTGTCTGTATCTGGCCATAGCTTGTGCAACGGGTATCTTGCTGGTAGGCTGGGTGCTCTCTATGGTTTTCCCAAGAGAGATAGCTCGTATCTTCACTACTGATGAGACGCTGATAGAACTTTCTGCACGAGGTATCAAACTCGATATGCTGGTATTCTTCGTAGTAGGTTCTCAGGCTACGATTACCCACTTTTTCCAGAGCATTGGCAAGGTGAAGGTGTCGATTTTCCTCTCGCTGTCGCGACAGCTTTTCCTGTTGCTTCCGATGGCGTATGTGTTCCCACTGTTATGGGATTTGGACGGTGTATGGTATTCGATGCCAGCAAGTGACTTCGGTTCGTTTGCAATGACGATACCCATGCTGATGTGGTACATGAAAAAATTCAAGAAGCAATGAAACATATCATTATTAACGTAGGCAGACAGGTAGGTGCTGGCGGACAGGAAATCGGCCGTATGCTGGCACAGGATTTTGAAGCAAAGTTCTATGATAGGGAACTGCTGAATCTGGCTGCAAAGGAAAGTGGCTTCTCGGAGAAGTTCTTTAAGCAGAGCGATGAGAAGCAGGGCTTTCTGCGTGGTTTGTTTAATGTGCAGGCACCACACTTCTCGCTTGGTAGCGTTTATGGCTCTAACTTCTCGCAAGAGGGCTTGTTCCAATTCCAAAGCGATGCTATCCGTAAGGCCGCAAGCGAGGGCAGTTGTGTGTTCCTGGGTCGTTGTGCCGACTATGTGTTGAGAGATTTCGAAAATGTGGTGAATGTGTTTATCACTGCTTCAATCGATTTCCGTGTAGAGTTGGTGTCGAAGGTAAAAGAGCTCGATGCTGAGCACGCTCTCAAGTTGATAGAGCATGTAGAGCATCGCAGAGCTGAATACTACAACTATTACACAGGTAAGAAATGGGGGGCTGCAGAGAGTTACGATCTGTGTATTGATGCCAGTCTGCTGGGACTTGAAGAGACAGAGAAACTGATAGCAGACTTTATCCATAAGCGATTTGGGATATGAAAAGAATAGGCATTCTGAGCGATACGCATAGTTATTGGGACGATAAGTACCTGCACTACTTCGAACCTTGTGATGAGATCTGGCATGCCGGTGACATCGGAAGTGTAGAGGTGGCTGATCGTTTGGCTGCTTTCCGACCTTTCAGAGCCGTTTGTGGCAACTGCGATGGGGGCGACATCAGACTGATGTATCGAGAACTGAATCGCTTTAAGTGTGAGGATGTGGATGTGCTCATCAAGCATATCGGGGGATATCCTGGCAATTATGATTTTAGCGTACGCTCTACACTTTTTGCCAATCCGCCACAACTTTTTATTGCTGGTCATTCGCATATATTAAAGGTGAAATATGACAAGACCTTAGGGTTGCTACACATTAACCCGGGAGCAGCTGGAATACAAGGATGGCATAAAGATCGTACCTTGGTGCGACTGACTATCGACGGAAAAGAATTTAAGGATTTAGAAGTAATTACATTAGGAGATTAAAGATATGAAAAGAACAATCGTTATTACTGGTGGCGCAGGCTTTATAGGAAGTCATGTGGTGCGCCTGTTTGTGAACAAATATCCAGAGTATCACATTATTAACCTCGACAAATTGACCTATGCAGGAAACTTGGCAAACTTGAAGGACATCGAGAATAAACCCAACTACGAGTTTGTGAAGATGGATATCTGCGATTTCAATGCTTTTTATCAGTTGATGCAGGACAAGAAGGTAGACGGTATCATCCATCTGGCTGCAGAATCGCATGTGGACAGAAGTATTAAGGATCCATTCACTTTTGCAAAGACGAACGTAATGGGAACTTTGAGTCTGTTGCAGGCTGCAAAGCTGTATTGGGAGAGTCTGCCAGAGAAGTACGAGGGCAAGCGCTTCTATCACATCAGTACCGATGAGGTGTATGGCGCACTGGAGTTGACTCACCCAGAGGGTATCGAGCCTCCATTCACAACTACCGCCTCTTCGTCAGAGCATCATCTGGCTTATGGAGACAAGTTCTTCTTAGAGACAACTAAGTATAATCCCCACTCACCATACTCTGCTGCAAAGGCTTCCAGTGATCATTTTGTTCGTGCTTATCACGATACATACGGTATGCCGGTAGTAGTAACCAACTGCTCGAACAACTATGGTCCTTATCAGTTCCCAGAGAAGCTGATACCGCTGTTTATCAATAATATCCGCCATCGCAAGCCTCTGCCTGTATATGGTAAGGGCGAGAATGTGCGCGACTGGCTCTATGTAGAGGATCACGCCCGTGCTATCGACGTGATTTTCCATGAGGGAAAGATTGCTGATACCTATAATATCGGTGGCTTCAACGAGTGGAAGAACATTGATATTATTAAGGTGGTGATTAAGACTGTTGATCGTTTGTTGGGTCGTAAGGAAGGCGAGGATATGGATCTGATTACCTTCGTTACCGATCGTGCTGGTCATGACCTACGTTATGCCATCGACTCTACAAAACTACAGAAAGAACTGGGTTGGGAACCTTCACTCCAGTTTGAAGAGGGTATCGAGAAGACCGTCCGCTGGTATCTCGACAACCAGGAGTGGCTCGACAATGTAACGAGTGGCGACTATCAGAAGTATTACGATAACATGTATGCCAACAGATAATCTTTCGCGCGAACTGCATTCCTTTCTGGTGCGTATAGGGATGGCCCCCGATAGTATATCTCCAAAGATGGAACACTATCTGGAACATCTGCTTTATCTGCTTCCACCAGAAGAAGAGGAGGCAGTAACGCATTATTATGGCTTGTTTGGTGTACAGCGAAAATCACTGCAAGAGATTGCTGCAGAATTAAAACTCTCGCAGGAGGATGCTTTGGAGCGTATAGATCAGTGTGTTAGGAAATTGGCTGTTACTCCAGAATGGCAAATGTTGAAACAAAGTATTAAGATATGAAGAAGATATTGCTTTTAGGCTCGGGAGAACTTGGTAAGGAGTTCGTGATAGCCGCTATGCGAGCAGGACAGTACGTTATTGCTTGTGATCGTTACGATAATGCGCCAGCTATGCAGGTAGCTGATGAGCGCGAGGTGTTTTCGATGCTCGATGGTGATGCCCTCGAAGCTGTTGTGAATAAGCACAAGCCTGATATTATCGTGCCAGAGATTGAGGCCATTCGTACAGAGCGCCTGTTTAAGTTTGAGGAACAGGGTATCCAGGTGGTTCCTTCTGCTCGTGCCGTCAATTTCACGATGAATCGTCGTGCGATTCGTGATCTCGCTGCTAAAGAGTTGGGATTACGCACAGCTAAGTATTTCTATGCCAAGACCTTCGAGGAATTCAAGGCTGCTGCTGATGAAATCGGATTCCCCTGTGTGGTTAAGCCTTTGATGTCATCAAGTGGTCATGGTCAGAGCTATGTGCATAACGATGGCGAACTGGAACAGGCATTCCGTGAGGCAATGGAGGGTAGTCGTGGTGATGTGAAAGAGGTGATTATCGAAGAATTTATCGATTTCGATTCAGAGTTTACCTTGCTGACTGTTACCCAGAAGAACGGATGGCCTACTATCTTCTGTCCTCCTATTGGACATGTACAGAAAGCAGGTGATTATCGTGAGTCTTGGCAACCCTATAAGATTAGCGATGAGGCGCTGAAACAAGCACAGTATATGGCTGATAAGGTAACAAAAGCGCTCACGGGTGCTGGTATTTGGGGCGTAGAGTTCTTCTTGACGAAGCAAGGAGAAGTGATTTTCAGTGAGTTGTCACCACGTCCACATGATACTGGTATGGTTACTCTTGGTCATACTACCAACCTCTCTGAGTTTGAGCTCCACTTCCGTGCAGTAATGGGTCTGCCTATACCTGCTATCCACTTGGAGCATGCAGGTGCCTCGGCTGTAATTCTTTCTCCGAAAGAGGCTTCTACACCAGTTGACCGTTCATTGCTCGACTATAACTTCGAGGAAGCTCTGAAGGAGGATCGTACACGTATCCGTATCTTTGGAAAGCCTGAGGCTCATAAGGGGCGTCGCATGGGTGTAGTGCTCTGTTATGGTGAGGTTGGCGATGATACGACAGCCCTCCGTGACAAAGCGAAGCGTCTTGCCAAGACCGTCCTCGGCACTGACCCTTATACCAAGTTTGAACATTAAGCGATGAAAGCGGTTAAGCTCATTGATCTTCCAAAGATTGTCGATCCTCGTGGTAATCTGACGGTAACGGAACAGATGAAAAACGTTCCGTTCGACATTTCTCGTGTCTATTGGACGTATGATGTGCCATCAGGTGGTCGTCGTGGTGGACATGCGCATCGCTCCTGCGAGGAAATGATTGTAGCCGTCAGCGGATCGTTCGATGTAGAGGTCTTTGATGGTCATGAGCACCAGACTTTTCATCTGAATCATCCCTATCAGGGGTTATATGTAGGAACAGGCATCTGGCGCACACTGGAGGATTTTTCCAGTGGCGCCGTATGTCTTGTACTGGCTTCAGAGCTCTTCGATGAGGCTGAATATATTTATGATTATGATGAGTTTCTGAATGGTGTAAAATGATAACGGTCAGTACTTACACCCCCCAGCAGTTTGATGAATGGAACCAGTTCGTCGCACAAGCGAAGAATGCTACATTTTTATTGGACCGCCGATATATGGACTATCATCAGAAACGCTTTCACGATGCCTCGATGATGTTCTACGACAGGAAAGGTCTTTTGGCTGTGTTGCCTGCTCATATAGAGGGTGATTGTCTTTATAGCCATCGGGGACTTACTTATGGGGGACTGATTCTGAGTCGTCGTGTGACGGCAGTGCAGGTCTGTGAGATTTTTCAAGAACTGAATGCCCGTCTTCGTGATATCTACCACCTTGCACGAGTAGAATATAAGGTAGTGCCAACCATTTATCATCAGTTGCCTTCGGATGAGGCACTCTACGCATTGACGAAGGTTTGTCATGCCGTCATTAAATCGAGAGATGTGGCCTCGGTTGTAGTCTTGAATCAGCGTCTGCCATTTTCGGAATTGCGTCGTAGGGGCATGAGAAAAGCTCTGAAGGTAGGGGCGAAAGTCGTGGAGATGGATGACTTTGCGCCATTCTGGAAGGTCTTGGAAACGAATCTTCTGACGCGATATCAGGCTAGTCCTGTACATAGTTTGCAGGAAATAGAGCTTCTTCGGTTACGATTTCCAGAGCAAATAAGATTGTTTGTCACTTGTTGCGGAACAGAAATCTTAGGTGGGACGGTGCTTTATATCGACAAGGATGTTGTGAAAACACAATATATCTCTGCTTCTGAGCAAGGTCGGAAGCAGGGAGCACTTGATTTCCTCTTCAGTACACTACTCGACAGATTTGCTCAGGAAGGTATGCGCTATTTTGATTTTGGCACATCAAACATGAAGGCCAGTGATGACCTTCATGAGTCGCTTATTTTCCAGAAAGAGGGCTTCGGAGGGCGAGCCATCTGCTATGATACTTACGAATGGAATCTATAAGAAAAGAGGTCGTTAATAAACGACCTCTTACTTTATTACTCGGGTAATAGGAAAATAGTAGCGCTTCTAGCTGCCTGAGCTCCCATTACGAGAACCTGTGCGATATCAGCGGTCTTAGATGGACCACTGATAAAGGTGCCGTAACCATCATACTCCTTATCAAACTCAATACGCTTGTAAGCCTCATGCATGTTATTTACAATTTGACTCTTTGGCAACAGGATGATGAGATTCTCGGAGATAAAGCAAACAGCTTTCTCTTTCATCGTCTGTGGAATCCAAATACAGGCATTTTCGGCCACTCCGAATTTGCCTCGTATGACACCAACATCAGTGCCATTCAGGTCGCGAGCTCGTCCTACCGTATCTGGATTTCTTGTGGCAATCGTAATTTCAGGCAGGTTCGAGGCAATCTCCTTGGCATCGGGGAATAATTCGCGTATCAGCACATTGATATCGCGTCCAGGATCAACCTCAATTACCTGACCACCCACCATTTCTGTCATTTTTACAAACTGGACTAATGGCTCGGGGTAGGTGATAGCCTTGATGTCACTCAGGTCCGGCATGTCAAATTTCTCTCTGACATTTGCCTTGTATTTCTTCAGAATATCTTCTTTGCTACTCATACATCTTTTACTTTTTTACTTATTTACTTATTTACCTTTACTTTACTTTTCCCTTTTTCCACATAGAATGGAATGTCTCCTTGGGGAATTTCATCATTTGATGACCTTCTGACCATGGGTTCAATTTCAAATTCATCAATGGTGCAGGAATGTAATTGGCCAATGGCGCCATTGCTGTAGCTGTATTATAAATTGCGCTACTACCATAGAGCGTACTCATACCTTTACACATCAGTTTCTTCTCTGGATTAGCTGTGCCAAAGTCGTCAAGTTGCTGGCGCCATAAATAAATCTGATCGCCGAGATTTACTTTGGCGGGACAGAGTGTCTGACAACTATTACAGAGCGTACAGGCACTTACATTGCCAGAATGCTTCTGTGGGTCGCGCAGCATGCCAAGATTAATGCCAATCGGGCCAGGGATGAAGTAACTGTAACTATAACCACCACTGCGACGATATACAGGACAGCTGTTCATACATGAACCACATCGGATACACTTTAGCGACTCCCAATGTTCAGGATTACCAATCCACTCAGAACGACCATTATCTACAAGTATGATATGCATCGGAGCAGCTGTAGGGCGAGCCTTACGGAAATGGGATGTGTAAGTAGTGGTAGGCTGTCCAGTACCAGCACGACAAAGCATGCGCTGGAACACTGCCAAACAGTCGTAATTAGGGATAATCTTCTCAAGACCTATGGCGGCAATATGCAATTTCGGACATGAGGTCGACATGTCGGCATTACCCTCATTAGTACATACCACGATATCGCCTGTGGCAGCAATACCAAAGTTTCCGCCTGTCATACCTGCATCGGCAGTGAGGAACTCGTTACGCAGACTCAGACGAGCACGATAGGTAAGATAAGTGGGATCGTGGTTGCCTTTCTCTGTAGAGATACCCTTTTCTTCGAACAGTTCTCCTACATCGTCATGGTTTAAGTGGATAGCTGGCATCACGATATGACTTGGCTTCTGACCCTTCAATTGGATGATTCGCTCGCCAAGATCGGTTTCTACGACCTCAATGCCTTTTGACTCCAGATAGGGATTCATCTCACACTCCTCAGTCAGCATCGACTTTGATTTTACCATTTTCTTTACGTTGTGCTGCTTCAGAATGCCATAAACGATTTCATTAAACTCATTTGCATCTTTTGCCCAATGTACAATACAACCGTTTTTCTCTGCATTAGTAGAGAACTGGTCGAGATATTCGTCAAGGTGAGTGATAGTGTGACGCTTTATCAGTGAGGCCTTCTCTCTTAGTTGCTCCCACTCGTCAAGTCCGTATGCCATTTTGTCACGCTTGGTACGTACCGACCAGAATGTTGCATCATGCCATTTGGCGTATGTCTGGTTCTTTAAGAACTCCTTTGCTGCTATACTATGTCCTGTACTCATAATCCTGCTGCTAAAATGTTAACTACATGTTTAAACTCAATATTTAGTCCCTGTTTCTTGGCAACGCCAGCCATGTGCATCAAACAAGAACAATCGGGGCCGGTAACGTATTCTGCACCAGTCTGAATGTGACGCTCAACCTTGTCTTTACCCATTTGGGCGCTGATGGCTGTCTCTTCAATCGAGAACATACCTCCAAAACCACAACACTCATCACTGCGTTCAGGCTCTACTACTTGAATGCCGTCTACTAGTTCGAGCAAATCTTTAATCTTGTTGAATTTGGGAATATTCTCTTCACTTGGAGAACTGAGCCCCAGTTCGCGAACACCATGACAAGAGTTGTGCAAACTTACCTTGTGAGGGAAGGTTCCTAAACGTTTTTCTACCTTAATCACATCATGTAAGAACTCAACTACGTCCATAATCTTGTTTGAGGTAGTACACTCGTGGTGTCCTTTCAGCAATCGTGGATAGTTGAGTTTTACAAAAGCCGTACAACTGACAGAAGGTGCAACTACATAATCGTAACCTTTGAATTTGTCCTCGAACTTCTCGGCTAGAGGGATGGCTTGCTTCTCAAATCCAGCATTTGCCATCGGTTGTCCACAGCATGTTTGGTCTAGCGGATAGTCCACGTCTAAACCAAGATGCTTTAGCAATTTGTAAGTGGCAACTCCTACTTCGGGGTAAACCACATCTACATAACAGGGGATAAAAAGTCCAATCTTCATATTTGTTTAGCGTATTATTTATAGTTCGTTATTGGCTACAAATATAGTGAAAAACTATCAAAAAAGCTAATTATTCACAGATTTGTGCTATAGTTTTATGTTTTATTAAAAGTATTTGCTTACCTTTGTGGCATCATATTTGCAGTTTGTTCATTGAATCACGAAAATATATGAGTATGAATTATAATGAATTGAATTTTGGAGGCATGACACGTGAGCGAGAGCTCTCGATGTCTGCAGCTTTCCCTATTTTGATGCGGAAAGTGTATGTGTGGATGACGCTTGCTCTGGTTTTAACTGGTGTAACAGCGTATGGTGTAGCTTCTAGTCCTGGTATTATGACAGCGCTCTTTTCTAATCAGCTGTTATTTTGGGGATTGGTAATTGCTGAGTTTGCTTTGGTTATTGGTATTTCCGCTGCGATTAATCGTTTGTCTCTGACTACGGCAACGCTGATGTTTGTACTTTACTCTATTATCAATGGTGCTGTACTCTCATCCATCTTTTTAATCTACACAATGTCAAGTATTGCCAGTGTGTTCTTTATTACTGCAGGTACTTTCGCAGTAATGGCACTTATTGGCTATACGACTAAGACCGATCTTACCTCTATGGGAAAGATTCTCTTTATGGCATTAATAGGTATTATTATAGCTACTATTGTTAATATCTTCTTGAAGAGTTCTGGATTAGAGATGATTGTGAGCTATCTTGGCGTATTGATCTTTGTGGGATTAACAGCCTACGATTCACAGAAAATTAAGAATATGTTGTTGATGGCTCCAGATGCTGGTGAGGCTGCTCAGAAACTTGCGCTTTTGGGTGCGCTGACACTGTATCTAGACTTCATCAATCTCTTCATTTATTTACTGCGTATATTTGGTCGTCGCGAATAATCTACGCGTACCTTATATATAATATAAAGGCGTAAGTCTTTGTTTGTAACGATTCCCGAAAACTTTCATGTTTTTGGGAATTTTTTCTCTTAAAAATTTGGTTGGTATTTATATTTGTTGTACCTTTGCACTCGCTTTCGCCCAAAAATTTGGCCAGTGAGTGCAAAACCAAATGTATTTGAGGTTTGCCGAGCGCAGCTAATTTTCGACACGAAGTGTCAAAAAGGGTCGAGGCAAAAAAAGGAAAGAGTTCTTTGAAAGATTTACATAGACAGAAGTAGTACAAGAAGCGAGTACTTTTTTCGAAGTACTTGGGTTAAAAGAAACAAACCGTACAATTCTTGATGAAGGATAGTCGTTCTGAGACAGATTAATGATTAGAATTTTTACAAGGCTCCGAGCAGCGAGAGATAATGAAAGCTTGCTTTCATTTCCGAGTCGCGAGAGAGACTAGTAAATTTTCTATCGAAGATATAAAATTTACAATGAAGAGTTTGATCCTGGCTCAGGATGAACGCTAGCTACAGGCTTAACACATGCAAGTCGAGGGGCAGCATGATCTTAGCTTGCTAAGATTGATGGCGACCGGCGCACGGGTGAGTAACGCGTATCCAACCTTCCCTGTACTAGGGGATAGCCCGGCGAAAGTCGGATTAATACCCTATGTTTTCCGAAGCGAGCATTTAATTTGGAACAAAGGTTTACCGGTATAGGATGGGGATGCGTCTGATTAGATAGTAGGCGGGGTAACGGCCCACCTAGTCGACGATCAGTAGGGGTTCTGAGAGGAAGGTCCCCCACATTGGAACTGAGACACGGTCCAAACTCCTACGGGAGGCAGCAGTGAGGAATATTGGTCAATGGACGAGAGTCTGAACCAGCCAAGTAGCGTGCAGGATGACGGCCCTATGGGTTGTAAACTGCTTTTATATAGGGATAAAGTGAGGGACGTGTCCCTTATTGTAGGTACTATATGAATAAGGACCGGCTAATTCCGTG